>Ga0070741_10000213_pt1 | contig 221098 bp, 164 predicted proteins | sample Coa_R1_4_FD_66440 | JGI IMG/M metagenome (GOLD analysis project Ga0070741, IMG submission 66440) | Surface soil microbial communities from Centralia Pennsylvania, which are recovering from an underground coalmine fire - Coalmine... | ecosystem: Environmental > Terrestrial > Soil >...
CACCTGATGAAATCCGCGCTTTCGTTAGAAAACAGAAACAAGCCGGGGCCGACCTGTTCAAGATCTTCGCCGCGTTCAGCGTCGGAAAGAGCGACATGATCCTCTCTCAGGAACAGTTGAATGCCGCGTGCGATGAAGCAAAAAAACAGGGACTGCGTGTACTGGTGCACGCATACAAAGATGCGGTGCGCGCCGCAACTGTTGCCGGTTGCACTCAGATAGAGCACGGAGTGCTGGCCTCTGATGAAACCCTTAAATTGATGGCGGAAAAAGGAACCTATCTGGATCCGCAGGCTGGCCTGGTATGGGAAAACTATTTGCAGAATAGAGAGAAATTTGTCGGAACACCGGGATACGCGACGACTCTGGAAGGCTTCAATACTATGGAGACGCTGATTCCGGAATACCGCGAGTTCATGCAACACGCATATAAGACACCGGGGTTGAAAATCGTATTCGGCTCTGATGCTGTCGCAGGAGCGCACGGTCACAACGCGGAAGAGTTTGTCGATCGTGTCACTTATGCTGGAGTCGATCCTATGGCAGCAATGGTGTCCGCGAATTCTCTGGCCGCCGAAGCGATGCGGCTATCGGACCATATCGGGTCTATCGCGCCAGGTTTGCAGGCGGATATCATCGCGCTCGATGGTGATCCGTTGAAAGACATCACTGCAGTTCGAAGAGTCGTCTTTGTGATGAAAGGTGGCGTCGTTTACAAGAATGTCGCTCGCCAAAGATGAAAGTTACGTTGTGAAGACAAGAACCAGGCTATCAAAATCGATTACAACTGCCCAGTTCGAGAACGGCTATTGGTATGCGACGGAACTGAAGAAATTTGCTGAAGAAATTGGCATTCCTTCAGCCGCCAGGCTGAGAAAAGATGAACTGGAAAAGGCGATCATCGGATTTCTTAACACGGGAACTATAGAGACTCCGACCAAACGAAATTTATCGAAAGAAGGTATCAGAGATATCGACAAGGGGTTGAGTCTCGACCTTCCGATCGTTAATTACACCAGCAACAAAGAGACAAAACAATTCATTGAAAGGGAAGCGCAGAAAGTCGCCCCTGGATTAAAGCGAAAATCAGGCGCGCGTTACCGGCTGAATCGCTGGCGCGAAGAACAACTGACCAATGGCGTCAAAATAACTTATGCTGATTTAGTTAATCAGTACGTTAAGCTGAATCAAACAGAAGGTCGCTTTGAAAAAATACCTCAGGTGCGATACGTAAATTTCCTCGGCGATTTTTTATCGGCAGAGAAAGGCGCGTCGAGAGAGCAGGCAATAGCGGCCTGGAAAAAATTGAAAGAGATTGACGCTCCGAAAACTTATGATGCGTGGAGAAAGCTACGATCTTCAGCGAAAGAGGATTAGGTGTGACCATGGCAACAGAGCAGGAAGGCCAATATCAACTTCTAATCGAGAACTATTTTCGCGTTTTCAATAACCCATCGTCCACATTCGAGGATTTAGAAGAATTCCTTCACCCTGAAATAGTGTGGCAGGAAATGCCGAATTGCTTTGGTCCTATCGGCCGAATCGCCAGGCTCGATGCCATTCGCCCGAGTTGGGAGCGAGGTCGCGAGTTTCTGGCGGAGCAGGAATATATTCTGCAAGTGATTATAGTCAGCGGCGACACGGCGGCAGTCAGATTCATCTGGCGAGGAAAGATTTCTAAATCAATTGCTGGACTGGCAGTCGGGACGGAGTTGAGCGGGCAGATAGCTTCGTTCTTTCAATTTCGCGATGACAAGATAGTCAAACAGGTTGATTATCCTTGTTACGATCCGATTCCAAACTCATCGACTGACGAGACCCAGCGCTTGAACTGAACCCAGACCACGATATGGCTATTACTTTCGGACTTTGGGCGGAATGCAAAGACAACGGGAAGCTGAAGCTCTCGCCGCGCACTTTGACGGTTTGGAGCATACGTTGCTTACCGGCCGTACTATCAAATGGGGAATTGATCTGGCTAAAGTTTTTGAAATGTCGCACGGCGTTGATGTAGCGGCAGGGCATTTAAGTCGCTATGGCGTTCGCACGCTTCAGGATGCTGTTGAAATGACGGAGGCTGGGCTCCGTCTTTATCGTCATCTAAAGTCCGGCCCCGCGTTCCGTTACGCAAGAGTATGCCTGGAGCCGGCCACGATTCCGATGCTGGAGCTTAATGACTATGTTGACGATTTAGGAAAAGCTGGTCGGCAGCTTTTGATCAAGTGTGCGGTTGACGAGCAGCTTTATAGAGAACTTGGTTCGCCCATCTCGTTTTATCCGTTTCGCGAGGGATATTGGTGGAACCGATACCAAGGCGAACGGTATATGCCGCTTTACAGCCAAGATCACGGCGAGTTAAATGAACTGTGCAGGGACTTGTTTCCAGAGTATTTCCGCTATTGATGGCTCCGGTCACCTTTCGGATCTGCATTTTGTATGAACTTCGTTTACCCACAAAGCCTGTTGGATTCTGCTCTTCCGGACGAGATGTTTCAGGATGAAGCGACTGCACTATCACAGAATGGACATGGTATCTCACTGATAGATAGCGAAAGACTCGCTTCACGAACTGCAAAGCTGCGACCGGCGGTCCAATCAGGAGTGACTGTCGTTTACCGAGGCTGGATGCTATCACCTACAGAGTACGAGAATCTCGAGTCCTCTATAACTGCCGCAGGCGCTGTACCTCTGACGGCCAAAGACAAATACCTGGCTACGCATTATTTGCCGAACTGGTACTCGGCCATATCTGATTTGACGCCAGAGACCGTAGTTCTGCCTCTTGACGTCGATTGGGAGGCCGAATTGAGTAAGTTGGGCTGGGAGGGTTTTTTCGTAAAGGATTACGTCAAATCGCTCAAGACATCCGTTGGTTCCCTAATCAAACGTCCCGAAGATATTCGAATTGTTGCGGCGGAGATGGAAAAATATCGCGGCACGATTGAAGGTGGGCTTTGCGTGAGGAGAGTAGAGGATTTTGTACGGGAGACCGAGCGAAGATATTTCGTCATTTACGGCCAGCCATATTCAGCAGACCGCGCGGATACAATTCCGGAAATCGTCCACGATTGCGCCAGCCGCATTAACAGCAAGTTTTTCAGCGTGGACGTTGTTTGCCGCACCGATGGTAATCTCAGAGTTGTAGAGATCGGCGATGGTCAGGTTTCCGATCTTGTTGGTTGGCCCGTTGAGCGATTCGTTGAGATTTGGACTGAGCTTGTGGGTCCGAATGACATCTCTTGATTTTTTCTTGATCCCGTCACGCGGGATCCGTGTGCGTTATCAACCCTCTATCCGTTTCATCCCGCGCTCTGCGGTGCTTTCATACGCAAGTATTGTTGCAACGTTTTTCTTTTCGACGGGGTTAAGCAAATTGTCACTGTAATTTGGATTCGCTTTATACCAGGAAAAGCTGCTGAAATACCCCTGCAGCCATTTGTCTTTGAACGTTCGACCGTGGCGAGCAAAGATTTCATTGCGCAGCTTCCGTGCGTCTTCAAGGAACAATCCGGTTAGCAATGCTGTGCTTACCGGTTGAATGCCCAGGTTTTCGTGAACCTTATTTTCGTAGGCAACTATCGTCGCAACGTTGGCCACTTCGGTTGCCGATAACTGGTCGTCCTTGAAATCCGGATTGTATTGATACCACGGCTGCGAATCGAAATGATCCTGAAGCCAAATTGTGTTGAACTGGCGACCGTGAAGCGCATAGATCTCGTTACGCAGTAGTCGCAACTCGTATAAACCGAGACCGTGTAACTGGTCCTCTGTCAGCTTCTTATTCTGAAAAACAATCATATCTCCAGGCAGAATCTTTAAGCCGCGTTGTGTTTTTTCAGCCTCAGAGATCGTCGCGATGTTTTTGCGCTCGATTTCTGACAAAGTTGCTGGGTTGTATTTCGCAGGTGAGTACCAGTACCTGTCTTCAAAATAAGTCTGAAGCCACGGCTCGTCATCGAATCGGGCTCCGTGAATCGCCTCAATTTCCGCTCGCATCACGCGAAGCTCTGCCAATGAATGAGTACCGAGCGCTGCTTGGGTGAAAGCCTGGTTTTGATAAAACCGAAGATCGCCGGGTTCGATCTGTTTGTGTTTTGCTGATTCTTCTCCGCGAATTTTGTCGAGATTTTTGCGCTCTGTGTCGTTGAGCATCGAGTTGCGAAACTGATCGTCGGCTTTGTACCACGACCGGCCGTCGAGAAAATCCTGGATGTCCTGCTCCTTGAATATTCGACCGTGCCTGCCAAAGATAATGCCCCGCAGGAGCTTCAGGTTATCCAGCGACATCGCTTTCACGTCCGCATCATTGATAACCTGGGTTGAGAAATCGAACTTTTCCCACTTCGCAACAGCATTCTGGGCCAGCGCTCGCGATTCTAACAAGCAACAAGCGATTGCTAACATTATCAGTAAGCCGGACCCATAATTTTTTTTCATAAAGGACAACTCCGCAAAAACAAACCTGAGTTGATATTACGCTACCTACTTCTTTGCGACAACGTCGATCTCACTGTAAAAAGTGTTTCCAAAATCATCATCGCCCTCAGTCATCGAGCAGTCGAACAATAAATATCGGTATTTACCCAGACTGCCGGTCGTGTCGGTGATGCTCACTCCATATTGGCCGCCACCTTCGCCCTGTTTTGGTCGCGTGTCGACGGTAGCAATCAGCTTCCACCCTACGGTTGCCGGATCGATATTGCTCTTTGGAGTACCGTTGAACTTCGGGTCATCACCGTTGCTCATATACAACCTGTAAACTTGCGGCCCGCGAGTATTCGGATGCCACGAATACGTGTTTATCTGAGCGATCTCTATTGCACTGCCCAGATCGATTCGAAAACGACCGCCGCCTGTACCTGCATTGAAGAAGAAGTTCGATCCTGGATCGTCTTCGAAATCCGGTAATCGACCATCCGTCACAGCGTCAAGATCTGCGCCGTTCGGGTCGACCTCGCCATCAACTAAGACAAGCTTTGCTTTTGTCGCAGCATCGTCTTTTGACGGCGACGGCACGTTCTTGAACTTGAAATCCTTATTCTCAGCAGGTCCGCTGTTGTGATCGACGGTGATCTTAACTTCCGGTGGCATTGCGATCATTGACCCTGATACCATAAAGACAACGCAGGCCATGTACCAAAGTTTGCGCATCAGTTCTCCTTAGTTCCTAGTCCGTTTTTGCATCCGATCCACCTTCGGGACCAAAGAAGACAACCCACACAACCAGATCGTCGGTGAAATCGACAAAACGATGTTCAACTCCGGCTGGAACAAACAGAAAGTCGCCCGGCCCAAACGGATGGCGAGCTTCGCCGTTTATGAATTCGCCTCTTCCCTGCATTACGATGTAGGCTTCGTCGCGTGTATGTGGCCCCTGTGGGTCATTGTCGCGAGGAGCGTAAATCTCAACGGATAAAGAATCGTGTTCAAGAAGGATAGCGAACCTTTTACCTTCGGTGGTTGGGATTCTCGAAACAGCATCGGCTAAAGTAATTCGTCTTCTCTCGGATTCGATGGCGGACATCTTGGCTCCTTTTCCATAGAAACTATAAGTGACTTCAAGGCTTCTTTCCCTCAAACATCACTTCGACCGTCTTTATTTCATATGGACCTGTTTGGACTGTTATTTCACGACCATTTGATCCGAGCGTAAGAGGACGTCCCTGCTTTTCCATCAGGTTCGTTTCAAGAGCTGATGCCGCTTTATCCGGTAACTGTATTTTAACCTGAGTTTGTCGGCCGGCAAACTCATAAAATCTGAATATCAGTGCGTCGTCATCTTCGGCCTTTTTAACGACTGTCATAATTACATTTCGCGGTTCGATGCTGGCGAACGAATATCTGGTCGGTAACGGACCCGCATGAGGAGTGGTAGTGACAGCAATTAATGGATAGTTCAGCTCGTACCCTTGCTGCATTGTTCCACCAGATTCCCAGTTGCCCGTGTGTGGATACAAACCATAAGTGAATTCATGAAGTCCTTGATCGGTACAGCACTCGCCGCCGTTGCTAGGATAAGTAGCAGCGCGAAGCAGCGAAAGCCGAATTACATTGCCTTTTGCGTCATAGCCATATTTGCTCGCATTCAACAGGCTGATTCCGTGATTGCCGTCGGATAGATCACCCCAGCGAATTGCGGGAACTTCGAACTTTGCTTCTTCTGCCGGTGTGTTGCGCGTAGTAGGACGCTGAATTGTTCCATAAGGGATTTCATATGTTGCGAAATCCGTTTTGACGTTCGGCTGAATGCCTGCCTTTAACAGGATGTGTTGTTCGTGCCAGTCAACCTGTGTCTCGACTTCAATGCGAGGCACGCCAGCATACAAACAGACATTTTGAACGAAAGTGGAGTTCTGGAATTTATGTTTGATGCGAACGACCGCGCGAACCGGGCCGTTTTCAACTAAAGTGACCTCTTGTGGCTGTTTCAGATCCCAGCTTTGCTGATCGAATCTGATCTCCCACGCATCCTGTCGCAGAGGTTTATCGACGAATGTCTGCAGGAGGTTACCGCAGGAACCTGGCGAAAGAGTTTCCTTGCCGTCTGCTTTGTTGATCAGGCTTGTGATGCAACCGGTAGTTGGATCGATCTTAACGATCAGGAATTCGTTTTCGAGCGTCGTTCCGTTGACCTTAAGTTGTGTGACTGGCTCGACGCCGGTATGGGTTGAAACAAGATGTATTACTTCATACCCGAGCGCGGGAACGTTGCGGGCCAAGATTCTAGCCTTTACTTTGCCTGTTGCGGCCTCGGTAGAAATGATTTGCAAAGGAACCAGTTGTCCGCGGGAATCGAATGCTTCCAGAAGCTGCAGCGGTTCTGGCAATTGCGCCTCGACAATTACCGAGCCAGTTCTATCCCACGACAGCGGGTTGTAAACGACGATCGGCGCGCCTGAGCCGTGAGTATCAATTCTCGACGATAACTCTCCCAGCGCGCCATTGAGTATCTTTTCGCCTTGAGATGAAACCTCGCCCAGATTTCGCGCGGCATCCAGATAGTTCACCGCTATGCCTGAACCCGGCATTATGTCGTGAAAGTGATCGAAGAGCAGCTTGCGCCAGGATTCCTCGAATTGTTCGTGCGGATAAGTACGCAAATTGAGATATGAGAAAGCAGCGAACTTTTCCGCGTTCTGCAACAGCTCTTCGTTTTGCCGGATCAACTTCTTAGTCTCTGACTGAGTTGTATAACAACCGCGATGGTATTCCAGATAAAGCTCGTCATTCCACACCGGAGGATTAAGCGAGCCATTCTGCAAATTCTTTTGGATATCCGCAAAGAAAGAATGCGCTGTGCTGAACGATATTTGAGGAAAAGCCGTCGCTGGATCGCGGAGGCGAACAAGCTCGTCCAGCATCTCTCTTGTCGGGCCGCCGCCGTGGTCGCCGACTCCATAAAGATGCATGACTTCGGGAAATTTAGTCTGCGGCGCATACGTCGCGATATCCCCACCCATTCGAACGGCATCGGCTCCGTTATCGTAACCGTGTGGGAAAAATGTCAGAACTCGGCTGCCATCTGGGGATTGCCACCAGAAGAGCTTGTGCGGAAATACCGTGGTTTCATTCCAGGACATTTTTTGCGTGACAAAATAATCGATGCCGGATTTCTTATAGATTTGCGGCAGTTGCCAGTTATATCCGAATGAGTCAGGATTCCAGCCAATGTTTACGTCAACATCGAACTTCTTTTTGAAATATCGTTTTCCAACCAGCAGTTGACGAACAATAGATTCGCCGTCGGGCATATTCAGATCTGGCTCGACCCACATTCCACCGACTATTTCCCAGCGGCCTTCTTTTACTCGTTGCTGAATCTGACGAAAGATGTCAGGGTATTTTTCTTCAAGCCATGAAAACGTCTGCGCGCTGGATTGGGCGTAAGTGAAGTCCGGATACTCTCGCATCAATTGGAGAGCAGTCGTGTAAGTGTTGCGGACCACCTCCACTGTTTCGGTCCACGGCCACAGCCACGCCATATCGATGTGCGAGTTACCCACGGCTTTGATTGAGAATTGTTTCATCCACGCGCTGATCGGTTTTAACGCCAGGTTTGCTTCTTCCAGTGAATGAACGAAGCCCTGCTGGTCTCCGCGATCAAGTGCAGTAACATCGATAGCGTTTACTACTGTATCCAGTTGTTTTTCGCGCTCTGAATTTCCTTTCGGAAAACCGGCCATTATCGCGACAGCAGTCTGTATTTCTCGTCGTAGTACACCTGGATCGGGTTGACCGGGATAGTCGATCGACAATCGGGCATCAGAAAGCCTGCTGGTGCTGACTGCGACCAGTATTCGCTGGCCGGGGACCGCTTTTTCAGTAACAAGTATTGGTAACAACAAGCGACCTTCGCCCGTTGCAACCATCGAGCCATTGAAAAAGACTCGCGCGAGTGACGCGACGCGCAATGCCAGATGCACCCGCGCGCCGCGAATATCTTTGCCGCCTACCATCGAAGGTATTTCGATCCAGGTGCGATACCATCCTGGCGAATCATTAGAGCCCGATTGATTCCCGTTTCTTCCAAAAGTGACGGCTGTCCAATTGGAATCGTCGAGTCCGACGTCTTCCGGGTGGGGTATGTCGGCAACGTGATAGCGCCACTCGGTTACAGGAAGCGAAGTCATCGCATCGAGACGATTGAGCACGTTCATATAACGTTCGGGCGGTTTGGCCGGTGCCGGCTGTGGTCGAGGTTGCGCAAACAATGAGCCCGATAGAAAAACGCTAAATACTATAGCGACCGCAGAATTTCTCAGGGTGGACTGCATATTATCAAAGCCTTTCGGACCTGCTCTTGATCGGTCTCGTAATAAACCGCGAATTGAAGATAAAGAAACAAGGCGTCTAGTCTTATAAACTGTCCGGCAGTTTTATGGAAGGACCAAAAGTGGGTTTGGTTTACAGATAAAAAATACCCCATCGATCTTTTGGATCGATGGGGCAGGATAGGCTTGTCTGTGGCTTATTTATGAGGCCGCTAATATAAACGTTGTTTTGCCCGATGCCTTATCGAAAACCTCCAGCGTTGGCATTACACAGGGGGTGATGCCGTTTGCATCCACTTCGACTGTAACTTCGGCTCGAATCGCGGTACGAACGCCGCCGGTGAAACTTGAGAAGTTGAAATCCAGGAGACCGGCTTTACCTGGATTGAGAGTCTGAATCGAGGTCGCAAGGAGACTGCCATCGCTTCCAAAGAAGCTCAACCGAACCCTGCAAGGACCTGGCGGAAAGCCGTTGACCGGAAAGAAATCTTCCGTATTTACCACGTTGAGACGAGCCGTCTGACCGGTGGTAATTCCGGTTATGCCGAAAGACATCGTCGTATCCATCGACATCCCTTCCATCAGATTATCTCCGCCCTGATAGGTGATTGAAGTCTGTTGTGAACGGGTGTCCAGCAGCTCGAAGCTCTGTTTCACGCACGGAACCAATCCATTCGCGTCCGGATCAACAAGAACTACGGGACGGATCCGTTTACGTAGAGGAGCGAATGGTACGTCGGTCGGCGTGTAGTCCAGCGTGGCCGCTTGTCTAAGTCCAAGTGTCACGAATTGCTGCGCCACCAATGTTCCATCCCCATTGTATATGGCGAGATTGAAACGCCACGGTCCGGGCGTGCATGGTCCCGGGGGAAATCCGGAGGCGTCCGGTGTGCACGGGCCCGGCGGAAACCTACTGTAGTCGATTCGGTCGACGAACACATTCAGCTTTCCCGATTGCCCAAACCCGATGCCGATCATTCCAAATCCTGGTTGATTGGCCAGGGTAATTGGATCGATCTGTGCATTTGCAATGCCCGCCAGAAAAAGGACGAACACCGTCAACAAAGTGATTCTGAAGAATTGGTTGCGCATTTTTCCTGAAGACCTCCTCACAGTCTGATGATCATTATTAGGGCGTTTTGTTTCTTATTGATTTCGATCAGGAAACACAGTTCTTCAGGGTAGGTTCTGGGCACTGTCCGCGCCGCGATGCTTACAGATGATTTGGCGCAATCCGATAAAAGGCCCCGGTCGGCCCTCAGGAGTTGCGTCGTTGCCCACCAGCGAACGGCGCAACTCCTAAGGCGAGTCCTTTGCCTTCCAACAGTAGATGATGCGGGGAGCGATTGGATATTACTAACGGTGCAAGATTTTTTTGATTTACCGCGCAAAGTCCTGATTAATCTGAAAATCCTTCTTTTGACATGGCCGGACAATTCCTGCACAATTAACCTGCCCACCAGCAGATCGCCGGCCCCTGACTTTGCCGGCGGATCGGTTATCGTCAGTTTATCTGGATCATTCTTCAGGCTGCGCCTATGTTAAAGACACGGTTGTCTTTTTTGTTCGGACTTTTTGTTTTATTCAATGTTCTTATGGCGGTCGGTTACGGCCAACAACAATTGCCTGCCGTTGCTGATACTACGGCGGATGAGGCAGCAGTGCGCCAGCTTACAGCCGATTACTTTGCGACCTACCCGCGCAGAGATCTGGATGCGATGATGGCATTCTGGAGCACCAAAGCGCCCACTTTCGATTCGCGCAAAAAGTTGATGCAAACGCGAATAGCCGAGCGCGACAAAATTCAGCTGAGTAATTTCACGCTCCGACATATGAATGTCGATGGTGATAAGGCATTTGCCCGCGTCGAATTCGAAATGAGCGCAAACTTAATCAGCACCGGCAAACCAGTTCCAAACCTTGGATGGAGCACCAGCACAATTCGGCTCATCAAAGAAGAGGGTCAATGGAAAATCTGGGCGCACGAAGATGGGTTTGATGTATTAGCCCAAGAACTTCTAGCAGCGAAAATTCCTGAAGCCCGCGACCAGATGTGGGAAACCGAGCATCAGGAATTCGCGATTTATGTCATCTACGCGATGTACACGACCGCGCCAAAGTTAATCAAAGAGTCCAAATACCAGGAAGCGCACGAGGCTCTCGACTTTGCTCTAAAACTCGGTGACCGATATAACATACAGAATTACACGATCTATCTTCTTTCTGAATCCGCCGATGTTTATCGTCACGAAGGTAATTTCACGCTCGCGCTCGAACAGGTAGAGCGGGCGCGAATGCTTGCGGAGCAAGGTAAGGACAAACTGGCCCTTCTTGTTGCATACGAATATACTGGGTTCGTTTATTTTGCTCTCGGCGAGCCAGTCGACGCGACAGAATATTTTCAGAAAGCGTATAACCTGAAAGACGAAGCTAAAGTATCTAACGTGAAAATTGCCGAGATCGTCGACGCACTGGGAGCTTCGGCCTATCTAGCGTGCAATTACGGAAAGGCGCTGGAGCTTTATCAAAAAGGCGCCGAGTGGCGGAAAGAACCCGAAGGACTGATGGGACAGGGCGCTCCGTGGAACAATATCGGCGCTGTTTACGAGATGACCGGCGATTACGATCTGGCTCTGAAATTTTTGAATATGAGCCTGGATTACAACCTGAAACACAATAACAGAGAGATGGCCAGCATGGCGCTGGGCAATATCGGTACGCTTTATCATATGCGGGATCAATATGACGAAGCTCTGAAATATTTTCAGCAGAGTTTGTCGTTTGCTGAAGAAGTTCAGGCTAAGCCAAGAATCGCCGGAGCTCTTCAAGGAATTTCGAATCAGTACGAAGAGATGGGCAACTATGAAACTGCTCAGGAATATCTTGAAAGGGCTTTAAAGCTTAGCGAAGAGATCGGGCATCACGGATTAACGGCCTCTATTATTACGAACATGGCCGGCTTGTTGATAAAAGAAGGGAAATTCACTGAAGCAATTGCCACGGCTCAGCACGGTGCGGAGCTTTCCGGAAAAATCCTCGATAGAGTCGATCTAACATCCGCTTATACCATCGAGGGTGAAGCATATTTCAAACTCAAACAGTTCCCGGAGGCGCAACGTGCCTATAACGAAGCCATCGAAAATATAGAAAGCATGCGCAAGGATTTTGCCAGTCCCGACGAGCAACGACAGCATTTTCTTGAATCCAAGCTGGATGCGTATATCTCTATGGTCGATCTGCTGGCTACCGAGGGCAAATCCGAAGAGGCGTTGAAAATGGCGGAACGCGCGAAAGCGCGAGTTCTGTTGGATGTGCTTGAGAATGGCCATTCAAATACTTCCAGGGTGTTAACCCTGGCCGAACGGACCCAGGAAGATCATTATTTAAATGTGCTGAAATCGCTGAATATGCAGCTTCAAAATGCGCTGCAGGACAGCAATCCAAACTCGACGGAAGTAGAGAAACTGAAATCCGATGTTCAGAAAGCTCGATTGGACCGTGAGGCATTTCAGACTGCTCTATATGTCGCACATCCTGAATTGAAAGTCAGACGTGGCGAAGTTGATCCTTTCGATATCAAGAAGGCCGCGACTTTGATACCGGATTCCAAAACAGCAATTGTTGAATTTGTCGTCATGGCGGCCAAAACGTACGTTTTTGTTTTGAGCAAAGAGAATTCAAGCGGTTCACAGGATAGTTTGCCGGGCATTAAAGTTTACACTATTCAACTTGCGCAAAAGGACCTGGCTAAACTGGTAAATGATTATCGAGATAGAATCGCGCGCAGGGATTTGTCATTCAAGGATCCGGCCGGGAAGCTCTTCAAACAACTGTTGCAGCCGGCAGAGGCGCAACTGTCGGGTAAGACCAAATTGATCATTGTGCCCGATGGACCGTTGTGGGAGTTGCCTTTTCAGGCTTTGATTACGACGAATGGTCATTACCTGATCGAAAGGTCGGCCATTGCATACGAGCCTTCGATCTCAGTGTTGTATCAGATGGAACAGAAGAAACGAGATGCGGATCCGAACCTGTCAAAAGGGAAGTTGCTGGCGTACGGCAATCCTGCGATAGGTCAAGACACGATCAGTCGATTGAATCTGACGTTGCGCGATGAGCGATTGACTCCGTTGCCCGAAGCCGAAGTCGAAGTGAACTCGGTTGCGAAGATATATGGGACAAAGCAGAGCAAGGTCAGCGTTGGTCCTGACGCCGACGAAGCAAAGTTCAAAGCGGACGCCGGTCAATACAAGATTCTCCATCTGGCTACGCACGGGATATTGAATAACTACAGCGCAATGTACTCGCACATCGTATTGTCGAAGGATGAAAAAGGCGAAGAAGATGGTTTGCTGGAAGCCTGGGAGATAATGAATCTGGATTTGAAGGCCGACTTAGTAGTGTTGTCGGCGTGCGAGACGGCTCGGGGAAAATACGGCGCAGGCGAGGGCATCATCGGATTGAGCTGGGCGTTGTTTGTCGCGGGTGCACCGACATCGGTCGTCAGCCAATGGAAGATAGAATCAGCGAGCACGACTCAGTTGATGGTCTCGTTTCATAATGAGCTGACTGCGAGTGGAGCTAACGGAAAGCCGCTCTTCACAAAAGCGGAAGCATTGCAAAAAGCCGACTTAAAACTTCTGGAAGGCAAACAGTATCAGCATCCATTCTACTGGGCGGGTTTTGTTGTGATGGGGGATGGGTTCCAACCATTGCGCTAGAAAGGCTTTTTCGAATCCAATCGGTTGGCGCTAGAGAAGCCAGGCGATAGAGATGGTCTGATTTCTAGGATCAAGCGAGTTAAGAACCCTCTGCAACCGTCAGTGTGACAACTCGAGAATCGCCGGTTTCCATAGCATGCACGATATGATGTCTTAAAAGTAAAGCTCGTTCTTTGAGCGCCTTAAGATCTTTTTGAGAGAATGTACCAGAACTATCACGCAAAGCCCGATCTATCTTTGTTATTGTGCTTTCGATCTTAACCTCGCAAGTTTGCAGATCTTTCAAAGTTAAATTGGGGTTCTGAAGAGCCGCAGTAACCTCATGCTCTTCCTTTAGTAATCGAGTTAAGATCTCGAGCATGCTGGTCAAGTAAACTTCAGATTTTTCTGTTACGGTGGATATCTCCCGCTGTCGTATTTCGCTTCTCAGTTGAGCGAGCTCAGCCAATACGAGCTGAAGTAAGGGGTCTTTCTCTTTGTCGCTGATTGTTTCAATTCTGGCCGGCTCTGTCAGGGCTAATAGTTTTACGATGGAATTGATACCTTTTTTGTTTTCAGTCGCATCTTTTGTATCCAATATGGCCCTGGTTATCTTTGCCTGGTCTTCCAGAACCTCGTGATAGATTCGTTCTTTCCTGTAGTTTGTATATCGCAATGGAGCGATGTCGAATATTTGAGCAGTGCCTTCCTCCTGAACTAAGACCACCGGTTTATCGAATGCTTGGCGCAACCCTAGCTCAAAAAGCACGTTAGGATTACGGGTGCTCAGATCGCAGATGGCCATTGGAGAACTTAACAATCTTTGTAGCACGTCCAGGTGAATCAGATTGGTTTCCTTAACTTGATCCGCTCTAACTGGTTGATAACCAGCATTCAGGCAAGCTGGTTTGAATATGTCTTCATATACGTGACCAAAATGACCTTTTGTGTAACTGTCGTGGTCCGAAATAGGCATTATGATAAAACATTCCTGTTTTGCAGGAGTACTATGATTACCTGACGCATTTAGGCCTGGCGATTTATGGTTTGAACTCATGGTAAATCTCCGTCTTTGGCAGATGCACGGTCGTGATTACGAAAGCCATTCTTCTTGATAAAATAACAATTGATATATTCTACCAGAGTTAGAAAATAGACGCTAATCCTTTAAGTCCACGGGGACACTCCATCATAGTTGCTTCAAATTATTTATCATCGGTTGCAACGCGTCAATTGCTTCGCGCAGAATTGTGGCAGCTTTTGTAACAGAGGCAGTGGCATCTGTGGGAAATTTGTCTCTGTATACACCGGCAAGAGGATTTCTCGTGGCTGTGGAAATAGCCTGATTAGCGCTACCTATTGCAATGTATGCATTGAAAATTTTTGTTCTAATCTCCGCCTCCAATGTGTCTATTGATCCGTCGCGCAGCGCTTTATGGAATTCCTTTTCTCTAAAACGGCATATTCCCATTCGGAACCTTTCAGCTCCTGCTTTTTCCGCTATAGAGAAGTTAAATTCTAATTCTGCGACTAGACCAGTCAGACGCACTATTGGAACCAAAATGCGTAATAGCTGGGTCCGATTGGCTGTTCTGGTTGATGTCCCTTCACGCCAAGGTACCTCGAAATCGGGACCTCCTTGTTGGTCGTTTTTGATCACGTAGGGCGCGGCCTTATCGGTCTCGAAATAAAGTACGACGACCTGTCCAGAATCTAAATTTAATCTGGTTTCGTATAGAAGGTCGGGCGGATTGCCGTTGAATCGGCTCTTAACAGAGCTATACCAGTTCGCTATGTCCTTATCATCGAACTTGCACAGTCTGTTTGCCTTTTCGTCGACACCAATCAGTAATAGGATAGGGGAGCCTCCTGCGGCATTGGCTTGGCCGGCAAGATGCCGAGCCGCTTTTATTGGTTCTTCCCACTTACACTTAAGTTCGACCCGAAAATCCTCACACTTCTTACCGTTTAGAACGACGTCTATGACGTTATTTGCCCACAATTCTATTTCCTGAGGTCTCATAAATATCTCTAAGCGAATGTGATCTCCGGTTGTTTAGCAAATTCATTGGGTGGAGTCTGTCATCAGATGAACACTTCCGCCGACACCTTAAACCGTTTCGCCAGTGCTTTTGCATTCTCTTTGCTGATTCCGCGTTTGCCGGAAAGCGTCTCGGACACTATTCCTTTGGATCCGAAAATCGGCAGCAGGTCTTTCGGTGTCAATTTGTTACTTTCCATTAAGCTTTTGAGAACTTCGTCTGGCGTCGATTTCTTCATTGGATAAGCTTTAGCCTCGAAGTCTTCCACCAGCTTGACCATTAGATCGAACAGGGCGCTTTCTTCCGGCGAGAGTTCGCCTTCTGGCTTACTCATTAGTTTGTCGATCTCGCCAAGGATGCGTTCGTTTTCCTCTTCGCTGGTAATAGGCATTGGTAGCACCCTTGAGATAAGCTTGCGATACTTTGCTCGGTCAAATTCTGGATTAGCAGTCATTTTTCCACGCCCCCTTATCGTATTCAGGATGTGTCAGTACGCGACGCACATATAAGGTCTGCTTATCAAACCGAATTTTAGCAATCAGCCTGACCTTGTTGCCGCCAACGTCAAAGATGTAGCAAGAGCCGTAAACGTCAGTCGTATTGAAGGTCTGTTTTATTGACGGGAAATTAGCCCAGGAAGTTTTCGATGTAATCGTCCACCAATCCTTAAGACTCTGCTCTGTCCCCGAATGCTTTTCCCAAAACTCACGCAATGGCTTCTTGCTGATTATATGCATCTCTATTCCCTGGCACTTTTATGTTCTCATAATGAGAACTTTTTGTCAACGACAGACTGGCGGCCGAAAAACCTTGAGATCAGCGGCAATTAATAACCAGATTAATAAAGGAAAAGTTGTAACCTGGTGAGCCGAGCAGGGATCGAACCTGCGACCCGCTGATTAAGAGTCAGCTGCTCTACCAACTGAGCTATCGGCCCACTTTTTCAAATGCGCTTGGCAGCGCTCAAATGCGAATTGCGTATTATACAGATTGAATTAAGTCTTTCAACCCCAAAATAGAATCCTAAATGCGCTAACCAGTATCTTTATAAACTGGCTTGCCCAATCTGCTGATTTCATGTGGAAATCGCAGGCCTGTTTAGGCATAATTAAACCCACGTTACAAACCTCTTCCCAAACGAATCCTCTCCCAAGATAACTCGCCCCAAAACCGATGCAGGAAGACGGAAAGTCTAATTGTGATAAACAACCGAGTTTTACCTCGCTTCACTAACACTCTCTCAAGCGTGATAATTTTCGGCTCTTTTTTCTTTATTGCCGGGATTATGTGGGCTGGATATCTAATCCGAGGATCGCCTCTGTATACAGGTGTCGGTGTTGCTCGCCCACAGCCTATTCCGTTCAGCCACGAGCGTCACATCAGGAGCGATGCAATCGACTGCCGATTTTGTCACAGTTCGGTCGAAAGCTCTCCGTTCGCCGGCATGCCGCCGACTGAGACCTGTATGCAGTGCCACACGCAAATTGGACTCAACAGCCCTATTTTAGACCAGGTGCGGGAAAGTTATAAAACTAATCGTCCGTTGCAATGGCAACGCATTTACAACCTGCCCGGATACGTACATTTCGATCACAGCATCCACGTCAATAAAGGAGTTGGGTGCGTTACTTGCCACGGACCTATGGACAATATGGTTCCGCTGCCGGAACAGTTTCCGATCGACAATCGCACGCCAGTAATCTGGAAGGCACAACCTCTAACAATGCAATGGTGTCTCAAATGCCATCGCAATCCGGAAAATTATGTAAGACCTCGCGAGCAGGTCTTTAATCTCAACTGGCGTCCACAAAAGCCCCAGGCTGATTTGGGGCGCGAGTTAATCGGTAAATACAAGATCAAAGATGCTGGTTATCTGACAAATTGTGACGTTTGTCATTTTTAGCAAACGGAATTGGAGGAAGCATGTCCCAACGAGCAAAAAGAGAGGCCTTGACGAGCGAAGAGTCATTGCGGCCATTGATCAAGCCGGGACATACCTTGACTTCGATTACAAACAAAATCAGCGCGATTGTTCTTTCCCCACCTTTACTGACATGGTTGCAGTGGCTTATCGGGCTGGGACTCTCTTTTATCATATTAATGATTTTCATGTTTGGCGTCTCGTGGGTGCTCTATCGAGGTGTGGGCGTCTGGGGAGTGAATATTCCCGTTGCGTGGGGCTTTGCAATAACCAATTTCGTCTGGTGGATTGGGATAGGACATGCGGGAACGCTGATCTCTGCCATTTTACTGTTGATGAACCAAAACTGGCGGAACTCCATCAACAGGTTTGCAGAGGCTATGACTCTATTTGCCCTGGGTTGCGCCAGTCTGTTCCCGCTGCTGCATCTTGGTCGGCCAGAAGCCTTTTACTGGATGTTGCCATATCCGAACATAATGAGTCTGTGGCCGCAATTCCGCAGTCCGCTTGTCTGGGATGTTTTTGCCATGATTGTTTACGGACTGGTCTCGCTCTTCTTCTGGTATTTGGGATTGGTGCCTGATCTGGCAACTTTAAGAGATCGAACAGAGAATCGCCTGGCATGGGTTATTTACGGAATTCTATCACTGGGTTGGCGCGGCGGTTCGCGGCAGTGGTTTTACTATGAACGAGCCTACCTGCTATTGGCCGGCTTGGCCACTCCGCTGGTGATTTCAGTGCACAGCATTGTCAGCTTTGATTTCTCGGTCGCAATTGTGCCCGGTTGGCATTCAACGCTTTTCCCGCCTTACTTTGTAGCAGGCGCTGCCTTTTCCGGACTTGCGATGGTCATACTGATTGCGATTCCCATCCGCTATGTTTTTGGACTGGAAGATTTCATCACTATGCGCCATTTCAACAACCTGGCGAAACTTATGCTGGCTTTGGGTTTGATAGTTGCCTACAGCTATGTAGTCGAATATTTCTTCAGATGGTACAGCGATAACACTTATCAATCTAATTTGACGCACGATCAAGCGACCGGAGCATACTCATGGATGTTCTGGTTACAAATCACTTGCAATGCCCTCATCCCGCAGGTGCTCTGGTTCAAACAGGTGAGATCGAATCTTAGGTTGCTATTCATTGTTTCGATTGTAATCAGCGTTGGCATGTGGGTGGAGCGTTACGTTATCGTGATTACAAGTTTGCACCGCGACTTCCTGCCATCTGTGTTTGGGATGTTTTCCGGCACGATTTGGGATTGGGCCACATTGATTGGGTCTTTTGGATTGTTCCTGTGCCTGATGTTTATGTTTATCCGATTGCTGCCCGGGGTATCAATGGCGGAGATGCGCAAGCTGTTGCTACATGGAAAGATGAAGGAAGAATCATGACCGAATCCAACCTGTATGGACTGCTGGCCGAATTCGATGATCCAAAAGCTTTGGTCGAAGCGGCTAGAAAAGTAAGTGAGGCAGGCTATAAAAGAATAGAGGCGTACACGCCGCTTCAGGTTCCGGAACTATCGGAAATAATCCCCGTGCGGCGCGGCGTTCTCCCTCTCGTCGTGTTTGCCGGAGGCGCCATCGGAACTGTCGTCGGTTTTCTTATGCAGTACTACGCATCGGCTGTTGACTATCCGTTGAATATTGGCGGCCGGCCACTAAATAGCTGGGTTGCATTTGTACCGCTGACGTTTGAGCTTGCCGTACTGGGCGCCGCCGTCGGAGCCCTGTTTGGGATGCTGGTGCTGAGCCGGTTGCCGCAACCATCGCACCCGATCTTTTCAAATAAACGGTTTACAAGAGCCACGCAGGACGGATTCTTTCTTTGTGTTGAGTCAGCAGATCCGAAATTCAATCGAGAAGAAGTTAAAAGGTTGCTGGAGCGCTTGGCGGCAGTCGAAGTATTCGACGTAGAGAACACGATCCAAAAGAAAAGTGGACCAGCAAAAGCAAAACAGGTCACAACCTTTCTTTTTCTTTTAGGCGTGCTCTGCCTTTGCAGCAGGTGCACGCATACGATGGCAGATCAACCAAAGCCGCGGCCGCTCGGCCCCAGCAATTTCTTTCCTGACAATCAGTCTGCGCGTCCGACTGTTCCAGGGACTGTGGCGCACGGATATCAGGAAGAAGACTCCTCGAAAATCTACGTCTACAAATCCGGCGAGGCTTATGTTGACACCATACCGTTTCCGGTCACACCGGAAATAGCGGACCAAGGTCGTCAGCGTTATGAAATCTACTGCAGCGTTTGCCACGGCAGGGACGGCAGCGGAGATGGCCCCGTTGTAGAGAAAGGATTTACGCCGCCTTTGTCATTTTATAGCCAGGAAGTTCGCCAAAAAACCGCAGGCTTTTACTTTGATGTGATTACTAACGGTTATCATGAGATGGGGCGTTTTAGCTATCTGGTGAGCGAACGAGATCGCTGGTCGATCATCGCTTACATGCGATATCTTCAGCAGTCGAACCCTGCGCGCGATCATTGACAAGTTGCGGCGCGAGTGCGCTCAAACTCACAGCTTTTGCTACGTGATTGTACCGCCGTCAACAACTACGATTTCGCCGGTCATGTAGCTGTTTCGGTCCGAAGCCATGAATGCCGCGAATTCAGCTAACTCGCTTGGATGACCGAATCTACCAGCAGCGCACCAGCTCAGATAAGTCTGTTTGAAATGCTCAGGCAAAGTTTGACCAAGATCCGTATCGAATATTCCCGCGGCAATTGCATTTACCGAAATGCCGAAATTGGCCGCTTCACGCGATAGGCACTTGGTGAAACCATTCACCGCTGCTTTTGTCGTCGCATAATGAACGCTGGTCGGCAGCGCTCGCAACGCACCGATTGAGCTTATGTTCAATATCTTGCCTGCGCGCTGACGAACCATTTGTTTGAAAACCGGCTTCGTCACGTTGAACAAGCCGTTGATATTGGTATCGACGACTGTATCCCAGGCGCGCTCTGTCATAGTTACAAAACTGTCCCCTCGATTCACTGCGGCGTTGTTGACCAGAATGTCTATGCGGCCGAACTCTTCGATGATCTGATGGACCATTTTGCGAACGCCGAGCCGATCAGTGACAGAGACCATAAAGGCCAGCGCACGGCTGCCGTACTTCTTGATCAGGTCAACAGTCTTGTCAGCTTCAGATTCGCTGGAGCTGTAATTGAAGGCTACCTCAGCGCCTTCGCGCGCAAAGATTTCGCAGATTGCTTTGCCAAGGCCGCGCGATCCTCCTGTAATCAATGCCTTCTTGCCTTCCAGTAATAAACTCATCAATTCCTCAACTTAAAATTGGTTATTCCGAAGGACCGCGAAACTAACAGTGTCTCCGGCAACATCTCATACAACAATGATTAGATTGTTTTCAGAGCGTTCACGTTGTAACGATTAATTGCTCCTGCTGGTTCATTAGCTCGCTCAACTCTTTCACTATACGCTTCGTGGCGTCTGGCATCGCCAAAGAAGAGGCAGCCTCGCGCAAACGCAGGTATTCGGAAGGATTGTCCAGCAGATCTCGGATAATTGGCACGATATCTCCGGCCCGTTGCAGCATAACGCCAGCTCGATGTTCCGAGAGTAGCTCAACCGTTTTCTTTTCCTGTGGCATCGGCGGCGTAACCAGATCGGCGACGATTGGCACCTTGCTGGCAAGAGCTTCAAACGTTGTGAGACCGCCTAACTTTGAGATCATCAAACTGGCGGCGCTCATTATGTGCTCCATGTGATCGGTGAAGCCCAGCACCCGAACAGGAAAGCTAGCTCGTTTCGCTTGTTCTTCCGCGTGGCTTTGCAATTCAGCGTTACGACCGGCAAGGAACACGGCCTGAATGTCCAGATCGGCCTCGACCAGGCTTTCATATATTTTTGGAACGTTGCCGCCGCCGACCCAACCGGCGTTGATGAAAACGGTGAACTTTCCTGGGTCGAGCCCAAGCTGAGTTCTGGCTTCCACAGCCATTTTCTCATCGACTTCCTGAAAATTCGGATGAAGCGGTATGCCAACTATTTTGATGCGATCAGGTCTGACGCCTTGTTCGATTAATTCCGCCTGAGCACGTTCGGTCGCGACCAGATACATGTCGACGTTGGGATCGGCCCAGCCTTTCCACAAGCCGCCGCAAGGATCAGTGACAATGGTTACGAGCGGTATCTTGCCCAGAAGATTGATATCCCGCAGAAATCGAACCCAACCTCGCTGCATCATCGGATGAACCGAAACGATAATATTCGGCCGCACCTTTTCCATCAGGTTGTGGCCGTATTTCAGGAACTGGCGATAGATGATGCTGCTGTCATCCAGCGAGAATTTGTTTATTGCCCAGTGATAATACTTAACGTAGCTCTGATGGTGGCGCAGCAGGTAATTGTAGAAATGGCAGAAGCTTCGACTGATCCCGCTGCATTCTTCAAGGACTTTGGCGATGTGGACCAGATGGGGAACGCCATCGGTAAATAGCTGCAACCCTGCCTCAATAGCGCGAGCAGCAGCGCCGTGACCTCCACCTGTATCAGACGAGAGGATTAAGACCTTTCGACTATTCAAACCTCGCTCCGGTTATCAGCGTTGTTAAACCTTTTAACATCAACATTCCAAGATAAAAGGAGTACGACCTCAGGTCAAGCTCAGATTGCACTTAATGAATAAAAAGCCACATAATATCAGAAATCGGTCGTTTTCAATCCGCCCATATAGGATTTTAGAGTGCCGGGACGAGAACCGGCTCGTGTTTCTGGCTGATGGTTATCCTTCCGGAATGATAAGCAGAGATCAGCGCATTGACCACGCGTCCATCATACCGTTTGTCTACCTGTGACAGCATATAGTTGAACGTGTAATCGATATCAATAGCCTTCTGATAAGGTCGGGCCGTAGTCATCGCGTCGAACGTATCCGCCACGCTGACGATACGTGCCAGCATCGGAATCTGATCGCCTGATAGACCTTTCGGATAACCCAGGCCGTCCAGCCGTTCGTGGTGCATTGCTGCGCCTGGCACGAACTCCTGCAATTCCGATATCGGTGAGAGAATGTTTGCGCCGCGCTGCGGGTGGCTCTTCATTATTTCGAACTCTTCCTCGGTTAACTTTGCGGGTTTTCGCAGAATTCGTTCGTCAATGCCGATCTTGCCAATATCGTGAAGCAAAGCGCCTATGCGGATCTTCTCGACTTCTTCGGCGTTCATCCCCATCTGCTCTGCAATCGCAACAGCGAATTTCGTCACACGTTCCGAATGACCACTGGTATAAGGATCTTTTTCGTCAAGAGCTGCTACGATAGACCTGATGGATTCGATAAACAGTCGCCGATTCTTTTGCACTGCAATCCGCAGATCAGCGATGTGCTGCTCCAGGTTGTCGGCCATTATGTTGAAATCTTCCGCAAGCTCTCCCAGTTCGTTTTTGCTAGCGACAATTATTCTTTCGCCGAAGTCGCCGTTAGCAATTGCGCGAGCTCTCGCCGCCAGCATATGAATAGGCGCTACCAGTCGATTGGCGAGCAGGATACCGAGTGCGGCGGCGATTGCTGCAACTAGAATAATCAAAGCCAATGCTTGGAGCCTGATCTGGAAAATTGACGCGTATGCCGCAGATTCGTTGACAACGACTATGACGCCGACCTGTTCTTCCGGGCTTATCGTGGCGGCGGTGTAACTTCCCAGGATGCTCAGTTCTTTGCCGTCAATCGACATCGCAAACGGACGGGTGACGCTGACAATGCCGCCCGACTTCGACCAGTCTTCCACAATTTTCAACGAGCGCAGATTGGTGCTGCTGTCCACCAATTCCTGATCCGGATGCGCCAGAACGGTTCCCTCTTTGTCCACGATGAAGAGAACCGAATCACCCGCCAGCAGCATATCGTTGAACTTTTTATCAGTCTTTTCGCCGACTTTGTCTGATGTCTGAAACACCGGACGCATGCTTATTGCCGCGACAACAAAACTTTCCGGACGACCACCCACAATGACGGGGACGCCAAGAATGACCATTGGCTCGCCCGCTTTGCTCAGGCGGGGACGGCTTACGTAATAGGCGTCGTTGTTCAGGGCTTCGGCGGTTTCACGGTTCATCGCCAGAATCTCAGTGCTTGAGATTCGTCCAACTTTATTGACAAAAAATCCATCTCTGCCAACCGGAGTCAGTGCAAGCGCGAGAAGATTTGGGTCATCCTCAACAAAACGGCGCAGGCGTTCGTCAACCAGTCCGCCATCGTGCATTCCGGCGAAACCGCCATTCAGTTCCAGCGCACGAGCCAGTCCCGCCGACTGTCCGCGGTATTTGCTGATGTAAAGTTCGATCTGGCGGGCGCTGCTCTCGACCTTTTCTATCTGTAATCGCTGCTCGTATTTAGCCAAAGTTTCGCGATATACGCCCAGCAGGTACCAACCCAAAACCAGAACAGGCAGGATACCTACGCCGATAAGCAATGGTAAAATGGTGTAGAGTAACTTGTGGCGTTTGCTCGGCGGAGCTTTGACAGCTGATTGGGAGCGTCGGATTTCTTTGGCCATTTTTTCGCTCAGGGGACAATCATTTAAAAGGACCTGGCTCCGAGCACTGTCTCAAAGCTCCTGATTTTTCACGTTTTCAGACTTTTTTGTGCCAAAATCCGTCTAAGAATATGGCTCGAAAATACTATCGTCGGGATGGGTGCTTATCATTAGTTTAGTGGCTGAAAAGAGACAATTAACCGATGATCAGCTGATTGAGCAAACGCTCTCGGGCGAGTCAGAAGCGTTCGGCCATCTCGTCCGGCGATGGGAGCGTCAGATATACGGTCTTGCGTTGCGCGTGTTGGGTCACGAGGAGACTGCGCGGGATGTTTGTCAGGAAACTTTCCTGTCGGCATTTCGCAACCTGAGCAAATTTAGAGGTGATGCACAGTTCTCCTCGTGGCTCTACAGAATAACTTTGAACCACTGCAACACCCATTTGCGGCGGTCGGAAACAAAGACCAATGTCTCGCTGGATGAACAATTAGAGGCAGGCGTCCCTGAGCCAACAGGATCGACCGAGCTGGTAGACGAAACAATCAACCGCGAGCAGATGGCTAAACACCTGCGGAAGGCGCTCTCCGCAATACCGTCGGAGATGCGCCAGGTGATCGTTATGAAGGAGTATCAGGGATTGAAATTTCACGAGATTGCAGAGATACTCAATCTCCCCGTTAGCACGGTTAAAACACGGCTTTATACAGGTTTGTCGCAATTACGACGACGACTGGAACACCTGCGAAACGCAGGATAAACATAATAAGAAAAGAGTTAGGGTAGAGTTGAGGGCTTTGAAAGGCGGCTGTTATGATGAGCAACAATCGAGGGTGTGACAAACAAGAAGAACTGGTTAGTTATCTTTACGGCGAATGCGCTCCGGAAGCCGAAAAGCGATTCGAGACGCATATCCGCGAATGTCTGACCTGCGCCCGCGAGCTGCGCGAGTTCGCTTCGCTGCGCGATACGCTCCAGTCGTGGGAAGTGGATACGCTTCCACATATTGTGATCGAGCCAAAACGTACATTTGGCATGGCTTTGCGTGAGCTTTTCGCCGTTACACCATTGTGGGCAAAAGGTTTTGCTGGTGTTGCGGCTTTGCTGCTTTTCGCTGCCTTGCTCAATGTTGAGGTAACGATTGGCAGCTTCAAGGTCGGCGCTCATTTGTTTGCCCGAAATGGTTCCACCTCATCTGCTGCACCTAAGACAAATCCGGATTCGGCTCAGTCCGCGCTGAATATGGATGAAGTTAATAAACTGGTCGATCAGAAAGTTGCTGAAAGCCAGCACCGCAATGCTGAAGAGATGCAGACAAAACTGACGAAGTTAGAGCAGGATATTCGATCAAGCCGCGAGCGCGAACTCAATATGATTATGGCCAGTATTCGCCAGGATCAACAGCAACAGATTCGAAAGATTGTTCAGGCTACAATAGCCGAAAACAACCTGAATTTCAGCAATCTTTTCAGCGATCTTGATTCTGACAAGGTCAAAGATAAAGACCAGGATAAAAACCAGAAGTAAGCTCGGTCTTTCTGTTTTCTAAGGCCATCAGCCGTCTTACTCGATGGCTGATGGCTTTCGCTTTTTGCCAGACTTGCTTAAACCACGCTGCTGCGCCTGAAGAGCAACCTGTAAATAACCAAAAGGATTATCGCTCCAATTATTGACATCACCCAGCCACCGGCAGGAATGCCGTTGGTTGTTTGATACATACCAAGCCATTCACCGATATAGCCGCCGATAACCGAACCGACTATTCCTATAATAATGGTGACAATGAACCCACCCGGATCACGACCAGGCATAAGCAGCTTCGCGATGATCCCAATGATCAACCCGAAAACGATCCAACCTAGAATTCCCATTGCGACCTCCTGTTAACAGTGACTTCACCCGCATACGAAGAAAGCAACGGATATACCGCTGTGGTAAAGGAGGGTAGCTAAGCAACTAAATAAATCACACCTTCAATAGGGTCGTGCTCCAGGTCGGAAAAACCGAGGTAGACGAGAGTCTGTTGCTGAATATTTACAAGTCTAATCAACAGCTTATGTAGAAATGTTAATGTATTAGATGACTTATTCCGATTCAGTGGGGAACGGACGTACTTTTTTCCAGCGACACATTTTCCGCCAGTTGACGAGCTTGTGGCTGTGATTCCAGTGCTTTCTGTAGCTGAGGATCAGCTTGTAGTTGAATCTGTTCTCCTGCCTCCAGTCCATATGCAGTCGTTATCATCTCTTCGCGAATGCGGTTTTGCACATAAGCCAGGTTGGCGTCGATCACTTTGGCATCCAGATGAAAGCGCGGATCCTTTTCCGCAAACTCGCGAAAAGCTTCAATGACCTTATCGGTCACCGGATATTCATCTCCTCGCAGCGTGTAGTTGTACTTTGTTCGACCAACCTTGTACGATTCCAATCCTTTAACTTGACCGCCGGATAGCTGTCGTCCGAACTCAAACGTCGCCCCAAAGATTCTGGCCCGCAGATCATCGAACTCCGGTGATTTGACCTCGACATCAGGCGTGATTCCGCCGCCGCCATAAACGGTTCTGCCGCTGTCGGTGTGAACTGTCTGACGTGTAGTCGGAGGTAAATCGTCAGAGGTGGCTCCTGTACGAAGAGTACGGAAATAATCGTAATAAGATCCGACCGAATAATCGCGCTGAATTGAACGCCCCGACGGCGTGTAATATTTCGCCGTTGTCAGCAATAGCCCGGTACCGAACGGCGGGTGAAAGATCGTCTGCACCAGCCCTTTGCCAAAACTGGTTTCGCCCACGACCACCCCGCGGTCATGATCCTGAATTGCGCCTGCTACGATCTCTGAAGCAGACGCCGATCCGCGGTTGATAAGAACGACCAAAGGGACTTGCTCTGGACTTGAATTTTCGGATCTTCTTACACTCTCCTCAAAATTCCTTCCACGCATCGACACAATCGTCTGGCCTTTTGCCAGAAATTTTTGCGCAACGGCGACGGCTTCATCAAGCAATCCACCTGGATTATTGCGCAAATCCAGAACCAGCAATTGTCGTAGTCCTTGCGCGTGTAACTGATCGATTGCCTCGGTAACCTCATCCTCGGTCGATTGATTGAATCCACCGGCTAAGGCAATGTAACCTACCCCTGGTTTCAACATCAGGACGCCGCGAACAGAAGGGAACGGAACCGCATCACGAACTATTTTTATTGTCAGAGGCTTCTTTTCGCCCACACGATTAACCGTAATATTGACGGGTTGTCCACGCGGACCGCGAACTTTGTCCTGAATCTGTTGAGAATCCCAGTTCGTTGCGTCTTCACCGTCGATCGCGACAATTTCGTCACCATAGCGAAGACCAGCCTTGTCAGCAGGCGCGCCCTGAGTCTCAGTCAAAACGTAAACTCGGCCGTTTCGCCTGTTGATACTGACTCCGATACCGTAGAAACGACTGCTTTGTTCTTCTTCCAGCTGTTGAAAATCGTGTCGGGTGAAGAAGTTAGAGTGCGGGTCGAGCGAATGCAGAGCGGTGTTCAAGGCGTTTCGCGTAAGAGTTTCGCTGTCGACATCCAGTGCGTAATTCTGCTTGATCAAATCAGACACTTCCGCAAACGTATTGCCGATGGAAGATCCGTTGTTCGCTTTAGATTGATGCGCTTCTCGGCTGGTGATTCCGCCAATCGCCGCCGAACCCAGCAACACAATCAGGAAGAAAAAGACGAAACCTTTTCGCATTCGTTACTCGCTCCGCAAACAGGTCTCTTATCGGCGCGGAAATCAAGATTGTCCGATAAACCGCGAGATCGTGATTTGCAGCTTGATCTTCGTGCAAAAGTAAAATATATCACACTCGCGGAACGGGCGTGTTACAGAGTTTTGCCTTTTCGCGTTTTGTGCTACGATGAATGTTCATATTGGAATGACTTAGCTAGTCGCCATTTCCCTAATATTAGAGTAGATAAGAGCTAGATGAATTCAATTTCTATTATTATTCCAGCCTATGACGAGGCCAAGAGGATCGGCGCAAGTTTGCAGTCCATTCTTGACTATACCAAGATTGCGGGACGCCGAACAGAGGTCATCGTTGTCGATGACGGATCGAATGACAACACCGTCGAAGTCGTGCAAGGGTACAGCGCAGCTTACGCTTCAGGCGGGATCGAGCTGAAGGTTCTTCGTAATCCCGGCAACCGCGGTAAAGGATACAGCATTCGACACGGTATGCTGGCCGCGAGCGGTGAGGTCATGCTTTTCACCGATGCGGATCTTTCCTCGCCGATCTCTGAAGCTTACAAACTGGTAGATCCGATCGCGGCGGGCGAGTGCGATGTCGCATTCGGCTCTCGCGCTCTCGCTTATGAGAAGATCAAAGTTCATCAGTCATTTATTCGTGAATTCATTGGACGAACATTTAACATGATGACGCGTCTAGTGACCGGTCTTCCATACCGTGACACGCAATGCGGCTTTAAGGCATTCCGTCGCGGAGCCGTGCGACCTGTTTTTACTCGACAGTTGATTGAAGGATTCGGATTTGACGTCGAAGTGTTGTTCATCGCGCGCAAGCTGGGCTTTAAACTTATGGAAGTTCCTGTTGAATGGAGCCACGTCGAAGGAACGAAAGTAGGAATTCTGAGTGGACTGCGAGCGTTCCTGGAAGTATTGGTCGTCAGAAAGAACGATATAATGGGCCGTTACAGCCACAGAAGGGCAGTCGTTGCCGCAGAAGATGCGGCCGCGGATCTCGAACCATAGCATCAACAAAGCAAGAGTGGTTCAAAACAGAACCATGGATTTTCTCGTATTATTACCGTGACTCGTTTAAACGTTAACGTCGACCACATTGCAACCTTAAGGCAAGCGCGTAGAGCGCCGGAGCCAAGTCCCGTCGCAGCCGCTGTGATATGCGAGCTGGCCGGAGCCGACGGCATCACCGTTCATCTTCGCGGAGATCGTCGCCATATCCAGGACCGGGATGTAAGATTACTGCGCGAAATTGTAACGACTCATCTGAACCTGGAAATGGCCGTCACGTCGGAAATGGTTAAGATCGCGAAGGAGATCAAACCAGATACGGTCACGCTGGTCCCTGAAGACCCAAACGAGATTACAACTCAAGGCGGTCTGAACGTTGTAGCCAATTTGTCCGGTGTCAAAAAGGCGATTGCCGAGCTAAACCTGGCTGGTATTGTAGTCAGCACATTCATCGATCCCGTCGACGAACAGATCGAGGCGTCGTTCAAGGCCGGCGCAAAGCAGATTGAGATTTGCACATCGCGGTTTGCTGAGTTCACGCAAAGAACGGGTCATTTCAAACAGACGGGAGAAGAGACGCAAGAAGAGCTCAAAAAACTTACCCGGTCTTTTTTCAGCGGAGTTGAACTTGACCTGCAAATAGCGGCTGGGCATGGATTGACTTTCAGAAACGTTCCGATGTTGCTGCGCCTCGCTCCGTTCGATGAATTGAACATTGGGCACAACATAATTTCCAGAGCAGTATTGGTGGGACTGGATCGCGCCGTTCGCGAGATGCTGGAAGCCGTCCGTCGAGGGGAAAATAACCCGGATACTGATGGGATGCTGGATGATGTGATTGATGATTTCGAGGATCTCGGCGAACTGTAATAACCTGCTGTGAAAGCCCAGCAAGCCCGAAGGTTGCTAGTCCGCAGTTTTTTTGTTAGATTGAAGGCGCTTGGAAACAGAAGTTTTCAGGCGTTTTGTTTTTGAGTGTGCACCCTTAGCTCAGCTGGATAGAGCGTCGGCCTCCGGAGCCGAAGGCCAGTGGTTCGAATCCACTAGGGTGTACCAATTCGTTTCCTCAGAATCAGTCACTTAGCTTCGACATGGACTGACAGGTCACGACACGAAAAGTCCGGAAAACCCGCCCGAAACTGCACAAAATCTGCACAGTGGTTTTGTGAGCTCGATAAGCGACAGTGGAGCTCGAGTTTTGTGATCTAAACCTAAACGGCTACACGTGTGAATCACCCACTGAGAGATACAGGTGTCAAGCTACACGTGCAACGACTACAAATTTATCTCAGGATATTAACCGAGGTTACCTTGGCGAGGCGACCTCGGCGGACCCCCGAAAATGCATGCCCTTAACTGCCGCTGCAGCCACTCGACACCAAACTGAAACTGACGGTATTCAATATAAAGGATCTGTTTCGCACGGTATCAAACAATATTGCCTGGCCGCTTTGTGTTGTTGCATCGAACAACGCATCGAGTGGCGGATTATTTGTTCTGATTCTCAATGTTGCTGTATTGAACTCAATCAAAGCTGGAACATTACTAACAATGGCGGTGCCGTTTGATATCCAGGTATATGTTCCATTGCCCGACTGACCATTGGCCGGCACAGTCACAATCAATCTGTTGCCGGTAGCTGTGTCATTAAAACTGAAGCCGACGTTCTGACCGCCTGCGAGTGTTCCGGTGCTTGGGGCGAAGCTGATATCACCGCTAAAGACAGCCGTGATCGTGTGTAAGCCTGGAGTCAGGCAGGACTCAACCACCGAAGCAACCCCGCCGACTAATGCTACCGGTCCGCCGATGTTCGTTCCGTTGTCTTTGAACTGAATTGTTCCTGTAGGTACTCCAGCGCCCGGAACGGTTGGCACAACTGTGGCGGTGAAAGTTAACGTCCCGCCAATAAAAGCCGGATTTGCCGAAGACGTAACCACAACGTTTGTAGCCGACCTGTTGACGGTTTGCGTGGTAATCCCGGACGTGCTGGCATTAAAGTTCGCGTCTCCACTGAAGCTTGCGGAAATTGAATGCGAGCCCACGACCAGTGCGTTTGTAGTAAAGCTTGCCTGTCCTGAGGCGTTGAGCGCGGCCGTTCCAATCGTCGTCGCGCCATCTCTGAATGTTACGGAGCCCGTCGGTATTCCCGCACCCGGCGCAACCGCGGTAACAGTCGTGCTAAACGTAACCGCCTGACCAAACACTGAAGGGTTGGCTGAAGATATCACATTGGCAGTCGCCGTATTTGCTTTGTTAACCGTTTGCGTTAATGGAGAAGACGTACTGGACAGATAATTGCCGTCTCCGCCATAGCTGGCCGTGATTGAGTGCGCCCCTACGGCGAGACTTCCTGTGGTGAATGTCGCCTGGCCTGTTCCGTCTAATGTACCTGTACCAAGTATGGTCGAGCCGTCAAAGAACGTTACCGTTCCGGTCGGATTAGCAATCCCGATGGGGAGCGACGGCGTAACAAGAGACGGAGTTTGTCTGCTGCCAACGCGACGCGCGGAGCCTAGCCTTGATGAGCTTCGCGAAGTCGTGGTCGTTGTCGCCGGATTCACCGAAGCAGTAAATGTGACAGACTGTCCAAAGACCGAGGGATTCGGTGTCGACGATAATGTAACTGTGGTCGGAGATTTGTTAACCGTTTGCGTCAGGGCCGGGGAAGTGCTCGCATTGAAATTCCCATCACCGCTGTATGTTATGGTGATCGAATGCGTGCCCACCGTAAGCAGATTTGTGGCCAGCGTCGCATGACCAGAAGCATCGAGCGTTAATGTACCAAGGCTCGTCGTTCCGTCCAGGAAGTTAACTGTTCCTGTAGGCGTTCCCGCTCCGGGAGATGCGGCGCTGACGCTCGCGGTAAATGTCACAGCTTGACCATACACAGACGGATTAGGGATAGAAGAAACCGTGCTGGTTGTGTTGGCCTTATTTACCGTTTGATTAACATTCGTTGACGTACTGGCCAGGAATGCGCTGTCTCCGCCATATACCGCATTAATTGTGTGACTGCCAACTGAGAGGGAAGATATGCTGAAACTTGCCACACCTCCACTCAACGTGCCGGTGCCTAAAACACTGCTGCCCTCTTTGAATGTTACCGTTCCCGTCGGCGTTCCGGTCCCGGCAGGAGCTGCGGTCACCGTTGCAGTAAATGTCACAGTTTGACCAAACAGCGAAGGATTGACGTTAGTAGCCAGGGCCGTCGAGCTGGCAATCTGTTGAACAGTAATATTAAAGTTACGAGTGAATGTGTCGGCACCGCCATTGGCTGTTCCACCATTGTCGTGGACGGTTACAGTTATAGTCGCTGTACCCGTGTGGCCGGCAACAGGAGTAAACGTCAGCGACCCGGCTGCATTGGGACTGGTGTAGGAAACAACGGGATTGGGTATCAATGCCGTGTTGTTCGATGCAGCCGATACCGTCATTGTCTGGCCAGCATCACCGGGTCCAGGGCCGATCCCTGTCAGATTAACCGTTGAAGGCCCAGAATTGGCCGGAACAGTTTGGTTTGCAATCGCGTCGAGTGTAGGCGCTTGATTGACGTGGGTGACGTTAATAGTAAACGATGTAGTTGTCGTATCGGCGCCGCCATTTGCTGTTCCGCCATTGTCCTGAACTGTAACCGTGATTGTGGCTGAACCAAACTGATTTGGCTGAGGCGAAAAAGCCAGGCTACCCGTTGCATCAGGACTACTGTAAATCACAATCGGATTTTGTATCAATCCAGGGTTGCTGGATACTGCTGTGATTGAAATTGATTGGCCTGTATCGCCTGCGCCCGGACTGATTCCGCTCAGACTTACGTGCTGCAGTGCTGCGTTTTCAAGAATCGTTACGTTCCCAATCGGATTGATTGTAGGGGCAACATTTGGGTTTACGGTTACGGTAAGTGGAGTGCTTGCCGTCAGGCCATTGCTGTCAGTTGCCGTCAAAGTGAAGCCGGCTGTAGTGGCCGACGTTGTGGCCACAACGTCGGCGGTTACCGCACCGATGCTGCTGACGTGAACGTTAGAAACAGTGACACCGTTTACCGTAGCGCTAGCTCCGCCATTTATGGTTACAGACAAAGGATTGGACGTTATAGATGGATCATCGTCGGCATTGGCAATAGTTTGGTTTGAAGGTGGTGCTCCGACAACAGCGGTTACACTGATCGAATTGATCCTGGGATTACAGCGATTGATAAATACCGAGACACTGTTGCCACTCTGATTTGCCATTACAAGATCAAGCTTAAAGTCGTTATTTATATCGCCCACCGCAATCGTGCCCGGAAAACCGTCTATCGGAATTGGCGAACCAGCCGCTGTTACGAATCCTCCGCTCCCATTTCCTTGCAATATCGTGAGCGCTTCACCGGCGAAATCAACCACTGCAAGATCCTGATGTCCGTCCGCGTTGAAATCACCGACTGCCAAAGAAGTGGCCGATGTTCCGGCATCAAAAGGCGAACCCGGCGCTGGCGCAAACCCACCACTGCCATTTCCCAAAAGTATAGAGACGTTGTTACTGAATTCACTTGTAACGGCTAGGTCCGTATGGCCATCCTCGTTGAAATCTCCTACTACCATCCCAAAAGAATTTGGCAGAACAGGTATCGGTAGCCCCGCGGGACTGAATGTGCCGGCACCACTGCCTAGCAGAATTAACACAGTATGGTCGCCGTCCCTGGTCACCGCCAGATCCTGATTATTGTCGCCATTGAAATCGCCAACTACGAGAACGCCCGGAAACGATCCGACAGAAATCGGAGAACCAGTTGCGGGGTTGAAATGTCCGTTGCCATTACCGAGCAAAATTGTGATGTTGTTGCTGTTGTGATTGACTACTGCCAAGTCTTGCTGGCCGTCGTTATTGAAATCACCGACTACAATTGACTGCGGACTGGTACCGACCGTAACGGTAGGGTCGGGCGCGGGAAAGAAATCGCCGTTGCCAAGACCAAGCAGGACGGTAACATTGTCGCTGTTGAAATTCGCTATTGCCAGATCTTGTTTACCATCATCGTTGAAGTCACCAACCACCATCGAGATGGGTGATGTCCCGACAGGGATAGGCGAACCGGGAGCGGCATTGAAACCACCATTGCCGTCGCCGAGAAGAACCGTCACGTCATTGCTGCCACCGTCGGCCACAGCCATATCTTGATTGCCGTCGTTGTTGAAATCGCCGATCACGACCGCCGCGGCAACAGTTCCGGTATGGATACTACTTCTAGAAACAAGCCTGTTGCCTGATCCGCAGTCAACAGGATTAGCAACCCGCAGATGAAAGGTCTGCGTGGCGGAAAATGGCCCGGCAACAGCTTTGACCGTCACGATATAGGAGCCATGCTGCTTCGCGTTGGTGATTCTCACTATGCCTAAAACCGGATCTACAGTTAAGAGACCTTCGAAGCCGGGGGCTTCTGCTGTGACGGTTACAGCATTAGTTGGTGCGGCCAACGGAGCCACCGAGAAATTCTCCCCATCAAACAAATCCAGATCAGGGTATGTACCTATCGTCGGCGGAACGAAGCCAGCTAGAAATATGTTGCTGCTTCCAGCAACAACGGTCGAGCTGATAATGACGTTGCCGACCGTTTTAACAGTCCCTCCTGTTCCGGGAGTACCGATGACAGGCTGAGCAACAGTGAGGTTGGAAACTGCAGTGACGGTAATCGTTCCGGAGTTGGTTGACACACCATTTGAACCGCCGACCGATCCAATGGTCAGCGCAGTCGCGTTATTAAAAGCGAATGACTGTAAGTGATTTATTACCGTCGCGGCCAACGTTCCCACCGAATTATTGCCAGAGAGATCTGTGGAGAGCGACGATGAAGTGCGCAATGAACTGCTGCTGATTGATCCTCCGACCGCCTCAGAGAGTGTGCCCGAAGAAACAATATTCGTTTGACCCGTTGTGTTTAGCGCGCCATGCAATGTTACGGTCGCTCCTCCAATGGAAATCCCACCAGAGCCAGCCGATATGTTATTGAGATTTGTATTGCCCGCTGCATTGATAGTCAACCCCTGCAAGCCACCGAGACTTCCGATCTGCGTAACATCGCTGTTTGAGCCATTCACTATCAGGCTGGCGGCGAAACCCGAATCGAGTGACGCCAAGGTTATGGAGTCGGTCGCATCTGCGGCATTGATTGTCAACGAATTCGAAGGGTTCGTGAACGTGGTTGTTTCGAACGTACCGTTAAGACTTCGCAACTGCGATTGACCGTTACCAGGTGTACCGTCATCTTCAAGCTGGGCTTGCGCGCCTGGAGGCAGATCTATGACCAGATCCGCAGTGCCGGAAACCGACACTGGCTCGAGTCCTTTGTAAGCGATTGTGGACGATTTCCCCTCAGCAAAAAGCTCGATCATGCCGTCGTTTGCGTTTAAGCATTTATGAATTGTTCTATCGAAATGTTTGCCTTTGATAATGAGAGTATCGTACCCGCGCAGCCCACCATTGAAGATGACGGAATTTGCAAAGAAGCCTTCGGAATAATCTATCGTCAATTCGTCGTTAATATCCGCGGGGCCATCGATAACGATTGTATCGGTATATGAAGCAGGTTTTGTCGCAAGCACAAACAAAGGATTATTTGTATCCACCAGGGCAAGATTACCTCCGCTCAGCTTCAGCGACACTGAATGAACCGAACTCATATCAAAGGTAAGTGGAGACAACCGGACCGGTGTCGCGGAAGCTCTGACCCGGCGGATGTAAATACTGGCCGGAGCTGTAAATGAGGCGGCGCAAATCAGTACTACCAATAGCCAAAACCGTCGACCTTTATTTCCCGGTAATTTGATTGCAGTGAAAGCACGCTTGAATGATTCCGTGATCATAGCTGGATTGAACATTTGAAGCTCCTGGCATTGCCTTTTGGGAAGGCATATTAAAGATTTTCGGCCTTTTCTTTTTTTTTGAGTTTTTGACGCAGCCGCAATTTCGTTATGACAGGGAATTAATACACCAAGTTAAGGTAATGATTGCCCGTCTGTGTATGTAGATTTGTTGTGTCAGTAGTTGGGACAAACGCTGCAGAGTGGCCGATTATACCAGCCTGTTCTTTAGAGCCTTGGCAACTGCCTCTGATTTCGAATGAACCTGTAGTTTTTCGTAGATGTTCCGCATATGGAAAGCGACCGTGTTAGCTGTGCTTCCGACTTCGATGGCAGCGGTTTTGTAATTGTGACCTTCGACCAGCAACTTCAATAACCGCAATTCGTGTGGGGTCAGTTTGTAGTCGGCTCTTTGTGGAGGTCGAATCTCGCGGAATAACTTAATTACGCGGAGTGCTACTTCAGGAGACATTGGCGCTCCGCCCTCGTGTGCCTCCTTCAGGCTTTCGATCAACTTCGCAGGTGGCGTATTCTTCAGCAAATAACCGCTTGCTCCTGCACAAAGCGCATCAAAGATCATCTCATCGTCATCGTACACCGTCAGCATCAATACAAGAATGGAAGGATGGCGTTCCTTAAGAAGCTTGATTCCTTCGATTCCGTTCATACCAGGTAGGCCAATATCGACCAACGCTATATCGGGCAATGCGAACTTAATCTTATCCAGGGCTTCTTCCATTGTGCGAAAGCTGCCTGTGCATTCGTATTCCTCGGTCAGCTTAATGATTGCCGCCAAACCTTCCCTAATATCGCGACGGTCTTCGACAATGGCGACTTTTATTGCTGATCTACTCATAATTCTGCATGTGCCTTGTTGGGCGTCGGGATAATTATTCACAGAAGTTCCATTGTCTCATTATTTTGCTGTCAGTTTACAACAGATTGACTTTGATCTGCCCGTCTGTTCAGGTGGGCACAAGCTATCTTTGTAAAGAATGTTCGCGGACGTGTTTAACTCCGGCTGATGGGAAGATCTTAAATACAATCATCGTGCCTTTTCCAGGGTACGACTCGACCTTCAGCTCACCTTTCAGCTTCTTTGCGCGCGACTTCATGTTAGTGAGACCGTTTCCATCAGTGATCTCGCCGGGGCTAAATCCTTGTCCGTTATCGCTCACCGAAAGTACCACTCGTCCGGATTCGATGTGCATCTCGATTTCGGCAGCAGTGCACCGGGAATGGCGTACAATGTTATTGACGCACTCTTTGAATATCAAAAATATTTGTCGTCGCGCTTCAGCACTGATTTTCAGATCCTGTATCGAATTCGGCACAATGAATTTGAAATCAATATTGCGAGCGGTGAAGACATCACTGGCGAATCGACGCATCCTTTGGGTCAGGTCGCGCAGGTGATCCTTGTTCGGATTTATCGCCCAGACGATATCGCTCATTGATTCCATTACGCCCCGGGAGGTCGTTGCTATCGTAGCTAACGCGCCTGTCAGGGGCGAGTCGCCATTGCTGACCTGGCGGCTGGCAACTTCGCTGAGAATGGCGATTTGTGAAAGCGCTGACCCAATGTCATCGTGCAGATCGGTTGCGATGCGGGTCCGCACACGCTCGAGTTCGATCAGGTGTCTAACCCGATAGCGATGGATTGTGTAAATCGTCATTGCACCTATCGCGAATACAAGACTTATAAACCACCATTGCTGCCAGAAAGGAGGATTGATATGAAACTCAAGTGTGGCTGGCTCAGGGCTCGCGGTACCATCTTCATTTATAGCGCGCACCAGAAACTTGTACTTGCCGGGCGCGAGATGGGCGAAATTGACTGTGCGCTGATCCGAAGGAACGCTCCAGTCACCTCCTGCCCCTTCCAGCTTATATTGATATTTTAATTCTCTGTCTTCTCGAAAATTCAGGCCAACATATTCAATCAGGATGTTGTCCTTAGCGGTCGGTAAACTCGCCAGTGCCACATGAAGCGCGCCTCGTTCATCCATTGGGATATTATCGCCTGCAACGCGGACCTGACTGAGGTAGATTACTGGCGGCGTGTTTGAGAAGGAACTGTGGTCGGGAGTAAAACGAGATAAACTCCTGTTCGTAACGATCCAAATATTACCTTGCTTGTCTTTTACACAATCGTTTACAGTGTCAGTCGTCAGATCCTCGACAGATGTAAAATGGTGAAAGATTCCGGTTGTCACGTCCAGTCGATCCAATCCCCGGTCGGTTCCGAAATACATCTGATGATTGTTGTCTTCTGTTATTGACCATACCGCATCATTTGCCAGGCCGTTTACTGTTGAATAATTGACAAAGCGTAACGGGGTGGCTGCAGGATCCTTAACTACAGAGACGCCACCGTAGCGTAGACCAATCCATATCCACCCGCGGCTATCTTGAAATAATGCGCGTGGCGTGGCTTGTGGCAACCCTTGTGTGGGTTTGATATCATATCGTTGTCCATTGGTCACTCGTTCCAGCGCGCCAAAACTCCCTATCCAAACTGCGCCTGATTTATCGACCAGAAACTGAATACCAAATTCAGACCACGAATCCCCCAGGGGCAACCGGTGAAAGAAAGGCTTCTTGTTTTGGGCAGGATCAAACCAATATACGTTATGATCACGCATTCCAACCCATATCTTGCCTGAAGAATCCTCGTAAATCCCTGGCCCATTGAAGACTGGCTCTGCGGGTAACCCTTCAGGAGGTCCAAATTTCTCACCTTGTTCAAACTGCAGGTCCGGACCTTTAAATCTATAAAGACCGAATCGCGTGCCAACCCACCAGTCTCCGCGGTTGTCCTGCAGCAGTCGTTTTCCTATATTGAGGAAAGGCACGGATTCAGATCCTGGCACCAGTGAAAGCTGTCCATTGCTGAGTTTTAGAACTCCCTGGCCCAAACTGCTCACGTACATTTGGCCATTCCTTCCCTCAAGTACCAATGCTGCGCTGTTGAGCAACAGGGGACCAGTGCCTCTATAAGTGACGACACCTTCATCGGACAGTCTGTAAGCGCCGCTGGAGGTTGTGCCGATCCACAGATTCCTTTCTCGGTCTTCAGCAAGCGAGGTGATGCCGTCGTCGTTTAATCCTTGCGAGCCTGCAAAGAACGACTCGCGTTGGTTTTCATATTTTATTAGTCCACCCCAGGTACCAACCCAGATTGCCCCTTTGGAATCGGCAATCATCGAAATAATAGTGGCTCTCTGCGGCGGCAATGAAAGTGAAAGCGTCTCCCAATGTTCCTTATTGCTGTTATCGTCCGGAGGCGCGAATTCAAAAACATCCTTGCTGGTGGCAACCAGCAAGTCTCCACCGACGGTTTCTGAGATGGCATTAATGGGTAGGTTCTTATCCGGTACAGGATGAATGATGAGATGATTTTGGAATACTTCGACCAGGTCGTCGGCGTTTGCTATCCATATTCGTCCTTTTTTATCCTGGAATATCGGTTCATGACTTCGAAGGTTAAATGTCTCCTGTGGCAACGGCTTGCGATCCATTACTAACTCGAACTTGCCGTTGTCGAGATCACCCACGGAGTGAAAGATTCCCGCATCCGTTACGCACCAGAGAGTGTTTTTGTCGTCAAACAGAAAGCCGTTTATTACATTGGAAGCGACCGAGTCACCTACGGGGTAGCGATAGAATTTGCCCCGCAGAGGGTGTGCAGGTTCTTTCTCGCCGTGTTCTTTCGCGGCTTTATCGCCGTCAGCCAGGCGAGCCATGCCGCCGTTATTTATCGCTACCCACAACCGGCCTTGCCGGTCTTCGCCAATTGCGTTAACAATCGGATCCGGTAGTCCATCGTGAACCCCATAATCGGTAAAGCGATATCCGTCAAAACGGCTCAGTCCTTCCCATCCTCCGAACCACAAATAACCTCTTGAATCCTGATAAATGCAGGTGACTCTGTTATCAGCTAAGCCCGTCCTGGTGTCGTAATGGTGAAATGGCAACTGCTGCCCGGATGCCCGCTGGATGCTCAGGAACAACAGACAAAGCAGAGAAATTCGACATTTCTTAATAGAAAATCCGATTCTGGACATTTTGTTGACCAATGATATCTGTAAATATTGAAGGCTTCAAGATAGAAGAGACAGCCGCAACTCGCTTTAGCTATCATTAGAGATAGTTTTAATTGTGTCCAGATGGTCGGTGCTTGAAAGAACTGTGGCACTCAATCAAGAAATAGTTCCTATAATTAGGGAAGGCCACGGATGTCGAACAGAATGAATCGCGCTTTTGGCGCTTGCCTTCTATATCCTGTCATTATGGTTTGACTGCCGATTCAGAGTCTTTCTTCATTTTCTCCAGCATCGTCTTAAATTCAGGAAGGTCTTCCAACGGTTTCAGCCCATCATCTGTAATATTGTAAATAAGTTCGGGATCGATCTCGATTGCCCTCTTCAAGGCCTCGAACGCTTCCCGCTTTCGACCAAGTTGCGCCAGATCGCAAGCTTTCTCAAATATCGCTGAAGAATCCTTTTCATCAATCTTTAATGCCGATTCAACCGTTACCAGCGCCTCCGCAGGGCGTTTGGCCAAGCGCTGCAAGCTTCCTAGTGATACATAATCAACTGCCTCAGGGTTGAGTGACAGAGTTTGCTGCAGCGTTTTTATCGCGTCTTCGTATTTTTCCAGGCGGGTTTGAACGCTGGCCAGATTCCTCAGACATTGTTTGCTATTTGCGATCTCTTTTCGAAATGTAAGCAATAATTTCTCATATCGCGTCAACACACCTTTGTCGGTTTCGTCTTCATCATCGCCATTCACACTGGAATCGATTGCATCGAAAACCTGGTCGGCGTTTGACGTACGATTGATGGCCTCTTCAACTATTGGAGTGGCCTTACTCAGTTGATCTTGTCTGAGATAAAAGGCAACCAATTCGGCTGACCGAGCGGTCTTATCTGAATCGCGCTCCAGCAGTTGTTTCCTGAGCGCTTCCGATTCCGGCAATTTCTTCAACTCCTCATAAACATCCGCCATATTTTCCAGTGGTCTGGTGTCCAACGGCATCAATTGCTGATAGCGTTTAAATAGATCAATCGATTTCTCTTTCTGATCGAGCCCATACATATAATTTGTCGCCAGATCGAAATAGGCTGGCGCAAAATCCGGCCATCGCTGATTTATCGATTTCAAAAGAGCGAACGATTTCGGCTCAACAGGGTTTTTGTCAACCGTTTTTGAATATCCGTTGCTTTCCTTCTCTATAGCCTTCGTCGCTTCGTCCTTTCGCAAAATTGCGGCTTTTGTCAGCAGCAATTCCGGCGTTTCGCCTTGCTTTGCGATTAATTCATCTATCTCTTTTAGAGCGATATCGAATTTGGAGTTCCCGACTATTTCCCGGACACTATGTCTTCCTTCTGCTGCGGCCTGTAATGCATCTGAAAAAAGCGGGATCGCATAATCAACATCTTCAATCTCAGTGATGTACCACGCACCATCGGAACGCGTCATCAATACACGATCGATTCCTAATGGCTCGCGTAAAAGAAAAGCTGCAGTATCTTCTTTTATATCCTTTGACAGGATTTCAGGTTTTCCCAGAGCTTTATTCTCTATCTCGCGCGCCAGGAATCTATCAAAAGCACTCACAACGGCGGAGCGCTGTTTTTCAGAGAGTTTTCCAAAACCATCTTTTCCGAATGCGTGATCGGCGGTTAAAGCAATATTGAACAATAATCTGTCCACGCCATCCTTGGAGTTTGAGATAAATCTGTCGAGTACTTGCGATGGGTCGCGCTGATAATCTGCAACAGCGTTATGAATCGCTGTGACTTCCATCTCAAATTGATCGAGCATCGCGTAATTTTCAAAATTGGATCCTTCAACTCTGATGTGCGTCGCGTCAACGTGATCCATCATTCCCCACGTAGGATCAACTTCGACCCATTTGCCAAGATAGACCTCAACCCAGGCGTGTCCCCCAAAAGAGCCTCCACCATAAGCAGCGCCAAAAACAACTCTGGCTGGTAGACCGAGGGAGCGAGCCAATGCAACATATAGTTCGGAATGCTCGAAACAGGCTGCTTCTTTTGATGCGAGCGTATCGACCGTATCCGTCTCGACTTTCTTCCATTTCAAATTGTGATAAGTCCAATCGCCGATTTTGCGTGCGATGCTTCGACCGTCTTTATCATCTCCGGCGATCTCTTTGGCGAGCTTTTTGATCTCCGGTGCCGTGGATTGAATGCGCTCTGTAGGATGCAGAAATTCGGCGAATTGGCTATCGGTCACCGGTAACTTGATCGTCAGATTATCCGGAATATGCCGCGCATTATTGATAAAGGTCATCGACGAATTATCGCTTGTTGGAACGCTTTCCCAGGAAAATTTAGTCAGGTCTTCCTTTACGTGTGCGATGACATCAGGCTGATGCGACGCAATTCGCAAACTGAGCGACTCTATCCGGGTCGGATCGATAATCGTCAGTCCTTTGACGGGAATGATAGCTGCCGATTCGTCGAATTCATTTGCCTGACCGGCCATCTCTTTTACCGAGTATCGTCCTTCGCGATCAAAGGAAACGGCAAGTTTGCCTTCCGTTCCTGATGGGCCGATAGTGACGAATGCACGCTGGCTGTGAAACGCGCTGGTAAATGATTTAAACACCGAAAAAATGGCTGCCGAATAATCGTCTTTGGGCAGGCTGGCCATGCTTTCGTTGATTGCAGATTCCAGGCTGTAGGTTGAAAAGAAAACAACATCGTCCTGCGAAAGAGAGGTCGATTTTATGTAGTCGCGAGTCGTCGCGAACTTTTCTTTTGTCTCCAGTAGTTTCAGTGTATCGGGCCAATCAGAGACAATCAGATAATTATCTGTAACAACGGCATAGCCAAAACCGGTGGCATATCGGAAATTAAAGATCGGCGAGGCAAAAACAACATCGCCAGGTATCGGATTATTGAAAATCGAGATTTTCTTTGCGCGAACCTGTGCGGCAAGCTGATTGTCCTTTAGACGAAATGCCATCACCATCGCGGGATAGCCTGTGCCGTAAATCGATTGTTTAAAGCTTACCACACCGAACCCCATCTCCCCCTGCAAGTGTGGAGTTACAATCTTGTCAAAATCGGAATTGGCGGTCGGGCTGTTTTTATCGATCAGTTTTGCGCCTATCAAAAATTGATTCAGATTTGTTGGATCGACGATCGTCCCGGCATACATGATCGTTTTAGCGGGCAGAAGCTCCTGCGGAATTTTCAAGTCAGACGGTTTGAATTTGCGAAGTATTCCGCCGAGATCCTTTTCCTGCAACGATAGATGGTAATACGTTTCCCAGCTTGCCGGTGTGAGGCGAAGACTCCCGGTTTCTGCTCCCAGCAACTTTGCGAATTCTTCGGTTGCTTTGTCTACTTTGCCATCTGCGTCTGCGGAAACATCGCGCAGGATTGATCCAATCTGGCTGAAGAAAACGATTTCACCTTTTTCCGCCCGCGCACGACTGAATGCTTCGGTGGAACTGATGGTAGGTTGACCTTCAGATGTTTTTACCAAATCGAGCAGAGCGGCTCGGGTATTTGCCACTATTGCGGTTGTTCCAAGGTAAGCGACGTAAACGTTTTCGTTTTCAACGCTGTGATCGTCATAAGTGATTAATTTTTCAAATCTCGTAACAGACAAATCGCCGAGACTCTCTTTTTCCGCATATACAACTGTGTGGACAGCTTTCAGTGGATTGCGAGTTATCGCTCCTCTTGCTTCCTGCGAAGTGGCAATTCCGGCCGCAAGCGGCAAAAACGATGGCGCAGTGCCGATCAAACGAACAACGGCCGATGCGACCACAGGCAATGAATCAAAGTTGCCTAACTGACTTTCATAATAAGAAAAAGATCTTTCAAAGCGCGCTCGATCGACTACTCTCAAAATCACCGCGCCGCGATATGCAGCTTTCGGATTTTCCGCAGCTGTCCACGCGGCTACAGTCAAAGGAGATTTGAGATCGACGCCGATAGTCGTGCCAGCGTCAGGTGTGGCCTCTGCATTGAGCGCGTTTGACAAACCGCTTTTCATCGTTTTCAGCAACCTGACCATTGTCATCTGATCGTGAACGGTCTCCATTTGGATTCCAGACAGTGCATTGTCCAGGTGCAAAATGGTTTCCTCAAAATTGGGCGACATCAGATACAACTGGGTCGTTTGCGGCAACAGCGTTTCGCCGGTGGTCGGCGCATTTTGCAATCGCGAAAGATTGACGACGGATGCTGCTGCCGTTGAATCATTGTTTGCGAGATAATTTTGTACCCACTCTTTTATGCCGCTGTCCGTCAACGCCTTATTAAGTATTTTTTGTTTGTCGGCGGTGGTTTTCGCATTGGAGTAATTATTCCGGAACTCGATTTTTGAAATAGCAAGCACCAGCGCGCCACGCACCTTTGCCAGTTTGTCGCTTTCCTGCATCTTGTTATCGAGACCCGGCGAAACCAGAGTGGGCGGCGCAATGAATTCACCTTCCAACTGCACTACGCTTCCCTTTGATGTTGAAGGCGCAGGCGGTGGTGGTGGAGGCGGTGGATAGGGTATTCCACCTTTGTCCTGTTCGACTTTCTTTTTGCCTGTCGATTTTTCGTCGGATTTTTCAGCAGGAGAAAATATCTGCGTGAATTTCGAATCGATCTCTTTGATTCTTTCCTGAAGACGAGGGATAGCCGAGCCTGTCGCAATTTCACCCAATGCGCGAGCGGCCAGAGACTCCGAATCACTGCCGAGCAACCTCACCAATTCATCCGATGCAGTTGTGTCGCGACGCAATCTGGCTGCCTCTATGGTGGCGGCGACAACAGACGGTTCTTTGCTGGAAAGAAGCGACGAATAGGGAAGCGTCAAACCCTTCAATGGAAAAGCCGTCGCGATTTCCAGACCTGCAATCTGTTTGTCTTTGTCTGAATTTCGCAGAAGGTCGGCAGCTAAATTTCTGGCATCGTCATCGTTCAGGATGGAAACACCTTGAAGCAGTGCGTTCGGATCTGCAATAAGGTTCGGCAGGCGCGTCTTTAATATCGCGATTGCGTCCGGTCCACGCGAAGTAATTGCCTGTGCGGCGGACTGCGCGCAATAATTGTCCTTATCGCCAAGCGCCCATACAAGTGCGTCATTAACCGGTGCGTTCAGCTCTTTATTATTTATTTTTCCAAGAGCTGCTATCGCATCTGCGCGAACATTCGGGTTGTAGTCGGTCAGCATATCCAGAACAACATCCGGCGATTTTGCCGACATTTCGACGATCTGTGGTACGGCGCTGTCTGAGACCAATTTTCCTGCTCTTATCGAATCCTCCAGCAAAGCCGCGGCGACTTCGCGACCAACAGGCAGATCGGTGGTGGTGGGAAGCTTTGCGCGAATATCCTCAAATTCCGTGTTCCAATGACCGCTAGAACCAAGGTGAACCGACAACATTGATCTTTTGAAGTAAGGCTCGAATTGCGTGTATGAATCTTCTGCGCCCGCGAAAAAGAAAGCGTATGCGCGAGGTCCCACGGCCGCGATCCACCAGGTTTCCCGGACTGATTGCCCTGTCGAAGCTTCGATGCTGAATGTAACTTCGCGACCGTCAGTGCCGGCCAGCAACACGTGACGAACCTGAACCTTCTCCTGGTCGATTTTCTCGTTGTGTAATTGTTGAATGAAAGATGCCGTGTAATTGGCAATTCCATATCCGTCGGGGATGTCCTCTGTTAAGGCCGTGATCGAAATGTGATTCGACAGTTTCGTAAATGTATGCTGACCGTTCTTGCCCGATTCATTCCAATCGGCTGGATGCCAGAAAGAATAACCGCGCTGTTTATCCAGGAAACGAACGTACTTGCCTTCCGGCACGCCGTAAGCATTCCATTGCGACTCTCGCGGCATTTGTTCGGCCGTTTGGCCAAACGAATAAGCGGACGAAAAAAACAGGATTAAGACGATGACGATCAAGTGTTTTGTTGTAGTCATTTAGTAAGACCTGTCAAGAGAATCCAGCGTAGTTTTTGTCGTTTGCAGCGGTAACCCTAAAAGACCAGCCGACAGGCAAAAGATTAATCTGATTGCGGAAATAAATCCAGCCAATTGGCCAACGAAATTTGACCATTATTGCTGCCAAATGGTTAATCGATAACCAAAGATCATCCGAATACCAGAGGCGATATTGCAGCGTGATCTTCACGGTTCCGCGCTAAAACTGGTGAGTGAAATTCTGGAATTTCCGCGCCTGGTAGCCTAAAGGACGCGCAAGGCTTCAATTGGGTCGAGTTCTGTTGCTTTGCGCGCCGGAAGATAGCTCGCGAGAATTGCAACGATCGCCAACAATAGCGGAGTCGCAACAAAGACAAGTGGATCGGTCGCGCTAACGTGAAAAAGCAGACTCGATAAGAACCTGGTGGCGGCAAGGGATCCGAGCAGTCCAATAGAGATACCGATTGCCACCAAAGCAATTCCTTGTCCGACAATCAAACGAATTAGATTGGTTGTTTGCGCTCCTAGCGCTAGACGAATGCCTATCTCGTTAGTTCGCTGGCTGACCGAGTAAGATATAACGCCGTAGATCCCTACGGAAGCCAAAACCAAAGCTATCCCGGCAAAAAGACTCAAAAGAAGCATGTTGAATCGCCTCGGTGCTACAGATTCAGAAACGATTTGACTCATCGTTCTGATTTTGGAGACTGGCAAATCCTTATCTACGGCGAAAACTTTGTGACGCAAATCGGCAACTAAGTTTAGTGGATCGCCCGACGTGCGAACCACAATTGTCATAAACCCCATCGAGAATTGATAATACGGTGCATACATTTGAGGCTCTGGCTCTGATTCCAGGCCAGTATGACGCACGCCTCTGACGATACCTACAATCTGTCTCCAGACCGGCTCTCCACCATCGTCCTTAAAACTGATCTGTTGCCCCAGAGGGGATGAATCCTTCCAATATTTCTGCGCCATTACGTCGTTAACGATTACAACATTGGACGCACCGGCCGAGTCCGCCGATGTGAACTGTCGACCGCTGACAATCTGTATTCCCATGGCTTTGAAATAATCAGGACTGGCACTTCGCATCTGCGCTTTATATTCTTCGCCAGGTGCGGCCGGTGGACGCCCATTAATCTCGAAGTCAAAGACTGGACCGTTTCCCGCCAGGGGAAGGTGAGTTACAGCACCGACGGATTGAACTCCGGGTTCTTTCTGAATTCCTTCTAAAACCTGTTGCATAAAAACAGCCCTTTGACTGGGGCGATATTTGGATACGGGAAGAGTAATGCTCGCGGTTAAAATGTTCTCAGTTGAAAACCCTCGATTGACGTCCTGTATCTGAAGGAAGCTCTTTATCATCAGGCCCGATCCGATCAACAGAATCAAGGAAAGCGCAACCTCGATGATAACGAACGCACTAAGAAGTCTCTTTCCTGAAAAACCAATAGTTCCTCCTCTACCGCCCTCGTTTAGGATTTTATTAATATCCGGCCGCGAGGAACGGATTGCTGGAGCAAGACCGAAGAGAATTCCTGTTACAATCGAAATTAAAAATGTAAATAAAAGAACCCAAGAGTCCAATTTGGTTTCAGCGATTCGCGGGACGTTCGGACTAACTATAATTAATAGTTTTATACAAAAAAAAGCCAGCGCCAGCCCAAGCACTCCGCCCACAGCTGAGAGAAGAATACTCTCCGTGAGCAGTTGCCGGATTATGCGACTGCGCTTCGCCCCGAGCGCCATCCGGAGCGCGATTTCACCCCGACGTGCGGTTGCGCGAGCCAGCATAAGGTTTGCGACATTGGCGCAAGCAATTAAAAGCACTAGTCCGACTGCGCAAAAGATAATCAGCAAGCCGGACCGATAGCTGCCGGTGATATCGTCGAGGAGTGAAAAGACCGCCGTACCATGGCCGGTGTTATCACGCGGATATTCCTTTTCGAGCCTGAAGGCAATCGTTTCCATTTCTGATTTTGCCTGATCAACCGTTATTCCCGGCCTCAGACGAGCAATAGTCTGGAGGATGTGCATTCCGCGACCTGCCATTGGAGAGTTAGGATTGATCGCAAGTGGCACCCACAATTCTGTTTGGCTATCCGGAAAGCCAAAATCTCGATGCATAATCCCGACAATCGTGCGATTGCGGTTGTCGATATTGATTGTCTTACCAACTAATACTGGGTCTGAGCCGAATCGACGTATCCATGACCCGTAACTGATAATTGCGACCGCGTCAGAGCCGGGATGTTCCTCTTCAGTAGTAAAAGCCCGGCCAACTTCAGGTTTGACATGCAGAACTGAAAACAGGTTAGCTGATATGGACGCTCCTTGAATCTGTTCGGGATCGCCGACGCCCGTCAGGTTATAATCGCCGCTTTGAAAAGCTGCGATTTGTTCGAATACTTGATTTTGATTTTGCCAATCTCTTAAGTCAGCCATCGAGACTTTGGATTTGGGAACGTCTGAGCGCTTTTCCCAAATTCTTACCAATCGACCTGATTCACTATACGGGAGCGGATGCAATAACACGGCGTTAATGACGCTAAAAATTGCTGTGTTTGCGCCGATGCCCAGAGCAAGCGCTAAAACAGCGACCGACGTAAATACACGCTGTCGTAACAGCATCCGAAATCCGTAGTGGAGGTCCTGAAGAATGGTTTCCATCATCGTTCCCTGTTTTTTTATTGGAATGTTATTGTTATTTAGGTTCTAACGAATCGCCTGTGTTGTGGTCCGTAATCTGAAACCGCAGGAATGTGTAGATCGCGTTTAAAGCGTCAGGATTTTTTGTGGTAATGACTACGCGTGCGCCGTTGCTGGTTTCGGCATACCGATAACTAATCCAATCCTTTAATTCTTTCATCTGTTTTGTGCCCGGGACTTCCTGATCGTGCACAAACATTGGAATATCGAAGTTACCCATTCCGAACATTTGAGCAACGTGTTGGAGGTGCATTCTGATTTGATCACGGCTCGTATGATCTTTCGGATCATTTGCCTCAACCTGAATTATTCCGCCATCCTTATTCAGCAGAAAGTGATGGGTTGTTTTCAGATGGTCGAAGCCCATCGCCTGATCACCACGTTTATTGACACCATCCGAATGATTGTGGTCCTGCATGAACGGACAGAAATTCATTGACGCCCTGACGCCGTTTGACTGATGCAATTGTGCACCGAGGCCCACGACCGCAACGCATGCGGGTATGATTAAACAAGTCATGATTGATTTCATTTTCATATTGCACTCTTCCTTTTGTGATTTGGTTTCAAGTTTGCTTTTCGGTGTACGGTTCGACTTGATCTCTTCTCCGATGAGAGAGTCTCAAGTAGTCGTCCTTGTTTGCCGGCCGGCAGGTTCAAAAGTTGCTTATCCCAATCTTTTATGATTGCTCGTAATTCATCTCTCATTGAGAGCAATTCTTTCAGGCGGACCTCGATGTCGGATAGCTTTGTAGCAGCCAGTTCTCGAACTTGATGGCAAGGTGCTCCCCCCTTATCGCGGACCTCGAAGATTCGCGCCAACTCATCCAGAGTAAATCCGACCGCGAGCACTCGCCTGACTAAGCGAACTCGACCGACTGCTTCAGAGGAATATCGACGATAACCACCAGCCGAACGCGCTGGCTTTGCCAACACACCTTTTCTTTCATAGTGACGAAGTGTATCTGTGCTCACACCGGTGAGGGCTGCCAATTCGCCAGCTAAGAGCCAATTGTCTTCTGAGCTTTTACTCACAAGTCGATTGTAAACCCTGGTATCGATTCCAGGGTCAAGAACTTTTTTGATCGTTAATCCACGATAGGAAGGAAATAGCACGTGACGCTTATGTCATCCACTGAGTTTGCGCAACGATGATAAGATTAACCGTCGCAAAAAGCTGGAAGACGTTAAAACTTATGTCAGCAACCTGGCCTAATGGCTAGCAGGCCGATAGGAAGTGTGGTATTTCCCGATTCAGGATAGAGATAGAGCATGGTTCCAAAGACACTTTTTCTCCTCTTTATTTTTAGCTTTTCTGTTATCGCCTATTCAACTGTTCCCGTTACGGTAGCGGAACAGGAGCAGAATAAAAAAATCACGTCCGAGATTGCGCGATCCGGTAATCCGATCCTGTCGGGATGGTATGCCGATCCGGAAGCGCACGTATTCGAGAATCAATACTGGATCTATCCGACTTACTCCGCGCCCTATGATGAACAGGTATTTCTTGATGCATTCTCTTCCAAAGACCTGGTTAAGTGGCAAAAGCATTCACACGTGCTGGACGTTTCTGATGTTCATTGGGCTAAGAGGGCTATATGGGCGCCATCAATTGTCGAGAAGGATGGTTGGTACTATCTATTTTTTGGCGCGAATGACATTCAGAATGATCAGCAAGTCGGAGGAATCGGCGTCGCGCGAGCTCGACGTCCAGAGGGCCCGTTTAAAGATTATCTTGGCCGCCCACTAATCGACAAATTCCACAACGGCGCGCAGCCAATCGATCAGATGGTTTTCAAAGACAATGACGGAAGCTACTACATCGTTTATGGTGGATGGCGTCATTGCAACATTGCGAAATTGAATGCGGACTTCACGGACTTGATACCTTTTCCCGATGGCACCATTTTCAAAGAGATCACACCCAACGGATACGTCGAAGGCGCGTTCATGCTGGTGAAAGACGGCAAGTATTATTTCATGTGGTCAGAGGGTGGCTGGACTGGTCCGAACTACGCGGTGGCTTATGCGGTCGGGACCTCTCCTTTCGGTCCATTCGAGCGTGTCGGGAAAATTCTGCAGCAAGATCCTGCTGTCGCAACCGGGGCAGGACATCATTCCGTATTGCATGCACCTGGCTCAGACAAATGGTACATCGTCTATCACCGGCGGCCGCTGGGCGAGACTGATCGAAATCACCGGGTCGTCTGTATCGACGAAATGCATTTCGACGATCGCGGATTTATTCTGCCGGTAAAGATTTCAAAAGAAGGCGTCCCACGTGATATCCTGAGAGGAGAAGAAATCAGGAGTAAGAAAAATGAACCATCGGACGAATTCTAAAGGCTCTCGTAGTTTAGCTATGATCGCGTCGGCGTTCGGCGCGGTAGCCGTCGGAGCGTTCGCTATTGGCGCTTGCTGTTAGATTTATGGCGATTCGGAGTGTGACGATAGACTCGGCCAGAATTAAATCGCTGGAAATTGATAATTTGACTGTGAAGCGGTTGCATGCGGCAGAACTGACGGTTAGGGACTCTTTCAACTGCCCGTAGATGTTATTAGTAGAAACGCCTAAATGATAGAGAGGTATTTGTGTCCGAGTTAGAGAACGGGATTGTTAATGTACCGAGTAATCGTTCAGTTGATGATACTGTTGCGAAACTCAAAGATATCCTTCAGGCAAACGGCATAACCCTGTTTGCGCTGATTGACCACAGCGGAGAGGCCGAAAAAGCTGGCTTCGAAATGCGTCCGACCAAGCTGCTGATCTTCGGAAACCCGAAGGCTGGAACACCGCTAATGCTGACGTCGCCCGCCAGCGCCATCGATCTTCCGTTAAAAATTCTGATATGGCAAGACGCTGATAGAAAAGTCTGGGTCAGTTACAACAGCCCGCCTTATTTGCTGGAGCGCCACAACCTGCCGGCAGAGTTGCTGCCAAATATCGCAGTAATAGAAAATTTGGCAGCGGAAATTACAGTGTGAATTAGCCGGATGAAGGTACGGTCTATCAAAGAACGGACCAATATAAAGTAAACGAAACTGGTTGTTGATGACCTTCAACCTGAACAACAGTTACATATCCGTTTGTTGGACCCGGTGACTGTATCATTCTTGCCTTGCCGACATTCATCCTAATCCATATTCGCGCAGGCATTGTCGGTAATGCCGCAGATAACAGATACCTGAAATCGTTGACGCCGGGCCCGTTGATTGGTTGGTAACTTGCGGCGCCTTTCCGTAGGACTATGTTGCCGGTCCCATTAACCACTCCCGACCATAATAAAGATCCCGAATAACGCTCGCTCTGCTCTGGTGGGAATGCTGAGGCGAGGCTGTCCATTTGTTTTGCTGCCGGCAAAGACGAGAGGTCAGCGGATAGAACTTCGGCTACAGGTCGCACTTCGCAGTTTCTGGAAGTAACAGCGTGTTGTGGCGCGAAGCGCAAAGAAGCCAAACTAACACCAGCGAGAAATGACAGGGAGCAGGAGACAATTTTGATAAAAATCTTTTTCATAATCCCTCGAAAACAGTACATGACTTTTTGGATCAAAGCTGGTGTTGGATGTATTGTACCAAAATTTCATTGACCTGGAGTATGAATGGTCATTTGCGGGTTATCGGCGCCTCAAAATCGACAAATGAATCTGGCGACAACCTTCTGGTCAGCTAGTTGCGGTGACGAGAATCACACGCTGATCAACCAAATGCTAAGTCCTAGAAAACATTCGGTTGGTCAGAGCAGGGTAACGCTTTTTCGTGCGAGAAGGATTCTAAATATCGGTCAATACGACGATTTTTCGATCAGAGAATATCACCGAAAGACGATAAGGTGATTAGATAGATAGACGTTCTATCCAGCTAGAGCTAAAGTTTTAGAAGATTCACGTTGGGGGCGATCCTTCCAGGGGAGACTGGATGATTTTATTTCCATGAAGGCACTGATTGTTGACAACGATTCGGGAACGCTAAAGGCGCTGGAGTCCTTTTTTGCAATCAGGGGATTTACTGTCACGACCGCCAGCAGTGGCGTCGACGCCTGGAACGGTTTGATCGATCCCAGGAAATGGAAAAAGCTTCCCGACGTGATAATCACCGAAATGGTTCTGGATGGAATGCAGGGCGTCGATTTCATACGTCGCCTCCGAATGATGTCAGGGATGTCCAACGTCCCGATTATTGCCATCTCCGCAGACGAAAGAGAGATCGACAAAGCGCTTCTGGTCGGCGCCACTTCCTGTTTCATGAAGCCTTTGCAGCCCGAGTTGATTATGAAAGTATCCGAGCGTTTGATTGCTGAAACCCAGGCATTTGCCGCGGAAAATACGCTGGCCGCTCCGATCAGCGCCTCAACCAGTGGTTACTAAGATTCCATTTATCTCAACAATTCATCACTTTTCTGACAGAATCGCTCTTGCAGTCTGAATGCCGTTCGACGTATATCTTGTCAGGTTCAAATTACGTAATCCTGATGGGGGCAACCGCAATGATAAACAAAGAGCGACTAAAGAATCTGCTTCTGGACCTGGTTCAAATCGACAGTCATTCACGCGAAGAGAGAGAAGTTGCCGAGCGTGTAATCAACGAGCTGAAATCAGTTGATTCAAGCATCGACATTACCGTCGATGATGCTGGTCAAAAAGTCGGAGGCAACACAGGCAACGTGATAGCTCGGATAAAAGGTACGAATCCAAACGCCAAGCCGATTCTGTTGTCCGCACATATGGATACCGTCGTTCCTGGTAAAGGCGTAAAGCCAATTATTGACGGTAACATCATCAGAACCGACGGAACCACTGTTCTGGGCGGCGATGACAAGAGCGGTGTGGCGATCATTCTGGAGACAATTCGAGCGCTGAAGGAAAACAAATTAGAGCATTCCGATATTGAGGCCGTCTTCACCATCTGCGAAGAGGTCGGGTTGCAGGGCGCTAAGCACGTTGACGTAACAAAGCTGAGATCGAAATTCGGATTGGTGCTGGATAGCGATGACGTTGGTTACCTGTTTACCAAAGCACCTTCATCGGACAATCTTGAATTTCGTGTCTATGGTTTGGAAGCACACGCCGGAGTTTGCCCAGAGCGCGGGTTGAGCGCTATCAAAATTGCTGGTGAAGCGATTTCTAATATGAAGCTTGGACGAATCGACGAAGAGACTACCGCAAACCTTGGTGTGATCGAAGGCGGAATGGCGACTAACATTGTTCCCAATTTTGTGAGGATAAAAGGTGAAGCTCGCAGTCACAGCGACGCCAAACTGGATGCACAAGTCGCGCATATGAAGAAATGTTTTGAGGATGCCGTTGCAAACTATAGTGTGACAATCGATGGAAAGGAAATTCGCCCTCGATTCGAAGTCGATGTTGTGCGCTCTTATCACAGCATGAATGTTTCAGACGAATCACACATCGTTCGATTGGTAAAACAGGCGGCGAATAATCTTCAGCAGGAAGTCAAAACTCTGGCGACCGGCGGCGGGTGTGACGCCAACGTGTTCAATCGAAAAGGAATTGAGGTGGCTAATCTGGGAACGGGAATGCAGGACATTCATACTGTTAAAGAGTGGCTGAACGTCGAAGACCTGTATTTGTCAGGACAGATGGTATTTGAAATCGTGCGGTTAAATGCCCACGGCTAAGAATCTTTGTAATATCGGCCGGGAGTCGTTCCGAATATTTGCTTGAAAACGGCTATGAATGCGCTTGTGCTTTCATAGCCGGCTTCCAATGCCACATTGGTAACATTCTCACCGATAGCCAGCAGTTTCAATGCGTGCAACAGCCTTAACTGCTGCCTCCATCGGCCAAAGGTCATATTCGTTTCGGTCAAAAATAACCTTTCAAGCGTGCGTTTGCTGGCCCCAACCATCTTTGAAATTTTCTGCAACGGAGTGTTGTCCGAAGGGTTCGATCGCACTAACTCGGCGGCTTTTTGGGCTCTTGCATCTCGCGGCATAGGTATCTGCAGCGGGATGGCAGGGAACTCTTCCAGTTGATCCAAAAGCACACCAATCAATCTGGACTGACGTTCGTCTGCTTTGCTCAGCATACCAATGTCAGCGACGTGAAGAATCAATTCTCGCATCAACGGCGACACGTTCAATACGCAGCAGTCCTGGACGAGCGATTGCGATATTTCCGTTCTTAGATAAAGCGAACGGACTGAGACCGATCCAGGAATCTCCATTTTATGTTTAATCCCGGCCGGCACCCAGACTGCTCGTTGCGGGGGAACGACCCACGATCCGCTGTCCGTATGGACTGCGATAACACCCTGCGAAGGATATATTAACTGATGCCACGTATGGGTGTGTTCGTGTATCCTGTTGCCTTCAGGATATATAACGTGGAGCGACCTGATCAAGATATCGTCTTCGGATATGTTCTGATGTTTGTACCGCTGACGCATTTCCGGCATATTGTGGCATAATATCGCAAGCGCGCATTGTTATTCAAAGCTATATTGAAGGCGAATCCAGAATATCTCTGCGATCAATAAATCGAGGAGCCAAGAAAAATGCCAAACAACATCTCTCATTTTTCAATTCACGCTGACAATTTACCGCGCGCTCGAAAGTTTTACGAAGACGCTTTTGGCTGGAAGTTTACGCCGTGGGGACCGCCTGACTTCTTCCTGATCGCAACCGGCCCGGAAGAAGATCCTGGGATTCACGGTGCCCTGCAGACAAGAGCTTCGCACGACGGAACTCCGATGATTGGGTTCGAATGCACCATCTCTGTGGACGACATCGACGCGGCGGCCGCTGCTGTAGAGTCCAATGGCGGTCAGATCACTGTCCCAAAATTCAAGATACCGACTGTAGGAACCTTAATTCAGTTCAAAGACCCCGAGGGAAATTTTGTTTGCGCGATGCAATACGAGAGCAATCAATAACTAAAAAATATTCGCAACTCGAAAACCCATCTTTCGGTGGGTCTGATAGCAAGTTGGATTCGCTATGGTCAGCTTTCGAGGATAGGAAATAAGACTGACACACAGTTGTCAGCGGGTTGCGATTAAGGTTGAGATTCGAAAAAGCTCATTTCGTCTGCTTTTTAGGCGCTCTGGTCACATTTTTACAATACAGGGAGCTTACCACTGGAGATAATGATTTTCTGGAGCAATCGATGCGACCACGGATGAAAGAGTTACGAGCGAATTTGTGCTATATTGAGGTTAGGTCCATAAGCGTCGAAAATGTCCCTTCGGGTAAATTTTAGATGAGTTAAGTCATTTGTATCCGTCTATTTCTCAGTGTTCGGTGTCGTTTTTTAGAGATCTTTGTTGTTAGCCGAGGTTAGCGCTATGAAATATGGAAAACTAATTCTGAAGAATGTCTTTCGTAACGTCAGACGGACAGTGCTGACCATATCGAGTCTTGCTGTGTCGCTGTTTTTGATCGTGACGCTGGCCACAGTAGTTACTGAGTTTACTCGCGGAAGCAGTGAAGCAAATCCGCTTCGATTGGTAACAGGTCATGCTATGTCGTTGGGGCTTGAGATTCCGATCGCTTATCAATCTCGCATTGCGGCCGTTCCGGGAGTCAAAGTCGCCATACCATACAACTGGTTTGGCGGAGAATACAAAGACCCTCAGGATATGTTCGCGAATTTCTCGGTTGACGCAAAACTGCTGCGCGAATATCAACCTGAGTTAAAGATGAGCGATGCCCAATGGTCCGCCTTCGTGGATGACAGACAGGGCGCAATCGTAGGTATCCGGCTGGCCGACAAATATAATTGGAAGATCGGCGATCGCGTCACCTTGAGAAGTCCGATCTATCGGGTCTCGCCTGAATTCATAATCCGAGGCATCTATTCCAGCGGCGACGAAAAGGTCATGTTCTTTCATTACGAATATGTCAACGAGATGGAGTCGCCATTTTTCAAGGACAAGGTAAGCACGTTTGGCATAGTAGCGAATTCCATCGATGACACCACGCGAATCCCGAGAGCCGTTGACGCAATGTTCGTCAACAGCGACGCGCCAACTAAGACAGAAAGCGAGAGGGAGTTTGCAATCAGTTTTCAGTCGATGATGGGGAACTTTCAAACGTTCATATATGCGATTATTGGCGCGATCATTTTTTCGTTGATGCTGGTCGTCGCAAACAGCATGTCTATGAGCGTGCGAGAAAGAACCAAGGAAGTCGGGACGTTGAAGGCCCTGGGTTTCCAGCGTGGAGCAATCACCTGGTTGTTTATTGGGGAATCGCTTCTGCTGGCCATCACCGGCTCGGCATTGGGAATCGGTGGCGCCGTGTTACTTTATCACGCGAAAGACTTCAGCGCGATGATCCCATTTATGCAATCGTTCGTTCCTACGAACGAGACCGTTCTTCTGTCGTTTGTAACAGCAGTGCTGATTGGCGTGCTCAGTGTAACTTATTCGGCTTTGCGTGTTTCAGGTCTGACAATAGCGGAAGCATTGCGGAGGGTTGAATAATGCCGCTACCACTGAAATATAACTTCCGTAATCTGGTCGTTCGAAAGGGAACCACAATCGCGACAGCGCTGTCGCTGGGGATTACGATTGCGGTTTTCCTGATGGTGATGGCTCTCGCAAAAGGAATTGATCTGACACTTGAGACGAGCGGCGAGCCGCTTAATCTGCTGGTGTTGCGCAACGGTAGCACAGCGGAGCTGAACAGCGACGTAACGCGCGAAAACCTGAACAATCTTCAATTCCTTGATGGGATTGGCAGAGACGGCGATCAGCCTAAAGTTGCGCCGGAGATCGTCACCGTGATTTATAAGGCACATAAGGGTGAGACTCAGGGGGGCAACGTCACGATTCGCGGAGTCACGCCGATGTCTTCTGCGTTGAGGACCGGATTCAATCTGGTTCAAGGCAGAATGCTGAAATATGGACTGGCAGAGGCCGTAGTTTCCAAGCGAATGTCAGACCGATTTCAGGGTCTTGATATCGGCGACAAGTTCAAGGTCGGTTCAACCGAATACTCGATCGTCGGAATTTTCGAAGCAGGCGGCAAAACATTTGAATCTGAGATTTGGGCTGATGTGAATTCGCTTCGAAATGCATTGAATCGCGAATCGTACTCTTCGGTTTTAATACGAGCAAAAGACAGCAACGCTCTTGCGGCGCTGGCGAAACGAATAACCAATGATCCACAGTTGCAGTTAAAAGCCGAGGCCGAGCAGGATTTCTATCTGGAGCAGCAAGGTCCGACTACACTGTCACTGAAGATCCTCGCGGCGTTTATCGCGATCATTATGTCGATCGGCGCGGGTTTTGCGGGAATGAACACCATGTATGCGGCCGTTGCGCAAAGAACGAGAGAGATCGGCACTCTGCGCGTGCTCGGCTTCGGGCGGGCAAGCATATTAACCAGTTTTGTCCTCGAGGCCCTTGTTATTGCCGTGATTGGTGTGGCAATCGGAGTATTATTGTCGCTACCGCTTAATTTTGTCTCGGCGGGCACATCGAACAATACTACTTTTAGCGAGGTAGCGTTCAACTTTCGGGTTACGCCCTGGCTGATCGCCATAGCGTTTGTGTTCGGTATCGCTGTAGGATTGTTCGGATCGGTGCTGCCATCTGTACAGGCAGCAAGATTTAAGATCGTCGATGCATTGAGATCGTAATTTATGAGTGCTGAAGAAAAATCTCTGGACGAGCGGTTGAAGAGTCTAAAGATCGACCGCGCTCCAGTTCCCGTTAAAGGTCCCAGTAAAAAAGCTCCGAAGAAGCTGTTTTTGCTGGTTTCCACCATCTTGGTGCTTATAGCAGCGGGCTATTTCTTCCTTTCGTCTTCAGCTAAGAGTGTCTCTGCAGCCGAAGTAAAGGTTGAAACATCAAATGGAGCGCCGGTCGGCCAAACTGTTCTTACTGTGTCCGGCTATGTTGTCGCTCATCACAAGATCGATGTAGGTGCGAAGGTGATGGGACGCGTCAAATGGATCGGCGTCGAAAAAGGGGACAAAGTAAAAGAAGGTCAGGTTCTGGTTCGCCTGGAAGACGATGAATATCGCGCTCAGGTTAATCAGGCAAAGGCCAATCTCGCATCTGCGCAGGCCCGTCTGGAAGAGCTTCGCGCAGGATCACGACCGCAGGAGAAGATGCGCGATAAGGCGGCGGTCTCCCAGGCAGAAGCAAACGTAAAGAGCACCGAAGCCGATTTCGAACGTATCGAAAAGCTCTATAACGCTGGCGTTTCGCCGAAGGCGGATTACGACAAAGCCCTTGCCGCTCGTGACACGGCCAGAGCGCAACTTGAATCAGCAAAACAATCGAGCACGCTGACTGACATTGGACCACGAGTCGAAGAGATCAACGCCGCGGCAGCGCAGGTCAACCAACTGAAAGCCGCCGTCGATTACGCGCAGACGCAGCTTGACGCGACAGAGATAAAGGCTCCCGTATCAGGAACGATATTGCAGCGAATAGTCGAACGAGGTGTGATGGTCAGCCCCAGCTCGTTCGGCGACTCCGGTGCGCGCACGTCGGTGGTTTCGCTGGCTGATTTGAACGACCTTCAAATTGAGCTTGATATTAGTCAAACCGACTTTGCCAAGTTGAAGCTCAACCAGCGAGCAGAGATCGTTCCAGAAGCATTTCCAAACCTGAAGTATTCAGGATTTATTGCTGAGATCGCCCCGGAAGCCAATCGCGCAAAGGCGACAGTGCAGATCAAGGTTAAAGTCGAAAACCCAAACGAGCAGCTTCGTCCGGAGATGAACGCCAGAGTCAATTTTCTGGCTGATGCTCCAACGGGAGATTCGAAAACGGCTAACAGTCGCGTGCTTGTTCCGCAGTCGGCCGTAGTTCACAAAGGCGACAGCGATTTCGTATTCGTGATCAAACGTGGCAGAGTTGAACAGCGCGTGATCCGTAAGGGTGACACATCGGGAGACTACTTTCAGGTTTTAGAAGGACTGAGCGGTGGAGAGTCAGTTGTCACAACCGGCGCGGACAAATTGCGCGACGGCGACCGAGTAACAGTTACGGGATAGGCGATTTAATTTGAACTGCAGAGGCCACAGGGACGGAGAGCTTTGATTTTTCTCTGTGCCTCTGTGCCTCTGTGGTGAATTCTTGGTTCGATGAGGTTTATATGTCGGAAACAATGGTGAAGATTCGAAACTTGAGCAAGAAATTTGTCAGAGACGGATTCGAAGTTGTTGCGTTGGACGGAGTAAGCCTCGATATTCAAAAAGAAGACTTCCTCGCGTTAATGGGTCCGTCCGGATCGGGCAAATCGACATTGCTGAATCTTCTTGCAGGCATCGATAGACCCACTGAAGGTCAATTGAATGTAATGGGCACCGATTTGGCGACACTAGGTGAAAGCGAGTTGGCAAAGTGGCGCAATGCACATGTCGGTTATATCTTCCAGACATTCAATTTGATTCCGGTTTTGACGGCCTTCGAAAATGTGGAATTGCCACTGCTATTGACCAATCTCTCAAAGAGCGAAAGAAAACGAAATGTCGAAACCGCGCTTGAACTGGTTGGACTGACTGACAGAATGCACCATCGCCCAAAGCAGTTATCAGGTGGACAGGAACAACGCGTAGCCATTGCGCGGGCGATTGTCGTCGATCCGGATTTCATTCTTGCTGACGAACCGACGGGAAATCTTGACGCCAGGTCAGGAGAAGAAGTGCTGAACATTCTCTCTACCTTGAATAAGAAACTGAACAAGACTATTGTTATGGTTACGCACGATCCGCACGCCGCGAGATTCGCTACGCACGAAAAGCATCTGGAGAAAGGCGTGCTGCTGGACGCTCTCAGCGTAGTTTCATAGCCAGAGCAGTGATACTCTTCTTCGATGTCTGATCTTCCGCTCAAGATAGCACTGGCAAAGGTTCCACCAATCAAGTGCCAGGGTATAAAGACGAAGCTGGTCCCGTTCATCCTGAGCGGCATCAAATGGAAGTCTGACGGCGGTCGATGGATCGAGCCATTCCTTGGCTCTGGCGTTGTCGCTTTCAATCTTGCTCCCCCAAAGGCGTTGCTGGCAGATACCAATAATCACATCATCCGTTTTTATAAATCTATTCAGAGTGGGGATATTACGCGCGAAAAAGTTGGGCGCTATCTTGCCAAAGAAGGGAAGAAGTTATCTGAGCGCGGCGAATATCACTATTACGAACTTCGTAAGCGTTTCAACACTGGCGGTTCACCTCTCGATTTTATCTTCCTGAATAGATCGTGTTTTAACGGGGTAATGCGATTCAACCGCCGGGGTGAATTCAACGTTCCCTTCTGTAAAAAGCCGAATCGTTTTACACAGAGCTATATCACAAAGATCGTTAATCAAATCGCCTGGGTAACGCAACAGATGCGCGATAAGCAGTGGGAGTTCATCGTCGCAGATTGGAGAGATATTCTGGCCGAAGCGAAACCAGATGATTTCGTTTATCTCGATCCGCCTTACATTGGGCGCCACACCGATTATTACAATTGGTGGAGCGAAGATCAGGCTATCGAGCTAGCCGAACAAGCCAGACAATTGCCCTGTGGATTCGCACTCTCAATGTGGCTCGAGAACCGGTATCGAAAAAATGGCCATATTGAAAAATATTGGAACGGCTTGGAAATTAAAGTGAGCCGGCATTTCTATCACGTTGGTTCAACTGAAAGCCTGCGAAACGCGATCGATGAAGCGCTGGTTATAAAGTCAATGTGAGGATCGCATCAGATAATGCGATCCCCGTACCTGTCGGAGCTGGCCATTCGTCCGGTTAGACTGACAATGACCATTGTGAGCTCGCTGGCATCGACCGGCTTTGCAACGTGCATCTGGAATCCAGCAGCCAAAGCGCGCATTCTATCCTCAAGCCTGGCATAAGCAGTCAGCGCAATTGCCTTGATCTGTCCGCCTTCTTCCGGTGAGAGCATCCGCAGTCTACGAATCAGGGAATAGCCGTCCTCGGCTGGCATCCCAATATCGCTGACAAGGACATCTGGTAGCTTTTCCCGCGACATCCCCTGCAGTATTTCGAAGGCCTCGGCTGCTGAGCCCGCAGCTCTTACCGTAGCACCGTATTGAGAGAGCATTGTTGTTAGAAAATCTCTTGCGTCCTTTTCATCGTCGACAACGAGTATCTGCAAACCTTCGAGCGCCGATTTTACAAAGATGCCTTCGATATTTAACGATTCATTTGAGTCTGATTCGTCCGCCCGTTTACCCAAACTAAAATCACGGGCAATCGATATGGGCAGGCTGACGGTAAACGTGGCTCCCTTACCCTCACCTGCACTGTTCACCCGAATTTCGCCTCCGTGCATCTCGACCAGGTGCCTGACAATTGCCAAGCCAAGTCCCAGTCCGCCGTGTTGTCTTGTAGTGGACGAATCTGCCTGACGAAACCGTTCAAATATATGCGGTAAAAACTCAGGGTTGATGCCCTGTCCGGTATCACTGACTTTGATCTCTAAATGTGAGTTGATTCTTGCCAGCGTAATCTGCACCTGACCATCCATGGGCGTGAACTTAATCGCATTTGAAAGAAGGTTCCACACCACTTGCTGGAGGCGCGACGGATCGCCCAGGACTATGTCGTCAGACCATTGATTGAGTCCCGACTGAATGTGAATATTTTTTGCGTCGGCCGCTGGACGCACTGCATCGATTGCCGCCCTGATGACATCAACCATGTCTACCGCTCGAACATCCAGTCGAAGCTTGCCGCTGATGATTCGAGAGATGTCCAGGAGATCTTCAATCAACTGAACCTGCGCCCTCGCATTACGCTCGATAGCCTCAACTGCCTGCTCGGATCCTTTAGCGTCGAGTTTCCCTGTCTTCAGCAATCGCGACCAACCAAGCACGGCGCTCAGCGGAGTTCGAAGTTCGTGAGAAACAGTTGCGAGAAATTCATCCTTAATTCGATTCGCATCCTGCGCCACGTAATAAAGCCGGGCGTTGTCTATCGCAATAGCGGCTCGGCGTCCAATCTCTTCGGCCAGCTTGAGATCGTCCTGGCTATACCGTCTGTTGTCGTCTGACAAACATAGATTGATTGCGCCAAGTTTGTTTCCACGCGCAGTCAGGGCAACTGCCATGTATGATGTTAATCCGATCTTCTTAAGCAGCTCTTTATGGTGGTTGTTTTTTGCGCGCCGGGAAATCAAGGCATCGGTCATTTCCTCAACCAGTTCCGACCTGCCGGTGCGCACGACTCGTGGACTCGGTTGGGTCGAGTTCCAATCCGGAGGGAATTGCTGCTGCAACTCGATCAGTAGCTGCTCTTTTGCCGAGTCGCGGTGGGCTGCGGCAACGCGACGGAGTTCGCCCTTTTCATCGACAATATCGATGACACACCAATCCGCCAGATGCTGCACGGCAATCCTGGCCAGGCTCTTTAATGTCGTCTCGTAATCCAGCGATTCGATAAATGTCTCGCTGGCCTGGGCGAGAAATGTCGCCTGTCGTCGCGCTTCCTGTCGCATTAAATTCAAATCTACATGCGCTTTAACTCTGGCCAAAAGCTCGCGGGCGGAAAACGGCTTAACAAGATAATCGTCTGCGCCGGCCTGCAATCCTTCAACTCGCGATTCTTCACCTGCTCGCGCTGAGAGCATGATTACCGGCACGTTTTGAGTCGCAAGGTCTGCGCGCAGCCCTCTCAATAACTCGAATCCGTCTAGTTTCGGCATCATTACATCGCTGAGAATAAGATCTGGCTTTTGTTGTCGCGCGAACGAGAGCGCCTCTGCGCCATCAGCAACCGCCTCGATTCGATAGATCGGTTCGAGCAAACGTTTGACGTACTGCCGCATGTCTGCGTTGTCATCAGCAAGCAGAACCAGCGGCCTGTCAGAACCTCGTGCGGGTAGTAAAGAAAAGTCATTGCCCGTGTCAGATTGCGCATCTTCGAACTGAATATCGTCAGAAATGTCGTGACTTTCAGTTTCGCTATCGGGCAGCCAGCGCAGCGCTTCTTCGACATACGCGTTTACATTGATACCGGTGCGGCTCATTTTCCGTTCCGCCAGAATACGATCTTTGGCCAGATGGCCGCTCCCGGACGGGATCGAAACCGTGAACGTCGTCCCGGAGTCAACACCACTGGCAACGCTGATCGTTCCTCCGTGCAAACGCACCAGTTCCTGGACAAGAGCCAGCCCTATGCCCGAACCCTCGTACGATCGTGATCTGGCGCCTCGCACCCGATGGAAACGTTTGAACAGGTTGGGTAACTCTTGTTCGGGGATGCCGGTGCCAGTGTCTTTCACCTCCAGCTCGATGTGATCTACGGCCCAGGAGAGCCGAACCGTTATCGCGCCATCAAAAGTGAATTTAAAAGCGTTTGAGAGAAGATTAAGAACTATCTTCTCCCACATCTCTTTATCTATATAAATCTTTTCGGGCAACGGTGGGCAATCGACGATAAGCTGTAATCCCGCTCTTTCAACCGCAGAGCGAAAAACGCTGGCCAATTCCGTTGTATACGATGCCAGTTCGACGGGTTCATAGGTCGCCTCTATCCGCCCGGACTCGATTCGAGAAAAATCCAGAAGGGCATTGACCAGTTTCAGCAATCTCAAGCTGTTGCGATGTACCAGGCTCAATTGTTCCACATCGTCTGAAGGCAGCCTGTTACTGTCACGCGCAAGCATGTCTTCCAACGGTCCCAGCATCAGCGTCAAAGGCGTGCGAAACTCGTGGCTGACATTACTGAAAAAGACTGTTTTGGCGCGATCAAGTTCGGCCAACTGCTCGGCTTTCTCGCGCTCTTCCTGATAGGCAATAGCATTGCGAATTGCGGTTAATATGTGATCGCCGGCGAGCTCGAAGAAAGCTCGATATTGATCCTCAAGCGCTCGCCGCGGGCTGATTCCAAATACGAGTATTGCATCGGGATGCACTTGTCCCGGTCGAATCAAAGGCATTACTAATGCGCTATGAGCCTTTTCCGGATATGGTCCGCCCGGCAGCGGTCCAAATCGTTCCTGCAGATCGGTTATGATTTGAGCAGACCCGGAATTTGCCACGAATGCCAGCGGCCAGCCTGCTGTGTTCGCGTCTTCCAGAAGAACCGTCTCTGGGCTCGCAGCCGTTCCGGCCTCAAGCCCTGAAGCAGATTGCAATCTGGTAGTCTTGCCGTCCTTGCTGAGAAGATAAAGCAGCGCGAATGGTACATCGATTGGGTTTTCCGCCAGCTTTTCAGCAGCATTTATACAAGCCTCTTCTGGCGTTGTAGCGTCTGCCGCCCTGCGTGAAAGGTCGCGAAGGGTTTTTAATCTGCGTTCACCCTGGACTCTTTCCGTAGTTTCAGCAACAACAGCAAGCATGCCGCCTATTCCGCCGGATTCGTCGCGAATGGGGCTGTATGAGATTGAGAAATAACAATTTTCCAGATAACCGTATCGATCCAGCGGAATCAGCAAATCGTCCATTCCGACAGCTTCGCCTCTTCTGGTGCTTTCAAAGAGGGGACCGATTTGCGGCCACGCCTCGGGGAAAATTTCCTTTGCCGGTGCGCCCAGCGCGCCTGGATGTTTGCTTGCTCCAAGAATGATCCGGTAGCGATCATTGTAAAAGAAACGAAATTCCGGCCCCCAGGCGATCACCATCGCAAACCGCGAATGGAGCATCAGACTGATCGCCGTTCTCAGGCTCTGCGGCCACGTTTCCACCGGACCGAATGGCGTTTGCGACCAGTCTTTGGAGCGCATCAATGCGCCCATCTCACCGCCTCCGGCCAGACAGTCATAGGTCATTTGTTGGGCGGATTGCTCTGCCATCGAGTAAAAGCCTTTCGATCCGTGCCCAGGGGGACAGATCCTGTAACAGAATTCGCGATCACTGCAGTGGGATTTTCACTCAACAGCGATAATCATAATGAAGTCTTTGTTTGATTCGCCTAAACAGCCGTTAGATCACCAATGGTGATAACTCTGTGAACCACGCAGCATCCGAGAGCTCGCATGTCGTTTTTCTTACAGGCTGCTGTTTTTACGAATCCGCAGGAAAGACAAAGCTCTCGATCTTGCGACAGCTTTGACACAAACCTTACTGGGGAAGTTTTAGCTACTGGAATTTGTGAAATGACAAACTCAGAGCTGTCAAATATTATACGATTCCGTGGTTTCCAAAGCAAAGCCGTTGATAATAACAATTTTTGAGAGTCGGCTTACTATCACCTGGGACTGTAATGCGATTCGACGTATTCCGTCAAAATTGCATTAAAATCAGCCGCGATTTGCGGTCCCTTCAAGGTAGTAAATAGTCTTCCGTCAACATACACCGGTGCGCGCGGTTCTTCGCCGGTGCCGGGCAAAGAGATGCCGATGTTTGCGTGTTTTGATTCGCCAGGTCCGTTCACGACACAACCCATGACGGCGACTTTCAATTCCTCAACGCCTTTATAGTGGTTGCGCCATTCCGGCATTTGGTCTCGCAAATAAGTCTGAATGTCCGCTGCCATTTCCTGGAACAGAGTCGAAGTTGTACGCCCGCATCCCGGACAAGCGGTTACCTGTGGCAGAAAGCTTCGCAGTCCCATTGATTGAAGGATCTGCTGCGCGACCAGAACTTCTTCAGTTCTGTCTCCATTCGGCGCGGGTGTCAGCGAAACTCGAATCGTATCCCCGATGCCTTCCTGTAGTAACACCGATAAAGCTGCCGTGCTGGCTACGATACCTTTTGCTCCCATTCCTGCTTCGGTGAGGCCGAGGTGCAGCGGATAATCGCATTTCTCGGCCAGCAATCGATAAACATCGATCAGGTCCTGAACACCACTGACTTTTGCGCTCAGAATAATTTTATCGTGGCCCAGTCCATACTCTTTAGCCATTTGAGCGGATTCCAGAGCGCTGAGAATAATTGCATCGATCATTACGGACCGAGCATCGCGCGGCTCGGGCAATCGAGCGTTCTCATCCATCAGCCGCGCGAGCAATGCCTGGTCGAGCGATCCCCAGTTGACGCCGATTCTGACGGGCTTGTCGTTTTCAATGGCAACATCGATCATCCGCCGAAAGTTGTCGTCGTGACGTTGGCCCACTCCGACGTTTCCGGGATTGATTCGATATTTTGCCAGAGCCTTTGCACAGTCTTTGTATTCCGTCAGCAGAATATGACCGTTGTAATGGAAATCGCCAATTATGGGAGTGCTGATGCCCAAGTCATGCAAACGACTAACGATTTCAGGTACTGCGGCAGCGGACTCTTTTGTATTTACTGTAACGCGAACGAGTTCAGATCCGGCTCGCGCGAGCGCAGCCGTTTGCTTTACCGTCGCCGCGACATCTGCTGTATCAGTGTTTGTCATCGATTGAACGACAATCGGGTGATTTCCACCAACACGTACGCCACCGATATTGGTTACTGCGGCTTTTCTTCTGTCAATTGCGGTCATGTTTATCGTGGCGTGGACTTTAGTCCGCGCAAGTCATTCAGCGTTCAAGGTTAAAGGGAACAAACTATCTCATCTACTTAAAACAACGCTTACCTCTGACATTGGTAATTCTATGTTTTGCGCGGACTAAAGTCCACGTCACGATTTCAGGCTTGATGAAGGTCGGTATGCTCTTTCTTGGTTCTGGGTCTGGTATCTTTGCCGGGTCCGACGGTTAACTCTATTCGATCCAGGTATTTGACATTGGCGCATTCGTCGACCTCGCCGATAGCGCATTCGGCTGCGTCTGGAATAAAAAATCGAAATGGTCCGCCTTTGCTGATCTCGATTGGGACTCCGTGAATTTGGAAAATCACTGCCGCTTCCGCAACTGCGGCGATCGGAATGCTGGCGGCAAAATCGTCATGTTCCGCATGCAAAGTGACATGCGTTGCGGATGGTTTGACTCCGACCTGTTCAAAGAGACTGGCGACCGGAATCCCTGTCGCTGGACGTCCTGATAGCGAGATTTCCTTTTGATCGGTTCTGGCAATCAAATCCAGATATTCAAGATTCAGTGGCGTATCGATCTCACCGTCGATCCTCAATGTCACCGACATATTTCACGCTCCATTTTCTCGGCTGCTAACCAAAACGATAACACAACCGGGGTGATTTTTATCTGCCAACTTATGCGGTTGCTTTTTGCGCGTAGCACAATATGGCACGTTGTGTTACAAAACCCCAAGTTTGGCCAACTGATGTCACAGCGTCACAGTAGAATGTAAGTCCTTCGTTTTCTTTAAATAGAGGTGTGACACCCAATGCGTGACAGTTGAATCCTGGCCAACAGGTGTCACACTCTGCTGTGGATTGTGGCCATCGAATAGCTTCTCGCGATCCTGGACTTGCCGATCCAACAAATTCTTCGTTTCTTTGTTATATTCATGCTGACAGGCAGGTGTCAGCCCGCAGTTGTATACTCTCTGGTATATTTGATCGGTAAAAGGGGACGCGATGACGCCACTAGCCAGGAATATCCGTTTCATTCGATGGGAATTGCTGATTCTTTGCGCGCTGCCGTTGACTCGCTTTGTTCTGGAGATTTCAGGAGTCCCGCCCAAGATTACCGAGTTCATAAGCTTGTGGGGATTCCAACTGGTTCTGATGGTGATTCTGCCATTTAGAATTGTCCATCACGATTTCGGAAAATATGGAAGTCTGTGGACATTAACCGGGCTATGCTGCCTGGTCGGTTTTGAAGTGGTGGCGTTACTGGTCGCTATAAATTATTTGCATCCGATGCATACGATCTATGCCGAGAATTCACTTCATTTCGGATACAGTGGGTTCCAGCACGTTCTTTATCACATATTTTTCAGCCCGATCGAATCGACCGTCGCCACCGGCTTGGCTGCCACGCCGATCTATTTTCTTGCTCGGGGAATCCGAGCCGGTCGAATGCCGCTGCAAGGTAGACCGGCGAATTAGAAAAGAGAATTAAAGTGTTGCAGGTTCTTCCATCTCCTCTTCCGCTCTTGCAGCGTCTTCAGTGCAGGTTGTAGCGGTCGGCAGTGCTTCCAAACGCTTTATTGAAATGTCTTTGCCGCATTCCTGACATTTTCCGTAAGTTCCACGGTCGATCCGAGCCAGCGCTTCCTCTATAGCGTTATATTGATTGGTAAGGTTTTGACCGATGGACAATGCGGTATCAGTATCGATCATCTGGGCTGATATTTCGGCAACATCGCTTGCGCTGGCGGTATTTTCCTTTGCGCGCTCTTCTTCGTCGTTAATCTGCCTGTTAATGTCGTTGCGTTGTTTTTCCAATATAGATCGGAAATGATCGAGTTGCTGATTGGTCATAGTACTAACTCGCCTTCTGAATATTCACAGTGTTCGCCACTGTGCAGGACAGGTCAAGCAATCCACATGCCGGTTCAAGGGCGCCACAAAACGATTGCCTTTTGAAATGAGCATTTAGTATTATTACAACCAGCTACTGAGTTTTTCTATCGCTCGCAATTTCGGTATTCCATTTTTAGGATCGATAAGGCTCGCAAAAATTTAAATGGCCTGGGGAAAGATTTCGGGAAATTCTATGCGAAATAAAATTGTAATTGTTCTTGTATTTGTGCTCACGATTGTAATCTATTCGTTCGGCCAGCAATCAACCAACGATCAAAAACAGAAACAAGGCGAAGAGGATGTCGTCAAGCTCAGCACAACTCTTGTGCAGATTGACGCCGTCGTGACAGATAAGAACGGCAAACACATTACTGATCTGAAGCCAGAGGACTTTGAAATTCTCCAGGATGGTAAGCCCCAGAAGATCACGAACTTTTCTTATATCGTTACCCAGCCCGAAAAGGCTGAGCCAATTAAAACGACGAAAGGCAATGACAAAAACAACAACAACGATGTTGCTGCGCCGATCGGCGTTACCGGATTGAAAAGAGAGCAGGTAAAAAGAACGATTGCGATTGTCCTCAATGACTTTACCAGAGAGAGTCTGTCGGTTGATAACGTGCTTTACGTTCAAAAGGCGATCAGGACTTTCATTAACGAACAGATGGAACCCGGCGACCTGGTTGCTATTATTCGAACCCGGCGTATTGGTGGGGCTATGCAGCAGTTCACCTCAAACAAGCAGGAATTGCTGGCGGCAGTAGACCGAATCTACGAGGGCCCAAGCAGCTCTACATTTCAAGACGACTCAGACTGCGGCGGTGCCCGTCAGGAAGAATGCGAGTTCAACGATTTTGGGCAAGTCTATTTCAATGGCAGCACTCTTTCGTCGCTGGGATACATAATCAGCGGTATGCGCAACTTGCCCGGACGCAAGTCTGTATTGCTGGTCTCTCAAGGATTAAGATTCGATTTTGAAAACCCGGTAATAAAGCAACAGATCTATAAACTGGTGACGCTGGCGAATCAGGCTTCAGTGGTCATAAACACGCTGGATCCGAGAGGTCTGCCAGTTTTACTCGGCCCCACATTTTCGGCTGCGAATGGAACTGTATATGGCGCTGCTGCGCAAGGCGCTCGCCCCCCAGCGGACATTGGAACGATTCATATGACTTACTTCAGTTCGCAAGGTGGATTGGACATTCTTGCGAAACAGACCGGAGGACTCTTCTTTCACGATTCTAACGATTTGACCGCTGGAGTCAGGAAAATCGTTAACGATCAGAGCGGTTATTACCTTATAGCATATCAACCCGAAGAAGGAACCTTTGACCACCAGGGTGGATTCCGTTTCCACACCTGGAAGGTAAGGGTAACAAGACCCAATTTGGTCGTTCGAACCAGAAGTGGATTTCTTGGCATTTCTGACGAAGAGTCGAAGCCTGCAAGGAATACCAGGAATGACCAGTTATCCTCTGCTCTGACAACGCCGTTTGGCTCCAGCGACATTCCGATAAAGGTGACCGGAATCGTAGGCAGCGATCCGGCCTCTAAACCCGAAGTGAACATACTGGCGCACATCGATTCGCGCGCATTAACATTCACAGACGAGCCTGATGGAGGGCATAAGGCAACAATCGATGTGGTTGCTGTTACTTTTGGCGACAATGGGAACATTGTTGATCAGCTCGGGTCAACGCAGACCATCGTAGCCAAAGGTCAGATGTATGAGAAGATAATGCGAGACGGTTTGCTGATTACCAGCAACCTTCCACTGAAACGGCCAGGTGGTTACCAGTTAAGAGTCGCCGTGCGCGACGTTGCTTCCCAGCGAACCGGGTCAGCTTCGCAATTCGTCCTTGTGCCGAATGTCAGAAACGGACGCCTGGCTATATCAGGCATTGTCGCTGCCGGATCGCAGTCAGCTGAGGATCCGAATGAAGCTCAAGCTGGAGCCGCAGTAAGAAAATTGAAACCGGGTACGACCTTGGATTATACCTACACCATTTATAATCCTGTCCTGGATCAATCTGGCAAGAATCCGAAATTGATGGTTGAAACAAGGCTTTTCAAGGACGACAAACTGGTTTATTCGGACAAACCTGTCCCACTCAATCCCGGGGATGCTACAGACCTGAAGCAGATCAAAACTGTCGGGGCGATGAAACTGGGGGCTGATCTTAAACCGGGCGAGTACGTTTTGCAGGTCGTCGTTACCGACGAGCTGATAAAACAAAAACGCAAGAAGGTCTCGCAGTGGGTCACGTTTGAAATTGTGCAATAATAGTCCGGCGTGACTTTGCATTGCGAGAGGTCTGGATGCAGCTTGTAGAAGTTAAGAACGCGACGAAAGCGTTAGATGATTCTTATTATCGAAAGCTTGAGTCGGGCGACGTTCTATTTTTCCCGCGTTGTCCGTTCGATCTCAAATCAGAGGACACGGATTTTTTGCTGAGTCAGCGACAGCAGGACGCGTCATATCACAAGAACATTGCCTACAAGCCGAACATCGACAAAATCACCGGTGTTGCATCTGACAGCGAGCGCGAGCGTTTGCGCGCAATAATGAAGAATTATTGTGAGACCGTAACGCAGCTATTGAAGACGATAATGCCGCGATATGCTGCACACTGGCAATTGGATTACACCAGTTTCAGGCCGCAGGAGGAAGAAGGGCGCAACCTGTCACTTCATTCGCGCAATGATTTGCTGCATGTTGATGCGTTTCCCGGCCGGCCTACTAACGGAAATCGCATATTGCGATTCTTCACTAACATCAACCCGACTAAGTCGAGAGTCTGGCAGACGTCCGATAGTTTTGACGTGCTGGCATACGAGTTCGCAATGGAAGCTGGTCTGATGAAAATCGCTCGATGGTCAAAATCATCATTGCGCAAAAACGTTTTATCTCTATCCCGGACGGTGGGAATCACAGCGGGAAAGCGCTCGCCTTACGATCAATTCATGCTCAAGTTTCATGATTTCCTGAAAGAGAATCAGCGATTTCAGGAGGCTTGCCCGAAGGTAAGAACCGAATTCCCTCCGGGATCGTGCTGGTTGGTCTTCACCGATATGGTTAGTCATTCAGTATTGTCGGGGCAGTTTGCGTTAGAGCAGACATTCATTGTGGCCCGGGAATCTCTGGTCAACGTGGCGAAGGCACCGATAAATATTCTTGAAGACATCTGCGGGACTACATTGAGCGATCCTCTATAGCTCAATCGACCAACGACAGGAACTGAGTCAGTATCCGTTCTGTCAATCCCCATATCGGACCATAAACTGAAGGGTAAGCCATCCATTCGTATTTGTGATCTTCAACGATATGACTGACAGTATCAGAGCGGCCTTCCTTTTTAAGGAAGCGCACGGGGATCCAGAATGCGGCCGCCACCTCGTGATTGATATTTAATTCCCGCTCTTCGACTTGATCACTGAATGAGTGATATTCAGGAGGAGCTATCGCAACAAAGGGAGTAACAGAGATGGTCGGAACGCGTTGGCTGCGAGGCGTGATAATATCCAGTCGTCCCAGCACCTTTCCGCCATCGGCAAGATTTATTCCGACTTCCTCGAAAGTCTCTCTGGTTGCAGTGTTCAGAAGATCCTTGTCGTCTGCTTGTTTGCGACCTCCGGGCAGTGCCAGATGTCCGGACCAATAATCGTTTGGATTTGGAGCGCGTTTGATCATCAAAATCTCTGCCAAATCTGCATGGTTGCGCAGAATCAAAGCCACCGCCGCTTGGCGAAGATTCGAATCGATCTGGATGTTGTCCCGCGGCTTTAACCGACCAGGCAGCATTTGAGTGATAGCGTCAAGTTCCGTCATTTGCGAGGCGAAGAGATCAGTTATCAGTGATTGTGGTTCGCGAATCGCGGTCGATTCGTCGTTTGAAATAGAAATGCGGCTCGCCCATATATGCGTTCTGAAATACTTGAACTAACTCCCATCCGTCAGCGCCCAGAACCTGAAGACAATCCTGAACATCTTCAGGCGATGGCGCGCCGGTCAGAACGCTTTTGCCGACGTCTTTGTCTGTATGCCGCCTCAAACGTTTCAGATCCAATACAAGGTATGTCCACTGTTCCATAAATCAAGAATAGCGAAGCGCGTTCACTCCTTCAACCGCTCAACGTGTGTACGCTTCTATTAGTTTGCTATATTAAGCCGGATGGAGAATTTTATTGTTCAGGCCGTTTACGAAGAATTGAGACGCGAACTGGCTGGAAAGCGGCTGGGAAAGATTTTTCAGCTTAGCGTCACTGACCTCGCTTTCGATTTCCATTTGGAGGACGGAAGACTCCTTTTAATTTCAGCGCGTCCTGACGATCCGCACGTTTATTTGACGAATAGATCGATTAAATCTCTGGAAAAGCCTGACAGTGTTTCGCCGCAGTTCGCGCTGGTCTTGAGAAAGCATTTAGGCGGAGCATCGGTAATTGGCTTACAAAAGCCTCAAGAGGAAAGAATTATTGAGATCGAACTATCAAACTATGACCCGTCAGGGGAGACCAGGAGATTCTTTCTATTGGTGGAGCTAACTGGCCGTTCGGCGAATCTCTCCTTGCTTGACGGAAATCGTCGTCTGATCGAAAAGCTGCGCTATAAAAAGGACGAATCTCTTGTTTCCAGCTTGGGAATGCAAATCAATCCAATCGAATCAACCATTTCGATTGAGCATTTTTCTAATGCGGAGTTAGAATCGCTGGACGGTGTGCCTGGTTTCGGTCCGCTACTCAACGAAGAACTCCGTTATCGCGTCCAGCACGAGCCAGTGGCAAAAGTCATCAGAGAAATATTTTCAGAGGTTTGGCACCAGGCTGCTCAGCCAATTGTCTATTCTGATTTCAACAAGTCGCAAACACTCTCATCAATTATATTGAAGAGCAGGGAGGGCCAGTACGCTCAGCGATTTTCAGACATCAGTAAAGCAGCGCAATTTTATTATGAACGAAAAGCAGAAGCCGCTGAGCTTTCATCACAAGTCAACGCAGTCAAGGCGAAACTCAATGCTCGATTAAACAAGCTAAAGAATCTCGAGTCGAATCTGCAATCTGATTTGAAAAATCTGGGAAACGAAGACGAATTGAAAAAATATGGAGAGTTGCTTCTTGCCAACTTAGCCAACATTCAGCGTGTCGGAGACGTCGCCAAAGTCGTAGACCTTTACGACCCGGAGCAAAAAACCATTGATATTCCACTGGAATCGAATTTAACGCCTCAAGCAGGCGCCGAGCACTATTTCAAGCTCTATCAAAAATCTCGACGCGGTCGTCAGGAAATCGAAAAGAGACTGGCTGTTATTGATAGGGAAAAGCAGAGGCTCAGTTCGTTATTAGCTATGGCAACGGATGCTTCTTCGGAGGAAGATTTATCGCGCGTCAGCGACGCTATTACTGGAAAACCGAAATCGTCAAAATCCGCCCCGAAGCGAAAAGAATCCTCAGAAAAAGTCTCTGGCGTCAGAACGTTCCTGTCATCTGATCACTACGAGATATGGGTTGGCCGCGCCAGCAAAGATAATGATAACCTGACGTTTAAACTTGCTCGATCATCCGACACGTGGATGCACGTAGCAGATTATCCCGGCTCGCACGTCATCGTACGCAATCCTGATCGAAAACCCATCCCGCATAGAACTATAGTAGAGGCGGCACAGATCGCGGCCTATTTTAGTCAGGCCAAGAAAGAAGGGAAGGTCGATGTACGCTATACCGAGCGAAAATTTGTTCACAAGCCAAAGGGAGCTGCGCCAGGCCTGGTGAGAATAGCTTCGTTCAAGTCGATAACGGTCAGTCCAAAACTTCCTTCTGCGGAAACATTCTAAAATTTTTGTTGACTACAACGTATTTATACGTTAATGTCATAATTAATGAACGTATAAATTAGTTTACAGGACTTTAAAGGCATGCCAAGAAAACCTTCGGAAGTGTTTACTGACAAAGAGCTGCAGATAATGAACGTAATCTGGCAAGTAGGGGAAGCTACTGTTAAAGACATTCAGGATCGATTGCCGGGAAATCCCCATTACAACAGCGTGCTCACGATCATTCGAGTATTAGAGCGAAAAGGACATCTCATACACCGGTCAGAGGGGAAGACCTATTTTTATCGCGCCAGCGAGACGAAAGAAAAGGCCGGAGCGCGGCTTCTGCAGAGGCTCGTGGATCAAGTGTTTGGCGGATCGGCGGCATCTGCCGTTCTCAATCTGGTCGAAGCTGGTGATTTGAGCAAAGAAGACCTGGACGAAATCAGGAAAAAGGTCGCGAAATCACGCAAGGAAACGAAGGAGAAAAGCGATGGCCGCAACAGGTAATCTGCACCAACTTGTTTTCGTTTCCAGCCGAGTGATTCATTGGCTGTTCACCTGGAGCTGGCAAATCCTGATCGTTCTCTCCGTTGCCTGGATGGCGATTAAGCTGGACCGATCAAAGAGCGCTGCTGTCAGATATAGGATCTGGCTACTGTCTGTTCTGGTGGTTTCGATACTTCCGTTGCTAAGCGCAATCACCCAGAGTTTTCATTTCGAGGGAGTTGCGACTCCGATTAACTGGCCCACCGCACGATTTGAAGATTTCGGCGGGACACCGCCAATCAACATCAATGCGCCAGCGCCATCGTTTTCATGGTTGTCGATGGGATGGATAGTCCTGCTCGCAATCTGGGCGGCCGGAGCGATCTTTTCGACTCTCAAATTTTGCGTTCGTTGATTAAGGTAAACCGGATTCGTTCTCGTGCAGAGCTCGTATCAGTGACAGAACTCGGCTGTTCATACCCAGAGATTTTTCCGCTGGACACGGGAGTAGTTTCGATAAGATTGTCGAACGAGATTCAAACACCGGGACTGGCCGGATGGCTGAATCCGGTTATTTTATTACCCGCGGATATTAAGTCGTGGACGAATGAAGATGAAAGAGTATCCATACTTCGCCACGAATTTGCACATGTTAAAAGGAACGACCATTTAGCCGGACTATTTCAGTCGATCCTGAAGGCTCTCTTCTTCTTCCATCCAGTGGTGCGCTACGCGTGCAATCAACTGAGTTTGGAAAGGGACCTGGCCTGTGATGATCAGGTTCTTGGACTTGGCACCGAGCCGAGCGCATACGCCGAATCAATCTTGAAAGCAATCGAGCGAAGCTTTCTAGCGGATGTTGTGCATCAGACGACATCGTTTGCAACGCGGAGAAAGCTTGAAAAGAGGATAGATATGATTCTAGACACAAACCGCGTGATGAGACCATTGAAGCAGTGGCGGTTCTTGCTGCTTCCTTCATTAATGACCATTACGGTGGTAACGCTGGTGCTGCCAGCACCGGGCAGAGCGACAAATAGGGCCACCAATGCTTCGGTAAAACAGGTCGTTCCAATTACGCCCGCTCCAGTTCTCTCCGGTATAGATCAAGATCTGCCTGTCGTCGATAAAGGCATCATTTGGGTGGATGAAGTAAAGAGAGGAGAGATGCAGCTTCAAGTACGTGGACTTGGATACCTGGCATCTGATGGTGGCGAAAAGCTGAAGGCTCGCGTGATTCTTCCCGTTGCTGCCATGAATGATGTTGAACTAGGACAACCTGCTGCCACCGTTGTCAGTGGCGGCACAATTGGGGGAAAGGTATATCGTAAATACGGGATCAGGGAAGATGGCGCAACGTTTCAAGTGGATCTGCCTCTTGATGGGGAGCTTCCAGCAGGCGCTCAAGACGGCACTAACGTTGATGCCACGATACAAGTCGGACGGCTCGACGATGTTCTATATGTGGGCCGTCCTGTAGTCGCCGGGATAAACAGCACGTTGAGCGTTTTTAAAATCAATGATGGCAACACCGCATCAAGAGTGACGGTAAAATTCGGTAACGCATCGATCAACAATATCCAAATACTGGATGGGCTTCAGGTTGGAGACAAGGTGATTCTGTCGGATATGTCTCAGTTTGACGGCTTCAATTCAGTTCGATTGAAGTAACAAGAATTCGTGGTTGCTGTTTGGTGAGGGCCTCAAAAACGGGCCCTCAACCTGTCTTCAGGACGCCGACAAAAACATCCTCAGCATCATCTGCGTTCCTCTATCCAGTTTGATGTTCTTGCCTTTTGTGGAAAAGATTGTCTCCGGCGGAGGCGATTTCAATTGCCACGACATCGAAACACCGTCAAAACCGATAGCGCCACGCGAATTCGAGTTCAGCAGCAGTCCGCTGATTTTGGCCTTAACGCCAAGATCAGCGCTGTTCGACGTGTGATTAAGACCGCCTTGAGAGCCCTCTGCATTCGATGATGATAAACCGTTGGGATTAGACGAACCACCAGCCAATTTGGGCATGTTTTCTGTCGTTATTCCATCCCGCGCGGCAGCGACGGCGCCTATAATGCCCTGAACCGGCTTTTCGGATCCGTCTTTTTGTACGACTTTGTCTATAACAATCGATAGCTGCGATTCCGCAGCCCCATTGCCTTTTTGAGTTACGGCTGAAATATGGCCGATCAAACTCGCGTCCTTCGAAATCACTACCTTTCCATCGACTGCAATATCGGCCATTACACGGAGATTGACTTCCTGTCCTACCGTTGCGTTTTTAAGTTCGACAGCTTTTGTCAGGACTGCATATCCAGTGCTTATGCCCTTGTCATCTGATTGGGCATTGACTTGAGCGCAAACCAACAAAAGAAGGGCGATGGCCAGACAATATTTGATCTTCATAGACTTTTCCTGATGATCTGAATTGATCAGAGAGTTTCGTGGATTATAACAGGATAAGTTCGGATCAATACAAAAAATTGAAAGGATTACAGTTCCGAATTGAGTTAAAGGTAAGGCAGGGCTCAGGAAATAGAAAAAACCAAAGCCCTGCTTCAATTAATTAACTGCCGATAACTAACTGCCGACCTTCTGACCATCGATGCTGTAGACTTCAACATCGCCGTATTTCTTCAGGATGTCTTTGATCTTGTTGCCGTCACCAACAGCAACAATTGTCATGTGATCAACAGCAACGTACTTCTTAGCAGCGCGCTGAACGTCATCGGCGGTGATTGCCGCGATTTTGTCGGTATAGGTGTCCCAATAGTTTGCCGGAAGATGATAAATCTTCGAAACGATTGCGTTGCTCAATGCGGATTGCGGATTTTCCAGTGAAAGAGCGAAACTGGCAATTAACGAGCGTTTTACCTCTTCCAGCTCTTTCTCCGGCACTTTCTCGTTCCGAATACGATTGAGCTCGTACATAAACTCTTTCATCGAACCGTCGGTTACATCGGTTCTTACCTCAGAACTTGCAGACCATGTGCCTGGATACTGCAGGGAAGAAAAGCCCGAATACGCACCATAGGTGTATCCTTTATCTTCGCGCAGATTCATAAACAGACGCGCTGTAGCTCCTCCACCAACGACGCGATTCATAACCAGCAACGGGAAGTAGTCAGGATTCGTTCGCGTAATCCCCAAATTTCCCAGAACCAGGTTGGTCTGAACCGAATTCGGCCGGTCGACCAGATAAATCGTCGATTTAGCCGGTGTTGGCGGCTCCGGCCATTTCATATCGGGCGATGTGCCTTTTTCCCACGATCCGAACGCCTTTTCGATTTTTGGCATTACATCTTTGATATCCACATCGCCAGCAATGGCCAGGATCGCATTTCCGGCCCAATAATGTGAATCGTGGAAGGCTTTCAATGTCTCAGGCGTAATCTTCGCTAACGCATCCGCTGAAGTGGTCCTGACTGATGCCGGATGGTCGCCGTAAACCGCCTTATTGAACCGCTCATTGGCGAGAAACGCAGCATTGGTGCGCAGGTTTTGAAGTCCAATCTTTTGATTAGTGAGTTGTCGGGTCAATTCTTTTTCCGGAAATACGGGGTTTAGTGTTATGTCAGCCATATAATCGAGCAGCATATCGATGTTGTCCGATATACCTGACGCGGTTACTGTCGCCGCGCTTGACCCGAATCCGGCGCCGGCTCCGAGCGATGCGCCAGCTTCGTCGATCGCTGCAGAGATTTGATCTGACGTCCTGGTCTTTGTGCCCTCACGCAGCATGGATGCCGTAACGCTGGCCAATCCAGGTATGTCTTTCGGGTCAAATAGATCACCCGCGCCTGCTATTTGGAGTTGCATCGACACCGTTGGCAGTTTTGGCGACCTCGAGTCCTGTAGAATCAGCACCGTCAAACCATTTTTGAGAGTAGCCTCATAGGGTTTGGGAAGAGTTACCTTCAGGACGTCCTTATTGACCGGAGCTTTGCCCTTGATCTTTGTGTTCTTACCTGTGGTCTTCTGACCTGGAACGGCCTGCTTTGCCGATACGGGCAGAATAACCATTGCCGATACAAGCAAAGTTACAATTGTTGTCATAAACAACTGGTTTGTTTTTCTCAATCGAATTGTTTGTAGCATTGGTTTACTCCCCCTATTGATTTCCTGCCGGTTTGGCTTTTGGCTGCGTTATGACAACGGTTCGGTTATTGTCCGTAAAGTATTTGTTGGCAACTCGCATGATGTCTTCCTTTTTCACGGCCAACAGCTTGTCCACCTCAGTGTTGATAAGATTAGGATCGTTGAAATTCACGGCGTCATCGGCCAGATTTACCGCAATGCCGAGAGAGCTGGACATTGAGCTGATATGACTTCTAATCGCAAAATTCTTCGCCTTCTGAAGCTCTGAATCCGTCACGGGCTCTTTTTTAAACCGATCAAGCTCGGCGTACAGTGTCTTCTCAATTTCGCCTAAATCTTTACCTGGCCGAGGTGAAACTGAAAGCTGGAATAATCCAGGTCCCCGTTTGTCTTCAGCAAACCCAAATGCGCCTGTAGCCACCTGATCCCGCTTTACAAGCTTCGTATATAAACGTGAGCTTTGACCGCTGGAAAGAATCGTTGACAGTAAGCTCAGCGCGAAGTAATCGTCGGTTTCGCCCTGGCTGATGTGATAGGCGACGCTTATCCTGGGCAGCCTTGCCAGCGGATCCTCAATCGTTGTTCGCTTTTCTTTCTCCTGAGTCGGCTCGTCCATATCAATCTGTGGTGGAGCGGTATTCGATTTGATTTTGCCGAAATACTGCTTTGCCTTCGCCAGCACCTCATCGGTGTTTACATCACCGACGATGGCCACGACAGCGTTGTTAGGCGCATAATAAACGCTGAAAAACTTCTTAACGTCATCAACGGAAGCGGCGTTCAGATCGTCCATAGATCCGATAACTGAGTGCTGATACGCGAAGTTTTCATAAGCGAGATTGCTAACTGTCTCGAATGTTTTACCGTAGGGCTGATTATCCACTCTCAATCGACGCTCTTCCTGAACTGCGTTCCGCTGGTTATCCAGGCTCTCCTGCGTGATGTCCAAACCGGACATCCGATCGGCTTCCAGAAACATACCCAGGTCGAGCTGGTTCTTAGGCAGAGTCTCGTAGTAGAGAGTGCGATCCTCGTCGGTTGTACCGTTGTCCCCGCCGCCGTTATTGGCTATCAACAGCGAGTGTTCCCCGTCGCCAACGTTGCCAGAGCCTTTGAACATCATGTGCTCGAACAGATGAGCGAAGCCCGTTCGACCTCGACGTTCATCACGCGATCCGACGTTGTAACTAACGGCGATTGAATAAACCGGAGCGTGGTGGTCTTCGGCAACAATCAACCGCAACCCGTTTTCAAGTCGGAATTCCCTGAACTTTACCTGCGCTTTTTTTGCTGCGCTCTCGGTCTGCGGCAGCGCCGCGATTAACGAGCAAAGACTGAGCAGTACGACGGCTGCACTGCGGACGACTATTCTCATAACCGAACTCCTTTCAAAACTCATGCGGCAAAAAGGTATTTTGAAGACAACAAGAGCTATTTAGGACGCATTGTACTGATTCGCAGCCACCCAGGAGGATGCCCCCAATCATTTGATTCAAATTTCAAAAGAGATGCAGTCTGGCTTTAAAGGGTTCCTAAACAAACTCCTACAATCATTTATATGCCGGATACGGCAGGTTTGTTCCAAAAAATATTGCCGACGACAAAGAAGCTGCGATTGCCGACTTACCAAGACAATCGAGCTCGACCACAAATATGCCGAAGCTTTCGGTAACCGGGCTTTGGCGTTGCTGTCGATTAACAAAGACGCTGACGCCGATCGCGATTTCGATCAGTGCTTTAAGTTGAATAAAGCGTTAAAGCCTGAATATACCCGCCAGGCAGATATAATCAGGCATAACCGCGCCGTGAAACAGCCCTAGGGTTTAGGGCTATTCGATTTAATCTGATCTTCCAATCTCTTTTGAAATTGCCCCAGGAACCGCTGTATTTGCGGGCTGTCCGCCAGCTTGTTCATCCGGGCTTTGAATAAATCGACTCCGCGCGGATCACCCAGGGAAACAAGCGCGGTCGCAGCAGTAACGACGAGCTGAAAGTTGTTAGTATCAAAGCCTTGGTCAAATGCATCAGCAATAAGCTGATAAGCTCTTGGATCGTTCTTCCCAGCTGCGCCAAGTATTTGAACCGCGGCAGTCCGTGTCTGTATAGGATTGCCTCTTGCTGCATAGCGAACCGCAACGTCCAATGCTCGCGGATCGCCGAGAGCACCCAGACCGATCAGACCTGAAATTCTGACGCTGTCACGCCACGACGGTTGATCCAGGAGCTTGTTCAGCGCATCGTAAGCCTTGTCGCTCTTGGTTTCGCCCAGGGCGCGGGCGGCGGCGCGAACGACGTTGTAGCTTTGATCGTTAAGAAACGAAAGGTAAAGGCTTGCCAAAGCAGGATCCTTGGTCGCCTCAAGCGAATTGATTGCTTTCGCGCGCACTCGTGGATTCTGATCCTTTGTCGCAGCAATTAAAGCTGTTTTGGCGTTCGAATCGGATGAACCACTCAATGCACCGGCAGCGTCTACACGCATTCCCCAGAATTTGTCGGCGGTAACAGCAGTACTGATCGCTTTGGTTATTGTCGATTTTTCGCCAGTATCGGTTTTCGAATCTCGCATTCGCTTCGACAGATTATCCAGGGCGAAGATTCGGCCCATTGAATCTTCGTCGTGGGCCAGTTGATATATCAATTGGTCTGTCGGTTTGTCGAAGGTTAATTCTTTGATCATCGTGTCGCCGTAATCAAAGTTAACCAGCGTGGGTTCTGCGTCGACCTTGAATGTCAGATTCTGGTCTTCCTTAGCATCGATCCATCCTCGTTCGACGTGTGTCCCGGACGCAGTGCCGACTTCAACATCGACTGGCATTTGGAAGAATGTGACCTGCGGATAAAGCCAGGTTGGATCCGGCTTCTGTTCCTGTTTTACGTTGAGAGTCAGAGTCTTCGATCCAGCGTCATAATTCTGAGTGACACGGAAGATCGGGTGACCCATTTTGTAGAGCCACTCGTCAAAAAACCAATCCATCGATTGCCCGGTTGCTTCCTCGATTGCGATGCGGAACTGCTCTGTATCGACGGGAGTATGCGCGTATTTCGTCAGGTAGTGATTGATCGCTCGCCACCAGTTGTCTTCACCCAATGTCTTCCGCAGCATGTGAAGGACAGCGCCACCACGAGGATACGCGTATGTATCGAACACCGCGTCGGGATCGGCATAGTTTTTCGTTACAATCGGTCGACGTAACCCCTGGCGCCACGCGTTGAAATACTGATCCTGGTTCGACTTTACGTCCAGATAGAGGAAGTCGTCGCGACCGACGGAATGCTCGTCCCACATTGCCTGAAAATATGTAGCGAAACTTTCGTTCAGCCAAATATCCGACCACGAACGGCAGGTGACGAAATCGCCGAACCACTGATGAGCCAGCTCGTGCGATTCCAGGCTGTCGGCAGTCTGATCGATATCGCTCCTCGCATCATGGATCATAATGTCGTACATCGTCGTGGCAGAGATGTTCTCCATACCGCCGTTAAAATCGTGGGTCATAGTCTGGGCGTATTTGTCGTATGGATATTTGACGCCTGTCTTTTCTGAAAAGAATCTGACCATATCCGCCATGCGAGCGGCTGTGATTCGGCCTTCCGCGACCTGATTTGGATAGACGTTCGTAATAACCGGAATACCCGCATAATTCTGTTCGATCTGAGCGTATTCGCCAACAACTATCGATGTCAGGTAAGTCGCGTGCGGAACATCGATCTTCCAGTCGAATGTGCGAGTGTTGTCGCCATTGTCTTTAGTGCTGATCAGTTTGCCGTTGGAAATGACAGTAAGCGGTTTGTCAACAGTGGCGACGACTTCGGTAGTCGTGAAGTCGTTCGGATGGTCATAGCAGGGAAACCAGTAATGGTTATATTCGCTCTCGCCTTGTGACCAGATCTGGCGTGGCGCAGTAGGATCGTCCTGAGTCGGCTTAATAAACGTGAGCCCGCCACCGCCGTTCACGCTGCGATTGGGCACCGGACCGTTTGTATGGTAATCGACAATTATCGTCAGGGTATCAGAAGGCTGGTACGTCCGATCAAGTGAGACAGTCAGCTTCTCTTCCTTCATATCCGCATTGAATTTCAACGCAGTGCCGGAAGCGAACTTGACGGAGTTGATCGTCATATCCCCCGCATCAAGCTCGATTTTATTCAAGTCCTTGACGAGGGGATTAAATGTTATTGTCGCCGTGCCGATAGCCCACTCTTTCGTGAAATCGAAATGCAGATTCAGTTTTATATTCTGAGTATGGAAATCATGACTGGGAATATAACGAGGTGCCGGTAGTGGGTGCGGTGCTTGTTGTTGCTGAGCAAAGGCTGAGGGCGGCAGACAAAATGTCGCGATTATTAAAAGAGCGAAAAGTCTTTGCATCAATACTGGAACTCGACTGAATCTCATTGTTCTCTCCGATGTTGGTTTGGTTAGGTGCAGCGTAAAGAGATGAGATTACACTTTAACTGGTGAGAGGCCAAATAATTCCTGTGGAAGATTTAAAGAGGAAAAGCGCAATAAGCCGATGATCGCGCCGCTTTTCAAGTGAAGGCTTGTCTGGGTGAAACTGTGACATCATTTGATCGCGAATTTCCGGCGCGACACTTGGTGTCACGGCAGTAATTACAGACAAGGAAGGTCTTATCGGCGGTGTGACAGCGTGACACCAGTTGGCCAAAAACGGAGTCTTGTGCGGTATTGTGGCAAATTGTGCTACGGTTATATACGCATCTCTTGACGGGTATTGACCTTATACCTTAGTGTAAGGTGCATACTTGGCTGATAAACCGTTCATTTGGGTGTCAAAAACAATGCTGCGGAACGCGTCCGCATGTAGCGTAGGCATCTTGCCTGCGTCCATTTTGAAGGGGGCGATTCAGTCGGCAAAGCACGGTTAGTGAAGTGGGCGATTTCTGTAGGCAAGGCAGGTCCATTGAGGGACACAGACTGGAAGTCCGTGCTACATGCCGAAAGGAGAGCTGATGCGAATCGGAGAGGTAGCCAACGAAGCCGGAGTTAACATTCAGACCATTCGGTTCTACGAGCGCAATGGGCTGCTGAGAAAACCGAGGAGGCTTTCTTCCAGCTATCGCGATTATACGCCGGAAACGGTCCAAATCGTCAAATTCATTAAGCGCTGGCAACAGTGGGGCTTTAAACTCAGAGAGATAAAGCTGATTCTTGAAGGCCTTTCTAAGGCAGCGCCGAACGCGATCATCGTCAGAAACAGCATTGAAGAGAAGATACGCGACCTCGAAGAACAGATTGTCACCCTGCAGGCAATGCGCGATGAATTAAGCGCCGGGCTGAATACCTGCCAGTGTAAAGATACTGAAACAATGTGCTCCGGGGTTCGGCATCTGGTTGATGCGCTAAAGCAACGCTAGCGTACTGACCAATTGAAGAGAAATGCTTTATTAGCGTGTTGCAGAAACCGTGCGAAGCACGCCACCCAGCACTCGCACCGCCTGAGATATTTGCCTTGGAGTATAACCGGTATAACCCAGCCTCAACCCACTTCGAGCCGGTGGTTCAATGAAATAAATTGAGAGCGGCGTCACTTCGATGCCTTGATCTTTCGCAGCTTTTGCCGCAGTGCGATCGTTGACACCATCGGGCAGCCAGCCCATCAAATGCATCCCCGCGTCGCTAGGCTGGACCTCGAGCATCCCTGTTAATTCGCGCGCGGCGGCTTTGACTAATGCGTACTGTCGCTCGGCGTAAAGCGTTCGCATTCGACGTATATGACGCGCAAAATGGCCTTCAGCTATGAAATCAGCCAGCACCGCCTGCTCGAGGGTTGGACACTGATGGCCGGCCAGCCTGCGAGCTCCAACAAATGCGTCAACCAGGTCGGGTGGAGAGATGATGTATCCGATTCGGATCGAAGGGAACAATACTTTGCTTAAGGTTCCCACATAGATCACCCGTTGTTCATTATCCAATCCTTGAAGAGCCGCCAGCGGTCTTCCTACATAGCGAAATTCGCTGTCGTAATCGTCCTCTATGATCCAGGCGCCGGCATCGCTTGCGAATTTCAAAAGAGCCAGCCGTCGCGCAAGACTCAAAGTCATTCCCAGCGGATACTGATGCGAGGGCGTTACATAAATCAGGCGTGGTTTTGGACAATGTCGTTTTCCAGCCGCGACGTTCAATCCTTCCGAATCAACTGGAACCGGCGTTATCCGAGCGCCGAGAGCTCTGAACACAGCGCGAGCGCCAAGAAAACCGGGGTCTTCGATCCACACCTTGTCTCTTTGATCGAGTAAAACTTTTGTGCTCAGCTCAAGGGCGTGCTGCGATCCGGAAACTATTATTATCTGCTCTGGCGCACAACGGACTCCACGCGTTGCGTTGAGGTAAGACGATATAGCCGTTCGCAAAGGAAGATAACCGGCAGAATCGTTGTAGGGGACCAGATCTCTTCCGCTTTCGCGCCAGCGACGAGTCAATAGTCGTTCCCATAGTTTGTAGGGGAACTCATCAAAAGCCGGAGTGCTGGTGCGGAAGGGACGAGACTTGCCCGCGTAATTGCCAGGCATTGTGCGTACGGATACTGCTTCTGTACCCCAGCGTGACAACGATGGCCTTGTGCCGCTCTGGTTCTGTGAGACATGTCCATCAGATTCGGCCCGCAACAGATCATCCGGCAACTGACGCGAAACGTAAGTGCCATCGCCTACACGGGATTCGAGATAGCTCTCTGCAAGTAATTGATCGAATGCGTTAACGACAGTGTTTCGCGCAACACCGAATTCATCGGCGAGATCGCGCGAAGAGGGCAATCTGGTTCCAGGCATTAGCCGGCCCGACAATATCGCCAGTCGTAATTGATCGTATAATTGCCGGTAAAGCGCGTCGTCGGATGATTTGTCCAGCGATACGGCAATGTTGGGTAACGATGTGGCGACTTTGGTCATACTTTCTCTGCGGATAATAATAGATTGGTTCTATGCAAATACGCAATAATGGCACTTGTGCGTATGCCAATACTGAACTACTTTATCTGGGCTTAGTCTGGGGAAGGATTACTATGGGGAACAATTTCAGGCGCGCGTTTATTTTGGTTTCGCAATTCGTTTTGATCTTCGCTTTGATCTCTTCATTCGTGATCACACAAGGATCATCGGGGACTAAAACACAATTACCCACGGGAGTATCGCTGGAACCGGCGGGGCGATCAGTTGACGTGGGGAATATGCCGCTTGCGATGAAGTTTTCGCCGGACAAGAAATATGTTGTGCTTGCGTTGAATGGCTGGCGGCAGCAGGGAATTCAGGTCGTTGAACTTGCGACAGGTAAAGTCGTGCAGACCCTCGAGCAGCCTTCGGCTTTTCTAGGTCTCGCGTTTTCGCCCAGTGGATCAAACCTGTTTGTTTCCGGAGCAAATGAAGATGCCGTATTTCGTTACAAGTGGCAGGATGGGCAAGCAACTCTCCAGGACAAAATTGTTCTGGCTGACAAGCAACCAAAAAAAGACGGAACGCGGTTTCCCGCAGGACTTGCCGTTTCACGTGACGGACGGCATTTGTATGTGGCGGAAAATATTGCCGATACGGTCGCTGTTATTGATTTGGACAACAATAGTATCGTTCAGCGGCTCAAGACAGATCACTACCCTTACGAAGTGACGGTTGCGTCTGATAACAAAATTTACGTTTCTTCGTGGGGTAGTCAAACAGTCACCGTCTTCAATTCGAAACATGATGGTTCGCTAACAGTCTCAGGCAAGATCATCGTCGGACGTCATCCATCGGCGATGTTGCTTAGCGACGACGGCAACAGGCTCTTTGTAATATCGGCCAGCACCGACCGCGTTGCCGTCGTCGATACCAGGACGAATCGTGTTATCAAACACCTGGCGGATTCACCTCCGTCCGGAACACTCGAAGGCAGCACACCAAATGCTTTGGCGCTCTCTCCCGATGGAAAGAGATTGTTTGTGGCAGAAGCGGATAACAACGCTGTCGCGGTATTTGATCTGGGTCGAGTGACAGCAGGTAAGGCGACCGGGCGAACCGTTGACAAGATGGTTGGGCGCATCCCATGCGGATGGTATCCGACTGCGCTGCTGACAGCAGCGGATTCTTTGATTGTGGCGAATGGGAAGGGCCGCGGAACTGCACCGAACTCGACGATGCGGCAGCCGAACGTTAAGCTCAGCCCTAACGATACTGATTACACGCTTGGACAACTTAACGGAACACTGACTTTTTTGCCTCTGCAATTTTCAGCCGCTGAGCTGCAGGATTTCACGCGACAAGTTGCGGAACTGAATAACTGGAACCGCACGCGTACGGTTCCGAGCTATCCGCCGTTCAAACACGTCATCTATATAATCAAAGAGAACCGAACCTACGATCAGATGTTCGGCGACATGCCCGAAGGCGACGGAGACCGCAGCCTTCTTTACTATCCGAAAGAAGCCAACCCGAACCATCGCGCAATTGTTCAGAGATTCGGATTATTCGACCGTTTCTTCGTCAACGCTGAAGTGAGCCAGCAAGGCCATCCGTGGAGCACCTCTGCATACGTTACTGATTACACCGAGAAAACGACGCCCGCTATCTATTCGCATCGGCGAGCCACCCCTGATGATGAAGGCGAGACTGACGATCCGGTCGCAGGGTTTTTGTGGGATTCGGCGATCAAAAAAGGTCTCACCTTGCGGAATTACGGTGAGTACGGCGAGCAGGTGCCAGGCACTGGTCAGGGACCGGGTGAACCGGCGCGATACCGAGCGACAAAGGCTTTGCTCGACAAATACACCAATCACGAATACCCGTCGTTTGACTTGAATATTCCCGATCAGACACGTGCCGACGTCTGGCTGAAAGAATTTCAACATTACGTCGAGACCGGAACCATGCCTTCCCTGGAGATCATGCATTTACCCAGCGATCATTCTGCCGGTGGACGCGCGGGTGAGAAAACACCGCGAGCGTATATGGCCGACAACGATCTCGCGCTCGGCCGACTTGTCGAGGCCGTTTCGAAATCGCGTTATTGGCAGGACACGGTCTTTTTCGTGCTTGAGGACGATGCTCAGGACGGACCTGACCACGTCGACTCTCACCGGTCGGTGTTGATGGCTATCTCCGCATACAATCGAGGCGGCACGCTCGATCGATTTGTAAACACAACCGATGTCGTGGCGACTATTGAAGAGATACTGGGAATGCAACCTCTTTCGCAGTTCGATCGATTTGGTAAGCCGTTGAGAGAAATATTCGCGGACAAACCGAACTTAAATCCCTACGTGGCGATTACTCCCGCTCAGTCGATGACGGAGAAAAATCCAGCCCAGGGCAGCGTTGCGGAGGATTCCAAAAAGCTGGACCTGCACAAAGAAGACATGGCCGACATGGATTTGTTCAATCGCATTCTCTGGCGAGCCATCAAGGGGGAAAGCGTTCCGTACCCCGGAACAAAACGGATGACGTCTTTGGATTACATCAGATCACGGTAAATTCAAGTATGGATTTTAAGATCAGGCCGGCGACCGCAGACGATGCTGAGTGTCTGGCGCGGCTCCGCTATGAATTCCGCGTCGGGTTTAGCGAGACCACCGAATCAGAGCCGGAGTTTCTTGAGCGTTGCGAGCAATGGATGGCGAATCGTCTATCCGACAAGTCGCAATGGCGATGCTGGGTGGCAGAATACGAAGGTCAATTCATTGGAAATGCCTGGCTGCAGTTGATCGAGAAGATTCCCAATCCGGCAGTCGAGCCGGAACTTCATGGTTATCTGACCAACTTTTTTGTTCGCGAAAAGATGAGGAACCGAGGAGTCGGATCAAAGCTACTGAAAATCGCGTTGGATTACTGCAACGCATCAGGCGTCCATGCTGTTTTCCTTTGGCCAACTGATGAGAGCCGTACTCTATACATAAGTCATGGCATCGGACCGACGACTTTAATATTCGCAAAACATCTAAGTCCGGCGGAACAGACTAAAGGGAAGTGTGATGAATAGTCCCCTGACCCGCTGGGGTCTGCTCGGCAGAAACATATATGGTCTGACGATGGTTGCTTTGGCGTTGAGCAGATTATCTTCTCGAACTTTAATCCTGCTTTGATTCTTGTACCAGTGTCAGTTTCCGCTCATAAAAGCATCGTCTATCTGCTGAGCGCGGGTTTAATTATCACTGGTCTTTGTATTATTGCCGGGATAAAGGCCGGCCTATCGGGGGACATTCTGGCGACGTTCTGGTTTATTTGTGTGCTGCTGTTTCAAATACCCAAACTGGCAGTTAATCTAAACAGCGGGCCGTTGTGGACTACAACTTTTGAATCACTTGCGATTTGTGGCGGAGCTCTTTTAATAGCTGGAATGTCATCCGAAGCGGAGGCTACTTTACCTGATCAAAAGAATCTCAGCCGCAAAGCTATTAACCTGGGCCGAATTTTCTATGGTGTGTCGCTGCCGGTCTTTGGAGTCCTTCACTTTGTCTTCATAGATTATGTCGCGCGCGTACAGCCGTCGTGGATTCCTGGGCACGTTTTCTGGGGATATTTTACGGGTGTGGCGCACATCGCCGGCGGCCTCAGCATCGTCACCAAAATAAAAGCGCGCCTTGCCTCTTCATTGGTCGCACTAATGTTTGGATTGTGGGTGGTGCTTCTTCATATACCATTGGTAATGGCAAACACACACAGCGATAACCTGGTATCCAGTTTAGTTATCGCCGCGACAATGTGTGGAGGAGCGCTGCTGGTTTATGGATGCTTGAGGCAGTATTCAGAAGAACAAGTTGAGCCTCAGTCAAAGGAACGCCAGGCTACCGCGCCTCGGCAATCGGCTTCGACATAACAATAAAGTGGCAGGGCATCTTTGTTTTCACGTGCAAGGGAAACGGCGCGGTGCCTGAATCGATGTAACCGAGTTTGCGATAAAACGGCGGTAGCTCATGTCGAACATTAACCGTTTGAAGTTCGATAGCTTTGCAGCCGGCGGTTTTGAAATGCTCTTCCGCAAAACTTATTAGCTTTCTGCCTATCCCTGCGCGCTGCGAATTAGGATCGACCGAAAGCAATCCGAAATAGCCAACTTCGCCGCGCAATTCAAGGTAAATACAGCCGACAGGTTTCTCTTCATTTTCAGCCAGGAAGAATTTTCCTGATTGAAAGCGATCTCGGACCTCTACGGCATCTATTCGGTTGCCGTATACGAAGAATGCTTCGATAGCGAAAGCAGTGTTGATCAGATTGACGATTGAATCAGTGTCTTTCAGGAGAGCTTCGCGAATTTGAATCATATTTAGTAACGCTGTTCGAATGATGCGTGATTGCAGAAAAAATGTAGGGGCAGGGCTCGTCCCTGCCCGGATCGTGCGTAGCACGATGAAATTGTCTGGTCACGTAACGTTTAATTGCCTTTCGGCAATCCGGGCAGGGACGAGCCCTGCCCCTACAGTGTAATTAATATTTTGGTGTAACACCAAGATTGTAGAACAGGAACGAATAGATATCCGCCGCCTGCTCTATCTGCTTGGTGGTGTTACTGGCGCCGTGGCCGGAGTTGGTATCAACCCGAAGCAATATCGGCGCGGGGCCTTTTTGATTCGCCTGCATCGCAGCCGCGTATTTGAAGGAGTGCGCGGGAACGACACGGTCATCATGATCGGCAGTCGTTATCAGCAGAGCCGGGTAATTCGCCGGATGAGCATTATGAACCGGCGAATACGCCCGCAAAGCCTCGAACTCCTGCTCGTTGTCGCTTGAACCGTAATCGGCGATCCAGTTCCAGCCAATCGTGAATTTATGGAAACGCAGCATGTCCATGACGCCGGCCTGGGCCACGCAGGCTTTGAATAGGTCAGGTCGTTGATTCATTACCGCGCCCATCAGCAACCCACCATTCGATCCACCCTGGATTGCCAGTTTGTCTTTTGATGTGTATTTCTGTGCGATCAGATATTCACCCGCAGCGATGAAATCATCAAAGACGTTCTGCTTGTTCAGTTTCATGCCTGCCTGATGCCATTTTTCGCCATACTCGCCGCCACCACGAATGTTGGCCGAAGCATAGATGAATCCCTGTTCCAGCAGCGCCAATCGCAGAGAACTGAACGACGGATTGGTCGTAATGTTGAATCCGCCATAGGCATAGAGAAGAGTCGGATTGTTGCCATCGCGCTTAATCCCTTTCTTGTGGACAAGGAACATCGGAACGCGCGTTCCGTCTTTGCTGTTATAAAAGACCTGTTCCGTTTCAAAGTCAGATGATTTGAATCCGGGAATTTCAGGCGAGCGAAATACTGCGCTCTTCTTCGTCGCTATATCGTAACGGAAAATAGTCGGTGGATAGTTGAACGAATTGAAGGTGTAGAAGACTGATTTGTCGTCCTTCAAACCTCCAAACCCACCAGCCGTTCCAAGGTCGGGAAAAGCGATTTCGTTTTCCAGCTTGCCGTCCAGGTTGTAAACGTACGCTCGCGTTGTCACATCTTTAAGATACGTTGCGAAGAGCTTACCCCCGGCACTGCTGACGCTTTCAAGAGGCTCTGGTTTTTCAGGCAATACTTCTTTCCAGTTACTTTCGGCGGGATTCTTTGGATCGATCAAGACAACTTTGCCGTTTGGCGCGTTCTGGGTGGTGTGAACAAGGAGCTTGTCGCCGACATTATCGACAACGTTAAACTGACTGTTGCCGATTTCCGGGACCAGCGGTGTGAAAGTTTTGTCGCCTTTGCTCAGATCCCGGACAAACAGCGCATTGCCATCGTTGCCCTTGCCGCGTTCGGACACGGACAGAATCGCGAACCGCTCGTCTTCAGTTGTGCCGACAGTGTTGAAGCGCTGCGGGTTCGCCGGATCTTCATAGACAAGCGTGTCATCTTCCTGTTTTGTGCCAAGTTTGTGGTAATAGACTTTATGGTTTTCGTTCTTCGACGACAGCTCCTTGCCTTTTTCCGGAGTAGGATAGCGACTGTAATAGAAACCGTTTCCTTGCCAGGAAAGTCCCGTCACCTTCAACCAGTTGAGGGTATCCGGCAATTTGTTTTTCGTAGCGACATCCATGACATACGCGTCTTCCCAGTCAGATCCGCCGATCGAAACAGCGTATGCGGCATACTTGCCGTCTCTTGAAAGAGAGAAGCCGACCAGTCGCGATGTGCCGTCGGCAGAGAGCTTGTTTGGATCGAGGAAAACTTCGGGTTTGCCTTCCAGTCCTTTTTGAATATAGAGGACGCTCTGGTTTTGCAATCCGTCATTCTTTGAAAAGAAGTAGTTGTCGCCTCGCCGGAACGGAGCGCTGAATTTTGGATAATTAGCAAGTTTCGTCAATCGATCCTTAACCTGAGCTCGATATGGAATTTTGCCAAGGTAATCGAACGTAACTTTGTTCTGCTCTTTAACCCATTCCATTACTTCCGGCGAATTATCATCTTCAAGCCAGCGATATGGATCGGGAACCTTGGTTCCGAAATAATCGTCCACGTGATCATCCTTTTTGGTGTCGGGATATTTCAATTGCTGAGCGCCCACGGGCAGACATAATGAGATTAGCATGCTAGCGGCTACCCCCAGCGCAGCCAGCGCAGAGGCGGTTTTTTTCATATTCATAATTCTCCAGAGACATAACGATTAAAAACTGCGGCGTATTGTAATGTACCATTTGGAAGATTAGGTCACGAGCACTAAATTATACGCGCAAAAACCCAACCAGTTCCAGCGACTGCTTTATTTAGATGCGGTGTCATGTATGGAAATCTGTGCGCATAGCACTGGAATCTGCTAACGGATATCGAATTTCGCAACAGATTCCGGGTTATCGGTGCACAAACGCCCGCCCGACTGGAAATCCATCGCACAGAGAGAAAGGAATACTGTTTGCCTCAATTAAACCGGTTCAAATTATACGATTTGAAGATTAAACACTCCGGAGGAAGACATGGGGACCGCAAATACAATAAACCAACATACGAGCAACCCGCCGAACGTGGCAAACAAGGCTAATGAGAACACAATTACGCCAACGAACGGCAAAAGCACAGATGGACATGGACTGACCGGTACGATCGGAAACGCTCTCAATCAAACTAAACATCTTGTGGCTGATGGCTACACCAAGACGACCGAATTTCTGGGAAATACGGCCGAAGGCGCAATCAACCTCGGCAAGAAGAATCCCGGAAAAACCGCGCTGATCACATTCGGGCTGGGAATTGGCGCGGGAATGTTATTGATGAAAGCTCTGACGCCGAAACCGAGGTCGCGTTTCTGGTTATGGTAAGTTGCGAGAGTTAATGGGAGTTCCGCCGTCCGGGCGGAACTCCGTATTTGATCAGATCTTTAATCGGCTTATCATCTTTGACTGCCATTTCGTGGATGGCATCTCGTGCGCTGTGAACTGCTCGATCGATTCTCTTATTCCTTCGCCTCCCGCCTGACGTGTTTTCAGATAAAGGAGCGAAATCATTGTCGCCGTCAAAGGTGTAATCAGAATAATCAAAAGCTGTGACAGGTTGCCGTGCTGCACGAGATTGAAGTCGAAGCTGTTAGAGCTCGCATGGTATTTGAGATCAATTGAAGCGCGATTAACCAGCATCGGCAGCGACATCTGAATAAATGTGATAATCAATACCGTCGTCCACGATCGTTTCATCAGACGGTATGCGCGTTTCAGCGTATTCCGGACATTGAGCCCTTCCATCATAATTACCGGGGCGTACAGCGCAAACGACATGTGGACCAATATTCCTGGAATAAACAACAGAAGAAATCCAATAATCGAGCAGATTACCACAATCGCGGAAGTAAGAATGAAGACTCGCCATCTGCGCAGCAAAGCAGCAGCCACCGGGCGAATACTAATCGGACGCAGCGGCGCAACTATCGACTGAAGCACAATTGGGACGGTCATTGCGTTAATAACTACGGCAGCGCCGAGCTGCGATAGCATCGTAGATAAAATCAGAAATATCGCGACCAATACCGGCAATGCCGAGCCGTGTTGCCCCAGCCATTCCCAGGGAATGATTTGTTTGTCGAATTTATTTAGAAGCACCAGCAGGATCAAAGGCACGTAAACAATCAGAGATATCTTGATGAAAATAGGAAATCGTTCGGCATACAGAGAAATCGCCTGGCGGAGCAGCGTGCTGGTCTTTTCCGAACCCGCTTTTAACGCCGAGGCAAATCCGTTTGCGGTCTGTGGACGATCGGCTGGCTTCTTTGCCAAAGCCGACATTATAACGCGCGCCATCCTTTTCGGAACCTTTTTGTTTTTTTGTCGAATCGGAACTGGGTCGACGGAAGTATGCTGTTTTATAAGATCGATCACTTTGCCGGTGAACGGTGTTTCTCCGGCCAGCATTCGATATGCGATGACGCCAAGGCTATAGATATCGGACCGACTATCGACAACGTCACCACGACATTGCTCAGGCGACATATAGAGCGGAGTTCCCATAACGGAGCCGACTTGTGTTAACGCCGCAACCGCGCCGCCCGTGACGTTGTTATTTGAGGACTTGTCATTAGAATTGGTAACCTGACGTTGAATTACGGCTGTTTCCATCTCACTTGCATCAGCAGAGATCGGCGGTGCGGTATTTCCATTCGATGATTCGGTGTCGGCAGGTTTTATCAACGTCGCAGCTTCGTTGTCGACCGCAACCGGCCGAGACGATGGTTGAATAAGAGTAGCCGCTTCTGCAACAGCGCCGCTTAAGACAAGAGGGGCAGGTTGATCGGCGGAGACGGCTTCATCGGTTTTTCCGCCGCCAAGTTTCACCAGACCAAAGTCCAGTACCTTGACCGTATATCCGCCTCTGCGGTTTGGCTCCAGCCATATGTTATCCGGTTTCAAGTCGCGGTGAACAATGCCTAATTTGTGCGCGGCATCGACAGCCGAACAGACCTGCTCAAGTATGTCCACGACCCAGTCGATACGCAGGCTCTTTTCTTCTGCCAGGATCTCTTCAAGGGTGCAACCATCCAGATATTCCATCACAAGGTAGGCAACGCGACCGATGTCCGACTGAGCAAAACCAAAATCAGTTACGTCGACAACGTTGGGATGGCGGAGCCTTCCGGTTGCTTCGGCTTCGCGGCGGAACCGCGCAACAAACTCTTCGTCGTTTGAGTACTGCGGATGAATGACCTTGACGGCGACCATTCGTTTTGTCCCCAGGTGAATCGCCTGGTACACCGCGCCCATTCCGCCCTGTCCGAGCAATCTCTCTATCTGGTATTTGTTGTCGAGCAGCTCTCCGGTCTGAAATTCCTGTCCTGGCAATCATCCTCCTAACTTACCGGGCTTGTGCGTAAAATAGGCCATTCGTGAATGAAGAAGCTTATTCTACCACTATGAACGGACCTCAATCCATTTATATGACATTCAGTCCGATCTTGGGATTCTTCAGTCCCACGAGCGGAAACAAATTGCCCTTGTTTTCTTATCGATTCCGTAGCTAAATCTCTGTAAAAGCAAATCTTATCTGGTCAGATGCCGTGGCACGAAGTTTGGCTACACAATTATGAAATTCGTTATGTAGAATACGTCGATCTTATCTATGGCCGGTTCATCGGGGGGACGAATTTTGGACACATTATGGCAGGACTTGAGATTCGGCGCTCGGACTCTGCTAAAAAATCCGGGTTTTACCGCGATCGCCGTGCTGACTCTTGCGCTGGGTATTGGCGCGAACGCATCGATCTTCAGCGTCGTTAATGGGATTCTTCTACGACGACTCCCGTACAAAGACCCGGATCGCCTGGTGACATTTCACACCGACTTTCGAGGAGTCAAAGGACAACCAGGCGTCAGTGGCGGCGAAGTTCAGGATTTTCGTGAACAGTGCCATCAACTCGAAGATATTGGGTTAATCATTGTCGTCAGCGGAAGCCTCACCGGCGAGAAAATGGAGAAACTTCAGGCCGCAACGATCAGCGAGAATCTATTGCCGCTGCTTGGCGTTTCACCGATGATCGGCAGAAATATCAATGCTAAGGATGACAACGTAAAGGAGCATGTCAGCGGCGTTCTGATTAGCTACGACCTCTGGAAAAGAGATTTCAATTCGGACAAGACGATTGTCGGGCAGTCCATCGAAGTCAACAATTTCAATGCGACTGTTGTCGGGGTTATGCCGCGTGATTTTCGTCTCTACTTTGGCGCCGGAGCCAACGTGCCCCCTAACATTGACCTCTATTTTCCGGGTAATTTGAACCCCGAGTCATTAGGAACCGGTCGAACCAGTCACCAATTGACGATAGTGGCGCGGCTAAAACCCGGCGTAACACTGGAACAAGCGCAACAAGAGGTTGACGAAATCGCGGGCCGAATGATCACGCAGTTTCCCCAAGTATACGAGCGAGCGAATTTGAAATTCCATTTGATTCCGCTGCACGCAGATGTAGTCCAGGAAGTTAGACCGGCAATCCTGGCTCTGCTTGGCGCAGTCGGCTTTGTTCTACTGATTGCCTGCAGCAATGTTGCCAATATGCTGCTGGCGCGCGGAAAAGCGAGAGAGAAAGAACTGGTGATCCGTGCTGCTCTTGGCGCGGGCAGAACGCGGATCGTCAGACAGCTTTTGACTGAGAGCCTTCTCCTTGGACTGCTCGGCGGTGCTGGCGGATTGCTGCTGGCATCGTGGGGAATCAGCTTTTTGCTTTACCTGCGGCCGCCGAATCTTCCGCGTCAGGAAGACATAACGATCAATAGCACGGTTCTTGTCTACGCACTCGCGGTGTCATTAGCGTCAGGGTTGATTTTCGGACTGGTACCAGCCTGGAAGGCAACAAGGTTCAATATTAACGAGACTCTCAAAGAGGGTGTCCGCTCAATCGGATCCTCGAGTGGGGAACGACTTCGTGGGGCCCTGGTCGTTGCTCAAGTTGCGCTGTCGCTGATTCTTTTTGTAGGTGCCGGGTTGATGATCCGGACGTTTGCGAAGCTCAACGAGGTTAATTTCGGTTTCAATCCAACCAACGTCCTGACCTTCTACGCTCCGTTGAATCCCTGGAAGTTCAACAAAGCGGAGGAACGATATGCGATATATAAAGAGGTGATAGACAAGGTGAAAGCGTTACCCGGTATTGAATCCGTAGGCGCAATCAGTCCACTGCAGATCAACGGGCCGCAGTTTTTCAGCTCGTATTCTTTAACCGCCGGGACGAACGATATTCGCTCTGTGCCTTACTACGTAGTTATGCCGGGTTATTTCGAATCTATGCAGATCAAATTGCTGCGCGGCCGGTATTTCACCGAAGAGGACAGCCGGCAGGAACGAAGCATCGTAATCGTTGACAGTAATTTTGCAGCGAAAAACTGGCCAGGGGAGAATCCGGTCGGTAAGAAATTATTGTTGAATGCTAATAGTAAAACGCCTAATGCGGCCGAAGTCGTTGGCGTTGTCGAACATGTGAAGATCGACGGTCCGCGTAAAGAAAGCAAGGAGCAGATTTACCGGCCGTATTTCAATGAACCTGATTTCGAAATGTATTTCACCGTTCGCGGCAAGAATAACCCGTCAAACCTGGCCGGGATTATTAAAAAAGAGGTCGAGGGGTTGGGTGGCGGCCGTCCGGTCAGCACGTTCAGAATGATGGACGAATACGTTGCGGATTTAACTGCAGATACCCGTTTCGCCACGCTGTTGTTATCGATTTTGACGATCGTGGCATTGACTTTGTGCTCTGTCGGCCTGTTTGGCGTCATTTCGTATTCGGTGACTCAACGACGAGCGGAGATCGGCATCCGCATGGCGTTGGGCGCTCGGCAGAAGGACATATTGAGGATGGTCATTCAGCAGGGTCTTCTGCTGACAGGCTTAGGTCTGGTAATTGGATTGATTGGATCGGCGATACTGACCAGATGGATGGATAGCTTGCTCTTTGGCGTTAAGCCCACCGATCTTGCGACGTTTGCAGGAGTATCACTGTTGCTGGCCACAGTCGAGCTGGTCGCATGTTATATCCCCGCGCGTTCCGCAGCTAACGTGAATCCAATGGAGTCTCTGAGGTGAAAACCTGGGCCAGACCGCGCTTGACATTCTCTGATTCTAGAGCATTTTCATTTTAGTCGTATACAGCGTCAGTCATCGGCTCGCCGTGCTCACGTACCAAAGCGTACGCTCCGCGCGTCTCGCCTCGACATCCTTGTCTACGACTAAAAGCAAACCGCTCTAACCAAACGTGCGCTCTTCTATATTGCTCAGTCGAAACGATTTCTTCATTTCTCCCACACTTTGGCGTCTTTTATACAGATTAAACACTTTTTTCCACTCGATGTTGCTGCCGAAAAGTCCCAAAACCGTTGTATTATCGAACACCCCGACAGTTCGAGGAAGTCGTTCGATGAAGATATTTGTGTCGAATCTTTCTAGCAAGGTGACCTGTGATCATCTAAAGGCGTTCCTGTCCAAATATGGGATGGTGCTGGTGATTGAATTGAGTCAAAAAGAAGTGGCTGGTCAGCTGATTGGTTCGGCAATTGTCGAAATGCCCGACGCACACGCATTGACGGCGATAGCCAAATTGAGCGGAAAAGCGCTCTGCCATCGGCGGGTATATCTAGCCAAGATCGAAACCGACATGGAGAAGCGAGCCGGACGTGCTCGCGGCGCGCACGCCTGACAATCCTCATTATTTAATTTTACACGCTAATCAAATTTTCCTTGACACCCTATGTAGATATCTTTATATGTAGATCAGAGATAAAAACATGGGCAATAAATCATATCTGTCAACTTCAGCGGCGATCATTCTTCAGGCGGTCGATAACGGTTACAAGTATGGCTTTGACATCATGGACATGACCGGATTGCCGAGTGGAACCGTCTATCCGGCGCTCCGTAAATTGGAAGAGTCAAAGTTTCTGACTTCCAAATGGGAGAAGCAATCCGTTGCCAATAAGGATCAACGGCCGCTTCGCAAATATTACGAAATCACAGTGACCGGTCGCGAAGCCCTGGCAGAAGCAGTGAAAAGGTACCGGTTCCTCAGTGGCTCGATTCCGGAAACATCAGCCAAGCCGAGGCCATCTCGCGGTTGAATGGAACACTATGAAGAATGCCGGCGATTCCAAACCACGGCCAAGAGGCTACATCTGGTTGATTAAAGCGATCAGCCTGTTTGTTCCTTCTCGTCTTCGGGCCGAATGGAAACTGGAATGGCAATCAGAGGGTGAGCATCGCTGGGCGTTATTGGATGAGTGGCAACGATTGAACTGGAGAACGAAACTGGATTTGCTCAGACGAGGCGCGGGCGCGCTTCTCGATGCGTTGTGGCTTCAGCCTTACCGGTGGGAGGACGAAATGACTCAGGATCTTCGGTGTGGATTTCGCTCGATGTTAAAGAATCCGGGATTTACGATTTTTGCCGTGATGTCGCTGGCGCTCGGAATTGGAGCTAATACAGCAATTTTCAGCCTGGTCGACAGAGAATTGGTTCGGCCGCTGCCATATGCGAATCCCGACCAGCTATATACCGTCTGGGCCGCCAATCCGCAAAAGGGAATTCGCAGGGTGTTGGCATCTTTGCCGGAATATTACGATTGGCAAAGCCAAAACAATGTATTCGATCAAATGGCGACATTGACAATTGGCCGTTTGACTCTGACTAGCGGTGACGTTCCGGAATCCGTCCTGGTCGAATACGTTTCTGATAACTTTTTTAATCTTTTAGGAAGATTTCCCGCGCAAGGTAGAGCTTTCCTGCCGAGCGACGATAAACAGGGAGCATCCGGAGCAGCAATAATCAGCTATAGGTTATGGCAAGGAAGATTTGCGGGCGCGAGCGACATCATTGGCAAACAAGTTATTTTCGGTGACAAGCCATATACAATTATTGGGGTAATGGCGGCAGATTTTCGCAGCCCTATATACACAGCCTCTGATCTATTCTTAACCAGTTCAGCCGATCCAGATCTGCTGAATGCCAGAGCGTCGAGACGCCTTTTGGTCCTTGGGCGCCTCAAACAAGAAGTCACAGAATCCCAGGCGCTTTCCCAGATGAATGCCATAGAGGAGCGAATCGGAGCACAAAATTCAGGTACTGGCGCAGGCTGGGGAATAAAACTGTTTTCTCTGAAGGAAGAACTGACCGGAGACATCAGAACGGAGCTTCTGATACTGATGGGAGCAGTAGGTTTTGTCTTGTTAATCGCCTGTACAAACGTAGCGATGTTGTTGTTGACGCGAGGAAAAAAGAGACGCAAGGAGATGGCGGTTCGCGCGGCTCTAGGCGCGGGTCGATTTCGTCTAATCCGACAGCTTCTAACCGAAAGCGCGCTGTTAGCCGGAATTGGCGGCGCCATCGGACTTTTGCTGGCCTGGCTGACATTAAAACCGTTAATGTTGATGTTGTCCGTATTAATCGCAGATACAAACGATGTCTCGATTGATGGAAGAATACTGTTTTTCACATTGATAGTTTCTATCCTGACCGGGGTGGCTTTTGGGATCCTGCCGGCGATAATCGCTTCAAGGACGGATATCAGCGGTTCTTTAAAGGATTCATCGAGTGGAGGATTTTACGGGCTTCGGCATAACTGGGCCGGAAATACATTGGTTGTGGTCGAAGTTTGTTTGACGCTGGTTTTGTTAGTCGGTTCTGGTTTAATGGTAAAGACCTTCCTGGGATTACGCTCCGCGGATCAGGGATTCGATTCTTCGACTAAACTGACGCTTTCATTCAATCTTCAAAAACCTCGTTACACTTCGGAACCACAATACACGAACTTCTTTTATGATCTGCTTTCACGATTAGAAAAACTTCCAAATGTGCAGTCTGTTGCAGCCACTACCAGTCTTCCGCTGACCGGCAGCGTCGGCGTTGTCTATTTCTCGATCGGGGGAAGACCGGAAGTGAACGAACAAAAGCCAAGGGCGTTTTACAGCGTCGTGACGCCGAACTACTTTCAGGTGATGGGTACTCCAATAATAAGCGGCCGTTCGTTTTCAGCGTCGGACAATAAAGCATCGCAACCGGTTTTTATAATAGGACAGGAAATGTCCAGGAGGTATTGGCCCAATGAAAATCCGATCGGAAAGCAGATAACCTTTAATGACGGCAAGAAGCAGTTGATCGGCGTAATTGTTGGTGTGGTAGGCGACGAAAGAATCATCTGGTCCGATACCAAAGCCAGGCTGCAGATTTATGCTTCTTTTGATCAGTTGCCGACCTCATATTTCTCTTTCGTTCTGCAAACGCAAAATGATCCAATTAAATTGGCCTCGAATGTAAGGCAACAAGTAAGGGAAATCGATAAAGATCAGCCAATCGCGGATCTGAAAACAATGGATCAGGTAGTGGCTGATTCGGTCGCGTTGCCGAGAGATTATGCTTTGCTGATGGCGATTTTCAGCGGCATAGCATTGATCCTGGCAATCGTGGGAATATACGGCGTGATATCGTATTCCGTCTCGCAGCGCACTCACGAAATCAGTATTCGCATGGCACTGGGAGCAAAGCCATTGAACGTGATTCGGTTGATAGTTCAACAAGGATTGTGGCTGATTATTATAGGGCTCGCATTGGGAATAGCCTCTTCGATCGCGTTGACGAGGCTTATGACCAGCGTTCTGTATGGAGTGAGCGCGACCGATCCACTAACATTCGTGATTATTTCTTTGTTGATGATATTCGTTGCTCTCACAGCCTGCTTTATTCCAGCCCTCAGAGCGACTGAGGTGGACCCGATGATGGCGCTCAAGGCAGAATAACGTACAACAGGCTGGCAGCCTGTTGTACTCGGAAAATTAGTTGGCTAATCAACGCGGCAGGCGGATAATGTTACATTCAAATCCAAATCAAAATCCGAGGTCGCGCTATGAGGAATAAACGCCCATTCGTCTATCTATTTATCTTCCTGTTTTCTGCCGTGGTGTTTGCTTTCGTCCATACCGACAGGTCGTCTGCTAACGGAAGCTTTACTCTTGAACAGATAATGAGCTCACCCTTTCCGACAGAGCTCACTGCCGCCGCCAGCGGCGGACGGCTTGCCTGGGTATTCGATGCGCAGGGAAAGCGCAACGTGTGGGTGGCTTCTGCCCCGGAATTTAAAGGACGACAGTTAACGCAGTATTCGAAGGATGACGGACAGGAGATCACGCAATTATCGATGAGCCGTGATGGCGCCGTCATCGCTTATACGCGCGGAGGTGATAAGAACACCGTCGGTGAAGTACCCAATCCGGCAGACGATCCGGCGGGTGAAAAGCAGCAAGTGTGGGCGATTCGATGGAACGAGACAAAACCGCACCTGATGGGCGAAGGTGACGCTCCGGCGGTTTCACCCGACGGAGAATGGGTCGCCTTCGTCAAAGAAGGGCAAATATATTTGTCGCCGAGCACAGGAGCGGCTGAAGGAAAACAGGCATTCGTCGGCCGCGGCAACAATGGGTCCGTTACCTGGTTGCCAGATTCCAGTGGTTTTGTGTTTGTCAGTAATCGTGGCGACCACAGCTTTGTAGGCGTCTTCTATCTGGAACAATCAGGCGCGAAGCGAGTCGCGTCCAGCATGCATTGGATTTCACCGAGTCTTGACCGCGACAGTATGCCGCGCCTCTCACCTGATGGCCGACAGATCGCGTTCGTTCGCAATATCAACGCTGGCGGCGGAAATGGCGGTGGAAGAGGCAACGGCGGTGGAGGAGGATTCGGTGGCGGCGCTGTGTGGGAAATTATGGTTAGCGACCTTGCTAGCGGTAAAGCTCACGAAGTATGGCACAGCGACGGCAAAGCCGAATCCGCGGTGGATCGCAGGCTCGGCGAAAATGCCTTTATGTGGGGCGCGGATAACAGGTTCGTTTTTGCTTCGGAGCAGGATGGATGGTCGCATTTGTATTCCGTTTCAGGCTCAGGCGGAGAGCCTGTGTTGCTGACTCCCGGCCAGTGCGAAGTGGAACACATAACGATGACGCCGGATCGCAAGACGGTTGTTTACTCATCTAATTGCGGTGATATTGATAGAAGGCATCTCTCTAGCGTTTCCGTCAGCGGCGGTCAACCAGTTGCAGTCACATCAGGCGACAAGCTGGAATGGAGTCCCGTCGTAACGGGCGACAGCGATTTCATTGCATATCTTGGCTCCGATGCGCGGATGCCCGCAATGCCATACGCGCGATCGTTTTCGGGCGGCACGGCCAAACCAATAGCGGCGGATGCTCTGCCAAAAGATTTCCCGACATCTCAACTGGTCGTTCCGCAGCAAGTGATTTTCAAAGCTGAGGACGGAACAGAGATTCACGGCCAATTGTTCATGCCGCCAGGAGCGACTGGACAGTCCAAACTGCCAGCACTCGTCCACATGCACGGAGGTCCTCCGCGTCAGATGCTGCTTGGTTGGCATTACCTTTACTATTATCACAACGCCTATGCGATGAATCAGTATATGGCCAGCAAAGGATATGTAGTTCTGACAGTAAATTATCGAACGGGGATCGGCTATGGTCGCGCTTTCCGAATGGCTCCGAAAACGGGATCACGCGGCGCGGCGGAATATCAAGATATCGTTGCAGCAGGGAAGTATTTGCAAAACCGGTCTGATGTTGATCGCTCGAAGATCGGTTTGTGGGGTGGTTCTTACGGTGGGTTCCTGACTGCAATGGGTTTGGCGCATAACTCTGATATTTTTGCAGCCGGTGTCGATATGCACGGCGTTCACGACTGGTCTGTGAGAGTAGCCGGCGCTCCGGGATTTCAACCGCAATCACCTGAGGCAACGAAGCTGGCATTGGAGTCTTCGCCAGTATCGGCAATTGCCACCTGGAAATCGCCGGTTTTGTTAATTCACGGCGACGACGACCGTAACGTGGCATTTAGTCAATCGGTAGAATTGATAAGATTATTAAGAGCCCATAACGTCTACGTTGAGCAGTTGATATTCCCCGACGAGATTCACGATTTCCTGATGCACAAGACATGGCTCGCTGCGTACGCGGCGACGGAGGATTTCTTTAACAGGAAATTAAAGGGTGCGGAAAGATAGCCCCAATGGGTCGACGAATTCATGCCAGGCCGCTGAAGAGCTGACCTGGCATGATTAACAACAGCTTTGCCAATGTTCTAATCTGACTTATTATTTACATAGAGTTTTTGTTGAAGAGGATCAGTAATGAACGTAACTGTTCACATTCCTGACGCAATACAGGAGCGATTGGGGAAGAGAAGGGATGAAATTCCACGATGGCTTCTAGAAAAAGCCGGACTTGAGGCTTACAAATCCAAGGAAATCTCTGCCCAGGACCTGAGGTTGATGCTTGGCTTCAATACCAGAATGGAGCTTGACGGCTTTTTAAAATCCAATGGTGTTTTTCTTGAGTACGATGATGAGGAGCTTGCACACGAAGCGGAAACAAGTCAATTCCTAAAACGGACATCGCACTAATAAACGTCATCGCTTGCGACTTACTTTTTGTGAATGCCACCAATTAACGAAAAGCTTACTTTAAGCTTTTGAAAAGTCGATATGGGCTTTCCGCTTCTTGTGACAGGCTGGAATGTAATTCCTGAAGCAGATTTGAGCGCTTGTTCGTTTAGTCCGAACGGGAGGCCCTGAATTACGATTATTGAGGATATTTGGCCGTTGCTTCTGAAAAGGGCCTGAAGCATGACAACCCCCTGAACATCTTTATCCGATGCTTCCCGCGTGTAGTTCGGACGTGGAGTAGTTAGAATCTGGAGCCGGGTCCATTGTTCGCTTGATTTTGATTCGGTGAGTTCATTCTCAAATCGTAAGGCTTCGATCTTGTCGAATAGCTCTGCAATTATGTCATCATCGCCGTCCTTTAACTCAAGGCCCTTTTGATATAACGGAATTATCGTTCCTTCGAAGAAAGGCTGTTTCTCCTTGGCAAGCGCGTCTTTTTCCTGATCTGACGGAAACGTTGGTAGTATAGTTTTCGGTTTATAGAGTGCCAGTTCAAGATCTCCCATTAGAGAACAGACACGAGCAGACTGGCCTCCCTGGCTCAAAACAGTCTTCACTTCTTCGTATGATTCTTTTAGCCGACCATCTTCGGCTAACAGTAAAGCCTTTATGTAGTGGGCGTCCGGATAGACGGTTTGAAGTTTGATTGCAGCATCGACGTACTGCATCGCTTCAGTTCTTCTAAAAACTTTTCTGTGGAGGATCGCGAGCATCAACTTAGCTTCCGGAAGCCTCTTATCCAGGAACTCTGCGGATTTTAGCTCGTTAATAGCCGTTTCATAATTACCGATCGCCATCTCTTGCTTGGCCTTTTCTATGCGAGCCTGGGCCGTATCAATTTGTTGAGTTGCTTGGACACGGAGAACAGGCTTTGCGAAAAGGCAAAGCAATAAGCTCGAGAGAAACGTAAGTGTTAACAAGAATCTAGCTATTAGCATATTCCTTTTTGAGGGCGCTTAATTAATGGAGTGGGAGCAACTGGTTCGAATTGCTCCCAGTTTATGAACAATTTTCAATTTCGGCCCGGCCCGTTCTGAGTCTGAACCTGATGATGCGGCAGAGCTTCAGTCATCTCTGACGTATTCCAGGCCCAGGCGGCCAAAAATGCCGCGCCCTGATTAACCTGGTCCGGAATCACTTTGTCAAAAGTATCTGTCTGGCTGTGGTGGTTCTCGCGATAATGCGCCGGTTCCTGCACGCAGAAATACGCCGGAATTCCTTCTCGCTGGAACGCGACGTGATCGGACGACCCGAAATATCGAGTGCTGAGCGGTTGCAGATTGAAAACCTCCTGCAATGGTTGATAAATCTGCGTCATGGTCGGTGCCGTCTCGTAATAATTTTCCAGAGCAATGCTCTTAACCGCGCCAGTACCCGTGTCGTGCACCAACACAGCGTCGACCTTTGGCATCTCTGCTTTGTGGTTGGTAATAAATGTTCTGACTCCAACGCCGCCTTGTTCTTCGCCTGTGAAGAGAATGAACGTGATCGTGCGTTTCGGCTTTAGACCAAGAGCGTGAATAGTTCGCGCGGCCTCCAGAACAGCCATCGATCCCGTACCGTTGTCGGTAGCGCCTTGACCAAGATCCCACGAATCGAGGTGCCCTCCGATGATGACTCTCTCGTCAGGAAATTCCGAGCCCTTGATTTCGGCGACAGTGATCGAGGCTTTTTGCGGTCCAGTAACATGGCTGGTGATATTGACCTTCATTGAAACACTGCCTGCGCTCGCAAGGCGATATAGAAGGCTGTAGTCTTCATGGGTAATAAAAGCTGATGGGAAAGGCGATTCATTGTAACCGCCACCGGCGCCGCCCATATTGAAAAGGCTGTCGGTCTTGCCGCTGTCACGAAGTTGAACGCCGACTTGTTCTGCTTGCAACGCCTGATTCAGGTTAAATCGCTGGCCCATTCCGCGTTGTCCCTGAGTCGGAACACCTCGTTGAGGCGGAATCACGGCATCGTAAGCGTTGTCAGGGATTTCATTTTCTGGTGCGAGTTTTGAAGGAGGCGCGGCCAAAATTATCGCATCTTTCAACTTGCCTTTGTATTTTGCGTTGAACTCTTCTTCGCTTTCCGCCTGAAGGATAACGACGTTGCCGGTGATTTCACCTGATGTCGATTTGCTCCAGCCTGCGGCGTGTATTCCGACGATCTTCTGAACCGGACTGACGATCATCGCGGTGTCTATGCCGCGCTGGAAACCGTGGGGAATCTCGGCATCTTCAAGATGAGCATCAATGCCATAATCTTTGAACCGTTGAAGTGTCCAATCGCTGGCTCGCTGCATCTGAGGGCTGCCCGTGAGCCGCGCGCCGATTTGCGTGCATAAATATTCGAGATTCTTCATCAGCTCTGAATGAGCTTTAACTTCGTCGGCGATCCTTTGATCGTCTTTCTCCATTGCTGTTCTGTAGGCCCTTTCGGCATCATTTCCCGCGTTGCCTCTCTGTCCACCGCGACCTGCCGGCGGCGTCTGGGCAAATGCGTAAACACCGAGGCTCAGCGCGAGAATGGCAGTAATTGCCACCGCTCTGCGCGCGTTGCATATTTTTTGAATGACCAGATCAAAGGTTCTCATATGCTCAACCGTTCCTCTCCTATAGACGAGTTGTACTTGTCTGAAATGTTTTTGGGAATATCCGTAATCAACCGAACCGTGGAAAATGAATTACAGTCTATCACAAATTTCTCTGAGTAAAACAAGATGAACAGTGCGCTTGCGCCGTCAGATGAAGCGATGCATTATAGCTTTGCGAGGAGATAAACAACAATCAAGTGGAAGAACCCGGTAAACAAGAAGATTCAAAAGGCGGCCTTTTAAAAGCTTTGGCGATTGATGTAAGGCCGCTGAAATACTCGCGAGAATATCGCCTTCTTTTCGTAGGACAGTTTGTCTCCTATTTCGGGTCGGCAATCAGCTATGTAGTCCTGCCATGGCAAGTCTATCAATTAACGAAATCGACCTTTGCCGTCGGCATGCTCGGTGTTGTTGAGTTCGGACCGATGTTTGTGATGGCTTTCGTTGGTGGATCGCTGGCAGATTACATAGATCGAAGACGATTGATCATCCTTGCGGAGACCGGACTCACGCTTTGCTGCGGATTGCTGATCGTGAATTCATTATTGCCAAAACCGCACGCCTGGATATTGTTCCTGGTGTCGGCTCTCTTTGCGGCACTCAATAGTCTGCACCGACCTGCGCTCGAGTCATTAACCCCGCGACTTGTAGACCCCGGGCACTATACGGCCGTTGCGGCGCTCAATGCATTTCGTTACAGCTTTAGTTACATCGTCGGTCCTGCGTTCGGGGGAATAATTGCAGCAAGCCTCGGCGCGGCCTTCGCCTTTTCAATAGATGCCGCAACGTTCATTGTCTCGATAATTACGGTATTGTTGATTTCGCCGGTTCCTGTACCGAAAGATCCCGATCCTGTCGGCTTTCGCTCCATCATCACAGGTTTCAAATATGCTCGCAGTCGGCAAGAGTTGTTGGGAACTTATTTGATCGACCTGAACGCGATGTTCTTTGGAATGCCGATGGCCTTATTTCCGGCGATAGCGGAAGGATTCGGAAAATCTTCGCTGGGGCTACTTTACGCAATGCCAGCGGTGGGGTCGCTGGTAGTATCGCTGACTTCGGGTTGGACTTCGCGGATAAACCGCCAGGGGCTAGGCGTTACGATAGCGGCAACGTTGTGGGGCGTCGCGATTGTATTTTTCGGACTTACCCGGAATTTGTGGCTGGCGCTGTTCTTTCTTGTATTAGCTGGCGGAGCCGATTGCGTCAGCGGTCTATTCCTAATGACAATCTGGAATCAAACCATTCCGGATCATCTGCGCGGAAGATTAGCCGGTATTGAGATGATCAGTTATTTGACCGGACCTTATCTTGGCAATGGAGAGGCGGGTTTGGTTGCAAGCAGATTTGGCTTGCGAACTTCGGTTGTGTCGGGAGGTGTACTGTGCGTGCTCGGCTCCGGAGTGCTCGCTTTATTGTTACCTCAATTCATCAAATACGATGGTCGCGAAGGCTTGGCAAAAAGACAGAAAGAAGAAGCTAAGCGCGAGTTGATTCAGCGGGCATAAACCAAGCTAAATTGAATCGCCAACAGCAAAACATTTGTGGGGGCAAGGCTTGTCCGTGCCCGGATTGCCGTAGGCAGTCAAACATTATGATACCAGCCGATTTCATCGTGCTGCACACGATCCGGGCAAGGACAAGCCTTGCCCCTACATTCATATCGCATTTGATCCATTAGATTCAGTTTGTCCTATAATCACCATGGACTTGGTTACCTATTCGTATCTCAACGCAGTTAGCGGATCGAGTTTTGTTGCCCTTCGCGCGGGTATATAACACGCCGACAGCGCAACAATCAGCAGCAACCCCGATACTCCAACGAGTGTAGTCGCATCCGTAGTCCGTACACCGAAAAGCAGGTTAGCGAGAAACCTTGAGAATGCTGCCGATGCACCTAGACCCAGCACAATCCCGATGAGTGTTAACACAAGTCCATGGCCTAATATTGATCGCATTATGTCCGCGTTTTGTGCTCCAAGCGCGACGCGAATTCCTATCTCTTGCCTGCGCTGACTCACCGAATAAGACATCACACCGTAAATGCCTACAGACGCCATAACCACGGCAATAACCGTGAAGATCGACAGCAGGATCAGATTTAACTGCCTGTCGGCCATTGTGCTTGCGATCATCTGGTCGACGGTTTTGATGCTGGTGATTGGAAGGTTTGGATCGACAGCCCAGATTTGAGCCTTCAAGCTCTGAAGCACAGCCATCGGGTCCGTCTTCGTCCTGACAATGATTCGAGCGAACGGAAAGGGCGATTGATAGTACGGAAAGTAGACGTAAAACCCTTTGCCCGTTCCCACAGGACTGGTTTTTATTGTGCCCGCTACACCTACTACGGTCGTCCACTGTTTGTCTTCTGAGAAACGGAATCTCTTGCCGACGGCGGATTCATCAGGCCAACATTGTCGAGCCAGTGCTTCGCTGAGAATCGCGACTGAATCCGATCCTATCTGATCTTTTTCATTGAATACTCGTCCCTGAACCAAAGGGATTCTGGTGACCTTAAAATAGTCAGGGCCGGCAATAGTCGCCGCAATGCTCGGAAGTTTTTCGCCAGAGTTTCTGCCTTCAACTTCGAGCTGACCGCCCATCACACCTGTCTCAGGTGGAATGCCGCTGGAGACTTCCGCCACTTCCACCTGAGGAATATGCCGGATTCTATCAACTGCCTGTTGAAAGAATTGGATCTGTTGCGGTTTTGTGTCGTAACGACTCTTGGGAAGGGCAAGGCTGAGTGAAATCGTGTTAGTAGTATCGAACCCAAGATCGACATTCTGTAATCGAATGAAGCTCCTCGTCATCAACCCGGCCGCTACCAGCAGCACCAGCGACAGAGCGATTTCAGCGATAGTTAAAAGATTTCTGATGCGGTTGTGCCTGATACCGGCTGAAGCCGACTGTCCCGCCTCCTTCAGTATATCGTTCAAGTTTGCTTTTGATGCGTTAAGCGATGGCAGGAAGCCGCAGAGTAATCCTGTCAACAATGAAATGCCAAAGGCAAAACCCAGCGCCACTGCATTCATACTTACCTGCGCAAGCTGAGGAATTTGGGTTTTTCCATAAGTAATTATGACATTCAGTCCTGCATAGCCAATCATCACGCCCAATATTCCACCAACCGCTGCAAGCAGTAAGGTTTCAGTCAGCAGCTGTCGGACCAGTCGAATTCTTGCCGCGCCAAGCGCCGTACGAATTGCCACTTCTTTAGCGCGAACAGTGTTTCGCGCCAGCATCAGGTTCGCCACGTTGGCGCAAGCGATCAATAAAACAAAGCCAACTGCAGCAAACAATATATATAGCGCCTGAGCCACGTCTGAACCCAGGTAGTCAAGGGGCGTAACCAGTGACGTCGTCCATCCCTTGAATGGAGCATCCGGCCTTTCAGCCTGTACGGACAGTACGTCCAGTTCTGCCTTGGCCTTATCCGGCGAAACATCCTTCTTCAGAATAGCTACTACACTTCTTAACGCAGGTCCACTACTTCGAAACGAAAGCGCGCTGGTATTCGTTTCAGGTTCTTTAGGTAACGGAAGCCAAAGGTCGGGATGGCGTCCATCCAGTTGAAATTTAGATGACATTACGCCAACTATTGTATAGCTCTTATCGGTCGTGGTTAGCTGGCGACCCAGCACCGCTCTGTCGGCTCCAAAGTGACTTTTCCAAACATTGTCGCTGATAATGACGACGGGCTGCGCACCTGGCTTCGCGTCTTCACCGGTGAATGGCCGTCCAAGTCGCGGCATCTCAGTCAAAATGTCGAACATCGTCGGAGCTATTAAATAGGCAGCCAGTGATTCCGGTTCGCCCTGCCCCACTATATTGATGGCGTCGCTGGTGTACGGCTCGATGGCATCAAATGACTTTGCGTCTTGCCTCCACTTCTCAACAATGTCTGCGGTCGGGGCGATCATCATTCCTCTTTGTTTCGGATTGGCTCGCCATACATAGACGGCGCGGTTACCGTTTTTGATGTTCAATGGATTTAGAATTAAATGGTATACGACGCTGAAGATGGCGGTATTTGCTCCAATCGCCAGGGCCAGCGTAAGCACAGAAACAACAGTGAAGCCGCGATGTTTAATTAACAGCCTGCAGCCATACTGAACATCCTTGAAGAAGCCTTCACGCAATTGATGAAGCTGTAAAAGGCCGGCATCACGAAACGCGCCGCGGCAACGATTGAACAGATCAAAACGGCTCTTCATATTCAAAGTCCTCCATTTGTTCAGCAACGACCACCGATAAATTAATTCCGCGTTCCATTCCTGTTTCCAGTCGGCGCGCTGACCGCGCGGGACGACCAAACTGGCCAAACTGATTAAAAAGCGATAAATTCTGCCTGGCGACTTTCCCTTTTTATCCCGCATTCGTCAACCACCTTTTACATTTCTTAAGCTCAAATCCGGATGACCGGCTAGGATTCTGAGAGCCCTGATTTGTTTAACGACGTAAACATGCTTTCCACAAAATGATATCGTTTTACCGCTTCGCGCAGCGCATCGTTTCCCAGTTTGGTAAGTTCGTAATAACGACGAGGCGGTCGCTGCTCAGCCTCTGCGACCTTTTCTTTTTCCCACTTCGATCGGACAAGACCCGCTTCTTCAAAACGGCGAAGGGCAGGGTAGACGGTGCCGCTGGGCAATCCTGTTATATCCATAACGTCAAAGCCGTACTGATAACCATTCGCCAGCGCCTGCAATATCATCGCGGTCGAAGCGCTTAGATTAACGCCGTAGCCCATATCGCGAACCCCTATGTAGTATTCTCACTATACACGAGCAGAATACTACATAGGTTCAAATCGGGCAAGAAGTTTTTTGTGGTTAAAGGAATTGTTCGCATTGCGAGCCTTAGAACGCAAGCTTATCGCTCTCCAGTAACTGAGACTGGGGTGATTAACCCTCAACATCATGCCGATAACAATTGTGTACGCTGACGGCCGCGTTGGTTTCGACGTTAAGATTGTGAGAAAACTGATACTATCCGTTTCATGTATAACGTTTTTGATCCTGCTCGTTTGTGGGTCAGCAGCCAAACAGCAGTCCACGCCGAAAAAGAAAACGCCTTCGCTAACCACCGAAGACGTTCAGACAGATACACCAAATGCGGCGACCATCGCTGACGCGTTAACTTTAGACGACGTAATGACCAAATTAGATAAAGTCAGTTCGTTCCGTTTAAACGCCGACTCGATTCAGGGCTCTACGAGTTATAAACGGAAGTTTGAGTTTTGTCAGCCAGATCGCATTCGAGGGACTATCGACATACACGTCCAAGCCGGAGGGCCTGATGAGGAGATAATTGTTGGTGACTCGCTCTATATCAAGGATAGTCAGACAGGTGTGTGGACCAAAACGGCTTCTCATCTTGCTGGAAGCGCTGTAAGGCAATTCCTGTCAAGCCAATTAAATTGGTTGTTTAACTACCCGCTCAAGAAAGCTGGCATGGACGAGGTCAATGGAGTCCAATCAGTAATATACAAAAAGGAAGAGACGGCATCGAACCACGGTGTAACCTGGACGATACGCGCAACAATCTGGGTCGGAATCTCGGATGGGCTACCTGTGCAGATTGAGGTAAATAACCCGGGAGATGCGGGATCAATGATCTATACTTTCTTTGACTACAATCAGCCAATCAAAATCGAGCCGCCAATGTGATCGTGACGTGGAAAGGCGCCTTTCATTAAGTTCTCAGCCGCTCCTCCAGTTTCAAACACTTCGAATCTTCAACTTCATGTTGACATTCTACCTGACTATATGGATACTCATGTAGAACTTCTACCCAAAGCGCCGCAAAGAAGGGATGAGGACCTGAAGCTATGAACTGGCTGCGAGAACTGACCTACACGTTGCGCAAGCTCAATAGAGCAAGCGCTGACCACGAACTGGACGAAGAGATCAAAGCTCACATTGATCTGGAAATTGAACAAAACATTAAAGGCGGAATGTCGCCAGCCGAGGCTCGATACAAGGCAATGCAGAAGTTCGGCAGCGTAGCTCTGGCGAAAGAGAAAAGCCGGGTACAGTGGGGCTTTAACTCAATAGAGGGCGTGGTTCAGGATGTTCGATATGCTTTTCGCATCCTGAAGAAATGGCCCGGATTCAGTTTCGCCATCGTGTTGATTCTCGCATTGGGTATCGGGGCTACGACGGCTATTTTCAGCGCGGTTAATGCCGTTCTGTTGCAACCGCTTCCTTATCTTCAACCGGAAAAATTAGTAATCGTTCTGCAAACAGCACCGGGTGCGGATTGGCAAAAGGTAATCGCCACTGTAACAGGCAAAAAGTTTAACGAATGGCGTGACAATAACCAGGTTTTCGAAAATATCGGAGCGTTCCTGCGCGGTTCGAATCCGGTAAGTATATCGGATGGCAGCGGGGCGGCTCGCGTTCGCGCGGCCAGGGTTACCCCATACGCATTCGCGACGTTGGGTGTACAGCCATTGCTCGGGCGAAACTTTCTGCCTGAAGAGAAAGGCAAATCCTTTTTTGATGAGCCTGGGAAAGGGCTGCCAGATACCGTTGTTATTCTGAGCAATCATATCTGGAAGTCGCGTTTTGCCAGCGATCCGGCGGTGCTCGGCAAGAGGCTGAGAATCGACGGAGACGATTGCGCTATTGTCGGTGTGATGCCGGCCGGATTTGATTTTCCCAGTAATACCGATATTTGGTTGCCGATTGAAGCGAAGAACGACAGCCATTTAAATTGGTTCTGTGTTATTGGGCGTATAAAAGACGGAATAACCCAGGGTCAAGCTAACGCCGAAATGAACACGCTGAACGCGCAATTGATTGATCGTATGCCTGCCAATATAGGACCGGAAAAGACCAAAAGTCAGGTCGTCCTGGTGGGGTTGCGGCAGTATATGGTTGGCGACGTGCGTTTATCTCTGCTGATTCTATTGGGCGCTGTTGCATTGGTCATGGCAATTGTATGCGCAAACATTGCTAATCTGTTGCTGGCGCGATCGGCGACTCGCCAGAAAGAGATGGCAATTCGCTTGGCCCTGGGCGCGTCCAGAAAACGCCTGATTCGTCAGTTGCTCACCGAGAGCTGTCTGCTAGCTGCGTTCGGCGCCGTATTTGGGCTGTTGTTCGCTTTTTTTGGCCTCGACATATTACTTGCATATATGCCCGAAGCTGTCCCTCGTCTGCATCCGATAGAGATCGATCGGTGGGTACTGGCGTTTGCCGTAACCGTCTCGCTATTAACCGGAATCCTCTTTGGACTGGCCCCAGCGTGGCAGGCCTCGAGATCGGATTTGAACGCATCACTGAAAGAGGGTGGAAGCAGGTCGACCGGCGGCCGTCAACGCCTTCGCAGCCTATTGGTCATCTCTGAAGTTTCTCTCGCGTTGATGCTAACGATCGGAGCCGGTTTGCTGGTTAAGAGCTTCGTAATGCTGCGATCTGTCGATCTCGGCTTCAATCCCTCGAACGCCTTAGTTGTGGGAAGCAGCCTGCCAGAGGCATCCTACAGGACCGTCGACCAAATGCGATCATATTATCAGCAGGCCTGTCAAAAGCTTTCAACGATTCCCAGCATCACGTCCGTAGGCCTGACAAGCGCGCTCCCCTTAGCCAGCGGAGGTGCAAGGATCCGCGGCAACGTTACCGTCGAAGGCGAAACAAACGAACGCGCGGGTTTGTGGGCAAGCAAAGTTGCGGTAAACCCGGATTATTTTCGCGCTATCGGAATACCGTTGCTGGAAGGCAGGGAATTCACGGAGCTTGATAACTTCCAATCCAAATCCGTTGTTATAATCAGCCAATCATTGGCTCACGCAGCGTGGCCGAACGAGAATCCTGTCGGTAAGCGATTGGACGTGGGATTTGGCGACAACTCACTGAGCGAAGTCATCGGCGTCGTAGATGATGTACGGCAGGATGACATGAGCAGGGAACGCGGCCCCGCCCTTTATCAGTCTTACCTGCAATTGCCATCCAATCGTCAATGGATGCTGAGCGAAATGAGATTCATCATCAGGACGTCAGGGGACTCTATAACGATTATTCCGGCTGTCCGCGATCAGCTGCAGAGCCTGGACAAAGACCTGCCGATCTACGATGTGGAACCGATGGAACGAGTCGTTGCGCAAAATATCTCTGACCCGAGATTTTATACCTATCTGCTCGGTGGTTTTTCCGCTCTTGCATTGATCCTGGCGATTGCTGGACTGTACGGATTGATCTCTTACTCTGTAACCCATCGAACTCATGAAATCGGTGTTCGTTTGGCTTTGGGTGCAAAGCATTCCGACGTGGTTCGCATGATTGTCAAGCATGGACTGAAGCTGACGGTCGTAGGCATAGCGATAGGCCTTGCTGGTGCTTACGAATTCTCAAGCGTGCTCAACTCTTTTTTATATAAGGTTAAGACGACAGATATGGCGACATTCGCCGCAGTTGCCGGAGTCTTCATGGTGGTAGCGTTTCTGTCGAGTTATATCCCTGCGCGACGGGCGACAAAAGTCGATCCGATGGTGGCGTTGCGATATGAGTAAGTAGCGGCTTTAACTATTGCGGATCCTGATCCAGCAATTTAGTTGTGTGTTCGACAACGCTTGGTCTTTCCACCATGTCTGCGGTGTTGCGACGAGGAGGTTCATACGTACCTGGGGTCGGGACCTTTGATAGCGGCAGAGCGGAATTTGGAGCAAACAAGTCCGGCGGCAAATGAAGCTCGGGCGGTCGGGACGGTGAAGGTTCCCAAAACAGCTTCGCGTAAAAAACAAGTGAGCCGCCGAATAAAGCGATCGTCGCGGGTATGATCAGCGGCCACGGATTACCAACCAGAATCCCAAGAGCAAGTGCGAGCGGAAATAAAATGACGCTGAGGAAGATCAGCTTTGCGCCGCCTCGAACGCCTTTCTGTTGCAGCGAACGTTTCGGTTTAAGTTCGGATTCCGGTGGCTCAATAATGCCGTCACTGGCGAGCAGCCGAGTCACGCCCGCCAGTATAAAGCGACATTTAGAGCAGAACCGGGCATCATTCACAATTTGCTGACCACAGCGTGGACAAAACATCAAACGCTCCTATGCCACTCTTAAGCAAAGCTGCCCGGCATCCGCCGCAGAACGTAATAATGGGAGAAGACCATAAAAAGTTACGACGCCGTGGCCTGCAAAGTTCTATAAATAGGCGACCAGCCGTTGGTGTCCTGAAACAGGCGTAGGCACTGAATATGTTTGCTCTCGGTGAGCATAAATCTGTGATTACGATCTTTGGGAACTATTATCAAGTCGCCCTTTTCGACTACGACGCGAATCCATTGATCGTTTAAGTCGCGGATATCGAATATTCCTGATCCATCCAGAACGAACCTGACTTCATCCGCGGTGTGGATATGTTCTTTGTCGAATTTCGCGCAGATGATGTCGAGGTCAGGAGTGTTTGGCGTTAATTCGACGACATCTTCCGCGACGTAGCCTCGCTCGGCCTTGATAGTTTCGATTTCTTTGCGGCGATCGGATTCAGCTTCGGGCAGGTGTCTATAGAAAATGCCGTGAGCCGAAAGTTCGTGAAGATCAATCGGTGACTGTTGCTGATCTAATCTATATGCGAGCATGATTTTCCCCATGTAGCGTAGGCGTCCCGCCTGCGCATATCACGAATCGTGAGACCTTATTTTATACAGTCGCGTTAACGAGCGGCGCGGGCGAGACACCCACGCTACACGTGCGCGGCCAAAGTATTTTCGCTAATTCCAAGTCGGTGCATCTCGACCGCCGCGCGAAACAGATAATCGTAACATTCCGCCTGAGTCTTTGCCTTCACCCAATCCGGTCCCCAGACGTAAACACCGTGTCTTCTCACCAATACCGCCTGAGTTTTTGGATAAGCTTCAATCGCCTGACCGAGTGCTTCGGCCAGATCACATTCCTGAGCGGTATTCTCAATAACAGGGACAACTAGTCGATCGTGAAAGCCCATGCCTTGAATGCCTTTGATCATCTCGATTTCAGAGATCGAGAATTCTTTCCCACAAACGAGCGTCGCCAGCATCGCGTGAATGGAATGTGAATGAATGACGGCACCCGCGCCGCGCAGATTAACGGCCTTAAGAAAAAGAGAAGTGCATTCTGACGGCTTCAGCTTTTCATTATCAGGTCGATGAATAACATTGCCATCGAAATCAACAGCAAACAGGTCTTCAGGCTGGATGCGCTCTTTCTGGACACCACTCGGAGCCACCCAGAGCTTATCGCCATCGCGAACGCAGATACCACCACCAGTTCCGCTTGCCCAGCCAAGCATGTAAAACTGCCGGCATAGCTCGCAGATGATTTCCTGGATTGTTTGTTGATAAGTCATTACATTACGAACCAGCGGTTGAAAGAGCGCTGGTAGAAGAGATTCGCTTTGGATTAACTCGGCAGGCGGAACGTCACAACAAACGGGCGCGTGACATCCACCGGATGACCTTCGATGCGCGCTGGAGAGAACCGGACGTGTTTGACCACTTCCAACGCCTGTTCGTCTAGTCCGTAACCAAGACCTCGTAATATTCGCGGGTTGGCCACCGTGCCGTCGGCTTTAAAGGTCGCCTCGACGACTATATTGCCTTCGATATGCTTCCTTTTTGCTTCTTCGGTGTAAATCGGCTTTGGTACAACCGCTATCTGCAATGGAAACGTAGGGAGCATCGCCTGAAATTCCTGACTACCCGGGCGAATCTTCGTTTGATCCGGAGGTGCGAACTCGCGTGCCCCATTTCTGCCCGGATCCTGCCCAGGTGCGCCTCTTCGCGGGTCAGGCGGAGGTGGCGGTGGTATATCAGCAGGTTTAGCCGGATCTGTCGCTTTTGTGTCTTTTGACGCCGGTGTCGGCGTTGTCGATTTCGCGGCCGGCGGATTCTGCGCATTTCCAGTCTGCTGTTTTGTATGTGTTGAAGGCGTCTGAGGTGCCACGGTCTCTAACTTGGACAGAAGAATTGTCTCAAGGAACGAACCTACCAAATAGGATGGCGACCCCTGCTCGCTCACTTGATCAAGCGTCGGCGGCATTATGCGCCACCTGCCGTTGTCGCCGTGGACCATTACGCTGTCTGTAAATTGCTTTGAGTTTCCAGAGACCTTCACAGTCCCTGTGACCTGCACGGAAATGTCAGTACCGACAGGATCAGCTTTAACTACTTTAAAGTCCTGCAGCTCCAGTGCGCCCGACGAGAGAAGTTTGCTGACCTCGGTAATTGCGTCATCTGAAATCTGCCTTTGCGCCAGAATGTGCCGAGCCATTGCGTGCGGCTCTTTGCTCTTGTAATCAGCAAGAAAACTTGTCACTTCATCGACCGCAAGCTGCGTCGACGGCAGCCGCTCACCCGCGGTTGTGTGTCGATAAATCAGAAATCCTGACAGCAAAACGATAAAAGCGCCCAATGCCACAATGCTGTTTCTGATCCAATGGCTTTTCTTCGGCAGCGACAGGGAAGCGGAAGTCACGTTCACCGACACGACCGGTTTATTCAGAAGGTCGGTTGTGATCCGTTCGGTCTGCGGCAGGTTTTCCAGGACCGCCGATGACGAGACAGGAGCGGCGGCAGCAACGGCTCCCAACTCCCTGGTTGGTATTTCGTCGGCGTTTAAAGTGGGCTCGTTTGTTCCCACCGAAGCTGGAGCTCCGCACTTGCGACAGAACTTGCCGCCTGGAACCAGCTCAGCATTACAATTTGCACAATTCATCGCTAAACAACAGATTGCTTATGATTACGAAAAATACCCGGTTATTCTAAACTACCATCGGATCACAAGCAAAAAATACCCGAAAATCTTTTCTTCCTCAATTAATACGTCCGAGAAAGCGCATAGTTCCGCAACCCGCGCTTTTGGATTGGATCGACGCGCCGGGGTTCATATTCCCGAGCCAACTATGTTATCGTCGGATTTGCTCCGCAGCTATCTCGAATTTGCGCAAAACACACAGGAGAACGATTGTGTCGATTTATCTACTGAGAAATAAATTCATAATCACGGTCATGATTTCATTGCTGGCGTTCTCGTCGCTGGTCCAGGTCAATATATTGAACGCGCAGCAGATCTCTCCTGCAAATGCGGTTAAGGCTCGTTACAGTAAGTATGAATACATGATCCCGATGCGCGATGGCATCCACCTGTTTACCCAGGTTTATGTGCCTAAAGACACTTCGCAGACTTATCCGTTTATCATGACGCGCACTCCCTACAACGTTGCGCCGTATGGAGTCGACAACTACCGGGCAGCTTTGGGCCCGTCGGATCAATTCGAGAAAGAAGGTTTCATATTCGTATATCAGGATGCCAGAGGACGCTTTATGTCCGAAGGCGTGTTTTCACAGGCGCGACCTTATGTTCCCAACAAAGGACCTAAGGACATAGATGAAAGTACGGATACATTCGACACGATTGAATGGCTGTTGAAGAACGTTCCGAACAATAACGGTCGCGTCGGGATGATCGGAATATCGCAACCGGGTTTTCACGTTGCCGCCAGTATTATCGACTCTCATCCCGCATTGAAATGTGCTTCGCCGCAGGCGCCGACTGCTGATTACTACATGGGCGACGACGTCTATCACAACGGCGCGTTTATGCTGTCGGCTAATTTCTTGTTCTATACATTCTTTACGCCGCGAAAGGTGTGGCCGGAAGAACCAAAGCCATTCGTTCCGTACGATCTTAAGACTCCGGATGGTTATGATTTCTTTCTTCATTTGGGACCATTGGCTGACGTTAACAAGCGTTTGATGAACAACGAAGCAACCTACTGGCAGGAAGTCGTTGACCACCCAAATTACGATCAGTTCTGGCAGCCTCGTTCGTTGTGGAAACACATGAATAACGTCAAATGCGCCGTGCTGAATGTCGGTGGCTGGTTCGATGCTGAGGATCCAATGGGTCCTCTTACAACATACAGAGGCGTAGAAGAGAACAACCCCGGCACGGTAAACGAGCTTGTCATGGGACCGTGGAGACATGGCGGATGGGCTCGGGATGATGGCAGCAAGCTTGGTAACGTTGATTTCGGCAGTAAAACGTCCATCTTTTTCCGAGAGCAGATTCAATTTCCATTCTTCATGTATTATCTGAAAGACAAGCGTGTGGACCTGCCCGAAGCTTATATGTTTATGACCGGTCTCAACGAATGGCGGAGATTAGATTCCTGGCCGCCTAAAGATGCTGGCCGCGAAATTCTTTATTTCAATTCAAACGGTCGTCTGACTACGGCTAAACCCACGGAAGGCGATCAGAACGGCTTCGATGAATACACAAGCGATCCTAACAGGCCGGTCCCTTTTGTTGGATATACGGCTCAATTTATGTTTCCGGAATACACCACCGAAGATCAGCGCTTTGCGTCGGAGCGTCCCGATGTCCTGACATACGAAACAGAGCCTCTCGATCAAGATTTGATTGTAGAGGGTCCGACAAAAATAAATCTTAATGTATCGACAACGGGAACGGATTCTGATTTTGTAGTAAAGCTGATCGATGTTTACCCCAACGACTACCCGACACCTCCGGAAGGTCCGCAGACGCCGCCAAACTCGGTGAAGATGGGCGGATACCAGCAATTGGTGCGTGGCGAGCCATTTCGTGGCAAGTTCCGTAATAGTTTCGAAAAACCCGAAGCCTTCGTGCCTGGCAAACCGGCCTCGATCAATTTTGAATTACCGGACATCTATCACGCGTTCCGAAGAGGGCATCGGATAATGATTCAGGTGCAGAGCTCGTTGTTTCCACTGGTAGACCGAAACCCGCAAAAGTTTATGGATATTCCAAAGGCTCAGGAATCGGATTTCCAGAAAGCTACGGAAAGGGTGTTCCGATCGGCAAAGCTGTCGTCTTCAATAACGTTCTCGGTCGAAAAGCCGCGGACAAAGTAAATCGAAGTTCAGAGTCCAGCCTTTAGACTGCTGCTTTCTGAAACACGCAAGCTGAAGCTTGTACCCCGAACTTTCATTTGTTGACCGTATAAAACCGCGAAACCTATTTCGTTTCTGAGTTTTCTGGAGTGGGCTGTTGCCCGGCTATCCCGCGGTTTATTTATGCTATGCGCAGATCACTCAGATAGATCTCGCTTCTCATTTTCAAAAAGATTTCGACAGGGGAACAAGTTCCAGGATTTACGAAGAGATATGCGTCTGATAATCAAGTTACATTATCAGACGCAAGCGTACCACAAAACCACCCACCAACCACAATCAGCCAAAGCAACGCTTATTGACCTCCAACTTAGCATTTGCAATTGACCTGTAATCAGGCCCATACGAGAAACGACGCAATTGCATCGACAGTCCCTGTGACGGTATTATTCAGGCCGTTCGAACAAGACTTGATCGAATGCACGCTCTTCATTCGGTAACAGCACTAACACCTGATTCGTCGATGTAGTCGGAGGTCCAAATGAACGAGTTCAGTGCCTGCCCGAAATGTGATTTTGAAGCGCCGGGTCCGCCTGTTCAATGCCCGCAATGTGGTCGGAAAACAATTAGCTCAATCAGAATTCGCAGGCTTGGCTGGTTCTCGCTGATTGTAGGCGGATTTCTGACTGTCTTTATGGGAGCTATTACGGTTATTGTCAGCGGTCTGCTGTATAAGGCAGTGCAGCAGGAACCTTCGACTCAGGCCAAGATAACACCGGAACAGATCACGATAATGTATGGTTTGTTCGGCGTGGTGATTGCCATCGGCTTGACCAGCATTATCGCCGGCGTCTGGCAGATAAAACATGGCAAGCGCAACAAAAAAGTTGTGTTTATTTCGATCGCTTTGGTTATCCTGTTTCTGGTTGGAACGTTTTTAGCGAGAGCGGCATTCCCCACGAAGTGATCTTTAAGCTATGATCTTAAAAGCAAAAAAAACTGCAAAACGACGGCTGCTTGTCTTATTAGTGATGAATCTCGCTTTGATTGCGTCCATGCCTGCCGACGGAAGGTCACCGGCTCAAAACGACCTGAAAACCGATATAGTCAAGAGAGGTCAAGGCAAGTATTACAGTCTTTATGCAGAAGGACTGAAGTCATTTGAATGCTCGGCAAATCTCAATTGGGATAAGTTTTTCAAAGATGACGAAGCGAAAGGAACGTTTCCCGGCGAGCCGAACGCTGCAACGCTGAAGTTATTGAAATTCACAGTCAATGTTGACGGAGCAGGAGCGTTCAACATCACGCGTCCGACGATTCCAAAAAACGGTGACAAAGAAACCGAAGACGGTGTCAAGATGGCTGTTGATAGCACCGGAGATCGCATAAGTGGTTTTTTCAGCGCCTGGAGTCCGTTCGTATTCGGAACGTTGTTTCCCGACCCTGGTTACATTTATCGAGTTGACAACAGTCCTACCGGCTATCACCTCTATTCCAAAGACGCGGGCATTCAGACCGAGTTATTTATGGACAAAGATCTCGCCGTATCGCGTATCAGCGTCACGTCCGAGTCGGTTAAAGGCCGAACAGATCCGTCCTACTCAAAGACCAGCAAAGGATTGCTTGTTAACAGACTTGATTCTTATTTGAACGGCGGCGACATCACGTCAACTATAACGATTGAATATCAGGAAATTCAGGGTTTGAGCTTGCCTAAAACGGTTTTATTCGATGCTACGGTCCAGGGGGAAAAGCAGGTATTCGAGCTCGATTTTTTCGATTATCAGGTCAAAAAATAGAATTGATTGGTTCTTAAGAATTGGCGTGTTGACTAGGGTAGTATTCAGTGTACCATTGTCTGCGGGCTTGCCTTCAGGCTGACGAATCAAAGCCCTCTGCACACCTTTGAATCAGATTTAACGAGCAATGGCGGATATTTAATGAAGCTGTTTGTGTCCAGATTGTTTATTCTCGGTCTCTCTTTTTTTCTGATTGCGTTGCCGATCGTTAATGGGCGTCCCAGTGCTGACGACAAAAATGGAGTCGTGAAAAAAGCGCGTTCGGCCTACTACAACTTAAAAGATGCTGGTCTCACCAGTTTTCAATGCGCGGTCACGGTGAATTGGGATCGCTCTGCCCCAACATTTCCAAAAGACGATCCGTTTTCAACCGAAAAAGGCCGCCAGGCGATGAACGCGATAAAGTTTCCTCTGGCAGTTAGTATGGACGGTGGTTTTGATCTGAGCGCACCTACTATTGCCTATACCGGCGATCCCAACCTCGATAAACGGCTTAGCAATTCACCAGCATACGTAAATCAGATGATGGGGAATTTCTTTCAGGCGTGGCGTTCGTTCGCCGTCGGCACTTTCCTGCCGTCCAGTGATTCTAATTACGTCGTGAAAGAAACGGTTGATAAATACCAGATTACCTACAAAGAAAACGGTACGAACGTCGATCTGAATCTTGCAAAGGATTATCAGGTCAGCGATTTGACGATAAACGCTACTGATTTCAAAATCCACATGCAGCCGACATTCATCAAAACAACGAAAGGTTTCCTTATCAGCGGAGTGGATTCCGATGCCACCGATCCCGGCGGAGTTCAAATCCACATCACGTTGGGAATCAAGTACCAGAACGTTGAAGGCTTTGCATTGCCAACCAAGGTTTCATATGACATTACAACCGGAAAAACATTAACCAGTTTCGACGTTTCATTTATCGATTACAAGATCAAAAAAAACTAGGCTGCAAATCGAACGCCTATGAAAAAGATTCTCTGGATTATTTTTGTGGTAGTTTTTGCCGTGATGCCGATCTCAGCACAGATTACATTCGGGCGAATTGCGTTTAAAGACGTAGCTTAATCCGAGCTCTTTGCAACTAATAAAGCCGCCTTGCGGCCTTCCTTTTCGATTACCCTTTTTATATGATTGTTTGATCATAAAGCCCAACTTGATGTGAGCTCGCAGCATTCCGATTTCTCTTCACTTTAGTTTCAATGCGATGGAGGCATTTGATGGACTCTCTTTTCCACGATATCCGATTCGGCTTTCGAACGATGCTACGAAACCCTGGTTTTGCAGCGATCGCGATATTAACGCTTGCGATTGGAATCGGAGCCAATGCCGCGCTTTTCAGCGTCATTGATGGTGTGCTGTTGAAATCATTGCCGATCAAGGATGCCGACCGGGTAATGTTTGTCTGGGAAACCAATCCATCAATTTCGGCTTCAACTTTCGCAACTTCGACTCTTAATTACAGGGACTGGAAAGAAGGCAATCATTCTTTCAGCGTCATTGCGGGACGCAGAGGTTTTGCTGCGAACCTGGTTGCAGGAGGCGAACCAGAGCGCGTAATAGGCGAGCGAGTGACGGCAGATTACTTCACGGCTCTTGGCGTTGATCCGATAATTGGCCGATCATTTCAACCTGGCGATGACAAACTGGGAGCCGAGCCATTAGTCCTTCTTTCGAGAGGCTTGTGGCAGCGTCGGTTTGGCGGAGACCAGAACATTATCGGACAGGCGATTACTCTGAACGGCCAGAAATGCACAGTGACTGGCGTGATGCCAAACGATTACCGGCCAAACATCGAATTCTGGACACCGCTGCAGATCAATTACGACAATGCGGACCGGTACCTTCACGATACAACTGTTGTCGCTAGACTTGCGCCAGGTGTTTCGATATCCCAGGCGCAGGCGGAGATGAATACGATCCTGGCGCGAATGACGCAGCAGTATCCTGAGATGCTGAAAGGCTGGGGCATTCAGGTCGTTCCAATGCACGATTCGATTGTTCAGAACATCAGGCTGGCTTTGCTTGTGTTGTTTGGCGCAGTCGCATTCGTTCTCCTGATTGCCTGCACAAACGTAGCGAATCTGTTGCTGGCCCGCGCGGCCGTTCGCGAAAGAGAGATCGCGATCAGGATTGCTCTTGGCGCGGGAAGAATGCGTTTGATTCGACAGCTTTTGACCGAAAGCTTATTGATATCGGTTATTGGCGGGGGAATCGGCATTCTGATTGCGATCTGGGGAACTAACTTTCTAATCAGCTTAAATCCGCAGGGAATTCCGCTGTCGAGCACGGTCGGCGTTGACTACAGAGTGCTTGGATTCACATTTGTTGTTTCAGTTCTGGCGGGACTGTTATTCGGAATAGTTCCTGCCCTGCAATCAACAAAATTGAATTTGAATGAGACTCTGAAAGAGAGTAAATCGTCGGGTAATGCGCGCGCCGGTCTTATCCGCAGCGCACTAGTCGTCAGTGAAATCACTTTGGCATTGGTGCTTCTGATCGGAGCGGGATTGTTGATCAAGAGTTTCTCGCGCCTACAGGACGTCGATCCTGGATTCAATTACGACAGGATGCTGACGTTTCAGATTTCGCTTCCGCCGACATTATATTCAAAGCCAAATCAGATTACGGGCTTCTTCAAAAATGCAGTTGACAGGATATCAGCGTTGCCGGGAGTGAAAGGCGCAGGCGCGATTTCCCAGGCTCCTCTGGCCGCTAATGGTCCGCGATACATCTTCTATGCAGAAGGCCGTCCCTTGCCGGCGCCGAACGAAGCTCCGCTCGCGGCATACCGGATCGTTACGCCAACTTATTTTCAGGCGATGGGCATCCCGTTGATAGCAGGGCGCTTTTTTACTGAAGCGGACGATGACAAAGCCCAACCTGTGATCATTGTCAGTCAATCACTGGCAAAACAGATGTGGCCAGGACAAGACCCAATCGGGAAGGGAATGACCGTGGGTGTTCCGCTTCCCGGTCAGCCTATCAACTTTTCGAAAATAATCGGAGTCGTTGGCGATGTGAAACACACTTCGCTGAGCGGCGATCCGGATATGCAGATGTACGATCCGTTGCTGCAGTCGCCAAGTCCATCAATGGCCATCGTAATGCGAAGTGCTGTCGATCCGATCTCGCTGGCAGATTCGGCTCGGAAGACGATTGCGGGTCTTGATCCTGCCCTTCCGATTGCAAACATGAAAACGATGGACACTGTGGTTTATGAAAGCATGGCGCCTTTCAGATTCAACATGTCACTGCTGACGATATTTGCCGGTGTAGCCCTGCTGCTGACAATAATCGGAATCTATGGCGTTATGAGCTATTCGGTCTCTCAGCGGACGCGCGAGATAGGTATCCGGATAGCGCTTGGTGCAAAACCTTCGTCGGTGAGAACGATGATAATCAAACAAGGATTGATCCTGGCGGCTATCGGTCTTGTGTTTGGATTAACTGGATCCTTCTTTGCGAAATGGATTTTGTCGAGTTTACTGTTTGGAATCAGCGCAACGGACCCGACGATATTTGTCGGCGTAGCATTGATAATCGTGGTCATCTCGGCGCTGGCTTGTTATATACCTGCCAGACGCGCGACCAGGATCGACCCGATGATTGCACTCAGGTACGAATGACCGCTTATCGCCATGTGCCAGTGGCAGATGGCGATAAGCTTTTACAAATATTTCGCTCGCAGTATCTGCGCGTGATGAGCGACGTGGCCTGCAACAATGTAGGCAAGCGCTCGGACAGTTACTTTGTTATTGCTGGCAACCCCAGTGCGTTCCCATACGTCATCACCAAAACCTTCAAACATATACACGTTCGATTTTCTCAGATGCGAAAATTCCGCCGCTAGATCAGCGATACTCACGTTATTAAAATTGGAATATCGCATGAAATCATCCTGTTCGAAACCAGGCAGCGGCGCCTGATCGTTTCGAGCGAACCAGAGAGCTCTATATGCCATTATCCGCTCTGTATCGATAATATGACCGATGACTTCCTTGATGGTCCATTTGCCCGGTTCGTACGCGTGTTGACCTTGTGATTCCGGTATTGACTGAAAGAACTCTACATACTCGCTTTCCTGCTGTTTCAATGTCGAAATGACGTCCTTTTCAGGGACAAGACGGATGTACTGTTCGTAATGTGGATTATATTCGCTCGGCGATGGGCGATCGACCGTTCCTGTCATAATTGAGAAGCCTTTCCTTCAGAATTAGTTGAGAAATATGAAAGCTGAATTATATCCAATCAGCCAAATCTTGCTAACCATTGCAGCTTGCTCTTGATTCCAGTGGTATCTTTGTAGGATTCGGTCCGAGCATCAAATGGCGTTGAATAATCAAAAACCGTTCTTAAATTGGATTCGCGGCAAACTGCCGGTGTTTGGCCTGTGGACACTGATCGGACTTTCATTTGCATTGTCGGCCTATTATAACGACATTGCAGAAGGCTCACCGATTAGCTGGAAACGCGCTCTTACGTACAGTTTCACGAACTACTACACGTGGATGGTTCTTTCCCCACTAATCGCAATTCTGGCCCGCCGATTTCCTCTTAAAAAGAACTATTGGGTACAAAGCATTATTGTCCATCTTCCCGCGAGCGCAGTCTTCTCAGCCATCCAGGTTGTCGCGTATATGTCTTTATACCTGCTGATCGATCCGCAGCCGGCAGGCTTCTCAGCGACATTGAAACAGGTGCTCGGCACTACCTTTATCTTTCGTTTTCATTACGGAATACTCGCATATTGGGCAATCCTGGCGGTTACAACGGCAATGAAAGAGCGCACAAACGCCGCCAGGCTTCAGGCTCAGCTCGCTCAGGCAGAGCTGCAGGCCCTGAGAATGCAGCTTCATCCTCATTTTTTGTTCAATACGCTTCATTCAATATCGGCGCTGGTGGTTGAAGATCCTGTTCTTGCAAAACGGATGATCTCTCATCTTGGCGATTTCCTGCGGATGACATTGGAGAGTTCCGGCGCGCAGAGCGTTCCTTTTTCAGTCGAGCTGGAATTCCTAAAACGATATCTTGCAATCGAACAAGTCCGTTTTCAGGATCGTCTTAAAATAGCCATGGACATCGAACCACAAACACTGAACGCGCAAATACCGAATTTGATACTTCAACCAATAGTCGAAAACGCAATTCGACACGGTATCGCTCCGCGCTTAGCGGCCGGGCAAATAGAGATTCGCGCTCGAAGATTGAACGGTTCGCTTCAAGTCGAAATCGAAGATGACGGTGTAGGATTGCCGGAAGTCGCTAAGTCGACCGGGGCAACTCAGGGAGTGGGGTTATCAAATACCCGCGCGCGGTTAGAGCAACTTTACGGAGCGAATTATCGTTTTGACCTGTCGAACACAGTTGATGGTGGCGTTGTCGTTACAATATTGATCCCTTTCGAAGACGGCGGGGACACACAGACTATTGGAAACGGCGCGGGGAAGTAACAGTGAAGATTCGAACAGTTATAGTTGACGACGAACCTCTGGCTCGCAAATTCCTGGTTCAGATGTTGAATGACGACCCAGACACAGAAATCGTCGCCGAATGCGCGAGCGGCTATGAAGCCTTGCCTGCCATAAAAAAGCATCGACCCGACGTGCTCTTCCTTGATATTCAGATGCCAGAGATGGACGGTTTCTCGGTGCTGCAGGCAATCGATCAACGCCATTTGCCGTTGATCGTTTTCGTCACTGCGTATGATCAGTATGCTATGCGCGCCTTTGAAGTGCACGCGCTGGACTATTTGTTGAAGCCATTTGACGACCAGAAATTCGAGCGCACAATGCAGCGCGTAAAGGCCCAGATTCGAGGGCGACAAACCGATAAGATCGATGCTCAGATGCTGAGTTTTCTAAAAGAGCTAAACGGCCGATCATCGTTTCTCGAGCGAATATCAATAAAAGCCGCCGACCGCATCTTGCTGTTAAAAGTCAACGACATCGATTGGATTGAGTCCGATGACAACTACGTGCAGATACACGCCGGCAAATCCAATCATCAACTGCGAGAGACTATTACTAACCTTGAACGACAGCTGAACCCAGCGAAGTTCCTGCGGATTCATCGTTCGACAATCGTCAACATCGAGCGCATCGAGCTGCTTGAGCAAATGTTCCATGGCGAATACCGGGTGATCCTGAAGGATGGCTCTCAGCTTACGTTGAGTCGTCGTTACCGCGAAAAAGCCAAGCAGCTCTTGGGAATGCTGTAACCTTGGAGCGCCTACGTCTCGCGTGCGCCACCAGGCCGTTCGCCACGCAATTTTGCCGCTCACCACCTATTATTTCTCAAAACCCGGTTCTTTCTTCTATTCTGATTCGAAATGAAATATAAACCACAGTTAAGCAGAATTCTCTTAGCGTTTCTCTTGTTGCCATACGTATGCTTGGGAAACCCTGTTTGCGAGCCCTTGGAAGACGGAGATTTAAAAGATCCGCAGGCTATCCTGAAACGGGCCATCGAAGCCGTTGGCATCCCGAAAGTCCAGGGGAAAATCCTTCATTTCCAGAATATGCTTTCGAACGTACAGGACTATCAGTCGGATCGAACCTACCCTCCGTTCTTCTCGGCCATCTCGTCAGGGGAAGTGTGGTTTGATCCGCAGAGCGGAGCCGAACGGATTACTACTCAGACCGTTTTTCCGGGCGGAGGCCCAAGCCCGGCATCCACGACACTCAGCGGGGCTCAATCGCTTTTCGTGGTGCGCGATTCAGGTCCGACACAGATTCCGGGTTCACCATTGACTCTGCGCAGGCTGAATGCGTGGGCGGTGCTCCTCGATTGGCGAGACAGTTCAGGGATTGCTGTTATCGGTCGTGAGATGTATCGCGATTATCAGCGAATTGTACTTTCCCGAAAAGCCGGCCAGGTAGAAGAACGCCTCTACCTCGATCCAAAAACATGGTTTCCGGTAAAAGTCGATCTTACTGAACCTAACTATTTATGGGGTCAAGTCCATGTTGAGTACCTGTATTCGACCTGGGTAGAAGCCGATGGAGTCTTTCTTCCCGGATCAAGCTTCAGAGTCGTTGACGGCGAAACAATACTCAGCCGAACGACAGGAAACATCGAGCTGAAAGATCAATCAAGCGCTCCCAATTTGAAGTTGCCTAACTCAACCGCGCCTGCTGGAGATACGACTCCGCTGTTCCTGCAACCGTTGCCACCGAAAACAACAAAAGTAAGCGATAATACATACATTCTGACGAATCCCGGTTACTCAGAAGTCATAACGCTGATTGATAACAAGGTCTACGTCTTCGATGCGACGCAAAGCGAAGCGCGCGCGAAACAGGATGACGATCTCATTCGACAACTCTTTCCTGGAAAGCATGAAATATTCGTCGTAGTCACCGACCTCGCGTGGCCTCACGTTGCGGGAGTGCGATACTGGGTAGCGTCTGGCGCGACGATCATTTCGCACCGTGTATCAAAAGATTTCCTGACGAAGGTAGTAGATCGCAAATGGACTTTGTCGCCCGACCTTCTCGAAAAGAACCGAAGCAAAGTGAAGTTCAAGTTCGTTCCGGTTGACGATCTCTATCTGGCTAGTGGCGACAAGCTGAAGATTGCTCCGATAGACGGAATCGGCAGCGAAGGTGCCTTGATGGCATACCTGTCGACAGATAAATTCCTGTGGGCGTCGGATTATATTCAGGACCTTACACAACCCACCCTTTACGCTGCCGAAGTCATCGCTGCAACCACGCGATTTGGCATTCAGCCGGAACAGGCCGCAGCGGAACATACTCCTTTAACATCCTGGAAGACGGTGGTTGACGCTCAAGCTGTGAAGAATCGGTAGGAGAGGAATCAATTGAAGTACAAGCTGTTTCTGCTGGCCGTTTTAACTGCAATCTGTTTGTTGATGAATGCTGATGCGCTGGTCGCAGGCCAGAGCAAATCAACAGAGCCACGGATATTCGCGGAAGGCGTCGTGTCAACTGGTCACGAATTTACCTTGACGTTTATGCCGGACGGGAAAGAGGCATATTTCACTCGCGGATTTCCGGACAAAAAGATCAGTCACGTAATGCGCACACAACTTCTGGATGGCAAGTGGCAGACTCCTGTACCAGTCTCGTTCTCTACAGATCAATGGTCCGATCTGGATCCATGTGTCAGCCCGGATGGAAAGAGGCTCTATTTCGTTTCGACTCGTCCCGTTCCGGGATCGCAGGAATCAGCCAGGAATATGGATATCTGGTACTCTGATCGGGTAGGCGACGACTGGAGCGAACCACACCACCTTGAAAATGTGAATTCGCCAGGTAAGGAAGGCTCACCCACTGTTTCAAAATCAGGAATGCTTTGTTTCTTCTCTGATCGAAACGCGGCTGCAAATGTGAACTCTATTTATTGCTCTGAATTGAAGGCCGGCAAATACGGCGAACCGGTAAAGATGGGAAACGAAATAAACTCGGGCACATCAGACACAAGCCCGTTTCTATCTTCCGATGGAAACGTGATGCTGTTCTATTCGACGCGCCCCGGCGGTTTCGGCAAAGCGGACCTGTACGTTTCGTTCAAACAACACGGCAAATGGTCACAGGCGAAAAATCTGGGGACGATCGTGAACACGGCCGAGTTTGAATATAACCCTTCGGTATCGCCCGATGGAAATACATTCTATTTCGGCAGAGGCGGAAATATATACGAAGTTCCGCTGGAAGAATTAAAGAGCGCAGGTTTGACGCCTGAACAATTCAGGAACAAATGATTGTCAGAGTAAGGTAAACGATACCTTTATCCTCTGTTTCAGACTGACCTTCTTACCGTCTCTTTCGGCCGGACGGAACTTTATCTTATAAACAGCATGGATCGCCATTTCATCCAGCCCGTATCCCAGCGGCCGAATAACTCTTACGTTCTTGACAACACCTTCTGTTGTAAATTCCGCTTCGACCAGCACCATACCTGCGACCTTATGCTCGCGCGCAAACGTGGTATAGTCCGGTCTTGGATTCGACAGTAATTGAAGTTTAGACGAGAGATCGTTCTTACCGTTCACTTCGATGGACCCTACATCACCCAGCGCCAGGACCGCTTCGTCGGCTCGGCTCTTGTTATTCGCTGTTGCGACGTCGTTACTGTTCTTCTCGTCCGGAGGCACGCTTTCGCTATATTGGCCCACGATTCTGGAACTGTCAGATTTCCCCTGGGTTGGCGATGGTCCATCAGTGCCGGCTGTCCCGAGACCAAAGGAATGTAGAAACGTCATGCAATCAGTAGAAGGCGTGTCTTCGCGGTTCGTATAAGCATTCAATATGTACATCCGTTCTGCGGCCACCACGACTTGTATAACTTCGACGCCGCCGCCGTTATCAAGACTGCACTGGATACCTGGATGATCTTTGAATTCGATATAAGCCGCGCCAATAACATTGTGATGCACGACATTGAACCTCTTGCAGGAGTCCTGCAGCATTGATTTGAGATCTTTTTCTTTGGTAATCGGACCGCCCAGCTCAATGTAGGAGACTGCAAAAATCCGATTTTTTGTGGCGTTTACATAATCATGCTTAACAACGTTGCCCACCGACAGTTTCACCGTCGAAGTTGCCTCCTTGTACGGGCCCGGCATTAACACGTTGAAACGTCCTTCTGTTGAATTTAATCGCTGCCAATTATTTTGATCAACTCGACCAAGACTTTGATTTTGTGCAATGCAAACCAGGGACAAACAAAATACGAGGGTTAGTAAAGCTAACGATTTCATAAAACTCTTCTATTGTTCTTGACGAAACACCCAAGACAGAGAATAGTCCTTTTGCGGAATCAACAATGAATTTTAGCAGAGTTTGACTCGACTCGGGTGATTTTCTATCACGTATTCGTTCAACAATCTTCGAGGGGCCAGAATCGTAGTATAATCAGGGAACAATTCAATGCCTGCTGGGATTCAATTGAATGTCACTGCTTATGAAAACTTTCCTCTTAACTAAGATATTGCTCGCCTTGGTCGTTGCAGGGATTTTTTTAACGATGGATGCGAGTCCGCAGGCTCAGACCAAGCCTGCGTCACCAGCAACAAAATATGCAGACCTGACTGATCGTTACACCGACGAAATAGCGAGCGCCTTTCTGGATGGGCTGATTGGCGAATTGATTAAGGATCCGACACTAAAGGGAATGATCATAACTTACGGACCGGACGGGGATCAGCCCGGCTCAGGCGTCTTTCTACTGGGCACAGTTAGAACTTACACAGAAAAGCACGGCATGGATCCAAACCGAATCATCGGTATCTATGGTGGACATAGCGATTCGTTAGCAAAAGCTGGAATGGAGTTGTGGGTAGTTCCCCTGGGGGCAAAACTTCCCACGCCAACTAAGCACACGATCGATTTGGACCATTTTGTCGGACTGGTCGGTAATGGGGGTGGCGCCACAGGTATTGACCTCGGATACGAAATGGACGATTTAGGTCCAGGTCAAGGACCTGTAGTTTCGGCCGCCTTTGCCGAAATTATGCGCCACCAACCTGACGCCCTGGGGTTCATTGTTGCCTACCAGCAATCCGGTGAGGCTCCAAACACCTGGCGTCATTTCGCTCAATTCGAAATGGACCAGATAAAAAGCTATGGTGTTCCAGAAAAGAGGATCAGGGTAATACATGGCGGATCAAACAACGAAGACAGAGTCCAGTTCTGGGTTCAACCGTCCAGCATGCCACAGCCTGTTCCGGAAGCCCCGCCAGACCGCTTGTCGGACAAAGCTGTCGCCATCGGCAGCTACTTCGCAGATCAGATGGAAGAGGCGAAAAATCAGAAGCTAGCGTTCAGTCGGGTGACTGAATTATTGAATGATTTTCCGAATTCGCGAATTTGTTTTGTAATATTTCCGCAATCAGAAGTGAATCTGCAGAACAACAAAAGAGAAGAAGAATCAGAGGTTGACATAAACGACCTCGTACAAAAGTGGCGAATAGAATTGATATCTCAATTCAACATTGCGCCTGATCGAATCGTGATTCTGTTCGCTCCTGCTACAGGCAACGCAAGCGGTGATATGCTACAAAGCTGGATCGTTCCTCAAGGCGCGAATTTGCCTGATCCTACCAAGGTTGATGATCCTGACGATGATCCGGATAAACCGACGCCTTCCCGCTAGGCGTAATCGTGAAACGCAGGTAATAGCCCGCATGTATTGAATCGTAGCGTTAAAACAGCATAAGCCACAAAAGCCAAAATGATGGTCCACGCGAACGGCGTGACCACAGACATGAATCGCTTTGCAAAGTTGTAACCCAGAGACAACTCCCCGGAACCGCAATTATCCCCAGTCGCGACAACTAATAAAGAGATAACGTAGCTGCCTAGCGTAAGCGCAACAACAATCGGAACAAGTGTTGGTACCCAGGCCAGCAAAAAAGCCGCCAGCACGGGCATGCCAAGGCGACTAGAACTCCACCTGATGAATTTGAATATCTTCATTCCAGCCATCCTATCATAGAACTCCAAGTGTAAGAATTCCCTCCTGATTCGTACGGTCATCAATTATTTCATCTCCCCTTGACAATCTACCTAAACAGGCAGCATACTCCGGTAGAATATCTACCTTAAATTGGAACCCAGAACGTTTATGATCGTTTAAATGGTATCCCAGACAGATGAGAGGCTAACGGATTATGGGCTGGTGGCATCAACTTCGATACATTTTGCGCAAGCTCGACCGCAATCGCGCTGATCGGGAACTGGACGAGGAAATTCGGACGCACCTAGAAATGGAAGCCCAACTCAATACAGAAGACGGGTTGTCACAGGAAGAAGCTCGGTACGCGGCAATGCGACTGTTCGGCGGCGAGGCCCGGGCAAAAGAGAGGAGCCGGTCTATGTGGGGATTAATGTCTCTCAGCAATTTTTGGCAGAATTTTCGATATTGCCTTCGGACTTTGGCAAAGAATCCCGGATTCACCGCGGTGGTTGTGTTGACGCTGGCGCTTGGTATCGGAGCTAATACAGTGATCTTCAGCGTGGTCGATGCTGTGCTGTTGCGTCCGTTGCCGTATCGCGAGCCTGACCGACTGGTCGAGATCTTCCAGCAATCTGCGGACGGCAGGCTGCATTTGCCTAGCTGGAGTTTGTCGGCGTTAGAAGACTGGCAGAATCAAACACAACTCTTTGAGGAAGTCGAAGCCAGTTCTACCCGGACGGTCAATCTGACAGGAGGCAGCGAGCCGCAACAGATAACCGGTAGCGCTATCTCGGTCGGGCTGTTTCCGTTAATCGGGGCTCAACCGCGACTTGGTCGATCTTTCCTGCCGTCGGAATCGGATTCGGGCAACAGCCGGGTTGTAATACTCAGTGACGGATTGTGGCGGGAGAGTTTCGGCGCAGATTCGGCAATTCTCGGTAAAACGATCCGTCTTAACGACGCGCCATATACTGTTGTGGGCGTCATGTCGCCGGACTTTGTCTTTCAACGCAAGACATTCAAGCTTTGGGTCCCGCTTGTAACGAAGCCAACCACCGATGCCGAGCGAAAGGCTCGCGTCGAGCTTATCGCCAGACTCCGACCTGGGTTATCAATAGCAGCTGCCGACGAGCAAGTGAGGTCTCTTTCAATCGCCCATAACAGGGAAGAAGATACACTCCCCGGCTCGCACCCGGAGTTGCAAAGCCCGGATGCTCACAGGGTAAATGCAGGGCCCAGACGCGCAATCCTGATTCTGTTTTGGGCCGTAGGTTTTGTCCTGTTAATAGCCTGTGTCAACGCCGCGAATCTGATGTTGTCGCGTTCGGCTGTGCGTGAAAGAGAGATGGCCATTCGCGCAGCGCTGGGCGCAAAACGATGGCGACTGATTCAGCAGATGTTGACCGAGAGTACGCTGCTTGCCTTTTTGGGAGGAACGTTTGGGATTCTGCTTTCGATACTGGGAACACGAGCGATCGTAAGTTATGCGCCGCGCGGTCTGACGTTTCTTGCAGTCAATGACATCGTTGTCGAGCAGCGAGTGCTGGTATTTACGCTTGTCGTTTCATACCTGGTCGGCCTCGCGGTCGGATTGATCCCGGCGTTGAGCGCGTCGCGGCCTGACTTGAAGGAAGCTTTAAATGGACTGACGCGCAGTGCGACGATGAGTCGAGGACACAGTCGCCTCCGATCCGCTCTTATCGTGGTTGAAGTCAGCCTTTCTTTTATTCTCCTGGTTGGTGCCGGACTGATGATGCGCAGTTTTTTGCGGCTGAGCAGTGTCCCGCTCGGGTTTGACGTCAACAATGTCCTGACGGTTTGGATTAACTTACCCCGATCACATTACCCGACGCTCACCCACCAGCGCGAATTTTTTGACCAGTTAAAACAAAGGGTGAGTAGCCTGCCGGGCGTTGACAGTGTGTCTGTGTCAGTGAGTGTGCCACAGCGCTCGGGCTTTTCCTGGGATGTTGAATTTGAAGTCGAAGGCCGTCAGATGCAAAAACTCGGGCAAAACGAGTTTCTGTCATTCAATTCTATCGACCACGACTATTTCCATGTATTACGCATCCCATTGTTGCGAGGTCGTAATTTCAGTGCTGAAGACACGCCAAACTCGCCAGCAGTCACTATAATAAATGATGTATTGGCGCGCAGGCTGTTTTCTGACGAGGATCCAATCGGCAAACGCATAAGAACAGAGAAAGACGGTCCGTGGATGACGGTTGTTGGGGTTGTCGGTCACGTAAAAGCGTTTGGCCTGGATGATGCTCATGGCTCGCTGGAATGGTACGATGCTTCAAGCCAAAGCAAGTCTATGCTGTCTAATAATCTGATTATCAGGACCACATCTGACCCTACCCTATTAGCTCGATCGGTAAAAGATCAGGTCAAGATCATAGATCCAAACCAGCCAATCCAATTGATGATAACAGCTTCGCAATTGATTGATGAGACATTGTCCGAGCCCAGATTTTATCTGATGCTGATGTCGATTTTTGCTGCGTGCGCGATTCTGTTGGCATCAATTGGAATTTACGGGGTCATCTCCTATTCCGTTGCGCAACGACGTCAGGAAATAGGCGTGCGTTTGGCATTAGGCGCACAGCCGCTGGATATCTTACAGCAAGTCCTGAGACAGGGAATGTTGCTGATAATCATCGGAATAGCAATCGGAACCGCCGGGTCGCTGGCATTGACCCGACTAATCAAGAGTTTGTTGTTCGAAGTAAGCACGACCGATCCACTCACGTTTGCGTTGATAGCTTTGCTTTTGATCGCAGTGGCGATACTGACTTGTTATGTTCCGGCACGAAGGGCGTCGCGATTGGATCCGTTGGTTGCGCTTCGCTATGAGTAGGTCAAAATAGATTTTATCGTGTTACTACCTGTTTCGCGGGCGAATGTTTGGCCGGCCCGATTGTGTTGTCGATGACATCTTCTGCTTTGCTGAGTTGAGCCACGATATGATCTGATTGATCGGTGGAGTGTTTACGTGACTCGATCAAACCCCATTTGATCATTTTCCTTTTAAGATTTTGCATTCGGTACAAATTCCAACCGGTCATCAGGATGAGCGCGGGAATCGGCGCAAAGAATCCCCATGAATGATAGGCTCCAGCAAAGACGCCTGCCAGGCCAACTATAATAAGAATCACCAAGGTCGTGGTAACAAGCTTAGGCGTTTTCGGAAGCTTCACAGGCTTTATATCTTTTAATGGAGTTTTATTCCTGGGAGCCGCAAATCTGATCGCCAGTTCCATGACTATGATGAAAACGAAAAAATATGGAGAGGCACGCAGGCCAACGATAACAGATGTGGAAACAATATAGGACAACAGTCCCCAAACACTATGTTTAGCACTCTTGCGAACGAACTCCCAGCGCTCAAGCCATTGAGTTCTGAGGAGAGCAATCGCAGCCTCATCTTTCAGAGCCGCGCTCTCTTCGTGCTGGAATTTGTATTCTGTTTCAGCGTGCATTATCCGCTCTGATGGATCCTAACGATCTATATCATCTTGCCGTAAGGGAGCTTTTCTTAAACAGTCTTTCCTTTGGCGCACCCATCGTATTGTCTACCACTGCTTCGGACTCTTTGAGTTGAACCGCCATGTGCGGCGGTTGATAGGTCATTGGTTTACGTGGTCGAAGCAGTCCCCACTTGATCATGTTTTTTCTGAGCTTTCTCATCTGAGTCCAGTCAGAAAGAACTAAATACAGTAGCGCTGGGAAATAGCAACCAATAATCCAAAAATGACTATGACCTATGTTGCCAATGATCAGGCCTCCCCAACAAAGGACCTTAAACGTTTTGAGAACCTCCTTTGATCTCGTCGGATCGTTTTTTGTTTTCGTGCTCATCGAACGAGGAATGCCTCCTCGGGGTATCGTCATTAGAACTGCAACCATCAATGCTACTACTAGACACGCTGTATAAAACGAAAGTGAATCGGTGAAAAGAACCTTCAGCAAAACAGCGAAAAGGCAATAAATGAGAAACGTTAAAACGCTGTTTCTGGAATTCTTCTGAACAGAGTACCACCGATGAAGCCACAAAGTTCGATTGAGGGCTATGCCAGCCTCATCGTTTGAATCGGGCGTCTGTTCGTGCTGGAATCTGTATTCTGTTTCAGCTTGCATAGTCTATGAAGCTATTTCGCCATCACTGTGGCTTTTCTGAAGAGTTTTCGCTTTGGCACTCCCAGCGTGTTGTCTACGATCGCTTCGGTTTGTTGCAGTTGAATAGCGATATGCTGCTCTTCATCAATAGGCGGTTTGTCCAGCTGAAGGACACCCCAGTTTATAAGTTTCTTTTTGGTGCGCAGAACCTCACAGCACTCGCGTAATGTAAATAGAACGATGCCAATGCAAAAAGCCATCGACAATCGTTCATTAAAGGTACCGAATCCTGTGAAGAGAACGAGAACACTCAGAAGGAATATGCCCGCATATTCAATTTTTTCCCAGCGGGTCATCAAATATCTTCTTCTTTTCAGCCCCGAATAAGTGGCCGACAGCCTGATGATTGAGATCAAGTATGCTGCCGCCACACCAAACACGAAAAGCAAATATGAAGCGCCGCCAATAAGTCCGTGTGGCTCAGGCAGGTGAAGGCTTCCGTAAATAAATCTAATAACATAAATCGATGCCATGAGGCCTGAATAGGCCGCGTTCTGTCGGCGATATTGGTAATACTCCAGCCACTCGGTCTTCTTAACCGCGGTGACAGCGGCGTCCTCAAGAACCTCGCTCTCTTCGTGCTGGAACTTGTAATCAGTTTCGTTTTCCATTGTATTCAGAGTCAGTTTCAACAATGATGATCAAGTTCGGCAACTGTCGATCGATCCAGACCTTCAGAGTCAAGTATGCCCCACGCGCGTAAATTCTTTTTGACTTTGTAGAGTTGCCAGTAGCCGCTGCCCGCAAGAAAGAGCCAGAATCCGGCCCACGCGTAATGAAAGAGCCATCGATAATTATGAAAAACGGCAAAGAGTGGTATGCAGATCGCGAAGATCAGCACGAAATTCCATGAGTGAACCGGTTGCTTTTCGTATGTCCGGTTTTGGACCAATGAGTATTTTCGATTCAGTTTTGACCACGTCCGAAAAAACGCGGCGGCCAGTAATAGCATCGCTAAAATGGCCGAAATCCCACCGATATTACCTTGAGACTGACGGTCAAGCATCCATTCCAAAATATCTATGGCCAAAAAGCCTAGTCCGGTCGCTGTTGTCACGAAGACGCTGCGTTCAAGATACTGAAGGTATTCCAGCCACTCGGTCTTCTTAACGGATGCGGACGCCTGCTTTCTTAATCGCAAGTCATTTTCATATTGAAAACGAAGCTCGTCCATATAGCGGCCTATTTTACATTCAAACCCCTATCAAAAGTAACCCGAATCGAGAAACTCGTCCGAACGCTGCACCAATCAATTTCCCTGTTGCCGTTGCGGCCGTGGTGCCGGCAGAGGCTTTCTCGGCAATTTCTCGTTCCTCATCGCAGCATTATACGCGAACCACGCGATCACAATCGACATCTGGATCATATCATCCCGCTGGACTCTGTCGTAAACATCCATATTCGAATGATGAGTGCGAGAGTTGTATTCCAGCCTATCAACCATAAACTGGAATCCCGGCAAACCAACCTGATCGAATGATTCATGATCGGTACTTGTGACTGATCGCGGGCCAAGTGTAGTCACCCCAAAATCCTGCAGCGGATCGATCCATTGCTGAAAGATCGGTTTCACCGCCATATTACCCTGCAACCATACGCCTCGAATTTTCCCGGTGCCGTTGTCCTGATTGAAATACGCGGCCAGTTTTTCATGCTCCGGCTTGAGCTGCATCGCCGCTGGATCGGCGAAATGCTGTTTGACATAAGCATGCGACCCAAGCTCACCTTCCTCTTCGCCGCCCCACAACGCAATGCGTATCGTGCGCCTGGGCTTTGCACCGACAGCTTTCAAAATGCGCATCACTTCCATCATCGCGGAATCACCGCAGCCGTTGTCTGTCGCGCCCGTGCCTGAATGCCACGAATCGAAATGCGCGCCGATCATTACGACTTCGTCGGCAAGGTCGCTGCCGGGAATCTCGCCAATCACGTTAAAACCATTAGGCGTTGTCTCGTCATAGAATTGGGTCTTAACATCCAAATCGACTTTGACGGGAATTCCTTTTTCCAGAATCCTGATCATCCGGTTGTAATGCTCGACGGCCAGAGTGAGAGCAGGAGGAGTTTTACCGGCGTTCTGGTCGCGCGGACCGCCAGATTGCACAAAGATTGTGCCGCCATCCGTGTGTTGAGTAGTCCACGACAGATCACTGCCGCCCGCCGCAGTTGTTGAATCAGAGCCTCGGTCAAATACCGCGACTACCCCTTCGGACAGAAGGAAGTCGTTTATCTTTTGTTGCATAGCTCTACCACGCATTGCGTCAGGTGCGCCACCGGCACCCGGTCTTCGCCTTGGTGCGGGAATAGGTGTGGTTTCTGCCTCTTTCAAATCCTCATCGGTCATCTTCAAGATCAGACGACCTTCCAGCATTTTCACTTCGCGCTCTGGCTGCAGCAACACGATCTTACCTTTAAGCTTGCCGCGATATTTTTCAATGTCGGCTTCCGATTGGATTGGGACATAGACGACTTCGGCGCTTACTGGTCCATCAGTCCCTGGTGTCCATGCCTTGGGATAAGCGATCAGCGGCTGCACCTGCGGCTCGGTCATTTGCGCGCTGAAGTGGACAAGAGACCAGCCCTTGCCGAATGGCCAACTCTCTTCGTGGACGTTCGCTAGACCCCATTCTTTGAATTTCTTTTGCACCCACTCGCTGGCTTGTTTAATTGTCGGTGAGCCAGTCAATCTCGGGCCGTAAACATCGCTCAGCCAGCTTTCGGTCTCCATTACCTGAGATCGATTCAACTCCTCGTCTTTAATCTTTGCCAGCATTCCGTAATCCAGGTTTTCTTCAGAAGACGACGCGGCGGATTTTGCGTGGCCTTGCGCGAACGCTCCGGGCGAAGTCATCCCGAACATCAGTATTAATGTGGCAATTAAAACCAGTGAAACCGTTTGTCTAATTTTGAATCGATATATGCGGCGCTGAATGTTTATCATCTTGTCTCCATAAACACTGGTACAGGCATTTTGCCGTTGATACGACCTGCTCAGTGGTCGCGACCGAACAACAGGCAAAATAAAATGGCGTACAGAAAAGAAGTTTTTAAGCCGTAATCAGACGGATATTCTAACCTTTTTTTGCTGAAGGATGCCAGTGTGGCGCGATCAGGAGTATTGCGTCCGGAAGCATGGACACCTAAACAGCCTGAAAGACGAACGAAGAATAGCTATAGAATTGACACGGATAATTCGCTGGCGGCCAGAACTGTCAATCTCAATGTTTACCGGGAATTGGTTTCGGTGCCACCAATCGCAACCATCCTGTCGATCGCGATCAATTATGCACCTTTACCTCCAGTCCTGTGACAGGGCGATCTTTCACTTCGAAACTGATCGAAATTCTGGCGAGGGCTTCTGAAGAAAAAACGACGGTCGGATCCGCATAACTGTTGTTTGCAGTACTATTTCGGAATTTCAGCACATATTGACCCGGCAGGGCATTCCTGATTTTAAAATTACCGTAGGCATCAGTGACCCAATTGCTGCTGGCAATGTCCTGCCCCGGCGCTGAAGCATCTTTTTTAAAAGCGACATAGAACTTCACGTTAGGAACAGGAGCGCCGGTTTCCTCGCTGACTATTCTTCCATTAACATCAAACCCTTCAATCGGTTTGCCCAGAACAACGTCTACGTCTCTAACCTCGCTGCCGGCTGCGACTTCGACGATCGTCGCTTTCGAAAAGTCGGTTGTGCCTGGGTGAAAAGTCTCCCGATAATAAGGCACTCGGTCAGGAAATATCATAACCATAGCCTCTGTCGGGGTGCCAACAGCAACCATGTATTTGCCAGGCGGAACATTCTGGATTGAATAATTGCCATTCTTATCTGAACGATTGTTGATCGGGCCCGCAGGACCCGCGTGCGGCTGATCCAGGTAAGTTAAGTATGCTATTTGGTTGGGAACTGGATTACCATTGGCATCTTTGATCTGCCCGGTAATTCTGGTTGATCGTATCAGGCTGGAACTTTGTGCCTGAGACGATTCGAATGGACCAAATGCGAAAAGGACTACGATAGTTATAATCTGAATCGATCGAAGCAGCGTCGTCACTGTGTTCTCCAGAAGCGTTAGCGCGTGATTAGGTAATTGAATTTACCTGCGATCCGTCGGCCCTGCGGATTAGGATCGGATCGGTGGCAATTAATTTTATCAGGAGAACAGAAAAATGCTAGAGTTAGAGTGCGGCTGAAGTATTTGCGGAAAATTATCTATTGCCGCGCAATCACAAAAGACTGTTTAAAGATTGCGATGCAGTGGTACTTCAATCAATCTGTTCTCATCGCTACTAACGGATCTACCTTCGAAGCTTTGCGCGCGGGAATGAAACAAGCCGCTAATGCGATTAGCGCAAGGAGTGCGGAAACCACGGTGAACGTTGCAACGTCCGTCGTTTTCACTTCAAACAGGACGGTTTCCATCAATCTTGTTAACGCCAGCGACGCAGCCAAACCGATTACCAGACCTATTATGATTTGCAGCAAACCTTCACGGAGGACGGATTTCAACACATCGAAAGCCTGCGCTCCCAGCGCCATTCGAATTCCAATTTCGTGTGTCCGCTGAGAAACGGTGTACGACATCACGCCGTAGATTCCCACGGCCGCCAGAACCAAAGCCACAATCCCAAACAGCGCAAACAGCCGCGAGTAAAGTCTCTGTTGCCACATCGATCGCGAAACGATCTCGTCCATCGACCTCAAGCCTATGATCGGCAAGCTAGAGTCCAAATCCTTTACAGCGCTTCGCACTGCCTGCGCGAGTCCTTCGGGAGAGGACGAAGTTCGAACCACGATATCCATAGTGCCTGTGGCGCGTTCATTAAATGGAAGGTATGCACAAAAAAAGGCGTGATCATCCAGTCCAGTCTGCTTTACATCGCCAGCCACACCGATGATCGTATGCCAGGGTTCATTGTCTTCCGGTGGACCGAACCTTATCCTCTTTCCTAATGCATCACCGTTGGGAAAATACCGTCTGGCTATCGACTGATTAATAATTGTAAGGCGTTCGCCATTGGTCCCGTCCGAATCCGTAAACTCCCGTCCGGCCTCCAACGGTATTCCCATAGCCTTGAAATATCCCGGAAGACTGATTTGATGCAGCAACATAGGCGCCTGACCTACGCTCAAAACAGGGAAGCCCTCGACTGTCAGGCTCCGGCCCCACCAGCCGCCGTTCATGGGCAATGCACTGACACCACCTACTGATATTACGCCGGGGGTATGCTGGAGCTTTTCTTCCAGTTGATTAAAGAAGAACTTGCGCTTTTCGCCATTGTACTTTGCTCCAGGCAATGAAAGTTGAAATGCAAGAACTTTGTCAGGATTAAATCCGGGATTGACATGCTGAAGCCGTAAGAAACTCTTGACCATCAGCCCGGCGCCGACCAGCAACACTAACGAAAGAGCAACTTCTGAAACAACCAGCGTCTTTAACAAACGATGACTGCGGCTCGATGAAGATCCTCTCCCACTGTCTTTTAGTGTCTCGCCCAAATTTGGTCTGGATGTTTGCAGAGCAGGCGCCAATCCAAAAACTATTCCGGTAAGAAGCGAAACGGCAGTCGTAAATATCACGATTCGATAATCAAGCGAAAACTTCATCCAGAATGGCAGTTCGTTCGGGATAGACTTTAATAACAAATCGAGTCCGATTCGTGACAATGCTAGTCCGCACACCCCGGCGATGACGCCCAGCACAATGCTTTCTGTCAAGAGCTGTCTTATGATTCGCATTCGTTCTGCGCCCAGCGCCGCGCGGATCGCCATTTCCTTTTGACGCGACGCTGCACGGGCCAACAGCAGATTGGCTACGTTCACACAGGCAATTAACAAAACGAACAGGACTGCGCCCATCAGAATGTAGAGTATTTTGCGAGTGTCATTGCTTAAATTTTCTCGAAGATCAGTAACGGATACGCTTAGTCCTTCGTTTGTTACGGGATTTGCTTCTTCGATGCGTTTGGCGACGACGCTCATGTCGGCCTTGGCCTGTTGCAGATCGACTCCAGGCTTTAAGCGCGCAATGCATGATAGACCGTGATCGTTTCTCGTATATTGGGTTGTGTCCAGACGCAGCGGTATCCAGAGATCGGCCACCTGAGGAAATTTGAAATCGACAGGCATTACTCCGACGACGGTCCAGGGCCTGCCTTGCAGCGTGATCGCCTTTCCGATAATTGATGGATCAGAGCCGAACCGTCTTTGCCACAATCCGTGTCCAATAATTACGACTCGGTTACCGTTCGGTTGATCTTCTTCCGGACTAAACATTCGGCCCAGGGCTGGGTTCACGCCCAAAACGTCAAAAAGATTGTAGGAAGCCTCAGAACCCGATAATTCCTCCGGACGATCACCTTCATTTAAACTCACGCTCGTGGTTTGGTACATTGCGATACCGGTGAAGGCTTTGTTCTGTTCTCGCCAGTCAAGCACGTTCGGGAAAGAGACGCCGCCGATGCTGCCCGGATTTTTATAGCTATATTCATTCAGCACGACCAGCCGATGCGAATCGGGATACGGGAGTGGCCGCAACAAAATAGCGTTCACGAGGCTGAAGATGGTACTGTTTGCGCCGATTCCAATCGCCAGAGCAATTATAGCGATTGTAGTAAAGGCAGGGTTCTTTGCCAGTATTCTCAAACTTCCGCGCAGATCGTAAATAATGGTTTCCATTCGATTACCTCGCCTGTGTCCTGTTCGTTGCACGACCTAAATAGTCTGGGTTTTGGACAGTTTGTGACAAGTACACAGACGAGGTTTCATTATCTCGCAGAGATTTGTAAAGATTTAAGAATTCAGAATTCGTCCGGCCGTTATATTACACCGATCATTTGTTCAATTTCATCGTCATAACAACCTCGGTTCTGGAATCGGCGTTAACTCGTACGATCTGTTTGACAGTCGGCAAGTTAAGGTTTTTCGGTTCAATCATTAGCTCATATTCACCAGGTTGAAGTTTTTCAATCAGGAATGAGTTGCTCGGATCGATATCTGCGTAGGGACACCATTGTGGTCCATCAGTGCGGCGAATCTTGACTTCGCGCCAGATCGTCTCTTCTAATTGTCCGCCTTCGATTTTCACTTTGCCCTGAATGCTACCATATGCCACAGGCTGAACAATCACCCTTACTCCAGTTATATCTTGACCTGAACGGATATTTATTGCTTTGTTATTTTTCGAGGTTTTGTTTCCGTTCTGTTCGATTCTCAAAACGGTGAAATCAGGTGGTGCCACGGAATAGGGGTCGCTAATGAAAATCTGTTGCTTGCCGGGACTAAGTCCTGCCAGCTTGAATTGTCCGTCCGGACCTGTTGTCGCGCCAGTCGATTGAAATCCGGTAACTTGAGCTACCAAAAGTTGAACTTCAGTAAGGTCTCGACCATCAGTATCTCGAATCGCCGCGATCTTCAATTTGGCCAATTTACTTTTATCGGCATTTTCTCCATCGATAACTATGACTCCGCTGACGCTGCCAGCGCGTCGCATTTTGATTTCCAGCCCGCCAACATTCGGATCAACAATATCGAACGAATCATCCTGTCCATACGAACTGGTTGTCTCATTGCATCGCAGGTGGAATGTGTAATGGCCGAGTAGAGCATTTGCAATGTTGAACTGGCCTTTGTCATCAGTCTTGAAGTCGCTTATCGCGTAATTACCGCTCAATCTTTCTTCAAGCGCTCCAAATGCATATGACAGTACACCTTTACAGTTAGTGACAGGAAAGCCGGTTATTTCATCGACAACGCGCACAGTTAATTCATTAGTGATCGACGGTTGAGGAAAAGTAATATCAATGCCTTCTGTCACGCTGCCCGCCTGCACTTCGATGATTGTTGCATCTTTAATCTCGGCTACGCCCGGGTAAAATGTCTGCGGATACATTATGACCCGTTTGCCTCCCGCACTCGGCATCATCCCGGTTTCGGTTCCCATTCCTGCATAAACTGCATACCTGCCTGGTGGAATCTTGTCGATTATATAGTTGCCTTGATGATCAGAGACCTGAATCGTAAGACCAGCAATGATAATATCAGAATACGGCCTGCCGTTCTCGATAAGTGCCAAAGCGACTACTCCACTGGCAACAGGCCGGCCGTCTGCCCCTCTTATATGTCCTGTAATCTTGGCTCCAGGTACTAGTTCAAAATTGATGTCCTGCGTCGCCTCCCCCGCTGTCACGCGCGCAGATTTCTGGCAGTCTACATAATGGTTGTCCAATGGAACAACATATTCTTTTTCTTTAGTATCGGGAGCGACGCCGTAATTTCCGGGTATAAGATCGGCAAACTTGTACTTACCTGATTCGTCCGTCATCACCTTGAGGCGCGTCTTCCCATCATTCCACAAATGCACTTCAATTCCGGGAAATGGTTTTCCATTTGAGGTTACTTGCCCGGATATTGATCCCAGGCCTGGGGACTGCGCTTGAGACTGGGCAAGAGATCCAAAGGCAAAAGAAAAAACGATTAGTGACAGCACGAAGAAAGTACAAAGAGGTTTCATCTTATTCTCCCAAGAATTGTTTTGATAAGTAGGCTAGTTCAAAGCCCGATTTGATGGCGTCACCCGAAGCGGCCGGTTCGACATAGATTATATGATAAGAATTCCTGGATGAAAACTGGAAATTTTCGTTTTAGGTAACCACTCAGGCCAGAGTCAATTGCGTACGCCTAGCTAATATTAATAAATGGCGCAACGCAACCATGTGATGCCGCGTTAGCGGCTAACCGATTTTAGTCGTGGTGTGTCAACCCACGGAACCGATGAGGAAATGAATCGCATCGCGTCAGCGATGCCAGACCTAAGCGGGCGCCGACCTTTTGCAACGATCATCCTCAGGTCATCCATCGCTACCGCGATGGGTCTGGTCAGCTTACCGTGGGTTGGAAATCCACGGTTCAAATCATGCTGCCCCTACGCACCAAAAACCACGTCATGAGCACCCTTAACTGACCGGGTACGGTATTAGAAAGTCGAAGAGATTCGATATTAACCCAGCTTGTTCTCTGAGGCCCGCAATCATTGAGATCGCTTATTATTGGAACTCGCCAGAACACCTTCCGCGACCGCCAAATGCGCCTGTATTTTAATGTCCGCCCGCGATAACCTGTCGGCCATTTCGCGGGCATGATCGAAATCTGTAGAAGCCAGTCCCTCCAGTACACCTGAAAATTGTCGAACCAAATTAGCGGACTCTCCGCCATTTCGAAGCATAAATTCGCCGTCTCTAAACGAATTTTGCGGCGCTATCTGATAACTATTCAAAAGAGCCTGCGCATTGACGATTGCATTGATCGGATCGATCACCGGCTCCATTATTTCAAAGCTCTTCGAAGGGTCGAGCTGACTATATGCCGACGCAAGTTGCAATTGCCCATTCAATTGGCTTAGCGTCTCTACCCTGGGGCCATAGACCGCGCGAGCCTCTTCCAATAATTGTATTGCCATTTTCCTGTCATTATTAGATACCGACACGGCCAGATTAATCAGCAGTCGCAATCGCTCGGCATCTGTCTTTGCCTGAGCTATCATCTGTCGCGCGTCGCCGATCTTTCCATCACGGATTGCTTTCGAAGCAGCTACATTATCAAGCCTCGACAGCATATTTTTTCGCACGTTTGAATCCGAAATATTATCGTCAATAATCTGTTTCGCCTTGTCGACATCTCCCTGATCGGCCATTTTTACGCTGATGGCTTCATACATCGAATTGCGTTGATTGGCAGGCGCCTTTGATGCCACGTCGAGCATTGCTTCGACTGATCCGTTTGTCTGTTGAAGAGTTCCAAATTCCATTGACCATCGCATGTCCGGATCCAGAGTCTGAGTCAATTGGCCGAATTTTGCCCGCAATGCCTGACCCTGGGATGGAACGAATTTATCAAACGCCGGCAGCAATACTCGCATGCCGGAAAAAGGCAATCTTGAAGGAGTTCCGGGACGGCTGTTTGCTGGAGGAGGTGTTAATCCATTCGACATCGCAGTTAACGCAGTCCGCCCCAGATAATCCAGCAGATCTTTGATGCTCTGATCATTGAACGGAGCAAGTGGCGGATCACTGTTAGTGTCGTTATTAACATTATTCACCGGGGTATTTGGATCCTGCATTGATGGCCGAGTGATCGTTCGGGCAAACGTAAAGGCCGTGTTTTGAGCCTGCTGATCCCGTACGATGTCGGTTGATTTAACCTTTTTGATCATGTCGTCCAATAATTTCCCGGCCAGTTCTTTGTCAGATACCTGTAGCTTGGTCAACGCGTTTATTATTTGATTCGATAGCCCCTTCGACAAACCATCTTCTGCCAGTTGATACACCTGTTTAGGATCTTTCTGGGCGATCATAAAAGCGAGCTGGGTATCCAGTTGCGTCTCCATATTGGCCATGTTCTGGATGAAGTTACTTATGGCGGGCGCATTACTGTTACCGGGCATTCAGCGTCGGACGGGAAGAGGCCAGCAGTTCACGCGCCAGGACCGGATCACGACGAGCGATGATCATTATTATTTCGCGCCGTGTGCTGAACACTTGGTTCATCCAATTGACGAATTGCTGATCATTGCTTTCAGGAGCGGTGACCTGGCTAAAACTATTTGCGGCGTCGGAGAACAAAGCGCGAGAACGCTTTTCGTCGCGAGTCCATAACATATCGGCCACGCCAGCTTGAATACGAGCGCGGTTTTCGGGAACTTTCAAACTCTGAGATTCGCCCACAATCTCTTCAAGCAGGCTGAGCGCTTTTTTCTCCAGAGCTTTCTGCGCTTCGTCCTGTTTATCCGTTTGACCTGATTGCGAGCCGGCCGCCGTTTGCGCTAAAGCTGCCGAAGTGAATAACAAACAGAACGAGAGAAGCACGCATAAACTCTTAAAACCCATACAGACTCCTTTCCAAAGAGATGTTGGTCGCACTCTTCACCCACTCCAAATTGCCAGGAACAATCTCAAATAACGCCTGCCGAGTATTTGCCGCAGGGCGGCCTACTAAAAAATTAATGACAGCTTAGGCATTTCGGCGAAAAAGTCAATTAAATAATTAATAGTTCGCCTGGGCATCTAAATTCAGCAGGGAGGCCAGGGAACACCTTCTGGCGTAAGCTTGCGTCCACCGAGCTTGTTTTCTGGATTCGTTTGTCTAATCTGAGATAGAGGAAACATGAATTCTGTTCAACTGGTCGCTTTATCCTGCCACATAAACGCGTTGAGAAAGGGATTTAACGCGTCAACTTTTTTTCCGCAGAATTCGACCTGCAACTGTTGCGAATCGAATTCGGTTCGTGCGCCCGAAAGGTGATGCTCCGGCCAATCCGGAAACCGTTGAAGTAATTGCCAATACACCCGACGAGTGGATTCAATGGGTTTTGTCACAGGGATATTCGCGAGCTTTTCTTATCCATCAGGAGCAAAACCGACCGATGCTGTCAGATCGAATGTCGGCTGGTTTTGTCGGTGGTGGAGGAGACTGGTACATTGCGACGCAAAGGGGTAATAAGGGCGATTGCTGGCGCGCCTACTGGAAAGTATGGGACCGCTCGGCTCCGAATAACCGGATTTGGCAAGTTGATTATTTGCTGGTCTGCGATGCCGATGTGACCGAAGATCCAAGCGCCACTGATCTCAAGGGTCTTTCGGAAAGATTCTCATCGGTTTTGGTTGATACTGAAGGATTCGCGAAAAAACACGGTCACGATAATTTCGCAAAATGTTTCGCCAGGGCTCTTGAATGTCTTAGTTCGAATGATCCGTTTTCTTTGGTATATCACAAGGATTTGGCTCCGGCTGGGTTGTTACGTCTGGACGCAATGCGACTTTTGGCCTGTTGCCAGGCGGCGTGGGTATTCGGCGGAATGGGATCGTGGAACGACATCTGTTTCGAGGGCGACGAAAATAGAGAATACGAACGGCTGTCTGATGCGCTCTTCAATCTGATCAACGAAGCGATTTGCGAGGCAGCAAATAGCTCAGCAGAAACGTTATCTGATGCATGAAGTCGAACCGAATATGGGCGTTGACCGCGATAGTCGAGTTATTAATTGCAAACGGCGCCGAGCAAACGCGTGCGATACGTTTGGAGGAGACAGTACCGCACTTGGAGCTGCGAGAAAGAATGGCAACACAGAGATTGTCAAAATCCTGGAACGTCACGGTGCCCGAGAAAAGCCAATTATCGGCGGCCTTTTATGTAGATTCTGAAGTAATGGTATTTAAGTATTTCGATTCATTACCAAAAGTGCGAAAGAATCATTGTTAACCAAAAGCCCTGCGATCGATGACTAACGGAATTTGGCCATCTGGTGTCACGCCTGTCACGGTCTGATAATTTCTTTATCTACAGAGTTTAAGCTGTGACACCCAAGTGTCATACTGGAATTTGTGGCCAACTGGCGTCACAGGTTCATCAGTTTAGAGTACAAGCTTCAGCTTGCCATCATGTAGGACAGTCTAAGGCGGTACTCTGAACCTGTTAATCGAGTACAACATCGCTGTAATGCGAGTTTGGGCAACTGATGTCACGCCTGTCACGGTACAATAAGCCCTTTGGTTTCTATGAATAAAGCTGTGACACCTGCATCAAATAGCCGAACTTGGCCATCAGGTGTCACAGCTACCGCGGTTGAAGAATCGGCTGTTGGCGTTTTTAGAAAGGCGCCTTGTTGGTATAAGATACGCGGTCGATACCATAACTTTGAAAGGGCTTGAGCAATGGACAGGGAACTGAACGAAAGAATTGCAAATATGGACGACGACGAGCTGTTAAGAATGGTTGAAGTCGATCATGCCGACTACCGTCAGGACGCGATCGATTTTGCCAAATCGGAATTAATGTCACGAGGCGTTTCGTTCTGCGATCCTTCCGGTTCGGGAGGCTCTTCAGGAAGCTCGCCTGATGTCGGAATGGACATCGACCTGTCCAATTACAGTTACGAAGCCATCCAGCGAGCCCGCGAGGTCCTGGCTCAACGTGATATGGAGTTGGCCCGCGCGGCCCAAGTGGCTAGAGCGAGAGAATCCGATGAAGAGGATGACGAAGAAGAAATCGAGGACGAAGAACGGGACACGTCTCATGCGGAGGGCAGAGAGATAGCATGTCCAATTTGCGGAGGTGAGACTCGATACGGAATGCTGATGTCAGAGCAGACGTTAACTATGGTCTTCACTGACACTTCCGAGCGCCGGTATGTCGACGCATACGCTTGTGAGAAATGCGGACGCATTCAACTCGTTCTGGATTTAGAACAATCCGCCGAGTAACGAAACCTTTTCACATACGCCGCCACTAACGGGAAAACCGCTAGGTGTATCCCGGGAGGCGATCAATGAAATCAGTGTGGCAGGACCTGCGCTACGCATTTCGAATGTTGGTTAAAAAGCCAGCATTTACTGCAATTGCTCTGTTGTCGGTTGCTCTTGGAATTGGAGCTAATACTTCGATATTCAGCCTGGTTAATGCTGTTCTGCTGCATCCGCTTCCGTATGCCGACCCCGATCGACTTGTCATGATCTGGGAAGATGCCTCTGAGGTAGGTTTCCCGCTAAACACCCCGGCGCCCGGGAATTATGTCGATTGGAAAAACCAGAACAAGACTTTTGAAGACATCTCGGCCGCCACTGGGACAACTTACAACATTACGGGCGATGGCGAGCCTGAGAACGTCGAAGCATATCAACCGACCGCTAACTTTTTCCCGCTGCTTGGCGTGAAACCTCTGTACGGTCGAACATTCACGGCTGACGAGGACAAGCCCGGACCAGTATCGGTCGCTGTTCTTAGCCATTGGCTCTGGCATCAACGTTACGGCGGAGATCCTTCGATTGTCGGGAAGCAGATCCTTCTCAATGATCACAAGGTCACGGTGATAGGTGTAATGCCTCAGGACTTCCAGTTCCCCTCAATCGATATTGGGATGTGGGTACCTGCAGGGTTTACACCCGAAAGATTAAGCACAAGGAGTAGCCATTTTCTGACGGTTGTCGGGCGAATGAAGCACGGCGTCACCATTCAACAAGCTAGAGCCGATATTGCCGCAATCACCGAACACATCAGACAAATCGATCCTGAACATTCTGAGCATTTGAAATCCAAAGTCGTCCCAATGCACGAACAGTTCGCCGACCCTAAAACCAGTTGGGGCCTGATCGTTTTGTTGATCGCGGTCGGATGCGTTCTGCTGATTGCGTGCGCCAATATTGCTAACCTGTTGCTGGCGCGCGCCGCATCGCGATACAGAGAGATCGCGGTGCGAACGGCGCTGGGCGCTAACCGCTGGAGAATAGTGAGGCAGTTGTTGACTGAGAGCTTGCTGATGGCCGCGATCGGCGGTCTCCTGGGAGTTGCGCTGGCAAAATGGAGCTTCATTTTCCTTAAAAAGCTCGTGCCCAACGATATGACTGCCTTTTCGACAATCAAAATCGATCCAAAGGTATTCTTATTTACGCTTGGCCTTTCGATGATAACCGGAATCGCGTTTGGCCTTGCGCCGGCGCTACAGGCGACCAGAGTCGATCTTAGCGAAGCGTTAAAACAAGGCGGCGGTCGCAGCGGAATCGGCGGACATAATAAAATGCGGAGTGCGCTGGTTATTACAGAGATGGCTATCTCAGTGGTTCTGCTGGTCGGCGCGGGCCTGATGATCAAGACTATCCTGAAGCTTCAGGACATCTATTCAGGCTTTAATCCAGAGCAGGTTCTCACGATACGAACCAATCTGCCTGAACAGAAATATTCGACAGTACAAAAACGCGCGGAGTTCTATTCGGATGTGCTGAGAAGAGTAAAACGGCTTCCAGGCGTTGTTAGCGATGGATACACAATGGGAGTGCCGCTAACGTGGCGCGGTGGGACGAACAGCTTCACTATTGAGGGAAAGACTCCTGTGGATGGGATGGACGCCTGCCATCGTCAGGTAAGCCCCGATTATTTCCGGACAATGGGCATACCGTTGTTGGCCGGACGGTTCTTCGATGAACATGATGGCCCCGATAGCCAGCAGGTTACAATCATCAATGAAACGATGGCAAAGCAATTCTGGGGTAATGACAATCCGGTCGGCACGCGGATCAAGTTCTATGGAGACCAACCCTGGATCACTGTTGTTGGAGTTGTCGGTGACGTCAAACAGATGGGATTAGACGTTCCAGTAAAAGCTGAGATGTCTTTCCCGTACACTCAGGATCAATGGGCATGGACAAGACCGCGCGATCTGGTTGTGCGCACGACCGGAGACCCGAAGGCTCTGGTTTCAGCGATCCGCAGTGAAATCTGGGCCGTCGACAAAGATCAGCCGCTTGCTAATATTCGAACGATGCAGGAGATTGTAGACGAGGACGTCTCTTCAAGACGAATCCAGATGTGGCTGTTGGCAGCGTTCGCGGTATTGGCATTGTTACTGGCATCGGTAGGGATCTACGGGGTTCTTTCGTATGCTGTAACACAACGAATACCAGAGATCGGCGTTCGAATGGCGTTGGGGGCGCGTCGAATTGATGTGCTCGGGATGATTATCGGCCACGGAATGGCACTCGCAGGCGCCGGAATTGCTATCGGTTTGGTTGCGGCATTCGTGCTAATGCGTTCGCTTGCCAGTCTGCTTTATGGAGTGGATGCAACCGATCCGACGACTTTTGGTATTGTTATTGGAGTGCTTTCGGTCGTAGCGTTGCTGGCGTGCTTCATTCCTGCGCGACGCGCAACAAAGGTCGATCCGATGATTGCGCTGAGGTATGAATAGAACGTTTGCATAATCTGGCTGAGCGATTATGCAGCCGCGAAAAAACATGGCATTCTTTACTCCGAGAAATCTTACGCGGAGTATGCAGAATGTTTGATGACTTTAACGGTGTGCCGCCTGAAATAGCAGGACCATCAGCTTGGCGCGGGCGCGCCCTTAACCGCAAATCTGATTGGATATACACACTCACACAGAAGGACATTGATGAAATCGAGATCGCAACCAAAGCTCTGGAGGGAGAATCATTCGACTTAGCAAAAATAACGAAAGACGATTTTCCGCTGCCTGGATTCAGCTCCCGTCTCAGAGAACTATTAACCGAAGTTCTCGCTGGCCGCGGGTTCGTGCTAATCAGAGGCCTTCCGCTGGATCGATGGAATGCGCGCGAAGCCGCGACGGCGTTCCTGGGCATCGGTGTTCATCTAGGAAATCTACGATCACAAAATGCTGCCGGGCATCTGCTCGGGCATGTTAAGGACCTTGGTTATTCCAGCAATGATCCCAATGTCAGGATATATCAAACAAGAGAGCGCCAGACGCATCACACCGACTCCTGCGATGTTGTAGGATTGCTGTGTTTGTCGCCAGCCAAGTCGGGAGGTTTGTCCAGCCTGGTCAGCTCGGTCACAATTTTCAACGAGATGCGCCGACTACGACCTGATCTTGCAAAGATATTGTTTGAGCCAATCGAAACTGATCGTCGCGGCGAAGTCCCTGAAGGTCAGGAACCATACTTCACCATCCCGGTTTTCAACTGGCACGCCGGACTCTTCTCCGCGATTTATCAAAGACAATACATCGAATCGGCTCGACGATTTCCAGGAGTTCAGCCTTTGACACCCCAACAAACCGAAGCTCTTGATATGCTGGATGCGCTCGCGAACGACCCAGACCTGAATCTGATGATGGAGCTTCAACGCGGAGATATACAGCTCGTCCATAATCACACGATTCTGCACGACCGAACTGCTTTCGAAGATTGGCCTGAATCGGTACGCAAACGCCATCTATTGCGGCTATGGATTGCTCCGGAAAATGCGCGTCCACTGCCACCGATTTTTACTGAGCGATTCGGATCAATCGAAGCTGGGAACCGAGGCGGGGTGATAGTGCATAACACAAAACCGTCAGTCCTGTTTGATATTGACGGAGTGTCCACTTACAACCAAGCATAGCAAAGGAACCACTCTGGTCAGAAATCAATTGCCGCCTTGCTTTAATGGCCGGACTTGATTGACAATCAATAACGGAGATGAGGTGGAAACCCTTTATCTCAATTATTCGTTCAACCGGTGCGCCGTTTTCTAAACAGCGTCAGAAGAGCCCATTTGCTCAATAGGGAGAAAAATCGTGACATATCTATTGTGGATCTTGCAAATCCTTTTAGCCTTACTATTTCTGTTTTCTGGCGGAACCAAATTCTATTTCACAGCCGAACAGATGAGAGCGATGGGTCCGCCCAATCAAATTCTGCTGCCAGATTTGTTTATCAAATTTATCGGCCTATGCGAAATTTTGGGAGGAATCGGTTTGATTCTTCCATCGGTATTGCGAATTAAACCTGGGTTAACGCCGCTTGCCGCGCTTGGACTTGCCATTATCACTCTAGGTGCGACAGTTATCACCATTATGGGTCCCGGCATCCCAATGGCCGTCGTCCCGTTTATTACCTTTATCCTCTGTGCGTTCGTCGCTTATGGCCGCTGGAAGGCGGCACCGATTCGCGAACGTTGAATTACGCGAATCAAGCAACGTACAACTGAATGAGCCAAACCGCTGAAGGTCTACCCAGAGGGATTCGCAGAAGAGACCTTGTTGCTCTGTTCATAAATGTAACCGTTGGAGCGGGAGTCTTTCGCCTGCCTTCTGATGTTTATAAAGCTGCTGGAAGCTACAGTATTTTGGCTTATCTTGTCTGCGCATTAGCAGTCGGATTGATCGTACTGTGTTTCGCTGAAGTATCAAGTCGGTTTACCGAAACAGGTGGTCCATATCTATATGGCCGCGACGCATTCGGTCCTCTGCCGGGATTTCTGATCGGCTGGTTGATGTGGTTGACTCGGCTGGCGGGCCTCGCGTTCTTGTGTGATGTGTTCCTTGTGAACCTCGAGTACTTCTGGCCGCCGGCAACAACCGTATTCTGGCGGGCGGCCGTCATTACGGCAATAGTGGTCTCACTGACTGTTATAAACATTGTTGGACTTCGCGAATCAATCGTTCTCAGCAATATATTCACCGCAGGGAAATTGATTCCGCTGATACTGTTTGTTGCCATAGGACTGTTTTTCGTTCACCTATCTCAGTTCTCCTTCACAGCAAAACCAAGCCTGGGTTCTTTTTCAAACGGCGTATTCATTCTGGTATTTGTCTTTTCCGGATTCGAAGCAGTGTTGATCAATTCCGGTGAGATCAAAGACCCACAGCGCAACATACCATTCGCCCTGATCACAGCGCTGATCATAATCGCTTTGTTATTCATCTCGATTCAGGTCGTCTGCATTGGAACGGTTGCGAATTTAGCAAATTCGCAAAGACCTCTGGCCGACGCTGCCGGAGGCTTCATCGGATCCGCTGGCGCTTCGATCATTACTGCCGGAGCGTTAATCTCGGTCATCGGAACACTAAATGCGGTCTTCCTCGGCTGCACGCGACTTCCGTTCGCCATGGCAGAGCAGAAACAGCTGCCGCAAATACTTACCGCTACGCATCAACGCTTCCGAACACCGTATGGTGCAATTCTTGTTACCTCGGCATTAGTCCTATTGTTGACGCTTTCGAGAACATTTACTTACGTACTGACCTTAAGCGTGATAACCAGGATAATCATCTATATCAGCACCTGCATCGCCTTGCCTGTCCTGCGACGTCGCAGTAACCGTAAAGCGTTGTTTAAGACGCCCACAGGAGATTTCGTTTCGGTTATCGCAGTAGCGCTTTGTGTGTGGCTGCTGTCCAGCAGTCAACGGAACGATATTCGCGATGTGGTGATTGCGGCAATAGCGGGTCTGATCTTTTTCTTTTTGTCGCGAGTCTTCAGGAAGGGTTCACAAGCAAGTCATCTTTAAAAATGATGGTTCTTTTCCTGGTCAATCTTATTGATTTGATCGTTCAGATAAGCTTTTTGCGAACTATCTAACTTTAGACATGCTGCGAAATCCTGATCGGCTTGTTCTTTCTTTCCTACTCGAAGATAAGTCAGCCCACGGTCACCGTAGGCGGGAGCAAATGATGCGTTCGCTTCAACAGCCTTGTCGAAATCGGCTATGGCGGCAGTGAAATCGCCTTTCGCCACTTTTGCCAGTCCACGATTGTAATAAGTCAGTGTTTGCTTCGGGTCGAGCTCAAGAACCTTGTTATAATCGGCAATCGCACCATCTGGGTCTCCTTTGCTCAGCAGCACTACCGCGCGAGAGAAGTAAAGAGACGGACTGTCTGGCCGCATCTGAATAACCGCACTGTAATCAGCGATTGCTCCTGCGAGATCGTTTTTCTTAGCTTTAGCTGCGGCGCGATTGTAAAAGGCCATCGCCAATTTTGGATCGAGTTGAATAGCTGCACTAAAGTCCAAAATCGCTCCGTCAAGATCGCCCTTGTCTTTGCGGATCATTCCTCGATTGCAATATGCCGCGGTATATTTGGGATCGATCTCAATGGCTTTTGTGTAATCAGCATTCGCCGCCGTTAAATCATCTTTCTTCTGCAGTGCCAGAGCACGGTCGTAAAGGGCTATGGCGTTGCGACCGTCCAGTTCCAGCGCCTTGTTGTAGTCAGCGATGGCATCAGTCAAATCGCCTTTGTCTGCCAGTGACAATCCGCGAATTACGTAGGCATTTGCGTACGACGGATCAATCTCTATTGCGCTGGTGCAATCAGCTATGGCTCTTTCCGTCTCACCCATCTTTCTTAACAGAAGAGCTCGATTGTAATAAGTAGGCGCGTATTTTGGGCCCACATCGATACCACGCGTGTAATCGGAAAGAGCGCCATCGAGATTTCCCCTAGCCTCGCGAGCAGAACCACGCGCGAAATAGGCCTCGGGATATCTTGGCTCAATCTCTATCATCCGAGTGAAATCTGCAATGGCTCCTTCAAGATCTCCTTTCCTGCGCTTTGCTACCCCTCGACTGTAATAGGCCTGTGGGTAGTCGTGCTTCTTTGCGATGGCCATTGTGAAACTATTGATAGCGCCGTCCAAATCCCGTTTGTCCAGCAGCTCAATCCCACGGTTGTAGTAATCAGTCGCCTTTTGAGCCGTGGCTACGGTTATAAAAGAAAGGACTAAGACCAGCAGCACGATAATACGCCGCATTTTCGTCTCCATCTGTGTGGACGTTTCTAACCTGGGGTGAAACTCAAGACCATTCAGCCGTAATTTAAAACAATACAGTTCGGTAAACAATAAGTTTCTAAACTCTCGATCCTATTCAGATTGGAGGAAGTTAAAGCTGGTCGTTGGGCATCCGCCCTAGGCGAAGTCAGCTCCATCTGAACATTCCAGTGTGACACCTGATGGCCTTATTCAGGCCTTCCAATTTCGGTGTCACCCCAGGTGTCACAGTGCTACTTATAGATATTAAAGAGCTTAGTCGCGTGTGACACCTGTGACACCAGTTGGCCAAACTCCGTTATGCGACGCATCGTGACCGGATGTAGCTCGTGCGACTCGCTTTTGACGCGTGACGCAAGTTGCGCGTGCTCGCTCAGCAACGGACTGCATAGCCAAATCACCGTGTGGCAAGAAGTTTGCACAAGCGTGTCGTTATGTGGCGGCATTACGGGGCTTTAAGCACAAAAACTAAAAATTGCGCAGTAACTGGTTTCCTCCTTCTTCTGAGTATCACTTTATTGTTACCAGTCCAAGCCAAGGATGGCGGAAAGAAGCGAAAGAAAGACTCAGAAAAATCAGAACTGCCTGCCGTGATGTGGCAAGAGCCTAAAGACATCGCAACACGCGATCTTTTTTATGGCTCTGGCAGTAAAGACAAGCTGCCAAAGCCTCCTTTCAAGTTCGTCAAGGAGGATCCCAACGAAACGCAACCTAAATTCGATGTTGAGGACGCAAACGGTCAGCGCTGGCGCGTAAAGGTGGGTATAGAGGCCCAATCCGAAACTGCCGCAACCAGAATTGTCTGGGCGGCCGGCTACTTTACTGACGAAGATTATTATTTCCCGGAAATCAAAGTCGAAGGAATACCAAAACTGAAACGCGGTCAGAAATACGTTTCAGCGGATGGAACGGTTCACGGAGTGAGAATGGAATGGCGACCGAAAGGCGTCAAGACTCTGGACAACTGGAACTGGTTTGATAATCCATTCGTCGGCACCAGGGAATTCAATGGCCTAAGAGTATTGATGGCCTTGATAAACAACTGGGATTTGCTGCCGGGAAACTCGAAAATATACGACGAGAACGGTAAGCGCGTTTTTGTTGTCAGCGATCTTGGCGAGTCGTTTGGAAATGGACCTCAATACTTCAGTCGATGGTGCAATGATCCGAGCAAATACGCACACTCGAAATTCATAAAGCACACAGCGGCAACATCGATAGACGTTGCTATTCACAGTCACGAACCGTTATACAATCTGGTCTACAGCCCAATAGCCTTCTTCCAATATATTCACGCCGAACATGTCGGAGATGACATTCCACGCACCGACGCCAAATGGATGGGAGAGTTGTTATCCAAGCTATCGGACAGTCAGTTAAGAGATGCGTTTCGGGCGGGCGGCTATAACGAAGTTCAAACCGATTTGATGTTGCGCGAATTGAAATCCAGAATTCAGCTCTTAACATCACTATAACGATTTCCAGCCGGCCCTGATGAGCACGCTTAAGTTGTATTACAATGCCTGACATCTATGTCAGACAAACCGTTAGCACTGGACGCATACGAACAACTGGCAGAGGGTTTTGCCGCGAAGATCGATCATAAGGCGCACAATGCATACTATGATCGACCGGCTGTGATTTCGCTTCTTCCATCGATCGCTGGTAAACGAATTCTGGACGCCGGTTGTGGGCCCGGAGCCTACACCGAATGGCTGGTTAATAACGGAGCAGAGGTTGTCGGCATCGATGCGAGCCCGAAAATGATCGAGTTTGCTAATCGTCGCCTAAAGGGAAGAGCCCAATTCGTTCTAGCCGATCTGGGTTCACGGCTAGATTTTCTCGACTCAAACTCATTTGACATCGTTGTCAGTGCATTGACTTTGGATTATGTGAAAGACTGGTCATTGGTTTTTGCCGAATTCTATCGTGTCCTGCGCGCACCTGGGTACTTCATTTTTTCGGCAGGGCATCCGGCTGATGAATATTTCGATCATCATTCAAACGGAAACTACTTTGAAATCGAGCAAGTCTCTTACAATTTCGGTGGCTTTGGGCCAACTGTCACAGTGCCGTACTATCGACGGCCGCTGGGTGCGATGGTAAATCCGTTAATTGAAGCCGGATTTGTGCTGGACAAAATACTGGAGCCGCAACCGGTGCCAGAGTTCAGAGAACACGATCCAAAAGATTATGAAAAGCTGACGCGGCGACCTGGGTTTATATGTTTTCGCGCCAGAAAAGATTAGATACCGCAGGATGCTCGTCCGATGCTGCCGGCCAGTGCTGGCTCTTCGATTTTCTCGCACCGCGTGTGAAGGGGTCCCTCAAGATCTCTAGACATTCTGACGGTTCGACCGGCTGCCACTGCTTTGATTTCTGCCACTATTGCTAGTGCAACTTCTTCCGGGGTGTCAGCGCCGATGTCTATTCCGACTGGGCCATGAATGCGAGATAACTGGTTATCGGAAAGCTCGAAGCCTTCGTCACGGAGATCGCTCAACAGCTTTTCTGATCGGCGCTTTGGCCCGAGAAGCCCGATGTACTTTGCCGGGGTAATCAAAAGAAATCTCAGTACACCCAGATCGTCGATATAGTTGTGGTTCATCACAACGGCCATTGCTCGATCGTTCAGTGTAATGGACTCGATTGTTTTAGGTCTGGCTACAATCAATTCATCTGCAGTTGGAAACTTAGCCCGGATCGCGTAACCGGGACGTCCGTCAACAATCGTAACGTACCAACCCATCTCTTTGGCTAAACGTACTAGCGGAACTGCGTCGTGGCCGGCTCCAAAGATCACGAGAGGCAGAGAGGGTTGAATCATCTCGATGAAGACGGCCGCTTTGCCAGTCGAAAGATCGTATACTTTCACTTGAGACTCCCTGGCATCCATGGCTCGTAAAGCGTCGCCAAGGAATTGGTCTCTTAAATCAACGTTCTTAATGCTGCTGGTCATTGATAAGTTTTGTTCGAGAGTTAGCCAATCGCCGGCTTGCACACTTGCAGCGCCTTCTACGGCGAAAACCTTTGCCAGGACAAGGTCTTTTCTCTTTTTGACAGAATCACAAAGAACGGCGATTTGACCATGCGGGTCGTCTACTGGAAGGTACTCTATCAAAACATCAACTACGCCATTGCAACCAAGTCCAAATCCCCAGACGATGTCGTCTTCCGAAGTGGAATCATAAGTGACGAGCCGCGGCTGACGAGATCTGAAAACACGCTGTGCTTGTCTCACTACATCGCGTTCCAGACATCCGCCGCTGATTGAACCGATCATTCGGCCGTCTTCTGCGATCAGCATCCGAGCACCCGGTCGGCGATAAGTCGATCCAGAAGTTCGGACTACTGTGGCAATGGCCGCAGCTTTTCCTTCGGACCAAATTTCAGAAAGCGACTCGACGATGTTCTGTAGTTCTTTCATTATTACAATGTAGGGGCAGGGCTCGTCCCTGCCCGGATCGTGCGAAGCACGATGAAATTGATTGTTAAACTAACATTTGATTGCCTGAGGCAATCCGGGCAGAGTGCCCTGCCCTTACAAAAGCTTATCCGGCGTTATCGGTAAATCGCGTATGCGCACTCCGGTCGCGTGATAGACCGCGTTCGCTACTGCGGCCGCAGCGGACACTATGCCCAACTCTCCCGCGCCTTTCGCTTCAATCGCAGACGCATAGGGGTCGAAACTCTGCAGAACGGTAGCGTCTATAACAGGAACGTCTGCAATTATAGGGACGTGGTACTCGGCCAGATCCTGATTGACGAATCGGCCAATATTTGGATCAAGAATCGTCGCCTCCATCAGCGCCATTCCGATCCCCATGATTACTCCGCCCTGCATTTGCGATGTTGCCGTCTTCATATTCATCGCTTTGCCAACATCATAGGCTCCGACAAAGCGCGTTACCCTCACTTCACCAAGATCAGGATCAACGCGGACTTCAGCGAAATGCGCACCAAAGGAATGCGCCGAGTGCGTCTTTTCTTTGTCGTTGAACTGAGTATCAAAGTTACCTTCGACCTCCTTTATTCCCGCTCTCGAGAGAATTGCCGAGAACACTTCACCTTTACCAGGATTGTCCTTCAGCGACAGCTTTCCGTCTTTCGCGACGACCCTATCTACGGTCGCTCCGTGTAATGGCGACTGCGAGTCAGCACTGGCGATTTCAACCAGCTTCGCAATCGCCGCCTTTGACGCGCCCTGAATCGAAGTACCTACTGACATAACAGTAGACGATCCGCCCGATACCATTGCTTTGGGCAGATTAGTGTCTCCGATGATCACCTGAACTTTCTCGACTGGTAAGCCGAGGGTTTCGCAAGCTATCTGAGTTAAAACCGTGTAAGTCCCTGTACCGAGATCGTGGGTGCTGCTTTCGGCGATGGCAGTTCCGTCCCGCAATATTCGAACTCGAGCGCTGGAAGGAAAATGATTAACCGGATAAACGGCCGTCGCCATTCCCATTCCAATCAGATAGCGTCCTTCGCGCATTGATCGCGGCTCCGGCTTGCGGCGCGACCAGCCGAATTTATCCGCAGCTTGTTTGTAGCAATCCTTAAGAAGCTTGGTCGACCACGGAAGCTTTGTATCAGGATCCGTTTCGGCATAATTCACCAGCCGAAGTCGAAGGGGGTCCATCTTCAACTTGTATGCAAGTTCATCCAGCGCCGATTCCAACGCAAACATTCCCGAACATTCGCCAGGGGCACGCATGTAGGTCGGCACACCAACATTCAAAGGGATTAATTTCTGGGAAGTTTTCAAATTAGGAGTCCCATACATCATATGCGTCGGCTTGGTGAAAGGCTCGACATACTCGTCGTACGTTGCAGTATGCGAAAATCCCTCGTGAACGATTGCCGTCAACTCTCCGGTTCGTTTCGCAGCTAGAACAACATGCTGTTCGGTCTCTGCGCGATGACCAACGTTCGCGAACATCTGCTGTCGCGTAACATATAGCTTTAGCGGTCGTTTGACTTGCCGCGCGGCCGCTACCGCAACAGCGATGTGCTGCCATGGTGTTCCTTTGCAACCAAATGCGCCACCGGTAAATTTGCAGATCACATGAACATTCTCTTCAGGGATTCCGAAATTGGTGGCAATAGAGTGGCGAACTCCATATGTATACTGGGTTGAGTCATATACTGTCAGTTTATCGCCATCGGAAACGACAGTAGTTGCATGGGGCTCCATCGGATTGTGATGTTCTGTGGGGGTCCTGTAGGTCTCATCTAGTTTTACTTCCGCCGCCGATAATCCAGCCGGAACGTCGCCGCGATTTGTGTCAGGCGGTTTATCAAAAACAACCTTTGGGCTAAACGCTTTGCCGCGCTCGCTATCAAGTACCGTCGCCGGAGTCTGTTGCTCGTAGGTTATTCGAACGAGACGCGCACCCTGCCGAGCTTTCTCAATCGTCTCCGCAACAACAACGGCAACATACTGGTTGCTGTAATAAATATCAGGGGTTTGCAAGGGGAGCCGGCGAGCATTGGGCTCCTCTCTTGGATTGGTCACGACCGGCTTCAACTTCGGCATATTCTGGTAAGTCAGTACGGCCAAAACTCCCGGAGATTTCAAAGCGTCTTTCGTGTCGATGCTTCTGATTCGACCGCTGGCGATTGTGCTGCCAATCAATACCGCGTGCGTCATGTTGTCCTGCGGCCATTCGGCCGCGAACCGCGCCTGGCCGGTGACTTTCAAACGACCGTCGACGCGGTCTATCGGTTTTCCGATTGCGCCATTGGTTTGATTATTGCCTGTGATGTTTTGATTCGCGCTCACGCAACACCTCCTGTCTTTCCGCTAGCTGTCTCCTCTAAAACACGAACGATTGCGCGCTTGGCCAACTCAACTTTGAACGCGTTGTATTTCTGAGGCTGCGCGCCCTTCACAGCAGCTTCGGCGGCCGCCGTGAACGTTTGGCGATTGGCGGGCGCTCCAGCGAGAATCTTCTCGGCGTCAGTAGATCGCCAGGGCTTATGCGCTACTCCGCCCATCGCGAGGCGAGCGCTTTGAATTCGGCTGCCATTCAACTCAAGCGCTACAGCAACTGAAACCAGTGCAAATGCGTATTGCGCTCGATCTCTCACTTTCAAATACCTTGAACGTTTAGCGAATGGTGCTGGCGGCAGATCGACTGAGACAATCAGTTCGTCCTGCTGCAGATTCGTATCGATATTCGGTGTGTCACCGGGCAAACGGTGAAAATCACTTATGGGGATTTGACGGTCGCCGCGGGGTCCTCTTACATTAATTACAGCGTCCAGAGCTGCCAATGCCACGCACATATCAGATGGGTGGACGGCTATGCACTTGTCGCTGGTTCCTAAGATTGCGTGAATTCGGTTATATCCGGGGATAGCGGGACACCCTGATCCAGGCACGCGTTTGTTACATGGAAACGCAGTATCCATAAAGTAATAACAACGCGTGCGCTGGAGCAGGTTACCGCCGACGGTCGCCATGTTTCTCAACTGCGGGGAAGCGCCGGCAAGTATTGCTTGTGAGAGAACCGGATAGTTCTCCATCACCATCCTGTTTGTTGCCAAATCCGTATTGCTGACAAGAGCTCCGATTCGAAGCCCGCCTCCGTTCTTTTCTATGCTTTTTAGATTAAGGCGAGTGATATCGACAAGCTCGGTCGGCAATTCGACCTCCATCTTCATAAGATCGACGAGGTTGGTGCCGCCGCCCAGGAACTTCGCATTGCGATTGCCCGAAATCTCGTGAACTGCGTCGCCCGGGTCTGTCGCCCGCTTGTATATAAACGGATTCATTGGCTCTCTCCTGTACAATCTTCAAATCCGCCGCATTTCAACTATGAAACGCGCGATTCAGGTCCGATCGTTTCTTCAATAGCAGCGAAGATCCCGTTGTATGCACCACACCGACAAATATTGCCGCTCATGCAATCGCGAAGAGTCATGCCCGGGGGACATCCTTCTTTCAAAAATCCTGCTGCAGACATGATCTGTCCGGGTGTGCAGTAACCGCATTGGAAACCGTCATGTTTGATAAATGCTTCCTGCAAAGGATGCAGCTGATCGCCGTTTGCCAATCCTTCGATCGTCGTTATCTCTACACCTTCGTGCGCGGCAGCAAGCGCAAGACATGAGTTAATTCGATGCCCGTCAGCCAGAACAGTACAGGCGCCGCATTGCCCTCGGTCGCATCCTTTTTTGGAACCTGTCAGTCCAATTCGCTCGCGAATAGCGTCAAGAAGCGTTGTCTGCGGTTCTAGTTGCAACTGATAAGACTTGCCATTTACCCGTAGATTAACAGGCATAGTGATCGCCGGATCGACTCTGCCCTCCTTGTTCTGCAAAGTCTGTGCATAGGCAATCATTTTGTGGCTCAGCAGTAGATTTGCAGCCGCGAATCCACCTCCGGCAATCATAGATTGGATAAGAAATCGACGCCGTGCCTCGCCGTCATCCGACAAAAGATAATCAACGGCCGTATTGGATTCACAATCAGAAAGATTTTCCATCGAATCCATTGTTCCATCGATTTCGTCTAACTCTGTTATCACGTTAGGCAGTATGTCTCGTTCGTCGTCGTGTTCCATTATGAACTCCCGATGTCGTAAACCGGTTCACAGGGAAGAGGTGCGTTACTCGAAATCGCCACGATGCGGCGGGGAATTATCCGGCTCGTGGGTGACTATCCTTTAGTCAGACCAGTGCTCGTCGGCATGTCTGAACAAAGTTTCACCGTTGGCACGAAAAGTGTCTTCGGCGTAAGCAGATAAGGTTTCAAGCCGTGTGCCAGCAGCAATGATCGACCCGACGGAATATAGTGGATTCAGTGACTTTGTTGCTGTAACCGCTCTGGTTAGGGCTGCGTACTATTGAACAGACGCCGTTCCTCTGGTCTGCAAGCAGAAGCGGATAGTCTTGATAAACCATTGATTTGCTACTATGTTTTCTTTTTTGCGTCCGTCATCACCAAACCCGATATTTCAGGGAGTTGACCGTTTATGTGGATAGTTGCGCTCGCGCTGCGCCGTCCTTATACGTTTGTAATGGCAGCGATATTGATCCTGATCCTGGGGATCGTAACTATCCGCCGCACGCCAGTCGATATTTTTCCGGTAATTGATATTCCAGTAATAACGGTCATCTGGTCATACAACGGGATTTCGCCGCAAGAGATGGAAGGGCGAATCGTCACAATCTGCGAGCGCGCCTACACAACCACCGTAAGCAATATCGAACACATGGAATCCCAATCCATGAACGGCATCAGCGTCATCAGGATCTATCTTCAGCCAGGCGCAAGCGTAGATGCCGCAATAGCGCAGATTACGGCGCAATCACAATCGATCATTCGACCTTTGCCCCCTGGGATTACTCCGCCGCTGATTATTCAATACAGCGCGACGAACGTCCCGGTTTTGCAGGTAGCAATCAGCAGCAAGGTATATTCGGAAGATCAGCTAACAGACTTTGCCAATCAATTTATTCGAGTTCAGCTTGCTACGGTTCGCGGAGCGCAGACACCTTCCGGATTTGGCGGAAAGCCTCGCAATATCATGGTCGATCTTGATCCGAAGGCGATGATTGCGAAAAACGTTTCTGCGGCAGATGTTAGCAGTGCGATCAACGCGCAGAACCTGATTTTACCCGCAGGAACAGCAAAGGTCGGAACACGCGAATACGATGTAAGGTTAAACAGCAGCCCAACTATCGTTGACCAGTTAAACGATCTGCCAATCAAAGAAGTCAACGGCGCGATGGTTTACATTCGCGATGTCGCTCATGTTCGAGACGGCGCCGGTGTGCAATTCAATATTGTGCGAGAGGACGGCAGACGGTCGGCTCTGCTGTCGGTGCTGACCAGCGGCAACGCCTCGACTCTTGATGTAGTGGACCGGGTCAAAGAGGCAATGCCACGAATCCAGGCGACACTTCCTCCCGGACTGGAAATACATTTCCTTTTTGACCAATCGCTATATGTTCGCGCTTCCATCAGCGGTGTGCTTCGCGAAGCGATAATCGCGGCGTGCCTGACGGCGGCGATGATTCTGCTGTTCCTTGGCAGTTGGCGCAGCACATTAATTGTTGCGATTTCAATTCCGCTGTCCATTCTGACTTCCATTATCGTGATGGCTGCCCTGGGCGAAACGTTGAACATCATGACCCTGGGGGGACTTGCTCTTGCCGTGGGAATTCTGGTCGATGATGCGACTGTGGAAATCGAGAACATTCATCGCAACATGGCGATGGGCAAAGGCATGGAGCAGGCGATTCTGGATGGCGCGCAACAGATCGCTATTCCGACGTTTGTTTCTACGCTTTCGATTTGCATCGTCTTCGTGCCCGTTATTTTCCTTACGGGCGCGGCTAAATCGTTGTTCACTCCGCTGGCAATGGCCGTTGCGTTCGCAATGATGGCGTCATACTTATTGACTCGAACGCTGGTGCCCACCATGGCGAAATATATGCTGAGGAGCGAGATTCATCTGTATCAATCGCACGGAGCTCCGGGCTCACATGATGCAGGTGACGATAGCGACGGGGTTGGCAGCGTTAAACCCAATACGAAATCACCCGGAATCATCTGGCGCACGAGCCAGCGTTTCGATCACGCATTCGACCGGATGCGCGACAAGTACAAGAACGCATTGAATTGGGCGTTACATCATCCAGTCGTAGTTTTGACTATATTTATCGTTTTTTGCGGATTGTCATTCGCGCTGTACCCCATGCTTGGACAGGACTTCTTTCCGAATGTGGATGCTGGACAGTTTCGACTTCACGTCAGGGCGCCTGCCGGAACCAGACTCGAGTCGACTGAAGACTATTTCGCAAAAGTTGAAGAGACCATCCGCGAGGTCATTCCCGAAAGCGAACGGGAAATGATCCTGGATAACATTGGATTACCTACGTCCGTGAATCTCGCATTCAGCGACTCTGCCACGATCGGGCCGGCAGACGGTGAAATTCTGGTGTCGTTAAAAGAAGGTCATAAACCGACGGTCGAGTACAAAACAATATTGCGCGAGCGGTTGAAGGAAAAGTTTCCGGAGCTAACCACTTTTTACGCGCCCGCAGATATCGTCAATCAGATTCTCAACTTCGGTCTGCCTGCACCAATTGATATACAGGTCGTCGGCAAGGATCCGCAGAATTTTGACATCGCTCAGAAGGTACAGGAACGGGTCGCTGCGATTCCCGGAGCAGTCGACGTTCACCTTCATCAAGTCGTAGACAATCCGGAGCTCGACATCAATGTAGATCGCTCTCGCGCACAGCAACTTGGATTGACGCAACGAGACGTCGCAAGCGATCTGCTTATTTCGCTGAGTTCAAGCGGCCAGACAGCGCCAAACTGGTGGTACAACCCTCAAAACGGAGTCAGCTACTCGATACAGGTGCAGACTCCTCAATACAGAATGGATTCGGTCGACGCTTTGCAGAGCACTCCTATTACAGCCGCCAGTGTGAAGACCCCACAGCTTCTGGGTAACCTGGCCACAGTCGGTCGCGGCGTAACGATGGGAGTCGTCAATCATTATAACGTGCAACGCGTTTATGACATTTACGCTAATGTCGAAGATCGTGACCTCAATGGTGTGGGACGTGATGTAGACAAGGTCGTTGCGGCCATCAAACCGACATTACCGCGCGGAACAACAATGACGGTTCGCGGCCAGGTCGATACGATGCGCTCATCGTTCACTGGTCTGCTCGGCGGACTCTTTTTCGCGGCCGTGCTGGTCTACATACTTATTGTAGTCAACTTCCAATCGCTGCTGGATCCGTTGATTATTATGTTAGGGTTGCCTGGCGCATTGTCGGGTATCATGTGGATGCTGTATGTTACGCAGACAACGATCAGCGTTCCGGCTCTGATGGGTGCGATTATGACGGTCGGCGTGGCGACTGCGAATAGCATCCTGATGATAACGTTCGCAGCCGAAAAGAGAGCTGAAGGCTTGAGTTCAATTGATGCTGCTCTTGAAGCAGGTTATACACGTCTACGGCCTGTGATCATGACGGCCGCGGCAATGATAATTGGTATGCTCCCGATGGCTCTGGGGCTTGGCGAAGGCGGCGAACAGAATGCGCCGCTGGGACGCGCAGTAATTGGCGGATTGCTGCTTGGTACTTTGAGCACGCTCTTTTTCGTGCCGATTGTCTACAGCCGACTTCATCGCAAATCGGCGGTGAAGCGCTCGGCGAGTGATGCAGTAGACACCAGCAATTTACGTCCACAGGAAGGAAACTAAGAGGGCATGGGGCAGACGACCGCCACCACGGAGAAGATTGGGGAAAAGACACATTCAACCGAATACTCGAGGAAGAACCCTGATCCCGAGCCTCCTCGTACCAGCCATTTCAGGCTGGGTCTAATCATTTTCTTTATCATCGCCTTTTTTGTAATTCTGTTCGTGGTAGGCACGATTCCGCGCATTCGTCAGCAGGAACGCATAAGTGCAGCCTCTAAAGCGGTTCAAACGTCCTTGCCTCCGGTAAATACCGTTGTTGCGGCGCGAGCGCCCGCGGGCAGCGACCTGCAGCTACCCGCCGATATTCAGGCCATCCAGGTAACGACAATTTCAGCGCGTAGCAGTGGCTATTTGCGTAAGTGGTATGCCGACATTGGAGATCGCGTAAAGACCGGACAGGTATTGGCCGACATCGATAATCCTGAAGCTACACAAGACCTGGAGCAGGCGCAAGCGAATTTGCAACAAGTTAAAGCCGCACTGGCGCAATCCGAAGCTAATCTCGCGCAAGCCAAAACGAATTCCGAACTGGCCAGAGTTTCGTATAAACGGTACCAGGACTTGGTTGGACAAGGAGTGATTTCTCAACAAGACCTCGATACGCGAAAGGCCGCATATGACGCCAGCGTCGCCGCGGTAACCGCACAGCAAGCGAATGTCAACGCGGCAAAGCAGGCGATATCTGCCAGTGAAGCGAATGTAAAAAGATTGTCACAACTGGAAGGCTACAACAAAGTCTACGCCCCGTTTGACGGAATAATCACAGCGCGCAACATCGATGTCGGTTCGTTGATTTCGGCAGGTGGATCCTCTACTTCATCGGCGAGCTCATCGGGAGTGAATTCGTCGACCGGTAGTGGCGGAGTCTCTACATCAACCGCCAACTCGCCGACTACAGGCGGAGGTGGAGCGGGAGCATTGTTCAGTATCGCTCGAATCGATACTCTGAGAATTTTCGTCAATGTTCCCCAGGCTTATGTTGGTTCAATACATCAGGGCGATACCGCGCAAGTGTTAGTCCGCGAATTTCCTCAACGAACCTTCACGGCGAAGATCATTCGAACAAGCAACGCGCTGGATTCATCGTCGCGCACTTTACTGACTGAGCTACAAATGAGTAACCCCGATCATGTTTTGTTGCCGGGTATGTACGCAGAAGTAAAGTTCAATGTTAAAGTGTCCTCTTCGGCATTGCGCATTCCGGCGAACGCTCTTGTAATCAGGTCTGAAGGACCACAGGTTGCGACTGTAACAAGTGAAGGCAAAGTTCACTTCCAAAAAGTCGAGATCGGAACTGATTACGGTCCCGTCGTCGATGTTGTTAGTGGATTGGACGAGGGAACAGTTTTGATCGTGAACCCCGGAGATCGAATCCGCGAAGGCGTTCAAGTCCAGCTATTGAGCTCGGGTCAAGGTGAGCAGCGTCCAGGCCAAACTCAGCAACGGTGACTATCTAAAGCTTAATCAGACAAGTCACTCCAATTCACCAGTCGACGGCAGCACTAGTCATTAATACAGGTATAGCCGTTTGCGCTTGGCCGGAGCTTCTTCACAAAAATGAAACAACCGTAAAGCCCCTGCGTTTAACCACATTATCCCTAATAAATCTGTACACGGCAGCAGCAAACGGTAAGTGTCAAGAGGGTTTATGAAAAAAGTCGCTTTGTCCTTAGCTTGCATAATCGTTTTCGGAATTGTTGTTGGTTTTACAATTGCGCAACGACGCAGTTCAAATAACGAAGCCGATGCGTCCGCTGAGCAGTGGGAATATCTGGTAGTTAGCGCCTCGAACAACGTAAACTTTTCATCGCCGAGCACAGGCACAATGCGCAAAGAGGCCGCAGGATTCCAGCGAGAAGCCTTCGTGCTTGAGCAGAATATGGATAAGCTCGGCTTAAAAGGATGGGAGCTGGTTTCTGTTAACAACGCAGGCCCGGAACCGACTTTCTATTTCAAGCGCAAGAAGTAGTGCAAACCGGCAGCTTGCGCTACTTTCTTATTCATATCGCAGCGCTTCCATCGGATCGTGGCCTGCCGCTCTTCTTGCAGGAATATAGCTGGCTAAAACCCCGACCAGCGCCAGTCCAGCAATCGCCAGTCCGATTGTGGCCGGGTCGGTGGGTTTCAGGCCATACAACATGGTCTTCGTAAAATCGGCGGCATAATGCGCCAGAACTTTAGTTGAGATGTAGGAAAGGATAGTTCCCAATACCAACCCGATTGCCAAGAGAATGCCAGCATCGCCCAAGATCATTTTGACAATCCTTAGTCTGCTTGCTCCCAGCGCCATTCTTATTCCGATTTCATTCCTTCGTTGAGCGACCATATAAGAGATCACTCCATACAATCCAACTACAGCTAAAACCACCGCCAGAAATCCGAAGAAGCCTGAAAGGGTCGCCATCAGGCGCTCCTGCAACAATCCATCATTAATCTGTGTTTTGAACACTGTAAAATCAAGGCTGATCTGTGGATTGACTGCGGCTATTGTTTGTTTTATCGACGCGGTCAAATTCTCAGTAGGCAGGTTCGACTCAATCATTATCTGTAGCCCTTGATCCGGTTCTTTGTCTTGCGACGACGCGAGAAAAGCGGTAGGTCGAAAGTCCTCGCGAAGATTGTAATACTTCGTGTCTTTAACCAATCCCACGATTTCATAAACGCTATCGGGCTCACCCGGTGAATTTTGCACTCTGAATCGGCGACCAATCGGATTAGCGCCGTCCAGCAGATTCTTGACGAACGTTTCATTTACAATCGCCACCGCCGGAGAGTTCACAGTGTCGTGATCATCGAAATCGCGACCTGCGACAAATGGGGTGCCGATTGTCTTAAAGAACCCAGGCGTGACCCGGTTGAACATTGGAACGCCGCGTTTCACCGGCTCTGTGCCGTCGATGAAGGCCTCTTCGTTCCAGCCGCTACCGCTGAGCGGGATAATGTTTGCACTGGCGGCCGACATTACGCCGGGTACAGTTTTCACTCGCTCTAGAACATCGTTTCCAAAACTCATCCGCCGATCCGGCGCTAGTCTCAGCGACGTAAAGTCGAGATTAGCGACCAATATCCCGTCTTGCCGGAAACCAGCGTTGACTTGCAGAATGTTCTGAAGGCTTCGCACAAAGAGTAGAGCACTGACCAGCAGGATCAACGATAACGCTACCTGAGATATGACCAAAATTCGGCGCAAGCCAAGCCGTTCGCGACTGGCAGTCATCCCGCGTCCTGATGATCTCAGCACTACCGCGGGAGCAGTCCTGGTTGCGCGCAACGCAGGTGTTAATCCGAACAGTATGCTGGTTAATACCGCCATAGCTGCTGTGAACCCAAGCAATCGCCAATCTAGCCCTAAATCGACATACAACGAGCTGCCTTGCCTGGTAATAAAAGAAATCAGGAATCGACTGAGAACCTGGGCGAGAAAAGCACCCAAAATCGAGCCGATAAAAGCTAACAATAAACTTTCGGCAAGCAACTGCCTTATCAAACGGATTCGCGAGGCTCCCAGCGCAAGTCTGACTGCAATCTCGCGCTCCCGCGCGCTTGCGCGGGCCAGCATCAAGTTGGCCAAATTAGCACACGCGATCAGCAGTACCAGTCCGGCGATCCCCAGCAACAGGAAAAGCGAACTTTCATACTGAGTCCGCAACCTGGAAACACCAGATCCGGCAGGGAAGGCTCCCAGCTTGAATTTCTGATAATTCTCGCGCTCCTTTGCCTGATAAATTTGCGGAACCGTATCCTGAAACCACTGAGGCGACATCGCTTCCAATTGAGCGGTAGCCTGTTGAATTGATAACCCGGGCTTAAGCCGGCCCATTACGTCAAGCCACCAGGCATGGCGTTTGTTTAATCTACTGTTCTCGGGGTTGAAAACATCTTCAGAACAGACAGGAACAGCCACGTCGAAATAATGACCGACCTCCAACCCGAAGAAACTTGGCGGCGTAATGCCAATTACTTCAACAGGGTGTCCGTCCAGGGAAACAGTCTTGCCTATCGCATTTGGCGCGCCCGCAAATTCACGTTGCCAGAAAGGGTAACTGATGACGGCTCCTCGCGTTCCGCAACCCCGACGATCATCGGCGGCGACAAATAAGCGTCCAGCCATCGGGTTTACGCCCAGAACTTTAAAGAAATCGCCGGTGACAAACAGACCGCGCGCGTTTCGAACTTCGCCGCCTTGTGCAAGGTTGAAAGACGTCTCAGCCCACGCGAAAATCCCGCTGAATGATTGCTGATGATCCCGGATCTGCTCCCACTGCGGGTAGGTTGTTTCAGGATGTGAAGTATTGAACTGCCCGGACTTGCTATCGGAGTTATCGATTTTGACTTCCACCAATTCCTGAGGATCCTTTATCGGTAAAGATCTGAGTCTGACAGCATCCAGCAATTGAAAGATCGCTGTGTTAGCACCTATACCCAAAGCCAGCGAGATCACCGCAACGGCGGTGAACACCGGGTTATTCCTGAGGACGCGAAGTCCGAATTTAACGTCTTGTAAGGTCGTTCCCATAGTTTTCTTCCAATACTCCAAACCCAGAAAGTGTGACACCGCTTGGCCCCAAATTACCCGTGTGACATTTGGGTGTCACAGTTTTATTCATAGAAGGAAAAGCGCTTACGCGACTGTGACAGGTGTGACACCACTTGGCCAAACTCGTGTCGAAGCCCTGATAACTGCCAACTCTCATCTGTCTGGCGCCCTAAATCGATGCAATAGAATTTGAGTCCGTCAGTCAGGTTAGTGGCGCTGGACAAGCTCAAGTTTCCAGGAATCCGCCTAATCTGTTGAGCCAAATGGTCGGCTCCAATGCTTTCTGGAGAGCCTGATTGAGCCGACCTCTGCTCTAATAGATTGACACAACGGATTGGAAAAGGTTGGCGTCTGTTTCGAGATCGTTGCGGGTCGATTATAGAGGCTGCGCCAGACCGCGCTTTACCAGACCACGCTTTTCCGCTGCCTTAATCAAACGTGGAGCCACACGTTGAAATTCATAGACATCACCCCACTCGTTCAGTTCCAACTCAGCCTGCAACAGTGCCATCTCTCCCCCGATCCTACTCTCCAAATTCCGGGCAACGTCAGGAGATTGGAAGTCTGAAATCAGATAGGCAGTTGATTGGACAAGATCCTTGAGCCCTTTCTCAGACAACGAAGACTTTATCCCTTCGAGTTTCTCCGCTATAGGAGCTATTTCCAGATTTGGGCCGGCAGTTTTGACTTGATCCGCCATCGCTGCGATTTCCTGGCGAAATTTGCGGAGATACCTTCTCTGGGTTAGTGCCTTGAGCGCCTGATCTATGGTGTCCTTATCAGTAATCATAAACTCAGCCCTATCGCGACGAAACCAGATAAAACTGTCGCCAAACCATGAACGCAGTTGTTGGACGTGAGCAGCGTCGCCTCCGACCACACAGCCTTCATTCCCTACAACGAGAGCGTAGGCATCTATATCATCATCGTCAGCCTGAGAATCAATTTGTGTTCCCGCTGAAGTTGTGTGAGGCACAACCGGCTCGGTCTGGGACATCGCTGCACTGGAAGCATTTGTTTCCTGACCCTGGCCGGGGGTCGCTGTTTCCATCGATGCCGCAGACGCGCGAACGTTCGTTTGCTGTAACGAGCGTGGCGCCGGTGACGATTCAACCTGCTCCAATTTCGTAATACCTCGGGAATCATTAGCCGAAGACCCTTCAACCGTTACTCTTCTAACGTTCGCCGCGCGCACTACCGGTAAGATCATTCTTTCAGGATACACAGATGCTGCTGCGCAAATAAACGGCACCATCATCGCGCAGGCTAGTACCAGCGCACGCCAGCTTACACGGCCGGCAAAGTTGGTATTCTCAAGTACATGATCAATTCGTTTTTCCGCATCTCCATATCTGGCCATCGACATACCCTCCCATCGAACCCTATCCGAATTCAATCGCATGAAATCCAGCAACACTGCTGCATATCCAGCACAATCGCCTGTAGCAGCAACGGCATCGTCGTCGCTCGCCTCTTCGGCCAATTGAACTATTCGGGAATACAGAAACCAGCTCAAAGGAGAAAACCAAAGCAATGTTCTGTGAATTGCAGAAATTATTTGCACCTGAGGATCATAGCGGCGCACATGTGAAAGTTCGTGGGCAAGAACCGATTTGAGCTTCAATTCATCCCATTTACGCCAATCATTCGGCACAAGAATCGAAGAGCGGTAAACACCCATTGTGGCCGGTACCACGATGTCATCAGATTCGCGGACCCTATATTCATAAGAAATACCGTAAGCATTAAGTTCAAGAACCGTCCGGCTTCGTTTGACCAGACACCAACTGAGAACAAGCCCGGTGAAGAGCCTGACAAACATTGCGACCACTCCGATCAAATACACCAGCATGGCCAAAGAATTGAAAGACCAGCGAGTTTCAGGCTTCGTCGATTTACTCAGTCCTGCCTGATTCACATTTGCAAGCTTGCCGTAGGACTGTTCGTTCTTAGATGACATTACTTCGCTGATTTGGGGCGCAGGCTCCAATGCGGGCTTGAGTATTCGCAAAGGCAGGATCGGAAGAAATGCGTTGAGCAATGGAATCAGAAGCGATCCCATCAAAGCCGCAGTCAAGACGAAAAGGCGAATTGAAGATCCTTTAACTCGAACGATAGCAAGAAAAAGAAACGCGGCCGAAATCACTATCGAAGAACGCAGAGCCCACTCCATTACTAATGACAATGTCGTAATCACTTCTTCTCCTTCCGTTCTTTGATCTTTCGAGCCAGTCTTTCCAACTGCTCTGGATCCAAAACGCGGTTATCGACCATTCCGACTAACAATTCTTCTACTGAGCCTCCACAGAATCTGTCGATCAGCTGAGCAACAGCGCCTGCCGCCACGTTTCTGGGAGTATCGACGGCTCTGTAGATGAACGTGCGGCCATCGACGGTGTGGTCTATGTAACCTTTTTCCTCAAGGTGCCTGAGTACGGTTCGGATTGTGGAATCCTTCAACGGTCGCTCATCCGCAAGTCCTTCGCGGCACATCTCGGCTGTGCAATCCGGGTGCGACCACACAAAATCCATCAGCGTCTGTTCCAGTTCGGTTAGCTTTTCGCGTTTGCGTTTAATGTTAAATGTCATAACGTTATAAAAAATAACATTCACTGTTTACGATGTCAATAAAATTATTTTTGTATTTAGCCCGGAGAGCGTGTTTCGAGTGCAGGAGACTAACCGCAATAAGATTTTTGGTCGCCAGTTACCAGCACGGAACGGAAGAAATGTCCTCAACTTTCCGTCTAAAAGGTGTTATCCAAAGAAAACCTCCAGAGGTACCATGAGAAACAATAACAAAGGCGTCATGCTGGTGTCCGTGTTCTTCATAGTTACATTGCTATTGTCGACGTTACTGACCGCTGAATGCAGGAGCGGGGGGAACAGTCGCTCTGAAGATAGTCAACCCCCGTTCCGCCAACTGAAGCGACGGCCTCTCAACTTGCCGGTCGTTCACAAAGGTGAACGCTGTCCCGTGACTAAGGGTGATCAAACTCATGTACCGCATGCTGGCTATATCTTCTGCAGTAGCTGCTTCTGGTTCGGCAACGGTCCGGTCTTTTTTGCGCTGAGCTGGTCCCCTCAGGATAGCGATGAAGCGCGTTTTGCCCTCACAAAAGTACCTTACGAGGAGCACGCTTACCGGGCAAAGACTCCATGGGTCAGTAGTCCCGACTACGAGGGACCGATCCTTATCAGAGGCCGGCGGCTTGACGGTAGCGGCGGCGGCAAGCTTCGCTTCAGCTATAACGGACTAAATCTGACGGACGAAATGGAACTGACAGCGACGCGCGACCAGGCCGACCCTTCCCGCTGGTCCTTTTGGCCAACCAGCATGTACGTTCCCAGCGCGGGATGTTACGGAGTACAGATAGACACTAACAACGGGACGGACCTCATTGTCTTCGAAGCTACCGAACCAAAATGAGTTAGCGCGCGACGCTTGGCGCGGGATTGTCTGCAAATCACAGCGCGGTTATCTAGCCGGTTGATATTATTCAGACAACACGCGGCCGACTCTGCTGATGACGGTTCTATGCCAAGTATTGCAGAGATCGTCGGAGCGATATCCGACGGCGAACACGGCGGGTGATACCGCCCTATGATCCCCTTTCGCAATCGAGCAGCATCAACGCAATCGGCGTAGCTGCACGCTATTCCATAGACTCTCTGTCGCGACATCTCCCGTACCTGATGATCTATCTTGTCTTCCTGCCGTTCACGCTTAACACACGCCGACATATTTTTCGGTCAGTCCAATCGATTATTGGCCGCCTGCGCACGATTCTGCCGCCGCCCGAACTGGTCACCGGCCTGTCGAACTTAACCCCCGCGCTCTTTCAAATACTTTGGGGAACAGAACACACTGTGTTAAAGTTCGAGCAGTCTCTGAGAGAGCCCTTTGTTTCGGATTTTCTTAGCAACAACATATCATCTACACAATGGACTTTCTTGGCCTCTACTTTTTCATGAATTATTCGGGTTAGAGACTCGCGGATGTCGGTGTACACGTAAGCAGAAAGAATCCAGGAGAATAAGAACCATGCGAAAAAGATATTTCGTAGTTTTGGCAGCAGTGATGTGCTTCGCGCTACCCTTCATTGTTTTGGGCGCAGGAGCGCGATCCGCCGTTCACATTACCCACGTTTCAAAGAATGAATTGGGCTTGTATGTAAAGAGGAACGCCGACTTCCAGTACAACGCAGAGTCGAACAGGTGGGAGTGTTTGGAATGCCGTGAGGCCGCCGGAAACTTAGTTCACGACAAACGTCCAGTCATCCTCAAACCTGTGCTCATTGGAAAACAGAACGTGCCGGCTTATTACGAGCGCGATGACAGAGGGGATGGGTGCTCCCAGTCGTACGCAATTATCACAGATCGAAGTTACGCGATAGTTATTTCTACGTCTTGCAACAGCGGTTCCGATAAGCGATTGGAAAGGTATGTAAAGTCTTTCATTATGCCGAAGGGCGTACATGCCATCAGAGCGAAGGAAGAAGCTGGCTGGCAAGTAATTGACCAGTGACGAGATTGCCGTGTCCGAAAGGGGATTGACACCGGAGCGCCTGATAACAGGTGCTTACTTCTCGATTGCGTTTCAGAAAGTCGGAAATTCCGCTGTGCACAGCACGCAATAAAAGGGTCGAGCCCGCTTTGGCGCCTGTTAAATGCGCTCTGGACCGTAGCGTAGAATTATGGACATATACTGCACCTAGGTCGTGCCATCTTGACTAAGAATTTTCTCTAATGGATCCGGTAATCGGTCCAAATGTCTTTTAACATTCGACAGCACCTAGTCCGTAACTAAAGCTTCTGACAGCACGCGGCCGACTCTTCCAGATGGTGGCTCTACACCCAGCATAGCGGAAATCGTCGGAGCAATATCCGAGGGCGAGCATTCTGAATAATATCGGCCAGATCGGATTCCGGTTCCGAACAGGATTATTGGAACGTGAGTGTCATAGTTATACGGACCACCATGCGTTGTCGCGATTGAGCCCTCGCCCAGAATGAAATCGAAAGGCTTTGTGATCAACCAGACATCGCCAGATCGCACAGGATTAAATCCGTTTGTCAGACGCTGAGATAGAACGCCCTGCGGCATTCTGCCTTCTATGATTTGCGTGCGAGTGAAATAGCGCATCAGGCCGGGCACGGTCATGACTGCTTCGCCTGCTATGTGTTCCGCTTCGGCGGGATCAGCTTTCTTGTCCGCCATCATCTTCTCATTAAGATAAAGCTGATCGTTAACCAGCGTCTGCACCCAGCATTTATCGCGTTTCGGATCGGTGTCCGTATCGCACTGTTCGTCTTTTCCGTACTTGTTTGAGAGTGCGGTTCTGGCCGCTTCAATGTATTTTGCAGGATCAAGCGTGCCTGCGTCTACGTTATGAATAGCCATATAGGGTGGTACGGGCGCAACTCCATGGTCGCCGGTCATCGCTATTAAGACGTTTGAGAGGCCGATCTTGCTGTCCAGATAGTTAAGAAAATCGGCGAGAGTGCGATCCAGCCTGATATATGTGTCTTCGATCTCTTCGCTGTCTGGCCCATAGGCGTGACCTACAAGATCGGGTGTTGAAAAGCTTATCGCCAAAAGATCAGGGTATTTGTCCGCACCCAAAGATTCGCCCTCAATCGCGGCCTTTGCGAAGTCGGCCAAATAATCCGAAGCGAACGGAGTATATTGGAACGCCTTGTAATAATCTTCACTGCCTTTCGCGACGCCGGTTTTCAAAACGTGAGGGAAGCTGCGTTCAAGCGGTGTTCCGGCGACATCAGTTGTTATAGCCTGTGTCGCTGAATAGGCTTCAGGACTTAGCGCTTTGTCCCAGGTCTGATCGTAATATTTATTTGCTCTGTCTTCTGAGTTGAATTTATTCACCCATTTCGGCATGTCCTGAAAATAGTAATCGGTCGAGACCATTGTTCCGCTTGAGGCATCGAACCAAAACGCGCCGTTTGCTTCTTTGCCGCCGGGCAGAACCGCGGCGCGGTCTTTGAATGAGATTGCCACTACTTTCGATTTGAATCCCGTCGCCAGACGCATCTGATCGCCAAATGTGGTGCCGATCATTATCCTGGGACTAGCTGGTTTTGTTGCCTTTGTGTTTGTCTGCTGTCCCCAGCTTGTCACGAGTTTGGCCGTGTCGTCGGCGACCATGACTTTGTTTGGCGAAGTGCCATCGGCCGCGTTACGGTCGAACCAGTTATTTCCGACGATTCCATTCAAAGCTGGAACCGACCCGGTAAAAATCGCCGCGTGACCGGGCGCCGTGAAAGTCGGAATATAAATATAGTTCGCATTCGTAAAGAGCGCGCCCTTGTCCATCAAACGTCGAAAGCCGTCCGGACCGAAGACATCGCGAAATCTTTCGACATAATCGTATCGAAACTGATCGACAACAATGACTACTACAAGTTTGGGAGTTACAGGACCGCTGCCTGCCGTGTTCCGATCACAACCAAAGCTGCCAAGAGCCAGCCCGGCGCAGAGAGAAAACACAAGCAGGACCTTCAATCTTTTCATTCTTATCCTCGATCTATTTGGAAATAAATGACTGAAAACAGAATCAATTAAGACTTGCAAAAGGGAAGGCTAACACTGGAATGTAACGGTGAGGTCACGTTAAGATCACATTTGATTCACAGCTCAATTTGAAACTTTTCATAGACTCATTGGTGCGAATCTCAAGGAGCGCAGCCGCAAATTATCACGAAGCTCTATAAGACAGCATTCCGTTATTCATCGCGCATTAATTTCCACCGTCATAAACAACTGGTGTTATTGCCTTGATGTGGAATGGGAAGATTACTGGCTTAAAAGCAAAGAAAATCTTGAAATGGCCGATTTGGCTCTTCAGATTAAAAAATATAACGTCTGTGCGAGTCGGGCGTATTATGCCGTATTTTTGGCAAGCATAGCTACTTTTGTAAAGCTGGCCGGGCTGCCAGCCAGGGATAACGAATGGCAACATGCTCAAGTTCAGGCTGAGCTCAACAGGCTTTCGGAGAAGTTGCATGAGGCGGGAAAAGAGTTTAAGACTCGGACGATTCACAAAAGGAACAAGGGATGCTTTGTCAGAATATATCGCCGAGTTGGAGGAAATCTATCCTTCTGCGAAAGGGACCGCACACGTTACTAACAGGCAGGACGGACGTGTAATCGTAAGCGTCCCTTTGCCAAAAGAGGTAAGTGAGCGTATGCGTGTCTTCGACCACATGGCCGAATTAGGAACAAAGCTTCTTTTGGAAACCGATCAATACATTATCTTATCCAGCCTTTGATGACCCTACTCATACCTCAACGCCACCATTGGGTCGATTCGTGATGCGCGTCTTGCTGGTAAGTATCCGGCCAGTATTGCAACCGCTAACAAAATGAATGTCGCGCTGACTATCGTAATTGGGTCTGTAGCAGTCAATCCGAACAAATAACTGGACACAAATTTTGTCGTGAGCAACGACGCCGGCACCGCTACAACAACGCCAATAACAACCAATATCAGCGATTGGCGTAATACCAGCCAGATTACTCCGCCGGGTTGGGCTCCCAACGCCATGCGGATGCCCACCTCTTTAGTTCGTCGAACAACGCCATACGACATTATTCCGTAGAGTCCAATGCAAGCGAGCAACAGCGCAAACAGGCTGAAGAAGCTCGCCAATTCCGCGATAAAACGCTCCTGCACAAGAGATGTGTCGACGACATTTTCCATTGTCCGCACGTCCAGGACCTGTGCATCTTTATCCAGCGATCTCACTGTTTGTTGAACAGCCGTGGTTGCTGCAGTGGGACTGCTGAATGTACGGAGCATAAATGTGGATCCTGGAAAATAGGTACTCAAAAAGAACGGCCGGTAAAAGGCTCGGTCGACCTTCTCTCTTAGATTTTCATACTTCGCGTCCTTTACCACGCCAACAATCTCATACTCAACACCATTGCTTGAGAATCGCTTACCGACCGGATTGTCGTTCTTCCAGAAAAATGCAGCCATTGTTTGATTAACAATCACCGGCTTGGGTGATGTTGAAGACACATTCGATTGTGCGCTCTGATTAGCTGCGGGTTGCGAAGCATCGGGAACGTGATCATCTCTGCTGTTAAAATCGCGTCCCATAAGAACCGGGATACCCATCGTTTCGAAATATCGCGGACCGGTGTCCAGCACATGGCAGCTCAAATTATCATCGGGTGTGCGTGCAAATCCGGCCACTTCCACGCTTGTCGTCGACGAATTCCCGCTAAGCATCGTGAAGCCAGTTACCGTTGCAGAGCGCGCGCCGGGCAGCGCCTCTAGTCGTTCCAATAACTGTTTGGTCAAATTTTTGCGCTGATCTATTTTGTAGCCCGGATTCATATCCAGCGTGAAGACCAGAATGTTCTCGGCATCGAATCCGGCGTCGACATCCCTGAGTTTTTGTAGACTCCGAACAAACAGGCCGGCGCCGATCAGCAGGAACAATGACAAAGCGACTTGCGTAACCACCAATATCTTATCTAACGCGATGCGGCTGGCGCCCATTCGAAGGTTGCCTGTGGTCTCTTTCAGCGCCGGCACCAGGTCGAATCCCGTGGCGCGCAAAGCTGGCGCAAGCCCGAAAAGAATACCCGTCAAAATAGACACGGCAAAGGTGAATGCCAGAACGTGCGCATTGGGGTTCAGATCAAACGTCAAATTTGGCTGCTGCGCCGTCAGATAGGCAACCAGCAAGACAGTAAAGACTCGCGACAAGGCAAGACCGAGAATACCGCCAAGGACGGCCAGCAAAACGCTTTCGGTCAACAGTTGCTGCATCAACCTGAGTCGGCTCGCACCGATCGATAATCTTACGGCGATCTCCTTCCGCCGAGTTGCTGCTCTGGCCAGCAACAGATTCGCTACGTTGGCGCACGCGATCAGCAAAACCAGCCCAACAATCGTCATCAAAATAAAAAGCGGCTTTGCGAACTTCAGCCTGAGATATGAAAATCCCGCGCCTCCGGGCTGCATGACGACATGTTGGGCAAAGAATCGCGTCCGAGCTGCGTTTGTCCAATTCGTTCTGGTTGACGCCATCTCTTGCAGCATCTGCTGAAGAATTCCATCCATCTCTGATTGAGCCTTTGCAAGAGTAACACCGGGTTTCAATCGGCCGATTACGCGCAGCCACCAGGAGCCTGTTTGAACCATATTCGAATTAGCGCGGTTCGGAATGGCGTCAGGGAACTGGTCAATCATCCATAACGGATACCACATATCGGGATTGCCTCCGACTTCCATGCCAGAAAAACCTGGTGGAGTGACGCCGATAATCGTAAACGGATTGTCGTTAAGTGTTATTTGTTTGCCAATGACGCCGGGGTCGAGCGCGAATCTCCGTTTCCAGAAGCTGTAACTGATGACGACAACGGCGTGCGCATCGTATTTGCGGTCATCGTCTTCGGTGAAGACTCTGCCAAAAACAGGATTGATTCCAAGAACATTGAAAAAATTTCCAGTAACACGATCAGGACGGACAAGGTCAGACTGATCACCGTTGTCGGAAATTTTCATGTGCATTCGGCCGCCGCCTGCCGATGCGACCACGCCGGAAAATACTTCTTTGTTAGCCTGGAATCTTTCTACGAGAGGGAACGAGAAACTTAACGATGGGTCACGGTCCAATTGAGAGATACTGAATAACGCCAGTTCCTCAGGATGCTGGACAGGCATTGCCTTCAGCATCATCACATCGATCATGCTGAAGATTGCGGTATTCGCTCCTATTCCGAGCGCCAGCGACAATAACGCAATCAGCGTAAAGCCTGGATTTCGTCTGAGCGTTCGCATCCCATATCGCAAATCCTGCCAAAATCTTTCCATCTTGTCCCCCTAAGAGCGTCAGTGCGGCCATTCCTTAAGACACAAAAGAACGGATAACGTTGGCAATGAGTTGTAACACCGCGGAATCCTTCTTGCAACTAAAAAATTAATAGATCGCGTTAGAATGAGGAATTAGGTGATAAAACAGCAGGGCCATTTCACTGTTGTCCGGGTTCCCGAATTTAGGACTGCACATTCAAACTAAGGCCGGGCGTAATATCCATCACGCGACCTCAGCACCACATATCCGCGATTCACCATACCCTTTATTCTGATCCGAAGTTTGCGCCACTTACCGTCGAACGTGGAGTTCGTAGGGACATACGCCAGGCTATACTGATTGCGAATCTGAGTCGCTATTTGCAGACAAGCTCGCGACATTTCGTTGAAATCTCGAGGGAAGTAAGCAGTACCGCCGCTCATCCGGCCCAGGTCGTCCAGAAGAACCATGCCTTCATAATCATCAAGAGTTATGTATTGCCAAATCGCGGTTGTACCGATGCTGAAGATTTCGATATCTGATTCTTTGATCAGATTCCGTATCTCTTTGTCGGTATAACGCGACTGGTTATCCTGGCCGTCGCTGATAACGAACAGCACTTTACGCTTGTTACGTCCCTGCTTGAGCTTTTCTATGCCCATATAAACGGCATCGTATAATGCAGTCATACCGGCGGCAGGCATCATCGCGACACTGTTAAGGATCTCTGAATCGCGTTTTGTAAAATCGTTTAGCAATCGGGCTTTGTTGTTGAAGCCGATCAAAAACATCTCATCATCCGGATTGCTTGCGTTAATGAATTCACGTAAAGCATCGCGCGCACGACCGGCTTTGGCAGCCATACTTCCGGAGAGGTCAAAGACGAATCCGATGCTCACAGGGGCATCGCCGCTGGAAAAAAGATCGATGTTTTGCTTCGTCTTGTCCTCGTAAACTTCGAAATTGTCTTTTGTAAGTCCCCTGACAGCTCGGCCATACGGATCCAGGACTGCAACGTTCAGATCAATCATGTTTACGCGCAACTTGACGGTATCGTCTGGCCTTGGCGAATTAAGTTGCTGGGCCTGATCGAAATTCGAACCTGTTAGAATTAATGTGATGATAATCGAGATCTTAAATAAAAAGGTTATTTTGAATCGGCGTACCATCCGTGGTCCCCTTTTATGTCCCTAATATAAAATCCAGCACTACCGTACTTTTCCACACTATTGCAACTAACATTCCAACTGTTTGAATCAGACATAACCTCTTTCACTTGCTAGATTTACTGTGACTACCATGTATGCGAGTGCAGACCGAGTGGGGAATTCTGACGGGTCATTAAGGGGCCGGCCGGCCAATGGTTGTCCCTTTTTGGTCACGCCTGAGCGGCCGGAGTGGGGAAAAGTGTTCTGTTTGAGAGCTAAGCTTCCGAGGAATTAGATGATACCTGCGGGACTTTCGCAGAAACGTAAAATATATCTACGACACCAGGCAAAGAGTTAGATTTCCCGTGAGTCGGTAGAAGCAAGGCTCTTTGACCGGCCTATGATACAATCTGGCAAATTTATTTCCGGAGGTTTACATGTCAAGCGTTACAGTCACAGCTACCAACGGCGATCGTATTCAGTTTCTGGACAATGGCGACGGCACAGTCACGATACAGAAAGTTAATGACATCGGCAGAACGCCGCCACCGCCCCAGGTGATTGCAACCATAGACTCTCATTCCGTAAATACCGTCAAATCGTTTTTTACCGGTAAGCAATAGTTGTTGCGTTCCCGATAAGCAGGACCGGAAAACAACCTTAGCGGTGCAGCTATAAAGAGTTCTGTATTTCCATAAGGTTCATTATCAGACGCACTCGCGCTATTGGCGTGCTCAAAGCCAGTGAGTAAATATCGCTAAGAATTGCCCTGGATTGCGGCGGGCCGTCTTAACTACGGACGAACCACACAGATCCTTCCTGTCGGGCGCATAAGTTTCATGGCGGGTTTGTGAATTTGCCTGGATTCACCTCGCTGCGGATCGCGAATAGTTATGACCATCTGTTCTTCATCATCTACTCCGATATCATCTACCACAATGACGTGGCCTGCACCTCCCAGCTCCATCATTACCAGGTTGCCTGCGCGCAACTCCTCTGCAATAGCGTCGGGGCCGGCGTCATTCCGTATCCGAGCGCGCATTCCCAGTCGAATAAAAATTCCGTCCAGCGCATGAAACAACGCTGGTCCTCTGCCGTCATTTAAAAGGACGCCTCTGTCTACCATAAGACGAATCAGATCATCTCGATCGAGATTTGCTCTGTTGAACGAATCATAAATCATCCTGATACATTCAATGGCGCATTCGTTAGAGCCTCTTGGCTGTTGGTAATGAGGACGCCGCGCCGGACCTGCAAGTCGAGCAGGTCTTCCTCCTCGCCCGCCACCTCTTGCCCCACCTCCGCCGCGGGCTCTGCCATCGCCTCCGCCGCGACCGCCTCGGCCGTGACCGGGAGGAAGCGCCGGAACCACATGCGCGCCTGGACGTCTATGTGGAGGAACGTACAGTCCGCCGCCTCCATCCGCGGGAGCCACGATTGCCGCGCCGCGACCCGCTGCTCCGCCTCTACCAGCACCGCCGCCTCGACCTCCCCTGCCATGACCGGGAGGAAGCGCCGGAGCCACATGCGCCCCAGGCCGTCGATGCGGAGGAACGTATCGACCACCGCCACCTGCCGGAACCGCAACTGCAGCCACGGCTGCTGCACCGACGTGCGCCGCATTGTTGTTGGGCGCACGAGCAAATTCCCCCATCGAGTTCACGCGACATACGGCGCACGGTTTGGGCTTATCATGATAAGGGCATCGTCCAGGCATCGCGATAATTCCTTCATCAGGCGAGAAAACGAATGTCCGCGTGTCCAGGTTCTTTGCAACGATCTCGCTGACTATTGTTAGATGCAAATTCGAAAGAGCCGACTGGCGGCCGGCCCTTCAATTCGTCTCAGCAAACAGGGATGCTGAAATTAAAAAGCTTTCTGAAAGCTATGATCGCCCTATTAAGATGCCAATAGGATGGGCTGATCAATCAGTTTTCGCCATTCTGCAATGATTGAGTTTGGATCGCTGTAGGAATCTGTAAGCTCGCGTTTCTTCTGTTCGACGTAATTGCTCTTGTCTGTTTCAAGGTTCTGTTTGGTCGGGTACGAGCCATCTTTGTTGGCGCCTTTGTCGATTTTTCTGGGCAAGTTCTTTTCGCCCTGATCTTCTATGGCTCCCCACAATTCCCAATAAACATCATTACCCGGTACACGACGCCTGTTGGCCTCGTATGTAACTACCTTTATGTCCTTGACACGCGCCTCCACGACCTTTGGCCAGACCCCCTGAGCGTAATCAGCAAATTGTTTCGCAGCTAATGCCACAGTGCCGGTCTTGGGCTTTCCATAGCTTGTCTCTGTCGGCTTCAGCCATTTTCCGGTTTTTTCATCTGTTTGCGTAGTCACATTGGCCATTTCCTGGAACAGCGCCAGCTGCAGCGATGCTCCCAAAAGGAATACGCCGAATCCCGCCACCGAATATTGCTTGCTTTGCAGCGTACCGAGCATTCCTCCAGGACCGGACAGGAAAGTAGTATCGTATTTCTGCAGGTAGGCGAACAGCTGCTTGCGGTCATTCTTGTTATCAAGATTAGCTGCCTTTCGAGCAGGTGTGTACTCTGTTATAAGATGATCCTTGATCGAATTAATAGCGCCGTTAATTGAATCAATAGTATTCTGCTGAAGTCCCTGCCCGATCATCTTGGCCATCTCTTTGTAAACTTCATCAAAATAGTCTGGCACGCCGGGAGGAAAAATCGCGTCCCATATCATACTTCCAATCGCGCCGCCTATCTTTGAAGCGATTGCTCCAACCAAAGAGCTGGCGGCTTTTGTCGCAATAGATTTTGCGGTAAATTCAAACTTTTTCAGCGGGCGTCGAGCCATCGTTGGATCTACTCGATATAGGTGTCCTTCCTGATCCACGATCGCATTAGTGACTAAATAATAAATCTCCGCCATATTGGTTGTTCTTTTGAGTACCGGCGTACCAGGACAAAACTGCAAGTAAGCCTCGGTCAGAAACGATGCATAGACCTCCTGGTGTTGCTCACCCGCAACCATGGGATAGTCTTTATCTATCTGTGACAGACTGCACTGGACAATTTTATCGATGGCCTTTCCCACTTCTTCACTCCATTTTGGCAACGCCTCAGGCGCAGCGAGTGGCACCAACCCATTACCAACGTCACCACCACCACCCGATTCGGCCGCACCTTCGTGGGCTTTATTATGCCTGGATTTAAACTTTTCTTCTAAATAATGTGGTGCAGCTTGTTCACTAACCTTCCCAACAACGGCAACAATATCTGGTGTGAGATTTACGATTTCATCCATACACTGCTCCTCTCGCTTTATTAAATAGATTCCCCTTATTTCATACAATCAATACAGAATGCAAGTTTCTACATCTTACATTCATTAACAGTAAGTTAATAAATGTTATCGGACGCATATAGGGCCCCAAAATTGGTATTTAGTGTTAGTGACTGTTACCAGGTACTAATGATGCTGGCGCAAGGTCCGCCGAGGCGGTGGATGGAAATTGGGGAGGCCGCAAATGGGCCTCCCCCTGCAGGACTAAGAGATTACAAAACTAGTTGAGTTTATTGTGAACGACTGTCCTCGAGTGGGATCAAACAGGATCGCCTGCCCGATCTGGGTTGTCGCATCGAACAATGCATTGAGCGAAGGTGAGTTTGTTCTGATCCTCACCGTGCTTGTGTTGAACTCAATCAATGCCGGCACATTGCTGGCGATTACAGTAGTCCCGGAAATCCACGTGTACGTTCCGTTGCCACTGACTCCGTTCGCGGGCACGGTCACAAACAGGACGTTGCCATTGTGATCGTCCTTGAACTGGAAGCCTACCTGCTGCGCAAATATGCCGCTGCTGGCCAGGAAGTTTCCGTCTCCACTATATATGGCCGTGATGTTGTGAGTACCAAGCGTCAAGTTGGTTTCTGTAACGCTTGCCTTACCGCCGACCAGTGCCACGGGTCCACCAAGATTGACATTTCCGTCCTTGAATTGAACCGTGCCTGTCGGGACACCGGATCCTGGAGCATTCGGTACGATCGTAGCGGTATAGGTTGCAGATCCCTTCACGAAAGCCAACTGCGGTCCACCTGGGAATATTGCCGGCGCACTGGTCGTGACCACTGTGGTTGTAGAATCTTTGTTAACAACCTGGGTCACAGTCGGAGATACGCTTGCGTTGAAATTAGCATCTCCTTGATAGGTAGCCTGAATCGTGTGGCTGCCGACTGCCAGCGTTGAGATGCTTAAAGTAGCAACGCCGCTGGAATTGACGTTGACAGTTCCGATCTGGGTAGCTCCATCAAAGAAAAATACGGCGCCGGTCGGGGTGTTACCACCCGGAGCAACCGCCACAACCGCAGCGTTAAAGTTAATCGTCTGTCCAAACACAGCGGGATTAGCCGACGAGGTCAGCGCCGTCGTTGTGTTGGCTTTGTTTACAATCTGCGTGACTATATTCGATGTGCTGGTCAGGAAGTTACCATCACCGCTATAAACGGCTGTAATCGAATGACTGCCAACGACCAGTGAGGTTGTGGTGAATGTAGCCACGGCCGAACCGTTTAAAGTTCCCGTGCCAATCTGCGTAGCACCGTCAAAGAATGCAAGCGTCCCTGTCGGTGTGCCGATACCGTCAGGAGTTGCGCCTGATCTTCTGGTAACTGCTGTCCGGTTCTGTGTGGTCCTCGTGCGGGTCATCGGTCCTCCTGACGGGGGAGCGATCGGCGGCGCGGTCGATGTAACCGTTGCCGTGAACGTTACCGCCTGACCAAAGACCGACGGACTGATCGAGGTAGTCAATGCGGTTGCTGTCCCGGCCTTATTAATCACCTGGCTCAGAGTGCTCGAAGCGCTGCCATTGAAGTTTGTGTCGCCGCCATAGGTTGCGACGATGCTGTGGGTAGCGACGGATAACGTATTACTGGAGAAGGTGGCCTGCCCTGCTCCGTTCAACGTTCCGTTTCCGAGCGTAGTCGCGCCGTCGGTGAAGGTCACCGTTCCGGTAGGAGTTCCCGAACCTGGCGCTGACGCAGCCACCGTCGCCGTGAAGGTTACGGTTTGTCCAAACTGCCCGGGATTGGCGCTTGATACAACAGCTGTGGTGGTCCCATCCTTATTAACCACCTGCGATATTGCCGGTGATGTGCTGCCATTGAAGTTCGAATCTCCGTTATAGACCACCGTGATTGAGTGAGTACCTACAGACAACGCGGAGGTCGTGAACGTAGCGACGGCTGAGCCATTCAAAGGCACGTTGGTAGCTATGGTAGTTGCACCGTCGAGGAAGTTGGCAGTACCGGTCGGCGATCCCGAGGCCGGTGCAACTGGAGAGACAGTCGCCGTAAAGGTAACCGACTGCCCGAACACTGAAGGATTAACTGAAGAGACCACAGCTGTCGTCGTGCTGCCCTTATTCACGGTGATGTTGAACGTGGCATCGGTGGTCGCAGCACAGTTATCTGTAGCGCGGATTGTAATTGTGCTGGTACCGGCTGGCGCGGAGTTGCTGAATTGGACTACACCGGCGTTATTGACTCCAACCAGACCCGTGAATGTTCCCTGTGACTGAACCGAAACCGATGTGATTGAGCCGTTGCTGTCCGTTGGCCCTGTGGCCGGACTGACTGTTCCTGACGCGCCAAAGGCCGTTGCCGGTGGATTGTTGTAGGTCAAAACCGGCGGAGTATTGGCCGTAACATTAACCACCAGGTTGGCAGTGGCACTCGCGCTGGTACTGGTATTGGTCACTGTCAAGGTAACGTTATTCGCTCCCAGCGCTGCACCGCAACCAGCGCTGACGTCAGCAGTAACGGTACCAACATTGTTCACGATGTTGGCCACAGTGATGCCGGCAGGCGCAGTGGCGGTCACGACTAAGGTCCCGGCATTTGAATCGCTGACTGTGGCGATAGTCGAATTGATCGCGGCAGACCCTTGTTGTCGAGTCAGTGGCCCCTGTTGCGCGATGACTGGGGGTGTTACTCCACCTTCTACATCCGATGTATCTTCGGTATTTCCCTGCAGTATCCAGAGATCGCCCGCAGATGGCAGTCCCTCAGCTATGACTGCTATCTTGTAAGAACCGGTCTGCTGAACACCAAAAAGGAATCGTACGTCAACGCTCGCTCCATTCGCTAACGGAGTTGCCAGAGTTATGAAGCCAACTCCCATTGAAGTATTGAATCCACCGCCATTTGGCTGTCCGGTGTTCGGCGCGCCGGTAGCCTGTTCGAGAGTTGTTCCGTGCACGGTGATATTGCTTGTGCCGGATCCGCAGGGTGGTCGATCGACAGTTACAACAACATCTGTCGAGGTTCTGGGACGAAGATCGGCAATACCACTCGCGGCCGGAAATGTCGCTATGTTCTCGAACCGAAACCGCAAACGCGTTAGATTACCGCCGGTATTATTCGTATATGTGCGCCGCAGATCGACGGTGCCCAGTGAGCTATTGTTGGGGACATCCGGCGTGTTGTCACGGACCTTGTTTGGCGCTGCGCCCGGGATAGAGCAAGTATCCAGCAAGGTGCGCGGCGTACCCGAACCAGTGTAGACCGGAGCGCTCAGATTTTCCGGCCCAGGAGCGCCAAGGCGCTGTCCTGCACCCGCCGACGTACCGTTAGTGTCGACAAAGATAAAATCCGAAGCATTGTCGTCGGTATCCTGCAGAAATCCATCCGTCGGAGTTCCACCAAAAGGCGGATTCGTAACGGTTAACCCGGTCGCTAAGCGAACAAAACTGTGTTCAATAGGGAAAGTCCCGTTGACTGTCGGATAGCCTGCACCCTCTTTATAAAGCGTGTTAGCCTCCGCGGTAGAGCCGACTGCATCAAGCCTGGTTGCCAGCGCAAAATTTGCCGGCACGTTAGTGTTAAACAACGCGATACCAGCGTTAGCTGGGATATCGGTCGTGTAAGTTGCATCGCCGGTAGACGTAGTTCCATTTCCTTCAGGGTAATTGGTATAAGCGTAGCCGACCGAATTGACGCACAGGAAATGTCCGCGCGCAGGAATGACAGTGGCATTCGGTATAGTACAACGCAAAACACCATCAGAAGCTGCGATTCCAAATCCCGTTCCGGAAGACGCTGACACCGTTATCGGACTGGGGGTATTGTTTTGAACCTCAATAAATTCATTATTATCCCGCAGGGTATTTGTCGCTCCGGGACCAAACTCTCGGAATTCGCTGATAATCAGTCCTGGACCCGCCTGCGGTGTATCCTGGGCCGGACGGTTTACCCGACTCTTTCCGACCACAGCGGCCGGCTTTGACGCCTCAGCCGGTTTGCCGCGTTCTGCCGCACCATCAGTACCGCGGCCCGAACGCGCATAAGCGCCGACAAGCGCTACAGTCGCCAAACATAAGAGCAACGCGCCAAGACGTTTTCCCCAGCTGCGCGTTAATGACGCGAAGCTGGATTCAGAAACGTGTCTCGTACGAAGATTTCCAGAGCCAGTTAACCGATTCATCAGTTTATTCTCCATAGTCATAATTCTCGATTCGTCAGGATAGTTCGAAGCCGCGATCGGACTTGCACAGATATATACAAGCCTCAACCGTTCGAGCGGGTGGTTCACCCATCCGATCAATTGGACGGGGTACATTCCTGATAACTTTTTATACGAGCAAAGGAAACGAGACGGGCAATCCGATTTGGCCGAAATTCTCTTTAAGATTTGCGAGACTAGAACCGTTCGGCCGAAGGCAGTCCTAGGCCAGAAAAGTATGAGTGACCTCCCCTTCGCTCTGCTACTTTAAAGCTCCCTTGTTGGTTTTAACTAAGCTATCAGCGCAATATCAGCGCGCGGGCAAACTCCGCACTAAGAATAAGATGAGTCCGGCCAGGGTGTCAATGAAATTACCGGCCTTCGGCCAACGTTTTTGGGTCAAAAATCTTAAGGCTCGTTCCTCGCTTGAACCGGAGAACCGGTTTCGTTTTCAGCTGCTGATCCGTTCGACAGGTTCTTTGTCTTTGTAAAGATGTGGTAGGTTACGGCGTCCCACGAATTGTGAACGCCAATAAAAAGGAATAGCAGCGTGGCGGCGGAGACGACGAACATGGCCGGACGCACGCGCGAGTAGGCCACAAACGCGGATGAGACCAGCATTGCATAAGCCACGAACGGAAGCACCGCGTGAAACATCCAATCTTCGAATACCGGTTTGTAAACGGTTTGTATTATCATTCGTCGGGTCACAATGGCCGCGTAAAATATTCCGCCGAGACCTGCCAAACCCAGGAGAACAGAAATCGCGCCGGTCCCTCGCCACGGAATGCTTACAATCGCCGACAGCAACAGAACCGCTCCGAAATGGACGATCGTCGGTGTTGAAAATGCCGCGCTCCCCTCTTCCATACGACGCACTGGTCGCTGGGCAATCAGTGACAACGCCACGAATTGCAGCCCAATCAGCGCACCGGCGGCCGAGCCGACGATTACGTAAAAGCTGTTCCATTCTGTCAACTCCGACATATCATCACCCGCTGTGCCATTCGAACCTGTAGGCCATTTCAGGTCCTTGATCCCCTTCGTAGGCGATCTGGGCGACCAGCAACGCGAATGGCTCTGCGTATCTGGCAATCCGTAGGGGTCCAGCATCGATTGGATCGAACCCAGCATCGCGAATCAATTCAGCAGCCGCTTGTTTGCCCTTCTCGTCGTTGCCGTAATATACCAAATTTGGCCGGGTGCTTTTGTCTGTGGCTTCAAACACGTCAAATAATACTTCGCTGGGCACCGTGTTGAATGCGGCCGCAATCGATGCTTTGGGGATCCTCTTCGCAAGCTCCTCCGCACCTGACGTCGTGTGCGCAAAAACAAGCTGGGTGTCCTCGCTATTCATCGGCAGCGAGCAGGTTATTACCACCTTTCCCGACAGATCGCCTGCTTGTTTTAAGACGTCGTCCAGTCTGGACCAATGAACAGCAAGAAGAATTGCGTCTGCATCTCTAGCTGCCTCGGCCGGAGAACCGGATCGAGCGCTTTCGCCGGCGTCACGGGCTAGCTGTTTCAGCTTGTCTTCGCTGCGAGCGTAGCTGAACACGACCTCGTGTCCAGCTCGCGCGAAAATAGTTCCCAGCTTGCCACCCATCAATCCTGAACCCAGAATGCCGATTTTCATACAAATCGTCCTTGCTTGCTACTCCGATTTCAAAGAAGCCATATCAATCGAGAAACGATACTTCACATCGGATTTGAGCATTCGTTCGTAGGCCTCGTTGATTTTCTGAATCGGAATGACTTCGACATCAGAGGTGACGTTATGCTTGCCACAAAAGTCGAGCATTTCCTGGGTTTCAGCAATGCCGCCGATGTTCGAACCGGCCAGGCTTCGGCGACCCTTGATAAGGTTGAACGCAGCAACGCCGAGTGGCTCTGGTGGCGCACCGACCAGCGTGACCGTTCCATCGGGACCGAGTAGTTGGAGATAGGCATTAATATCGTGTTGGGCAGAGACCGTGTCGAGGATAAAGTCAAAGCTGTTTGCGTGCTTCTGCATCTGGTCGGCGTTGCGCGAGATTACGACTTCATCGGCGCCGAGACGAAGTGCGTCTTCCGTTTTGTCGGGTGATGTTGTGAAGACAACCACGTGAGCACCGAAAGCGTGGCCGAACTTCACTCCCATGTGGCCAAGGCCACCAAGACCGACCACACCAACCTTCTTCCCTTCCGCGACACCCCAGTGGCGCATAGGCGAGTAAGTTGTGATTCCGGCGCAAAGGAGCGGCGCGGTTCCGGCAAGATCGAGATTTAGCGGAATGTGCAGGACAAAGCGCTCGTCAACCACGATGCTGTCAGAGTAACCGCCGTATGTCACGCCACCAAGATGTTTATCAGGCGAGTTGTATGTGAGCACCATATTCGGGCAGTTCTGCTCGAAGCCGGCTTTGCATTCCGCACAGGTGCCGTCCGAATCAACCATGCAACCGACTCCGGCGAGATCGCCGGTCTTGAATTTGGTAACTCCCGAGCCAACTTTTGTGACGCGACCAACTATCTCGTGACCGGGAACAATCGGATAGACAGTTCCGTCCCACTCGCTGCGAGACGCGTGCAGATCGGAATGGCAGATGCCGCAAAAAAGTATTTCGATCTGCACGTCGTGTTCTGTCAAATCGCGCCGCGGAATCGAAGTTGAGCTGAAAGGCGATGTCGCGCTGGCAGCAGAGTAAGCTCTAGCGTTATACATGAATTTGTTCTCCTGTTTCGTTAAAAGCTGATTCCCTTTTTGTACGGCCTTGTTCGGCCGATATTTGCCTGTTCATATAATTGGTGCGTATTGATCTACCTCTTAAATACTTCTCTTGCAACCTTGATAGCAGACATTGCCCGAGGCCATCCGCAATAGAATGCCAAGTGAGTGATTACTTCGATAAGCTCCTCTTCCGATAATCCATTCTCTTTTGCCCGGTTAAGATGGAAGGTAAGCTGCTCAGTATTTCCGCCAGAGATCAGCGCGGCCACAGTGATAAGGCTGCGATCGCGTGGCGAAAGCTCCTCGCGCTTCCAGACGTCTCCGAACAGCACATTCTCCGTCAACTCCGCGAGTTTGGGCGCGAAATCTACTAAGGGTTTTCGCGGCGCCGATGGTTCTTGTTTTTCTGACATTCGCTATCTCCTTTCAGCATGTCTAAGAGCTTCACGTTCGCTCAACGACCTGTCATTTTCTCTAGTTGCTCTGGATACCTGGCTCCTTCTATATCAATTTTTGAGGAAGCGCTATTAATTTCGCGAAGATCCTCGGCGGAAAGTTCGATGTCCGCTGCACCGATATTTTCCTCCAGACGTTTCAGCTTTGTCGTGCCAGGAATCGGCGCGATCCACGGTTTTTGAGCAAGCAGCCACGCAAGCGCTATTTGTGCCGGTGTCGCATTCTTTTTATTGGCGATTTGTCCGAGGAGATCAACCAGTGCTTGATTCGCTTTCCTTGCTTCTGGAGTAAACCGAGGAAGAATATTGCGAAAGTCGTTGCTGTCAAACGTCGTATTCTCGTTGATTTTTCCTGTCAGGAAGCCCCTGCCCAAAGGACTGTATGGAACGAAGCCAATTCCCAGTTCCTCAAGGGTTGGCAACACTTCTTTTTCCGGCTCTCTCTGCCACAGCGAGTACTCGCTTTGCAAAGCTGCGACCGGCTGGACCGTGTTTGCGCGACGAATCGTTCGCGCTCCCGCTTCGGAAAGCCCAAAGTGCTTAACCTTGCCCTGCTGAATCAGGTCTTTCACAGCTCCCGCCACGTCTTCGATTGGAACTTCAGGATCGACGCGGTGCTGGTAGAATAAATCAATCCTGTCTGTCTTTAGGCGTTTAAGCGACGCTTCGGCGACTTTTTTAATATGCTCTGGCCGACTGTCCAGTCCCACCATACCTCGTTCCGACTTCGGATCAATTTTGAATCCGAACTTGGTAGCTATCACAACCTGATTACGAACCGGAGCGAGGGCCTCGCCCACAAGTTCTTCATTCGCGAACGGTCCGTACACTTCGGCAGTGTCAAAAAATGTAACGCCGCGCTCAACCGCCGTTCGAATCAGACGGATCATTTCCTGCTTGTCCGCAGGCGGACCGTAGCCAAAGCTCATACCCATACAACCAAGCCCAATGGCCGATACTTCCAAATTGCTTTTTCCAAGATTGCGTTTCTGCATAATTTCTCCTTCGTGGTTCCCTCAGTAGGTTCTCTTCGTTTTTTTCAAATCCGTTTTGTTAAGAGTCAATTTTGTCTCTCAAATTCGAAACTGATTATAGTGATTTCGGTTTGCAGGGTGATAAGACGATAGTCGCGAATTATTGTACAATTCTGCAAAACCCTGGGTGTTGCGCGATAGCACGAAATGACTAACATACATCTATGAACCATCAGGAAGATCACGAATTGGATCACGAAGCCCAGAGAATAAAAAGTAATCAAGACGAACTTGTCCAGCGCATAGCGCGCGCTATACCACAGGACGGCGTATTAGAAGTCTTCCCCGGACTCTTCCTTGCTCGTTCGTGTCAGCCGACAGAGATGACGCATTCCGTTTTCCAGCCTGCTTTTTGTGTAATTGCGCAAGGAGCCAAACAGGTATTGCTGGGCGAAGAAGCATTTCGCTACGATCCAGGCCGCTATTTAATCTCGACCGTTAATTTGCCAATCGTAAGCCGAGTTGTCGAAGCCTCTGTCGAAGAACCTTATTTAAGTCTTCGCCTGAACCTTGATGCCACGTTGGTAGCCTCAGTCATTATGGAATCGGGCATCGAAATGAGGAAAGGCGACGCAACCGTCAAGGCAATGGACGTCAGCTCAATCGACGCCAATATGCTGGATGCAATTGTCAGATTGGCCAGGCTTCTGGAAACGCCCGGCGAGATTCACGTTCTGGCTCCGCTGATTATCCGCGAGATCGTCTATCGACTGTTAAGGGGAGAACAGGGTGCGCGTCTCAGTCATCTTTTGACATCAGGAGCAGAGACTCGCCGCATTTCCATGGCAATCGAACGCCTTCGTGAACATTTTGATCAGCCGTTGAGAATCGATGAGATCGCGCGTGATCTGGGAATGAGCGTTTCCGGTTTTCATCATCACTTCAAGTCTGTTACCGCGATGAGCCCATTGCAGTTTCAGAAACAGATCCGGCTTCAGGAAGCTCGTCGTTTGATGTTGGGTGAAGACCTTGATGCGGCAAGCGCAGGCTTCCGCGTCGGTTATGAAGATCCTTCTTACTTCAGCAGAGACTATAAAAAGCTGTTTGGCGCTCCGCCGCAACGCGATATCGCCCGGTTACGGAACGAAATAGAAGTGGGCTATGCTTCGAATTAGGTTCTGTTAGCGTTCTTGAATACCTGACACTGACTTCTCTTTCGATAAGGGAGTCATGCTCCCTTTCTGGACTTCATTTGTGGCTTGTGGCGCTCAATAAACGGGAGACGGCTTCGGCTATGAACGGAAGTTCCATGGGTTTGCGGATCGTTACCACTGCTCCAGAAGCTTTTGCCTCAACCAGATACTTTTCATCGTAAGCTGTCATCGCAATGATCGGAATGTCCGAAAAGTCCGGATTGCTCTTGACCCAGCGAATGAAACCTATTCCATCCAGCTTTGGCATCATTATATCTGCCAGAATCACATCAGGGCGATTCGCCGACAATAATCCGTAAGCCAGAATCAGATCCTCAGCCGCAACCACATCGAATCCTTCGGTCTCCAGTAATTCACGGACTGTCTCTCGCGTATCTGTATCGTCTTCTGCAACCAAAACTAGCGCCTTTGCCATAACTTCTCCAGACATATTTTGAAATCACTAGATCATTTACCGTGCCAAGCGGCAATTATCCGTAAGTTTTTTTGGTTGAATATTCCCGCGCAGCCCTCGCGCTAATTACCTGAGTTTCCGACAAAGTCGCATTGCTGGTTCGCAAAATCTGATGAGGAACCTCTAATTGTTAAAACGCGTTTACCGTTTCAGTACAGGTCATTTCAACAAAGGCGATTAAAACGCTACAATTCCGCACTCTCACCAGGACCAGTTCAGCAATCCCTGAATCGCCCAATTCTTGCCATTGTTATCCGTGAGTTTGAATTTTGCGCTACCGTCGAAAGGTCCCAGTTTGAACTGATCGACCTCAAAACTGATCGTTTCTCCGGCCGCGTTCTTTGTGAAGCTGAATGAAAGATCGAATCCCGATTCCGTCTTCAAATCGCCATCGAACGTCACGCTGAGAGGCTGACCGGAGCTTTGGCTGATGCTGAAGCCGACATCCAGCTTTACATCGCCAGGAAAAGCCTGGAATTGTCCACCCAGAGTGATGCTATCGCCGGTTTTTCCGTTTGAATCGACAATCTTGAGCTCGAGATCGCCGGAGAATTTACTGACGTTAATAACGGTATTGATCACGATGGTTGAAGTGAGAATGCCTCCCTGGCTGCTCTCGTCGATTGAGTAACTGATTGTCCAGTTGTCGTTAATGACCAGAGCTCCGGTGAAACTAACACCCCACGACACACCGCCGTTGTCTGTATAGGAATACTGAAGCTGGTTCGTGCTTCGATTGAAGGTGAGACTTGCCGGTAACGTAAAGGTCGCCGGTCCGTTTGGGGTTTGATATGTAAAAGTCAGCTTGCTCTGATCACCCGCGTCCTGTCCCCACTGTCCCTTAAAGCTAAGTACATACGGAAGATTCCCGTCGACGTTGTCACTGAAACTGTAGGCAAATCCGTTTGTCACTCGGGATATAAGTCCGCCACTGGCAAATTGTGAAGTCGTATCATTTATCGTGATCGATAAAACATTGGAAGCATCAAAATCCCAGCTCCCGGAAAGCACGAACGACTGTTCGCCCGCACCACTTAGCATCACCCTGAGCCTGGCGTTGTTGTCCACTGAGTAATCGACTAAGGTGCCATCCGTCAACGTATCGAAGTTGATTACCTGCGCGCCTCCCGCTGAGAGGCAAAGCTGGTTGTTTACAAACTGCCATGTAAGGCCGCTGAAAACAGGAAGCGGCGGATTGTTGTTTGTACTGATGGAATTGCTGGTTAGAACAATATTGTTCGAACTGTCTGTGTTCCAGGTGCCGATTACTGTTGAGTTTTGCGTGACGTTCCCGGCAGTATCCAGAACATACGTTGTGCCATTGCTTGTTAATTGAAATGTGCTCATATTTGTCTCTCTCAAAAATGATTTACCAGACTAATGCTGAAATAGACTCTTCCGTGACCTTTGCCAGTCGCTCCGTCGCCTATTCCGTATGCCCAATCGAGTTTGAAAACGGCAGGACCGTAGAGGAATCTCAGTCCTGCGCCGGGACCAACTTTAGTGCCTGCCGGTGAATTGCTCGTGCGATATGCGGCTCCAACATCGGTGAAGGCGGCAATTCTCACGTTCTTTCGGATAAAAGATCGTCGACCTTCATACGCGTGTAGCGTCCCGGGCACAGGGAGCCATAGCTCGTTTTGAAGACTCCACAATCGTCGTCCAATTGCATCATCTTCGCGAAATCCGCGAAGCATCTCGGCGCCGCCAAGAGAAGCTTGCTCAAAAATCGGCGTCCCGGCGCTGTCGATCTCTGCGTGTCCTGTGATATCCGTCTCGACGCCGTCGAATAATTGCTGATGATAATTCGAAGTTATAATCAGGCTTCGGTAATTTGGCTCATTTCCGAAACCGAGACCCAGGCGAAGATCACTGTCGAAACCTATCCTGCGCAGATAAGGATTGTTGTTTTTCTGGTACAAAAAGAAACCGGATAAATCCAACGTGGTTATATTCTGGTTTGTCCCAGTTTGTCCCGCCGGAGTCAACGTTACAGTCGTTTGCCGACCTTCAGCCGTGAATTGCAGCAGTTTGCCGTTTCGGTCGCGAAAGACTTCCAGTTCTGCCTTTGCATAGCCACCGGTGCGTCGCTCGTTTGTGTCCTGCCCGGCCAGGAACCGATCCGCGTTGAAGTCGGTCGAGCCGGTGAATTGAACATTCAATCGACGAAAGAATCGACTGTCGCCGATCGAAGAACCAAATAGAGCGAAATCTTTTGAATAGCTTAACGAGCCCAGCGCGTTCTTTTGATCTCCGATCTGAACCGAGATCGTCCCTTCGTTTGTCGTTCGCTGGTAGCCGCCAATGAAACGAATTCCCTGTCCGGGTTTGTAATCGAATCCCAGACTGAGATTGTTTCGAGTCTTTTTCTCTACAGCGGTCTCTTGCGGAGAACTCTTCGGATCGGTCAGATTCGAAGACCTACCGAGGCTTTGATCCGATGTCTTCAAGGCAGGGTTTACCGATTTAGGCCCGTTCAAACCTGGCGAAGAAACAGTGCTGTGTGTCGGAGAGGGCTTCTTTGTGGCTGTTTTCGCAGCCGGTCGAATCAGGATATCCACATAAAACTTGTTAGCGCGAGCCGACCCACCGTCCGTCACTATAGTCGTGCCGAATCCGAACTGAGCAATATTTGCCTGCTGATCCTGGAATAAAAACTGATTGAGCAGCGGCTCAGATCCCGCGGTGAAACCAAGGTCAAGATAGTCCAACGCCTGCGTCGATGTATCACCCGGGGCCAGGGGAAGATCATTCCACCGAACCGTGTTTGCAACGTAAAAACGGAACGGTCTGTCGGCGAGCAGGAAATAGAGGATCTTGTCTACGGTCGTAGGGTCCAGCGTGGTTTTGTTCTCTATAATGATGCGGCCGACGCGTTGGTCCTGAATCGCTATATAGCGCCTGGTATCGTTCGTCGTTGAAACCTGGATTTGTGGACTGTAGCCGTTGCCAGCGTAATAAGCCGAAAGCATCTGCTGAATATAGTAGCTTCGCCAAAGTTTATCGGACGCAGACTGCAGCAAGCCGCGAACTAATGCGGACGGCGGGGTCGTATCGCCGTTTGCGCAATGATCTCCCCTGGTCCGCGGCGCACAAACGCTGAAAGCCGAGGTATCGCTCCAGGATTTAACAGGATCCATCACGAGAAAGGTCGCTGTTCCCTTAACTGGATCGTATTTCGGACGAAGCGGCAGGTAAAGTGCCGTTTTCGGCAACGATCCGGCAGCGGAAACAAAGTCGGTCTCGCCAGCAGGAAATGGTCCCTGCGAACCATTGAAAAAGAGATTATTGAAGGCGTTTCTCAATGAATGCCTGGTATTGCCGGTCGCCCATTTGTTAAAAACGACGGAATATTGATCCCAACCTCCATTAAAATCAGACAATTGCTTAACGGAGGCGCTGTCTTTTGGTAGGCCGGTTTGGCTGTCGATCTCGGCTGAAACCAGCGTGTACCAATAAATCTGCGGAGCTTGCCTGAACGCCCAGTCAATGTCGTCAAACAGCTTCGCCTCTATCTGTGAAAGCGAGGGAGCGTGTCCGTCAAATGCGAGGTTTTCCTTAAATTGCGTGGTTGCTGAGAATCCGCCGCCGCTTTTGCCACGATCTACCGTGAGCCTGCCGTTTCTAACCTCGAAAAAGACCGTCAAGGTGCTCTGGTTCGCGGCGTTTGGTTGGCATTGAACCGTTATATAATTGGCGCCGGCCAGCAGACAAACCAATAGCGCAAAACAACTTAGCGCTCTGTTCAGCAAAGAATGATCGGTCCGGCTTTTTTCCACGGAAATACGACTGCTTTAAGAATTACAGAGTTAGAGCCCTATCGGGTTAATCACCGAAACAGAATGTGTTACGGCAAGGACGTCGGCTGACGTTCTATTGTTTAGAGTTGCTCTCCTGTCTCGTTAAAGTTAGGGCGCGTACGCGAGACATCAACCGCCCGGTTAAGATAACACGAGATTGACTGATTTCGAGCAAAGATTTTGAAGCTGTCCAACCAGATCAAGAACCGACCAGGTCCTAAACGAACGTTTAAAACTGTGACATCAGTTGGCCACAAAAGTCCTTTGCTCTCCGGTGTCACAGCTCTAATTGTCCGTAATTAAACTGCTTAACTGATCTGTGACAGGTGTGACAGCAGTTGGCCGAATTCAGCGGCGTGCCTGATCTAAACGCACCAGGACTTAATGTCAAGTTACGGCGAGTTACATGGATTATTTAATGTAAATTATCTGGTATGGCAGGTTAATATATTGCAATTATTGATTATTAATAAACGTCAAAAGACCTGCGCGCAACCAGCACACCACCCGCACGGAGTTCGACCGTGTACTTGCCCGCATTCCAGGATCCCGACCGTGACTTTGCGTAGCCGAGGGTGTAATAGGTTATGGTTGGAGTGGTCGGCAGCTTGCAATCCAAGTCCTGGGAAGTCAGTAGGTTACCAGTGGGATCATACCAAAGAGCATTAACTGTAAACGACTCCGCCGTAGATCCGGTGGAATCGATACCCAGCTCCCACGCGATCTCGGTTGTTTCGTCATTTTTGAAACGATCAAAATAGAGTCGTCTGGCCGATGGATTACTGTTTTCGAAAAATCGGAGAGAAACGACGGTTACGTTGATTCCTGGTACTGAGCTAACAACGACTCCGGATACCGATGGGTCGGAAGCATCCGGAGAACGATCGGCCGTCTGTCCGCCCAGGCCAGACCATCCTAAATATATGAATCCAAGAACGAGAACCACGATTAATGCGACTTTAACGACACTTCGCTTTTCAAAATACCGTCCGAAGAGGATAAACCCTTGTCCATCATCGTATTGGGATACAACACCGTGACTTGCGACGGCATCCTTAACCTTTATTCTTTCTCGTTTTTCTTTGACAGGCTTTGAACGCGCCAAAACTGTTGAGACATGACGATTTTTAGGCGCCGCCGAAAGCTCGCCGGTCGCAGTTTGCTTGCTGGTAGTGGGCGCAGTAGGCCCGCCATCTTTTTCATCTTGCGATCTGTCAACCCGCGTGTAGAGGTCGACACCGCTTGGCGCGGCGGCTATTTCGCACCACGGACACGATTTAAGGTGATTTCCAAAAGTATGCTGCCGATTGATTTTACACGATTTCGCTGAAGCGCTGAACCGATCAAGCGCTTTATACCAGTTATCCGCTGTCGGTCTGACTGTCGGATCTTTGTAACCGTCAACGAAACATTTAACAAACAGGTTTTGAATTTCAGGGCTTAGAATTCCGAACGACGGTGCTGTTTGTTCGACAGTGCGGCTTCCGGTTGCAAACGCAAACTTGCCGGCGCAAATCTGTTTTGCCAATATCGCGGAGCTATCGCCCGCAACGCCCTCAGCAGAAAAAGGATGCTGCCCCTCCATCAACAATTTGAATATCAGAACGGCCAGTCCAAAATGATCTTGTTCCGGGCCAAAATCGCAGTCTGTCAGTCCTTGCAGCTCGGGCGGAAGAAATTCGATGGCGTTCCCGGCTGATTTGTATATGACGTGTTTATTTTTGTCTGTAAGTTGCAGAGTGTCGGCGCCAACAACGGTCACTCTTTTACCGGGAGAAACCAGAATGTGAGATTCCTTAATATGTCCGAGAGCTATGTTGTTTCGATGCAATACGTTTACTGCGCCGCACAGATTTCTGGCGATGCGCATCAGGGAACGATAGCTGAATTCCGGAAACTGTTGCTGCCGAAGCTCCGCGCGGTAACAGCTGGTTATCTGATAGCTATTTGTTGCGCGCGGCATAATCATTCCCGCCACGGTCGGACCGTCGGGTCCATTACGCAACAACAGATCGATTGGCCAAGCGACGGAAAATTCCTGATCGGGATCATCTATTCCGGCGGGAAGATGGTCCACCATGTAGGTCAGTTTGTCGGATTGTTCTTTTGACCGCCTTGAAAGGAGTTTCGCTACCAGGTTTGCATCCTGGATGAGGGCGTAAACCTTTGATTGATGGCTGTTTCCAAGCTCCAATACAGAATCGAAAACAATGGGTTTCGATTCAAACAGATTCCGAGCGCGCATACGTATTCCGTCAAAAAAGATAATTCACCTTCTTATCGTCCGGAATAACAGCGCCTTCAGTGAAGATTCGTCGAGCGGCGGATGAAATTCTGAAGTTAAACATCCTCTTACTTATCGTATATTCGCTAGCTTGAATCTATGTTGGAATGTTAAAATCATTCTATGGGAAGAATCGTTATTGACCTGCCACAAGATATTAATGAGCATGTCAGCCTCACGGCTGAAGAGGGCGATGTATTGCTCGAACAGTTATCGATTGGCGCGCCCGTGTCAAGAAAACTCCCGCGTCGCAATTCTGCCAAACCAGATCTTGCTGAGGAGACTGAAAAGATCCTTGGCATTTGGTCCGATCGCTTTACTCCGGATCAAGCCGAACAGTTCGCAAATCAAATAAGGAGCGTCGGTGGCCGTCCTGATTGATACTAATATTATCGCCAGGATTCTAGCCGGTGATATCGGGCTCGCAAAGATGGTAATCAACCTGGATGACCCGGTGATTAATGCCATCGTCTGGATTGAAACTATCCAAGGATCGAAGAGCAAATCGGAAATACGTTCGATCGAGCAATATCTCGATAGCTATCAGCTTATTCCTATTGATGATGAGGTCTCGGAAGAAGCCCGGAGATTGATAAAGCAATACTCGAACAGCCACGGGCTAATGCTTGCGGATTCAATTGTTGCTGCAACCTGTGTGGTCTATAACCTCGAGCTTTTGACATTGAATTTAAAGCACTTTAGATTTGTGAGCGGACTTAAATTGCTAAGAATCTAAACTGACATCAAGCGTTCCCCAAGAGGAAGATTAAACGCCTGTTTATTCCACTTATTCCAGGGTTTGCCATCCACTGCGATTAATCTCGATTTTCATAATCGGATGGATTTCCCAGATTGTCCCGCGAGTCTTTCCGACCTGATCGGGATGCTCTGGATCCAGCATCAGCCAGCCGCTGATCCTCACTTTTGTCTGATCCTTTACCAGTCGTTCAAGATTAGAAATGGTCCAGGCGGGATGCTTATATCTGACGCGTGGGGTGGCTTCCACTACGATCGAGGCGCTGCGATCCTCTCCAGGTGAAGCCGTCAGCCAGATATGGTAGTCGCGCGTTTCATTATCAGATCCATGGCAATTGGTCGATTCAGGACCTTCCAGCTTGACGCCTGCCAGATAACCTTCAACGGAAACCGGTATCCCTTCGTAACGGCTAACTTCGGCGACATCTGAGCTCGACCAGTGCTCGCGGGTTTTACGATCTATTTCGGCGGGCCACGTCAGCTTCTCAATCGCATCGAAAGCTACCGGAGTGTAATGGCCTTCATCAACCCTGTTCTTTAGAAGATTTAGCTGGCGATCCCGACCTTCACCTTCTGGTGAACAACCTTCGAAGGACGTCTCTTCAGGTTTTGGTTTAACTGTCATTTCAGGCAGTCCGGCAACGGGCGGACGAGACGGCAAGCTCGGCGTTCGCTTGTAGAATTTCCATAATCCGTAGGCAATGACGATTAAGATTATCGCCACTGTGACGAGCGTGGAAAGAGTCTTCTGAGAGACAGCGCCTCGTTGGGAGTTCTGCAACTTCAACTTATGACCTCCATAAAAATCAATAATTTCTAGAATTTACGCTATTTTAATTAAAGTAGCCGATCAATTGCAACTTAAACGTTCCACGCACCTCTCCTGACTTTAAAGATTACTCATAAATTACTGAATTTCTTGCGATTTCTGACATTTATATGCATCGAATTGGCACTTTAAAGGTCCGTTAAATGCTTGCTTAAGCGATGCTTAATGCTTTAAGCGGCCCTTAAACAATTAGGCAATCGCTTTGCGTGTTTAAATCGTTTGGATGCAGCGGATTAGGTCGTCCCTTTGCAGGTTCAGGCGTAATACGAGTCGACTGCTGGTTGGCCGGTATAGTTCGGACCGGCTTTATCATCTGCTCCGAGATAACGGTAACCGAGGTTGAGCTCCCTGTGGGCGTCAGAGCGGATTATATGACGCGTCCGCTGCCAATCCAGCCCGGCAGATCGAAAGCGTTTGAGAAGGGTTCTGGTGAGCGGCTTTCCGTCCGTTCCCTTTATGTTGTTCAGATCGAGATTCGCGACAAAGACCCCGTTCGGTTTAAGCCACGAACAGGCATTGGTTATTGCTCCCAGTTTGTCACCCAGGTAATGAAGACCGTGAACACAAGTGATCAAATCGTAGGTTCGAGCTGGCTGCCATTGGAAAACGGATGATTCGACCATCTTCAAAAAATGAAGGGGGGCTGCGTACGGATCAAAATGGGAAATGAGGTCGAGTCCCGTGATATCGAGAGGGTCCGGTAAAGCTTCGGTTGCAAGGGTTTCGGCAGCTTCGATCAATGCTCGCCCTCGGCCGCAACACAGGTCAAGCCAGTTCACCCGATCTCCGCTCGCCAGCCTGCTTCTCAGGAAATCCAAAATATTGAATTTGAGATCTTTTGAGTAGCTGTTCTCGCCCGTGCAGACACGTTCCCGGTTCATCAGGTTGTTGGCAACTATGGACGAGCGTTCAAGGTCTTCGTTAGACAGCATGTAATTAGCGGAAATATTGCGGAACATGTTTTAGCGCGACGAGTAAATGTAAAACGGATTACCTTCGCTGTCGTCGGCATCGATTCGCTCAAACGGAAACTTCGAAGAATCGAGCAGGTCGGCAACCTTCAAATCTGCCTTCTGTCGTCGCTGTGCCCGTCGGCGCAACTTTGCTGATTCTGGAAGTTGACGGGAAACATAAGTTCCTGAACCGACTTTGCCCTCAATATATCCTTCAGAAAAGAGTTGTTCATAGGCATGTGACACGCTGTTTCGCGAGATATTCAGGCTGGTCGCGAGCGAACGAGTAGATGGCAGTCTAGATCCCGGTGGCAGTTCGCCGGAAAGAATCGAGTCCATTATCGCGCGGTAAACCTTGTGATAAAGGCTGCGTCCGGGAGTCGATGCAATCGAAAACTCTGTGAGGTTTGTTTTAATTACCCGCCTGGACATTCACGCTTGACCTTTAAATGGCACCTGAAAAAATCAAAGTGGTGCTTGTTTAGTGTCGATTCTGCCGTTAACTTTACCAAGCCTGATTTTAACATCAAATTCGCCAAACAGGAGCTTAACCAATGATCTCTTCCGGTTTAGCAACGATTTACGTATCCGATATGGACCGCGCCGTCGAGTTCTACAGCGGTGTTCTGGGTCTTAAGCTGGCCTATCGTTTCGGAAACGACTGGGCGCAGATAATTGCGGGTCAGGGGCTCACGATTGGGCTGCACCCGGCTTCGGATCAGTCACCTGCGGGTAAAAAGGGCTCTATAACGATTGGCCTCAACGTTTCTAAGCCTCTGGAAGAAGTGGTTAAGGAGCTGAAGGAGAAAGGCGCTAAAATTAACGGCGAAATCGTCAACGACGAAGCGGTAAAGGTGCAGTACATAGAGGATCCGGACGGAAACGAGATCTATCTTGCTGAGGTCAACGCCCAGTACAGCCAATTTATCGATGGCGACTGGAAAAAAGAGACCGCCTGACGTTCTGACTAAATAATTCGGAGAACAATTAATGAATTGGACAAGGTTTGCACTTACAGTGCTGATCGGGGGAACTGTTGTCTCTACGACCGATTGGCTCTTTACGGGAGTTCTGTTTCACGACAAATACAAGGTGTTTCCCGAAGTCTGGCGCACGGCCGAACAGGGATTTTCCGAAGGGCGAGCGATAGCCTGGACAATAGTGCTGGTATTTCTGACCAGTGCGGCTTTTACGTACGCCTGCGCGTATTTCGAGATTAATGATTTTTCCCGAATGATAGTATTCGCGCTTTTAACCTGGTTAGCGGTAACCGTGCCAATGGCAGTCGCCGAAGGGTTGTATATGAAACTCGACCCAATGGTCGTTGTCTCGCATCTGGTTTCCTGGGGCGTGAAACTGGCAATTTTGGCAGCAACAATACGCCTGATTATGCCGGCCCCACAACGATGAGTTCTATTCGCCGCGCAAGACCACCATTGGATCGCTTTTTGACGCGCGTCGGGCAGGCAAATAGCAGGCGATCAGCGACACACTAATCAATGCGATAGAAACGCCAATAAATGTTGACAGATCGCCTGCCCGGATTTCGAACAACAAACTGGAAATCAATCGAGTTAACCCGACGGCGGCAATAATGCCGATGGTTAATCCAATAGCCATTCTGGTCATTGCCCACCTGAGCATCATTTTCAAAATCGTGACCCTCTCTGCGCCAAGCGCCATCCGGATTCCGATTTCCTTCATTCGACTTGCCACCGTGTATGAGACCAGACCGTAGACACCGAGCGCGGCAAGAATTGTCGCCAGAAGCCCAAACAACGACAACATCGACGCACTGAAACGCTCGCCTGCCGCCGAATTATCGACCAGTGATTTCATCGAAGTAACAAGAAAGACCGGTTGATCCTTGTCAACATCAGCCACAGCTTTGCGGATATCCTGTGTCAGATCGATCGAGGGGTTTTTGGCCTTTACCACCAGAAAATCCGAAAATGATATACCCTGTTCCGCCGGCACATACACTGCCGATCTGCCTGTTTCGGCGAGAGCGCTGTCTCTGGTTGTTTTGACGACACCGACGACCTGTCGCCATTCGCCTGCCTTGTCGATTCCGTCAAAATAAAGTCGCTTTCCCAGAGGATTTTCGCCTGGCCAGAACTCTTTTGCAGCTGTGTCGTTAACAAGCAAAGACCGGAATCCGCTCTGCGCATCTTCGGGGCTCAACATTCGACCACTGACTAGTGGAATACCCATTATTGAAAGATAATTCGGAGTTATAGAAAAAACTTCAGCGGTGGGCCGTTTATCGCCTTGTTCAGTGGAAGGATGTTCTTCGATATCGACATACGCGCCAGAGATGTTACCGGAAAGGGGCACGCCGTCGACGGTCGCAGCCGATTCGACCGCCGGGTCGGATTGCAACTGATTCAATGGCTTGCGAAAGAAAACCATCTGGGCGTCCTGGTTGGGGTAACGATTGGTCGGCAGGACTATTATCGCGGCAGTTATTCCGTCCGGCCGAAATCCGGTATCTACGTTCAGCAGTTTCACAAAGCTCTGCATGAGCAACGCAGCTATGATTGCCAGCGGGACACACAGGGCCAATTCGGAAATTATCAATATCTCTCGCGTGCGAGCGCGCCTTGTTCCTGCGTTTCCGCCGCCATCTTTTAATGCCTCTAAGGGATCACAATCTGCCGCTTGCCAGGCAGGTAATAGCCCGAACAGCAGTCCAGCCAGCAATGAGAGACCTATAGTGAGCAACAGCACTGTGATGTCGATATGTGTCTCGTATAACCGTGGAATATCCTGTGGTGCGATTTTTAGCAATACGTTGAGAGTCAAACCGGCCAGTAAAAGCCCCGCGCAGCCTCCGATAAGTGCAAGCAGCAAACTTTCGGTGATCCATTGCCTGACTAATCGCCATCGATTCGCTCCGAGGGCAATCCTGATGCCGGTTTCGCGGCGGCGATTCAATGCCCTTGCCAGCAGCAGGTTAGCAATGTTGGCGCACGCGATAAGCAATACTATCGCTGTCGCGCCCCAGATAATCAGCATCGCTTTCCAGGTGTTGCCAAAAATGAATTCGCTAAAAGCAACAATGTTCGCGCTTCTACCGGCGTTCGATTGCGGATAAATCCGGGCAAGGTCATTGTAGATTCTATCGACATCGGATTGGGCCTGATTGATAGTAACACCAGGGCGGAGTCGGGCAGTTACCATTACAGTGCGACCGGATCTGCTCAGCTGTTTGGCGTCTAGTCCAATCGGAATCCAGAAGGCCATTTGCCGTGTCGGAGGATTTACGGAGGAAGGTATCACGAGCGGAAAATTGAAATCGGGCGGCATCACGCCGATAACCTGGAAATCCTCCTGGTCCTGGTTAGTCAGATGAATCTTCCTGCCGACTATACGTTGCTCCCGCCCAAATTCGTTTTGCCAGGTGCTGTAACTCAGAATCACAACATGTTCATGCCCGGGCTGATCGTCGTCGGCCGTAAAGGTTCGACCGAGAAGCGGCTTTGCGCCGAGCATTGATAGCATATCGTAGGAAACGGCCGAGCCATATAACGCTTCAGGCATGCCATTTCCTGTGAGCGTCACAACAGCAAAGCGCGATGCGCCCATCGACTCAAAGCTGCGATTTTGCTCGCGCAAATCCGCGAAGTCGCGATATATAAGCCAGTCACCTGATTGGCCGTTCTTCAATTGAACCAGTCGGCTTGGGTCAGCAAACGGCAAGTCGCGAATGATGACCGCTCTTATGATGCTGAATATTGCGGTATTCGCTCCGATTGCCAACGCCAGAGTGAGTATGGCGGCGGCAGTGAATGCGGGAGTTTTGCGTAGCGCTCGAAATGCGAATAAGAGATCAAATTTGAATTGTTCGAACCAGGTCATTCCCCACATTTGTCTTGTTACCTCTCTGATCAGCGCGTCGTTTCCAAGCTCTCTTCGCGCAGAAGCGGCAGCCTTTTCCACGGAGTCGCCGCGTTCGATACAATCACGCGCGGCCATTTCGATATGACTGTTGATTTCCTCTTTTAGCTCGCTTTCGCGTTTATGTCTCCAAAAGTGAGTCTTCATTTTCGTATTATCTGCGTATAAGGGCTCCGGATTTCACTGTGATATACTGTAGCGGAAAGGATAATCACAATGACGGAAACCGCATCGCAAATCCTTGCCCAGGCCTTGACGCTTTCGTCTGAGGAACGCGCCGAATTGGCTGACCGCTTGCTTGAGAGTATTCATAAAATTGATCCTCATCTCGCTGAGCTTTGGGTTCAGGAAGCTGAAGATCGAATGGCGGCTTTTGACAGAGGTGAAATGGAAACTGTTTCCCTGGAAGAGGTCTTCGATAAAATCAATCGCCAGCGCTCCAACGGAAAGTAGAGTCCTATTCATATCTGAGCGCAATCATCGGATCGATCTTTGATGCGCGAAGCGCCGGAATGAAACCCGCCAGCACTGCGACTACGATCATCAATAAAACGCCAATAGCGATAGTCACGGGATCGTTTCGCGATACACCGTAAAGCATGCTCTCAATCAGACGATTCAAAATAAACGCGTTCACCAATCCAATCGCTATACCGATAGAGACAAGCCATAACGTTTCGCGTAGCACCATCGAAATAATCTCTCGGGCCTGAGCACCGAGCGCGGTTCGAATACCGAATTCCTGAGTCCGATTTGCGACGCTATATGACAGAAGCCCGAATAGACCGATGAACACCAGCATCACCGCCAGCAATCCGAACAGGCTTGAAAGAACGGCGAAGTGACGTTCGGTCGCGTATGTCAGCTCTGCCTGGTCGCTCTGACTGCGGAACTCGGTTGGAATCAGGTTCGGATTTACTTCCGTGACTTTTTCTCGAATGATTGAAGCGAGAGAGAGAGGATCGACGGCCGTTCTGACTTCAAATGTAACCTCGCTCGGCTGAAATGGGTAGAACGCTGTTGGCGGCACCGCTTCGCGCACGCTGGTGAATTTAGAATCGCGCACGATGCCAACTACCTCGATCAATTCGCTGTCTGGCATCGATTCGGTCACTGGATTTTTTGTCATTCCGAATCTTTGGCCTATTGGGTTAACGTTTTGAAAATATTTCCGAGCAAGCGTTTCATTGATAACAGCGTGATAGGGTCCCCCAGAGATCCAATCCTGCGAGTCTTTCATCGACAAGCCGCGTCCGAGCACAATCTGCATTCCCATCGTGTCGAAAAAGTTGGGCCAGACATTTTGCTCAAACATCGTCGGGTTTTCTCCCGCTTCCCTAACGTGGTTTCGCACCCATATATAAGGCATCGGCAAATCCCGAGTCAGCAGCGGCCATTGTGAATTGGTGACGGCTGTTACGCCTGGAACAGCCTGAATCTGATCGCACACCTGCTGGAATATCTCAGGTATTTGCTTGCGCTGTTCGCGATTCATTCGGGTGGAGACTTTGAACAGCAACAGATTCCTGGTATCAAATCCTATCTCTGTTCGTTGCAGATTGATCAGGGTTCGAACGAACAATCCGGCGCCGGTAAGCAGAACGACCGACATTGCAATCTGCATGATCAACAGGGTCTTGCTCACGACAGAGCGCGATCGTCCAAAGCCGCTCTGACTTTTCATTGCAGCGTTCAAATCTATCGTTGTGGCTCGAATCGCAGGTACGATGCCGACCAGAAGACCTGTGATCAGGCTGACGGCGGCGGTAAAACCGAGTACTCGCAAATCTATCTGCGGCTCAATCACGATCGATGGATTCATTCGGTTGATCCAGGCAAGAAAAAGACCGTTTCCCCATACGGCGAACAGCGCTCCAAGAACAGCGCCGGCCACAGCAAGCATTAAACTTTCAGTGAGCAATTGGCGAATCAATCGCCCGCGGCGCGCGCCCATGGCCATCCGGACTGCAATCTCTCTGCTGCGTACAAAGGACCGCGCTAACATCAAATTCGCGAGGTTGGAACAGACGATCAACAGGATAATCCCGACGATCGCCAGCATTATTCGGACCAGGCTTGCCAATTCTTCTCTGGACTCGGTCAATCCCTGGTTTCCTGCGGAGACCTGAAGCTGCGGCGCATCAGGAGTATTATTGCGAAACTTGCCCGATCCTTTGTCGGAGTTCAGAGTCCATCCCTCAAGTGACGTTGAGTAAAAAGTTCCCTGAAGATCGGTCTTCACGTCGTCAAACGTTGAAGATGGCTTTAATCTTCCCATTACCATCAGCGGCCACAGCCATGGCTCTTGTTTCATGGTATCGGTGAATTTAGGACCGATGTGCCCGATACGGTTGCTCATTGACAGCGGAATCGCCATGTCAGGCGAAGAACCAATATCAAGCGTTCCTGAGAACCGGCCCTCCACCACGCCGATGATCGTGAATGGGGTGGCGTCAAGCTTTACTGTTTTGCCGATCGCCGCCGGATTGCGACCGAACTCTCTTTGCCAGTAACGGCTGCTGATGACAATTACAGGCGCTGATGTATCCAAATCATCTTCATCGCTTAATAAGCGCCCCGCGACAGCGCGAACACCGAGCGCGCTGTAGTAATTGCCCGACACCATTTGAATCGATGGGGATTCAGTATCGTCATCAACTCCATCCAACTTGAAAAGACTGGTGAAGGCAAATACGTCGGAAAGCGATTTTGACTGCGAACGGAATTGCTGGTAGGTGAGATAAGAAAACGATCGACTTGCGTGAGCTCCAGTATCCTTGTTTACCGATACACCGGGCCAGAAGCCGCTGCCCATCAATCGTTGCCCGGAAGTCCAGCTTAAAAGAACCAGTTGTTCCGGACTGCGCACAGGCAGCGATTTTAGCAACACCTCGTTTGCCACACTGAAAATTGCAGTGTTCGCGCCAATTCCAAGCGCCAGCGATAACACGGCGACGGCGGTAAACGCCGGACTCTTGCGAAGTATTCGAAGACCGTATCCGATGTCTTGCGAGAGCCGTTCGAGCCACATCAATCCCCACGCCTGACGAGTAACTTCCTTTACGAGACCAACGTTCCCCATTTCGCGCCGCGCGGCAGCGTTAGCTTGTTCCGCGGACTCACCGCGTTCGATGCGTTCGCGGACTGCCAAATGCAAATGCTGATTTATCTCTTCGTCCAGATCTTCTTCACGTTTTTTTCGCCAGAACGGAAATCGCATCGACGACTCCTCTAACTATTCATATCTCAAGGCAAGCATCGGATCGACGCGCATTGCTTTGCGCGCGGGAATGTAACTGGCCAATAGCGCGACTGCTCCCAGCAGCAACGCGATAAGAGTAAAGGTCAGCGGGTCAGTTGCGCTGACATTGAAAAGGAGTCCCTGCATAAGTCGCGTCAGACCCAGCGCCGCTGCGATTCCAATGGTGATTCCTGTCAAACCTAAGATCAGTCCTTCTCCGATAACCAGTTTCAAAATGTCCAGTCGCTGAGCGCCCAGCGCCACTCGAACGCCAATCTCATTCGTGCGCTGCGCAACGGAATACGCTATGACGCCGTAAATTCCGACTGTGGACAACAGCAGCGCCACACCAGCAAATATTCCAAGGAGCATCATGGAGAATCTTCTTGAAGCTACAGATTTCGCAACAAGATCGTTCATTGTCGAAGCTTCCGAAATCGGCAGTTGGTTATCTACGGATCGAATCTCCTGACGAACTGCAGCGGCCAGATTCAACGGGTCACCATCGGTTCTGATTACCAGCGTTCCCGTCCACCCGCCGGTCAGATACATATCCAGTGTCGGTTTAGCGTCCAAACCCATCTGTTTAGTGTTTCCGACCACTCCGACAACAGTTATCCAGAACGGCGTCGGTGACAGAGGCGATTGGTTGATCCTTTTACCGACCGCGACCTGACCCGGCCAGTAACGCTCAGCCATTGTCTGGTTGATCACAATGTTTGTTCCCGACCAATCACGCTCGTCCAACGTTCTGCCTGCGAGCAAAGGTATGCCAATCGTTTTGAAATAATCATCACTGACAATTCGATATTCTGCCACAGGCAGGGCGGAGGTATCGGTCAGAGGCTCACCTTCCGGTAAAAATCTTGTTTGTTGCGGAGCGGTGGAATCCAGGGGTAAATAGCTGATACCAGCTGCGGAGACGACGCCCGGCAGAGCCTTAACTCGGTCGGCAATCCGCTGGAAGAGCTTCGCATTTGGTGTGCTGTCCCCTACGTCGTCTTCATTGGCAACGGAGATCTGCATCGTCAGCAAGTGATCGGGTTTGAAGCCCGGATCAATTTCCAGCAGATGCCTGAAGGTCCTGATTAACAAACCCGCTCCGATGAGCAGAACCAATGCCAGAGCGATCTCAGATACAACCAAAAGCCCACGAGTATAGCGGTTGAACCCTATGCTGGACGTTTTCGAGCCTTGCTTAAGTATTTCGCTCAATTGAGTTCTAGATGCCTGAAGCGCTGGCAGAATCCCGCAAATCAAACCCGTCAGAAATACTGCTCCCACGGCAAATCCGAGAACGCGACCATCGATCCCAATTTCATTCAAACGTGGAAGATCGGCCGGACCGGCTGCGACCAGCAAATGAATTCCTTTTATTGCGAGAAGGAACCCGACTGTGCCCCCAATCAACGATAGTAACAGGCTTTCGGCAAGCAACTGCCTCATTACGCGCAATCGCGATGCACCCAGCGCAGTGCGAAGCGCGACTTCCTTCTGGCGCGTTGCCGCTCTTGCCAGCAGCAAATTCGCAACGTTGGTGCATGCTATCAAAAGAACAAACCCCACAGCCCCAAACAGGAGCAAGAGCATCGGTCTGGTCTTGCCCACAATATCTTCCTGCAGCGATGTGACCGATGCGCCCCATCCCGTACTGGTCCTTGGGTATTGCTGTCGAAGCCGTTCTTCGATCGATGTCAGTTCAGATTGAGCCTGCTGGATCGTAACTCCGGGCTTTAAACGGGCAATGACGCTGATGGGATGGAATCTGCGACTTGTAAGCTCATCTCCAATCAAACCCAAAGGCATCCAGACATCGGCCCAATCAACCAGATCAATGGCAGGCAGAACTCCCACTATCCGGTATGATGCGCCATTTAGTTTGATCGTTTTGCCGACCGCGTTTTGATCACCGCCGAAACGGCTTTGCCATAGTTTGTGGCTGATCATTACTACCTGTTCGTTGCCAGATTGATCTTCCTCCGGCCGGAAAGTACGGCCGACAATCGGGTTCACTCCAAGTAAGGAAAAAAGATTTGAGGTCGCGTATGTCGCTTTAATTCGTTGCGGATCGCCGCCATCGGTGAGATTGAGTCCCGTTGGCACGTACCGAAAACCGGCAACCATCGAAAACGAATTCGCGTGATCCTTGAATTCGTAATAATCGGGAGTCGATGCGCCAATGTGAGGAAATTTCGGCAGATATGTTTCCCAAATCTGTACGATTCGATCGGGTTCCGGATAAGGAAGCGGACGCAATAGAACGGAGTTGACGACGCTGAAAATGGCCGTGTTAGCACCGATACCTAACGCGAGCGTGACGACGGCGATTAAACTGAATGACCGATTTTTAAGCAGAGTCCTTGCGCCAAAGCGAAAATCCTGTGCTAGTTGCTCAAGCCAGATCCAGCCCCACATGCTGCGTGTGACGGCCCTTACCAGATCAACGTTACCTATTTCTCGCCGAGCAGAGGCTGTTGCCTGATCCGGGTCCTCGCCGCGATCGACGCGGTCGTTTATTGACTGGCGAAGGTGATTGTTGATCTCGTCATCTAACTCTGTTTCTCGTTGTTGTCGCCAGAATGGGATTTTCACGGAACCATCCTTCTCCGTATACGAGCTCCGTATACAAGTGTTTCTTATTCGCACCTCAGCGCAGTCATAGGATCAATTCGGGAAGCTCGTTTCGCGGGAAGATAACAGGCAAAAAAAGCCACCGCGGTAAGCAACACCGCTGTTAAGATAAAAATTATCGGGTCTGTTGCCCGCACCTGATAAAGCTGACTTGTCAAAACCCTTGTGGTTGCCAGCGCGCCCAGTACACCGATTGTCAGTCCCGCGGCGATCAGCCAGCCGCAATCCGTAATTACCATCACGACGATTTCAAACGGCCGAGCGCCAAGTGCGACCCGGATGCCCAGCTCGCGCGTTCTCGCTGACACTTCGAATCCTACAACACCGTAAATTCCGATGGCTCCCAGCATCAATGCGAGCCCGGCAAATACTCCCATCAATACCGCGCTGTAGCGAAAACGCGATGTGGACCTGGCGGTTCGCTCCTTCATTGTTGTGACGTCGTAAATTGGCGCGGCGCGGTCGAGAGCGGCGACCTCGCGTCTGACGATAGTAACAAGCGACGATGTGTCTAACGCGCCGCGAACCGAAAGCACATCACTGCCCATCGTCGGCTGTCCATCACAGAAGTAATAGATACGTGTTGGATCGTTTTCGACTTGTTCGTATTTGACATCATCGACCACTCCGACGACTTCGATCCAGTCTCCGGGTGCACCATGTTTAAAGCGCCAGTTGGCTTTTATGCGCTTGCCGATGGGATCCTGACCCGGCCAGTATTGTTCGGCTAAATGTCGACTGAAAATAGCCACGTGAGGCGAGTATTCCGTATCGCGATCATCAAAGTTGCGTCCCTTGAGAAGCTTTATGCCCAGCGTTTTGAAGTAGGCAGGAGTTATCACATTCAGTGCCGGATACAGGCTCACATCGTCGGTTAGATCTCGATCTTCAATCTGAATCTTGCCGCTGCTGTAAAAGCCGGTGAGGGGTGTGACGTCGGCGAAACTGACTGACTGAACTCCCGGAACCGACTGCAGCCGTTCAAGCAATGACTTGTTAAATCCGGCGGGATGATCGCCTCCTATTGTCATTGTTATGACGTTGTCAGCATCAAAGCCCAGATTGACCGCGCTCAGCTGCGAAACAGTTTTGATCAGCAATCCAGCGCCGATTAACAGGACTAGTGAAAGAGCAACTTCCATTACGACCAGGAAGCCTCGCATGCTGGGTCGCCGGAGCGAACCGAATCCGCTGACGCTCGCGGCTGTGCTCTGTTTTAATATCTCGTTGACGTTGACGCGTCCCGCCTGGCGCGCCGGAATAGCGCCAAAGATTACTCCGGTGATCAATGCCACCGCGAAGTTGAACAGCAGCACTCGCCAATCCAACTCCACTTTGAAATAATCGAATGTCAACGCGTAGTGATAACTCGACAACGCATTAGTTGTATTCCATGGTTTTGCGGCAACCAGCCATTTTATTCCCACAAAACCGATTAAAAGACCGAACGCGCCGCCGATGGTTGACAATAACACGCTTTCCGTCAGGACTTGCCTGATCAGACGATTTCGCCCAGCCCCCAATGCCGTGCGGACGGCGAACTCTTTTTGTCTGGCGATCGCGCGAGCTAATAAAAGATTCGCTATGTTCAAACACGCGATCAGCAGTACGCAACCTACAGCAGCCAGCAGAACTGAAAAGGCTCGTGTAACGGCAGGATCAACCTTGGTTTCCTTTAGTGGAACCAGCTTGAATTCTCCACCCAGATCCTCAAGGAAAGATTGCGGGACCACCTCGACAACCTTATTCTTAATTACCGGCAGTTCCGACCTTGCTTTATCTACACTGACATCTTTTTTAAGCCGCAGGATAATCTTCAGCCAGATGCTGCCCGACATATTGAGGATGTTAGGATATCTCAAAGTTCCAGCCATCATCATCGGCGTCCAGAAATCTGCTGTCCCTGATTGGCCGCGGAACCCGGGTGGCAACACTCCCACAATGGTGTACGGCGCTTTGTTCAGATAAATCTCTTTTCCGATAACGGACGAGTCGCCGCTAAAACGCCGCTGCCAAAGGTCGTTTCCCAGAACCACAACCGCGTGCCCGTCAGGCGTTTTATCTTCTTCCGGCAGAAATACTCGCCCGATCGATGCCTTTACTCCAAGCGTTTCAAAATAACTGGCCGTGACAATTTCCCCGCGCTCTTTTTCAGGTTCGCCGTTGGCAACCATCGTCAAATTGATATCGCTGTACGCCGCGGCGTCTTCGAAGCTGATACTGTCATCCCTTACTTTCGTAAAGGCGGGGTAAGACCAATAATAGTTGTCGCCTTGCGCTGCCGGTCGGTGGTCGGAAATCGACAGAACCATCAATCGATTCGGTTCTGAATAGGGCAATGGTTTAAACAGAAGAACGTTAACAACGCTGAAGATCGCCGTATTCGCCCCTATGCCCAGCGCCAGACTTAACACCGCAACTGCGGTAAAGGTGGGGTACTTAACCAGCATACGCAATGCGTATCGCAGGTCTTTGAAAAGGGTTTCCAGGGATTGCAATCCCCACACCTGACGAGCGGCCTCTTTTACTAAGTCCACATTACCAAACTGGCGTTGTGCTTCGGTTCGCGCGTCCTTCGATGATCTTCCACGCGAAGCAAAATCCTGTGCGGCCATTTGCAAGTGGCTGTTCAGCTCTTCATCTAATTCTTCTTCTCGTTTCCGTCGCCAGAATGGAAACCTCATAGCAATGGCTCTCCGTCATTCATATCGCAAAGCAATCATTGGATCGACTTTTGATGCTCGGCGCGCAGGTATGTACGAGGCAAGCAAAGCAATAATCACAAGCAAAACCGCTATTCCGGCAAAGGTAGCAGGATCAGTTGGCTTGATTTCAAATAACAGACTGCGGAGAAAACGGGTGACGGCCAGAGCGCCAGCTAATCCCAAACCCAGCCCGACAACTACCATCCATAGTCCCTGAAAAACTACCATTTTGAGAATGTCATTACGCTCGGCTCCCAATGCCATTCTTATGCCGATTTCGTGTGTTCGTCGGCCGACTAAACACGAGATAACGCCGTATAGACCGATCACGGACAGCAGTATCGCAATCGCCGCGAAAGATGCCATCAAAACCGCATAGAATCTCGGCCCGACGATTGATTTCGACAGTCTCTCTTCCATTGAAATCATGCCCTGGAGCGGAATTCCTTTGTCGGCATCGCTGATGACGGCGCGGAGTGCTGGAACGACAGCATCAGGGTCACCATCCGGCCGGACAATTAAACGAACGCTATTACTGGCGAACTGGGCTAACGGATAATAGATTTGAAAGGATGGTGTGCTTCCCAGCGTCATGCTGCGGGTTGAACCAGCGACGCCCACCACTTCGAATGGCGTAGCCTGGGTCGATATGGCCACAAAAATCGTCTGTCCAATCGGATCAGTGTTTGGCCATAATGTTTTGGCTAAGCCTCTATCGATAATCGCCACTTTCTTCGATCCCATATTGTCGAACCTGGTAAATGATCGTCCGGCATCCAAAGGGATTTCCAGGCTCGCCAGGTAATCAGGACTGACCGCATTGAGATCCGCCTTCGCTGTTTGAGAGGCGAACGATCCTTCTTTTGCGTCAGGGCGAGCACTTACCTGAATAGTCGGCTCCTGAGGCAATCTGAAGGCGCATGACGCCGACCTGACGCCCTTAATGGAATCGATGCGCGTTAGAAGATTGTCATAGAAAGTTATACTGTCCGCAGGCCCTGGATATTTTGAGCTGGGAAGTTCAATCTTAAGCGTGAGGAGCCCCTTGGGATTATATCCGGTATCAATGGTGACGATAGATCGGAAGCTTCTTATTAACAGGCCAGCGCTGACAAGCAACATCATAGTCAATGAGAGCTCAACTATCACTAGTACATTTCTCAACCGATCCTGCTTTGCGCCTCCGGCAATACTACTTCCCACCAGCTTTAGCGAATCATTCAAATTGACGCGGAAGGCGGCCGCGATTGGTGAGAGTCCGGCAACAGCGCCCGTAATCATCGAAATAAGAAGAGCGAATACAAGCACGCGTCCGTTTACGCCGATAGATTCGCGATAGGGAATCTCGATTGGGCTGAGCTTTACGATGGCGCTTGTGACCCAGAACGAGATTATGACTCCGAGGAGTCCTCCGGCGCCTGACAAGAGCAGACTCTCCGTTAATAGCTGCCTCATAATCCGCAAACGGCCGGCGCCGAGTACCGTACGAATCGCAACCTCGCGTTGACGCTCTGACAGTGCGGTCAACAACAGGTTGGCAACGTTGGCGCAGGCAATCAGCAGAATAAAGAGCGCCGCTCCACCAAGAATCAGTATTGGCTGTTTAACTAACTTGATTTCCTGATCGTGCCATCCGGCCAGCGCGAGTCCGCGGTTTTTGTTCGTATCAGGGAACGCCTGCGCCAGACCGACCGCAATCGCACTCATGTCGGCCTGTGCCTGGTCTATTGCGACGCCGCGCTTTAATCTTCCAATCACAGAGTAGAATGGAAATTGCCGCCCTTGGAAAGCGGCCTTTACCTGAAGATTGGTCCAGACCTGTGTCCTGGCCGGAAAATCGAACTTCGCAGGCATAACGCCGATTATTCGATAAGAGATGCCATCCAAAACAATTGA
>Ga0070741_10000215_pt1 | contig 220710 bp, 192 predicted proteins | sample Coa_R1_4_FD_66440 | JGI IMG/M metagenome (GOLD analysis project Ga0070741, IMG submission 66440) | Surface soil microbial communities from Centralia Pennsylvania, which are recovering from an underground coalmine fire - Coalmine... | ecosystem: Environmental > Terrestrial > Soil >...
GCGGTGAAGGTGGGCAGCGGGGCGCCGTAGATAGTCGACTGGTCGTCGGCGGTGATGGTCAGCGGGGCGGGCAGCACCTGGAAGGTGGCCGCGGTGGCGCTGTCCACGCTGGCGAAGTTGGGCACCGGCAGGGTGTCGCTGTAGCTGGCCTGGATGGTGTAGCTGCCGGCGCCGACCCCGGCGTCCAGCGGGAAGCTGGCGCTGGCGGTGCCGTTGGTCACGGAGGCCGAGACCGGGCTGCCAATGCGCCGGCCGTTGGCGTCGGCGATAGTCAGCACCGCCTGGCCCTGGCTGACGGTCGCGGCGGAGGGCGGCAGGGCCAGCAGCTTGGCCGAGAGGGTGATGGTGCCGCTGCCGTAGGTGACCGGGCGGATGTTGGCCGGGGTGAGGGTGACCGCGACCGGGCTCACGAAGTCCACGGCGCCGACGAAGCTGATGTCGTAGTTGGTCGAAGAGAGGCCGCCCACGGTGATGACGTAGGGCGAGCCGCCCACCGGGCTGGCGGCCGTGACGTCCGAGGTGAAGGCCAGCGTGCCGCCCAGAACGGACGGGCCCTCGCCCAGCACGAAGCCGGTGTAGCTGGCGCTGAACAGCGGCGTCTGGCCGTAGACCGTGTTGAGGACGTCGGCCGCCACCGTCAACGGCGTGGGCGAGACGGTGAGCTTGCCGGGCTGGTAGGTGATGGCGTAGTTGGTCGAGCTCAGGCCGCTGGCGGCTACTGCGTAGGGCGAGCCGGCGACGCCGCTGCTCTGGTCGGCCCCAGTGAAGGTGAGCGAGCCGCTCAAGGCTGAAGGCCCGTCGTCCAGGACGAAGCCGGTGTAGCTCACGGCGAAGCTCGGGGCGGCGCCGTAGAGCTTGGTGCCGTCGTTGACGGCGATGGTCAGCGAGGCAGGCGTCACCGTCAGGCTGCCCGGCACGAAGGTGATGGCGTAGTTCGGCGAGCTGAGGCCGCCGGGCGTGATGGCGTAGGGCGACCCGGCCACCGAGCTGGTCTGGTCGGCGCCGCTGAAGGTGAGCGAGCCCGAGAGGCTGGCGGCCGTGTCGCCGTTGACCAAGCCCGTAGAGGTGACCGTGAAGGCCGGCAGGGGAGCGCCGTAGACCTTGGTGTGGCTGTCGGCGGCAACGGTGAGGGAGGCCGGCGCGACGGTCAGCGTGCCGGAGGCCGTGTGGTCGTCGTCGAACCAGTGCAGCCGGCCGTGCCCGTCGTCATTGCCGCGGCCGCCGTCGCGGCCCTGGTCGGGGAAGCTGTTGAGGCTGGCAAAGACGTCGTTGGGGTAGCTGCCGGCGCCCAGGCCCTGCAGGTTGATGCCGCTCAGGGTGGCGGTGCCGCTGCTGTTGGCCTTGGCGCTGCCGGCGAAGGTCTGGCCGACGGCGAAGTACACCGTGCGGCCGTTGCGGTCATCGTCGCCGTGGCCCGAGCCGTTGCCGAGATTGAGCTGCGCCGTCAGCGTGGCCGGTCCGCCGTACGTCGCCGTGCCGGATACCGACTTCACCCGCGCATCGGCGTCCACGGTCGGACTGACGGTGGGCGTCGAGGTCGTGGTTGGCGTAGCCGTCGCGGTGGGCGTGGCTGTTGGCGTTGGCGTCGCGGTGGCGCTTGGCGTGGTGGTGGGTGTCGGGCTGGGCGTCGCGGTGAAGGTGGGCGTGGCCGCGGGCGGGACGTAGGTGACGTCGTTGAAGTGCGCCTGCACGCGGCTGGCCGGCAGGGCACTGCCGAAGATGGCCACCTCGTCCAGGCCGCCGGAGAAGGCGTTGCCCAGCGCGCCCTGGCCGCCCAGGATGATGGCGGCGCTGCTCGACCCGTAGGCGCCGCTGGCGTTCACGGACCTATCGAGCGCGCCATTGACGTAGAACGACAGGTTGGTGCCGTCGAACACCACGGCCACGAACGACCAGGCGCCGGCGGGCACCTTGCCCGAAGTGGAGCTCCACCAGGCGCCATTCAGGAACAGGCTCACCGAGCCGCTGCCGGCGCCGGCCTGGTTGTAGGTCAGGACGTACTCGTCCTGGCTGGGGTCGCTGCTCTGGCCCTTGCTCAGGATGGTCTGCGAAGCACCGCCGGAGCGGGGGTCGATCCAGGCCTCGATCGTGAACGGCTGCGCGTTGAAGCCCAGGCCCGACGCGCCGGCCACGGTTATGGCGCCGCTCACGCCGTCGAAGCCGGCGGCGGTGTCCGGGTCGTGCGGCAGCGCGCCGGGTGTGCCCAGCGTGACGCCCGAGTTGGGCGCGCCGGTATGGCCAAAGCCGCTGGCGTCGGTCACGGCGACCGAGCCCGCGGCATCCCCCAGGCGCCAGTAGGCCAGCGGGTGATCGGCCAGGACGCCGGAGCCGTAGGCCGTGGGTACGGCCGTCGGGCCCAGCGTCGGCGTGGCGGTCGGCGAAGGGGTGACGGTGATAGTGGGCGTGGATGGCGGGACGACGTTGATGCCGGCCGTGCCGGCGGCGCCGTTGAAGTCGACGGTGTCGAGAGGGGTGAACGTCGTGGACAGGGTCTGACCGCTGCCCAGGTCGAGCACCGTGCCGGCCGGCGGGCTGTAGGCGTAGCTGCCGGGCACGACGGCCCCCTGGAAGGTGGCGCTGGCGTCGAGCTGGACGTCGCCGAGCGGCGTGCCCTGCGGGATGTCGGCGGGGTTGCTCCAGCTGATGGCCGGCGTGGCGCGGTTGATTGTCAGGCCCTGCGCCACGTCGGGCGCCGCGGTGTAGTTGGCGTTCCCGCCCTGCGAGGCCGTGATGGTGCAGGCGCCGGCCGAGCCAATCGTCACCGTGACGCCGGACACGGTGCAGACGCCAATCGAGGTGAAGGTCACCGCCAGGCCGGAGCTGGCGCCGGCGCCGAGGGTGAAGGGCGCATCGCCATAGGTCTTGGCCGGCAGGGCCCCGAAGGTGATGATCTGCCCGGCCTTGGCGATGGTGAAGCCCTGGGTGACGTTCGGGGCCGGGCTGTAGTTCGCGTTGCCGGCCTGTGAGGCGGTGACAGCGCAGCTGCCGGCCGCGGTGATGGTGACGATGGAGGTCGACAGCGCGCAGTTGCCGGCCGCGGCGAAGCTCACCGGCAGGCTGGAGCTGGCGCTGGCAGAGACCGCGAACGGCGCGTCGCCGTACGTCCTGTTGGGCAGCGCGGCGAAGGCGATCGTCTGTGCCGCGAGCGCCACGCTGAACGACTGCGTAACGGCGGGGGCGGCGTTGTAGTTGGCGCTGCCGGCTTGCGAGGCGGTGACGGCGCAGCTGCCGGCGGCGGTGACGGTCACCGTGCTGCCCGTGATGGTGCAGCTGCCGGACGCGGCAAACGACACGGTCAGGCCCGAGCTGGCGCTGGCGCTTACAGCGAAGGGTGGGTCGCCAAAGGTCTTGCCCGGCAGGGCGGCGAAGGTAATGGCCTGGCTGGCCTTGGCCACGCTGAGGGTTCCGCTCACCTGGTTATGGCCGCCGCCGTCATCGGCAGCGGCGACGGCATTGGCATAGGTGCCGGCCTGGGCCAGAGAGGCAGGCAGCGCCACGCCGCTCAGCGTAGCCACGCCGCTGGCATTGGTGGAGGCGCTGCCAACGGCGGCGCCGCCAAGGAAGAAGTACAGCTTGCTGCCCGCGTCGCCATGCGTCCGCGTCGCGGTCAGGGTGGCCGTGCCGCCGTAGACGGCGCTGCCGCTCACGTTGGTGATCTGATCGTCGGCCAGGGCGACGTTCGCGCCCGGCAGCGACAGGAACAGGGTCGCCAGGATGAGCATGTGCGAGATCCATCGGCTCAGGCGCATCAAAACCAGCTTCACCCTGTACTGGGCTCGGCGGACCAGCCGCGCGGGCATGGACGGGCGAGCGTGGACCTGGCAAGGGCCGCCGGGCAGCGACCTGCATGCAGGAACCCAACGGCTCGTCCGTCTTCTTCACTCCCGGCGGAGGCCCCCCACCACCGGCCTGCATCGCGGCTTCGCGAGCCGAATGTACGCTAGCCCGCTATGCCGTGGGCGCAACTGTACAGCAGACGGGCGCCAATTGCTGTGATCTAGATCACATTTGCCTGCTTCTTTACAAAAAAGCAGCCGGCATCGCGTTTGGGCGGGTGGTCGGCCGGGGACTCTTTTGAAATGAGCAGGAATCAGTCGGGGGATGGGCCGGCCGCGAGGGCCCGCCCTATCTCAGGTTGATGGACAGCCGGGTGCTGTGGACAAATCTAGAGCAGATGTTCTATACTTGGGCAGGGTTGATTGTCACTAAACCACCCTGTATCGTGATCTAGCGATCGTTTATGCCCGCCTTCACCGACAAATTCATTGCCGAGCTGGAGGAGCAGCACGGGCACTTTCGAGCCATCTTCTCGGCCGATGTCAATTCGCCGCTGGAGGAGCGCCTGGAGGCGCGCATCGCAGCCAGCTGGCATCCGCTGCCTGAAACGTCGCCAGGCGACCGGCCGGCGCCGGCGGTCTTCGCCGTCGACGGGTCCGAGGCCACGCGGAACTTCTCCAACGCTTCCTGGCTGCTGATCTGCCAGGCCCTCATGCTCGGTCCGGAGATCGAGCTGCCCACCCTGCAGCTGAGGCTCGTGCCGGGCAACGTGCCCAGCCAGGTGGTGGACAGCTACTCCAGCCGGCTGATGCGCTGGCTAGAGCTGCGGCTGGCGCTGGACCACCTGGGGCGGGTGGCCGGTCAGACGCTGATCCTGGACGGCTCGCTGTATTCCACGCTGCCGCACCTGCTGTATCCGCTCGACGCGCTGCAGGGGCAGCCGGGCTGTGCCGACGACGCGGACCTGCCGATTCGCATCCTGGAGGCGTACCTGGACCTGTTCGACGCCTGTCGGGCGCAGGACGTCCTGCTGCTGGGTATCTCCAAGACCACCCAGGACCGCGTGCTGACCCACACCTTGCTGCATCTGCCAGACGACGTCGATCGTCTGAGCATCGACATGGCGGAGCAGATCGAGCTCGAGGGCGATGCGCGCATTCCGCCGGATGCCGAAGCGCTCGATCGCTGGACGGGCATGGCGGCGGGCTGCAGCTCGCCTGTCCTGCTGGGCATGTACTCGTTCGGCCGCTTTCGCGAAGTGCTGCTGTCCGAGCCGGAGCGCATCGTCGACTCCTTTGCCCGCTGCAGCCGGCGCACGCCCGCGCAGCTGGTGCGCATTGTCGATCGGCTGCGGCAGGCCGCGGCCATCGCCACGTTCCACGTTCGTCTGGCGGACGGCGACGATTGCATCCGGGTGGACCTGCCGGCCTACGCGCTCGGCTGCGCCGACCGCCTGGTAGATTTCTCCTGCGGGCTCGGCCCAAGCGAGCCGCTCGAGCCCGTCCTGCGCCTGCTGCAGGCTTGCTATGGTGGGCCGAACGTGTATAACGCGCCGCTGTACGCGGTCGATAAACAGGTGCGCTTGAGCAACGACATGGTGGATGGTCCGTTCTTATCGATCCTGCGCTCCGTCGTCCGTCCCGATATCCGCTACAACCGCTCGGCCAGGAGATTCCTATGAATGAGCCGCCGAATGAGCCACCTGCAGCCCAGCCGGCCCGAGGCACGAGCCTGAGCCCGGCCGAGCGCGAAGCCCTCGGCAGCCCCATTGGCTACATCGTGGGCGAGACCCACCCCATGGAATTCACCTTCGTCACCGATCAGCAGTCCGTTCCACCGCGGCTGGAGTACATCACCGTGCCGGACGTGCCCGAGCGCATCAATGGCGAGCTCGTGCCGGTGGAGCTCCTGGCCCAGGTGCACGAGATCGGCATCTCTTCCCCGGTGATCTCCGATCAGCTCAGCTTCGGCGAGACCGAAACGCTGCTGCGCAACCGCTACGGCGCGCTGCCCAAGGTGCTGTGCCGGGCCAAGGTGGTGGGCTACCTGGTGGATGGGAAGGTGCATACGTCCCGATCGGCGGCGCTGCCCGGCCAGGCGGTGCACGTCGCCAGCGACGGCCTGCTGGAAGCGTTCTTCAGCAACAACGTCAGGGCGGGCATGGAGGTGGGCACGCTGATCACGCGCGACAGCGTACCGGTGCTGCTGGATCCGAACGGCCTGCGCCGCCATCTGGCGGTGATCGCCCAGACCGGCGCGGGCAAGTCCTACCTGGTGGGCAAGGTGCTGGAGAGTCTGCTCGACCTGGGCGGCACCATCCTGGTGTTCGATCCCAACTCCGACTACGTGCAGATGCGCAAGGCCCAGGAGGACAAGGACAAGGCCTACGCCGTCGCCCGCCCGGTTGAGCTGGCCGACCGCATCGACGTGTTCCGCATTCCCGGCCTGCAGGGCCGCCGCTATCCGGACGAGATGGTGGGCCTGACCGAGGAGTTCACCGTCAAGTTCTCCAGCCTGGAGCCGGACGAGGTGGCTGAGCTGGCCGGGGTGCCCAGCAGCGCCGCCAACATCCGCAAAGCCATCCAGGATGCCTGCAAGAAGCTGCGCAAGGACGGCAGCGACTACCGTCCGACCGAGCTCAAGGAGCAGCTCAACTGGGCGGCGGCCAACGACCAGGACCTTGACTGGCGCACCGGCGCCATGCGCGCCGTGAAGTACGTCGAGATTCTCGAGAACTACCCCATCTGGGGCTTCAAGGACGTCGACGTCGACCACCTCATCAAGCCGCGGCACATGTCCGTCATCGATCTTGCCGGCGCGGACAAGAGCGTCTCAGCCTACGTGGTCGACCGCGCCCTGCGATCCATCTGGGCGCGAGCCACAACGGGCCAGCTCGTCCATCCGGTGTTCGTAGTGCTGGAGGAAGCGCACAACCTGGTGCCGGCCGATAGGGAGCGCCGCGAGAGCCTATCCTCCCGCATCATCAACACGGTGGCCAGCGAGGGTCGCAAGTTCAAGGTGTTCCTGGTGGTCATCACCCAGCGGCCGTCGAAGATCCATCAGGACACGCTGTCGCAATGCGGCAGCCAGCTGATCATGCGGCTGACCAACCCGGACGATCAGATTGCCGTGCAGAAGGCCTCCGAGGCCATCTCCTCGGACCTGCTGCGCGACCTGCCGGCGCTGGATCAGGGCGAGGCGATCGTGCTTGGCACGCTCACCCGAGTGCCGGCCATGATCAAAGTCGGCCGCCGCCGGTCGGCCGAGGGCGGGTCGGACGTCGACCTGGTGGAGGCGCTGCGCCAGGCGAGCCAGGACTCGCGGCTGGACAAGGTGTTGGAAGAGTCGATGGCGGTGGTCCGGGGCGCCAGCAAGCGCCAAGAGGAGGAGTGGTGAGCGGCGCAGGGGGCAGGGCTCAGGGGTCAGACCCGGCGGCGCTGCCGCGAAGGCCGGTGCGTGCGGTTGTGACCGCCGACAACCACCTGAGCCGCGGGTACGCCAAGATGTCGCCGCAGAAGCTGGACGTGCGACGGCAGTGGCTGCGCAAGGGCTTCCGCCAGGCGGTCGATTTTGCCATCGAATCCCAAGCGGACCTGTTCCTGCACGCCGGCGACCTGTTCGACTCGCCGCAGCCGCGGAACGTCGACCGGGCGTTCGTCGCCCATGAGCTGCGCCGGCTGGCCGCGGCCGGGATTCACAGCTTCGGGATCGCCGGCACGCACGACTCGCCCAAGATGATGACGGTCGAGGGCGGGACCACGCCCCAGAAGATCTACGAGCAGTTCGAAGCCATGCGCATGTTCAACGACTTCGACGATCCCTCTCCGGTGGTCGTCGACGTCGCCGGCACGACGGTCGCCGTGGGCGGCGTGAGCTTCAATCCGGTGCTCATGGCGGCCGACGATCCGCTGGCCGGCATCGACTTTCCGCGCCGGGCCGACGTCGGCATCATGCTGGTGCACTACAGCGTCGAGGGCGCCTGCTACGACGAGTCCAACGAGCCGGTCATCTCCAAGGCCAGCATCGCCGCCCTGGCCGGCGTGGACCTGCTGGTGGCCGGGCACTACCACGAGTTTCGGCAGTTCGGGATAGGTCCGGTCAAGGTGATCGTGCCCGGGGCCACCGAGCGCATGATCTACGGCGCCGAGCGCGATGCCAGCTTTGCCTACGTGGAGCTGCTGCCGGGAAAGGCCGACCGCGTCCAGAAGGTGGAGGTCGACGCCCAGGACTACCGGCCGGTGATCGTCCGGACGACCGAGCTCGATCAGGCAGAGCCGTTCGAGTCGGCCTGCCGCCGCCTGGAGACGGCGCTCACCTCCGGGGCGGTGGTCAAGGTCAAGCTGGAAGGGCCGCTGTCGCGGGAGATGTACCGCGGGCTGCGCATCCGCGACCTGCTGCAGTTCGGCAACAATCATGCCTTCCACATGGAGATCGACGCCAGCGGGCTGATGCTGGTCGATGAGCGGCTGGACAGCGCCGGCAAGGGCATCCGGCTGTCGCAGAAGGAAGAGATCGGCCTGGTGGCCTGCGAGCTCATGGGCCAGGAGCCCGAGCGAAAAGAGGTCCTCGAGAAAGCGATGAAGGAGCTGCTGCTTGCCTACGACTGAGCCGGCCGCCGTGAGGAGGGCCGGCGAGCGGTGATCAAGCTCATCTCTCTGCGGGCCGCGAAGTTCAAGCAGCTCGACGACGTGCAGCTGGCCTTTCCGGAGCGCGGCAGCGTGCTGGTGCAGGGCGCGAATGAGGCCGGCAAGTCGACGCTGTTCGAAAGCGTGTTCTTCGCCCTGTTCGGCAAGGCGCTGGTAACCGAGGACAATGCCGGCAAGCTCGACGATCTCATCCACTACGAATCGCCCCGCGCGGTCGTGCGCCTGGCCTTCTCCACGGATAGGGCAACCTTTCAGGTGAGCCGCTCGCTGAATCGCGGCAAGGCCAACAACGCGGTGCTGGAGATCCGGTACGCGGGCGGCAAGAGCGAGACCGTGACCAACCTCAGCGCTGTCAATCGCCGCATCGTCGAGGAGCTGGGGCTGGACGGCGAGGCGCTGTTGAACTCCTGCTTCGTGGAGCAGAAGAAGCTGGAGAAGCTGGAGTCGATGAACGCGCAGCAGCGCCGTGAGACGCTCCTGCGGCTCCTCAACCTCGATCGGCTCAGCGCCCTGGAGGGGCAGTACAAGCCGGCGTCGTCGGACGAGTACGAGCTGCAGCGCCAGCGGGATCGGCTGCGCCTGGCCGAGGTCCAGCGCGACCTGCCGGCAACCGGCCAGCGCATCGAGGTGGTGGATCGCGAGCTTCGGCTCATCCACGGCGCCAGGCTGCGGGCCCAGGTCGAGGAGCTCGATCGAGGCGTGGCGGCCGAGCAGCGAGACCAGGAGGCCCTGCGCGAGCAGGAGAGCGGGCTGAGCGCAGCGCTGGCCGAGGTGGAGGGCCTGAAGCAGGTTCGTGACCTGGCGCGAGTGGCCGGCGAGACGCTGGTAGGCATCCGCCAGGAAGAAGACGAGCTGACTCGCCTGGACAGCGAGATCCAGGCCCTGCGCCAGGATGCGGCGCGCTGCCCCGAGCTGCAGAGGAAGCTGTCGTCGCTGGAAGCGCAGGCTGAGGAGATGGCCGGGATAGCCGCGGCCGAACAGCGCCTGGTGGAGGAGCGCCACCGACTGGAACGTCTGGACAGCGCGGTGACACGCGCGGCCGAGCTGCGGCAGACGCTGGCCGAGCGCCGGCAGACGCTGGCGGCCATTGAGACGCAGCTGGCCGATGCCCGGCAGGACGTAGAGCAGGCGGACCGTATTGAGCGTCAGGGCCGTCTGGCCGAGCTGTTGCGCAGCTGGCTGCAGATCCGCGAGGTGGCCCACATCGCGGCCGAGGGCCAGGCGCGGCTGGAGGCTCTGCAGAGCGAGGCGTCGGATCTCGACGCGAACGCGGCAGCGCATGCCCTCGCGCATACCAGCAGCCAGCGGACAGCCATTGGCTTGACGGCGGCGACCTTGGTGGCGCTGGTGGGCGGCATCCTGGCGCTGGCGACCGGACTCGCGGTTGGAGCTGCCGGGCTCGTGATCGCCCTGATCGGGGCGGCTCTGAGCTTGCGCTGCTGGCGTCTGGCCGAAACACAGCAGCAGCGGCGGCGATCGGCCGAAGCGTCGGCCGCGGCCGTACGTATGGAGGTCCACCGCCGCGAGGGCGAGCAGGCCCTGGCCCAGCGCACCGGCCAAGATCCGGCTCGGTTGGGCCAGATCGAAAGCGAGCTGGCAGCGCTTGGTGCCGCTGTCCCGGCGACGGTGGAGGATGCTCACGCCGCTCTCGACAGGCTTGGCCTGGGCGCTGCCCCGGCCGATGGCGCGCCGAACGGCAGCGGCGGAACGCGATCCGCCAGCGAAGCACGCCACCTGGCCGGGACGCTCGAGGGCCAGCGCGACAGCGTTCGGGCCGAGATCGGCAAGCTCGAGCAGCAGCTCGAGCGCGAAGGTGACGTGGCGGCCGAAGCCGAGCTGGTACGCGCCGAGATCGAGCGCGCCGCGCGTGATGCGGCCGAGCGCCGGGCCGCCGTGGGCAGTCAATTCGCGGACGCTGGTGACGTGCGAGCCCAGGCTGCCGCTGTGCGGGCGGCACTGGACATGGCGACGGACGCGTCTCGAAAGGCCGAGGGCCTGGCTGCCGCGGCCGCCGAGCGGCACCACGCTTTGACCGCGCGCCGGGCGGAGTTCGCTCGCAGCTGGGAGGAGCTGGCCGGCCTGCGCCCCGACGTCGGCCAGGACGTCGACGCCTGCCGCCAGCTGTGGCGTGAGTGCAGCGATCAGCTGGCGCTGAAGGACGAGCCTGGCCTACGGCGCGAAGCCATTGGCGTCAGCCAGCAGCTTGCCGGTAGTCAGGAACGAGCGAGAGCAGCGGGGCAGCGCATCGCCCTGATCCAGGCGGAGCTGGCCGAGCTGGCGCTGGACGAAGCGCAGCTGCAGGCCCATGCCGCGCCCACAGCCGAGGACGAGCACAGCTTGCGCTCCGAGAAAGACGAGCTGCTGGGTCGGCAGCGCTCGCTGCGCGACCAGCAGGCGGAGCTGGAGCGACAGCTGAGTCTGCAGGGTGTGGAGCTGGACTACGCCGAAGCCGTCGAAGCGCTTGCTGCCTTCGAGGAGCGCCTGGAGGTCCGCAGGCAGGCTTACCGCATCGTAACCCTGGCCCGGCGCAACATCGTCGGCAAGGTGCTGCCGAGCACCGAACGTAACATGGGCCTGTTGCTGCCGTTGCTGACCAATGACCGCTATCGCGACGTAGTCGTCGATCCGGAAACCTACAAGATCAAAGTCTGGGATGAGCTGGCGCGCGGCATGAAGGCCAAGGACATCTTTTCCGGAGGCACCCGCGATCAGTTCTCGCTGGCGCTGCGGCTGGCTTTCGCGCTGGCCACGCTGCCGGAAGAGCTGGGCACCGCCCCGGGCTTCATCTTCCTGGACGAGCCGTTGAGCTCATTCGATCACGCTCGGGCAGAAGCGCTGGTCAACCTGCTGACTCGCGGCCTGATCGCCTCCAACTTCGAGCAGATCTTCGTCATCTCGCACAGCCGCTCGTTCGACGAGCAGCAGTTCGACTTTCACCTGCAGCTGGAGAGCGGCCGCGTCGCGGCGAGCGACCTGCCGGCGCTGCCGTCTGAGGCCGGCGAAGGCCGCCAGATCGGCCTGGCGCTCGACGCTGCGCCCGTCACGGCAGCCGCCGCAGCCGGCGCCGGACGGTGATTCGCACGCCGGCCGACGGCTCGGAGGCGACCGGCCTGGGCTCGGGCTCACTCGAGCCGCACGCCGTCGTTACCTGGGCGCGACTGTTCAGCGGAGGCTTGGCTGCCGCCTCGGGACTGGCGCTGACCGGGCTGGTCCTGCTGCGCGATCCTGGTCCGGAGGAGCAGCGGCTGTTCGTCGTCCTGGCCATGATCTGCGGCATGGCGCTGAGCACCGCCGGCCAGCTCGCGCTGCTGGGCGCGGTCGAGGCACCCATTGGGACGGTGCTTCGGGCGTTCAGGCGCGCCGTGCTGATCGGTCTGGCCTGCGCCGGCGCAATCGTGCTCCAGCTCAACTCCGCCTTCACCCTGCCGAACCTGGCGTTCATGCTGCTGGTGCTGCTGATTGTGGAGATGATCTTCCTGGCCCGGCGCCAGGATGCATCCTAGAGCCCCACGTGGGCGGCGCTTCCGGCTCTTCCTACAATTCGTCCATCGATCTGAACCGTCCCCGCCTCCTCGATCTGCTCGAACGCTTTGCCGGTCGTAAGCTGCTCGTGCTGGGGGACATGGTGGCCGACGAATACTGGTTCGGCCATCCCACCGGCCGGATCTCGCGCGAGGCACCCATCCCGATCCTGCGGGAGACGTCCCGCGAGACGAAGCCCGGCGGGGCCACGAACCCCGGGTACAACGCGCGTACGCTAGGAGCGGAGGTCTTCCTCGCCGGTGTGGTCGGCGACGATGGCTCCGGCCGGGCGCTGTGTCAGACGCTGGGCCAGGCAGGCATCGACGTGGGCGGCCTGGTGGTCGATCCGCGGCGGCCGACCTACACCAAGATCCGCGTGGTGGCCGGCAGCACACAGGAGATGCCGCAGCAGGTGGCGCGCATCGATCGCTTCGATGACGGTGAGCTCGATCCGGCGGTGACCAAGCGGGTCATCGAGCACGCCTGCCGGCTGATCCCACAGGTCGACGCGCTCCTGATCTCCGACTACGAGAACGGGGTCATCAGCCAGGAGATCGTGGAGGCCTGCCTGCCGGAGGCTATTGCACGGGGCAAGCTGACGTGCGTGGATTCGCACGGCGACCTGTTTCGTTTCAGGGGCGCCACAGTGGCTACCCCCAACCAGCCGGAGGCCGAGGCCACGCTGCACCGGACCTTCCACGACCAGGCTGAGCTGGAGGCCGGCGGCATGGAGCTGGTGCGGGGCATGCAGGCTCGCGGTGTGCTCATCACCCGCGGTAGCGAAGGGATGTCGGTGTTCGAGGTGGACGGCACCATCCACCACCTGCCCGTATCCAACCTGTTCGAGGTGCGAGACGTCACCGGCGCCGGCGATACTGTCGCCGCCACGTTCGTGCTGGCGCTGCTGGCCGGGGCCAACATGCTCGAGGCGGCGCAGCTGGGCAACGTGGCTGCCGGCCAGGTCGTCCGCAAGGTGGGCGCCGCTACCGTCACCCGTGACGAGCTCGCCCGAGCCATAGCGGCGGGTTAGACAGCCTGTGTCGACGCTTACCGAAGCCGCCGACCAGGTGCGCCGCGCTCAGCGCAGCGGCCGGCGCGTGGTGTTCACCAACGGCGTGTTCGATCTGCTGCACGTTGGCCATCTGCGCTACTTGCAGGAGGCGCGCGAGCTTGGCGACATGCTGGTGGTGGGGCTCAACAGCGATGCGTCGACGCGGACGATCAAGGGCGACAAGCGGCCCCTGGTGCAGGAGTCGGAGCGGGCGGAGCTGCTGCTCGGCCTGCGCTGCGTGGACCTGGTCGTGCCGTTCGACGAGCCGACGGCCGAGCGCCTGGTCGACGCGCTGCGACCCGACGTCTACGTCAAGGGCGGGGACTACAGCGTCGACCAGCTGCCCGAAGCGCGCATCGTGGAGCGCTACGGGGGCGAAGTGAAGGTGCTGCTGCAGGTCGAGGGCCGATCGACGACCGACCTCGTCGATACCATTCGGCAGCGCTTTTGTCCGTAGATCCGCCGGCGGCAGCTGCATTCGTGGAGGAGGCAAAGCCGCAGCGCCGGCCCATCACTGTAGCCCGCGCCGCCGGATTGATCATGGCTGGGCAAATTGCCAGCCGTGTGCTGGGCTTCGCTCGCGACGCGGTCACGGCGGCGCTGTTTGGGCGAACGGGCGCGACCGATGCCTTCTTTGCTGCCCAAACGGTGTCGCAAACGGTCTACGACCTGCTGGTCGGAACGACGATCACCGCGGCGCTGATCCCCATCTTCTCGGAGCACGCGGACCGCGAGGATCTGTCGGAGCTGTGGCGGATCGCCAGCGTGGTGATCACGCTGGGCATTCTGCTGCTGTCCGGCCTGGCGGCGGTGCTGGTGGTCTTCGCCCCCCAGGTGATGGGCGTGACGGTGCAGTTCGGCGAGGTCGCGGATCAGCAGCTGGCCGTGTCGCTGGCCAGGATCGTGATGCCCTCGTTCGTCTTCCTGGGCCTGTCGGGGATCGTGTCCTCGCTGCTGTATTCCATGCGCAACTTCCTGTACTCGGCGTTCTCCGTGGCCGCCTACAACGGCGCCATCGTCGTCAGCGCCATCCTGTTCCATCGCCAGCTGGGCGTCGGATCCCTGGCGGCGGGCATGGTTGTCGGGTCGCTCGGTATGGTGCTGCTGCAGCTTCCGCCGCTGATGCGTACCCGGATGCGCTTCCGCTTCTCACTGAACCTGAAACACCCCGAGGTGCGGCGGATCGGCCGGCTGTACCTGCCCGTGGCGCTGGGCATGATCGTGACGATCATCGGCATCATCGTCGACCGGCGCCTGGCGTCGCAAACCGGCTCGGGCAACATCTCGGCCATGCAGTACGCCACCAAGATCGTGCAGCTGCCTCTCGGCCTGATCTCGACGGCCCTGGGCGTGGCCATCCTGCCGACGCTGGCCCGGCACGCGCTTCAGCCGGGGCTGGAGCAGTACAAAGCCGTCCTGACGCGCGGCCTCAAGTTCGTGCTGGCGCTGATCCTGCCCATGACGGTGGCGGTCCTGGCGCTGAACAACCAGATCCTGGGCGTGGTGTATCAGCACGGGCAGTACACTGCCGGCGACCGCCAGGTCACGGCGCTGGCGCTGTACCTGTATGCGCCGCAGCTGCCCTTCGCCGCCATCGACTATCTGCTGATCTCCGCCTTCTATGCCCTCAAGAACACCCTCGTGCCCGCGGCGCTGGGGGCAGTTGGCGTCTGCATCTACCTGGTCGTGGCTCTGACACTGGTCGGCCGGTTGGGCTTTCCCGCCCTGGTGCTGGCCAACACCGTGCAGAACTCGGCCCACGGGGTCATCCTGCTGGTCCTGCTGTGGCGCCAGCTTGGTGGGCTGCGTGGCTATACTCTGGCCGAATCGACCCTGAAAATGCTCGCTGCCTCGGTGGCCATGGCGGCCGCTTCGCTCCTGGTGCTCAACGGGTTGAACCTCGTGACCAGCGTCAACAGCCTGCGTGGCCAGCTCGCCGAGCTGGTGCTGGCAGGAGGCGCCGGCATAGCGGCTTATGCCGTCCTGGTGTCCGTGCTGCGCGTACCTGAAGCGCGCCTGGTGTGGGACGTCGTGGGCCAGCGGCTGCGCAGCGCCCGACGGCTGCCCGAGCTGAGCGAAGAGGCATGAGCAGCGAAGCCGCGGTCGCTCCGTCGACGGTGAGTCAGCAGGGCGTCGTGCCCGCTCTGCTGTCGAGTGCGCGCCCTAAGCAGTGGACCAAGAACCTGATCCTGTTTGGGCCGCTCGTCTTTGCCTACGATCTGTTCCAGGGCCACCTGGCCATCCTCGCGGCGGGGGCCTTCGTGGCCTTCTGCCTGGTGTCCAGCGCCATCTACGCCGTCAACGACCTGGCGGACGTCGAGAACGACCGGCAGCACCCGGTCAAGCGCTACCGCGCGCTGGCCGCAGGGCGCGTCACCAGCTCGCAGATGGCGGCATGGGCCTGCCTGCTGGCCGCGGCGGGGCTTGCCGTAGCGTTCGTGGTCGACCCCGCTGTCGGCCTGGCGGCGGCGGCCTACCTGGTGCTCATGCTGGCCTATTCCCTGAAGGTGAAGCACCTGGTCATCCTGGACGCCTTCGCCATCGCCGCCGGGTTCATCCTACGGGCGGTCGCCGGTGCGCTGGCGATTCACGTGGTGATCTCCCCCTGGCTGTACGTCTGCACCCTGCTGCTGGCGCTGTTCCTCGGCTTCAGCAAGCGCTACAACGAGCTGCTGGTCCTGCAGGACGGCGCCGGCGACCACCGTCCCATCCTGGATGAGTACACGCCCGAGATGCTGCAGCAGCTGATGTCGATCATCGTGGCCTCGACCATCATGGCCTACTCGCTGTACACCTTCTCGGCCGATTCGCTGCCTGCCAATCACAGCATGATGCTGACCATTCCCTTCGTGATGTACGGCGTTTTCCGCTACCAGTACCTGGTCCATCGAAAGAACCTCGGCGGCGCCCCGGAGCAGGTGCTGCTGCGGGACGTGCCGTTGATGATCGACATCCTGCTGTGGGGCCTTACGGCCGTGCTGGTGCTCTACTTGGGGCTGAACAGATGAGATCGCACTTAGGGAGGACGTGGTGAGCAAAGCGAAGGTCGCGGTGCTGCGAACGAGCCCGGCGACGGTGCTCGAGGACTATCAGCGCCTGTACGAGCTGGCCGGCTTCCGCGAGGCCCTGGATTCCTCAGCCGAGACCATCCTCAAAGACAACATTTCCTGGCACTTCCCGTTTCCCAGCGCGAACACCACGCCCTGGCAGCTGGAAGGATCCATCCTGGCGCTGGCCGGCGCGGGCTATCGCGGCATCACCTGCGTGCAGAACAAGACGGTCGTCACCAACGCTTTCAAGGGCACCGACCTCAACGGCTACTACCCCATTTGCCGCCGTTACGAGGTGCCGGTGCTGTTCAACTTCCGCGACGAGGACATGCGCTGGATTCGCTACACACCCAAGGCGCGCATGAACGTCCTGGATCGCATCTATCCCGACGGCATCTACATTCCCGATTACTTCGAGGGCCGCAACGTGGTGCACCTGCCTACGGTCAAGACCCACATCTACACCACCACCACCGGCGCCATGAAGAACGCCTTCGGCGGCCTGCTGAACCACCACCGGCACTACACCCACAGCTGGATCCACGAGACTTTGGTCGACCTGCTGGCCATCCAGAAGGAGATCCACGCCGGATTGTTCGCGGCTATGGACGGCACCACGGCCGGGGACGGCGCGGGCCCGCGGATCATGGATCCGCAGGTCAAGAGCGTGATCCTGGCCTCGTCCGATCAGGTCGCCATCGACGCCGTCGCCGCCCGGCTTATGGGCTTCGACCCCATGCGCATGCTGTACGTGAGCATGGCCACCGACCAGGGGTTGGGCTGCGGCGACCCGCGCGACATCGAGCTGGTGGGCGACGACGTGTCCGGTGAGAACTGGCACTTCCGTGTCGGGAAGTCCTTCCACGCCATGCTCGGCAAGCTGGCCTGGTTCTCTCCGCTCAAGGTGCTCCAGAACCTGATCTTCCATAACCCGATCGGCGAGACCGGCACGAGCCTCGTTTCGGAGGTCTATCACGACTACTACCGTTGGAACCTGCGCGAGCGGCGGGTGTTCGAACGGTGGATGGCCGAGACCGAATGGGGCCGGCTCTTCCAGGAGTACCGACGAGTTGGGACGCTCGGCAAGCCCGACGCCGCCGTCGCCTGACGTGACGCTCGCCCTCGGGCCGGTCCCTGGCTGATCCGCGGGCGCCGGGGCGCTATCGCCTGCGGCGCAGCCTGCTGTTATGCGCCGCCGGGGCAGTGGTGGGCTTCCTGGCGCTTGGCCTGTACGGCGATTTGTCGAAGGTCGGCGGCGCCCTGTTGCATTTCCGCTGGGTCCTGCTGCCGGCCATTCTCGGCCTGACGCTGGCAAACTACGGCATTCGCTTCCTGAAGTGGCACTACTACATGGGGCAGCTGGGAGTGGACATCGGCTGGCGCGACAGCCTGGCGGTGTTCCTCGGCGGGCTGGCGATGGTGGTGACGCCGGGCAAGGTGGGCGAATTCTTCAAGGCTTACCTGGTGCGCCGGGTGGCCGGCACGCCGGTGGCCCGCACCATGCCTGTCGTGGTATGCGAACGGCTGACGGACGGCGTGGCGATGATCGGCCTGTCGTCGGCCGGGCTGGTGCTGTTCGGCTACGGCTGGCAGGCGATTGCCGCCGTAGCCGCGCTGGCCGTCGCGCTGATCGTGGCGGTGCAGTACCGGCCGCTGGCGCTGGCCCTGCTGTCCCTGGGCGAGCGCGTGCCCTTCCTTGCCGGCCGGATGCACCACCTGCACGAGTTCTACGATGCCGCGTACCGCCTGCTGCGGTTCCGCAACCTGGCCCTGGCCGTGGGCATGGGCCTGGTCTCATGGGCGGGCGAATGCATCGCCTTCTACCTGGTTCTCACCGGCTTGGGATTGAGCGGAGATCGGCTGCTGACGGCATCGTTCTTCGTGCTGGCCGTCTCCACGCTGCTGGGGTCGCTGTCGCTGCTGCCGGGCGGCCTGGGCGTGGCCGATGGCAGCATCACCGGGCTGCTGCTGGCGGTGGCTGTGGTCGGGCGGGACGAGGCGGTCGCCGCCACGCTGCTGATCCGCTTCTGCACGCTGTGGTTCGGGGTCAGCCTGGGCCTGGCGACGCTGGCCGTCTGCCGCTCGCGCTTGGGCCTTGGCAAAGGGCTCGCGCCGTCGCTTACCGCTTCGGCGCCCGCTTCCTGAAGAAGCCCGCTGCGCTAGCCTGTCAACTACAATGGCCGCGAGGATGCGATTGGATGTCCTGCTTGTCGAGCGCGGCCTGGCGCCGTCTCGAGAGCGCGCACAGGCACTGATCCTCGAGGGCGCGGTTCGGGTGGCCGGCGAGACTTCCGCGCGGGCCGGAGCGGCAGTAGCCGTCGACGCTTCCATCGAAGTGGCCGAAGACCGCCAGCCTTTCGTTTCTCGCGGAGGGCTGAAGCTGCGCCGGGCCCTGGACGCGTTTCACATCGACGTGGGCGGCCGGATCTGCCTGGACGTGGGATCGAGCACCGGCGGCTTCAGCGACTGTTTGCTGCAGGCGGGCGCGGCCCGCGTCTACGCCATCGACGTCGGGCGCGGCCAGCTGGATTGGAAGCTGCGGCAAGATCCCAGGGTCGTGGTGATGGAGAAGACCAATATCCGCTATCTAACCGCGCTTCCCGAGCGGCCGGAGCTCGCCGCCGTCGACGTGTCGTTCATCTCCTTGAGCAAGGTGCTGGAGCCCGTCACCGGGCTGCTGCTGGGCAGCGAGCAGGTCGGCGAGGGCGCTGGCTGGCCGCAAATGGTGGCGCTGGTCAAGCCGCAGTTCGAGGCGGGGCCGAAGGGCGCGCCGAAAGGCGTGGTGCGCGACCCGGAGGTCCACAAGCGGGTGCTGCTGGCGGCCACCGGCCATGCCCGCGAGCTCGGCTGGGCAGCGCGCGGGCTGGTCGAGTCGCCAATCACCGGACCGGCGGGCAACCGTGAGTTCCTGCTGTGGCTGGCGCGAACCGGCGAGGACGTCGTGGACGCGGAGGCGGTGGCGCGATGCGTGGCCGGGTGAAGACGGTCTCGGTCCTCTACAACCCGGCCGTTCCCGGCGCCGAGGAGCTGTCGCTGGCGATCGACGCCATGATGGCCGAGCGCGGTCTGACCGTCAGCAGGTGTCCAATCGAGCGCCGCACCGAGTCGAAGCCGTGCATCGATGGGGCGGAGCTGATCGTAACCCTGGGGGGCGACGGCACGCTGCTGCGGGCGGCGCACTTCGCCGCCGAGCCGGGCATTCCGATCCTTGGGGTCAATCTCGGCAAGCTTGGCTTCCTGTGCGACATCGGGCCGGACAACGTGCTCGCTCGGATGCCGGCCTACCTCGACGGACAGAGCGAGATCGAAGAGCGGCTGATGCTGGAGGCGACGCACCTGCGAGGCGGCCGTCCCATCTCCTGCGGCCACGGGCTCAACGACGTGGTGCTCGGGCATGCGTCCATTTCCAACATCATCCGGGTCAACGCTTCCATCAACGGCAACACCTTGACCGCGTTCGCGGGCGATGGGGTTATCGTGGCAACGCCGTCGGGATCGACAGGCTACTCGTTTGCCGCGGGCGGTCCCATCGTCCATCCCGCCGACCAGCACCTGCTGCTGACGCCTATCAATCCGCACAAGCCCCGTTTCGGGTCCGTCGTCGTCCCACCGCAGTCGGTCATCAGCCTGGAGCTGGATACGGATAGGCCGGCCGTGATGAGCGTCGACGGCGAACCGGCGACGCCGGTCGAGAGCGGCGACGTGATCGAAGTTCGGGAGAGCCCCTACCGCACACGACTGCTGCGGCGGGATTCGGAACGGTACTTCTTCGAAGCGCTGCGGCGGACGCTGAAGTATGGCCTGGAGCCGTGACGAAGAGGGCCGCCAGGGGTCGTAAGCCCGCGTGAGCGCTGCTTCGAGCTCGGCCGCGGGGTCATCCGCGCCGCCGGCGGCCGTTACCTCGCCGCCGCCGGGATCGCTGATCGAGCTGCGCATCAAAGACTTCGCCATCATCGACGAGCTGTCGCTGTCACTGGAGCCTGGCCTGAACGCGCTGACCGGTGAGACGGGCGCAGGCAAGTCGATCCTCATCGATGCGCTGGGAGCGGTCCTCGGCGAGCGCACCGGGCCTAACGTGGTGCGCGCCGGCGCCCAGCGCGCGCTGGTCGAGGCCACGTTCGTCCGCCCGGTCGATCTCCCGGACGAGCTGGAGCTGGACGGCGAGGATGACGTCATCATCCTGAGCCGCGAGATTGGGAGCAACGGTCGGGGTGGGGCGCGCCTGAACGGCCGCACGGTGCCGGTCTCCCTGCTGCAGGTCGCCGGCAGGGCGCTGGTCGACGTCCACGGACAGAGCGATCATCAGTCGCTTTTCCGGCCGGTCGGCCATATGCGGCTGCTCGATCGCTTCGGCGGGCTGGAGGGGCAGCGCCAGCAGGTCGCCGCCGCGGTTCAGCAGCTGCGTCAGGTGGGCCAGCAGCTCGAGGCCCTGCGCGGCGCGGCCAGAGACCGTGCGCGCCAACAGGACCTGCTGCGCTTCCAGGCGGACGAGATCGAGGCCGCTCAGCTTACACCGGGCGAGGACGAAGATCTGGCCCACCGCCGGCTGCTGCTGGCCAGCGCGGAGAAGATTCGCGAGGCCGTTTCGGAAGCGCTGGCCCGGCTGAACGACGACGGCCAGGCGATGGATGCCGTCCAGGCGGCGGCCAAGCAGCTGTCGGACGCCATTCGGCTCGACCCGGCGCTGGAGCAGCCGGCCCAGGAGCTCGAGCTGGCGCTGACCGGCCTGCAGGATGCGGGCAGGTCACTGGCTCGCTACCTGGACGCGGTCGAAGCCGATCCGGCTGAGCTGCAGCGGATCGACGATCGCCTGGAGCTCATTCGTGGGCTCAAGCGCAAGTACGGCGATAGCCTCGACGAGGTGCTGGCCTTCGGCCGCGATGCCGCGCTGCAGCTGGCCGAGATCGAAGGCGCCGACGCTCGGATCGAGGAGCTGGACGTCCAAGCGCAGCGGCTGCTGGAGGAGGCCAACGTCCTGGCCGCGGCGCTTTCCGAGGCTCGTCAGGATGCTGCCGAGCGGCTGGCTTCGCAGGTCGGCGTGGAGCTGGCCGAACTGAGCATGAAGGGCGCCCAGTTCGCGGCCAGCGTGAGGCGGCGGGAGGGCCCGGACGCCCTCCAGCCCGGAGGCCTCGACGAGGTGGAGTTCCTGTTGTCGGCCAACCGAGGTGAGCCGCTGCGCCCTCTGGCTCAGGTGGCTAGCGGCGGCGAAGCGTCGAGGGTCATGCTGGCCCTGAAGTCGGTGTTCTCGGCGGCCGATCAGACACCCGTGCTGGTGTTCGACGAGATCGAGGTTGGGGTAGGCGCGCGCAGCGGTCACGTCATCGGCGACAAGCTGCGCCATCTCGCCGCCGGCCACCAGGTGCTGTGCATCACCCACCTGGCGCCGGTGGCCGCCAGGGCCAACGCCCATTTCAAGGTCACCAAGGGCACCGACGGTGAACGCACAGGCACGCTGGTGCTGCGGATCGAGGGCGAGGCGCGCGTCCGGGAGATGGCGGAGATGCTGGCCGGCCATCCTATCAGCGAAGCGGCGATCGAGAGCGCGAGACAGCTGCTGGCAGCCTGCTGACGTCCGCTTGTCCGGGGCAGCCGGATTCTATAATCGCGCCAATGGCACTAGCCTCGGCTGAGCTTCAGCACAAGCCGAAGCGCTGGGTGCTGGCCGGGCTGCCCCCGCTCGAGCTGCAGCAGACTCTGCCGGAGGTCCATCCGCTCAAGCTGCGCCTGCTGTATAACCGCGGCTTGACCGATCCGGAGACCATTCGCCGCCACCACGAGCTGAGCTTCGACGACCTGCACGATCCGCTGCTCATGCCGGCCATGGAGCGGGCGGTCGAGCGCCTGTCGCGGGCGGTTCGCGGCGGTGAGCTGATCGTCATCTATGGGGACTTCGACGCCGACGGCGTCACCGGCTCGGCCATCCTCGAACGGGCGTTGGGCGCCGTGGGGGCGCGCACCCGGAGCTACATCCCCAAGCGCCTGGAGGAGGGCTACGGCCTGCACGCGGCGGCCATCGAGCTGCTGGCTGCCGAGGGCGCCAAGATCATCATCACCATCGATTGCGGCATCACCTCGGCAGCCGAGGTGCGGCGCGCCCGCGAGCTGGGCGTGGACACGATCGTATGCGACCACCACAAGCTGCCTGAGCTATTGCCGGAGGCGCTGGCGCTGCTACACCCGGGCATGGGCGGGTATCCGTTTCCGCAGCTGTGCGCGGCGGGTGTGTGCTTCAAGCTGGCGCAAGCCCTGCTGGCGGCGCATGGCCTGCCCATCGATCCGCAGGATCTGACCGACTACGCCGCCGTGGGAACGCTGGCCGACATGGTGCCTCTGAGCGGCGAGAACAGGGTGCTGGTCCGGCACGGATTGGACAAGCTGCGGCGCCGGCCCAGCCTGGGCCTGGCAGCGATGATGGAGCTGGCGGGCATCGAGCGCCAGCGCTTGACCTGCAGCGACGTGAGCTTCACCCTGGCGCCGCACATCAACGCTTCCGGCCGGCTGGACGACGCCGGCCTGGCCTTCCAGCTGATGGTCACGGCCGACGAGAGCAGCGCGGCCGAGCTCGCGGCGCGCCTGCGCCTGCTGAACGAGGAGCGCCAGCGCCTGACGCAGGAGGTGCTGGCGGCGGCGCGCGAGCAGGTGAGGGCCGCGGACCCGGACCAACTGGCCTATGTCGTGGGCGGGGAAGGCTGGCCGCCGGGGGTGGTCGGTCTGGTGGCCGGCAAGCTGGTCGAGGACACCGGCCGGCCCGCCTTCGTGGCCGAGCTGGGGCCGGACGTCTGTCGGGGCTCTGCTCGCGGAGTGGCCGGGTTTGACCTGGTGGAAGCGATGACGGCCTGCAGCCAGCTGCTGCTGCGCTTCGGCGGGCATCCGCGAGCCGCGGGCTTTACACTCGCCCGCTCAGCTTTCCCGGAGTTCAGCGAAGCAATCGTGCGGGCGGCAAACGCTAAACTGACGGGACAGGATCTGGAACCGATTATCTCAATCGATTCCGAATTGAAAATGCGACATCTGAATTGGGACATTCATCGAGTCATCCAAGAGGTGGGACCATTCGGCGTCGGCAACCCTACGCCCACCTTCTTGATCCGCGGCGTGCGGGTGCTCGATGCCCGCTGTACGCCCCGCGATCACCTGCGGATGAAATTCAAGAGCGATGACGGCCAAACCATCGACGCCTTCGGGTTCGGGCTCGGGCACTGCTCCCGGTGGCTGGCCGAGCGCTCGTACGTGGACCTGGTCTTCGAGATGAGCAGCAGCCAGTTCAAGGGCTACGAAGCGCTGGAGCTGCGCGTGCGCGACCTGCGTGAGGCGGTACCGGCGGCCCCTGCCAACGATTCGGCCCCCGTCGCTCGGACGTCCTAGATGGCTGTCGCGGCCCCGACTCCGATCCCCGAGCTGGCCGAGAAGGTTCGCAAGTACTACTCGGAAGCGGACGTGGCCGTCCTGGAACGGGCCTACGAGTTCGCCGTGCGAGCTCATGGCTCGCAGGTGCGCGCCTCCGGTGAGCCTTACGTCCAGCACCCGTACGCCGCCGCCTGCATCCTGGCCGACATGCAGCTCGATCTGCCCAGCCTGTGCGCCGCGCTGCTGCACGACGTGCCCGAAGACACCGAGATCACGCTCGACGAGATCGAGCATGAGTTCGGCCCCGAGGTGGCCAAGCTGGTCGACGGCGTCACCAAGCTGAGCCGTATCAGCTGGGACACGCTGGAGGAGAAGCAGGCTGAGAACCTGCGCAAGATGTTCCTGGCCATGGCGGAGGACGCCCGCGTGGTGCTGATCAAGCTGGCCGACCGGCTGCACAACATGCGCACACTGTCGGTGCTGCCCGACGGCAAGCGCCGCAAGATCTCACAGGAGACGCTGGACATCTTCGCGCCGCTGGCGCACCGGCTGGGCATCTGGGAGATCAAGTGGGAGCTGGAGGACCTGGCGTTCCGCTACCTGGAGCCGGAGCGCTACCGGGAGATCGTGGCGCTCCTGGCGGCCCGCCGGGGAGAGCGAGAGGCCTACATCGCCCGCGCTGTGGAGGCGCTCAAGACCGAGCTGGAGCGGGTGCAGATCCACGCCGACGTGAAGGGCCGTCCCAAGCACATCTACAGCATCGCCAAGAAGCTGGAAGGTCAGGGCAGCGTCGACTTCAGCCGCATCTACGACCTGCAGGCCGTTCGCGTGCTGGTAGACGAGGTCAAGGACTGCTACGGAGCCATCGGCGTGATCCACGCGCTGTGGAAGCCGATACCGGGGCGGTTCAAGGACTACATCGCCATGCCCAAGCCGAACGGCTACCAGTCGCTGCACACGACGGTGTTCTGCTTCGACGGCCAGCCCCTCGAAGTCCAGGTTCGCACCTTCGAGATGCACCGCGTGGCCGAGATCGGCGTTGCCGCGCACTGGCATTACAAGGAAGGCAGCGCGACCGATCCCGACTTCGACTCCAAGGTCGCCATGCTGCGTCAGATCCTGGATTGGCAGCGGGAGGTGTCGGCCAAGGAGTTCGTCGAGTCGGTCAAGATCGACCTGTTCCAGGACCAGATCTTCGTCTTCACCCCCAAGGGCGCGGTCAAGACGCTGCCGGCCAAGTCCACGCCGGTGGATTTCGCCTACCGTATCCACACCGACATCGGCAACCGCTGCGTGGGGGCCAAGGTGAACAACCGTATGGTGTCCCTGGACTACCAGCTGCGCAACGGCAACATCGTCGAGATCCTGACCAGCAAGGCGGCCAAGGGCCCGAGCCGCGACTGGCTGGACATCGTCCGCACGCCCGGCGCCCGCGAGAAGATCCGCCAATGGTTCAAGCGCCAGCAGCGCGACGAGAACATCGCCCGCGGGAAGGAGCTGCTGGACAAGGAGCTGCGCCGGCTGGCTGGGCAGAGCCTGGCCGCTGTGGGCGACCGCCTACCCGGCATCGCCGAGGCGCTCCACTACAAGAGCGTCGAGGAGCTGTTCGACGGCCTGGGCTACGGCGCGCTGACCTCTGCCCACGTCATTACCAAGCTTGGCTTCCGCGAGGAGCAGCCTCACGTGGTGGTGCCCACCGAAGACGCGGCGGTCAAACAGCCGGCCTCGACCTCGGCCATCACGGTGCGGGGCGTAGGCGACCTGCTGACGCGCCTGGCCAACTGCTGCAAGCCTGTGCCGGGTGACGCCATCATCGGCTTCATTACCCGAGGTCGCGGCATCACCGTGCATCGCAAGGATTGCTTCAGCGTGCGGAACGAAGATGAGGTCGAGCGGCTGGTCAAAGTCGAGTGGGCGCAGACCAAGAAGGATCTCTATCCGGTCCGCATCCGCGTCGAAGCCTGGGATCGTGAAGGTCTGCTGCGCGATATGGCCACGGTCATCGCCGAGGAGAAGGTCTCCCTCGTGGCCGCCAGCGCCACGGCCCATCCGGACCAGACCGCGACGCTGACCGCGACGATCAACATCAGCGACCTGGATCAGCTGAGCCGGCTGTTCACCAAGCTGGAGAAGATCAAGGACGTTTTCTCGGCCGAGCGCGACAGCTCCACGCTAGCCGCGAGCTGACTTCGCCGGCGGGCAGGCTCCCGCTTGTGTCCTGTCACTCAGTGCCGTCGCTGGGCGAACGGCCGCGGTACAGTGATCGGGCGTGACCGAGAGCGAGCTGAAGGCCGACCTGGAGCTCCGCCGGCGGCTGATCCTCGACGCTATCGAGCGCGTCTGGCAGGTCGATCTGCGTGAGATCCGGCCGCTGCTGCATCTCGAAGAAGTCCTGGGACGGCCGGACTCGGCACGGAATGCCTGATGCGCTGACGCCCGGTATGAGCGCAGCCGCTCTTGTCCGGGGTTATCGATCGGGTGCGCTGTCGCCGGTCGAGGTTGCCGACCACGCTCTCGAGCTGGCGCGCGCCGTTCAGCCCCGGCTGAATGCCTTCATCACCTTCCTGGACGAGGACGCGCGGACGGCGGCGCGCGCGTCGGAGCAGCGCTATCGTCGCGAGCAGCCGCTGGGGCCATTCGACGGTGTGCCGGTCGCGATGAAGGACCTGGTTCACATGGCCGGCGTTCGGACCACGGCCGCCTCCAAAGTCCTGGCGGACTACATTGCCACCGAAGACGCGGAGGTGGTGCGCCGCCTGAGGGCCGGCGGCGCGGTGATCCTGGGCAAGACCAACCTGCACGAGTTTGCCTATGGCCCCACCGGCGTCCTCTCTTCTTTTGGTTCCTGCCGCAACCCGCGCGACGTGGGGCGCATGGCTGGCGGCTCCAGCAGCGGGTCGGCAGCCGCGGTAGCCGCTGGCGTGTGCCCCGTGGCAGTGGGGAGCGATACCGGGGGATCGATCCGCATCCCCGCGGCGCTGTGCGGCGTCGTGGGCCTGAAGCCGACCTATGGCCGCGTGTCGACCAGCGGCGTCCTGCCGCTGTCGTGGAGCCTGGACCACGTTGGTCCCATTACCGCGACGGTCGAGGACGCCGGGCTGGCGCTGGCGGCCATGAGCGACTTCACCTGGCCGTCGCCGGGCCCGCTCGACAGGCCGCTTCGGGTTGGCGTGTGCCGCGATCACTTCTTCGAGCACCTGGACGCCGCGGTTCGGGAGTGTGTGGAGCGCGGTATTCGGCTGCTGGGTGAGCCGCGCGAAGTACGCATGCCGAGCATTCGGCTGTCGGCCGCGGCGCAGTCGCTCATATTGGCCTCCGAGGCGCGCGCGTTCCACCAGCGCTGGCTGGCCGAGCGGGGCGACGACTACGAGCCGGGTGTGCGCAACCGGCTGGAGGCGGCGCTCGAAGTCCGCGGCGTCGACTACGTCCAGGCGGCTCGGCTGCGGCGGGTCATGGTGGACGAGATGCGTGCCGCGCTGGAGGGAGTGGACGTGCTGGCCATGCCGGCGGTGCCCGTCCCGGCGCCGCCTCTATCTGCGACGGACGTCGCCGTCGAGGACGGAAGCATCAATGTCCTGTCCGCTCTCCTGCAAAACACGTCGCCGGTCAACTTCACCGGCTTTCCGGCGATCTCGGTGCCCTGCGGAGAGACCGATTCGGGGCTGCCGGTTGGCCTGCAGCTGGTCGCCCGACCCTGGCAGGAGGCCCATCTGCTCGCCGCGTCCTGGCGCTTGGAGCAGCTGCTCGGCGCCTCCCGAATGAACGGGATCCCGGGGCGGCGGGGTCAGTAGCCGAGCAGCCTGGGGACCGCGTTGCCCAGGAGATAGCCGCCGCCGGCGGAGGCTGTGCCCACGAGCACGATCTCTCCGATGCTGCGCAGCAGGCTGAGGCTGGCCAGCTTGCCCTTGATCCAGCCGACGATCGCCAGGGCCACGAACGTCAACGCCAGCGACGCCGGAATGGCGGAGGGAATGGGCAGGAAGAAGTAGGCGATAAGGGGGAAGATCGAGCCGACGACGTAGGATAAGCCGATGGTCAGCGCTTCCGGCACACGCACCGTCTCCGGGTCGAGCTGCAGACCGAGCTCGCGGCCCACCATGACGTTGGCGTACGGCCGTGGGTAGCGCGCCAGGATGCTGCTGATGGCGCGGGCATCCTCGACGCTCATGCCATCCAGACGCATCATGTTCTCCAGCTCCCACAGCTCGAAGCCCGGCACCCGCTCCATCCGGGTGAGCTCCTTCTCGATCTCCTTCTGCTGGACCTGAGCCTCCGCCCGCCCGGAAATGAATTCGCCGGCGCCCATCGACAGCGCGCCGGCGAAAGCTTCGGCCAGGCCGGCGACAATGACCGCCTTGGTGTCCCCGGTGCCTCCTGCCACGCCGCTGATGACGCCCAACGGCACCAGCAGCCCGTCCAGGGAGCCGAAAACGAGCTGGCGAATACGCCCCAGCCGCTCGATGCGCTTCCGCTCATCGGCCAGCTGGGCCACGTACTCTTCCCGGATCGCCGGCCTGCCGGAGTCGTCCGTCTCTTCTGCTTCCACGCCTGTCTCTGCTCCGATTGTGCCCTAACCCGGCTGGGCACGTGAGCATGACGCGAGCCAACCAGCCATGGCGAATGTCGCGCCAAGCTGAGAGGTCGCAATTCCGCGCGCGTCAGAATGACAGGCGACGCCCAGTGGCCGCTGAAGAGCGGGCCTATACTTGTCGAGAATACTTATCGAGGCATTAGCTTGAGTTAATGGAATTGCCGTTTGCCACCCGTGGCTATCTCGATGCGCTCGCCGATCACGTCGTTGTGTTCGATGGGGCCATGGGCACGTCTATTCAGCGCTACAACCTCGGCGCCGAGGATTTCGGCGGCAAGCTGGGCTGCAACGACTACCTCACGCTCACCAAGCCGGAGGTCATCGAGGAGATCCACCAGAGCTTCCTGGAGGCGGGCGCCGAGGTGCTCGAAACGTGTACCTTCCAGGCGACGAGTCGGCGGCTGCGCGAATGGGGCATCGAAGACCGCACCTACGAGCTGAATTTCCAGGCCGCGCAGCTCGCCAGACGCCTGGCCGACCGCGCCGGTGGGCGCTTCGTGGCCGGATCGATGGGGCCGACCGGCATGCTGCCGTCGTCGTCGGATCCGGGACTGAGCGCCATCACCTTCCGCGAGCTGCAGGAGCTGTTCCGCGAGCAGGCGCAGGCCCTGATCGAGGGCGGCTGTGACTTGCTGCTGGTGGAGACCGCGCAGGACATGCTGGAGGTGAAGGCCGCCCTGTTCGGCATCCGGCAGGCCATGGAAGAATCCGGCAGGCGGATTCCCGTCCAGGCCCAGGTGACGCTGGACCTCACCGGGCGTATGCTGTTGGGCACTGACGTATCCGGTGCCCTGGCCACGCTGGAGCACCTGCCCTGCGACGTGGTGGGCCTCAACTGCTCGACCGGGCCGGAGCATATGCGCGAGCCCATCCGCTACCTGTGCCAGAGCTCCACCAAGCCGGTGTCCTGCATTCCCAACGCCGGGCTGCCGGTGAACGATGGCTCGGGCGAAGCAGTCTACCTGCTGCAGCCTGAGCCCATGGCCAGAGACCTGAAGGACTTCGCGGTCGAGTTCGGCGTAAACGCGGTCGGCGGCTGCTGCGGCACCCGGCCCGAGCACATCCGCCAGGTGGCTGATGCCGTCCGCGGACTGAAGCCCCGCGCTCCGGTCGGCCGAAAGGGGCAGCCGAGGCCCGAGCCGCGGCTGGCCAGCGCCGTCCGAGCGGTGTCCCTGTGGCAGGAGCCGCGGCCGCTGATCATCGGCGAGCGGGTCAATACCCAGGGCAGCAGGCGAGTCAAACAGCTGCTGCTGACCGACGACTACGATGAGGTGGTCCAGATTGCCCGCGGCCAGGCCGACGACGGCGCGCACGCGCTCGATGTGTGCTGCGCGCTTACGGAGCGATCGGACGAGGCGGCGCAGATGCGCGAGCTGGTTCGGCGGCTGACCCCGGCGGTCGAGGCGCCGCTGGTCATCGACTCCACCGAGGCGGACGTGATCGAGGTGGCCCTGGAGAGCTATCCCGGCCGGCCGATCGTGAATTCGGTGCACCTGGGCGAGGAAGACCGGCTGCGCAAGGTCATGCCGCTGGTGAGGGACCACGGCGCCGCGGTGGTCGCCATGTGCATTGACCAGGTGGGGATGGCCAAGACCGCCGCGCGAAAGCTCGAGGTGGCTCGCGCGATCCATCGGGTTGCGACTGAGGAGTACGGTCTGGCTTCCGAGGATCTCATCTTCGATACCCTGACCTTCCCGCTGTCCACCGGGCAGGAGGACCTGATCGAGTCGGCCATCGAGACCATCGGCGCGATTCGCGAGATCAAGCGCGCGCTGCCTGGCGTGCTCACGGTCCTGGGGGTCAGCAACGTGTCCTTCGGGTTGGTGCCGCGCAGCCGGCCGGTGCTGAACTCGATGTTCCTGCATCACGCCTTGGCGGCGGGCCTCGACGCCGCCATCGTCCATCCGTCACACGTCTTGCCGGTCAGCGAGATCGCGGAGGAGCAGCGCGAGCTGGCGGAAGATCTGATCTTCAATCGCCGGCCCGACGCCCTGCCGCGCTTCATCGCCTACTTCGAGAGTCAGTCGACCGGCAGGGCCGCTGCCGAAGCGCAGGCCGAGGCGGCGGCGGACGACTCCCTGCCGGCCGAGGAGCGCATCCACCTGCAGATCCTGCACCGCAAGAAGGCGGGCATCGAAGCGGCCATCGACGAGGCGCTGAGCCGCCATTCCCCGGTCGAGGTGCTGAACGAGGTGCTGCTGCCGGCGATGAAGCACGTGGGCGACCTGTTCGGCGCCGGCGAGCTGATCCTGCCCTACGTGCTGCAGTCGGCCGAGGTGATGAAGGCCGCAGTGGCCCACCTGGAGCAGTTCCTGGAGAAGCGAGAGGGTTACACCAAGGGCAAGGTGGTCCTGGCAACCGTCTTCGGCGACGTGCACGATATCGGCAAGAACCTGGTCGGGACGATTCTGTCCAACAACGGCTACACCGTGTTCGACCTGGGCAAGCAGGTGCCCATCAACCTGATCATCGACAAGGCGGTCGAGGTGCAGGCCGACGCGATAGGCCTTTCGGCCCTGCTGGTCTCGACCTCCAAGCAGATGCCGCTGTGCGTGCAGGAGCTGCACCGCCGGGGGATGAACATTCCGGTGCTGGTAGGTGGCGCGGCCATCAATCCGCGCTTCGGCCACCGCATTCTGTTCGTCGAGGAGGGCCAGCCGTACGCCCCCGGCGTGTTCTACAACAAGGACGCCTTCGAAGGGCTGGCGGCCATGGACGCGCTCACCGACCCCGAGCGCCGCGAGGGCTTCGTGGCCGAGCGCAAGACGCAGGCGGCGCACTCGATTGAGGTCGAGGCCAAGCGAGAGGCGCTGCGCGACCAGGCTCCACGCGCTGGCCACAGCGCCGTCGAGCCGGTGGATCCGCCTGTCCCCCCCTTCTGGGGAGCGCGAGCTCTGGAGGACATCGATCTCGATGAGCTGCTGCAGATCGTCGACCGCAAGACACTGTTCTCGTTGCACTGGGGCGGCAGCAAGAAGCACGGCGCCGAGCGTGAGAAGCTCTTCAAGGAGGAGTTCGAGCCGCTGCTGGCCGATCTCTGGGCGGAATGCACGGGATCAGGTCTCATCCGGCCCTGGGCAGTGTACGGCTACTTCCATGCCCGTGCCGACGGAGACACGCTGGACGTGGAGGGCCGGCGCTTCGACTTCCCGCGGCAGCCGGCCAACGAACGGCTGTGCTTGGCGGACTACTTCGGCCAGGACGACGTGGCCGCGCTGCAGTTCGTCACGGTGGGCGGCAGCGTGAGCCGCCGCATCGAAGAGCTGCAGGCGGAAGGCGAATACTCGCGCATGTACTTCCTGCACGGGCTGGGCGTCTCGACCGCTGAAGCGGTGGCCGAATACGTGCACCGCCACATCCAGCGCGAGCTGAACCTGCCGGCCGGACAGGGCAAGCGCTACAGCTGGGGCTACCCCGCCTGCCCCGACCTCGGCCAGCACCGCCTGGTATTCGACCTCCTGCCGGCACGGTCTCACCCGGACGTCGATCTGACCGAGGGCAACGAGCTCGTGCCCGAGCAATCTACCGCGGCGCTGGTGGTCCACCATCCCCAAGCGATCTACTTTGCGATGCATGATGTGTAGGGGCCAGAAGCTATGAAGATCGTCGACGCGTTCGACGGAGGGCGGCCGGTGTTCTCGTTCGAGTTCTTCCCGCCCAAGACGCCGGAGGCGGTGGACCAGCTGTACCGGGTCATCGCCGAGGAGCTGCGACCGCTGCGGCCGACGTTCGTGTCGGTGACGTACGGCGCGGGCGGCAGCACCCGTGAGTTGACGGTGGACCTCGTGAGCAACATCAAGCGCGAGCTGGGCATCGAAGCCATGGCCCACCTCACCTGCGTGGGCCAGACCGCCGCCGAAATCTCGCAGGTGCTCGACCGGCTGCGTGCCGGGGGTATCGACAACGTCCTCACGCTGCGCGGCGATCCTCCGCGCGGCGAGACCACGTTCGTGAAGCCGGAGGGCGGCTTTGGGTTTGGCCAGGAGCTGGCGAGGTTCGTGCGCGCTCACTACGACTTCTGCCTGGGGGGTGGCTGCTACCCCGAGGTCCATCCCGAAGCGCCGGACGCTGAGACCGACCTGCGCCATCTCAAGGAGAAGGTCGATTCGGGCGTTCAATTCCTGATCACCCAGCTGTTCTTCGCACCGGCGGTGTACTTCGACTTCGTTGCCCGGGCGCGGGCCGCGGGCATCACCGTGCCCATCGTGCCGGGCATCATGCCGGTGACGAACCTGGCGCAGATCGAGCGCTTCACCAGCCTGTGCGGCGCATCGATCCCGGCGGTCCTGCGCTCTCGCCTGCAGGCGTGCCCGGAGCCCGACGTGCCAGCCGTAGGCGTTGACTGGGCGAGAGAGCAATGTAAGACGCTGCTGGATGGCGGCGCCCCCGGTATCCACTTCTACACGCTCAACCGCTCGCCCTCAACCCGAGCGATCCTGCGCAACCTGGGTCTCGCCGAGCAGGCCCAGCGCTGAATTCCCCTTCGCGCCGGGTCAATCACGCTGCAAGCGCGTGGCGAACACAACTCTTGCTAGGATTCTCCGTCATGCAGGGCCGTCTGAGCCCTGCGCGTCCTACGTAGGCTCCGATCCAGGCCAGCAGCGGCGCTGGCTGATGGACCGATAACTCGCAGGGGAGGAATGACATGAAGGCATTCAGCAGGAGCAGCGGCGGATCCATCCTGGCTATCATCGCGGCCATTTCGCTGGTGGGCTGCGGCAGCGGAGCAGCGGCTCCATCAGCCGCTTCCAGCCCGCCCGCGTCCGCGGCGGCATCGGCCGCGTCAAAGCCGGCCCAGGCTTCTGCCTCGGCCGCGGCCCCAGCAAGCGCTTCAGCGGCGGCGTCCGCCAGCGCTTCCGGGACGGCCTACGAGCTGGGGGCGGTCGTCTCTCAGACCGGGAGCATCAGCCAGCTCGGCATTGGCGAGGGCAATTCCGTCAAGATGCTGGTGGACCAGACGAACCAGAAGGGCGGCATCGATGGCCATCAGATCCACCTCACGCTGCTGGATGACGCCAGCACGCCCGACCAGGCGGTCAAGGCGGCGCGCCAGCTGCAGCAGCAGAAGGTAGCCGCCATCCTGGGCCCGACCATCGCCGCCGCCTGCAACGCTGTCGCGGCTCTGGCGGAGACGTCGGGGCCGGTGAACTACTGCTTCTCGCCCGGCATCACGCCCAAGGACAACTCCTACATCTGGTCCTCCAGCGTGTCCACCCGCCTGCTGGCGCAGCGCATGATGGTTCACTGGAAGAGCCAGAACATCACCCGCATCGGCTTGATCAGCACTACCGACGCCAGCGGGCAGGATGGGGCGAAGTCGGTCCGCGCCGCCGTGCAGGACACCGGAGGCACCATCGTGGCGGACGTGAGCTACGCCCCCGACGCCGTGGATGCAACCCCCCAGCTGGAGCAGATCCGGACCAGCAATCCGCAGGCGATCGTGGTCTGGTCCAGCGGCACGCCGGCTGGCGTAGCCTTCAAGGGCATCAGTCAGCTGGGTATCGACGTCCCGATGGCGACCACCAACGCTAACCTGGCCTACGCCTTCGTCAAGCGCATAGCCGACTACACCCCCAAGACGTTCCTCATTCCGGCCCCCCAGGATTTCTGGTGGGACCAGATCCCGGCCGGGTCGCCGCGCTACAACCTGGAGAAGGCCTTCCACGATGACTACCAGAAGACCTACGGTGAGCCCCCGGATCTGGGGCCGTCGCTGGCCTACGACCCGACTCTGATCGTGCTCGATGCGCTCAAGCACGTTGGTTCCGATCCGGCCAAGATCAAGACCTACATCGAGGGCTTGAAGGGCTTCGAGGGCGTGGAGGGGACGTACAGCTTCTCGCCGACCGATCACCGCGGCCTGACCCTCGACGACGTGGCGATGATCCAGGTCAAGAACGGCAGCTTCGTCTTCGCCGGCAAGTAGGGATTTGCCGGCATGCAGGTGCTGGTTGGCGGGCTGACGGTAGGGGCGGTTTACGCCCTGGTCGCTCTGGGAATGTCGCTGATCTTCTCGATCAGCGGCGTCATCAACCTGGCTCAAGGCGGGTTTGTCGTGCTGGCCGCGCTCCTGGCCGTTGCCCTGCAGGGGCACCTTGGCCTACCGCTGGCAGCCGACTTGGCGCTGGTGATTGCGATCATGGTCGTGCTGCTGGCGGCGGTCGAGCGGGTAGTCGTCCGCCCGGCGGTGCACCGCGGGAACAACGAGCGGGTGCTGCTGGTGACGGTCGGCCTGCTCCAGGCCACCGGCGGGCTGCTGCTCGTGGCCTGGGGCAACCTGCCGTACACCATGCGGCCGTTCAATGGCACCCAGTCCCTGCACGTCGCCGGCGCGTCGGTCCCGACCCAAACGTTGTGGGTGCTGGGAGCCCTGGTGCTGGCCGTCCTCGGCTTGTGGTGGCTCCTCAACCGGACCGACATCGGCCTGACGCTGCGGGCAACCGCGGCCAAGCCCGACGCGGCCAGGCTGATGGGCGTCGACGTGGACCGCATGCGGCTCATCAGTTTCAGCGTCTCCGGCTTTATGGCGGCGCTGGCCGGCGTGACCATCATCCCGCTGACCTTTGCCGGCTATGACACCACCACTCCGTACGCCGTCAACGGCTTCATCGCGGCCGTGCTGGGTGGTCTCGGCCGGCTGTGGGGCGCGGTCGCCGGCGGACTGATCCTAGGCCTGCTCAACGCGCTGTTCGGCCGTTTCCTGTCCGGAACGCTGGCGCAGGTCGTGGCCATCGGGATCCTGATCCTGGTCCTGCTCGTACGCCCGACCGGTTTGTTCGGCGCGAGCGAGTCTCGCCGGTAAGCGCCGCGCTGGCCTCGACCAAATCCCGGGCCGGGTCCGAGCAGGCGCTGTCAGTCGCCCTTCGTGCGCTGCTCATCCTGGCGGTCCTGGCCGTTCCCGTGGCCGTTCCCCGCTGGGCCAACTTCCTGGTGATCGCCGGCGTGTTCTACCTGGTTGTGCTCGGTCTCGACGTCCTCATGGGCCAAACCGGCCAGGTCTCGCTGGGGCAGACGACGTTCATGGCCCTGGGGGCATACGGCGGTGGGCTGTTGAGCTTGAAGGTGGGCTGGCCGACGGCGGCCGCCGCTGTGGCTGCCCTCGCCGCCTCGATCGTGCTGGCCGTTGCCCTCGGCAAGACCCTGCTGCGGCTGCGAGGCTATTACCTGGCGCTCGCGACCCTTGGCCTGGCCGTCATCACGCAGGGCCTGGCCACCAGCCTGGTGGACGTTACCGGTGGGCCCTCCGGCCTGGTTGGCATTCCCAACCTGACCATTGGTCCGCTGACCTTCGCCGACGATACCAGCAACTACTACCTGGTCGCCGTGCTGTGCATTGCGGCCTGCTGGTTCTCGCGCAATCTGACCCGCTCCCAGACCGGCCGTGCGCTGGCGGCCATCGCCGCCGACCAGACGGCCGCGGCGATGCTGGGCGTGGACCCAGCAGCCTACAAGACGCGGGCATTCGTCCTCTCGGCGGCGTATGCTTCGGTGGCCGGCAGCGTTTACGCGTACTACTTTCGGTTCTTTTCCCCGGACATGGTCGGCGTGGTGGTGGCCTTCAGCCTGGTGGTCATGCTGGGGCTGGGCGGCAGCCGATCGCTGATCGGGCCCCTGCTGGGTGTGCTGCTGCTGCAGCTCATTCCGCAGGGTGGGCAGCGGATCGCGATCTTCGAGCCGCTGATTGCCGGCATCATCCTCATCGTCGTCATGACTTACCTACCCACCGGGCTATGGGGCGGCATCCGCCAGCTGCCCTGGGCGCTGCGGCGGGCGATGACGTCGCGATGACCGAGCCGCTGCTGCGGGCCGATGGCCTCAGCCGATCCTTCGGCGGCGTGCAGGCGCTGTCGGAGGTGTCCTTCGCCGTTCTGCCGGGGCAGATCCGGGCCATCATCGGCCCTAATGGGGCGGGAAAGACCACGCTGCTCGACGTGCTGACCGGCTTCACCCCGGCCGACGCCGGCCAGGCCTACCTGGATGGTCAGCCGATCCTCGGTCTGCCTCCTCATCGGCTGCCCGGCATGGGCCTCATGCGCACCTTCCAAACCGCCAGGCTGATTCCCACGCTCACCGTCCGGGAAAACGTCATGCTGGGCGGCCATCACCTCACCCGATCGCGCTTCCTTGCCCACGGCCTGGGCTTGCCGGTGGCGCGGCGAGAGGAACGGGCGCTGCGGGCCAGGGCGGATGAGATCCTGCGCTTCCTCGAGCTGGAGCGGCTGGCCGAGAGCCCGGCGGCTGCGCTGCCGGCCGGTCTCCAGCGGCTGGCCGAGGTTGGCCGGGCGCTTGCCGCCGGGCCTCGGCTGCTGCTGTTGGATGAGCCGGCCGCCGGCCTCAACGACAGCGAGACGCTCGAGCTGGCCTCGGTGCTGAAGGCGGTGCGCGGGAAGGGCGTGACGGTGGTCCTGATCGAGCACAACGTGAACCTGGTGATGAGCGTCAGCGACGCCGTGCTGGTGCTCAGCGCGGGGATGGTTATTGCGGATGCCCTGCCCGAGCAGGTGCAGCGCGATCCGGTCGTGCAGGCGGCCTACCTGGGGGACAGGTAGGTGGACCTGGTCGTTTCCGGACTGAGAGCCGGTTACGGCGCGGTAACCGTGCTGCGCGACATCTCGCTGGAGGTCACGGCGGGCCGGATCGTGACCCTGGTCGGGCCCAACGGAGCGGGCAAGTCGACGCTGCTGCGCTGCCTGTCCGGCCTGCACCGTCCGTGGAAGGGCTCGGTCCGCCTCGATGGCGCGGAGGTTGCCGGCCTGCCTGCTCATCGAGTGGCGCGCATGGGGCTGGCGCTGGTGCCGGAGGGACGCCAGCTGTTCAGCGATCTGACGGTCGAGGAGAACTTGAGGATGGGATTGCACGGCTGCGTGCCGCGCGGCCAGCATGAGGAAATAGCCCGGCGGCTGGGGCAGGTCTATGACCTGTTTCCAGTCCTGCGCGAGTTTGCCCGGCGCCGCGCGGGCGCGCTGTCCGGGGGACAGCAGCAGATGCTGGCCATTGGCCGCGCCCTGGTTCGTGAGCCCAAGGTGCTGATGCTGGACGAGCCTTCACTCGGCCTGGCACCGAAGCTGGTGAGCGAGATCTTCGATCGCCTGGAAGACCTTCGGGCGATTGGCACGGCCGTCCTGCTGGTGGAGCAGAATGCAGCGGCGGCATTGCGCGTCGCCGACCAGGGATGCGTGATGGATACCGGGCAGCTCAGCCCTCCGCGGCCCGCGGCCGAGCTGCTGGCCGACGAGCACGTGGGCCGCGCCTACCTCGGCGCCGGCGCAAGCGCGATCGATCGTGCCCCAGCCTCGAACGTGCCCGACCTCATGGGCCGTCCCCTTTTCCCGTAGTCCGCGCTCGACGCCGAGCCGGGATCGGCGGAACGGTCCCGATCCTCAGCGCGCTGCCGCGAGCTCCAATCCCGCCGCCTGCTCGACGCGGGTGCCACGGAAGAAGTCCGGGTTCATGCCGCCGTGCAGCTGGACGACGTTGCTGAAGGTGAACTTGCGGAAGTCGGCCTCCGTGATCAGCCCATGCTCGACCAGCTCCCACGCCTCCTCCAGCACTTCGGTGGAATCGGGGACGTCGAAGTGCGAGATGTCTGAGCTGAACATCGCTTTCAACGGCAGCCGCATACGAGGGTCGAAGGCCCAGGCCGCCGTTGGGTCGTCCGCTTCGCAGCCGAAGTAGAAGTTGCTGGTGAACAGCCGGCGGATGTCGTCCGGACCGCCGATCGTCAGGCGCGCAAAGTCATCGGAGTCGCCGGCCCGCTGAGCCACCTGATCCAGCGTCTCGAAGGGGGCGGATAGATCGAGGTTGTGCTCCAGGATGTCGTCGATGTGCTTTCGCAGGCGGTCGTCGGCGTACTGCTCGAAGAGCTCTCGAATCCGACCGGTGTCCAGGTTCGACGGATTCAGGCGCTCGCGCATGGCCTGGCGGTTGCGCTTTTCCCAGTGGCCGATCAGATCGAGGCAGAGATTGCTCGCCCAGGCCGCGCCGCCCTCCAGGAAGGCGAAGTTAAGCTTGGGGAAGCGCTGGGTGACGCCGCCCAGGAACAGGCCGCAGGCGGCAGTGTAGTGGGCGTTCGCAAAATGCCCGGTGTGGTTGAACACCATGTTGGTCGGCGAGGTTCGACCGCCCCAGCCGAAGCCCTGGCTGTGATCCAGCACGGCCAGCTTGAGCTCGGTGAGCTTAGCCCACAGCGGGTCGTAATCGTAGGGGCTGTCGATGCCCAGGCAGTCGACGTACTGCCGCCGCTTCCCGGGCTCGGGCTGCCAGTCCGCGTCGGCTTCGACCGGGCGGGTGACGATGCAGCCCAGACGGACCGCCTTGATGCCCAGCTGCTTGACCATGAACTCGCACTCTTCGATCGCCTCCTGAGGTGTGCCATTGGGCGATACCCCCACGGGCGCAATCCGGTCCGCGTACGGCCGCCACAGCTCGGCGGCCATGCGGTTGTAGGCGCGCACGCACACGCGCCTCAGGTCGCGCTGGGGCATATGGGCAAACCTGCCGCCGAGCGACGGCATGAGCACCACGAAGTCGATGCCAAAATCGTCCAGGCGCCGGTACAGCAGCTCGGGCAGCATACCGGTAGCTCGATCGAGGGTGTTGCCGGTCAAGGCCCAGTACTGCGGCCGGGTGATGCGCGACCTTATGCGCTCCTCGGGTGCCGCCTGATACCACGGACCGCGGCGCATGTGCTTCCTGGCGTCGTCAACGGCGGATTGGCCGCCGTCTTCCTTCAAGAAATCCAGAAAAAGTGGAATCGGCTCCAGCCAGTGCCCATCCGCGTCCACCACGGGATGGTCCAGCCGCGCACGCACGCGCGCCGAGCTCGATTCCACTGTTGCCTGCGCCATTGGGTCCTCCTTGTGGCCTGGTCTATGCGTAGGCGGCTCTGCCGCACGCATGACTCGCTCGAAATGTACGTCGATGGTACTGAAAAGTGTGTCTCGAGCCCGTCGCCCGAGCCCCCTTGTGCCGCGCATCTCCGCAAGCCGCAGGCAGGAGCAGGCGCAGGCGATCCGGACGTGCTCCCAGCCGCGGTCGGACTCATCGCTGCCAGGGCAGTGGCGCAGCGTCAATGGGTACGCTCGGTCGAAAGCGCAAAACGAAGGCCATGTGAATTGGCTGTTGAAGACAAGAACCGGCGGAATATTCGGAGGATTCAGCCGTTGACCGGCCAGGGCAGGCGGGCGTACGATACGGCCCTCGGAAGTAAGCAGCGGCCTGAGTGCGATCCGGCCAGCTGGCGTTCGAAGTCCGGGAGGGTCGACATGGAAGCCAATAATTGGGTCCTCATCGTGGAGGACGATGACTCCATCGCGGATCTGCTGATGGAGATCGTCGAGCAGAGCGGCTGCCCGGCCTTGCGGGCCAGGGATGGAGCCGAGGGGTTGGAGGTGGTCATCACGGCCCGGCGCCCCCCGGCGCTGGTGCTGCTGGACTTGATGCTTCCCCGGATGGACGGCGAGACACTGTGCCACGAGCTTCGGGCGCATTGCGACGTGCCGATCGTGGTGGTTTCGGGCGATCGGCCCGACCGAGTCGAGAGCGCCGCGCGGCGCATTGGAGCGATAACCTCCCTCAAGAAGCCATTCGACCTCGATGCCCTGAGCTGGCTCTTGGACCGCCTCGTTCCGCCTCGCAAAGTCGTGCGCAGAAAGCGCCAGCCCGCCCGAGACCTGGTCACCGCCTGATCGAAGCTCAACCCGGTCCCCACGTGTAGCGCCGGCCCTTGCGGCCCGTTCCCGTCCGATTCGGGCCGAGAGACAGAGAAGCGAAAACAGCGATGCAGCGCAGCGCCTTGCGGCCCGCCCGTTCCCGGTAGCCGATTCGCGCACAGCGCTCGAACCAGGACACGATGGGTGGGCTCACTGGGTACGGGCGGGGCGCAAGGCGCTGCGCTGCATCGCTGTTTTCGGGGGCAACGCTGCCTTCGACCGTGCTCCCTCTTCGGAAGGGCTAGTCCTCTGTCTGCCCTATGGTCGCGGGCGCCAGTGGCAGCGGACAGCGGCCGTCGCGCCAGCGCTGGCACCTTCCATCGGCGGCGCACTCGACGAACGTGCCCTCGAAGCTGCCGATGGGTGACACGCGGACATTGCAGCCTTCGGACCGGAGCTGTTCCAGCCACACCCACAGACTGACGCCGGGCGGCCATCCTTCGAGGCCGCAGGTGGCCTTGGGGTGGTCGACGGGACCCACGATGATGCCGACGTGCGGCAGCCGCGCTGCGCTCATGTTTCGTCAATGGTGGCGGGCTGTCCGTGAATGAGACGTGAATACCGCGTATCGGTTGCGCAAACTGTCCGCGCGCACCTTCCCCAGGTACAGGCGGACGCTGGATTTGCGTAACGGCTGGAGAGGTTGTCCGTTTCAGCCAATGCCCCATGCAGCTTCGCAGGATTGCGCTGGCAGGCGCGTTGAGCAGCGCTCTGGTGCTCGCGTCGGCTGCGCCGGCACCGGCCATCTCGCCGGCGCTGCTGTTGCCGCTGCCGGCGCCCAAGCCAGCCGCTTCGCCAACGCCGAGCGCGCCTGTGCCGCGCGGTCCGAGAATCTACAAGCTGCCCTTCCCCGGCGGGCAGACGTTCAACGTGTGCCAGGGGAACAATCACGCCGGCTGGACACACGTGGGGCTTGGAGCCTACGCCTGGGATTTCTGCATGCCCGTAGGAACGCCTGTGACCGCCGCCCGTGGGGGGACCGTGCGCTCAGTTCGACAGGACTCGAACGTTGGTGGCTGGGGGCCGAAATTTGCCGACGACGGGAACTTCGTCGTCGTCGACCATGGCGATGGGACCTCGGGGCTGTACATGCACCTGATGTTCAACGGCGCGCGGGTGAAGCTGGGCGATCGGGTGCAGACGGGTCAGCTGCTGGCCTACAGCGGCAACACCGGCTGGACCTCAGCTCCGCACCTGCACTTCATGGTCGAGGAATCGTCCAGTGACGACTACTACACGCAGTCGCTGCCGGTCCTGTTCCAAGACGTCCAGACGAATGGCGGGCTGCCCCTCGAAGATCAGGACTACACCTCAGGCAACCTCGCGATCGACCCGAGGCTGTTCTCTCCTACCGGCCCTCCGCCGTTCGTGCCCTACTGGATCCAGAGCTTCCGCGCCACGACGCTGTGGTCGGGCCCGGACGACAAGGCCGTCCGCTTCGGGCCGGCGGGGCAGTGGCAGTACTTCCAGGTGACCGCCCCGCAAAGCGGAAGCCGTCTGCAGGTGACGGTGGCGGCAACGGGGCTGCCGGCGTTCGTGTCCGCTGCCGACGTTGGGCCAAGCGGCCCGCCGCCGAATACGCCGCCGGGCGCCGCGGCGTTGGCGCCGGCAGCCGCCAGCGTTCCAAGCGGGGACACGGCCGCCATCTCGTCGCAGCAGGTAGTCGTGGGACCGGGCGATACCCTGTCGTCCATCGCTCGAGCGCATCAGCTCGGCGTAGACCAGCTGGTTGGCGCCAACCACCTGCCGGATCCCAATCGGCTCACGTTGGGGCAGATCCTGCTCCTGCCTGGAGCGCCTGCCTCTGCGCCTTCCGGGGCTGCGGCGCCTGCCGCGTCAGCGGCGCCACTGCCGCCCGCCCCGGTGGCGCTGTCCGTCACCGTCTCCTCCGGCGACACGCTGTCCTCGCTCGCGGCGGCCAACCACACCACGGTTGCCAAGCTCATCGCCGTCAATCAGCTCGGTGATCCCGATCAAATCCAGGTGGGCCAGGTGCTGAAGCTGGCCTGAGCCGCCAGCCTGGATCCGTGTAACGCGGTTAGACGGTAACCCGCTCCCTGGCGAGCGGATCTTCGCGCACGATGGTGTCGTCTCGCCCCTGCCCCGTGCCGATGATGGTGATGGGCACACCAAGCAGCTGCTCGATACGCCGCACGTAGCTTTGCGCATTGGGTGTGAGCTCGCCAAACGTTCGAGCGCCCGCTATGGGCCCAAACGGTGGCTGGTCCTCGTACACCGGCGTGCACCGCGCCAGGGCTTCGACAGACGCGGGAAAGGTGTCGACCGTCTTGCCGTCGATCTCGTAGCCGGTGCAGATCTTGACCCCGGGCTGGTCGTCCAGCACGTCAGGGCAGGTCAGGAAGACGCGATCGATGCCATTCACTTCTACGGCATAGCGGCCGGCGACGGCGTCGAACCAGCCGATGCGTCGCGGGCGGCCGGTGGTGGTGCCGTACTCCTTGCCGCGCTCGCGGATGTGCTCGGCGAGGGCGCCGTGCAGCTCGGTCGGGAACGGCCCGCTGCCAACCCGGCTGTTGTAGGCCTTGAACACACCGAACACGCGGTCCACGCGGTTGGGAGGAATCCCCGCGCCCAGGCATAAGCCGGCGCTGCTGGAGGACGACGAAATGTAGGGGTAGGTCCCATGATCCACGTCGAGCAGAGCCGCCTGCCCGCCCTCGAGGACGATCAGCTCGCCTCGCGCCAGGGCGCCCTGAATGGCGGCGTTGGTATCCCCGATATATGGCCGCAGGCGAGCCGCGGCTTGCAGGAGCTGGCTCAGCCCGGGCTCCGTGGAGACTGTCGGAACGCCGTAGAAGGCTCGGAACAGGCGGTTCTTCTCACCCACGGCCTGCTGGTACTTGGCCCGGAACAGCTCCTCGTCCAGCAGGTCGATGGCGCGAATGCCGTTGCGGGCCCACTTGTCCGTATAGGCGGGAGCGATGCCATTGCCGGTGGTGCCGTGGCGGTCGTCGCCGCGGCGCTGCTCGTTGAGCCGGTCCAGCTCCAGATGGTAGGGCAAAACCAGGTGGGTCCGATCGCTGATCAGCAGATTGCGGGTATCGACTCCGCGCTCGGCCAGCTCGTCGAGCTCTTCGAGCAGCTTGATCGGGTCCATCACCACGCCGGGACCGATGACACAGGTGACGTTGGGGTACAGCATGCCGGAGGGAATGAGGTGGAAGTGGTACTCGCGCCCGCCGGCCACCACGGTATGCCCGGCGTTCCTCCCTCCGTTGGCGCGAACGACCAGCTTGGCTCGCTCGGCCAGGAAGTCTACGAGCTTGCCCTTGCCTTCATCGCCCCAGTGGCCGCCAACGACGGCGATTACAGGCATGCAGCAGCTCCTAGCGGGAAGTTCAGTGGGATGGGCGCGGCGCTTCGGGTATGGCCTGCCCTGCGGGGGGCCTGCCAGGCCCGAAGGGCGTACTCGACGTGGTGATCTGTAAACAACCCGAAAAATGGCCGGACGGGATTATAACCAACGAAAAGCCGGTCGCAAGGCGCGCGCCGCTTCCGCTGGACCAAAGGTCACCAAGCCTGGCCGGAAAAGCCCGATGGACCGCCCGGCCTATTCCTTGTCCTGGAGCGCGGCGACTCCTGGTAGGACCCGCCCCTCCAGCAGCTCCAGAGTAGCGCCTCCACCCGTCGAGACGTGGGTCACATTGGCGGCCAGGCCTGCCCGCTCCAGAGCAGCCACGGCATCTCCACCGCCTACAATCGTCACGCCGGTGCAGGCGGCAATGGCCTCGCCGACTCCTCTGGTGCCCTCGGCGAAGCGCTCCATCTCGTATACACCCATGGGCCCGTTCCAAACCACCGTGCGGGCAGTAATGATGATGTCGGAATACTGCTTCACCGTGGCCGGGCCGATGTCCATGATGCGCCAGCCGTCGGGCGTTTGCTGGCAGGACACGGTCTTGCTTTCGGCGTCGTTGGCGAAGGCTGAGGCAACGACCACGTCGCGCGGCAGGATGAGCTGGACAGCGCTGCTGTCGGCCAAACGAATGAGCTCGCGCGCTTCGGATACCTTATCGCGCTCGACCAGCGACTCACCCACCTGACAACCGATGGCCACGAGGAAGGTGTTGGCCATGCCGCCGCCGATCAGCAGCGTGTCCACTTTGCCGATGAGATTGCGCAGCAGGCCGATCTTGTCCGACACCTTGGCCCCGCCGATGATGGCGATGAAGGGCCGCTTGGGATCTTCCAGCGCCTGTCCGATGACGTCGATCTCGGCCTGCATCAGCAAACCAGACACCGCCGGCAGGTAGCTGGCCACCCCCGCCGTCGAAGCATGGGCGCGATGCGCGGCGCCGAAGGCGTCGTTGACGTACACGTCGCCCAGGCGTGCCAGCTGCTGCGCGAAGCCCTTGTCGTTGGCCTCTTCCTCTGGGTGAAAGCGGAGGTTTTCCAGCAGCGCGAGCTGGCCGGGTGCGAGCGCGGCGACCTTCTGCTCGACCTCTGTGCCCACGCAGTCGGCAAGGGATTCCACCGGCCGGGCCAGGAGGTCGCTCAGCCTGCGCGCCACCGGAGCGAGCTTGAGCTCGTCCTTCACCTTACCGTCGGGCCGTCCCAGATGGGACATCAGCACGACGCTTGCCCCCTGGTCGAGCAGGTATTGCAGGGTGGGCAGCGTGGCGCGGATGCGCGTATCGTCGGTTACGCGGCCACCCTCCATGGGCACGTTGAAATCGACCCTGACCAGTACCCGTTTGCCCTTTACGTCGACGTCCTTGACGGACTTCTTCAAAGGCAGCTCTCAGCTCCCGGAAATGGAATCGACTTACGACGCCGCGGCGACGGCTACCTGCCGCGCACCGGTACCGGCGCTGGCCACCATGGCCGTGAGATCCGAGATGCGGCAGGCATAGCCCCACTCGTTGTCATACCATGCCGCCACGCGGGCCATGTTTCCATCCACCACCATGGTGGACAGGGCATCGACCACGGACGAGTAGGTCGTGCCTTTGAGGTCCATCGAGACGACAGGATCGGTGACCACGGACAGAATGCCCTTCATCCGCCCGGCGGCGGTCTTGTTCATGGCGGCGTGGATCTCGTCGATTGTCACGTCCCGCTCCAGGTCGACCACGAAGTCGACGATTGAGACGGTGGGCGTGGGGACCCGATAAGCCAGCCCGTCGAACTTGCCCTTGACCTCCGGAATCACCAGGGCGACGGCCTTGGCGGCGCCGGTGGCCGCGGGAACGATGTTCAGCGCGGCTGCCCGTGCGTCACGGAGATCCTTGCTGGCCAGATCGAGCGTCTTCTGGCTGTTGGTATAGGAGTGCACGGTGCTCATGAGGCCGTGCTTGATACCGAAGTTGTCCAGCAGCACCTTGACCACCGGGGCCAGCCCGTTGGTCGTGCAGGAGGCGTTGGAGATGATGTTGTGAGCCGCGGGATCGTACTTCTCGTCGTTGACCCCGAGCACGATGGTGATGTCCTCCTCTTTGGCTGGGGCGGAGATGATGACCTTCTTTGCTCCCGCGGCCAGATGCTTGGCGGCGTCTGAGCGCGCAGTGCCAACCCCGGTCGACTCGATGACCAGCTCGACGCCGAGCTTGTCCCAGCCGAGCTTGGTCCAATCCCGCTCGGCCAGCACCTGGATGTGCTTGCCGTTGACGATCAGCGCATCGGTCCTGGCTTCGACGGTGCCCGGAAATGGTCCGTAGTTCGAGTCGTACTTGAGCAGGTGGGCGTTCGTGGCGGTGTCGAACAGGTCATTGATGGCCACGATTTCAACGTCGGGGTGGCGCTCCAGCAGCGCTTTGAATGACTGCCGGCCAATGCGGCCAAAGCCATTGATGCCGACCTTCATGGTCATTGGGAGTCCGTCCTCCTGCAGAGTTGTTAGAGGGGGCAAGCCGCGCTGTCGTCGCGGAGCTGCAATAAGTCTACCAGTGAGCAGGGGCCGCGTGAGGGCCTGGCGGGAGCTTTTGGGCCTCCCCATCGCCGCGGGGCGCGTAGACTGACAGCAGTTTCATGTCAGCCTCCGCGGTGCCCGCTCCGTCCGGCACGTCCGCCGGCGCTGAGACGGCGGAGACCCGCTCCTGGCCGCGATCGGCGGCGCTGTATGGCTCGCTGGTGATGGTGCTCGCCGTGGCGGCGTACACCCGTTTGTGGCGGCTCGACCTGATCGAGTTCAAAGCTGACGAGGCGCAGACGGCAGCCCTGGCGCTGGACGTCCTGGCCGGGAAATGGCCGGTGGCGAGCATTGCCACGTCCGTCGGTCCTTTCAACCCACCGCTGGTGGTCTACCTCTTCGCGCTTGGCGCGCTGGTTTCCCGCAACCCGCTGTGGATGGGCGCCGTGCAAGGCCTCCTGGGCGTGCTGGCGGTGCTGGTGGTGTTCCTGTCGGGCCGGCGTTTCTTCAATGCGCGCACGGGGCTGGTGGCGGCGCTGTGCTTCGCCGCGGACGCCTATGCCGCCGTGTTCGCCCGCAAGATGGGCGGGACGTTTCTCGAGCCCTTCTTCGCGGCGCTGCTGCTTGCGTTCCTGCTGGCCGCGGTCACCGCCAGCCCGAAGACGCGTCTGAACTGGGCCTGGGGGGCGGCCATCTTCGCCTGGGCGCTGCTGCTCCAGCTGCACTACGGTGCGTTGCTGCTCGGCCCCGTGCTCGGAGTCCTGTTCGCCGGCAGTCTGATCCGCGCCGGCCGAGATGCCATCGCCTGGCTGAGGCTCATCGTGCCCGCGCTGCTGGGCTCGGCCGCCGGCGCGCTGCTGTTCGCCCCGTACGTGGCCTACGAGCTGCGGCAGCAGCCCGACTTTGTGGCCAAGCTCCTGGCGGCTGCCGCCGGCCCGTCCCACTGGGATTGGGGGCCCTTCCGGTTCGCCTGGACGCTGGTCAGCTCGCCGGCCTATGGCGACGTCACGGGCCCTTCGTCCGCGCTGTTCAACTCCGAGAGCAGCGCCGGCTGGGTCACGCCGGCCATTGGTGTGGCTGCCGTGACCGGACTGCTGCTCGCCTCGAGACGCTGGCGCGATCCGCGCTGCGCGGCGCTGGCGGTATTCGTGCTGGCGCCCTTGATCCTGATCATCCGGCACGCGGTGGACCTGCAGATCCACTACTTCCTGTTCCTCGAGCCGGCGCTGTTCCTCCTGGCAGGCCTTGCCTGCGACTGGGTCATGCGGCTGAACGGCCCGGTTCGGGCTGCGGTGGGAGTCCTTCTGGCGGTCCTGCTCGCGGTCCAGGTCCTGGCCTTCAATCACTTCACCGAGTTCCTGGGCAGCCATTCGCTCATCGACAGCTATGGCGCGCCGCTGGGCTATCAAGTGCGGCTCTACGAGCGCGCCGCCGAGCTGTCGTCAGGGCGGGCCGTGCTGGCTGCCGTCGCCGGCCGCGATCAGACAGAAGCGGCCCGCTATCTCCTGGCCGACGTGCCCACTATCCCGGTCGATGCCACCGCCGGCTTGCTGCTGCCGGCCGTCGGGGCCGTGTACACCAGCCTGGACAGCTCGACGCCCGACGGAAGGCTGCTGTCCGGCACGCTGGCGCCGCTGTACGCCGAGCCGCTGCCGGGGGATGTGATGGCGGGCGTCTACCTGCTGCCTCCGGATGCGCCGTCGCTGATTGCCGGCGGCCGTGCCATGGATTCCGGCCGCGCTGCCACCTGGCGCAACGGTATGCGTCTGGAAGGGGTGCAGGCCCCCGCTGAGCTGCCTGGCGTCCTGGCCGCGCTATGGGGAGTAACGCAGCCGGTTGATGGCAGCACGGTGTTCTTCAATCAACTCCGCGACGCTGACGGCAAGCCCTGGTTCGATCGCGACTCCAGGCCGGCCGACGCGGCGCGCTGGGCGCCTGGAGACAGCATACTGGTCCTGGTGCCGGCCGAGCTGCCCGCGGTCGCCCCGCGCCAGGCGTATGACTGGCTCCTCGGCATGTACCAGGATGGGGGACGAAGGATAGCCATGGCCGCGGGGGCGTCGGAGCTCGATGTTGCGCGGCTCCGAGGAGGCACCGCCGCGGCCGCTGGCGGACTGCCGGCCGGCGCGCGACTTCCCGAGCCGCTCCCGACGCCAGCCGTGTTCGGCGGCAGCGTCCGTCTGGATGCTGCCGCGGTCGATGCCGCGGGCGTGAGCTTGCGCTGGACTGCCCTCCGGCCTCCGAATCGTGACTTCACGGTGTTCGTCCATGCGCTGGATGGGCGCGGCGTGGTCGTGGGCCAAAACGACAGCCAACCGAGGGGAGGTCGTTACCCGACGTCCCTATGGGCTGCCGGCGAGTCGGTGACCGATCGCGTGGCTCTGGCTGTGCCCCCTGGCGCGGAGATAGAGGTTGGTCTGTACGAGCTGAGCAGCGGAGCGCGGCTGCGCCTGCCCGACGGCAGCGACCGCGTGCTGCTGCCGGGGCCCTGAGGCGGCTCGGACGTCTACGCCGTGGCTGCTAGATAGCTAATTTAAAAGCCAGCTCCGCACGTCGCGTTTAGGCCGCGGCGCGATAGATAGCCAGCAGGTCGTCGAGGGGATAGCGTGAGCCGCTGATCGGTTCCGCCGCGGCCCGGATTTGCTCGGGCGTGAGGTTGTAGGCCGAGAGGTGCTGGGGCAGCCCGAGGCGGCCGACCAGCTCGTACACCGCGTCGGCCGCGGCCGACGCCAGCTCTTCGGCATCCGCTCCCGGCCGCGCGACTCCCATGGCAGGTGCCATCAGGGCCATCCTGCTCGCTTGCGACCGAGCGCGATAGCGCATGACGTGGGGCAGCAGCAGGCACGAGGTGACACCGTGGGGAATGCCGAAGGGCGAGCCGATCTGCTTGCCCAGCACGTGGCTGAGGCCTCCGGCCGCCCGCGGGAGGCTGTAGGAGAACCAGGCGGCGACCTGGTTGTCGCCGCGAATGGCGGCGGAGGCGGGCTCAGCTTTCGCCGCGGGCAGCGAGATGAACAGCCGGCGGATGCTCTCCAACGCCAGCGTGTCGGGATAAGGGTGATCCCCTGATTCGAGGATCGTCTCCACGGCGTGATCGAGCGACCGGATCCCGGTCGACAGCCACAGATCGAGCGGCGTATGCAGCGCCAACTCGGCATCGTAGAAGACCACACTTGGCGTGAGCCGCGAATCCCGAAGGCCGCCCTTCTGGCCGCGCGAATCCGTCATCCCAGCCGTCGGTGCAAGCTCGGCGGTCGACAGCGTGGTCGGGATGGCGGCGTGCGGTAGGCGTCCTTCCCCGTTCGACTTCTCGCCCAGTCGCAAGGCCACGATTTTCGCGGCATCGATCGGGCTCCCGCCACCGGCGCTGACGATGCCGTCGGGATCGGCCGCCTTTGCCGTTCGGATCGCGTCTTCCACGTCTATCTCCGGCGCGTGCTGGCCGATGGCCCCGGAGATGCCTGCAAGCTCCCGGCCGGCGGCGTCCCTAATGCGCTGCAGCAGGCCGGCATTGGCCACGACGGAGCGCGTGCTCACGAGGTACGGACGCTTGACCCCCAGGCTGTCCAGCTCTTCCGACAGGTGCTCCAGAGATCCTGGGCCCCAGTAGATGGTGGTGGGGTTTGCATAGTGAAAAACACCGCTCATGCGCTCCATCGTAACGAGCCTGCCTCGGGGCGGTACATCCGAAGCCGGGTAAGCGCGTCAACGGGGAACGGGCGGCGCGAGGCCTCTCGCTGCACGTGGCTTGGTCGCCCTACGGGGCCGGTGCCCGTATAGGGCGGCCCGCTCTAGGCCATGGTGAGCTGGCTAGCGGTGAAAGGGTGCTCTGGCCAAGGTCGCAGCAGCATGCCAATAGCGTTCAGCAGCACGTTCAGCTCGAACGGCTTCTTCAGATGATTCTGAACGCCAAGCTGAACGGCCTGTGCGAGCATGCTGTCCGCCGCGGACATGGCGATCACCGGAATGGTCGCGCCGGGCCCCTGCTTGCGGAGCTCTTGCAGGAACGTGCAGCCGTCCATGCCGGGCATCATCATGTCCAGCACGATGAGATCGGGCTGTCGCCGTGCCATATGGCGAAGCGCCTCGTGGCCGTCGCCCGCGTCGTCGGTGTCATAGCCCTCCTCCTGGAGAACCTGCACGAGCAGTTGGCGGATGGCGGAATGGTCGTCTACGACCAAGATACGTGGCTTCTGTCGATTGATGGTTGGCTGCATCTCGATCCATTCAACGACCGGAATGGTTCAAAACTGAAACGGGCGGGACTTTGAGGCTGAGTGCTTTCGGCAACGGCTCCATCCCCCGGACGGGCTACTCGGAGATCCTATGCGGCCGATGCCACCCGGTCGAAGTGCCGGTTGGCGGCTGCGGCCAGCCGGTCGTGGAGGTCGGCGAACAGCGTCGCGGCGCGGAAGCCTTCCCAGCCTTCGGGCAGCAACTCCAGCGGCAGGCCCGGGTCTCGAAAGGGGAAGCGGCGATAGCTGTTGAGCAGCCGGCAGCGGACCACAAAGCACTCTTTGTCGCTCAGGCCGCGGATATCGCCGCAATAGGCATCAAAGGTGCGGACGAAGCTCGCGTAGCCCTCATTCAGCGCCGCCAGGTCCCAGCAGTGCGCAGCGAGCGCACGATCGTCGCCCGGCAGCACGTGCTCACCTCGGAAGAGAGTCACGTTTTCCGCCAGGCCATAGCGCTCGGCCAGTTCGCCAATCTCGCGGCGGTGATCCCGCGGCGATACGAACAGGCCGCTGCCCAAGCCGCCGAAGCCCAACCAGCCAAGCTCGGTACGGAAGCGATCGCGCAGCTCGCGCCGGGACTCCGGTATGGTGTAGGTTACGAGCGCCCAGCGGCCATCCCAATCATGCTTGGGGCCATGCATGATGCGCTCGCGTCCCCGATCGATCAGCTCGCGGCCGGCATCGGTGAGACCGTAGTAGCTGCGTGCTCCTACCCGCCGAACGGCGAACCAGCCATCGCGCTGCAGCCGTAGCAGCGCTGAGCGGATGGCCCGCTCGCTGATGTCGAAGTCGGCCGCCAGAACGATAAGACTGCCGGTCCACAGCTCACGCGAGCGGTACTCGACGTAGTCCCCAAATAGATCGAAGAGCCAGGCGCGAGGCTTGACAGCAGGCATGGACATAGATATGCTGCATATTAGCAACGACCGTCGAAAATGTGAAGCGTCGGCGCCCGGTTCGCTGGGCCGGTCGAGGTTGCGTAACAACAGCTGGTTCAGGAGAAGCAGGCATGGCAGAGACCCAAGTCGATCTGGTGGAGCTCGACAAGCACTTGAGTGACGTCGTGAAGTCGGTGCAGGCGGGCGTCACCTGGGGCATGTCTCATCGAGACGATCCCGAAGCCTTGAAGAAGGCGCTGGCCGACTGCAAGGAAGTCATCGACGAGGTGATGGACGCGTCTGTCCTCTCCTGGTAGTCCTGCCGTCCGGTACGGAACGTAAAAAGGCCGCTCGCCAATTGGCGAGCGGCCTTCCTGTTAGGACTGAAACTGAGCTAGCGCCAGCTGGTGGAGCGGCTCGAGAGGCGCTCGCGCGTGTAGCAGTCGCTGCAGTAGACCGGCCGGCCCTCGGTCGGCTTGAACGGAACCTGCGCCGGCTTGCCGCAGCTGCTGCAGGTCACATCCACCATCTCGCGCCGCCCGGCGGAAGCACCACCAGGCCGGTCGCCACCACGCGCGCGTCGCGCGGATCGGCACTCGGGACAGCGGGATGGGTCGTTCTGGAAGCCCCTCTCCGCGAAGAACTGCTGTTCGCTCACGGTGAAGGTAAAGGGTTGGCCGCAGTCGCGGCAGGTTAGGGTTTTGTCGGCGAAGCTTATCAAGAAAGCTGGCCCTCCATATTGGGAAGAATTAGGTACGTCTTAGGGCCAGCGTAGGGAAGCGAGGACCTAGGGCGGATACCGGGCCGAAGTCTACCACAGCAAATCAGGCGGCAGGCGTCGGAAATGCGAGTGTGATAGGAGCGAGCAATGGCCGTAAATGTCGAGCGCATTGGGCTGATCGTGGGCGGCACGCAGGTGCCCGCCAAGAGCGGAGCCACGTTCGAAAGCATCGATCCGTCGAGCGGAAAACCGCTGGCCGTCGTGTCGCAGGCGCAGGCGGAGGACGTGGACGCCGCCGACGCCGTCGCCAGAGAGACCTTCGAATCCGGACGCTGGTCCAGGCTGAAGCCGGTCGAGCGCGCCCGCCTGCTCTGGAAGACGGCTGAGCTCATCCGGCGCGACGCGGACGATCTGGCGCGCACGGAGAGCCGCGACAACGGCAAGCCGCTGCGCCAGGCGCGCACGGACGTTGAGGTGGCGGCCCGCTACTTCGAGTTTTACGCCGGAGTGGCCGACAAGCTGATGGGCAGCACCATTCCACTCGGGCCTGGCCTGCTGGATTACACCGTGAAGGAGCCGTTCGGCGTTTCGGGCCACATCGTGCCCTGGAACTACCCAATCCAGATTGGCGCCCGCGGCGCCGCCCCCGCGCTGGCCGCGGGCTGCTGTGTGGTCATGAAGCCTTCGTCCGAAGCGCCGCTGACCGCCCTGCGGCTGGCTCAGCTGGCGATCGAAGCGGGTCTGCCGGCGGGCGTGCTCAACGTCGTGCCGGGCCGCGGTGCGGAGGCCGGCGAGCGGCTGGCTTCGCACCCAGGGGTCGATCAGCTCACCTTCACGGGCTCAGTCGAGACCGGTATACGCGTGATGAAGCTAGCCGCCGATCACGTCTGCCCGGTGGTCATGGAGCTGGGCGGCAAATCACCCAACGTAGTCTTTGCCGACGCCAACCTGGACATCACTATCCCAGGCGTGGCCAACGCCATCTTCCAGAATGCCGGCCAGACCTGCTCGGCCGGCTCCCGGCTGCTGGTGGAAGCCGGAGCGCACGACAAGGTGATGCAGCTCCTTACGGACACCGCCCGTGGCATGCGTCTGGGCCCGGGTGTCGAGGACCCGGACATGGGGCCGGTGATCTCCAAGACGCAGTTCGACAAGGTCCTGGATTACGTCGAAACAGGCCGCCGGGAAGGCGCGCGCCTGGCGGCTGGCGGTGGGCGCCCGCCCGACGAGCGGCTGCGCGAGGGATACTTCGTGGAGCCCACGCTGCTCGACGGTGTGCGTCCCGGGATGAGAGTGCACCAGGAGGAGATCTTCGGGCCTGTGCTGGCAATCAGCTCGTTCACGGACGTCGACGAAGCCGCCGAGCTGGCCAACCGGACCGATTATGGTCTGCTGGCAGGCGTCTGGACGCGGGACGTGAACAAGGCGCTCTACCTGGCCGACAGGATCAAATCCGGCCAGGTCTATGTGAATACGTATGGCGCGGGCGGCGGCGTGGAGCTGCCGTTTGGCGGCTACAAGAAGAGCGGCTTCGGCCGGGAGAAGGGCCTGGAGGCGCTGAACAGCTACCTGCAGACAAAGAACGTGTGCGTGAAATTCTCCGCCTAAGGGGAGAACTCAGGGCCGGGGGTCAGGGCCAGAGGGACCGGGTGAAATCGAGGCCGGTGGCGTACGGAACTCCGGTTGGTGGGGACCGGCTAAGCGAGCTCGGGGCCGGAGGTCACGTCTTCGGGCTGGGCAGAGCGAGTGACGCGCTGCGGCTTGATGCCGTTGTGCAAAGCGCCGCCGTTCTGGCTGGGGTGGGCGATGGCCAGCTCTTCGGGAGTCAGCTGGCGCGGCTTGGTGAAGCGCCTGACGAAGCGCAGCAAGGCGGACTGCACGTCGTCGAAGATGGTGTACATCGACGGCACGAACACGAGCGTCAGCAGCGTGGACGTGATAAGGCCGCCGATGAGCACGACGGCGGCCGCTTTCAACAGCTCCGATCCCTCTTCGAAGCCGGAGGCGATGGGCAGCAGGGCGACGATGATCGACATCGTGGTCATGACGATGGGGCGCAGCCGTGTAGGGCCGGCCTCCAGGAGCGCTTCCGTCCGGGGCAGGCCGCGCTTCCGCAAGGTATCGGTGTAGTCGACCAGCAGGATGGCGTTCTTCCCCACCAGCCCGATGAGCAGGGTGAAGCCAAGCAGCGAGAAGAGGGTGAACGGCGTAACGGTAATGGCCATTGCGCCCAGGGAGCCGACGACTGCCAACGGCAGCGACATCATGACCGCCAGCGGGAGGGTCACCGATCCGAACAGCATCAGCATGAGCACGTAGATCAGCAGGATGCCGATGGCGCTGGCTTTGTAGATGTCGCTGAAGGCGCTGCCGCCCTGCTGCGCCTGCCCGAAATACTGAATCGAATAGCCCGGCGGAAGCGGGATCTTGGCGACGTTCGCTTCCACCTCGCGCTGCACGTCGCCTACCAGCCGGCCAGACGTCGAGGCATTGACGATAACCGAGCGGTCGCGGTTCACGTGGTCGATCTCGGTTGGGGCGCTGCTGGTCTGGATGTCGCCCACCTGCCCCAGCGACACAATCGTGCCTTTGTTGGTCAGCAGCGGCAAGCCGGCCAGGTTGTCCGGGGAAGCTCGGAACGCATCGTCGGCCAGGAGCCTGATGTCGACGTCGTCCTGCCCCGGGCGGCGAAACTTGCTGACGACCTGTCCGTCGACGCCGATGCGCAGGGCGGTCGCGGCTTGCTGGGCCGTCACGCCCAGGTCGGCGGCCCGGTCACGGTTGACGTGCACGACGAACTGCGTCTGCACGTTCTCATTGGCGTTGTTGATGTCCACTGCCCCGGGCACGCTCTTGACGGCGGCAGTGACCTGGTCCACGAGGTTGTTCAAGACGTCCGGGTTGGGTCCGCGCACGGCCACCTGGATCGGCTGTGTGCCGAAACCTCCGAAGCCGAAGGCGTTCTGCAGGCCGGTGCGGATCTTGAGCCCCGGAATGCCGTCGGCCAGCTTGGCTCCCATATCGTCCGCCACCTGGGCGGCGCTGCGAGCTCGCGAACCCGGGGGCGAGAGGAGGATGCGCATGAGCGCGGTGTCCCCGGTTGGGGTAACCGAGCTGCCGTTGCCCAGGCTGGCTCCGACGATCGAGTTGACCTGCTTCACCTCGGAATAGCGTTTGACGCGGGCCTCCAGCTCACGCACCACCCCATCAGTCTGAGCGAGGGTCGTGGCGGGGGGCATGATGATGGTGAGATCGACCTCGCTCTGGTCGCCGCTGGGGAAGATGTCGAAGCCGATGCGGCCGGTCGCCAGTGTGGACAGCCCGATCACGAGGCTGAGCAGTCCGATGCCGACGACCACCCAGCGCATACCGCGCCGGTGGAGGACCCTTCGGAGCAGCCGGCGGTAATAGCCTGCGAGGCTTTCGAACTTGCGGTCCCATACCTGGCCAAAGCGGGTCAACGGTCCAACTCGCTCCGGCGTGTCGCTTTCGGCATGCAGGAAACGGCTGGCAAGCAGTGGCGTCAGGGTGAAGGACACGATCAGCGACGTCAGCGTGGCGCAGGTAATGACCAGCGCGAACGGCCGGATGAACTCGCCCGCGATTCCCGGGATCAGGGCAATGGGCAGATACACCGCAACGTCGACCATGGTGATGGTGATGGCGGCCAGGCCGATCTCGCTGCGGCCGTTGATCGCCGCCACCCAGGGCGGCTCGCCCAGACCCATGTGGCGGTAGATGTTCTCCAGCACCACGATGCTGTCGTCTACCAGGATGCCCACCGACAGCGTCAGGGCCAGCATAGAGAACAGGTTCAGGTTCATGCCCAGCAGGTTCATCATCCCGAAGGTGGTCAGCACCGACGTGGGGATCGAGACCAGGACGATGAGTGTGCTGCGCCAGGTGTGCAGGAACAGCAGCAGAATCAGGCCGGTGAACAGCACCGCTTCGCCCAGCGTGTTCTGGATGGTGTTGAAGGACTGCTGAGTGTACAGGGCGATGTCGTAGGCGACGTCGAAGTGCATGCCCTGCGGCAGCGAGGGCTGAAGCTGAGCGATCACCTTACGGATGTCACTGGACACGCTGAGGCTGCTGGCCGACGCCAGTTTGGTAACGGTCAGCGAGACCGAAGGTGCGCCGTCGACCCGGCTGATGGTGGTCGTCTTCTTAAAGGTGTCCTGCACGGTGGCGACATCCTTGACGTACACCGGTCCCCCGGTCGTGTCGGCCACCACGATCTGCTCTAACTGGGCCGGCGTCTGCACCAGCCCACTGAGCCGCACGTTGACGTCCTTGGTAGCCGACGTCAGCGAGCCCGCCGGCATCTCCAGCTGCTCGGACTGCAGCGCTTGCTGCAACGAGTTCAAGCCCAGGCCGTGCGCCTGCAGCTTGTCAAGGTCGGCTTTGACCTGAACCTCGCGCGTCGGCCCGCCCTGAAGGGCAACTGAGGCGACGCCGGACACCGCTTCGAATGGCCGCTGAACCCGGTCTTTGGCCACCTGCTGGATCTGGTCGATGGGCTGTGTCCCCGACAGCGTGACCACGATGACTGGAATCTGGCTGGTGTTGAAGGTGGCGATAGACGGCGGATCCGCTTCCGAGGGCAGCGTGTTTCGAGCCGAGTTCACCGCCCGCTCTACGTCGACGGGCACCAGCTCCGAGTTGGCCGCCGTGGTGAATTGCACCGAGATCACCGAGATCCCTTCGTTGGAGAACGACTGGATCTGGTCGATGTTGGGCAGGCTCGATACCGCGTCTTCGATGGGCTTGGTGATCTGCGACTCGATCGTTTGGGGGTCAGCGCCGGCATCGGTGGTGACGATGGTCACGCCCGGGAAGCTGATGTTGGGCACCACGCCGATGCCCATGCTGCGATAGGAGTACAGGCCGAAGCAGGCCAGCACGATGGCCACGGCGGTGACCACGAGGGGATTTCGCAGCGAGAATTGGGTGAGCTTCACGCGTCAGCTCGCGGGAGCGGGCGGGATTGAGGCAGGCGTCACGGCATCGCCGTCGGCCAGGTTTACGGAGCCGGGCAGAATCACTCGATCTCCGGCCGCCAAGCCGCTCAGGATCTGGACGTTCTTATCGTCGCTGGCGCCGGTCTGGACCGGTTGGAGCTTGGCGTGTCCGCTGGCGTCGACGAACACCATGGTCTGGCCGCCGCGCTGGACGATTGCATCCTTGGGGATCAGCAGCGCGCTGGCCTGCTGCCCGGTCTGAACCTTCACCGTGGCGGACATGCCTGCCCGCAGCGGCGTGCCGGCTGCCAGGGGCGCAACCTTGATGGTGAACTTACGAGTCTTGGGATCGGCCGACGGCGAGACCAGGAGGACCTTGCCGTCGATGTCCTGCTGCGGCGCGGCCGCAATGCTGATCGAGGCCGGCTGGCCCTCTTTGAAGGTGGTCACCTGGCTCTCTTCGACTGCGCCATCCACCTCGAGGTCCGGGGACAGCAGCGTGGCGATAGGCGTGGTTGGGCCAACCAGGGAGCCCAGGGCGATGGGTACGTCGCTGATCACGCCGCTGGCGGGCGCCGCAATCGTGGCGTCACTGGCCGCGGTTTGGGCAGACTGCAGCCCCGCCTTGGCCACGTCCACGGCTGCTCGGGCCTGGGCGATGTCCTCGCCGGTGTAAGGCTTCGCGGCCTTCGCGGAGATAGCTTGCTGAGCGTTGCCCTGCTGCTGCGCCTGCTGCACCTGTGATTCGGCGGCCGTCACCGCCTGCTGCAGCTGTGCGATGTCCTCGGGTCGGTTGGGCTGTTTAGCCAGGGCGAGGGCCTGCTGATCGGCGTCGACCGCTGCCTTCGCCTGGGCGACATCTTCAGGTCGCGGAGGCGCGGTCAGCTTGTCCAGGGCGGTGTTTGCCTGGTCGATGGCCGTCTGATCGACGGTGAGCGCGGCCTCACGCTGCTCCTTGCTCATGATTCCTTGGGCTACCTGGCGGTCATAGGTCGTCTGGTCGGCAAAGAGCTTGTCTTTGGCCTGCTCGACCGCCAGCCGCGCGTTGGTAACGTCCTGCTGGGTGGGGCCGTTCTGCAGCTTGTTCAGCGCGGCCGTATCCGCGTTCAGCTTCGCCTGCGCCTGCTGCACAGCCTCCGGCCGGCCGCCGGCTTGAGCGGCCGCCAGCTTTTGCTTGGACGATTCCAGGCTGGCTTGAGCCTGCGAGACTCCGGCCTGTGCCGCGGCTGCATTCGCCTGCGCTGCCGCCACGTCCTCGGGCCGCGCGCCTGCCAGCAGGCTGTTCAGCTTGGCCTGCGCGGAGGTGAGGTTCGCCTGTGCCTGGGCTACCTGGTCATCCAGAGAGCGATGATCGATCACCGCCAGCACGTCGCCCTGGTTCACCTGCTGTCCTTGCTGGACACGGAGATCGACGATCTGGCCCTGGGTCTTGGGCAGCACGGTAACTGTCCAGCGGGGGACGACGCTGCCGCTCATGCTGGCCACGGACGAGATCGCGCCTTGAGACACCCCCGCCTCCGCGACGGTGATGGTGGTGGTGGGCCGCTGGCTGGCGGTGCCCGGCTGGGCGCCGCAAGCGGCCAGCAGCGATATGAGTCCGAGGCCCGCCAGCCGCGGGCCGTGCGAACGGAGGGAAACAAGCTTCATGGCATTCCTATGCGGGGTGCGTTGGCTGTCGCAGACATTGGACGTGCCGCTTCCGTCCGAAGTTGCAGCACCGCGGCCCTCAGTTTTGTGACACCTGTCGGGCGCTCGGCTGGTTGGCCCGGCCCCCGCCGGCAAAACTACCTTAGCATCGACACGATGCGGCTGCCGCCACTCCTCGGGGCAGCTCTGCCACTACCATTGGCGCCATGCCGCACATCTCGGACAAAGCCAGCCGGTTCACTGAGTCAGTTATCCGCGACATGACCAGGCAGGTGCTCGAGTACCACGGCACAAAGGGCGTGAACCTGGCCCAGGGCTTTCCGGATTTTCCGGCCCCGGCGGAGATCAAGGCGGCGGCCTGCGCGGCCATCGAGGACGATTTCAATCAGTACGCCATCACCTGGGGTCAGCCTCCGCTGCGACGTGCGATCGCTGCCAAGCTGACGGCGGCCTGGGGCAGGGCGGTGGACCCCGAGCGCGAGATCACGGTGTGCTGCGGCGCCACCGAAACCATGCTGGCGTCGATCATGGCGATCATCGACCCCGGCGACGAGGTTATCTGCTTTTCCCCTTTCTATGAGAACTATGGTCCGGACTGCATCCTGTCCGGCGCCACGCCTCGCTACGTCACGCTGCATGAGCCGGACTGGTCGATCGACCCGCAGGAGGTGGCGGCCGCGTTCAACGGCCGAACGCGCGGCATCATCGTCAATACGCCCCACAATCCGACCGGCAAGGTCTACAGCCGCGCCGAGCTGGAGCTCATCGCGCGCCTGTGCGTCGAGCACGACGTCGTGGCCTTCACCGACGAGATCTACGAGCACCTGGTGTACGAGGGCGAGCACGTCAGCATGGCCACTCTGCCTGGTATGGCCGAACGGACGGTGACCATCAGCGGCCTGTCCAAGACCTTCAGCGTGACCGGCTGGCGCCTGGGCTACGCAGTCGCCTGTCCGCAGCTGACCGACGGCATCCGCAAGGTGCATGACTTCATGACGGTGGGCGCGGCCGCGCCGCTGCAGATGGCGGCGGCGGTGGCGCTGCAGCTGCCTAGCAGCTACTACTCGAGTCTCCTGGCGGGCTACCGCGAGCGCCGGGCCTTCCTGCTGGATCTGCTGCCGGGGTTGGGATTCCGCGTATTCGAGCCTGCCGGGGCGTATTACGTGATGACCGACATCGCCTCCTTCGGCTACGCCAGCGACGTCGAGTTCGCCACCTACCTGGTTCGGGAGATTGGCGTAGCGACCGTGCCGGGCAGCAGCTTCTATCACGATCCCACGCTCGGCCGGAGCAAGATCCGCTTCGCTTTTCCCAAGAAGATGGAAACCCTGCGCCGGGCCGCCGAGCTCCTGCAGAAGGTGCGCCCGAAGGTAGGCTAGGGCCTTAAAGGCCCTCCGGGCACCAATCGGTCGAAGGCATCCTCGGACAGCTCGTCCAGGCTGTCCACGCCGATTTCGGCCGACGCGCTGGCGCGCCGCACGCCCACCGTCCGAAAGCGCGCCGAGCGTGCGCCTTCCACGGCGTCGGGAGCGTCTTCCACCACCACGCATCGCTCGGGTGGGACCTGCAGACTGGTGGCAGCGGCCAGGAAGACTTCCGGATCCGGCTTGCCCCTGGCCACGTCGGCGCCGCTGATCACCCGCTCGAAGTAGGGCCTGGTGTGGGTGACCTCGAGGACCAGCTCCAGGTTTTCGGGCGGCGCGGATGAGCCGATGGCCTGCCGCCAGCCGCCGGCGCGGAGTCGGTCCAACCAGTCGGCAACGCCCCGGAGTAGCTCGAGGCCCCCGGCCCGAACCTGCTGGCGGTAGTCCTCCTCCTTGCGCCGGGCCACCTGTTCGATGGTCTGTGGCGACACCTGAGGGCCCAGCAGCATGCGCATGATGCTGTCGTTGCGCAGTCCGAAGGTGCGGGCAAAGTCCCCGTCGGTGAAGTCGTAGCCTACCTCGGCCAGCGCCCGCCTCCACGCGGCCCGATGGTACTCAGAGGAGTCGACCAGGGTGCCGTCGACGTCCCAGATAACGGCTCGTGGCGGGAGCTGGCGCGTCTAGCTCACCAATCGCGTGTAGACGACGAGCCGCTTGTCGTAGTTCATGGTGCCGCGGTCGAACACCCCATTGCAGGTGACGAGGTTGAGCATGGGTGGATCGGCCGGGCCGAAGATGCGATCGATCGGCGCGCGGTCGAAGGGGTAGACCTCGCTGCCGATCACCTGGAAGGTCATTTGGGCGCCGCCTTCGGTCTTGACCAGCACCTTATCCGCCGGCTTCAGCTTGTTCAGGTCCCAGAACACCGCTCGCCCGGTGGTCGAGTCCAGGTGGCCGGCAACCACGGCCGAGCCCTTCTCCCCCGGCCGGTAGCCCAGGTCGAACCAGCCTACGTCCTCCCACTGCCGCGGGACGTCCATGGCGCCGTCGGGTGTCTTGCCAACCTGCTCGACCACGGCATCGACCTTGATGGCGGGAATGACGAGCTCTTTGGGCAGGGGCGGCCGCGCCGGCGCAGGACTGGCGGCGACAGCCGAGGCGCGAACCGAAGCGGCGCTGCCGGTCGCGGCCGGCGAGGCCGTGGGCGCGACCGACGCTGCCGGCGCCGACGGAGCGGCGGCATCCGTATGGCTCGCCGGTGGTACCGTCGAGGCGCCAGCCGGGCTATTTGCGGCTGGGCCGCCGCAGCCAACGAGCAGCGCCGCAGCCAGGACGCACAGGGCCGGCCAGGTGTTGGAGCGCGAGCCAAAACGTGCCATAGGTAACCTGCCGACTAGTCTAGCGAGCAGCGTGCCGGAGGTGGCCAGCGACAATTCCGACACGGAAGGTCGGGAATTTGGTATGCTTTTCCTAGCGGTCGAGTCGGATTTTCGGGTGGAGCTGTCTGAATCCGGCACTCCAAACCGCGGAGCTTATGCGGGAATGAGAATCTCTTCTAAAGGGCACTACGGGCTGCTGGCTGTGGCCGAGCTCGCCCGTCACTACGACGACGGGCTGGTGTCGCTGGCCGAGATCGCGCAGGCCGAACATCTGCCGCTGCCCTACCTGGAGCAGATCATCGCGCCGCTGCGCATGGCAGGCATCGTGGAAGCCACGCGCGGCTTGCACGGCGGTTACCGCCTGGCGCGAGATCCCTCGCAGGTGAGCGTGGGAGACGTCGTACGCTGGCTCGAAGGGCCAATCGCCCTGGTGGAGTGCACCACCGAGGGCTACGTCAGCGGCAGCTGCGAGCGCGAGACAGGGTGCACCTCGCGCGGCGTTTGGAAGCAGGTGTCGGACGCGATCAACGATGTGCTCAACACCTTGAGCCTGGCCGACCTGATAGCGAACGAAGCCGCACAGGCCGAGCGCGACAGGCGTTTCGTCACCATCAGCGCTTCAGCGCAGGCGGTGCCGGCCCTATGAGCGAGCCATCCCTGCTGATCGACAACCTTCACGTCACGGTTGAGGGGCGGGAGATCCTGCGCGGCGTGAACCTCACTGTGCCGCGCGGCGAGACCCACGCGCTGATGGGCCCCAATGGCTCAGGCAAGAGCACGCTGGCATACACCCTCATGGGGCATCCGAAATACAAGGTCACGGCCGGCAAGGTGCTGTGGAAGGGCCAGAGCCTGCTCGACCTGACGCCCGATCAGCGGGCGAAGAGCGGACTGTTCCTCGCGTTTCAGTACCCGGTTACCGTGCCTGGCGTGTCGATGGTCAACTTCCTGCGCCAGTCGCTTCGCGCCGTTCGGGGCAAGGAAGTTGCCGTGCGGGATTTCCGCAAGGACCTCAAGAGCGCCATGGACGTGCTCAAGATGGATAACCAGTTCGTCACCCGCTACCTGAACGACGGCTTCTCAGGAGGCGAGAAGAAGCGCGCCGAAATGCTGCAGATGGCCATGCTCAAACCGGAGATGGCCATCCTGGACGAGACCGATTCGGGCCTGGACATCGATGCTCTACGGATCGTGTCGGAAGGCGTCAACTCGCTGGCCGGGCCGGAGCTGGGCGTTCTGATCATCACCCATTACCAGCGCATCCTCAACTACATCAAGCCGCAGCACGTGCACGTGCTGTACCGAGGACGAGTCATCGTTTCGGGCGGCCCCGAGCTGGTGGGACGTCTGGAAAACGAGGGCTACGACAACATCATCAAGGAATTTGGGCCGGCGGACGACGATGCGCCGCAGGCCGCGGCGTAGGTCGCGGTCAGCCCATCCTCAGGGGAACGAGACATGGCAGTAGCAGCTAAGGACGTTCAGAGCGGAACGGACTACAAATTCGGCTTCCACGACGAGGAAGACTATGTCTTCAAGTCGCAGCGCGGGCTGAACGAGCAGATCATTCGCGACATCTCGGCTCACAAGAAGGAGCCGGAGTGGATGACCAAGTTCCGGCTTCGCGCCTACAAGCACTTCCTCAACCGTCCCCTGCCGAACTGGGGCGGAGACGTGTCGGACATCGACTTCGACAACATCTTCTATTACATCAAGCCGGCGGCCGAACAGGGCAAGACCTGGGGCGACGTCCCGGAGTACATCAAGGAGACGTTCGACAAGCTGGGTATCCCGGAGGCCGAGCGCAAGTTCCTGGCGGGTGTGTCGGCCCAGTACGAGTCCGAGGTGGTGTACCACTCCATCCGTGAGGACCTGGAGAAGATGGGCGTCGTCTTCACGGACATGGACACCGGGCTGCGGGAGCACGGCGACGTCGTCAAGAAGTACTTCGGCACGGTCATTCCACCCAACGACAACAAGTTCGCCTCGCTCAACAGCGCGGTATGGTCCGGTGGCTCGTTCGTGTGGGTCCCGGCCGGGGTGAAGGTGGAGATCCCGCTGCAGGCGTACTTCCGCATCAACGCCGAGAACATGGGCCAGTTCGAGCGGACCTTGATCATCGCCGAGCCGGGCAGCTTCGTGCACTACGTGGAGGGCTGTACCGCGCCTATCTACTCCACCGACTCGCTGCACAGCGCCGTGGTCGAGCTCATCGCACTCGAAGGCGCCCGCATCCGTTACACCACCATCCAGAACTGGTCCAACAACGTCTACAACCTGGTGACCAAGCGCGCGCTGGCGTACCGCGACGCCACTGTGGAGTGGGTGGACTGCAACCTGGGCTCCAAGCTGACCATGAAGTACCCCGCCGTCTACCTCATGGAGCCGGGCGCGCACGGCGAAGTGCTGTCCGTGGCCATGGCCGGGGCGGGCCAGCACCAGGATGCCGGCGCCAAGATGGTGCACGTAGCGCCCAACACCACGTCGATCATCACCTCCAAGTCGATCGCCAAGGGCGGCGGGCGCACCACCTATCGAGGCCTGGTGAAGGCCTACAACGGCGCGCACGACGTTAAATCCAAGGTGCGCTGCGACGCCCTGCTGATGGACGACGAGTCGCAGTCGGATACCTATCCGTACATGGACATCGAGGATGAGAAGGTCGACGTCGGCCACGAAGCCACCGTCTCCAAAGTGGGCGAGGACCAGCTGTTCTACCTGATGAGCCGCGGTCTCACGGAAGCCGAAGCGACCAACATGATCGTCAACGGCTTCATCGAGCCCATTGCCAAAGAGCTGCCGATGGAATATGCCGTCGAGCTGAACCGGCTGGTCCAGCTGGAGATGTCGGGGAGCGTGGGCTGATGGTTTGCGCCGGAGCGCCACGACCCGAGGGACAGGGACCGGTCCGAAGGTAGGCATGGCCTTTACTCGCGAGACCGTGGAGCAGGTGAGCGCTCAGCGGTCCGAGCCGTCCTGGCTGCGTGAAGCCCGGCTGCAGGCCTGGGAAGCCTTCGAGCGTATCCCCATGCCCGACTCCCAGCGGGATGAGGACTGGCGCCGGACCGACATCAGCCAGCTCGACCTGGCGGCCTTTGCGCGGACTCGCAACGGCGCCAACGCTCCCGAGCTGAGCGGACCGGAGACGCTTCCCAAGGGCGTCGTGTTCAACAGCCTCGAGCGCGCCGTCCGCGACTGCCCGGACCTCGTACGCGAGCACCTGGAGCCGGCCGCGGGCAAGTTCATGGCGTTGAATGCCGCCCTATGGTCCGGCGGCGCCTTCGTGTACGTCCCGCCCGACGTGACGGTCGAGCTGCCGCTGCAGGCGACTTACGGCGCGGAATCTGCCGCGACGTCCAGCGCTGCGCCGGCCCTGTTCCCGCGCACGCTGATCGTGGTCGACCGAGGCGGGAGCCTGACCTTCGTGGACCATTTCGGTGCGGACTCGGCGGCGGTGGCCTCGACGCTCTCATCCGCGCACACCCACATCGTGGTGCGCGACGGCGCCCGGCTGCAGTACGTCAGCCTCCAGGAGCGCGACGAGCGGACGTGGCACTTTTCCACCGAACGGGCCGTCATCGGACGCGATGCGCGCGTGGACGTTGTCATCGCCGCCCTGGGCGGTGGGCTGTCGAAGAGCTACGTCGAAACCGTCCTGGCCGGCCCAGGGACCGAGGCCAACATCGTTGGGCTGGTGCTGACAGACGGCCGGCAGCACGTCGATCACCAAACGCTGCAGGAGCATCGCGCGCCGCATACGACCAGTAACCTGCTGCTGAAGTCGGCCGTCAAAGGTCACTCGCAATCGATCTTCGCCGGGCTGGTGCGCATGCCCAAGGAAGCCCAGCAGAGCGACGCTTTCCAGGAGGCCCGGGCGCTGCTCTTGAGCGAGCACGCCAAGGCCGACGCCATCCCCAAGCTCGAGATCATCGCCAACGACGTCCGCTGCACGCACGCCGGCGCCATCGGGCAGGTGGACGAAGAGCAGAAGTTCTATCTCATGAGCCGCGGCATCCCCGAGCGCGAGGCGGAACGGCTCATCGTGACCGGCTTCTTCGAGCCGGCTCTCGAACGTATTCCGGTGGAAGCGATCCGCGAAAGCACGCGCAGGGCGCTCGCGGCCCGGCTGGGGACCATCCATCATGGTTGACGGCTGGATTCGCATCCCGCTGAGCGGGATCGCCGGCGCAGCTCCCGGGCGTGGTGTCAGGGTAGTTGGCAACGATGGGCAGCGCATCGCGCTGTTTCGGGTGGGTGACAAGTTCTACGCCATCGACGACACCTGCACGCACGAGGAGGCATCGCTGTCCGAAGGCACGGTCTATGACGACGATGAGGACGAGCCGCAGGTGGAATGCCCCAAACACGGCGCCATCTTCGACATCACCAGCGGTGCAGTGCGCAGCTTGCCGGCGGTCAAGTCGGTCAACAGCTACGACACCAAGGTAGACGGCGAGTACGTGTACGTGGCCACGACCCCGAGGGCCGCCTAGTGACCCCGAGCATGGATCTCGGCAGGCTTCGCGCCGACTTTCCCATCCTCGAACGCCGGATACGGGGCAGGCCGTTGGTCTACCTCGACAGCGCGGCTACCTCGCAAAAGCCGCAGGCCGTCATCGATGCGCTGGTCGATTGCTATCGTAATTACAACGCCAACGTGCATCGCGGCGTGTATTCGATCTCCGAGGAGGCGACCGAGAAGTACGAGGGCGCGCGCGATAAGGTCCAGGGCCTCATCGGCGCCGCCAAGCGGGAGAGCATCGTCTTCGTGCGCAGCACCACCGAGGCGATTAACCTGGTGGCGTACTCCTGGGGCCGTCAGAACATTGGCCCCGGCGACGAGATCCTGCTCACCGAGATGGAGCACCACTCCAACCTGGTGCCGTGGCAGATCCTGGCTGCCGAAAAGGGCGCGGTGCTGCGGCACCTGAGCGTCAGCGAGGAAGGCACGCTCGACCTGGACGAAGCACGACGCCTGATCACCGAGCGGACCAAGCTGGTGGGCGTGGCCCACATGTCCAATGTGCTTGGGACGATCAATCCGGTCAAGGAGCTGGGACGGCTGGCCCACCAGGCCGGCGCGGTGATGCTGGTGGACGGCGCGCAGAGCGTTCCCCATCTGCCGGTGGACGTACGCGACCTCGACTGCGATTTTCTCGCCGCTTCCGGGCACAAGATGCTCGGTCCGACCGGGATCGGCTTTCTCTACGGCAAGACGGAGCTGCTGGAGAGCATGCCGCCGTTCATGGGTGGAGGGGACATGATCAGCCAGGTGTGGCTGGACCATGCCTCATACAACGACCTGCCCTGGAAGTTCGAGGCCGGCACGCCGAACTTTGCCGATGCGATCGGTCTGGGCGTGGCCGTGGATTACCTGCAAGCGATCGGCATGGACGTCATCCGCGAGCACGAAAAGCAGCTCACTGCCTACGCCCTGGGCACGCTGGGTGAGCTGCCGGACGTACAGGTGCACGGCCCGCGGGACATCGACATTCGCGGTGGCGCGGTGTCATTCTGTTTGGGAGACGTGCATCCGCACGACCTGGCGCAGGTGCTGGATCAGGAGGGCGTCTGCATCCGCGCCGGCCATCATTGCTGCCACCCGCTCATGCGCAAGCTGGGCGTGTCCGCGACCGCCCGAGCCAGCTTCTATCTCTACAACACCGAGAATGAGGTCGATGTGCTCGTCAGCTCGCTAGACAAAGCCCGAGCGATGTTCGGACAGTTCGGTCCGGCCGGTAACTGACGTGCCTGCTCCATCCTCAAGCCTGAACCCGTGCTTGGCGCTGGCCTAGTCAATCATGTCTCTACCGCTCGACGATCTCTACCGCGAAATCATCCTGGATCATTACAAGCGCCCCAGGAACCGCGGCGAGCTCGATCCACACACCGTGCGGGCCGAAGGCAACAACCCGCTGTGCGGCGACGAGATCCAGGTCGACGTGCGGCTGGCGGATGGGAAAATCGAGGCCATCGCCTTCCAGGGGCGGGGCTGCTCCATCAGCCAGGCGTCCGCTTCGATGATGACCGAGGCGGTCAAGGATCAAGACCTGAAGGACGTCGCTGAGCTGGTCGACATCTTCAAGCGCATGATGCACGGCGAAGACGTGGACCTGGACGAGCTGGGCGACATCGAAGCGCTGGAAGGCGTGCAGAAGTTCCCGGTGCGCATCAAGTGCGCACTGCTGGCCTGGACGACGCTGGAACAAGCCCTCGACGAAGCAGCTGAAGAGACACCGTAGCAGGGTTACCGCCTCGCAAGGACGTCGCACCCCGTCGCAGCTGAGCTTTGCCATACGGCCTGCTGGTCTACGCTTAGATGCCATCCGCGATCCCTTGGGGGAGCGACCGAGCGAATGCGAACGTATTGAGGAGCAGGGCTAGTCGATGAACTATGGGGTGGCGTCCGGAAAAGCCGTCGGGCGCAAGACCGACGCGATCGTGGTCGAGGTGTTCGAGGGCGAGAAGGTCAACGGCGACTTGAAGGAGATTGACGCGCTGCTGGGCGGGCTGCTGTCCCAGGTGCTGGCCTCCGGTGAATTCGACCCAAAGTCCAGCAAGCCGCTGCTGCTGTATGCCGGCGGAGGTCGGGTGCTGCTGATCGCGGCCGGCAAGCGGGAGAGCTACGACTTCGAGAAGGCCGCGCAGACCGCCGGCACCGCCGTTCGAGCCCTGCCGAACGTGTGTACGTCCGCCACCTTCGTGCTGCGGGGCGGTCTCGATCCGCGGGTGGCCGGACAGGCTGTTTCGGAGGGCATCGGCCTGGCCCTGTTCCGGTCGGACTTCTACAAGTCGGAGCGCAAGGACTCGAAGCTGGAACGCATCGAGGTGCTCTGTTCGAAGGCCGACGTCCGAGCGGTCGAGCGCGGCATCGAGGACGGCAGCGTGCTGTCCGAGGCCACGAACTTTGCGCGACGCTTGGCCGACGAGCCGTCCAACCTCATGACGCCCAGCATGCTGGCCGAAGTGGCCCTGGGTGTGGCGAACGATGCCGTCAAGGTCGAGGTGCTGGAGCGGGCCGACATGGAGCGGCTGGCCATGGGTGGGCTGCTGGGCGTGGCCAAAGGCAGCGACGAGCCCCCCAAGTTCATCGTCATGCGCTACGCCGCCGCCAAGAAGAGCAAGGTCACCATCGCACTGGTCGGTAAGGGCATCACCTTCGATACCGGCGGCATCTCCATCAAGCCCTCGGCGCATATGGACGAGATGAAAACCGACATGTCGGGCGGGGCCAACGTGATCGGTGCCATGAAGACGCTCTCGCACTTCCGGCCGAACGTGAACGTCCTGGGCATCGTGCCGGCCACGGAGAACATGCCCGGCGGGCACGCCATCAAGCCGGGCGACGTGCTGCGGGCGTCGAACGGCAAGACCATCGAGGTGCTCAACACCGACGCCGAGGGCAGGCTCATCCTGGCCGACGGGCTCACGTACGCCCGGAACCAGGGCGCCACGCACCTGGTGGACATCGCCACCCTCACCGGGGCCATCGTCACCGCGCTGGGACGCGTGACCACCGGGGTGATGGGCAACGACCAGCCCTGGGTCGAGGCGGTGCTGGCGGCGGCGAAGCGGGCCGGCGAGAAGATGTGGCAGCTGCCGCTGTTTTCGGAGTACGCCGACATGATGAAGGGGGACATCTCCGATCTCAAGAACATCAGCGGCAGCACCGAAGCGGGATCGCTGACGGCGGCGGGCTTCCTGCAGGCCTTCGCCGAAGGGACTCCCTGGGCGCATCTTGACATCGCCGGCACCTCGCGCTCGCAGAAGGACCTCGGCTACATGGCCAAGGGCGCTACCGGCGCCGGCCTGCGCACCATGGTTGAGCTGGTGCGGGCGGGGTAAGGAATCATCCGCAAGCGTCCGATCCCTTTTGGAGAGGGCCGGAGACTGCTCGGCTCTTGGAAGACGCTGGAAGTCCGACCTCACCACCTTGCCGAGCTGCTTGCCTCCCCTAGCTAGCCGCTGCTGAGGTGCTCCAGATCCAGGGGCTGGTCGATGATGCTCCCGGCCGCAAGGCGCTGCTGCGCGGCGATGGCCGTGAGCGCCTGAAGGGCCCCTGTGCCCATGGGTGGTAGGCCGCTGGGACCCGCGATGGTGCCGAACATGGCCACCCCGTTGCGGACTTGCGCGACCGTCACCAGTGGCGCAGCCACCACGACCTCGGCCGTTGGCTGGCCAACGTTCAGCGTCCTCACGCCGGGTAAGAACGGGGCTGAGGCTGGCTGAGGGTGATCGGCCGGCTTGGGGCCGCCGCCAGTGCGTGGCGCAACGTCGATTGGGCCGGGAGGCGGCACAGGGGCGACAGCAGCCATGACGCGATTTTAGCGGCTTAACCTTGCCTGGGCGTGCGCCGATGATCCAAACGGCAGGCAGGAAGCCGGCCGCATAGGGGGACAACGGCATGGAAGCCAATGGGGAGCATCATCCGCCGCAGCCATCGCTGGCCAGCACGCTGGCCGAGCGCCGCCGCGAGGTGCACGTGCAGCGCCTCCGCAGCCTGGCGCAGTCGAATCCGCGGCTGGTAGCCGCGGTCGTTCAGAAGTGGCTGCGAGAGGACGGGCGGTAGGCAGCAGGCAACGAGATTAGCCACGAGGCTGCAGCTCAGCGCTGATGGAACGACGTCGGCAACCGAGGATCGAACCGGATAAGCCAAGCAGCGTGAAAAACATCAGCAGGAACAAATTGGTCCAAAGTATCAGCGCCAAAAGGCCGCTGGATCGTTTTACCGGCGGCCTAAAGCCAGCTACCTAGCGGCTGGCTACCAGTCGCCGCCACCGGAGCTACCGGAGTCGCCGCCTCCACCGAAATCCCCGCCTCCGCCACTGTCCCAGCTGCCGCCGTCGGCGCCGGAGTCGCTGACCTGGCCAGCGTCGTCCTGCATCCAGCCCTGCTGGGCATCCATCGGGCCCTGCTGATAGCCGCCGGGATAGCCGTCGAAGCGATCTCGCGGGCGAAAGGCGTCGAACAGGGCGTTGCCCAGCAGGGCGCCGCCGAGCCCACCCATCAGGCCGCTGAAGAAACCACCTCCGCCGCCGCCCCAGCCCATGCCGCCCGGCTGTCCGTAGCCGCCGTAGCCGGGCCCCTGCTGCTGGCCGTAGCTGAAGTACGGCTGCTGGCGACGGGCGTTCATGATGCCGCCGATGATCCAGACCACCAGCAGGCCGCCGATGACGAGCAGCCCGATCAACACCCAGTTCGGACCCGACTGCTGCGCCGGCCTAGCGTTAGCGCCGCTGGGGCCGGCCGCGGTCAGCATGGCATTGCTGGCGGCGTTGACGCCATCCAGCAAGCCCTTGTCGAAGTTGTTGGCCCGGAAGTCGGCCAGCACGGTGTCGCGAATCTGCGTCTCACGCGAGGTTGAGATGACGCCGCGGGTATCCTGGCCAACCTTCATCTCCAGGCGGTGATCCTGGTTGCTCATGAAAAACAGCACGCCGTTCACGCGCTGCGATCTGAAGATGTTGTCGGCCGCGGCACTGGCATCCTGCCCGTTGAGGGACGCCACGGTGTAGACCACGATCTCCTTACCGGTGCGCTGCACGAGGTTGTCGATCTGCTGGGTCGCCTGGTTCTTGGCCGCCTGGCCGAACATGTTGCCGTTGTCCTGGATGTAGGTCGCTGCCAGGGCGCTCAACGGCGCCGAGGCGAAGATGGCCAGCATGCCGAAGACAGCTAGTAATCGCTTCATGGCACCCATTTTAAAGCCAGATATAGCAGATTGCAATATCAGGTCTTGGTGAGCTGTTCCTTGACCACGGCGCCCAGTCGCTTGACGCCTTCCTGGATGCGATCGGGCTCGACGTTCGAGAAATTCAGCCGCATGGTGTTTTGTCCCGTTCCATCGCGGTGAAATCCCGCGCCCGGGGTGAACAGCACCAGCCGCTCGACCGCCGGCCGAACGAAGCGACCGCAGTCGACTTCGGCCGGCAGCTCGACCCACACGAACAGGCCACCGCGCGGCTGCGTGTAGCGAGCCTCCGCCGGGAAGTGATCGGCAATAGCGTGCAGCATCACGTCGCGCCGCTCGCGGTAGACCTTCCGAATCCGGTCGATGTGGGCCGGCAGCTGGCCGTTGCGGACCAGCAGGTTGACCACGCGCTGCATGAAGCCGTCGGTGTGCAGATCGTTGCTCTGCTTCACGACCGCCATCTTCTCCAGGACGGCGGTCGGCCCCGCGGCCCAGCCCACCCGAATGCCGGGCATCAAGATCTTCGAAAACGAGCCGAGGTAGATGGACAGGCCGGCCTGGTCGAATGACTTGATCGAGGGCAAGGCGTCGCCTTCGTAGATCAATTCGGAGTAGGGGTCGTCCTCCACGATGGCGATGTGCCGCTCGGCGGCCAGCTGGGCCAGCTGCCGGCGGCGAGGCAACGACAGCGACACGCCGGAAGGATTCTGGAAGTTGGGCTGCGCGCAGATGAGCTTTGGCCTGCCGTCCAGCCGTCGAGCAAGCTCATCGACGATGAGCCCGTCGCCGTCCATCGGCGCGGACAGGTACTCGACTTCACACGTATCGAGCGCCTGCAGCGTGGCGATGAACGTCGGCCGCTCGACCACCACGAGGTCGCCGGCGTCGAACAGCACGCGCACCAGCAGGTCCATGGCCTGCTGGGAGCCGGTGGTGATCATCACTTCGTCGGCTGTGACGCTGATGCCCTTGCCCCGCAGATGCTCGGCGATCCACTCCCGCAGCGGCGGGTAGCCCTCGGTGATGCCGTACTGCAGCGCGCCGACGGGATCCTCGTCCAGCACCTGGTTGGCGGCTTGGCGGAAAGCCTCGACGGGGAACAGCTCCGGCGCGGGGCTGCCGGCGCTCAAGGAGATGATGCCCGGCAGCTGTGCCCAGTGGAACATCTCGCGGACGGCGCTGCCCTGAAAGCGCGCTACGCGCCGGGCGAAGCTGTCGGACCAGACGAAGTCCATGCCTGTCCGCTACGTCCGCGGGCTCACGCCTGGGCTTTGGCGCCGTGCGTCAGGTGGCGATAGACGTACAGGACGATCGCCGCCAGCACGATGGCCGCGATCAGGTAGTCGAAGCGCTGCAGGAAATCCCGCACTTCGAGCCAGTTCTGCCCCAGCAGCTGTCCCACGTACACCAGCACGATGCTCCACAGCAGCGAGCCGGCAAAGGTGTAGACCACGAACTTGCCGAAGTTCATGCGGGTGATCCCCGCCGGCAGGGAGATGAAGGTGCGAATCACAGGCAGGAGGCGCGAGAAGAAGGCGGTCCATTCGCCGTAGCGGGCGAAGAAGGCGTCGGCCTTGGTCGAATCTTCGGCGCTGATCAAGATGTAACGGCCGTAGCGCAGCAGCAGCGGCCGTCCGCCCAGCGCGCCGATGGCATAGGAGATCGCCGATCCGAGCGTGCCGCCAACGGTCCCTGCCAGGACGGCCGCCCAGAAGGTGAAGCGACCCTGAGCCACGAGGAAGCCCGATAGCGGCAGGATGACTTCGCTGGGAATCGGGATGTTGCAGCTCTCGAGCGCCATCAGCACGGCCACACCGATGTAGCCCAGCGAGGCGAAGGTCGAGGTGACGAAGGCGACGACGGCATCTTCGATTCCGTGCACGGGCGGAGTTTAGCCGTTCCTGTTGTTACACTCCGGCCGAATGCCTCGACCGGCGCACCGGCTCACTCCGCAGCGACGAGCCGTCCTGGAAGCCATCCAGGGCAGCCACAATCACCCCACGGCGGCCCAGATCTACGCCCAGGTCAAGGCCCAGCATCCTCGTGTGGCCTTTGGCACGGTGTACAAGGCGCTTGACCTGCTGTCCCGCACCGGTCAGATCCTGCAGCTCGAGTTTGGTGATGGGGCGAGCCGCTACGACGGCCGCGTCGATCGCCACGACCACGCCATCTGCACCGGCTGTGGTCGGCTGGTCGACTTGGACCCGCAGCTGCCCAAGGACCTGGCTGTTCGGGCCTCGCGGGCCAGCGGCTTCGTGATCAACCAGCACATGATCCAGTTCTTCGGCCTGTGCCCGGATTGCAGCCAGGCCGGCGTCGCGCGCCCCGCGTAGCGGGCACCTGCAGGCGCAGCGGGACGCTGCGCCGCGAGGCACAATGAGAGCGTGAGTCGCTCGTCTGTCATTGCTACACTTGTCCGGGTAAGCGAGAATAATTCTTGTTAACGCCAGAGAACAGAAAGAGGAGACATTGATGCCCAAGCTCGAGGGAACCAAGACCCACCAGAATCTGAAAGAAGCTTTTGCCGGGGAGTCCCAGGCCAACCGCCGCTACCTGTACTTTGCGCGCAAGGCCGACGTCGAGGGCCAGCCCGAAGTCGCCGCGCTGTTCCGCTCGGTGTCCGAAGGCGAGACGGGCCATGCTTTCGGCCACTTCGACCTGCTGGCCGAGGTCGGCGATCCGGTGACCGGTGTGGCCGTGGGCTCGACCGCCGACAACCTGAAGTCGGCCATCGAAGGCGAGACCTACGAGTACACCCAGATGTACCCGGGCTTCGCTCGCGTTGCCCGTGAGGAGGGCTTCCAGGAGGCAGCCGAGTGGTTCGAGACGCTGGCCAAGGCCGAGAAGTCTCACGCTGGCCGGTTTACCAAGGGCCTCGAGACCCTGGCCTAGCCTAACCAGCCGTATCCCGCGCCGATCGAGCGCGCCGTCAAGCCCGGGTGTCGTCCGACGCCCGGGCTTGTTTTGTGCTCGCACCAGCGACCCATCTGCCCGGCCGAGCCGTGGTATAGGAGCGTTATGAACGATCCGTCCCAACAACCTAGCAGCGAGCTCGGAAAGCTCAGCACGATCCGCATGGACGTTGAATCCCCCGAATTCTGGGATGCCTCCGCGCTGCGCGCGGAGATGCTCCGCCAGATCGACGTGTGTCATGGCTGCCGGCTGTGCCTGCCGCTGTGCCCCGACTTCCCGCGGTTGTTCGGCCACATCGACGACGAGGTCGACGGCGACGTCCCCAGGCTCAGCGACCAGCACCTGGCCGACTTCGTGGACTGGTGCTACCAGTGCAAGCTGTGCTTCCTGAAGTGTCCGTACACGCCGCCGCACGAGTTCATGATCGACATTCCCAAACTGCTCCTGCGGGCCAAGGCCGTGAGGGCGAAGCAGCAGGGCGGGGCCACGTTCCAGGATCGTTTCCTGGGCAATACGGACGGCAACGGCGAGCTGTTCTCCAAGATAGCGCCGCTGGTCAACGCGGGAGCCAAGATCAAGCCCGGCCGCATCGCCATGGAGGCGGCCGTCGGCATCCATCGCGATCGCATCCTGCCCAAGTACCACCGGCAGACTTTCAAGGACTGGTTCCGGCAGCGCGAACCGGTTCGCATCGACAGCCCTGTGGCACGTGTTGCGCTGTTCTACACCTGCCCGGTGAACTACAACGATCCCGAGGTGGGGCAGGCCGTGGTCAAGGTGCTGGAGCACAACCGCGTAGAAGTGGCGATCGTAGAGGAGCGCTGCTGCGGGCAGCCGCAGCTCGACGGCGGCGAGATGGATAAGGCGCTGGACAAGATGCGCTTCAACATCGCCCGCGTTCGGGAGATGCTGGACCGCGGATTCGACGTCGTGGTGCCGGAGCCGACCTGCGGCATGATGCTCAAGAAGGAGTATCCGAGCTTCTTCCCGGCGGAAATGGAGGCCATCACTCCCCACGTCTTCGAGGTATCGGAGTATCTCATCCGAATGAACGCTGCCGGGACGCTGAACAGGGACTTCAGACAGGACGTGGGGCGGGTGGCGTACCACATGCCCTGCCACCTCAAGTACCAGGCCATCGGCCAGCGAACCCTGGAGCTGCTGCGGCTTGCCGGCTCTGACGTGATCTTCGTGGACAAGGGCTGCTCCGGCATGGACGGCACCTGGGGCATGAAGAAGCAGTACTTCGACGCCTCGCTGAAGGTCGCGAGCGGGCTGCTCCGCGGTATGCGGGAGGCGCAGCCGGCCACCTGTGTTACCGATTGCGGCATGTCGGCGCTGCAGATCACCCAGGGCACCGGCCTGGCGGTGCTGCATCCCTATCAGCTGCTGGAGCGAGCCTACGGGCTGTGATCCGGCATACGACTCGAGAAGAGGTTGAGATGAAGAAGCTGACCACGAGCGACCTGCTGTCGCTGGACGAGTACGAGAAGCGCCGGCCCATCCTGCGCCGGCAGATCATCGAGCTCAAGCAGATTCGTCGTGTGACGGTGGGACCGAACGTATCCATCGTCTTCGAGAACCGGGACACGGCGCTGTGGCAGACGCAGGAGATGCTGCGCACCGAGCGCATTACCGACCCGGCCATGATCCAGGAGGAGATCGATACCTACAACGAGCTGATCCCGGACGAGAACGAGCTGCGGGCAACGCTGTTCATCGAGCTGCCGGACTCGGATAACGTCGCCCGTGATCTACCGCGCTTCATAGGCGTCGAGGAGCGCGTGTCCCTGGTATTCGACGGCCACCGCGTGTGCGCCGAAGCCGAGCCCGGCCGCAGCACTGAAGAGAAGACGGCCACCGTCCACTACCTGCGCTTCCGGTTCACCCCGGACCAGGCCGCTGCTTTCGGCGCCGCTCCTGCTCGCCTGGAGATCGACCACCCCAACTACCAGGCATCTGTGGACCTCTCCGAAGGCACCGTCGGCTCGCTGAAAGCCGATCTCTCTTGAGAGGCTCTCGAGATAGGCAGCAGTTGCTGGTTATTGCCTGATGAGCTGGACGGGCGGCCGGACCCACTGATCAACTGACCGCCAGCAACAACAGCTTGTCGTCACGTCCGGTTTCCGAGGTCGGGCACGGTTTCGCGGCTGATGAGGGTCCGCTCGCCGCTGCCGACCTCATGCCACGGAGCGGAGGCCAGCTCGTCGGGGAGGCCTAGCCGGCGAAGGACCGCCAGGCGCGCTTCATGCTGGGCGATACGCCACCAGTTCGCGGCCAGGATCTCCGGGTCGCGAAGTCGGGACTCATCCATCACCCCAGATCATTGCGCATTCGAATCCAATGGCCGCGCGGCCCCGCTGCAGTGGCCGTTCAGGCGGCAAAAACCCCGGACCAGCCCTTGCTATGCTGACCTCGATGGCTCGCACACCGGCCAGCAAGTCCCCAGCGAAGTCCGGATCGCCGGGCACGCCTGCCCGCGGCACTCAGCAGCCACAGCAGCAACCGTGGCTGCGAAGCGCGAGTCCGGGGCCGGCCGGCGCTCAGCCACCTCCTCCGCGGCGATCGGCCTGGATGAACCTGTGGTGGCTGGTCGCCCTGGCCATCTTGATCTGGAACGTAGTCAGCCTGATCAATGCCCGGCCGAACACCAATCCGGTCATCGGCATCCCCTACAGCACCTTCCTGCAGCAGCTCGACCAGCAAAACGTCGAGAAGGTCAGCTTCGAGGGCAACGCCGTTACTGGACAGCTGAAGCAGGCCATTACCTTCGACACGTCCAGCAACGAGCTCGTCACGCCCTCCAGCTCGGCTTCACCGTCGGCCTCGCCGAGCGCCAGTCCGACCCTGCTCCCCGGCCAGAACGAGGCGAACCGCATTCAGACGTCGGATCGTTTCAGCACACGCTTGCCGGACTTTGGCGATCCCGCGCTCCTGCCCGAGCTGAAGCGGCAGAACGTCCAGATCGTGGTCAACGCGCAGCAGGCCACGTCGCCATTCATCGTTCTGCTCGAGAACATCCTGCCGTGGGCGCTGTTCATCGGCCTGTTCATCCTGTTGAGCCGCCGGGCGGGGGCTGCGCAGCAGGGCATCTTCAGCTTCGGCAAGAGCCGCGCGAAGCTGTACGACGCGGCGCAGAAGCGCATCACATTCGAAGACGTGGCCGGCGTCGATGAGGCCAAAGCCGACCTGCAGGACATCATCGACTATCTGCGCGAGCCGCAGCGCTACCAGAAGCTGGGCGGCCGGGTACCGCACGGTGTGCTGGTCGTCGGCCCGCCGGGCACGGGCAAGACCCTGCTGGCCCGGGCCACCGCGGGCGAGGCCAACGTGCCCTTCTACAGCATCAGCGGGCCTGAGTTCGTGGAAGTGCTGGTCGGCATTGGCGCCTCGCGCGTGCGGGACCTGTTCGAGACGGCCAAGAAGCAGGGGCCGAGCATCATCTTCATCGACGAGATCGACGCCATAGGGCGGCGTCGCAATGCCGGCATCATGACCGGCAGCAACGAAGAGCGCGAGCAGACCCTCAACCAGATCCTGGTGGAGATGGATGGCTTTCAGTCCGAGCATACAGTCGTGGTGCTGGCCGCCACCAACCGTGCCGACGTGCTCGATCCGGCGCTGCTGCGGCCCGGTCGCTTCGACCGCCAGGTGAGCGTGGATCGGCCGGATCGCAGCGGCCGCGAGGCCATCCTGAAAGTGCACATCAAGGGCGTCCCCCTGGCCAGCGACGTGGATCTGTCGGCCATCGCTCGGGCCACTCCCGGGATGGTCGGCGCGGATCTGGCCAATCTGGTCAACGAGGCCGCGCTGCTCGGTGCCCGGCGCTCGCTGAACGCGGTGAACCAGGAGTGCTTCTGGGACGCGCTCGAGAAGATCCAGCTCGGCGCAGAACGGCCGCTGGTGCTGAGCGAGGAGGATCGGCGCATTGTGGCCTACCACGAGGGTGGCCACGCCCTGGTTGCGCTGCTCTCACCGGACGCCGACCCACTGAACCGGGTGACCATCGTGCCCAGAGGGCACGCGCTGGGCGTGACTCTGCAGCTGCCGATCGACGATCGCTACAACTACAGCAAGAGCTATCTGCTCACGCGGATTGCCGTGGCGCTGGGCGGCCGGGTGGCGGAAGAAGAGGTCTTCGGCGACATCACTACCGGGGCCGAGAACGACCTCGAGATGGTGACGCACGTGGTGCGGCAGATGGTCACACGCTGGGGCATGAGCCCCGAGGTGGGCTTACTGGTTCAGGAGGATCGCCACGACGAAGACCTGGGCGGCTTCCTGACCCGGCGCGAGACCAGCGAGTACATGGCCAAGACGATTGACGAGGCCATGCAGAAGATCACCGACGAGCGGCTGCGGCACACCCGCAAGCTCATTGCGGACAACCTGGACAAGCTGCACCGCATAGCCAGCCTGCTGCTGGAGCACGAGTCGGTCGATGCGGACGCGATCCGCCGGGAGCTGGGACTTGCGCCTGCCGATCAGACGCCGGAAGTCCCGGCTCGCGTGGCCTCCGTCGAGCACGAGCCGGCGCCGGTCGCGTTCAGCCGCCAGGAGCCCTGAACTCGATTCCTGTCCGCCCCGTCGCTACCAGCCGTAGCTCAGGCGCTTGATCAGCCGTTCGGGGAAGCCCAAGTCCTGCATGCGGACCTGGATCGCGGCCACGTCGTAAGCCGCTCTGCGGAACTCGACCTGCCAGCTGTCGGTGTCCAGCAGCCCATACGCCGCTTCCGGGTTGCCATCGCGTGGCTGGCCGACGCTGCCGGGATTGATGATTGCCCGCGTTTCGTCCAGCTGAACGAGGCTGTTCGGCTTGGGATGCAGCGTTTCGGCCTGGGCTCCGGCATCGAGGAACACCAGCGGCACGTGGGTGTGGCCCACCAGGCAGTAGCGGCTGGCGAAATAGTGGAAGCTCAGCCGCGCGGTAGAGGGGTAGGCCATGTATTCCCAGATGGGCTCGTGAGGGCTGCCGTGGGCCAGCGTGAAGTCACCGGTGGTCAAGGTCAGCGGCAGCGACGCCAGGTACTCCATGTTGCCGGGCTCGACCGCGTCCTGTGACCAGCGGCAGGCCCAGCGAGCGTCCACGTTGAAGTCGTCGAGGGCGATCTTCCCGGCGCAGCCCCAATCGTGGTTTCCCGGGATAGCGAGGCAGCGCCGCTCGCGCAGCAACTCGATGCACTCATTGGGGTAGGGGCCGTAGCCGACGATATCCCCCAGGCTCCACAGGGCGTCTACCTCGCCCATGGCTTGGAGCACCGCGGTGAGGGCCGGCAGATTGCTGTGGACGTCCGAAACGATTCCTATTCGCACCCGAGATCCATCTTACCGGCTGCCGGTCGCCTCAGCGGCCGGGCGCTTAGGCGACGGTGAAGTCGATGAAGCTTTGACGGATGTCGACACGCAGGAGACGTACCTCAACTCTGTCGCCAACGCTCAGGCCGGACCCTCCCCGAACCACCATGCCCTCGACTGGCGGGTGGAAGATATGAACGTAGACATCCTTGCCATTGCTCTTCGTGATGATGCCGCGAAAGCGCTCGCCGGTACGGTGGGCCAGCAGCGCGGCGGCAATCGACTTGCGCACCCGCCGCTCGATCTTGTCGGCTTCGGCTTCCATGTGGGAGCAGCGCCGAGCGATGGCGTCCACATCCTCGGGGGAATACGGGGCCTTGGCATTCAGCAGCAGCGGAGCCAGCAGGCGCTGCGTGGCCAGGTCGGCGAAGCGCCGGTTAGGGGCTGTGGCGTGGCCGTACTGCTCCGTGGCCAGGCCGAAATGGCCGACCGGCTTCTGCCCCGGCTCATGGGCAACGTATTCACCGCGGCCGATGAGCTTGACGATGGCCAGAGAGATCTCGTGATAGCTCTCCGGCTGCTCCCTGCGCATCCGATCGAGAAATGCCGAAAGCGCGGCGGAATCGGGCTGGTCGGGCAGCGTGGCGCCCCGCTCGCCGGCGTACGTGACGATGAGGTCCCAGTGCGCGGGAGTGCGGACGACGCGCAGGATAGAGGGCAGGCCGGCTCTGTCCAGCGCCTGAACCACGGCCCGATTGGTGGCGATCATGAATTCTTCGACGATGGAGCCGGCGCGATCCTTGTGCTGGGCCTCCAGGTTGATGACTTCGCCATGCTCGTCGAGCACCGGCCGCATCTCGGCGGTGTCGAGGTCGAGCGATCCGGCCCGCTTGCGGGCGTGCGCCAGGCGGCTGGCCAGCGCATCCTGCGCCTCGATTTGCCGGCGAACTTCAGGGTTCTCGCCCAGCACCCACGGCATGGGCCCTCCGTCCAGCCAGGTGGAGATAGCGGGGTAGTTGAGCTTGGCGCGGTTGAGCGCCAGCGCGGGATACAGCGAAAACGTGGACAGCTCTCCCTCGGGAGTGATGAGCATGTCCACGGCTGTTACCCGCCGGGGGCGTTCCGGCAGCAGCGACGTCATGTCGAACGACAGCCGGGTCGGCAGCATGGTGTAGGTGTGGACGCCGGTGTACACGCTGGTGGTGTTGTTGGCGGCATAGCGGTCGATGGGCGAGCCTACGGGCACGGCCGTGTTCACGTCCGCGACGCCGACGATCAGCCTGGTGCCAGCGGCTTGCTCGGACACAACCTCGATCTGGTCCAGGTCACGTGATTCGGGGTTGTCGATGGAGCTCCAGGGAAGGTCGCAAAGGTCGCGTACCCCGTCCTGACCGGCCAGCGCCGCTTCGTCGATCGTGTCCGCCTGCGCTCGGGCAGCGGGAGGGAAGTCGGGCAGGAAGCCCCGGTACAGCATGGCTTCGCGAGCAATCTCCTCCAGCATGGACCGCTCGATGCGGTTCATTCTCGGATGGAGGCGTCGATCCCCAGCTCGATGCCGTTCCTGGCGGCCTCGCGGCTCGCCTCGAGGACCACGTCCCTGATTTCCTCGGGGTCGTCGGTCACTCGCAGCAGATTGAGGTCCACTTCCGCCAGCGTGTGCTCCGGGAGGAGGGTTGTGTTGAGCCAATCGAGCAGTCCGGACCAGTACTCCTTGCCGTACAGGACGACCGGGAAGTGGCGCAGCTTGCGAGTTTGCATCAGCACCAGCGCTTCGAACAGCTCGTCCAGCGTGCCGAAGCCGCCAGGGAAGATGACGAACCCATCCGAGTACTTGATGAACATGGTCTTGCGGACGAAGAAGTAGCGGAAGTTGATGGACAGGTCGACGTATTGGTTGATGCCCTGCTCCAGGGGCAGCTCGATGTTGCAGCCCACCGAGCGCACTCCGGCTTCCATGGCGCCGAGGTTGGCTGCTTCCATGACGCCAGGGCCGCCACCGGTGATGATGGCGTAGCCCGCCTCGCCCAGCAGTCGGGCGGTTTGGCGAGCGGCAGCGTAGTAGGGGCTCGCCGGTGGGAGCTGAGCGGAGCCGAAAATCGCAACTGCCTGGCCGAGCTCCGCCAGGGCGTCGATGCCGGCCACGAACTCGCCGGTGATGCGCATGACCCGCCAAGGGTCGGTGTGCGTGAAGTTGCCCTGTCGGGCAATGGCCGGACTTTGAAAGAGCCGCTCGTCTTCGGTGGCCCCGTGTATCCGGCCCTTTCTACTCAGAGTGGGATTAGCTTGCATGCGTAGAGTGTGTCGTGGGGCTGGACGTATTCATATATGGATGGTAAGAGACGCATGACACTTGCCGGAGCGATGGCTAGTTTGGGGCATCCTGGCGCAGCGCCGCCCAAGAGCGCGGTGTAGGGTCGCCGTTCAGGCCTCTACCAGCTCGACGTCGACGTGGTAGCAGACTCCGGTGAGCTGCGTTTGGACGTCGGGAACGTGAGCCGCCAGGTGGTCGAAGCGCACGGCGTGCCCGCTGCCGTCCACGTCGGTGAAGGTCAGGCTGGCGTTGACCTTGGCGTAGCTGGCGTAGAGATTGTCGTGGTACTGCTGGCCGCTGAGGCCGGTGAGCGTGCCGTCGTAGTTCGTCAGGTCATTCAACGCCAGCACGGTGAATTTCCAGACTTTCTTGCCAGGCCCAAAGTCCACATAGGCCTCGCTGCCGTCGGGGCGTGGGGTGGCCTTGCGCAAGCGAGGACTGAAGTGCTGATAGCTGTTGGGCAGGATCCAGTAGGGGTTTCCGTCGAGCAGGATCTGGGCCGTGGAGCCGACGATTGGGGCGGTCATGAGCGCCTGAGCCGCACGATGTCGAGCGCAGGCTTCATTGGATGCGCCGGAGCATGCCGATCTTCCGATCTCCCCCGGGCGCGATACCGGTGGCGATCAGGTCAATCGGTATGTACCTGGCTGTATTCGGCAGCCCAACCGCAAGCGGGCTGGGTGTGGCGCAGTCGGCAATGAACGCCAGGCCGTCGGTGTTCACGTCGAGGGGCAGCTCCAGGAGGATTTGCACCAGGTGGCGGTCGCCGGCAAGGCCGCTGTCGTCGAGCTGCCGGGGGTTGACGCCGCGCTCGTGTCTGAGGATGCCGGTCACCAGGGTGTACGAGTTGTAGGGAGCGGCCTCCTGCCCACTGGCGAAGGGCGCGCTCACGGTCAGCGCTTGTCCCGCGTTCACGCTTCCGATGTACGCTTCGGCCCCGCTGGTCAGGGAGGCGTAGAGGCGATAGCCGGAGGCATTGGCCACCGCCGCGGGCGTGATCACGCACAGATGGTTCGCCGCCACGGTGACCGGGCCGGCCTCAGGACCGGCCAGTGTTTGGCCCGTGGAGTTGAGCGCCACCACCTGCGCGTAAACCGTCCCGCCGGGGAAGGACCCGCCCGGCCCGCCGTCGGCGATGGCCGGCGGAGCAGGCAGTGCCAGCGGATTGCTGCCGGCCAGGGCAATGGGATTGTTCGACTGGGACACAAGGACCATCGGCTGTCCGCGACCTCCGGCGATGGTTCGCGCACGCAGCGCCTTGATGTGGGCGATCTGCCGGGCCGTCAACGTGGGCATGCGGCCAGCGTAGGGCCGCGCCGCACCAGACCAGTCGCGCTCAGCCGATCATGGCCACGGCGAATTCGGGCGTGTAGGCGGGATCGGCGTTGACGTTCAGGGCGGCGCCGCTGTTCTGGTAGACGTAGACCTGGAAGGTGGAGGATGAAGGGACGTAGAACGCCCCCGAGCTGCAGGTGATGTCCGTGGTGTCGCCATTCACGGCCTGGCGCTCTTCGACGGCGAAGAACTGGTTCGAGAGCGTGTCGAACAGGCCCACCACGCGCTGGCCGGCGCCGTTCGGCGCGAACTCCACACAGGCGGTGGCGACGTACAGGCCTGGTGTCCGGATGACGACGGCCGTGGGGTTGCCCGCCGACCACATCGGGTTGATGGCGCTCATGGTGTCGTGTCGCACGTTGGTGAAGCTGAGAACCGTTTGGCTGGCGCTGGGAATGCTGGCCGAGCTGCCGCGGTAGACGCGGCAGCTGGGTGTGCGCAGGTTGGTGGTGGTGACGCCAACGACCATCGCGTCCTGCGGGTTGTTCTGGTCGAACATCAGCAGCGAGACGCGGGCGCCGTCGGGCAGCACCGCCGGCAGCAGCTGGCGAGACACGGGAACGCCCTTGAGGAAGGTCGTGAGCGCTCCGTCGGGCTGCACCGAGCAGGTATAGGTGCTTGGATCGAAGCCGTACAGCGTGCCGGGAATCAGGGCGAGCTCGGGCATGTCAGTCTCCTTGCTGGGTGTGGGTTCAGACGCCGGTGAGCTCGAGAGTCATGTCGAACGAGCCCTGGAGAGCGTCCATCACGCCGGCCAGCGCATGGCAGCGAAAGGTTTGGTTCGTGCCGGTCGCGTCGTCGACGAGGGTGACCACGTCGAGCAGCTCCAGACCTGGGTTCAGAGGCACGTGGAGCTGGCCGCCGCGGGCCTTGCGGCGCTCCAGCAGCAGCTCGTTGGCTGCTCTCAGGCTGGCCTGGGCGTTACTCGTCACCAGGCGGTCGATGACGTGCATGCAGCGCTCGCGCGACAGCGCTCCCACGGCCGCGTAGTCCCAGGCTTCGCCCTGGGCGTTGCGTCCGAACACCCGCACATGATTCGCCGCCGTCCCCGCCTGTCCGTACTGCCCCGCCTCGATCTCCCCATCCCAGGTCCACACCGACGTTGTCGCTTCTGATGGGTCGTGCAGCACCAGCGAGCCATCGGCCCGGATCACGTACTCGAGCCCATACGCTTCGATCAGACGGTGCAGCGCCTGGCGCCAGGTCTGGCCCGCGGGTACGGCAAAGCTGGCCACCGTCTGACCGACGGCAGGCGTGGCGGGCCAGAACAGCTGCATCAGGCCGGCTCGAACGGCGATCTCCGTGGCTAGCCATAGGACGGTGCGGTTGCTGTAAGCCAGGAGCGTCGGCGCCTCGGAATCCAGGCGGCTGCCCTGGCAGCGAGCGACGATCACCAGCTCGCTCTCACCCGGCGCCCGGTTGAAATACCAGTGATCGACGTCGGCCGTGGCGACGTTGACCAGCTCGCTGCCTGAAGCCGTGACGTAGCCTTCGTCGAGGAGCAGCGTGCCGTTGGACGTCAGCCCGGCCGGGCTGCTCTGTTCGCCGGCCTGGTTCGAGACGATCGCTCGATACTCGCCGGGGCCCAGCAGTGACTCTCGGCGCTCATAGCTCAGCAGGCGTCCGCTCAGGTCGCTGTTGCGGCCGGGGTCGGCGGCGGAGTAGAGCGGCCAGGAAAAGGTGAACACCGGCGTGGTGACGAAGTACTGGCCAAAGGCTTTGGCGAAGGGGGCGGCGCAGGCGCTGATGAACGAGGAGCCGAACGGGCCCACGGGCAGCGGGCTGGTCCAGTGAATGAAGTCCGGCGACCTGGTCATGCGGTAGAGATCGGCGGGCGTGCCGTCGATCGATCCATCGTCGTGCTCCACGTACGTGAGCCGGTACAGACCGTCGGCCAGCTGCACGCTCGGCAGCCGGAACTGGAAGCCCAGGTTGCTGCCATCCAGGGGTACGACGAAGTTCAGGTCGATCCAGGCGCTGGCCCCGTCGAACTGGTAGGCCTCGATGGCGATGCCTGAGGTGTACCAGGCCGAAACGGCGAGGAAGTAGAGCGACCCATTCCACGCCGCGGCGATGCCGTACATTGAGCTCAGCGTGCCCAGCGTCCAGGTGGCAGGCGCAAGCCATGTTGCACCCGCCTTCTTGAAGAACTGCACGTCCCAGACTCCGAGCGCGCTGTTGCGGCAGGCGAAGAGGTCGTCGTTGCCGGCGGAAGCCAGGTAGAACAGGCTGTGGGTCCCGGCAAACACCGTCGAGGGCCCGCTCCAGCTCCCGCCGTTGTTGGTCGACTCGTAGACCTTGATCGTCGCCCCGCTGCTCGGCCCATCGCCGTAGAACAGCCGCAAGATCCCGCCTGGATTGGCCGACAGGGCCAGCGGTTGGCTTGTCTGGCAGCCGGCTGAGACCAGCGTGGTCCAGGCGGTCCACTGGGCAGCCTGAGCCGGGTCGGTGATGCGCTGCACAGCCAGGTCGGCATTGCCCGCCCCGCCGTTGTCGAACAGCGCCGCCCGGATCAGCGAGCCGTCGGCCGCCACCACTGCCGCGCAGCCGTCAATACCCTTGGCCGGCGTGTCCTGGCGGTAGAGGGCATAGTGCTCCTTGTCGTCGGCCACTCGCAGCCGGGCCACAGGCTGCCGGCCATTGGCGGTAATGGCTGCCGCCAGCGTTGGGCTCAGCGTGCGCATGCGGCCGGACTCCTCTCTCCGTCGATCGGACTCATACCGGCGGCCGAATGGCCGTGCGCCGGCCTCCCGATTGCCGGAACCAGCTGCCCTCGATCTCGAACGTCCGCGGTGCGGGAGCCTGGTTGGGGCCAACCAAGCTGTGAGCCAGGCGCCGTTCCAGGATGGAAAGCCGGCTCAGGAGCCTGGCCCGCGTCTGCAATGCTCGCCGCCACTGGCGTACCTCCAGCCGGTACTGGCGCAGCTCTTCAAGCCAGCGCACCCTGGCCAGATGCCTGGCGTGGATGAAGCGGCGCGAATGATGGACGTGCGCGCCCTGGTTCGCTGGCCGGCGGGCTGCCGGATGGCCGCCGTCGGGCAGGGCGGTGGCGTTTCGCGGGGAGACGTGGTGCGCGCCGCGGCGCGGCCGGCGGCCGCTCGTCCCGGAGCTGAGTTGCGCCTGTTCCACCGGTATCCGCGCAGCTGGCCGGCCGGCCGAGGTCTGGTGGGTGGAGCGGTGACGAGCGAGCACACGCAGCCGGTCTTCGTGCGCGCTGCGTGCGGCCGCCGATTCGTGCGCTCCCCGGACCGCCCCCAGCTCGTGCGGGTGAATACGAAGCTCATGGGGCAGCCAGCCGGCGCCTGAGCGGAGCACCTATCGGCCGGCCGGCTGGGCGCGTGTGACGGAGGCCCGCCGGCCACTGCCGTCCGCTGGCTCTCGGCGAACGGCCGCCGAGCCGTCGACGAATCTGGCGCTCAACCCTCCGGTGAGCGGCAGGTACGGCAGCGGATCGTCATAGCCCCGAAACCCATTGCCATGGTCGAGCGAACCGTCCTCCCCACGGAGGCGAATGCCGAGATGCACGTGAGCGGCGCCAGCCAGGAAGATGCGCTCGCCGCGCCGGACGAGGCTGCCAAGCTCCAGGCCCGCCGCGGCGGAGTAACGCAGCCCGTGGCCATAGCGGCTTTCACCCCAGGGATGCGACAGCTTGACCGTCAGACCATAGCCCAGCGGGTCGAACCGCACCTCCAGCACTTCGCCATCGTCCACGGCCAGCACCGGCTCACCTTCGTACGCTTCGAAATCGACCCCGTTGTGCCCGCTCAGCCCGAAGCGCGCATACGTTTCGGCGTTCTCGCCGAACAGCTGCGCTATCCGCGTCTCCTCCGGCTCGCGCGGCAGCGGCAAGCCGAGCCGGAGCGCGCGGGATGGCCGGTCCTGGCCGTGGGTCGTGGCCCCGCTCGTCCTGGAGCGGTCGCGTGCTGCCTGCGCTGCCTTCGAATCCATCTTGCCCTCTACCTGCGAGTTGTCCTCGCACTGTAGGGCTCGACTGCACCGGACGCGCGGTCCGCTGCTGAGGCTCAGGCAGCGAGCGCTGAGTGGCCTTCGGCCTCCAGGTGAGATGTGCTTCGCAGCGGCCGCTCTTCGAGGAACAGCGCCGCGATCAGCGCAATCGCCACCATGGGCACGCTGGCCAGGAAGACCACGTGCAGTGCCCGAGCAAAGCTTTCGATGATTGCCTGCCGGACTGCCGGCGGAAGCGACAGGATCTCAGCTGGTCCGCCGCTGATGTCGGCCGGGCTGAAGCCCTGTGGCGTGGCGCCGGGCGGAAGCAGCTGGGACAGGTAGTAGGCCAGGCGGTTGTTCAGGATGGAGCCATACACCGCCACACCGAGCGCTCCCCCCATCGAGCGGAAGAACTGCATGGCCGAAGTGGCCGTTCCCAAATGGCGCCGGTCGACGGCGTTCTGCACCGCGGTCGTCAGCACCTGCATGGTCATGCCCATGCCGATGCCCAGCATCACCATGTAGGCGGCGGCCATTGGCTGCGGGGTCGTGGCAGTCATGGTCGACAGCAGCAGGAAGGCAATCAGCTCCAGCGACAGGCCGGTGACCGGGAAGAATTTGTAGCGGCCGGTGGCGCTCACAAAGCGCCCGGCCAGGATCGAGGCGGTGATGGCCCCGAGCATCAGTGGCATCAGCAGCAGGCCTGAGTTGGTGGCGCTGGCACCGGTCACCAGCTGCAGGAACAGCGGCAGGAAGACGACCGACCCCAGCATCGCTGCGCCCATGGCAAAAGAGCCGACGTTGCCGATGTTGAACACGCCGTTGCGGAAAAGCTCCAGGCTGAGAATGGGCTCAGGAGCCGTCCGTTCGACCAGCACGAACAGTGTCAGCAGGACCACGGCCGCGCCCAGCAGGCCGAGTATCTGGGGTGAGCTCCAGGCGTACTGCGAGCCCGCCCAGGTGCTGACCAGCAGCAGGCTGGTCACCCCACCCACCATGAGCGCCGCGCCGGCGTAGTCGATCTGGCTGTGCTTCCGCCGCGTGGTCTCCCGCAGCCACAGACTGGTGAGGATCAGCGCGCCGATGCCCAGCGGCAAATTGATGTAGAAGACCCAGCGCCAGGAGAGTGTGTCCACGAAGAATCCGCCCAGCAGTGGGCCGCCGATGCTGGCCAGCCCGAAGACCGCTCCGTTGTAGCCCTGGTAGCGGCCGCGTTCGCGCGGCGCCACGATGTCCCCGATGATGGCCATGGCCAGCGCCATCAGGCCGCCGGCGCCGAGCCCTTGCACGGCCCGGAAGGCGATGAGCTGGGCCATGCTCTGAGATAGCCCGGACAGCGCGGAGCCCAGCAGGAAGATGACGATGGCCACCTGGAACATGCGCTTGCGGCCTATGAGATCGCCCAGCTTGCCGTACAGCAGCGTGGAAGCGGTGGACGTGAGCAGGTAGCCGGTGACCACCCACGACAGGTGGTTCAATCCGCCAAACTCGCCGACGATGGTCGGAAGCGCCGTGGCAACAATCGTCTGATCCAGGGCGCCCAGCATCATGCCAAGCAGCAGGCCGATGTAGATGATGATGACTTCCCGATGTGTGTAGCCGGTGGCTTCCGAGGCCGGGACGCCGGGCGCGGAGGAGGGCGGGCGGGCAGCTGCTTCGATCACGCCCGCCCGCCCAGCTGTTCGAAGTAATCCCCGGCGAAGCGCTCCAGCAGCCGTGCAAACTCGCGCTTGTCCTCCGCCGGCCAGCTCGCGAGGATAGCGTCAAACAGGTCCAGCCGGACCTGCTGCAGCCGGGCGAGCGTGTGCTGGCCATCTTCCGTCAACGACACGAGCACCGCTCGCAAATCGGAGGGGTCACCCTCTCGTCTGACCAATCCGGCGTGCTGCAGCTCGCGGACCTGCCGGGAAACGGTCGAAATGTCCAGACCATCGTGCAAGGCGACCTCGGACAGGCGCACTCGGCCGCATTCGCCGACCACCCGCAGAAGCCAGTAGGCCGAGCGATCGAGCGTGACTCCGGCGGCGCGCATGAACTGTTCCTGCATTCGGGGCGTGTTGGCACGGCGCATAACCGCCGCCCACGCTTCGGCGATTCGCCGCACATTTTGGTCCACCGGCTGTGCCGTCCGCCTGCTCGGGCCGGCCGATTCTATTGCTTGTACCATGCAAATGATTATGCCACAACCGGCCATAGGTCGAGAGCTCGAAGGGACATCCCTGGAGCTAGGTCGTGCCTTCCAGCACCACCTGGCCCTGCTCGGCCCGAAAGCTGGTGACGGTGAACGGCAGGTCCCCCAGCAGGTTGTCCGAACCCACGGCCGCGCTGAGCTGGGAGCTGAGGGCCGGCGGCACCGATACCGGTCCGAAGCTGGTGCTGATTACTCGCAGCTGAGCTTTCCCTGCGGAGACTTGAGGCACGGCCACCATGGTGAAGGGCGCCGTGACCACCGAGGCGTTGGCCTGTCCCTGGATGTTGATCTGCCCGGGCACGCTTTTCACCAGCACGTCGCTGACCGGTACCTGGACCTGTCCATCGGCGATGGCCTTGTTGACCCTGGCCGTCATCTCGGCGTCGGTGATGGTGAAGCTCATGGGCTCATGCCGGCCGGCCGCGGCGTCCTGGCGAATGGTCACTTCGGCGCTGGCGACGCGGCGGTCGAAGTTGGCGGCGATGGCCGCCGAGGTTGCGGAAGGCACAGGCGTGGGACCCGCCGGCGCCGGCTTGTGCAGCGCTTGATAGATCGTCCAGCCGGCGAGGGCCAGAACGGCGAAGCCGATGAGCGTTGCGCAGCCGCGTATCAGCCGGAACATCAGCGTCGAACCGCTACCGGCCGGTGGCGAAGGCTCGGAGGATCAGGCCGAAGGTGAACAGCGCCGCGAGTCCCAGGGTCAGGGATTCCTGGCGGGGTTTCATGTGCGAGCCGTACATCAGCGCGCCCCCCAGTGCCAGGAAGGGGACGATGCCGTAGAGCAGGTGCAGCTCGTCACGCGGGCCCGGCGTGGTCAGCAGCAGAGTGAGCCCGATGATGGCCTGCAGCGCGAACACGCCTAGCGAGAGCACATAGGTGGCGCGGTAGCTGCCGCCGACGCGCCGGTTCAGGGCGGCGGCGCCCAGGCCCCACAGCCCCAGCAGCAGCATGAGCAGCAGCGCCGAATTGGCGATGATCTGGTGGAACTGGATCATCTGGCGCGCGAAAGGCGGCGTCCGGATTCGGGCGCGGCGAGTCCCAGCGCGGCGAGGCAAGAGGTCGGCGTGGGCACTACGGCTCGATTATCGCAGGCTCGGGCGAGGTTTCTCGTTCCCGGCATAGGTCCAATTGGCACGGTGCCTGCGTATCTAGGCACAAGCAAATACCGAAGGAGCGAGCCAGTGGAATCAGCCCTCGTCAATGAACGGCAAGCTCTCCTTGGTCTCGAGCTCGCCGCGCTGGGCGTCAACGTACGGCGCCTCGAATTCATTCGTTGGCTTATTGCTAACAACCAGGACCCGGAGTGGCTCGGCCGCCGGCCGGACTCCAGAAAGGCCGTTCGACGCGAGGTCGCGAGCGGCCTCTAGGCCGCCGGTGCTCGTTCGATCTGCGCCGCCGTGAAGCGTACCTTGAATGCGCCTTCGCCGTCTTTGATCTCGACCACTGCCCGACCATCGGCGTCGCACGTCTGGACGATGCCCTCGCTGTCTTTGAAGTAACCGGCAATCACCCTCACGTGGTCGCCTACCCGTAAACCGCCACTGAAGCTCGGCATGCCTTCATTGTAGGCATCCAGCGCAGGGCCGAATCCGTACTCGGATGTAACGCGCCGGCAACTTGCAAAGTGAAGCCAGCATGCGCACACTGAGGAACGCCATGAGACGCTTGCCGAAAGATTCGCCGAGCAGCGAGATCACCCCGGAGCCGCTGTTCTGGCGGCGTCGAGAATTCATGAAGAACGCCGGGCTCATTGGGGGCACGGCCCTCGTCACCGGCGGCAGCCTGCAATGGCTCGTGGGCAAGTCCCCTCCGCCCGATGCGCCCGATACGCCGCCGCTGCCGATCGCTCAGCTGCCGAGCGTGGCGCAGCACGGCCAGTACGATACGGCCGAGCCCCTGAACTCGTTCAAGGACGTCAGCACCTACAACAACTATTACGAGTTCGGCCTGGACAAGGGCGATCCCTCGGACAACGCCTCCGGGCTGCGTACCCGACCATGGACGATTACCGTGGAGGGTGAGGTCGCCAACCCGCAGGTCATCGACATCGACACGCTGCTGCAGTGGTTCCCGCTGGAGGAGCGCATTTACCGCATGCGCTGCGTAGAGGCCTGGTCCATGGTCGTTCCCTGGCTCGGCTTTCAGCTCAGCGACCTGGTCAAGCGCCTGGAGCCGACCGCCAAAGCGAAGTTCATCGAGTTCACTACCCTGTTCGATCCGAAGCAGATGCCGGGACAGCGTTTCCCGGTGTTGGAGTGGCCGTACGTCGAGGGATTGCGACTGGATGAGGCGCTGAGCCCGCTCACGATGATGGTCGTCGGTCTGTACGGCAAGATGCTGCCCAACCAGAACGGCGCCCCGCTGCGGCTGGTGGTGCCCTGGAAATACGGGTTCAAGGGCATCAAGTCGATCGTCAAGATCCGCTTCACCGAGCAGCAGCCGAGGACGAGCTGGGCGCTGGCCGCTCCGGACGAGTACGGTTTCTACGCCAATGTGAATCCGGCGGTGGACCATCCGCGCTGGAGCCAGGCCACCGAGCGGCGCATCGGCGAGCTGCAGCGGCGCAAGACGCTGCCCTTCAACGGCTACGGCGAATGGGTGGCCGACCTGTACGCCGGTATGGATCCGCGCAGGCTCTATTGATCGCATTCGGAGCCTGCTGCTAAGACGATGGCCGTAGCGACCGAAGCTGAGCCGAGACCGGCACCGCCCGCGCGCCGGCGAGGCTCCGCGCCTTACGGCTGGCTCAAGCCCGGCATCCTCCTAGGGGCTTTCGTGCCGGTGGCGTCGATGGTGCAGCGCGCGGCCAGCGGCGGACTGGGCGCCAATCCCATCGCCGAGGTCGAGAATGAGCTAGGCCTGGCGGCGCTGATCTTCCTGGTCGCCGCGACGGCCTGCACGCCGTTCCGGCGGCTGTTCGGCTGGACCTGGCCGGTCCGCATCCGGCGCGAGCTCGGACTCATCGCCTTCTTCTACGCTCTCACCCATTTCCTGACCTATCTCGTCCTGGACCAGTTCTTCGATTGGGGCGCAATCGCCGCCGACATCCTCAAGCGGCCATTCATCACAGTTGGTTTCACCGCGCTGGTGCTGCTCACACCGCTGGCCATCACCTCAACCAACAGCTGGGTCAAACGCCTGGGCTTCAAGCGCTGGCAGCGGCTGCACTGGCTGCTGTACCCCGCGGTGGCGCTGGCTGCGGTGCACTTCATCTGGCGAGTCAAGGCCGATATCCGGCAGCCGCTCACGTACGCGCTCATCCTGGCCGCCCTCCTGGCCGTACGGCTGGTGCTGTACCTGCGCAAACGCTACGCAGCAGGCGAAACGCTGAGCTAGCGGGTGCGCCCCACCAGCTGAGGGGCGGCCTGTCTTCTGATTTCGTCTCGGTGACAAACTTATTGTTGATGAATCAACCTTCCAATGGCTCTCGCGCCTGGGTGGTGGCCGCGGTGGGACTCGGCAGTCTCATCGGGGCCATCGATGGGTCCGTGGCCAACACCGTGCTGCCGGTCATTGCGGTCGATTTCAAGGCCGGCATCCAGGTCATCGAGTGGGTGCTGCTGGCCTATCTGCTGGTGCTGAGCTCCGCGTTGCTGACCGTGGGCAAGTGGGGCGACCTGGCGGGCCACCGGCGCATGTTCCTGGCCGGCTTCGTCGTCTTCGGCGTCGCCTCGATGGTCTGCGGCGCCGCGCCGAACGAGCTCGTGCTCATCATCTTTCGTGGCCTGCAGGGCGGCGGCGCGGCCATGCTATCCGCCTCGGGGATCGTGATGGTGACCCGTGTCTTCGGCCGGCGCGAGCGCGGTAAGGGCATCGGTCTGATCGTCGGCATCATCTACTTTGGCCTGGCCGTTGGCCCCGCCGTCGGAGGCTTCCTGGCGGCGGCCATGAGCTGGCGCGCGGTCTTCTACATCAACCTGCCCATCGCCGTCGTGGGGCTGCTCCTCGGCGCGCGTGTCCTTCCGCGCGACGCCCCTGCGGAGCGCCAGCCACGATTCGATCTCGTTGGCGCGGCTCTGTCGGCCGTGGCCCTTGCCGCCCTGCTCGTGGGATTGAGCCAGGGAGAGATGTGGGGTTGGACGAGCCTGCTCACCGTCGCCATGTTCGCCGTCGCGGTCGCCGGCAGCGCGGCTTTTGTCGTGGTGGAGGTGCGCCATCCCCAGCCGGTGCTCGATTTGAGGCTGTTTCGAAACCGGCTGTTCGGCGCCGCCGTGGGCAGCGCCACCATCTTCTACGCCGGAGCCTTCTTCAGCTACCTGCAGCTGCCCTTCTACCTCCTCCAGGCCAGGCACTTCTCGCTCAGCCAGGCCGGCCTGCTGTTGGTGGTCAGCCCATCGGTGATGATGATCCTGGCTCCGCTGGCCGGCCGGCTGTCCGACCGCATCGGCTCTCGCGTGCTGTCAACGGCCGGACTGCTGCTGTCGGCTGCCGGCTCGGTGCTGCTGGCCCTGCTGGGCCCCGCCTCCGGCATTCACGACATCGTCCTGGCGGGGATCGTCATGGGCGCCGGCAACGGCATGTTCTCCACGCCGAACACGAGCACCATCATGGGGGCGGTTCCTCCGGCGCACCATGGCACGGCCTCGGGGACGCAGGCCGTCGCCCGCAACGTTGGCATGGTGGTGGGCATCGCGCTGGCGGGGACGATCTACTCCGCCCGGCTGGCGGCTCTTGGCGGGCCCTCGGCCTTCTACACCGCCTACCGCGACACGCTGTTCGTTGCCGCCGCCCTGCTGCTTTCCGGCTCGGTGCTCAGCGCCGTACGCGGAGCCGGCCAGCCTGACAGCACGACGCAAGAGCTGGACAGGACTCTTCCGGAGGGCGCCCCCGTTCGCTAGATTCAGCGCGACCAGCGCTGCTCAGGCGATCGTCTGCCCAGCCGGATCGACTTTCCCGGGCGGATTGAAACTGCCCATGGTGAACGGCAGCGGCTGGTAAGCGGCGCTGTGCGTGCGCTCGACGACGCGCTCGGACGAGCAGCGCTGGCACTTCCAGGTCTCGATCTGCCCTGCGGACTGGGTCTCGATGTACCAGTGATGAGGCGGGCAGACGGCAGTCATCTCCTCGGTTCCAGCCATGTGACACTCCAAACAACAAAGTGCGGCACTCTGCGCACAAGCGCGGCTCCTCCCATGCCGCCGCTTACCATAGCTCGGCGAGCAGGCGTTCGTCTACGTCGAATTTGCCCGAATCAGCGTGCAGCTATTTGAGCGGATCGCACGACGCCGCGTTCGATCCGAAATCAAGATTCGCCGGCATCGCCATTCGGGGCGACTCTGTCACGCCGCCGCGTTCAGCCTGGCGGCACGGCCCACTCGGTGAACTCTTCCAGCCCCAGCCGTTGGAGCGTGGACACATGCGGCCGCCCGGTGATTTCGTGCCGGCCGGACAGGCGGTAGTAGTCCTGAATGAGATTGGGCAGCCAGTTGGCGATGGTGAAACCCTCGTGCTTGCCGTCCGGGATGGGCTCCAGGAAGCGCGGTCCCACGTCCGTCCAGTCATGCTCCGCCAGCCAGCCGCGCTGCGTGGCAAACAGGCTTTGCAGGATCATGCTGCGGTGCCCGGCGTCCAGCGCTTCGTCGAGCGTCACGTCCCAGCCGGTGGTCGCGTTGAGCGCGTCGACCATCGAGTTCAGCCCATCGGGCTTCATGTGCCCCTGCGCAAACCAGCAGGCGCCCATCAGTCCGGTGAACTGGCGGAACTGCTCGCTCAGCACCTGCGACCACGGCCAGCCCTGGGGCTGGCGCGGGTCAAGCGGGCCCCACTCCTCCCGATAGCGCAGGTCAGGCGGTGGGCTGTTGGTGCCGCCGCCCTGCGGCTTCATCCCACCGCTGCCCACCAGCTCGCGCAGCATCTGCCCGATGAGCGGCCGCCATTCGTGCTGCGCCGGAGTCCCGCCCTTGGTGTGCACCACCCAGTTCGGAGCATCGCCGCCCAGCGCCTGGGCCAGCTCCTTGGGGCCGTCGGCCATCAGGTTACCCAGCCAGCCTTCGCGTCGGGCGCACATATCCAGCAGGCGATCCACGGCCGGCGTGCTGCCCCAGGCCAGCTCCAGGCCGCCGGTGCGATCGGGGCCTAAGAGCCCTTTTTCCCAGGCTTCGAACGCCAGGCCGGCCGAATCGGCGAAGTGGCTGCACTCGATGCCCAGGTCGTTGATGCGCTCCGAGAGGTAGAAGACGTCGTTGCCCTTGATGTCCAGGTTGAAGAAGGTGTCCATCCATTCGCCGCCGGCGTTGAAGTGGCCGACGCTGCCCTGGTGCTCGCCGTTGCCGAGCTCCAGGTCCCACGGACACAGCCGCGCGCACTGGAAGCAGGGCCTCAGGGTTACGCGGTTACCTTCTCGGTTGCCAACCTGGTCGGTAATGACGGTGTGCCGCCAGTTATGGCCGTTGATCGCGCCCCACTCCTCGCCGTGGCCGACCTTGTTCAGGCGGTCCTCTGCTGAGTAGGGCTTGAGCGTCGCCCGCCAGCGCTGGCCGGCGGCAATCAAGGCGGCGCGATCTCGTACGGCCGGGCGCTCGGTGCCCCAGGCCACGATGGCCTTGAGCTTCTTGGAGCCGAGCACCGCTCCCAACCCGTGGGCCGCGCTGTGGTTGTAGTCGTTGACCATCATGGCGCCGTGCACCAGGTGCTCGCCCGCCGGTCCGATGCAGGCCACCCGCGCGTCCTGCCGGCCCACCTGGCGCTTGAGCTCGTCCTCGGTCTGTCGGGTGCCCATACCCCAGACCGCGCCTGCCTCTCGCAGCTCGGCTCGGCCCTCGCGGAGGTAGAGGTAGGTGGGAGCCGCTGCCTGTCCGGTCACGATCAGGCCGTCGTAGCCCGCCGACTTGAGCGCGGTCCCCCAGAATCCGCTGGTCGCGCCACGGCCCAGCGAGTAGTGCGTGGCCGGGCTGAGGTAGACGGAGGTAGCCTTCGTGCCTCCGGGCACCAGGCCTGTCCCGGTGATCGGGCCTGTGACGGTGACGATGACGCTGTCGGGATCGAGCGCGCGGGTCGATCTCGGCAGCTCGTGCAGCAGGATGTAGGTCGCCAGCGCCTGGCCACCCCACAGCTTGCGCAGCAGTGGCTCCTCCGGCAGGTTCACGTCCCGGCAGGTGCCGGCGCTGAGGTCCACCCGCAGCAGCCTACCCATGTATCCACCTGGTAGGGGCGTACGGCGCTGTGCTGGAAAGAGCTCTTCAGAAGACATTTCGGTGGCTGCGAGTGTACCGGAAAGCGGCTTTGCCCGCGGTCCTAGCTGCGCCGCGTTTCCCAGCGTTGGAAATGCCGCTCCAGGCGTTCGAGGGAGGACGTGAGCGCCAGCCCGACGGTGATGAGGATGAACACGCCGAAGTAGATGTCGGCGGCGCGCAGCCGCTGGCCGGCTGTCGTCATCATCACGCCGAGGCCCGACTGGCCGATCCACAGCTCGCCGACGACCACGCCGATGAGCCCGGCGCCGGCCGCCAGCCGCAGCCCGGTCAAAATCGAGGGCACAGCCCCAGGGAGGGCCAGGGTGGTGAAGATCTGGCGATCGCTGGCACCGAAGGAGCGCGCCGCCCGGATCAACGAGGTGTCCAGCTGTCGCACCCCGGTGGCCGTATTGACCAGCACGTCGAACACGCACATCAGCACCACGACCAGCACGATGGACGGCAGGCCGGTTCCAATCCAGATGATGATCAGCGGGAAGAATACGATTCGCGGCGCGGCCATGAGCGCAGCGATATAGGGATCGAGCACCGCTTCCAGCGGCCGGTACCAGCCGATCAAGATGCCGAGCGGTATCCCGATGCCGATCGACAGTCCCAGCCCGATCAGGTAGGTCAGCGCCGTGGAGCGCAGATCGACCCACAGCTGGCCCGATCGCACCTGCAGGATCCCGGCCTGGATGACCCGCTCGGGGGAGCTGATGAAGATCACCTGCACGGACTTGGAGCTGCCAATCAGCTGCCACACGGCGAAGAACACGGCCACGGCCAGTGCCGCGATCAGCCGCGACCGCGCCGGCCCGCGCGCCGGAAACCACCTCCCTCGCAGATGTGGAACGTGGGTCTGCTCGAGGGCGACCAGCGCCTCAGGCATGGGCCGGCCGCCAGGCTTCGAAACGTCGTTCGAGCCCTCGTAGTCCCTGGATGATCGCTACTCCCGCGGCCGTTACGCACAGCGCGCCCACCAGCAGCTCGGCGGTGGCAAAGCGCTGTCCGGCGCTGGCTACCAGGTAGCCGAGGCCGGACTGTCCCACCCACAGCTCGCCCACCACCAGGCCGATGAGGCCGCGCCCCGTCGCCAGGCGCAGCCCGGCGAGTGTCAAGGGGAGCGCGCTCGGGAGCGCGATCGTCCGGAAGACCTGGCGGTCGCTGGCGCCGAACGAGCGTGCCAGGCGGAGCAGAGCGGGGTCGAGCTGGGTCACGCCGCTGGCCGTGTTGAGCACTACGGGCAGCAGCGCCGAGAAGAAGACCATGGCTTCGATGGAGCGCACGCCAATGCCCAGACCCAGCACGAACAGGGGGAAGAGGGCCACCCGAGGGACGGCGTTGAGCGCCGAGACAAAGGGCCATGCGGCGGCTCGCAGGTCGTCATACCAGCCCACGATGACCCCCAACGGAAGGCCGACGGCCAGCACCCAGGCCATGCCGATGAAGTAGGTCCGGGTGCTGACGACGATGTCCTGGGCAAGCTCGCCCTGGCCGACCAGGCGGCCGGCAGCGCCGATCACGTCGCCGGGTGAGCTGATCCACAGTGCAGGCAGGAGGTGCGCCGAGGCCAATGCCTGCCATGCGACCAGCAACCCCACGACCGACGCGGCGCTGATCGCGCGATCCCGGCTGAGCGCCACTGCTCTCATGGCGGCCACGAACCTTCTACTTCGCGTTCAGCGCTTCTTGGAGGTAGCTCTCGTCGATGAATTTGGATAGCGGTGGAGCCGGCTTGGTGAATACGCCCCGCTCGACGAAGCTGTCGATCCATTCCTGGTGGGCGGCCGGGTCGATCTTCATGTCCGGCGGGAACGCGTGTAGCTTGGTGATCATCAGGTCATAGCTCTGCACGGCCAGGCCGCGATCGAGCTTGACGTAGCCCTGGAACTGGTCGATGGCGCTATCACGGTTGGCCGGGTCGGCCAGCCACTTATCCGCCTGGCTGACTGCTCGCAGGAAGCCCACCACAGTGCTGCGGTTCTGAGTGGCCCAGGGCGTGTTGACGACAAAGCCGTTGAACTCATCGTGCTGCAGGTACTGGGCGACCAGTCCCAGCGAATGGAAGCCATCCGTCACCGCCTGGAAATTGCGCGGTGGGCCGACGAAGGCGCCATCCAGCTTGCCCGATTGCATGCTGGCGTAGCGGTCCGGCTCGCTGGCAACGGAGAAGAACTGGTAGTCAGACGATTTCAGGCCGTTGGCCAGGAGCATCCTCTCTGCCAGCAGCGCATAGGTCGAATCGCGCTGTCCCACCCCTAGGGTCTTGCCCTTGAGGTCGGCGAAAGAGTTGATCTTGCTCGTCACCACCAGGTCGATGGTGGTTGGCTTCTGGTTGACGGCGATGTAGATCACCGGCGCCCCGCTGTTCACGGTGATCATCGACGTATCAGGCGTGGTCATGACCACGTTCAGCTGCCCGGTGGTCAGGCCCTGGAGCAGGGTGCTCGACTGTGGGATCTCCTTGGTGTCGACCTTGATGCCCTGCGCGGCGAAGAAGCCCTGCTTGTCGGCTGCCAGGATAGGCCAGTTGATGTAGGCCTGCGGGAAGGTGCCAACCTCAACCGTCTTGGCGCCGGACGCCGCTGCGGCGGTCGAAGCAGCGGGCTTGGCTGAAGCCGCCGCCGGCTTGGACTCAGCGGAAGAGCTGCCGGCCGCCGGTTTGGCCGACGCGGCTGCTGCCGTTGAGCTGACGGTGCCGGCAGCGCTCTGCCCCGCCGCGGCCGGCTGGCTGGACGTCGGCGCCGAGCCGGTACCGCCGCATGCGGCAAGCAGCACCACGCTCCCCAAAGCTGCGATTAGCCGTTTCATGTGTGAACTCCTCTCGACGTTGACGGAAAAATCCTTGCGAACCCCCGAATGATGTGTGAGGATACCCCAACGACGAACTCTGTGCAGCACGAATTTGTCGTGCTCACATGGACGGCTGATTGCCGTCTGACCGGGCCTGCCGTCCGGAGGGTCATCGGCGTTTGGGCTACCATGCCTGATCAATCGACCAACGTAAGTAAGGGGATGCACATGACCGCACAGTTTGGAAAGCAGCTGGGGGGCAAGCTTGCGGTGGCAGCGCTCCTGCTGGTGATGTCGGGCTGCGGCTCGGCTGCCCAGCCGGCCGTCTCAACTCCGTCGAAGCCCGCGTCGGCTAGCGTTCCCGTGTCGCCGGCCAGTCAGGCCTCCGCCGCGCCGGCCAGCGCTGCCTCGGCCAAGCCGCAGGCCTCGGCGCAGACGTCGGCCGCGGGCCAGCCGGCCAGCTGGGATCAGGTGCTGGCCGCGGCCAAGGCGGAGGGCCAGATTGTCATCCGCTCACAGTCCGGGCAGACGGTAGCCGACGCCCTGACGGTTGGCTTCAGCAAGGCCTACCCGGACATCAAGGTGGATTACAGCGGCGCCGGCGGCAGCGAAACCGTGACCAAGCTGGTGACCGAGCGTCAGGCCAACAGGTTCACTGTGGACGTGGGCCTGCACGGCACGACCACGCTGTTCGACATGATGAAGGCCGATGCGCTGGACCCGATCGCCCAATACCTGGTCGGCCCGCAAACGCAGGAGCTCAGCAAGTGGATGGGCGGCAAGTACACCTATGCCGATGACGCCGGTAAGTACGTCATCATGCTCACCGCCGGCGTCAGCGTGCCCTTCATCTACAACCCCACGGTCGTTCCCAAGGCGGACTTCAAGTCCTGGAAGGATCTGCTCAACCCCAAGTACAAGGGCAAGCTGGCCATGTTCGATCCGATGGTGGCCGGCAATGGCACGGCCATGGCGCAGTTCCTGTACGTCACCCCTAGCCTGGGTAAGGACTATCTCCAGACTCTGTTCAGCCAACAGGGAGTCATCCTCTCGCGGGATGACCGCCAGCTGTCGGACTGGGTTGGCCGGAACCAGTACCCCATCGGGATCGCGGCGCAGGGCTTCGAAGCCCTCGCTCTCAAGAAGCAGGGCGTGCCGATCGATTTCATGAGCGCCGACCAGCTGCAGGAGGGATCCTTCCTCACCACCAGCTTCGGCAGCGTCGCGGTGATGAACAAGGCGCCCCATCCCAATGCCGTGAAGGTCTACCTCAACTGGCTGCTCTCTAAGGAAGGCCAGGAGAGCTTGAGCAAGGCCTCAGGCTATCCGAGCCGCCGCACCGACGCCGATACAAGCGGCCTCATTCCGGAGACCATTCCCACCGCCGGCAAGGACTACGTGGAGCTCAACAAGGAGTCCTACGTTCGCTCCCGCGCCGAAACGACGGACTTCCTGAAGACCGTCATCAAGCAGTAGTCAGCATCGTGCAGCGCGGGGCCTTGCGCCCCGCACCGGCCCCTCTGCCTGGGCCCTGCTCGCTAGAACCCGCGCATGTGCAGGGTCAGGACGTAGGCCTTGCGCATCTCGTCCTGCAGCTCCGGGGTGGTGATGTAGCGGCTGACCGTCTTCATCGCCAGCTTGGCGTGATGGACGTCGACGGAGGCATGCTCGATGGCGTTGGCCAGCGCCCGATCGAGGTCTTCGATGCCCAGCGCCGCGTACTCGCGCTTCAGGTCTTCGATCTCCCGCTGCAGCTTCTGCTGCGCCTCCGGCTGGATCTTCTCGCCTTCGCCTACCAGCGAGCAGCCAATAGCCACGGCCCAGTTGCCCTCGCGATGGGCGCGCGTCCGCCAGCACTGCCACAGCAGCATGTCCGGAGGCAGATCCTCCTTCTCCAGCTGGTCGATTTCCTCATCGGTAACGCCGAACGCGTTCGATTCCCAGCGCAGCAGCCGTGGATGGCTGGGTAGGCCGACGCCAACAGTCGTCTGTCCGCCCTCGTCGATCATCTTGCGCAGGTGCAGCCGGCGGATCTCCTTGTCGGGGCAGTTCAGGTACTTCTCGCCCACGAACTTGTGGTTCTGGTTGCCGTTGCCCACGTGCCGCTTCCGCTTGGCCGCGGCAATCTCTTCCTTGGTCTTGTAATGCGTCTGCGGCCGGTACAGACCGCCGCGCAGGTGGGTCTTGCGCAGCCCCTCCAATTCCTCGAGAAATTCCGCGGGCGGCACCGCCTCCGGAGCTCCAACGTCGACTGCCATGGCACTCCTCCGTTTCCCAGGATGGATGGCGCCTAGCTTACCTCAACCAATGAAAGCCGCACCTCACTCGTCGCCCTGTGGACACTCGGTTGCGAGCACAGACTCAACCCATCCGCTTACCGTGGCAATGTCTAATATTGAGCCAGTCATTCATCCCCTCAGGAGAGACCCCATGACGGCCCTGCTTTCTGTTGGCGGTAATGTCTACAGCCGCACGGACGCACCCGCGGACGAGCTGTTTTTCGGCTCGGTCGATGGCGTGCTGCTGCTCCGGCGCAAGGATGGCGAATGGCGCGAGGAGCATCGCGCGCTGCAAGGCCTGCATGTCAGCTCACTGCTCGAAGAGCCCCGCAGTGGCCTCCTGTTTGCCGGAACCCATAATGGTGGGATCTACGCCAGCGCCGACCATGGCCAGACCTGGGAACGCCGCGGCGGCATCGATCACGACGAGGTCTACTGCCTCGCTGCCAGCCAGGCCGGCGCCGAGACTCGCATCTATGCCGGCACCGAGCCGGCTCATCTCTACCTCAGCACCGACCTGGGCCGAACCTGGACGGACCTGCCCGCCCTCACCCAGGTGCCGGGCACGGCGGAATGGACCTTCCCGGCGCCGCCGCACGTTGCTCACGTCAAGCACATCGCCCCCGACCCGCAGACCCCGGACGTCCTGTACGTCTGCGTCGAGCAGGGCGCGCTGCTCAAGACCACCGACGCCGGCAAGAGCTGGCGCATCATCTTTGACGGATCGGCAACCGACGCCCACCGTCTGAACGTCACACTTTCGCGGCCCGACTGGCTCTACCTCTCGCGGGGCGACTGGTCCATCGGCGAGGAGGGCATTTATTTCAGCACGAATGACGGTGGCAGCTGGGCGCGCTTGAACGATCGATCGCTTGGCATCGGCTACCCCGACGCTACCGTCATCCATCCCGACCGGCCCGACCTGATCCTGTTCGCGGGCGCCACGGTGTCACCCGGCCAATGGGGCAAAGTTGGTGACCCAGGAACGCACGTGGCCCGGTCGCGAGACGCGGGCAAGAGCTGGCAGATCCTACCCGGTCTCCCGCCCAAAGGATCGCTCGGCAACGTCGAGGCCCTGGCCATGAACGTCTGGCCGGACGGTGGGCGTCTTCGGTGGCACGACCGATGGGGAGATTTTCTACACCGAGGATGAAGGCGACACCTGGACGACCATCGCCAGCGGCCTGCCGGCTATTTCCAAGGCTGGCCACTGGACCTGGCGTGAGCGCAGCGCGCGCCGTGCCGCCGCTCTGGCCGGCTGACGCCGCTCATCCGCCAAACGTCCGTCATCTCGGCCGCCAACCGCGGCCGCCCGTGACGTGAGCCGGCGCGGCCCCCTCGCCCTCGTCAGCACCGCTGAGATGCGCGAGCTGGAACAGGGATCGGTGAACTGCGGCGTGTCCTTGGAGCAGCTCATGGACAACGCCGGCCTGGCCATCGCACGCGCCGTCCACCAGCTCAATTCAGGCCCCGGCAAAGTGCTGGTGCTTGTCGGTCCCGGCAACAATGGGGGCGACGGGCTGGTATGCGCCGAGCACCTGCGCTCGTGGGGTTGGACGGTGTTCATCCACCTGGCTCCCGCTCGTGAGCGCGACCGCGAACGTTTTCCAGTGCTCGAGCGCGTGGATCCTGGGCCGATCCCTGCCGAGCGCGTCGACGTCGTCGTCGACGCGCTGCTGGGCACGGGAAACACGCGACCGCTTGAAGGCGCCATTGCTTCCGCCCTCGACGAGACGCGCGCCCGCCACGCCGCCGCACTGGTGGTGGCCGTGGACCTGCCGAGCGGCGTGAACGGCGATAGCGGCGCGGCAGATCCGCGCACCCTCCCGGCGCGCCTGACGGTGACGCTCGGTTTGGCCAAGACCGGCCTGTACCTCTATCCGGCCCATGAGCTGGCCGGCGAGATCCGTGTTGCCGACATCGGGATTCCCCGTTCGCTGACTCAGGGAGTCCATACGTGGCTGGGCGACGCGTCCGTGGCGCGCGCGGGGCTGCCCGCCCGTCCAGCCGACAGCCACAAGGGCACCTACGGCAAGCTGCTGGTCGTCGCCGGATCGGCCAGCTACTGCGGCGCCCCCTATCTTGCCGGGCTGGCCGCCGCTCGAGTGGGCGCGGGGCTCTTGCGGCTGGCGCTGCCCGAATCGGCCCATCGCGTCGTCGCCTCCAAATTCACCGAAGGGACGTTCACTGCGCTGCCCGAGACCAGCGCCGGCTGGCTGGCCGCCGCCGCGCTGCCGCGCCTCCGCGAGCTCCTGGACGGCGGCTTCGACTGCCTGCTCGCCGGTCCCGGCCTGGGTCAGGATCCCGAGACGAGCCAGGTCCTCGATCACATCCTGCTCGGCGGCCTGGATCTGCCCGGCCGCGTCGTCCTCGATGCCGATGCCCTCAACAACCTGGCTCGCCATCCCGACTGGCATGCCCGTTTGCCCCGCGGCTGCGTGCTTACCCCCCACCCGGCCGAGCTTGGCCGGCTGGCCGCGCTCCCCATCGAGCAGGTGATCGCCAACCGTTTCGAGCTGGCGCGTGAGAAAGCGCGAGAGTGGGGCCAGGTGATTGTCGCCAAGGGTGCGAACACGATCATCGCCGCGCCCGACGGCCGCGCCGTCATCGACCCCGGGGCCAATCCCCTGCTGGCCACAGCAGGAACAGGGGACGTGCTCGCCGGCACTATTGCCGGCCTGCTCACCCAGGGGATCGACGCTTGGGCCGGAGCCGTTGCCGGAACGTATGTGGCTTCGACCGCCGCCCGCCGCCTGATTCCTCAGTACGGCCGCTCGGGCATGATTGCCTCCGATCTGCACGCCCAGCTTCCCCTCGCCCTCAAGTCAATCAGCTCCTGATCGGGGCGCCGCCCCTTCGGGCTCGGGATACCATCAAGACATGAGGGTGACGGAGGTGATGACCAAGCCGGCGATCACCGTGCAGCCGGAGACGAGCGTCCAGGCGGTGGCGGCGCTGCTGCTGGAAAGTCACGTCCGGGCGGTAGCCGTTGTCGATGGCAAGGGCAAGCTGCAGGGCATCGTGAGTGAGTCCGACCTGCTGGTGCGCAACGCCAAGCTGCACTTCCCTACCTATCTCGGCATCCTCGATACGCTGCTGCCCGTTGGCGGCGATAGGAACCTGGAAGACGAGCTGCGCAAAGTGCTGGCGGTCACGGCTGGCGAGGTCATGACCGCCGATGTCTTCACGGCCCGCCCCGGAGATGATTTGGGCGAGGTCATCCACGACATGCTGCAGCGACGAATCCACGCCGTGCCCGTCGTACGCGATGGCCGCGTCGAAGGCATGCTCTACCCTACGGACGTCCTGCGCCTGATCGTCGGAAGCGTCAGCTAGGATGTCTCGCCCCCGGCGCCGCAGCTGCCCGACGATATAATTTGCCCCTCGTGACAGCGCCTTCATCGAGCGCAGGGCTGGCGGCCATTCCGGGCCTTGAGCATTACGCGCTCTCGTGAACGTAGGCATCATCGGCGTTACGGGTAACGCCGGCGCCGAGCTGGCGCGGCTGCTGCTGAGCCATCCCCAGTTCCGGCTGACCGAGGTCAGTGGCCGCTCGGAAGCCGGCAAGAAGCTGGCGGCAGTCTTTCCCTACCTGCACCAGTACGACCTGACGATCCAGTCCGAGATTGGCGAGGCCGACCTGTTCTTCTCCGCGCTGCCGCACAAGTCCTCCGCCGAGGTCTGCGCGCCATTGGTGAAACAGGGCAGGCGGGTGGTCGACCTGAGCGCGGATTTCCGCCTGCGCGATGTGGCAGTCTATGAGCAGACCTATGAGGTCCGGCATCCTCACCCCGACCTGCTCGGCACGGCCGTGTACGGCCTGCCGGAGCTGCGACAGGCGGAGATTGCGAACACGCGGCTGGTTGGCAACCCCGGCTGCTACCCGACAGCTTCGATCCTGGCGCTTGCTCCTGCCGTGTGCGCGGGGATCGCCGGCGAACGCATCATCATCGATGCCAAGTCTGGCGTCTCGGGCGCCGGCCGCACTCCAAGCCCGATCACCAATTACATCGAGATCAACGAGAACACGCATGCCTACGCGGTCGATGGCCATCGCCACGAGCCGGAGATCTGCCAGGAGCTGGACGCCATTCGCCCCGCTGGCAGCGGCCGTATGCAGCTGACGTTCATCCCGCACCTCGTGCCCATGACCCGCGGCATCCTGGCCAGCTGCTACACGCCCATGGTCAAGCCCATCGGCAAGCAGCAGCTTCTGGACCTCTACCGTGAGTTCTATGCCGGTAAGCCGTTCGTGCAGATCGTGGAACGCCCGCCCGAGACCAAGTGGACGTACGGCAATAACATGGTCTACCTCATGCCCCACGTGCACGAGCGCAGCGGCAACCTGCTGCTGATGGCCGTCGAAGACAACCTGGGCAAGGGCGCCGCCAGCCAGGCGATCCAGAACGCCAACATCATGTGCGGCCTTCCCGAAGACACCGGCCTGGCGCTGGGAGCGGTGTACCCATGACTGCGGTCATGGGAGGGGTGAGGGGCCAGGGGCCGAGGGGCAGGGGACGCCGCACGGCTGACGGGACTGACTGCCGGTCCATGGTCGGCCGCGTGGCACTCGGCACTCGGCACTCGGCACCCGGCACTCGGCACTCGGCACTCCGCACCCGGCACTCCGCACTCCGCACCCGGCACTCCCCATGCACTCGGCACCCGGCACCCGGCACTCGGCACTCGGTACCCGGCACTCGGCACTCGGCACTCGGCACCCGGCACTCGGCACTGGCCGCTGCGGCCCCGCGGGGCCGCAGCGCATGATGCGGTCTGTCGCGGGCGGTCCGCTGGCGCCGCGCGGCTGGAAGGCCGCGGCGACCTGTGCGCACATCAAGGGCTCAACCGGGGACAAGCTCGACCTCGGGCTGCTGGCTTCCGACTTCGACTGCGCCGCGGCGGGCGTATTCACCCAGAACCAGGTGGTGGCGGCGCCGGTCATCTGGTGCCGCCGCCTCCTGCCGGGCACCAATATTCGCGCCATCGTGGTCGACAGCGGCAACGCCAATGCCTGCACCGGTGAGCAGGGCCTGCGCGACGCCGAGGCCATGGCCTCCGCTGCAGCGCAGCTGTTGGGTATCGATTCCAGCCAGGTGCTGGTCGCCTCCACAGGTGTCATCGGCATTCCCCTGCCTATGGACCGCGTCAGCGCAGGCATCCGTCAGCTCCGGCTCGGCGCTGACGCCGACGCCTTCAACGACGCCATCATGACCACCGATACCCGCCGCAAGCAAGCGGCGCTGGCATTCGACGTGGGCGGCCGGGAAGTACGGGTGGGCGGTGTCACCAAGGGCGCGGCCATGATTCATCCCAACATGGCCACGATGCTGTGCTTCGTCACCAGCGACGCCGTGGTCGATCCGGCTGTCCTGCCGGGCGCGGTCAAGCATGCGGCCGCAGGTTCGTTCAATCTGCTGTCGGTCGACGGAGACCAGAGCACCAACGACACCTGTGTGGTGCTGTGCAATGGCGCTGCGGGCAATCCGATCATTCGTCCGGGATCTCCCGAGGCGCGATTGCTCGAGGAGGCCATCGACGAGGTGGCGCTGTCGCTGGCCAGGCACATGGCGGCGGACGCGGAAGGGGCGACCAAGGTCATCGAGGTGCGCGTAAGCGGCGCGGCCTCAGACGCGGAGGCTCACGCCGCGGCGCGCAAGATCGTCTCCTCCAACCTCTTGAAGTGCGCCGTGCACGGTAACGATCCCAACTGGGGCCGCATCCTCATGGCCCTGGGCAACGCTCCGGCACAGCTGCAGGAAGATCGAGTGAGCGTGGCGCTGAACGGTTTGCGGCTGGTGGCCGGAGGGCGGACGACGGGCTTCGACCCAGCCGCGGCGTCGAAGGCCATGGACGCTCCACTGGTCATTATCGAAGTGGCGCTGGGTCTGGGCAGCGGGGCGGCGATGGCGCTCGGCTGCGATATGTCTGAGGAATACGTAACGCTGAACGCCGATTACACGACATAGGTAGCTGTAATGGATATGGACATCGCGGGCGTCCTGCAAGAGGCGCTGCCCTACATCAACTACTTTCTGGGCAAGACCGTCGTGGTCAAGATGGGCGGCAGCGCCCTGTCGTCCGAGCACACCGTCATTCAGGACGTCATGTGGCTCAAGAACCTGCAGGTCAACATCGTCCTGGTGCACGGTGGCGGAGACGACATTGGCAGGTGGCTGAAGCGCATCGGGAAGGAGACGCGGGCGGTCAAGGGTTTGCGCGTCACCGACGAGGAGACCATGGAAGTGGTCAAGATGGTGCTGGTGGGCAAGGTCCAGCAGGAGCTGGTGGCCATGATCAACGGGCTTGGCGGGGAGGCCGTCGGCATCAGCGGCATCGACGGCAAGCTGTTCGAGTGCGAGCGCTTCACCGGCGAGGGTGACCTGGGGCTCGTTGGCCGCATCAAGCGCGTTAACCTGCGGCCGGTGACGGCTGCGCTGAACGAAGGCTACATCCCGGTGGTCACGCCCATTGGCCTGGGCGAGGGCGGCGTCACCTACAACATCAACGCCGACCTGGGCGCGGGTGAGCTCGCCGCTGCCCTTCGCGCGGAGAAGCTCATCTTCCTCACCGACGTGGTGGGGATATGCGACAAGGATGGCAAGCTGATTTCGGAGCTGAACACGGCCGACGTGCCGGAGCTCGTCGAATCCGGCGTGATAACCGGTGGAATGCTGCCTAAAGTGGAGGCGGCCAGCCGCGCCTTGGAGCGCGTGAAGCGCGTGCACATCATCGATGGCCGCGTGCCCCACGCGCTCGTACGAGAGCTGTTCACGGACAAGGGCGTCGGCACCATGGTCGTCCGCTAGGCGCGATTGCCGGCATTGCTCGCTCTGTCCCAAACGTAGTCCCCACTCCTCCCCCAAAAGGCGCATCAATACTCGCCGTTCGGGCGTGCTGCCGGCAACATCACCGGAGGTATGCTTGCGCGAGTAGCAAGCGTCCCCGTGGGCCGCGCCGTGAACTCGCCTGCAAACGCTTGGGAAACGCAGGGCGCAGCGGGGGATTTGGGGGAGATAAATGCTGGATCGCGCAAATCCGCAGGCCATAGAAGAGCTGTCGCTGAACGAGTGGCCGGCGATGCACACCGTGCTCCACGACGGCTGGATCTTGCGTTCCGCGGCTGGCTATACCAGGCGGGCAAACTCCGTGAGTCCGCTGTATCCGTCCGTTCTGCCCCTGGCATCCAAGGTGAGATATTGCGAAGGCTTCTACCGCGAGCAGGGGCAGGTGGCTACGTTCAAATTGACGCCAGCGGCGTTACCGGCGGGCCTCGATGGCTTCTTGGCTCGTCGCGGCTACCGCAAACATGGGTTGACCAGCGTCCAGGTCATGGACCTGCACGTCGTGGATGACACGGCCGGCGCTGGTGTCGCGATCGAAAGCAGCGGCCAGGACGGATGGCTGGAGCTGTACGGCCAGATCAACGGAGAGCGCCCGGATCGGCAGCAGGCCCTGGCAGCCATGCTGGACCGGATGCCGTGGCAGCATGGTTTCGCCTCACTGACGCTCGATGGCGAGGCAGCAGCGGTCGGGCTGGGTGTTGTCCAGGGCGAGCACCTGGGCTTGCTGAACATCGCTACTGCTCCGAAGTGGCGCAACCTCGGCTTCGCCCGGCGGGTGGTGACGGCGCTGCTGGCCTGGGGCCGGGAACAGGGCGCGAGGCGGGCGCACCTCTCGGTCTTGAGCCGCAACGCGACCGCGCTCATCCTCTACTCCCGCGTCGGCTTCGTGGAGCAGTACCGCTACTGGTACCGCGTCAAAGCCGCCTGACTAGCCCCCGCGTGTCCTGAAACCAAAAGAGGCAGCCCGGATCTCCCGGGCTGCCTCTTCAATAGAAGCTGGGTTGACGTCCCTATATGTCGTAGTACATGTGGAATTCGTAGGGATGGGGCCGGAGCGAGAGCTGGACCAGCTGGTCGTGCTTGAAGGCCAGCCAGCTCTCGATCAGGTCGCGGGTGAAGACGTCGCCGCGGAGCAGGTAGCTGTGGTCGCTCTCCAGGGCCGCCAGCACCTCGCCCAGTGAGCCCGGCGCCGACTTGACCTTCGACGCCTCTTCCGGCTCCAGCTCGTACAGATCCTTGTCGATCGGTGTGGGCGGCTCGATCTTGTTCTGGATGCCGTCCAGGCCGGCCATCAGCATGGCTGAGAAGGCGAGGTAGGGGTTGCAGGACGGATCCGGAATGCGGAACTCGAGGCGCTTGGCCTTAGGGGACTTGGAGTACATAGGGATGCGGATGCAGGCGCTGCGGTTACGGGCTGAGTACATCAGGTTCACCGGCGCTTCGAAGCCCGGTACCAGCCGGCGGTAGCTGTTGGTAGTCGGCGCGGCGAAGGCCAGGATGGAGGGCACGTGCTTCAGCAGACCGCCGATGTACCAGCGGCAGGTCTGGCTGATGCCGGCGTACTGGTCGGCTTCATCGTAGAAGGTGTTGGTCCCTTCCTTCCAGATGGATTGATGGCAGTGCATGCCCGAGCCGTTGTCGCCGAATAGCGGCTTCGGCATGAACGTGGCCGTGTAGCCATGCTCGTAGGCGACGTTCTTGACGATGTACTTGTACATCATCAGCTGGTCGGCCATCTTGGTGAGCGTGGTGAAGCGCATGTCGATCTCGGCCTGGCCCGCGGTGCCCACCTCGTGGTGCTGAACCTCGACCTTGATGCCCGCGTCTTCCATCTTGAGGATCATTTCGCTGCGGAGGTCTTGCAGCTTGTCCATCGGGGCTACCGGGAAGTAGCCCTCCTTGTAGCGAGGGCGGTAGCCCAGGCCGGGCTCGCCGCTGTTCCAGATGCCCTCCTCCGAATCGATCTCGTAGAAGGCGCTGTGGCTGGTCAGATCGAAGCTGATGCTGTTGAAGATGTAGAACTCCGCCTCGGGCCCGAAGAAGATCGTGTCGCCGATGCCGGTACTCTTCAGATAGGCTTCGGCCTTCTGGGCAATGTGCCGCGGGTCCTTGCTGTACGGCTTCCCGCTGATGGGATCGACGATGTCGCAGATGATGCTCAGCGTCGGGATCTTGCAGGCGGGGTCCACAACGGCGGTATTCGGGTCGGGGATGAGCAGCATGTCGCTCTCATTGATCTTCTGGAAGCCGCGGATGGACGAGCCGTCGAACCCCAGGCCTTCAGTGAAGGTGGATGTGTCGAGCTCGCTGGCGGGAATGGAGAAATGCTGCCAGGTGCCTGGCATGTCGACGAACTTGACGTCGATGATCTTGAGATCCTGGGCTTTGACGAGCTTCAGAATCTCTTCGGGGGTGGACATCTAAGACGACCTCCTAAAATGGGCAATACCGCAAAATGTTAAGCCGTCACCGAGGCCGCGTCATCGGCAAAGTGCTCAACCAGGGGCAGTGCCAATTATGCACTTTGTACAAGAGGTCATCAAACTGACCAACCGCGAGCGCCTGGGATGAGCTGGTACTGGATGAACCAGGCCATGGCGGAGCTGCACCTCGCCGCCAACCGTGAGTTCTTCGCAGCCGATCCGGACCGCTATCTCGCGGCCTTCGATCTGACCGACGAAGAGCGCCGGGCGCTGCGCCAGCGGGACATCCTCAAGCTCTGGGATCTGGGTGCGCAGCCCTACATCCTGCGCGGCTTTCAACGTCGCAACGGCATTTCGGATGCCGACTTCAATGCGGCGCTTGCGGGCCGAACGTACTCCGGGAACCTGTAACGCGCTGCTGGCCGGCGGCTGCTTCGGACGGCCCGTTTGCGCGCATCCACTGGCTGCGGCGCTCTTGCAAACGCAACCGCTGAGTGCTAGCATTTGAGCCGTTAGCACTCAAGGGTGTTGACTGCTAAAAGATGCTGACAGACCGCCGAAGAGACATCCTCAAACTGATTGTTGAGGACTATGTGAGTTCGGCCCTTCCTGTCTCCTCTGAATCCATTGCGCGGAAGATGCTCGTTCCGGTGAGCTCGGCGACGGTGCGCAACGAGATGGCTGCGCTGGAGGACGAGGGCTACATCGAGCAGCCGCACACGTCCGCCGGCCGCGTGCCATCGGACAGGGGCTATCGCTACTTCGTGGAATTCCTCATGCCCGAGGATCGGCTGACGGCCGACGAAGAGCGGATGATTACCCACCAGTTCTACCAGGTCCATCTGGACACCGATCAATGGGTGCGGCTGGCGGCCGCTGTGCTCGCCAGAGCGGCGATGAACGCGGCCGTCATCACGGTGCCGAAGGTGCTGGACGTGAAGCTCAAGCACGTGCAGATCGTCCAGGTGCAATCCCGCCTGGCGCTGCTGGTGATGGTGTTCGACCGCGGTCTGTTGCGGCAGCGCTTCCTGGGCCTCGAGGGCGACCTGGCTCAAGAAGACTTGACCCGCATCGCCAACCGGATCAACGCCGAATGCGGCGGCCGGAACCTGCGCGGCGTCAAGCGCAAGCTGGCGCAGTTCAGCGGATTCGAACGCGAGGTGATCGACCAGCTCGTGGCCGAGATGCGAGAAGTGGAGACGCCCACGCCGGAGCAGATCGTGCGCGACGGCATGCTGAACATCATGGCCCAGCCCGAATTCGCCCAGACCGAGCGGGTTCGGCAGTTCCTGTCGATCTTCGAGTCGGGGCGGATGCTGGAAGGTGTGCTGGCGGAGGTGCTGGCCAATGAAGGCGTGCGCGTCATCATTGGCTCCGAGAACAAGTCGGATGACATGCGGCAGTGCAGCGTCGTGCTGAGCCGCTACGGTCGGGACGGCGAGGCAGAGGGCGTCCTCGGCATCGTGGGGCCCAGGCGGATGCCATATTCACGGGTGATCTCCACGGTCCGCTACACGGCGTCGATCCTGGAGGACCTTATCCACGCGGTCTACGGCAGCGAAGACTGAGGCCGCGAACGGAGATTCGGAGATGAATACACAGAAGCAACATGAGCGCCAGCGGGCGGCCGAAGCCGCCCAGGACATCGCGGCTGAAGCCGCCGCTCAGCTGATGGACGAGCAGGCCGCCACCTTCGATAAGCAGGCGAAGGATGCAGACGCCGAGGGAGCGGCGGCGGCCACTTCGGAGGAGCAGGAAGTCGAACGGCTCCGCGTCGACCTGGACGCCGAAACCGCCAAGTCTGCCGAGTACCTGGCACAGTGGCAGAGGACGGCCGCCGACTTCGCCAACTTCAAGCGGCGCAGCGAGCAGGAGCGAAGCGAGCTGGCCAAGCTGTTCAATGAGTCGCTGGTGAAAGCGCTGCTGCCCGTGCTGGACAACTTCGAGCGAGCATTGGGTTCGCTGCCGCCTGAGCTGAAGACCCACAGCTGGGTGGAGGGCGTGAGCCTGACCGAGAAACAGCTGCGCTCCACGTTGGAAAAAGAGGGGCTCTCCGCGATCGAGGCGCTGGGCCAGACGTTCGATCCCAACATGCACGAGGCCGTAGCTCACGAGGTCTCGGATCAACACGAAGAAGGTTGCGTGATCGAGGAGTTCCAGAAGGGATACAAGCTCCACGATCGAGTGATCCGCCCTTCCATGGTGAAGGTTTCAAGGAGGAGTTAATACATGCCAAAAGTCATCGGAATTGACCTGGGCACGACCAACTCGTGCGTCGCGGTCATGGAGGGTGGGGAGCCGGTCGTCATTGCCAATTCGGAGGGCGCCCGCACGACTCCCTCGGTGGTGGCGTTCTCCAAGAGCGGCGAGCGGCTGGTTGGCCAGGTCGCCAAGCGCCAGGCCATCACCAACCCGGAGAACACCATCTTCTCCATCAAACGCTTCATGGGCCGGAAGTTCGAGGATCCCGAGGTCAATCGGGACAAGCAGCTGGTGCCCTACAGAGTGGTGAAGGCTGACAACGGCGACGCCTGGGTGGAGATTGGAGACAAGCGCTATTCCCCGCCCGAGATCTCGGCCATGATCCTGCAAAAGCTCAAGGCCGACGCCGAAGCCTACCTGGGTGAGAAGGTCACTCAGGCCGTCATCACCGTCCCTGCCTACTTCAACGATTCACAGCGGCAAGCCACCAAGGACGCCGGCCAGATCGCCGGGCTGGAAGTGCTGCGGATTATCAACGAGCCGACGGCAGCCTCGCTGGCCTATGGGCTGGACAAGCAGAAGGACGAGAAGATTGCCGTCTACGACCTGGGCGGCGGCACGTTCGACATCTCCATCCTCGAGCTGGGCGAGGGCGTGTTCGAGGTCAAGTCGACCAACGGCGATACGCATCTCGGCGGCGACGACTTCGACCAGCGCATCATCAACTGGCTGGCGGACGAGTTCAAGAAGGAACAGGGCATCGACCTGCGTCAGGATCGCATGGCCCTGCAGCGCCTCAAAGAGGCGGCCGAAAAGGCCAAGCAGGAGCTGTCCACCGTCATGCAGACGGAGATCAACCTGCCCTTCGTGACCGCCGACGCCAGCGGCCCCAAGCACCTGAACATGACGCTTTCGCGCTCGAAGCTCGAGCAGCTGGTGGAGGACCTGGTCGAGAAGTCGGCCGGCCCGGTGCGCCAGGCGCTGGCCGACGCCGCGCGGTCGGCCTCGGACATCGATGAGGTGATCCTGGTCGGCGGCCAGACCCGCATGCCGGCCATTCAAGAGCTGGTCAAGAAGGTTTTCAACAGGGAGCCTCACAAGGGCGTGAACCCGGACGAGGTCGTGGCCGTGGGCGCCGCCATCCAGGCTGGCGTGCTGGCCGGCGACGTGAAGGACGTGCTGCTGCTCGACGTGACGCCGCTGTCGCTCGGCATCGAGACGCTGGGCGGGATCTGCACCAAGCTGATCGAGCGCAACACCACGATCCCAACCTCCAAGAGCCAGATTTTCTCCACGGCCAGCGACAATCAGCCGAGCGTGGAGATCAACGTGCTCCAGGGCGAGCGAGAGCTGGCCCAGTACAACAAATCGCTGGGTCGCTTCATCCTCGACGGCATTCCGCCGGCGCCGCGCGGCGTGCCGCAGATCGAGGTCACCTTCGACATCGACGCCAACGGCATCGTCAACGTGTCGGCCAAGGACAAGGGCACCGGCCGCGAGCAGAAGATCACCATCACCGCCTCCAGCGGACTGTCCAGGGACGAGATCGACCGCATGGTGAAGGAATCCGAGCAGTACGCCGCCGAGGACGCGCAGCGCAAGGAAGAGGTCGAGATTCGCAACAACGCGGACACGCTCGCCTACCAGGCCGAGAAGCTGCTCAAGGACTTTGGCGACAAGGTGCAGGAAGAGGACAAGACCTCGGTCGAGGAAAAGGTCCAGGAAGTTCGCTCGGCCCTGGGAACCGAGGACCTTGATCGCATCAGGAAGGCGGTCGAAGCCCTCACCGAGACGATGCACAATGTCTCGCAGAAGATGTACGCGGCGCAGCAGACGTCGGCCAACGCGGCTCCCGGTGGTAACGGCGCCGGCGGCGAGCATCACGAAGGGGCCGAGCCCGGTCACGGCCACGACGAGAACACCGTCGAGGGCGAGTTCAAGGAAGTTTGATGGTCAGGGGTCAGGGACCGGGGCCCAGGGCTCAGGTCCACACGTTGCGCGGCCGCAACGCGGTCGAGGATAGGACCTAACCGTGGCCACCGCGTCCAAGCGCGACTACTACGAGGTCCTAGGCGTAGCTCGAACGGCCAGCGACGACGACATCAAGAAGGCGTTCCGCCGGCTCGCTCGGCAGTATCACCCCGACGTGAACAAGAGCAAGGACGCCGAGGCGCAATTCAAGGAGATCAATGAGGCCTACGAGGTGCTCAGCGACCCCCAGAAGCGCCAGATGTACGACCAGTTCGGACACGACGGTCCGCGAATGGGCGCGGGCGCAGGCTTCGACAGCTTTGGCTTCGGCGGCTTCAACGACATCTTCCAGACGTTCTTTGGAGGGCAGGCCGCGGGCCGGCGTGGGCCTCAGCGCGGCACCGACCTGCGCTACAACCTCACGCTGACCTTCGAGGAAGCGGTCTTCGGGATCGACAAGGAGCTCGACATACCCCGCGCGGAGACCTGCGGCGCCTGTCAGGGCAGCGGCGCGGAGCCTGGCACCTCGCCGTCGCGCTGCCCGAGCTGCAATGGCACGGGCGAGATTCGTCGGGTGCAGCAGTCGATCTTCGGGCAGTTCGTGAACGTGGTCATGTGCGAGCGCTGTCAGGGCGAGGGCCGCGTGATCACCACGCCCTGCCAGACCTGTCGCGGTGGTGGACGCGTACGCGTCACCAAGCGGGTATCGCTGAAGGTGCCCGCGGGCGTGGATACGGGCTCTCAGATCCGGCTGACCGGTGAGGGTGAGGCCGGTCCCCGCGGCGGGCCGAACGGCAACCTGTACGTCAGCATCACGGTGAGGAAACATGCCTTCTTCGAGCGCGACGGCCAGGACATCCTCTACAAGCTGCCGATCAACTTCGCCCAGGCGGCTCTGGGGGACGAGGTGGAAGTGCCCACCATCGACGGCAAAGTGATGCTGAAGATCCCGGCCGGTACGCAGGGCGGCAAGGTGTTTCGGCTGAAGGACAAGGGCGTGCCCAACGTCCGCGGCGGCGGCAGAGGCGACCAGCATGTGTTCGTCAACGTCGTCACCCCAACCGAGCTCTCGGCAAAAGAGCGAGAGCTGTTCGAGCAGCTGCGCAGCGTGAGCAAGAAGGCACCGCTTCCGGGCGATAGGGAAAAGAGCGGGGGCATCTTCGACAAGGTCAAGGGCGCGTTCGGGGTCGGCGAGTAGCCGCCGAAGGCAGCCGGAAAGAGGGCAGTTCGTGGCTTCACCGGCCGTCGCCAGGAAGCTTCTGCTGAAGCCGGGGCACAAGGCGTGGGTGCTCAATGCGCCCAATGGCTATGTCGAAAGCCTGGATCCCCTGCCCGAGGGCGTGGAGCTGTCCGCAACTGCGCCCGCGGAGTGTGACTTCGTGCAGCTCTTCGTGAGGGATTCCGCCGAGCTCGAGCAGCTGCTGCCGCAAGCGGTTGCCTCCTGCAAGCCGGATGGGCTGTTGTGGGTTTGCTACCTCAAAGGCGGCAAGCGGGCGGGCACTGACCTCAACCGGGACGTCCTGTGGGCGAAGATGGGCGAGCGTGGGCTCACCGGTGTCACGCTGGTGGCGATCGACGGCGATTGGTCGGCGATGCGCTTTCGCTGGCAGCCGTAATCCTCTCCCATCCTGCTCGTCTTCCTGAAATTTCCTCCCCGTTCATGTGGCGTTTACGCCGCTCCGGCCACACTGTGCCGCAGCGAATCGATCGGAGGAAGAACGTAGTGAGCACCTGTCCGGAATGTCTCCGCCACCCCGCAGCGCTGCTGAAGGGGGCATCGCTGTGCGTGTTCCACTTCCAGTTGCTTGCCCAGGCACGCCGCTCTGATGACCCGCGACTTCGGCCGGTCGCGCCCGTGATCTGCCTGGCCGCCGACCGCCCCATCTAGCGCGGAAACCGGTGCTTGAGATGCTAGCCGACGCCCCGAACCCTCGCTGTATCGGCCACCTGCCACTCGACTACTACCTGGGGGTGTCAGCCGCGCGGCGGCGCTCCTGGCCGGCTTGGCTCACGGCCGTTGGCCTGGCAGTGGCGACGCTGGCCGTGCTGCACTGGCTGCCGTTCCTCGCCTAGTCGCCGAGCCGCCGACTTTCCGTGACCCAGCGCGCGGCCCGAGCACGTAGAATGGGCCTCCGAGGCCGATCCTGCCCGCCGGCCGCAGGGTCAGACTTTGTGAGGAGGACTCAACGGTATGCCGAATCCCGGAGCGCCTAAGGCCGGTCGGCCGCATCTTCTGCGCGACAACCAGCAGTGGGTGCTCGACTGGCTGATCAAGGAAACCGGCCGAACCTATCACTTCCAGCCCGACGGGCGCGGCAGCTTGCCTCGGAGCGTGCGCAGCCACGCCATGATCAGCAAGCATCTCGGGCAAGCCGCGCGCCGTATGGAGACGCTGGCCGACGTCGAAGCGGCGGCTGGCCACAGCACGACCGCGCTGGAGCTGTACTTCAAGGCGGCCAATGAGTACGTCCATGCCCAACACGTGGTGTTCGAGAACAACGACGAGAAGCGCTTCCTGTACGCGGGCGTACGGCGCTGCTATGACCAGGTGGCGGCTCGGGCGCCGTACCGGCTGGAGCACGTCGACGTTCCCTGGGAGGGAACTCTGGTCTCGGGCAACCTGCACCTGTGCCCAGGCGTGGATCGTGCGCCGCTGCTGTTCTACATCCCCGGCTGCGACGTATCGAAAGAGAACTGGCCGCATCCGCTCTACAACCAGCCTCATCAGCGCGGCCTGCACGTCTTCTCATTCGACGGGCCTGGCCAGGCGGAGAGCAACCTGCGCGGCATCCGCCTGACTCCCGACAACTACGAGCGCGCCGCCAGCGCTGCGTTGGATTATCTGCTGACGCGGCCGGACATCGACGGCGAAAACGTCGTCCTGCACGCGACCAGCTTCGGGTCGTTCTGGGGCTTCCGCTTTGCCGCCCACGATCCCCGGATCAAGGCCATGACCGCGCCGGCGGCCAGCATTGCCGACAAGTATTTCCTCATGACGGAAGAGTCGCCGCGCTGGAAGCAGCTGTTCGGCTATCTCACCCAATCCGTCAGCGAAGAGGAGCTCGACGTGGTGGTCAGCCAGATGACCCTGGATGGCTGCATCGACAAGGTGCGCTGCCCCGTCCTCATCGCCGTGGGCGAGTACGACCCTCGCGGTCCGCTCGACGAGATCTATCGCATGTTCGACCAGCTTCGGAGTCCTGCCGAGCTGTGGGTGTTCGCCGATCAGCACCACATGCCGTCCATCGGCGGTGAGGCTCCCGGGTGGGCGTCCGGCCTCAGCAGCGCCATGTGCGACTGGCTGCGCGACCGGCTGGATGGCAAGCCCATGTCTCGCGCCGGTCAGGTAGTTTACGTCGACGGCCCAGGTGGCCCCAACAACCCCAAGCTGCCGTTCAAACGAAGGTGGTTTGAATAGAGGGTCTAACGGGCAGGGCAGACCCTGCCTGTCCCGAGACTCGGCGTGCGCCCCATCCGTCCATAATTTCCGGGACGCGCGTTCTGGAGGGTTAGGCCCTGCCGCCGGCGCGGCTACCCTCATGTCGTGAATTGGCTGGAGATCGCGGTCGAGGCGTCGCGTGAGGCGTCGGAGGCGGCGTATGCCGTCATGAGCCAGCACGCCGCCGGCGGCGTGGCTATAGAGGAACCGGTGCGGCAGCCCGCGGACGGCGATGGCGCCGAAATCGACTATGACCGGCCGGTCACCCTGCGAGCCTACGTGCCGGTCGATGGCCAGCACGAAGCAAAGCGGCTGGCCATCGAGGAGGGCCTGTGGCACCTCAGCCAGATCGACATTCACGGGATCGGCGCCGTGTCGGCGGCGGAGCTGGCGGAGGAAGACTGGGCCAACGCCTGGAAGGATCACTATCACACCCGCAAAGTCGGCCGGCGTATCGTCATCAAGCCCTCCTGGAGGCAGTACGAGGCGGCGCCCGATGAGGTTGTCGTCGAGCTGGATCCGGGTATGGCTTTCGGCACTGGACTGCATCCCACCACCGAGAGCTGCTTGCAGCTGCTGGAGGACCTGGTGCAGGGAGGGGAGCGCATCCTGGATCTCGGCACCGGATCGGGCATTCTGTCGCTGGCGGCGGCCGGCCTCGCAAGCGGACCGATTCTGGCGCTCGACGTCGAGCAGATCGCGGTTGCTACCGCCTCGGAGAACGCCCAGCGAGCTGGCTTCGGAGACAAGATAGAGGTCAGGTTGGGAAGCTTGCCACTTCCTGAAGGTGAAGGCGCTCGGTCGTTCGATCTCGTTCTGGCCAACATCATTGCCCGCGTGCTGGTGGATCTGGCGCCACAGCTGCGGGCCGTCCTTGCGCCGGGCGCGAAGCTCCTGGCCTCGGGCATCATCGACCAGCGTGAAGCGGAAGTGATCGATGCCTTCACTCAGGCCGGCTTGGCCGTCAGCCGCCGGGTGCAGAACGGCGATTGGGTGAGCCTGGTATGCGTCCGCGCGGGCGGCTGAGGGCGGTTGTCCTACGCCCGCGATCCGACGAGATCGGCAACGCTGTCGAGGTGCGCCTTCTCGAGGTGGGCCAGGATTCCGCGATTGATGGACCGTGCGACCCCTGGGCCTTGATAGATGAAGCCGGTGTAGAGCTGGACCAGTGAAGCGCCCGCCTCCAGCTTGTCGATGGCTTCTCGGCTTCCAGCCACCCCGCCGACGCCGACAATCGGCAGCTTACCCTCCGTGAGCCGGTACACGCGCCGTACGACGCTCGTGGCTCTTTCGCTCAACGGCGCGCCGCTCAGTCCCCCGGACTCGCGACTCTCGGGGCTGCGCAGTGTGGCAGGACGCTCGACCGTGGTGTTGGTGGCGATGATTCCTGCAACAGCATGACGCCGAATCACGTCCACCATGTGGCCGACCTCGTCGTCGCTCAGATCGGGCGCTATCTTGACCAGGAGGGGCCGGCCGATGGTTCTTACGCCGGCATCGAGTCCGGCGAGGAGCTGCTCGAGCAGGTCGACCTGCTGCATAGCGCGCAAGCCGGCCGTATTGGGTGAAGACACGTTGATCGTGACGTAGGCTGCCAGCGGGGCGAGGGCGCGGTAACCGGCGACGAAGTCTTCCAGCCCGCTGCCGCTCTCCACGCTGGCAGCGTTCGGTCCCACGTTTACGCCGAGCACGTAGCTGCCGGGTGCGATCCGCTGCAAGTTCGAGGCGACGGCGGCCATCCCCTGGCTGGGAAAGCCGAGCCGGTTGATCAAGGCTCGGTCCGGCTTGAGCCGGTACAGCCGCGGCTTCGGCTTGCCGGGCTGCGGCCGTGGCGTCACCGTCCCAACTTCCACATGCCCGAACCCCAGCGCGGCGATCGCTTGGGCGGCTATGCCGTTCTTGTCGAAGCCTGCCGCCAAGCCCACCGGATTGGGGAACTGGAGCCCGAAGGCGCTCACGTGCAGGCGAGGGTCGTCTACTGTGAACAGCGTCTCCAGCGCCCGCAGCAAGGCCGGTGCTCGCTGTGCCAATGACAGCAGCTTCAGGACGCTGTTGTGGGACGTCTCGGCGTCCGGTAGGGTCAGCAGCGGAAACAGGATCCGTTGGTAGAAGCCATTCGACATCGGCGTAGCCAATCGTACGGCCAGTGGAACCGTCCGTATGATCGATCTCATATGGAAAGGGTCAATCCAGGCGACGCCGGATCGATCTTCGAGCCGGCTGGCGCTGGATCGGGGCCGGTCGGAGGCGTGGCGATCGTCACGCAGAGCGCTTCCCTGGCGGCGCTCTTCAGCGACGAGATACGCACCAGGGCCTGGAGAGCGGCCAAGGTCGCCAACATCGGCAACCAGCTCGACGTGACGCACGCTCAGCTCATCGACTGGCTGAGGCGGGACGATGAGACGAGGGTCATAGGACTGCACCTCGAGGCCGTAACGGACGGGCAGCGTCTCATGGCCGCCATCTCCGGGGTGGGAAAGCCGGTCGTTGTCTTGAGAGCAGCGCGAACGGCCGCCGGCGCGCGCGCTTCCTCCACGCATTCCGGCTCATCTGCGGGTGAGCGGGAGGTCTATCTCTCCGCGCTGCGGCAGGCCGGTGCCGTGGTGGTATCCAGCGCCGAGGAGCTGCTGGACAGCCTGGAAGCGTTGTCCCTCGGCACGGGCCGGCCGGGCGCCGGTAAACGAGTCGGCATCCTGACGGCGTCAGGCGCGCTGGGCGTGCTTGCCGCAGACGCGGCTGAGGATGCCGGGCTTGAAGTGCCGGTGCTCTCCTCCTCAACCCAGAGCCGCCTGCGCCATCTGGTGCCTCGCCTGCCCGCCAGCGGGAACCCGGTAGACGTCGGCCAGGGCCAGGACGCGGCGACGCTGGCGGAATGCGCCCGAGCCATCGCCGATGACCTGGCTGTGGATGCGCTCATCGTCTTGGGAGCGGGGCCATCGTCCCGGGATCTGGCGGCAGCGCTGCGCCAGCTTACGGCGGACAAGGCGATCGTAGGCTCTGGCTTACCGCCGGCTCCGGGTTTCCCTTCGTTTGCCTCGGCCGAGCGTGCGATAGCGGCATATCGATCGCTGGTGGCGTATGGGCGGCGCCGAACTGCCACCTTCGAGGCGGCACGGGCGGCAGCGGCCGTGCCGGCTGCGTCCGTCACTCCCATGACGATCGAAGGGATCGGGGTGATGGATGAGTACGAGGCCAAACGGCTGCTCGACCGTTGGGAGGTGCCGGTGGTGCCGGAGACGCTGGTGACCGGGCCGGGCCGGCACGAGTTCGTTCCCATACGCAAGCTGGCGACGCACTTCGGCTATCCCGTCGTGCTCAAGGCGATTCGCGAGGACATCGTTCACAAGAGCGAGATGGGCGCGGTAGCTGTGGGACTGGCGAGCAACGAGGAGCTGCAGCGCGCCTGGGAGCAGATGCACGAACGCTTCCCCAACGCCGCCTGGCTTGTCCAGCCCTTCCTGCCCGGCGACGTCGAAGTCGTGGTCAGCGCTCGGCGCGATCCGGTCTTTGGCCCGGTTGTCAGCTTCAGACCGGGCGGCGTGATCGCCGAGCTGTATGCCGACGTTGCGCTGCGGGTGGCGCCGTTCGATCGGGCCGAAGCGATCGAGATGATCGAAGAGACCACGGCGGCGGCGCTGATGCATGGCTTTCGCGGGTTGCCTGAGCATGATCCCGCCGAGGTGGCTGATGTGCTGGTGAAGGTCGGCCGGCTCATGCTGGGCCAGCCGTCGGTGCGCGAGCTCGAGATAGGTCCGCTGCTGCTGACGGAGAAGGGCCCGATTGCCGTTTCGGCCATGGCCGAGATCGGCTGAGGCGGGCTGCTAGCGGCTGGCGCGCTGCTTGTTACCCAGGTAGTCGAGCAGGACGTAGGCGCCGAGGTGCTGCGGTGAAGAGAAGAACGCTCGCCCATGGTTCACCTTGGCCATCATGCGGACGAAGTGCGTCAGCATTGCTTCGCGGGCCATCATGAAGGTGTTGATGACGATACCGTCCTGCGTGCAGCGGACCACCTCGCGCAGGGTCTCGGCCATGGGGCCTCGGCCGTTGCGCTCGTCGAAGTCGCCGTGCTGTGACCAGTAGCTGTACGTATTGGGCTCGCCGTCGGTGATCATCACGATCTGCTTGGTGCCGCCCTTCTGCCGGGACAGCAGCACGCGAGCCTGGCGTAGCGCTTCCTGAAAGTTGGTGCCTCCCCCGTACTCGACCCAATAGCTATCGAGCAGCATCTGCGGCTCCAGCGTCAGCACGAAGTAGGAGAAGGCGACCACACGCAGATAGTCCCTGGGGAATTTCATGCGGATCAGGGTGTCCAGGGCCAGCGCGACCCGTCTTCCGGCCTGAAAACGGCCGCCGTGCATCATCGAGTAGCTCATGTCGAGCATGATCACGGTCGAGCAGCGGGTGGCGGCGGTGGTCCTGTAGATCTCGAAATCGTCCGTCGTCAGGCGCAGCTTGCCGCTGGGCGCTGAGCCGGACTTGGCTTCCCGGAAGATGGCGTTCATCAGCGTCTGATTAGCGTCGAGCGAGAGCGTATCGCCGAAGGTGTAGCGCTTGGTCTCGTCGAGCCGCTCGGCTCCCACCCCGCGGCGCATGAGCTCATGGTTGCCAAGCAGCCCGTTATCCAGCCGGCCGAAGATGTCCACCAGCGCCTGCTCGGCGATCTTGTGCAGCGCCCGCGGCGTCAGCTCCCAGTCGTTGCCCTTGCGGCGCAGCAGGCCGGCCTCTTCCAGCATGCGCGTCAGCGACTGCATCTGCTCGGTCAGCGCCTGCGCCTCTTCGCCCAGGAGCCGCCCAATCTCGTCGCTGTCGATCCGGCTCACGTCATTGGTCTTGATGGACTGCAGCAGCTCACGCTCCAGCTCGTCCAGCGAGCTCATGTCGCCCATCAGGCCCATGGCCTCTTGCAGCGTCAGCGGCTCGTCGCCGGAGAACGGAAACTCCCCGGGCTCACTGCCGCCGAAGCCCATTCGCGCCATGTTGCCGGCAAGCCGCGACAGCTCGGCCTGGAGGTCGCCATCCTGGAAGACTGACTGCAGCAGGTCCTCCAGCTCCTTCCGCATCTCCGGGCTCATGGAGTTGAGCAACGACTCCATGCGCTGCATCTGCTGCTGCAGGTACTCGGCCAGCTGCTCGGCCGTTTCGATTCCGGGCGGGAAGAACTTGCCCCACTTCCGCATGAACTCGCTGATGTCCGGCTGGTCGCCGCGTCGATGCCGCTCCAGCAGCTCGTTGAGGTCACGGACCATGTCGCGGATCTCGCGCAGCGCCTCCGGCGTAAGCGACTGGATACCCTGTTGCAGCCCGCGGAAGTAGTTCTGCAGCACCTGCTGCTGGAGCATCTGCAGCAGCTCCTGGAACTGCTGCCGGGCATCCGGATCCAAGAAGTCGTAGTCGCGCAGCTGCTGGATGCGTCCGCCGACTTCCGGAGGAAGCTGCTCCAGCTGCGACAGCCGTCGTCGAGCCATCTGCTCCAGCAGCTGGCGAAGCTGCTGGTTCTCGTCCCCGGTCGTGCCCGCGCTGCCTGCCGCGCCGGCGGATCCTCGGCCGGCGGAGGGGCGACCGGCATCTTGGCCGGCGCCCTCAGGCGACCGCGGTCCCGACGTTTCGTTGGCTGGGGGCTGTGCTCCCCGGGCTTCGTCGAGCTTGCGTTCGAGCGCATCCCGTTCGGTTTTCACAACCTGGTCCAGACGCTCCTTGACGTCGTCCAGCACCGACCCGATGTCATAGCGCTGGAGATGCCTTTCACGGGCCCGTCGGAGCCTGTCCAGCAGCTCCTGCAGGCCCATCATGCGCTGGCCCCCGGGGAACTCGGTGCCGCGCTGCAGCATCCGCCGCAGGATGCTCCGGACGTCGGCGTTGTCGTCGAGCACCTGCTCGGCGATCTGCTTCATGACGTCTTCGACGCTGAATGGATCGACGATTTGCGAGCCGTCCCAGCGCGAATAGCGGAAAACGGTCATGCCTTCAACCGCTCCCGTCCGAGCCGTTTCGGGCTGAGTAGCTGCGAGATGGCTGGCCAGCGAAGTGATGCCATGGCGGTTGCTCCCCGACAGTGTAAACCCTGCCCCGCGGCCTTACCGCCAGGCCGCTACCACGGGGCTAGGCCGCTTCCTCAGGCTGCAGGGGAATCCGCACCGTCACTCGAGTGCCCTGGCCCTCCTGGCTGGTGAGGGAGATCGTGCCGTGGTGCAGATCGACGATGCTCTGCGCACCGGCAAGCCCCATTCCCGTCCCGGGGATGCGGGTTTGCACGTTGCTCGCGCGGTGAAACCACTCGAACGAGCGGCCCAGCTCGGCAGCGGGTATGCCGATGCCCTGGTCTTCCACTGCGATGACGGCGTCCGAATCCTCCCGGGCCACGGTCACGCTGATTGTGCCGCCGCCGGGGCTGTACTTCACCGCGTTTTGCACCAGGTTGTCGAGAACGCGCCGGATGCGCGGCTCATCCCACCGTCCAGTTACCGACGGCGGTGCGATCGGCGTGACGATCTGGCCGGCGAACTGGCCGCGATAGCTGTCGACAACCTCGCTCACGAGCGCGTTCAAGTCGACGTTCGTGTAGCGCAGGACGAGCCGCTGCCCGCTCTGCAGCTGCACGAAGTCCAAGACTTCGCCGAGCATCTGTGCCATGCGCAGGGCGGTGGCGGCTATCTCCAGCATCGCTTGACGGGGGTTGGGCTGTCGCGAGGCGTCCAGTGCCCTGGCCGTGACCTCCGCGCGCAGCTTGATGGCGGCCAGTGGCGTTCGAAGATCGTGCACCACGCTGCCAATGGCGCGTGTCTCCGCGGCCAGGTCCTGCCTCGCTGCCTCGAGCAGGCGCCAGGGAAACAGCGAACGGCATACCAGGTCGGCCAGCTCCTGCGCCAGGGTGACGTTGGCTGCGCCCAGCTGACGACTGTTCTCGCCGTCGAGCAGCACCAGCAGCCCTGCGCTTGCGTGCTCCCCGAGAAAAGGCACGACCAGCACGGAACGCGGCTCGAGCACTCGAAGCAAACGGCCGGCCTCCCCATCCACATGCTCGTGTGTCCACTGGCGGGCCTGGAATGGGGAGTGCAGCTGCGGCTTGCCTTCGATCAGGGCCGCCGCGAGTGGGTGTCGCTCGCCGGAACCAGGCCGATAGGATGCCAGCCAGCGCGCCATCGCCTCCCGTTTACCCGGGTTCACATGAGCGCAGGCCAGGCGCTCCCATCCGCCCTCGGTAGCCAGCGCCACCGCCGCGCCGTCGGCCAGGTGCGGGACCATGGACTCGACGGCGCACTCCATGGTCGCTTCGAAGTTGCTTTGAGCAAGCATCGCCATTCCGGTGCGCAGCAGGAATTGCGCGTGGCTTTCAGGGACGTTGTTGGAAAATCGTGCACTCAAAAGCTGGTCCCTCGGTCCGTGGTCCTGGCATTGCCGCCGGGAGGCAGCGTCTAGAACGACCGACCGGCAGCAAAAGGAATGCCCGCTCAGCCCCACTCACGTTGTTTACGTGCCTTGGTAGTACTTATGGGCTACTCGCCGGCAGCTTGATTCGCCAGCCTGCGACGCTGGAAAGCTCGACCTTCCGAGCTAGTTCGCCGGGGTTCCCTCGGATGTTTCAGAGAGCCGCTCCAGCCAATGGCGAAGCCTGTCCATAAGCTTGTCGAGCCCGCTGAAACGGTTGATCGATTCCTGGCACAGGCCATCCGCGGCGTCCCGGCCCATCTCGTCGCTTTCCAGGCAGATGATTGGGGTACCCGGCAGGCGCTGCAGCAGGGTCTGCAACGCCGTACGGTCGCCGGGCCAACGGTCCCACAGCACTAGGTCCGGGCGCTGGCTACCAGCGGGCAGCGCTTCCGTGGTGTTCCTGGCGAGACGCGGCCGTGCTCCAGCCAGGGCGACGGCCTCGAGCAGCGCCCGGCCCAGCGCCAGGTCACTCTCGACGATGAGGACAGCGAGGTGCCTTATAACGTTCTCCCCGGGTCAACCCCGCAGCCAGCGCGTCGATGCTGCATTGTGCTCTCTCTTTGACTAACGAGCGGGCGATCCGATCGGTTACTCTGCTCCGGCTCGGTTGTGTGCCAAAGGTGCCTGGACAGGGTCCCGGCAGACCTCTCCGCGGCATTTCGGCAAGCCAACTTGCCGATGCATACGACACCAGGGTGGGCCTCGGTTCAGCCCGCGGCCGATGCAGCTGGTGCCCCCGCCGCCACGCTCGCTGTCAGAGGCCGAGTCTTGGGGGCCGATAATTGAGGCTTGTGTGGCGAGCTTCAGCGTCGCTTCGGGGTCTCGTCTGGGGCAGTGATGGCCGTCGCTGAAGCGGCGGGCACTGTGCCCGCGGGCAGGGCCAAGGCAAAACGCGGTGTTCGCCGTTCGACCCTCATCTGGCTGCTGGCGGCTGCGCTCTCGCTCGCGGCGACGTGGCCCGCGGCCGCTCCCCTCTTCCGGCCGGGCTATCTTTCGACCTTCGACGGCGTGTACCACTTGACGCGCATGATCGAAGTGGACAGCATGGTCCGCGACGGCGTGCTCTATCCTCGCTGGCTGCCGGATTTTGGTCAGGGGCACGGCCTTCCGCTGTTCAACTTCTTCCCACCCTTCGCCTACCTGCTCACCGAGATCTTCCAGCTTGCCTTGAACAACCTGCCGCTGGCCATCCAGGTGTCGATGGCGGCCAGCTTTTTCGTCGCCGCCGCCGGCCTGCTCCTGTTCGTCCGAGAGGCTGGCGCGGGACCTGTTCCGGCGGTCATCGCCGCGGTGTTCTATGGGTACTTCCCGTACCACGTGCAGGACGCACATGCGCGAGGCGGAATGCCGGAGCTGTGGGCCATCGCCCTGCTGCCGTGGCTGGCCTACGCCCAGATCCGCACGATGCGCTCACCATGGCGTGGATGGCTGCCGCTGGCAGCGCTGCTCGCGGCGATCGAAGTCGGCACGCACAACGTCATCGCCATCTTCGCCCTGCCGGTGGCGCTGCTCTGGAGCCTGGCGCTCGGACCCAGGACCCGGCGCTCGATGCTCAAGGCCGGTCTTGCCAGCGGATTCGGCTTGCTGCTGTCCGCCGGCTACTGGCTCCCGGGAGTCGTCGAATCAGGCCTGACCAACTTGAAGCAGCTGCAGGGGGATTGGCTGCCTCGCCACGTGTTCGGCCTGTTGAACATGACCGACGCCGGCTTCTTCGCTCAGTACGGCCAGGGCGCCTATCGCATGACCAACGTTCAGGCGCTCATGCTGGTAGGCCTGCTGGTGATCCTGGGCCTGCAGCTCGTCAAGCGTCAGGCAATGGCGCCCGCGGGACTGGCGATTGCCTCCTCCGTGGCGTTCGTCCTGCTCATGACCCCGCTGGCCCTGCCGTTCTGGCTGAACGCGCCGCTGGCCAACTACGTGCAATTCCCCTGGCGCATGCTGATCCTGCTGGGCTTTACCCAGGCGGCGACGATTGGGATCTCCGGCGCCTGGTCGCGCCTAACCTGGCTGCCGCTGGCGGCGGTGGTGGGCGTCATGGCTTATTCGACCCTGGCGCACGTGCCCGATGGCCGCTTCTCTCCTCCGATAGATCTCGCTCCCGGCATTCTCGAGACACAGGAGTACGGCAGCTCGGCCGATGGTGTGACGATCGAAAGCGAATATCAGCCGCGCACGTCGAGCGTCGACGTGTTGAAGGCAGGTGTGGGCCGCTTCGCTCCGGCCGACGCTACCCAAGCTTCGCCGCTGGCCGTCACCTCGCTTTCGGTTCGGGCAACAACCTGGCAGGCAGAGGTCGAGGCCCCGGCAGCGACAGTGCTGCGCCTCCAGCAGTTCTACTTCGCCGGTTGGCGGGCAACCATCGACGGTCGCACTTCGGACCTCAGTCCGGCCACACCCGCCGGGCTGATCGAGCTGGCCATTCCGGCGGGGAGGCATCTCGTGCAGCTGCGCTATGCAGGAACGGTCACCGAGGGCCTGGCTGGTCTCGTCTCAGCCCTGACGCTGGCGGCCCTCCTTGGCTGGGCATTGATGCGCCGGCGGTTGGCCCTGGTCGCCGTCGCGCCGCTCTTTACCCTTGCCGTCTTGCTGGTGCTTCGCCCTCCCGCCGCCCGCTCCATCCGTCCCCTGGCATGGTCTTCGCTGGCCGGGGAGACGCTCGTCGCCGCCGATCCGCCGGAGGTGCGTTCCGGCCAGGTGGATGTGGACCTGTACTGGCTGTTCTCATCAGCGCAAGACCAGCCGTTCGACTTTGTCCTGACCGATGCCGGTGGCCGGGAGGTGGCGCGGGTGCCGGCGGCCTCAGCCGCCGTGATGCCCGATGAGTACCTGGCGGTGAACGAGCTGGTACGCAAGCGCTACAGCCTCAGGCAGCTGCCCGCCGGCCGCTATCAGCTTTCGCTCGCGGCGGCGGGAGCTTCAGTCGCTCTGGGCCAGGTGCTCCTGCCCGGCGATCCCCGCAGACGCCACCCGCTGGAGGCGCGCTTCGAGGATAAGGCCATCTTGTTGGATTACGCGGTGGATCGTCTGCTCCCGCGGCCCACTGTCCAGCCAGATGACCTGCCCGGTTTGGCTGACGCAACGCTGCGTCCCGGGGACTTCTTCCAAGTTTCGCTGCGCTGGCGATCGTTAGGGCGAAACGACCGCAATTGGGTCACCTTCGTGCACCTACTCGACGCCGACGGCCGGCCTTGGGCAACCCACGACAACCAGCCCGATGCAACGTTCGAGGCCACGACCTCCTGGGTGCCGGGAAAAATCATCCCTGACGATTTCGTGCTGCAGCTCCGCGACGATGCCCCTCCCGGCCTCTATCGGCTCGAGGTCGGCATGTACAACCTGCTCACCGGCCAGTATGAGTTCCTGCACCCGGCCGGGGGCGGCAACTCGATCCTGTTCGGAAGCGTGAAGGTGCGCCCGGCGCAGCTGCCGCCGGCGCCGTCGCTGGTGGCGCAGTGGCGCGAGCCCATTGGCCTGGCCGGCTGGCATTCGAGCCCGAATGGACACGACCTCGACCTGACGTTCGATTGGTACGCCCTCGGAACGCCTTCGCGCGACTACACGCTGTTCGTGCAGCTGATCGATGGCGGCGGCGCCATCGCGGCTCAGGCCGATGCCCCGCCGCAGCACAACGTCTTTCCCACCCACCTCTGGGAGCTGGGTGACCGCATCTCCGACGTTCACCTGGCGCAGGAGGTGCCTCCTGGCCGCTACCGGCTCGTCGTCGGCTGGTACAGGCCGGATGCCGGCGAGCGCGTGCCGCTCGAGGCCGGCGGCGATGCATACGTTGCCGGCGAGGTCCAAGTGCAGTCCTGACGCAACCTTCTTAGGAAGACTCCAGGTAGTCGAAGGTGGCGCGAGCGATGGCCCGAATCGTGCCTGCCGCCGCGGCGCGGTCTTCGACGTCCGCGGCCAAAACAGCGATGATGAACGGGGAGCGGGGGCCGTAGACGATGCCCGCGTCGTTGACGACCGCGTCCAGGTCACCGGTCTTGTGCGCCACGGGCACGCCTGCCGGCAGGCCGGCCGGCAAACGGTCGTTGATTTCATCGGCGAGCAGCAAATCGAGCATCTGGCGGCTGAAGTCAGGGTCGATCGCCTGTCCGCTGGCAATGCGCTCCAGCAGCAGCATCATGTCGCGGGCGCTGGTGAAGTTCAGCTCGTCGGGCGGAACGGGATCGTCGGCCAGCCAGGTGTGGATGCGAGACGACTGCAGGCCGAGGTCCGCCGCCGCGCGGTTGATGCTCGCCAGCCCCAGCCTGGTGGCCAGCACGTTGGCCGCCACGTTGTCCGAGACGGTGATCATGAGCTGAGCCGCCGTGCCGGCCATGACCTGGGCTCCCGGTTCCCCAACCGTGTTGACGCCATCATCCTCGAAGTCGTCGTCGCTCACGGTCAGGACGTCGCTGCCGGAAATGAGGCCGGCCTGCTTTTGGCGACCGTACTCATACAGCACGAGCAGCTTGAACAGGCTGGCCGCTGGGAGACGCTGATCGGCGTTGACGAAGGCGCTGCGGCCAGTCTCCAGATCGAGCACCGCGACGCCAAAGGTGCCGTTAGCGACCGGCAGCGCCGATTGGATCAGGCTGGCCAGCCCGTCATCCGGCGTGGGCCGCGGTGGAAGGACGAAGGAGGTGGTATCTGCTGCTGCCGGTGGCGCCTGCGCGAGCAGCATGAGTGCGGCGGCAGCCAGCAGCCAGCGCATAGGGTCTATGTCAGGAGATCCTCCGACCGAGGTGGATCGAATTGCCGTGACGGCGTCTTAAAAATGCCGCGAGCCGGACGAGGGCTCGCCGCTTCCCTGTCCGGCTCGGGTGGAGTGACGGAGTCAGGATGAGCCGGCGAAATGAGCAAAAGCTGAGGACCGAATGAGGCATTCATGACGGAGTGCACGGCAACCACGCTCGAAGAATGATAGGCGTTGGACGAAAGCGAACAGGCGCCTGCCGCGTGGTTAGCGGTCGGGAATGCCCAGGAGCGCCTGGGCATTGTGGTCCAGGATGGCGCTCTTGTCGTCCTGTGAGAGGTCCGATTCCTGGATGTAGCTGGTGGCTCGATCGAAGCGCTCCCCGGCCACATGCGGAAAGTCGGTTCCAAATACCAGCTGGCTGGCGCCAACCGACTCAACTGCGCAGCGCAGCGCGGCTGTGTGGTTGTTGGCCGTATCGAACCACATGCGCTTGAGGTGCTCGCTCGGCCGTTGGCCAGGCTCCAGGTTGAGCGATCCGTCCAGCCGCTTGAACAGGAACGGCAGTGTGCCGCCCAGGTGCGGCACGATCAGCCGCATGTGAGGGTAGCGGGCGGTCAAGCCTGAGCGTACGAGTCGCAGCGCAGCGATGGAATCCTCGAAGGGCGCGCCCAAGGTAAACGACAGCCCGTAATCCTCGACCAGCGGTCCGCAGCCGAGACCGAGGGGATGAAGAAATACTACGGCGGCGCGGCGGTCCAGCTCGGCGAACAGGGGCTCGAAGCAGGCATCGTCCAGCGGCTGCCCGGCGATGGTGCAGCCGACGTTCACGCCGACCATGCCCAGCGTGTCCAAGGCGCGGCTCAGCTCTTGCAGGGCAGCGTCGAGGTGCGGCATGGGCAGCGCGGCAAAGGCGGCAAACCGCCCGCCGTAGCCCCCGCAGATGTCGGCGTAGCTGTCGTTCGCGCGCCGCGCCGCCTCTGCCGCATGCTCCGCGTTGGCGAAATAGGGCTGCTGCGCGCCCACGCACAACACCTGCAGGTGGATGCCGGACCGGTCGAGCAGCTCGACGCGTTGCTCGAGGGACACGCCTGCCCCGGGCGCGCGTCCGGCCTGGTGGGTGGCTGCGCCGAAATCGCTGAGGCAGCGGATGTATTCATCCGGGTAGTAATGGGCGTGCACGTCGATTCTCATAGTTGAACCCGCTGATGATACCGGCGGGGGGCACGCCGTGATACCATGCCGTCGCTTTGGCAACGACCAGTGACGCATTCGTCTACACGGGCCCCGATACGCTGGCGGGACGTTATCTGAGGTCGTTCTGGCAGCCGATCTACCGATCGCAGGACCTGGAGCGCGGCCGCGTGGTAGCGGTTCGCATCATGAGCGAAGACTTCACGCTGTATCGAGGCGAAGGTGGCGCGGCCCATCTCATTGCGTCTCGCTGCGCCCACCGCGGCACGCGGCTTTCGACAGGCTGGGTCGAAGGCGACTGCCTGCGCTGTCTCTACCACGGTTGGAAGTACGACGCCTCGGGGCAGTGCGTCGAGCAGCCGGGCGAAGACGGCGGCTTCGCCGCCAAGGTGCGGCTCGCTTCCTATCCGACCGAAGAGTACCTGGGACTGATCTTTGCCTGCCTGGGTGAGGGCGGCGCGCCGCCGCTTCGGCGCTACCCCGATTTCGAGCGCCCCTTCGTGTTCGAAGTGGGGACGCCCGAGATCTGGCCGTGTAACTACTTCAATCGCATGGAGAACGATCCCGCGCACGTGCCGTTCGTGCACCGAGAATCGCTCTCACGCGTGGGCAAGGGCGACCAGATGGCCCCCAGGACGGTGACCGCGGAAGAGACGGAGTACGGCGTACGGGCAACGATGCGCAGCGCTGGCCAGCCCGCGCGCTACGTCCACTACATCATGCCCAACATGACCCAAACGCGCTCCCAGACGCGGGTCGAAGGCTCGGTCGCAGACGCACAGCGATTGTGGGCCGACCGCCTGTTCTGGCATGTGCCAATCGACGATCACAGCAATGCCACCTTCATCGTGGACCTGACTCACCTCTCCGGCATGGAAGCGGATGCGTACAGAAAGAGGCGACGATCGGTCGAGCCGGCGCGGGTCGAGACGCTGAATGCCTTCGGCGCTGCCGTGCTCGCGGGCCGCAGGGCGCTCCGCGAGATGCCGGCCGACATGAGCACCTACAAGCAGTTCTGGATCGAGGATTACACCTCGCTCGTCGGCCAGGGCAGCATCCCCGACCGCGAGCACGAGCGCCTGGGCCGTATCGATGCGCACATCATCCTGCTGCGCTCGGTGTGGCTGCGTGAGCTGAAGGCCCTGGCCGCGGGCGAGCCCCTCAAGGAGTGGAGGATCGTGCCGGGCATGGCCGACATGAACGCGTGATGGGGCACATCCATGTCAGCCGCCATTGAGGCCGACGAGACATACATCGCTGAAACAACGGCGCCAGGCTCCCCACCATGAAATCAGCGCGCTGAGCACAAGGCGGGCAACAAAACCCCCAATCCCTCGCGCCGTGAAAACAAGCAAGTTGTGTTCAGCATAGTCGAGCGCGGAGGAAAGGTCCGCACTCAGCACCGCTTGCGTATCTCACGAGCTAGGGCTAGGTTCTACGTCTAGGCGTAGGCGAGAACTGGCTCGACTTCGATGCGCGGAAATTGAGTGAACGTATGATCCCGCGTCGTGCTCACCGGAACCCGCGGTTGCACTTCAGAGGGCGCCTCGTCGGTGTACATCTTGATTCCGTGCTTTTGGAAGAACCTCTCACGCTCCCCGTTTTTTTCCAGGGTGTTGAGGTGCAAGAGAACCAACTCGCGCAACTCCTGTTCGACACGTGGCAAGCTCCGACCGTCGGTCGTCGTCCCCAGCTCAACGCACTCACCTGTCCAGTAGCTGTCCTCTTTCTGAAACTGAAGGGTCAGAACGACAAAAGCCTTGGCGGGCATGAATTTCTTCCTCCCAGGCACACTAAGAACAGGACTCGGCCTCATGGCGTTCATTCGCCGTTCGCCGACATTCGACTCCCGGTGCAGCTTTTAGTGACCGAATTTGACATTCGGTCCGATGCGTAGTATAGGGCGTCGATCGAGACGGCGCAATGGGTTCCGTCCGCTACTCCTGGGGTTTCTTCCGCTTAACTCGATTCTCTAGCATCGCTAGCAACCCCGCCCGCCCCACGCGGCTCTGCTTGGGGCCGATGATTCCGTTAAGGGTCCTATCTTTCAACGGACGGTTCTTTGTGGGGATGATCACCACGATGCGCTCCCCATGTAGTTCTTTGACCAGTGCTAGGCCGTGGGTCCGACGGCCATCAGCCACCCAGCCGTTCTCCTTGTAGAGCCTTATTAGCTCATTGCCCGAGAGTTGAGGCAGCTTGGAAGCCATCGTGGCCTACGATCCGCACGTCGGATTAGCGGGAAGGGAATAGGGCTGTCGAAGCATCCCCCTCCCGCTTAGCCCGGTATCCTCCGCAGAGAATAGGTCTGCTGACTGATCCGCACGTGGGCACCTTGCGGCGGGCGGCTGGTGGGCCTCGAACGCTCTGCGGCCAGCCGCCGCACGCTTTCCCCTAACCGCCATCTGGCGATCCGTTAGGCAATTGCTAAGACCCTTTCGCCATGAGTTTGTCGAAGGCATCGAACCACTTTGCCTTGACCTCGTCCGGCCAGGTGGGGTCAAAGCTCGGAAACTTCGAAAGGAGCATCTGCGCCCACGTCAGTGTGCCCGTTGCGTCCTGATCTGCGTCTCGGGACGAGGTGGCATCGTTGGCTGAAGTCCCATTCGGTCCAGCGGCGTTCTCTTTGCTGTTGCGTCGTGGTCCGCGCTTCTGGCTAGTCAGACGCGGCTTCCGCTTCGTAGAGGCGATGTAGCGGGACACTTCCAACCCTGCATCAGTGGCGGCCCCGATGAAGAAGGTGCTGCACTTTCGCACCGTATCGCCTGAAACGCCAGCGAGGCGGAACCGCTCCTCGAACTGATTGAAGCTCGCCTGCCGAATATCGAAGTCTGGGGAGCCATACAGAAACGTGTAGGCTCGCTGGAGGACATCCTGCAAAATCTGCTGCTGCGCCGCTCCTTCTGACATCACGAGCTGCACAAGTGTCTGCGTCGGCACGCCCGTATCGCTAATCAGGTTGAGGAAGTAAAGACCCTTGATAAGGGCGGACTGCGTGGCACCGGAGAACGAAGGCATCACACTTCTGTCGATGCGGCTGGGTACTCCCTGCCGAAGGCTGTCAACAAAGGTGCGGAACGTCCGGTAGGGAAGGTACGGCGGAGGGGTCGGCTTCGGGTCAGCCACTAGAACATGCCCTCTCTGATGCCAAAACGGGATACCATGCTGGAATAGTAGCATAATGCCGGATTGTGTGGGACTATTTTTGAGACTCGCCACGGACATGGAAATATGGCGCCATGACAGGCCAGGTAGTTGTCGGTCGAGCCTTCGGCGATCAGCCTTTAGTACGGCCTGTATGGGCTGGCGAAGTTGATATCCAGCGAGGACCAGTTTCAACGGCGAACGGAAAGGCAAGAAGCCCTGCGACCAGTCCTGTTCACTTGATGAAGTGTTCCGGTACGACCCCGCAATCACGACCGAGGGACGACCTATCGACGGGGCTCGGCTAAGGCCTTACCGTCAGCCTGCCAGACTGCCCCATTTGTAGGTTGTGTCAACTATCGCATCCATGTCAGCTCGTCCGAGCCGGGCGCCGGTCAGCTCGGAGGACCCGAGAGCCCAATTCTCTAGCTGCCTCTGCGCGGTCCTGAACACCGAGGGCGCACACGGGGGTCCCGAATGCTTGCCCCTGCCAGCGGGGGGCATTCGATGTCCGTGCGACAGTTAATGGACATGATTGTCATCTATCACGCTGACTGCTTGGACGGATTCACCGCTGCCTGGGCGGCATGGCTGAAATATCCCGACGCTAGGTTTGTCGGTGCGCACCATGGAGAGGCGCCGCCTGACGTTAGCGGCGAGCGGGCGGTGATTGCCGATTTCAGCTACGATCTGCCAACCGTCCGCCAGCTGCGCGCCAATGCCGCGGAGTTTGCGCTCCTGGACCACCATCAATCGGCGCTGCCGCTGCAGCACGAGCCCGGTTGCACTATCGATCAATCCCGCTCCGGCGCGGCCATTGCATGGGATTACTTCCATCCCCAATCAAGGCTGCCCGCGCTGGTGGCGTATGTGCAGGACCGGGATTTGTGGCGGCACGAGCTTCCTCATACGGAGGAGGTGCACACGTATCTCGAGTCGCTGACCCTGAACTTCGAAGTGTGGAATTCGGTGGCGGAGGCGCTGGATCACCACCAGGACGAGGTGGTGGCGCAAGGGAGTGCCATCCTGCGCTATGCCCGAAAGGCCGTCGAACGCATGGTCAAGCGAGCCTACCCGGTCAACTTCCCTACGCCCAATGGCGACGTGACCGTCCCCGCGGTCAACACCGCGGAGCACGTGTCCGACGTGCTGAACGAGCTGGCCAAGGATCAACCCTTCGCGGTGGCGTATGCCTATAAGGATCGGATGTGGAAATGCTCTCTGCGCTCGGCCGCTGATGGTCAGGACGTCGCCGTCATTGCCGAGCAATTCGGCGGGGGCGGCCACAAGCACGCCGCCGGTTTCGCAGCGGCCCGTATCGACTGGGCAACGGCTCCGCCCGAAGGGCCGTCACCGGAAGCTCAGGCTGAAACCATCCCGTGACGGAGCATCACCCAGCCTGAGTTAGACCGCGCTCGCTCCCAGCGCCTCGAATAGCGTCAAGGTGCGGCGGGCGCGATCGACGATCGGGGCGTCGATGAGCTGGCCGCCAAGAGCAATGGCTCCGTCTCCTCGCGCCTGGGCCTCCTCGAATGCGGCGACCACACGGCGGGCGTAGTCGACCTCGCCTTCGTCGGGCCGGAAGACGTTGTTGACCACCTCGATCTGGCCGGGATGAATGAGGGACTTGCCGGTGAAGCCCAGCCGCCGCGCCTGCAGAGCATCCTTGCGCAGCCCTTCGGGATCGTGGATGTCCGGCCAGACCCCATCCACGGAGGCAATGTGCGAGGCCGTAGCGGCCATGACGATGGCCGAACGGGCGTACAGCAGCTCGCTGGCTTCGGCCACGCGCAGGGTCGGCAGGCCCAGATCCTTGCTGAAGTCTTCGGCGCCGAACATCAGTCCGGCCATGCGCGTTGACGCGGCCGCGATCTGCGGCGCGTTGATGAGCCCGCGCGCGCTTTCGATCGAGGCGACACAGCGCACGGCTCCCGGCTCGAGCCCGGCTTTCGTCTCGCGCTGATCGAGCTCCGCGTCGACCTGGCGGATCTGGTCCGCGCTTTCCACCTTCGGCAAGCAGAAGCCTTCGAGGCCCGGTCCAAGGACGGTCTCGACGTCCGCCCGCATGCGCTCGTGGCCAATGGCGTTGATGCGCACGAAGCGCAGCGGGTGCCGTCCGGCAGGCGGATTCTGGGCCAGGGCACGAAGCGAATCGGCTATGGTCTGGCGGGCCAGGTCCTTCTCGGCCGGCGGTACCCCGTCCTCGATGTCCAGGAACAGCACGTCCGCCTCGGAGGCGAGCGCCTTGTCGATCATTCGCTGGCGGTGCCCCGGCACGAACATCAGTGAGCGTAGGAAGTCCATGGAAATGGCGATCCTTTCTTGCGTTAGTACGACCGAGGCATGCCCAGCACGTTCTGGCCGATGAAGTTCAGCACCATGTTGTTGCTGATGGGGGCGGTCATCAACAGGCGGGTCTCGCGCAGCTTGCGTTCCACGTCGTAGTCCACCGCGAAGCCGTAGCCTCCGTGTGTATCCAGGCAGGCGTTGGCGGCCTCCCAGGAGGCCTGGCTGGCCAGCAGCTTGGCGCTGTTGGCTTCGAAGCCGCATTTCTGTCCCGTGTCGAACAGCCAGGCGGCTTTATGACGCATCAGGTCGGCCGCCTCGATGTGGGCGAAGGCCTGGGAGATCGGGAACTGGATGCCCTGGTTGGCCCCGATCGGCCGCCCGAAGACGACACGCTCCGAGGCGTATTTCGAGGCTCGTTCGACGAACCAGTGGCCGTCGCCGATGGCCTCTGAGGCTACGAGGATGCGCTCCGCGTTCCAGCCGTCGATGATGTAGCGGAAGCCAAGGCCCTCCTCGCCGATGAGGTTCTCAGCGGGTATTTCGAGATCCTGAATCACCAGTTCCGTGGTGTGGTGGTTGATCATCACTTCTACCGGGTTGATGACGATCTGGCCTTTGGCCACGGCCTCGGTGAGATCGACGAGGAAGACGCTGAGGCCGCGGCTCTTATCGCTCAGCTCATCGTAGGGCGTGGTCCGCGCCAGGAGCAGCAGCAGGTCGCTGTGCTGCGCCCTGGAGATGAAGATCTTGCGGCCGTTGATGACATAACGGTCGCCCTGGCGGACGGCGCGGGTCTCGAGCCGCGTCGTTTCCGAGCCGGAGTTTGGCTCGGTCACGCCGAAAGCCTGGAGCCGCAGCTCGCCGCGCGCAATCGCCGGCAGGTACTTCCGCTTCTGGGCGTCCAATCCATGCTTGAGAACGGTGCCCATGGTGTACATCTGCGCGTGGGCCGTGGCGGCGTTGCCGCCCGAGTGGTTGATCTCTTCGAGGATGATGGCCCCTTCGGTGATGCCCAGCCCGGCGCCCTCGTATTCCGTGGGGATGAGCGCCGCCAGCCAGCCGGCCTCGGTCAGCGCCTTCACGAACGCCTCGGGATAGGCCCGCTGGCGATCCAGCCCTCGCCAATAGGCGTCCGGAAAGCGGCTGCACAGCTCAGCAACGGCCTCGCGGATGTCTCGCTGCTCGGCTGTGAGGCTGAAATCCATAGACCCTGAACCTGAACCCTAAACCCTAGACCCTGAACCCTAAACCCTAGACCCTGAACCCTAACCCCTCGGCTCAGGGAACGTATCGCTATTGGGTGCGAAGGCTTTCTTCCAGACCATGACGCTGCGGGTGTACTCGAGCACCACCGTGCCGTCCTGCTTGATGCCGGTGGTCTTGAATTTGACAATGCCCCACTGTGGCTTGGACTTGGATTCGCGCTTGTCCAGCACCTCGCTCTGCGAGTAGATGGTCTCGCCCTCGAACAGCGGATTGGGGATCTTGATCTCGTCCCAGCCCAGGGCGAAGCCGTTCTCGCTGGTGTCGGCCACACCCAGGCCGGCGACGATGGCAATGGTCAAGGCGGAGTTCACCAGCGGCCTGCCAAACTCGGTCTTGCCGGCGTAGTGCTGATTGAAGTGGATCTGGTTGGTGTTATTGGTCAGCAGCGTGAACCAGCTGTTGTCGGCCTGGGTGATGGTGCGCCCGATGCGGCAGCGATACACGTCGCCAACCTCGAAGTCTTCGTAGAAGCGGCCGGTCCAGCCCTCCTTGATGGGCACTAGCGTGCGCTCCAAGTCAGCCGAGGTGCGTCGTTCGCCAGCCTGCGTCCTTGCACCCCACCGATCGGGCGGGGGGCAAGCCCCCGCCCTACATACGCCCCGAGCCCCCGGTCCCTGTCCCCCGACCCCCGGCCCGTTACTCCTTCGCTCACAGCTTCCATAGGCGCAGGAATTCCTTGGTCTCGCCAATCGTGTCGTCGGTCACCGGCACGGTCGGCAGGAGCAGGCGGGTGGCCCCGGCTTCGATCCACGGCTGGACCCGGTCCATGACCTCTTCGACGCTCGTGGCGGCGATGGTGGGGAGGTTCTCCAGCAGGGTATCGCTTACGGCCGCCTGGGCAGCTTTGAAGCCGCCCTGCTTGTAGGCTTCCTGGATCTTGCGGTTGTCCTCGGCGAAGCCCATGTCCACCACCATGTCCTTGTAGTGGTCCGCCAGGTTGTAGAAGGTCAGCACCTGCTTGAGCTTGTTCTTGGCGACGTCGCGGTCCTTGTTGATGCAGGCGCGAACCTTGATGACGAACTCGAGCTTGGAGGGGTCGCGGCCGGCCTGCTCGGCACCTTCCCTGACGTTCTTCACGATCTCCCGGACCTTTGCGGGGTTGGCCAGGTTCACGACGATGCCTTCGGACATGCGCCCGGCCAGGTGGGTCATCTTCTCGCCCAGCCCGGCGAACATGATCGTCACGTCGGGCTGCTTGGGGCGCCACGACAGCTTGAACTTACCGGTGGTGTACAGCTCGCCCTGGTAATCGACGGCCTCCCCTGAGGCCACCTGGCGCACGATCTCCGAATACTCGCGGATGGCCCGGAGCGGCCGGTCGAAGCGCTGGTTGTGCCAGCCGGCGATGTTCTTGTTGGCCACCCCCAGTCCCAGGATCAGCCGCCCATCGGACAGGTCGTTGAAGGTGGCCGCCTGGATGCCCATGGTCACCGGGCTGCGGCCGAAGACGTGGTAGATGGCCGTGCCTAGCTGAATGCGCTTGGTGCGGCTGGCCATGGCCGACAGCAGCACCATGGGGTCGGTGCTGTTCGACTCTCCCTTCCACACGGCCCCGAAGCCGCGGTCCTCGGCGATCTCCGCCAGCTCGACCGCGCCGGCCGCCGGGTAGAAGGCGCCGGAGTCGAACTCTACGTCAAACTGCATCCTGTTCTTGCTCCCTTCGATGCTGGAGGCCGGCCTGCCGGCCGGACCGACCCCAGCCTATGTTCGTGCTCTGCTCGAGGTTCAGCGCCATGATTGATGGTAAATGCCGGGCGCCGCCGGGACGGCTTCGTCGAGCCACATCAGCTTCGCGGGGTTGGTGCTGATCATCGTCCTGACCTCATCCGGCTTCATGCCGAAGCCGAGCAGCGCGCGAATGAAGATGCGCATGCCGTCGATCGAATCTACGTGCATGACCTGTCCGAAGTCGCTGCCGATGATACAGCGCTCCGGGCCAATCTCCCGCATGGTCCTGATGGTATCCATGGGATCGGCCACCGGCTGATACAGGCTGGGGATCATCGGCTGGCAGTAGGTGCCAACGTAAACGCCCAGGTCGGCCAGCTGCTTCATCTCGTCCAGCAGCAGCTTGTTCAGCTCCAGCAGGGGATGGTCGAGCACCGCGCGCGCGCCGACGTCCTTGGCCAGCCGGGCCAGCGGCAGAAGCTCGGGAAAATCGGTATGGCCGAAGCCGATGCCGACCTTGGCCTCGACAGCCATCTCCATGATGCGCTGGACTTCCGGCAGTACCCGGCCGGTGGATTCATCCACCAGCCGCACGCCCTCGTGATCGGGGCGGCCGGCCCCACGCCAGAAGCCGTACGAGGTGAACGTGGGGAACCAGATCATGCGCACGTTGGGGTACTGCAGGGCGATGCGTACGTACTCGGGATTGGCGCCGTGGCACAGCCCTGCCCCGCCGTAGACCTCCACGCCCCGCTCCAGGTCGCCCTTCTCGACCATGTAGTTGATGTGCTTCTGCACCAGGTAGGCGGCGTTGGCGCTCACGTTCCAGTGGTCTTTGAAGGCGATGGCCCGCATGCCGGACTTCGCGGCGTCGATGGCCACGTCGATCATGTCCTGAGCGCGATGGACGAAGTCGGGATAAGCGTGGATGTGGTTGTCGATGGCGCCAACCAGCAGCTCGTTCTCGATGCCCGGATGGATCTTCAGGATCTCCGGGTTGTCCTTGAGCATCTGGTAGAAGTAGTCCTTGGCGTTGAGCTCGCGAACGCGGGCCACGTTGAGAATGCGGCCCACCATGATCTGCTCGACCGCGTCCGGATCCTGCATGAAGTCGCACATGTTTGGGAAGCTCCTTTCAGTCGCTGAAGTTGCCGAGTGCCAAGTGGTGTGTGCCGAGCGCGCTCCTGGACAGCTAGGGAGATGCTCCTGCCGCTGCCAGCCCCGGTGCCATGTTGTTATTCCCCACTGGTGTACAGCCTGTGCGGATCCAGCTCCTCGCGAATCAGCCGGATCTGCTGCTCGGTGGGGGCGGCGGTTACCGGGCAGTCTGCCGGTACCTGCAGGTCGAAGCCGGTGCTGGCGCGCAGGTCTTCGTGGCTGATGCCGGGATGGATTGACAGGACCTTCATCCGGCGGGTAACGTCGTCGAAGCCCAGGACGGCCTTGTCGGTCAGGATGCGCGAAGGGCCACCACCGCGAAGGCCGGCCTCCTCGCGGGCGCGCCCGCCGGTCAGGAAGCCGGGGCTGGTGAGGTGGCTGCAGCGCTCGACCAGCTTCCGCGGTTCGTGACGTACCACGATGATTGTGCGATGGGCGCTGCAGGCCATGTCGTTGGCGCCGCCGCTGCCGTTGAAACGGCGCACGCTCCCGTTGGGGAGGACGATCTCGGTCGTATTGCTGTTGCCGTACATGTCCACCTCGAGGGCGCCCAGGAAACCGACGTCGACGATGCCGCGGTGCAGCATTGTGCCCATGACGTCGATAAAGCTGCCGAAGAACGCGGCCTGGTACCACAGCCGCGGGTCGGCATTGCCCACGCCTGGCTCAACCGGCCTGGCGTCGGCCGCCCCCAGCTCGTTCAATGCTTTTAACCGGGGCGCATGCGTCCGCTGTGCCAGCGCCGCTGCCAGCAGCGGGATGCCTAGCCCCACAACGGCCACCTCTCCGTCATGCAACTCGCGGGCCGCTGCCACGACCATCAGCTCGGACGTTGAGAAATCGGGCATAGCTAAGGCACGAGGCGCAAGGCGCGAGGCGTAAGGCGCTGGTCGGGAGGCGCAAGGCGGTAGGCGCGGGGCGTTAGGCGCGAGGCGCTGGTGGTTAGTTGCCAAGTGGCTGTTGCGACGGGTGAGTTTTGAGTCGGGAGGCGCGATTGCATTCGTGGCCGCGACGTTGCCGAGTGGCTTGGTCTCTGGCTCGCGCACAGCGCCCATGGCCCAACGACTGACGCCTCGCGACCAGCGACTAACCCCTGGCGCCTAGCGCCTAGCGCCTGGCGCCTCGCGACTAACGCCTCCCGACCAGCGCCTTGCGCCTTGCGACCAGCGCCTAACGCCTGGCGCCTCGCGCCTTCCGCCTCGCGCCTAATATCCATGATCTTCGTCCGCTTCCAGCTCTCGCAGCTTGCGACTTCCTCCAATGCGCTCCAGGTAATCGGCGTGATCCTGGGGATCGAAGACGTACTCCCGCAGGTAGGCCTGGAAGTCCTCAGGCTGGCGGCTGCTTCGAACGTACAGGCGGAGGTGGTCGGCATCGTAGTCGTGGCAGCGATACAGCGAGGTCGGGTGCGCGCCGAAGCTGAGCGGCACCACCGCGCTGACGCGAAAGCTCGGAACGATGGTCAGCTCCGGCTGCTCGCGAATAACCTCGGTCGGCACGACCTTTTCGGTGATGACGATAACGTGCTTGGCCGCGCGCGCAGCCTCTTTGCTGTCCCACAGCGGGCCGAGCACTCGGGCATTGCCCTCCTCGTCGGCCATCTGCGCCTGCAGGACCATGAAGTCGGGCTGCAGCGCCCGCAGCAGAACCAGCTTTTCCCCCGTGAAGGGATCGTCCATCTGGCGTACGTTCTCGGGAGCTGTCTCGCGCAGGCGCTCCAGGATCTGGGAGGCGAGCAGGGACTTGATTGGCATGAATGGGATCCCCAGGGCGCCGGCCAGATACCTGAAGCAGACTGCCAGGCTGCTGTAGGATTCGGCCACGATGCGCTTCTGCTCGTAGGCCCGGTTGATGTGCTCGGCCAGGCCAAAGCGATCGAGTGATCCGCCGCCATAGATGAGGTGGCTCACGCAGCCGGCGCCGACCAGCAGATCGGAGTCCATCCCCACAATGGCCTGGGAGATGGTGAGGTTTCGCCGCTGCTGGCGGACGAGCTCACGGGAAAAGGCCATCGCGTTACGGGCCACGGCGAAGCCGCTCAGCGCTAGGTGGTCGCCATCTCCGACCAGCGCCGCGGCCTCGGCGAGAGGCATGATCTTGCTGTTCATGCGCGGCGCCGGGGGCCGAGCGCGGAGTGCCAGCGCCTCGGCGGACTAACAATCGCGATGGCGCACAAGGCGTCCTATTTTACGCGACCGAGCCGGCGTTTGCCCTACATCTCGACAGGCATCGAGGCCTGGTGGGCGCCGGCGACGATGCTGGTGCGGAGGAACAGGGCCGGGAGCAGCGCCACCAGCGCCATGACCGCCAGCACCAGGAACGTGTCGTCGAACGACAGCACTGCCGCCCGCTGCAGCACCTGGCCGTTGAGCATCGCCAGCAGCAGCTGCTTGGCCTGGTCCGGGGTCCAGCCATTCTGAGCGGCGACGCCGCCGGCCGCGGCCAGCATGCGCTGGACCATTGGACTGCCGGACGTCACCCTTTCGGCCAGGATGGCCTGGTGGAAGGTCTGGCGGTTGGTCAGGATAGTGGCCACAATCGCTACGCCGAAGCTGGCAAACAGCTGTCGGACGGCGTTGGACAGCGACGATCCCCGGTTGATCTTGTCGAACGGTACGCGGTTCATCACCGCGGTGTTCAGCGGCATGAAGATGAGGCCCATGCACACGCCTCGCCCCATCAGCACCAGCACGGTGACGATATCGGGCGTCGTCACGTCCAGGCTGGCGAAGATGTAGGTCATGCCCGCCAGCAGCGGCAGCCCCACGAACATCAACGGCCGGATGCCGAGACGGTCGAACAGCTTGCCCCCGATAGGCATGAATACCGCCGCCGTAATGCCCTGCGGAAGCAGCAGCAGGCCGGTTTCGTACGCGCCTAACCCGCGCAGGTTCTGCATGAACAGGGGCAGCAGGAACACCGTTCCGAACATGGCCACGGTCACGACAAAGGTCACCACCATGCCCATGGTGAACTGGAAATCGGCAAACAGTCGCAGGTCGAGCAGTGGATCGGGCACCCGCAGCTCAACCACGATCCAGGCCGCGAAGGCCACAACGGAGACGGCCAGCAGCACCAGGACGTAGGGCGCCGTCCAACCGTCCGTTGGACCGTTGCTCAAGGCGATGAGCGATGCGCCGAAGGCTACGCAGGCGGTGATGAAGCCGGCCATGTCGAACGTCAGATCCGAGCGGGTGGGCAGCTCTCGCAGCAGCGCCGCCGCCATGCCGATACCCAGGACGCCTACCGGCAGATTGATCAGGAAGATCGTGCGCCAGTCGACGAACTCGACTAGGTAGCCGCCCAGGCTCGGCCCAATGGCGGGCGCGAAGAGAACCGGCACGCCCAGCAGGCCCATGGTCATGCCTCGCTCTTCAGGTGGTACGACCCGATAAATCATGGCCATGCCCAGGGGCATGAGCATGCCGCCGCCCAGACCCTGCAAGACGCGGAAGAAAACCAGCGCCTGGATGTTCCAGGAGAAGGCGCACAGGGCCGAGCCAAGCGTGAAGGCGGCCAGGCTCAGGATCCACACTCGCTTGCCTCCGTAGGTATCCATCAGATAGCCGGTGGCAGGGATGATGATCGCCAGCGCCAGCGCGTAGCCGGTGACCACGAGCTGGGCCTGGTGGATGTCCGCGTTGAACACGGCGATCACGTGCGGCAGGGCCACGTTGACGACTGTTTGGTCCAGCACGCTCATGAACAGCCCGAAGATGACCACGATCAGCACGATCCACTTGTACGCCAGGCCATGCGCTCTGGCCTGGAGCCCCGCGCCGAGGGCGACGGCGGAGGCCATCAGCCTACCTTGATCTTCACTTCGACGGAGGTGCCGGGGAACAGCGTTGCCCCGGCGTAGTCCACGCCAATCTTCACCGGCACCCGCTGGGTCAGCTTGGTGAAGTTGCCGCTGGCGTTGTTCTGCGGCAGCAGCGAGAAGGTCGCCGCGCTGGCCGGCGTGATGGCCACCACTTCACCCTTGAAGTCCTTGCCAAGCATGTCCACGTGGACGCTGGCGGCCTGCCCGATGTTGACGCGGTTGATCTGGCCTTCGTCGATATTGGCCGTGACCCACAGCTTGCCCAGGTCCACGACCGTCAGCACCGGCTGGCCGGGAGCGACCATCTCGCCGGGCGTGGCGGGCTTCGCCACCACGACGCCGTTCACTGGGGCCGTCAGCTGGCTCGAGAGCTGGGTGCCCTGCGTTGGCCCGCTGGAGGCGCTGAGGCCCAGCGTGCTGGGCGCGGGCACGTCGACCATGGCCAGGGCCTGGCCCTTGGTGACCACGTCCCCCACGTCCACGGCGATGCCGCTCAGCCGACCGCCGTTAACGGGGCTAACGGCCACCAGGTCGCCGTTGATGAGGGCGTTATCGGTCGAGACGTAGCGTTGGGAGTTGTAGGCATAGCGGAAGGTGAAGACGCCAAGCAGAATGACGGCGGCGCCGCCGATGCCGGCCAGGATCCGCATTCGACGAGTCATGAGTTGCCCTCCAGGGTGATGCCGTTCAACGGCTTCGAAATGTAGGCCACGTGCTGCCCTTCGCTCAGGCCCTTCAAGACCTCCACGTTCTGCTGATCGCCGTCGCCGACCTCGATCTCGGCCTGCTGCGTTTGCCCGTTCGGTCCGATGGTCATGACGATGTACTTGCCCTGGTAGCTCTGCACCGTGGATCGAGGCACGAGCAGCACGTCGGGCTTGTGCAGCGTGTAGATGTTCGCCCGGGCGGTCATGCCGGGGCGAATGGCGTCATCGGGGTGATCGAGCTTCACCGTAGCCACGTACGTCACCAGGTTCTGTGTCGCCGTGGCCGCCGGCGAGACGTCGATGACTTTGCCCGTATATGATTGCCCGGCTAGGGAATCGAAGGTGACGCTGGCATCCTCGCCGGTCTTGACTTTGGTGACCGCGGCCTCCGGCAGGCTGACCTTCAATACGACGTCGCCGATGCCGAGCACGAACGTGGGACTCGCCGGCGAGATGATCTCTCCGGCCGCATTGTTGATCTGCAGGACCTTGCCCGCCGCTGGGGCCTTGAGCTGAGCGAAGGCGAGGTTGCTCTGGGCGGCCTGATAGGCCGCCTCGGCCTGGGCCTGCTGCGCCTGGGCCTGCTGGACTCCGGCCTGCGCCGCCGCGAGATCGGCGTCCGTGTACGGGCGGGCTGCCAGGCGGGCCGCGGCCTCGGCTTGAGTGACCGCGTCGCGCTGCTGCTGGATCTGCTCGGCGCTGTAGGGTGCCTTGGCGAGCGCCAGCGCCTGCGCGGCCTGCGTGACGGCGTCCTGCGCCGACTGCACGTCCTGAGGGGTATTGCTTTGGAGCAGCGCCAGCTGCGCCTTGGCCTGATCGACCGCGGCCTGAGCCTGCTGCATGTCGGTCTGCGTCGGCGGGGCCGTGGCCAGCTGGAACTGCTTGTTCGCGGCGTCGAGGTTGCTCTGAGCGGCGCTCACCTGAGCCTGGGCGGCGCTGCAGACGTAGTCCGGATAGGCCTTGTTGCACTGGCCATCCCGCGACGTTTGCGCGCCGTACAGCGCGTTCTTCGCGGCGTCGACCTGCTTCTGCAGCACGGCTACCTGCTCCGGCCGTGGACCGTTCACCAGCGCCTGCAGCTTGGCCTGGGCCGCGTCGAGCTGCGCCTGCGCCTGTTGAATTTGCTCCTGCCGGGCTCCGTTCTGCACGAGTTGCTGCTTCTGTTGGGCGCTGTCGAGCTGCGCTTGGGCCTGGGCCACCTGCTCCGGGCGGCCACCATTCTGCATGTCTTGCAGCTTTTGGCGGGCCGCGTCCGCGGCGGCGTTGGCCTGGGCGATGGTTTCGGGCTTGGCGCTGGCCACGAGCTGCTGCTGCTTGGCCTGCGCGGCGGCCACGCCGGCGGCTGCCGCCTGGCGGGCCGCGTCCGCCTGGTCCACCGCGCTGCGGAGATCGGTCGTGTCGAGCTGGCCCAGCACCTGGCCTTCGCTCACCATGTCTCCGGGGTTGACCTCAACGCTGGCCAGCTTGCCCGCGATCTTGAAGCTCAGCTTCACCTGGTTGGCCGCCACGGTGGTCGCCGCGGCCCCAAGCGTCTGAACGAGGTCGCCCTTCTTGACTGTGGCGGCTTGGCCGCTGACCGCGGAAGGCGGTACCCCGCAGCCGGTTAGCAGCAGCACCGCGGCGACGGCCGAGAGTGCGGCGCCTGTTCGTTGGCTCCGGTTGACTGTCAGTCTCATCTGTTCACCTCCTGGTGATGCCATGGAAGAAGATCTGCGAGCTGGATTGGTACAGCTGCTGCTTGGTCGTTATGCCGCCGCCGGCGATCGCCGGCGCCAGAAAGACGAGGAGGAAGAGGGTGGTGGCCGCGACCTTCGGTCGAATGGCGGGGTCGAGCTCGCCCTGCGCCTGGCCCTCTTCGATGAGCTGGGCTACCAGGTCTTTGAGGCAGCCGCTGACGTCCTGGCGGTGCTTCTTGCCGAGGAAGTGCGGCAGCTCGTCTATGACCACCGTTATCCAGCGCTCGTTGGCGAAGCGATGGTCCACCAGGCAGCTGAGGACCGCTTCCAGCTTGGAAGTGGCCGTCGCTTGCGCGCTGAGCTTGGCCCGGCATTTGTCCAGCAGCAGCTGGCTGCCGCGCTGCATCAGCTCGGTCAAGATGTCCTCTTTGGAGGCAAAGTGCAGATAGACCGTGCCCTTGCCGATGCCAACCCGTTCCGCGATGCCGTCGATGCTTGCCTTCTCGAAGCCCTGCTCGGCGAAGACGTCGCGGGCGGCGTCGAGGATCTCCTGCTCGCGCTCGTGTTTGACGCGCTCTTTGAAAGACGACCTAGGGTCGTGTCCTGGCATAAGGTTCATTTGTTGACTGCTGGTCATTATCGGTCCTGCAGTCGGAAATGTCAAATGGCATGGCGGGCGTGCTGAACGTCAGCTCCTCACAAGGCGGGTCATGCCGAGCTGGCCATCGGCCTACGCTAACGCTGAGGTGCCACGCCTGCCGAGGGCACGGCGACGTGCCAAAAACAAAACCGGCCGGCTCATCGCCGGCCGGTGCTTCACGAGGGCGGGTCTAGGCGGGGACGGCCTCTGGCTCCGTTTCCTCCTGATACTCGGGAGCGGCAACTCCGTACTCGTCGGAGATCACCGTGCACGACTCCACCGGGATCTGCACGAAAACGCGCTCGCCGTGATGGAAGTTCACGTTCGGATGCTGCCGCGTGCGCAGCACGCTGCCGCCGACGCGGACGCGGCACTCGGCCATCTCGCCCAGGAACATGAACATGTCGATCTCGCCCGGCAGGACGTTGCCGCTGCTCGGCTCCTGCGTGTGAATGCCCAGGCTTTCCGGCCGGATGCTGATCGTGACCTTGTCGCCGGGCTTTACGCCCGAAGGGCAGGCAGCCCTGATCTGCCCGGCCGGGGTCTCCAGAGACCACATCGCGTCCAGCGGACCCTGGACCGTGGCTTCGAGCAGGTTGGTGCTGCCCAGGAAGTTGGCCACGAACTGCGTCGCGGGCTTCTGGTAGAGCTCGCGCGGCCGGCCTTCCTGGACGATCTTGCCGTCGCTCATGAGCGCGATGCGGTTGCTCATGCTCAGGGCCTCGATCTGGTCGTGGGTGACGTAGATGGTGGTGACGCCCAGGCGGCGCTGCAGGTCGCGCAGCTCGGCGCGCATGTACTCTCGCAGCTTGGCGTCCAGGTTCGAGAGCGGCTCATCGAGTAAGAGCAGCTTGGGCTCCCGCACCAGCGCACGGGCCAGCGCCAGACGCTGCTGCTGGCCACCGGAGAGCTGCGTGGCCAGGCGGCCACCGTAGCCTTCGAGCTGGACCAAGGTCAGCGCCTCCTCCACGCGGCGCTTGATCTCGTGGCCGGGGACACGCTGCTTGCTCACGCGCAGGGGGAAGGCCACGTTTTCGAACACCGTCATGTGCGGCCAGATGGCGTAGCTCTGGAACACCATGCCGATGTCTCGCTTGTGCGGAGGAACGAAGACGGTGGGATTGTGGCTCGACACCACCTTGCCATCGACCACAATCTGGCCGGAATCGGTGCGCTCCAGGCCCGCTACGCAGCGAAGGGTCGTCGTCTTGCCGCAGCCGCTCGGCCCCAGCAGCGTGTAGAACTCGCCCTCCTGGATGTGGAAGGACACGCCGTTGACGGCCTTCACCTGCTCTTTACGGTCGATGTAGCTCTTTTCCAGCTCGGTGACCAGTACAGCCGACCGTTCGCTACTCATGATTGTCTTCAATCCCTCCTGTATCGAGTGCTGGAATCTTGCCGCAAATAATGCGAAACGTCCAGTTTTCCCGGACCTAGGAACAAATAATGGTGTCCTACAGTTCGAAGACGACCTAAGTTACAGACTTTTTCTCTTCCGCCGGCTACGTTTGGCATATGGGGATCAAGGGCATGGAGCGCGAGCGAAAGCGGTTCAAGCGGCGCTACGGCATGCGGATGGACGGCGCGGCTATGCGCCGCATTCAGCTTGCCCTGCTGCAGCGGAGCCGGCAGCCCTGGACAGAGGGCAGCCCGCGACCCACCAAGCCGGCCTCCGCCGGCTGATCCCCTCTACCTGAACTGCGTAACCGTATCGACCAGCGCCGGCTGGCCCTTCTTGACCGCCTCAACGGCTCGACGCAGCGCCGGGCCGATATCCTGGGGCTTCTCCACCGGCCCCTCGGCGTGCCAGCCGAAGCCGCGCGCGATAGCGGCAAAGTTGGGCTCCGGGTCGTCGATGGCTTGGCCGATGCGGGCTCGCTCCACGGACGTGCCGCGATGGCGGGCCAGGCTGATCTGGTGCTCCCAGTCGTTGTAGTAGGCGCGGTTGTTGTACATCACCACCAGCATTGGGATGCGCTGGTTCGCGGCGATCCACAGCGCGCCCACGTCGAACATCAAATCCCCGTCCGGCTGGACGTCGACCACCAGCCTACCGCTGCCCTTGTGCGCGAGCGCCACACCTATGGAGATACCGATCTGCGTCGACGTTCCGAGCGACTTGCCAGGATGCCGGTACGGCTTGTCGAAATCCCACAGCTTGAGGGACCACTCTTCCAGCGTGTTGGCCGTGAGGACCCAGTCCTCAGCGCGGATCGCGTCCCAGATCTCGGTGGCCAAGCGCCCCGTGGTGATGGGCGAAGCATCCCAGTTTTCGCGCGCCTCTTCCCGCCAGCGGGCCCGCTGCTCGCGATGCTGCTTGCCGATTTCCTCGACGCGGGCTGCCGCGTGGGACCGAGCGGAAGGATTCGCCGCCATCCACTGGTCAACTCGGTCGGCCAGCGCGGGCAGGGCGGTGGAGGAGTCGGCGATGATTTGCAGATCCACTTCGACCAGCTGCTGGAACTCGTCGGACCACTTGCTGATGTTGACGTCGCGGTAGCCGATCTCGACGATCTTGCAGGAGCTGGGGATCATGAACTTGGTGCTGCGAGTGAGGCGGTCGAGCTCGACCAGCGGACCGTAGAGGTCCTTGACGTCGACGGCGACCACCAGGTCTGCCTCGCGTAGAAACGGCTTCTGGAACTCACTGATGTTCAGGGGGTGGTTGGTCGGGAAGTTGAGCCGGTAGTTCAGATCGAGCACCGGCGCGCCGGCGGCTTCGGCCAGGCGCACTAGGTCGTGGAACGCCGACGGCTTACGGCCGGCGTAGCCCGCCAGAATCACGGGCCGCTGGGCGGCGGTAAGCATGTCCGCAAGCTGGTCGAGAGCATGTGGGTCGGCGTGGGCCAGCGTGCCGGGCGTGACCCGCTCCGGATGGCGCAGCTCAGGCGTGACCTCCAGTGGGTCCTCCTGGAAGCCGGCATCGTACACCAGGTAGACCGGCCCCTGGGGCTCCTGCGTCGCCACCCTGTAGGCCCGAGCAAAGGAGTCGACGACCTCCTGCGCGGTTGCCGGCTGGCGGTCCCACTTGAGGTAGTCGCGCAGCGGCTGAGACTGCAGCACGGTGGTGTGGATCCAATCGATGAAGGGGCGCCGCCGCTGGGGATCCATGGGCCCGGTTGCGCCCAGCAGGATCACCGGCACGCGGTCGAGATAGGCGTAGTACACGGCCATGGCGCAATGCAGCATGCCGACCGTGTCGTGGACGATGGCGACCATCGGCTTGCCCGTGGCTTTGGCATAGCCATGGGCAATGAAGACCGCGATCTCCTCGTGCTGGCACAGGATCATCGGTGGGTCGTTCTGTCCGTAGTTGACCAGCGAATCGTGCAGCCCGCGGAACGTCGAACCGGGATTGAGGCTGATGTACGGAATGTCGTACTGCTTGATGAGGTCGACGATGAGGTCGGAGCCGTAGCGGGTCATCAACACGTCCTTGTCAGCGGGAATGGGGAAGCAAGGCTCATCATACGTTACGAGGCTGAAGAACCGAGCGTCCGCGGAAGCCCGGGCCAGACTCTAGGCCGGTGGCCGGGATACAATGCGCCCATGCCCGAGAGCCTGCCACTGTTTCCGTTGAGCGAGGTGCTGTTCCCGGGCATGATGCTGCCGCTGCACATCTTCGAGCCTCGCTACCGGCTGATGATTGGGCGCTGTGTGAACGAGAAGATTCCTTTTGGCGTGGTGCTCATCAGCCGCGGCCAAGAGGTTGGTCCGGGCGCCGAATTCTTTCCCGTTGGCACTACGGCGCGCATCACCCGCGTGCAGCGAGCCGAGGATGGGCGCCTGTACATCGCCACGGTGGGCGAACAGCGCTTTCGCGTGCTCGAGACGTTTGGCGACGAGCCCTACCTTCAGGGGAACGTCGAGCTCATTCCGGAGCAGCCGGGCGACGGCGCGACCATGGACAGCCTGGCCGATCGGGCGCTGGATCTGCTCGCCACCTACCTCGAGCGCCTTACCGGATCGGGGCAGCTGCGGGAGAACCTCGAGGAAAAGGATTTGTCTCCACAGCGGCTGTCATACACGATAGGCTCCCTGCTGCAGGTTGACCGGCAGATCAAGCAGTCGATACTCGAGGTGCCGACGACGACGTCTCGCCTCGAACGGGAGATCGAAGTGCTGGGCTCCGAATTGCGGCAGCTCTCGCTCCTGGCTCAGTCTCACCGGCAGGAAGCCACGCCTCCCTCGTTCTGGTCGTTGAACTAGATCGCCTCTTCAGCCGTCAATAGAAGAGACGGGATGACCGACCAGCAACTTCAAGATGAGCTCACGCAGGTCCGTATGCTCAGCGCGCTGACCTACCCGGCCCTGCGGCGTCTGACGCGCGAAGGCCGGCTGGTGAAGGCTCGCGAAGACCAGGTGATCATCGGGCCCGGAGTGGGCAGCACAGGTTTCTTCGTGGTCATCGAAGGCAGCGTGGCCGTGCACCTGCCGCACGGGCCGATCCTGGCCTACCTCGGCCCTCGCCAGGTCTTCGGCGAGATTGCGCTGCTGGAAGGACGGGAGCGGACGGCTTTCTGCCGCGCGTACACGGAGTGTTTGCTGTTCGAGATTCCGTTTGGCGCATTCCATTCGGACCTCGTGGCGAACGACGTCATTCGCACCGGTATGGAGCAAACCTCCCGACGCCGCTACTCCGAGCAGGAAGCCATACGGCACGGCGCTCCGCCGCCGGACCTGACGCCGCCCGCACGCGAGGAGCTGCTCGACGACGAGCCGGAAGAGCTGCTGGACGACGAGGAGCCGCCGGCTGAAGCGGGTCCGGCGCGCGCCCCGGAACCTCCTCGTCCGCCCGCCATCTACGCCACCGCCTGACCGCTTCGGTCCAAGGACGCGCGCCTAACCGGGCGTCCTTGACGGCACAGCCGGTCATCATGCGAGAATCAATCTCCCGAGAAATGTCTCAGGCCGGGCGGCGTGTGCCCGGTACATCGTTGCAGAGGGAATTCGACAGAATGTGGAACTCGTTCAAGACTGACGACCAGATGGGCATGGTGGCGCAAATCACCACCTATGCCGGAGGCAACGGCGACAAGATTCACACCTACACGGCCCTGCCCCAGGGGAACGGACCCTTTCCCGGCGTCGTCCTGGTCCATCATATGCCCGGCTGGGACGAGCTGTATCAGGAGTTTGCCCGGCGCCTAGCCAATCACGGCTACAACGTGATTTGCCCGGATCTCTACTGCCGCTTCGGCCACGGCACGCCGGACGACGTGACCGCCAAGGTTCGCGGCGAGGGCGGCGTCGCCGACGACAGCGTCGTGGCCGATTCGGAGGCGGCGATGAAGTGGCTCAAGGCGCTGCCGAACAGCAATGGCAAGGTGGGCATCGTGGGGACCTGCTCGGGTGGCCGCCATTCCGTCCTGGTGGCTTCCCGCGTGCCGGGCTTCGACGCGGTGATCGATTTGTGGGGCGGCCGCGTCGTCCAGTCGGCCGATCAGCTCACGCCGCAGCAGCCCGTAGCCCCGATCGACTACACCAAGGACCTCAATTGCCCGATCCTGGGGCTGTTTGGCAACGACGATCAGTCACCGTCGCCCGAGCAGGTCAATCAGCACGAGGCCGAGCTGAAGAAACACGGCAAGAACTACGAGTTCCACCGCTATGACGGCGCCGGCCACGCGTTCTTCTACCACGACCGGCCGGCCTACCGCCAGCAGCAGGCGATGGACGGCTGGAACAAGGTCTTCGCCTTCTTCGAGAAGTACCTGCACTAGCTGCCGGAGGTTACCAGTTCAATGTGCACCATGATTGCCATGCACGCGGCCATCAAAGGCGCGGGCAAGGGCTCGGAAGGTTGGTTCCCCCTAACTCAGGCGAACGTTGGTTTCGACCACGCCACTCATTCGCAGGCCGAGCATGCGCTGCTGCTCGACTTCGTGAACGGCGACCTCGGGCCCGGTGCGCGGGTCGCCGTGGAGATGGATATTGCCTCGGGCAGGGCGCTCATCGCTCAGCTTCAGGCGGCCATCGAGGCTGCAGAAGCAAGTGGAGTGGCGGAATAGGCGGCGAGTAGCGTTCAGGCTTTCCAGGAGATCCCGCCCGGATCTCCGTGGTTCAGCAGTCGAGTGAGGCCGCTGCCGTCGGCGCGCATGAGATAGGTCGAGCTGAGGTTGGAGAACACGATCTCCTGTCCGTCGGGGCTCCAGCTCATCGACTGCTCGTCGCTGCCGATGCTGGCGAGCTTCTTCAGGCCCTTGCCGTCGATGCCAATGACCCAGGGGTCCCACGGGAGCCCGTGCGCCTCCGCCTCGCCCGGCACCAGCGGATTCAACGCCTGAGCCAGCGTGCGGCCAACAGATCCGACCGTACTGCTCGTCCGCCCGGAGCCGGAAAACAGGATCGCTTGGCCGTCGGGTGAGATCGCCGGTGACAGAATGGCCTGGAAGTCCTTGTCGCTGAGCAGGGTTCGGGGCGTGTCCCCCGGCGCGCTCGACACCTGCAGCTTGAATGACGAATTGGTGACGTTGTAGTTCACCCAGGCCATGCTGCCGGTCTTGCCGATGGCGGGCATGATAGCGTCGCGCTGCACGACCTCGCTCTTGCCGCTCCCAAGGTCGTAGCGCTCCACGGTGAGCGTGTCGCCGGTGTACTTGTCGTGGTCGTCGATGATGGGCACGTCGTGGGCGAAGTAGATGCTCTGCCCGTCGGGCGTCCAGGCCGGCGTTTCCGCGCGCTCGCCCTTCGTCTTCGACGGCACCAGCACGTTGTCGCCTGTGCCGTCAGCCTGCATGAGGTGCAGCTCCACACCTCCCCAGTTATTGCCGCTGGGGGCCACGTGATGCGCATAGGCGATGGTGCTGCCGTCGGGCGAGAAGATGGGATTGTTGGCAAAGTTGCCGTTGCTTTCGTGAGTGAGCTGCACTTCCGCTCCGCCGCTGGCCGCCGTGCTGAAGATGTTGTCCCCACGCACGAACAGGATCGTCCCACTGCCGGTGGCCGGCGGCCCGCCATTGTTGGTGGCCGCACCACCGGACCCAGCCGGTGTGCCACAGGCAGCCAGGAGGGTTGCTGCGGCGGTGAGCAGTAAGAGAGTCCGCACGCCTAGATCCTACGTTGCCGCGGCGAGCTTTGATTCACGGCCGGGACTGCGGACCCGCGCTCTTAGGGAAGCCCAACCCTCCGCCCGTTCAGGTCCTGCCTGCTAGAACCCCAGCGTCGCTCCTTGTGCGAAGCGCAGGAAGGGATCGGCGAAGACTCCGACGAAGAATGTGGCCAGGGATGCCACGGCCAGCATGCTGTGAATGAAGGGCGAGCGGTAGAGCGGCACGCGCTCGGTCGTGTCGCTCATGTACATCACCACGACGACGCGAAGGTAGTAATAGGCGGAGATAGCGCTGTTGACGGCCATCGCCACGGCCAGCCAGGCCATGCCGCTGTGCACGGCGGCGAGGATCAGGTAGGCCTTGCCAAAGAACCCGGCGAGCGGTGGAACGCCGGTGAGGGACAGCATGAACAGCGTCATAGCGATGGCCGTCATCGGGGCTCGGCGTCCCAGAGCGCGGTAGTCGTCGAATGATTCGCCCGTCACCTGGCCCGCCTGGACGTAGGCCACGATGGCGAAGGCGCCCAACGTCATGAAGGTGTAGACGAACAGGTAGAACATCAGCGCGGGGATGCCAGCCACCTGGTCGCTTCCTGCTCCGGGTTGGGCCGCTGCCAGCCCTACCAGGATGTAGCCGGAGTGGGCGATGCTGGAGTATGCCAGCATGCGCTTGATGTTGTTCTGCTGAATGGCGACGACGTTGGCCAGGGTCATCGTCAGCACTGCCAGGATGGCGAACAGCAGGCTGTAGTCCGGTTGAGCGGGACCCATGGCGGAGATGAAGATGCGCAGCAGCGCGGCGAACGCCGCGGCCTTAGGGCCCACGGACATGAATGCGGTCGCGGGCGTTGGCGCCCCTTCGTATGCATCGGGCGTCCAGGCGTGGAATGGCACCAGGGCCACCTTGAAGCCGACCCCCACCGCCAGCAATGCGATGGTCATCAGCAGCAGAGGGTTGTCGAGGCTCGTGGCCTTGAGAACTCCGGCAATCTTCGCCAGGTTCGTCTGGCCGGTGATGCCGTACAGCCAGGACATGCCGTAGACCAGGATGGCCGAGGCAAAGGCGCCCAGCAGGAAGTACTTGAGAGAGGCTTCGTTCGAGCGCTTCTCACGTCGGGCCAGGCCGGCCAGGATGTAGACCGCGATGACCATTAGCTCGATCGAAACGAACAGCGAGATGAGATCGGTGGACGCGGCGGTGAACATCATCCCCAGCACGGCGAAGGACAGCAGCGAGTAGAACTCGCCGAAGGGCAGGGCCCGCTCCCGCAGATAGGCCGGCGCCATCAGCACGACCAGGATGGCTGTCGCCAGGAATAGCGTGTTGAAGAAGACCGTGAAGTTATCGGCGCCAACCATCCCGCCATAGGCCGACTGCGCTGGGCTGCCCCACTGGTACAGGTTGAAGGCGCCCGCGACGACGAATCCCAGCAGCGCCAGCCAGGTGAGCCCGGACTTGCGGTGCTCCGGCAGGACTGCGTCGAGCAGCAGCAGCAGCATCGCCAGGACGGTGACGACGACTTCGGGTAGGACGGCCATTATGCGTGCCGCGGGCCAGGGGCCAGGGGCCAGGGGCCGAAGGCCGGGAAGTGTTGCGTGCGATAGGTGGGCATCGTATGTCTCATCTGGCGGCTAGTCCTCCGGCTGCCGATGCTTGGGCAATGATGTGGCTCACGGCGGGGTGCAGGAAGTTCAACCAGGTGTCAGGATAGACGCCCACCCAGATGACCAGCGCCAGCAGCGGCAGCAGGTAGGCGACTTCGTGGGCCCGCAGGTCGACGAGCTCGGCTGCGTAATGCTCGGTGTTCAGCTTGACGAACATCACCCGGGCGTACATCCACAGCAGGTAGCCGGCGGCGAGGATGATAGCGGTCATCGAGATCCAACCGGCCAGGGAACTGACCCCGAAGGTCCCCAGGAGGACCAAGAACTCGCCGACGAACCCGGCCAGGCCGGGAAGCCCGACCGAGCCGAGCATGAAGACCATGAAGAAGGCGGCGTAAACCGGCATGTAGCGGGCAATGCCGCCGAGGTGAGCCAGCTCGCGATCGTGCACCCGCTCGTACACGATGCCGACGCACAGGAAGAGCGCGCCGGTGAGAAGCCCGTGGTTGAACATCTCCAGGATTGCCCCTTCGAGACCCTGGGGATTGAGGACGAAGATGCCCAGGATGACGAAGCCCATGTGGCTCACGCTGGAATAGGCCACCAGCTTCTTCCAATCCTTCTGCACCAGCGATACCAGCGCGCCGTAGACCACCGCGATGGTGGCCAGCGTCAACATGAGCGGGCCGAAGTAATGGGTGGCCTCCGGCAGCAGCGGGACGCTGAACCGCAGAAAGCCGTAGCCGCCCAGCTTCAGGAGGATGCCGGCCAGGATCACGCTGCCGGCCGTGGGAGCCTCGACGTGCGCATCGGGCAGCCAGGTGTGCAGCGGCCACAGCGGCACTTTCACGGCGAAGGCGGCGAAGAACGCCAAGAACACGGGTATCTGGAAGGCCAGCGGATAGTGCACGTTGCCGAGCTGAGTGACGTCCAGCGTGCGCACCCCGTTCGCCAGGCCGGCGTGCTCGAAATACAGCGCCAGGATGGCGACCAGCATCAGCAGCGAGCCGATGAAGGTGAACAGGAAGAACTTGATCGTCGCGTAGATCTTCCGCGGCCCGCCCCAGACGCCGATGATGACGTACATCGGCACCAGCACGATCTCCCAGAAGACGTAGAACAGGAAGAGGTCCAGGGCGACGAACACGCCCAGCATGCCGAGCTCCAGCAGCAGGAAGGCGATCATGTATTCCTTGACCCGCAGCTGCACCGCGCGCCAGGTGGAGAGGATGGCGATCCAGCTCAGCAGCGTCGTCAAGAACAGCAGCAGCACGCTCAGCCCGTCCACGCCGAGGTGGTATCTCAGCCCGAGCGATCCCAGCCAGGGAATGTTCTCCTCGAACTGGTAGCCGGAGGCCGACTGGTTGAAGGCCAGCAGCAGGTAGATGCTCAGCAGGCAGTCAGCCAGCATCACCACGAGCGTCGTCACTCGCAGGAGGCTCTTGTTCTCGGGCCGCATCGGCAGCAGCAGGGCAACGCCAACCAGCGGCAGGAAGACGATCAGGCTCAGCAGCATGGCCAAGCCTCCGAGGTGCCGCACAGGGCCCTAACCATGGAACGTTCCGGAAAGGAGAAGGCTGCCCAGGATCACCAGCAGGCCCAGGGACATGCCCAAGGCGTAGTTCCCCACGCTGCCGGTCTGGAGCCGCCGCAGACCCTGGCCCAGCCAGCGGATCAGGGCGCCGACGCCATTGACCATGCCGTCGATGACCCCCGAGTCGAAGCCCCATAGGAAGCGCGCAAAGGCCAGAGTCGGCTGCACGATCGCCGCATCGTAGATCTCATCGAGGTACCACTTGTGGTAGAGCAGGTCGTACAGGCGTGGAAAGCGCGCGCTTACGGCCTGCGGGCTCCAGGCGCGTCGCAGGTACATCATCATGGCGATGTAGATGCCGATCACGGCGATAAGCAGCGATGCGCCGATCAGTATCAGGGTTTCGACGAAGGCTGTTTCCGGGTGCTCGGCCCCGAGCACCGGCGCGAATACAGGGTCCAGGAAGTTGCGGAACAAACCGTGCTCCGGCGGCGCACCGACGGCAAAACCGGCCACGAGCGACAGCAGGGCCAGCACGGCCAGCGGCCCCACCATCCACCACGGCGATTCGTGCGGATGCACGTGGTGCGTGTCGAACCGCGGCGTTCCTTCGAATACCAGGAAGTACTCGCGGAACATGTAGAAGGCCGTCATCATGGCCGTGACCAGGCCGATGGCATACAGGGCGTACTGTCCGTTCACGAAGGCCCCGGTCAGGATCTCGTCCTTGGACCAGAAGCCGGCAAACGGAAAGATGCCGGAAATGGCCAGACAGGCAATGAGGAACGTCCCCGCGGTCCAGGGCATGTAACGACGCAGCCCGCCCATGTTCTGGATGTTCTGGGGGTCATCGTGAACACCGGCGTGCTCGAAAGCGTGCTCGACGCTGTGGATGACGGAGCCGGCGCCAAGGAACAGCAGCCCTTTGAAGAAGGCGTGGGTGAACAGATGGAAGATGCCTGAGACCGGCACCACGACGCCGAGCGCCAGGAACATGTAGCCCAGCTGGCTCACGGTCGAGTAGGCCAGGATGCGCTTGATGTCATTTTGCACCAGCCCGATGCTGGCGGCGAAGATGGCGGTGATCCCGCCCACCCAGGCGACGACGCTCAACGTCACCGGCGTGTGGATGAACAGCGGGTACATGCGGGCAACCATGTAGACGCCGGCCGTGACCATCGTGGCGGCGTGGATCAGCGCGGACACCGGCGTGGGGCCCTCCATGGCGTCGGGAAGCCAGGTGTACAGCGGGATTTGGGCCGACTTGCCGCAGGCGCCGACGAACAGCAGCAGCGTGATCATGGTCAGGAAGCCCACTTCCACGGTGCTGGCCTTGTCGAAGACGGTAGTGAACGACAGGCTGCCGAACGTCAGCCAGATGAGGATGATGCCGATGGTGAAACCGAAGTCGCCCACGCGGTTGACGATGAAGGCCTTCATGGCGGCGTCGCTGGCCGACTTGCGGTTGTACCAGAAGCCGATGAGCAGGTACGAGCACAGGCCCACGCCCTCCCAGCCGAGGAACAGCTGCAGGAAGTTGTTGGCCAGGACCAGCATCAACATGGCGAAGGTGAACAGGGGCAGGTAGCAGAAGAACCGCCAGAAGCTGCCGTCGTTGGCCATGTAGCCGACCGAGTAGATGTGCACCAGTAGTGAGACCGAGGTGACGACGATGAGCATGACGGCTGCCAGCGGGTCGATGTAATAGCCCAGCTGGACGTTGAAGGCGCCGGACACGATCCACTGGTAGAAGGGCCCGTCCGCCAGTGGCCCCTCGTGATTTCCCGCCGCCATCACGCCGGCGAGCACGTACAGCGCCATCACGAATGAGATGGCGACCGCCAGGATGCCCACCGCGCCCGTGGCTTTGCCGAGCTTCTTGCCCAGGACCCCATTGATGATGGCGGCGGCCATAGGCGCCACCGGGATGATCCAGATGAGGCTCTGCATTACGAGGCGCCGAGTCTCGCCGCCTGGCCGTGGCGGGGTGAGAGTCGCGGCGTTACGCCGTCTGCTGCTTGCTGACTCAAGCTCATCCCTTCAGAAGATTGAATTCGTCGCCGTTCAGGCTGTCCTTGTAATGCCGTACCAGCGACACGATGATGGCCAGCCCAACGGCCGCTTCAGCAGCCGCCACCACGAGCACGAAGAACACGAAGATCTGCCCGTTGACGTTGCCGAAGTAGCGGCTGAAAGCCACCAGGTTCAGGTTTGTGGCATTGAGCATGAGCTCGATGCTCATGAAGATGATCAAGATGTTGCGGCGCAGAATGACGCCGGCCAACCCGGTCACGAACAGCACAGCGGCCAGCGCCAGGGCGTAGTTCAGAGGAACGCTCATCGGAATGCCGAGCGCCGGGTGCGGAGTGCTGAGGGGGCAGCGAAATGCTGGTTGCTCATGCGTGATGTCCTCCGGCAGGGACCAGCTCTTCTTCCGGCTCCAGGTGGCCGCCTTCTTTGGCGCGCACCTTGGTGTCGAACTCGAGCGCTTCCTCGATGCGCACCTGCTCCTCGCGGTCTTCGGCGCCGTGTCCGGCCAGCCCGATGGCGCCAATCAAGCCCACCGTCAGAACGAGTGAGGCCAGCTCGAAGGGCAGCAGGAAGTTCGAGTACAGCTCCTGGCCGAGGTTCTGCACGCTGCCCAGCTGGGCGGCTTGCAGGGTGGACAGCGCCGCTGCCGGCAACCCGCTGATGTTGATGGCCCCGACCGCCGCGCCGAGCAGCGCTACGAGCAGCACAGCGATAGGCGCCGCGAGGCCGAACTGGTTCTGGAACTGGCGCGTTCGCATGCCGCCGCGAATGTCCAGCAGCATCATGGTGAACAGGAACAGCACGATGATCGCGCCGGCGTAGACGATAACTTCGGTAGCGGCGATGAATTCGGCGTTCAGCAGCACGAATTCTCCCGCCAGGCACAGGATGGTAAGCGCCAGGAAGATGGCGCTGTGCACCGGGTTGCGGCGCAGGATGACGTTGAGACTCGAGACGACGGCCACCGCGGCCAGCACGATGAATACGGCGGTCGGAGCATTCATGCTCGGCCGCCCGCCACTGATGGGTCGCCAGCCGGCCCCTGCGCGGTGCTTCTCATACGCTCTTCGATCGCACCGGCACAGCTACGGGCGTCGGGCGCTCGACCGGACCCTCGGACAGGTCGAGAGGCTTGTTCTCGAGCAGCCGGCCGCTCTCGGTATCAGGATCGGGCAACCTGAACTCGACCGCGCCCTTGGTGGCCTGATACGTCGGTTCGAAACGGCGCCCGAGCTCCATGAGCTGCTGCAGGTCGAAGATCATGTTGCGGCGGCTGAAGCCAGCCATGTCCTGAATGTCGCTCATGACGACGGCCTCAACCGGACAGGCGGCGGCGCAATAGCCACAGAACAGGCAGTGCGACGCATCGAGGATGTAAGCCTCCAGGATACGCACGCGGCGGTCGCCCCCTTCGGGTTGCGCGTGGACTTCGAGGCAGTGGCCGGGACACACCACCTCGCACAGGCCGCAGGCCACGCAGCGGCACTCCCCAGTATCGGGGAAGCTGCGCAGCACGGGCATGCCCCGCTCACGCGCCTGCTCGGGCCTCCGCTCCTCGGGGAACTGGATGGTCGTCGGCGGACGGAAGAGGTTGTCGAAGGTGACTTTGAGCCCATCGATCATGGGCGCAACCGGTACTTTGGCCATAGCTCCCTCCCTTACACTCCCACGCCAAGGCTGGCGGCGATGGTTTTCCACGCCGCCACGATGAAGAAGTTGGCGATGCCAATGGGCAGGAAGACCTTCCAGTTCAGCGTCATGAGCTCGTCGTATCGTATGCGCGGCCAGGTGGCGCCGACCCAGATGATGGTGAATATCAGCGCGTAACACTTGGCGATGAACCACAGCCAGCCGGGAATGAAGCTCAGCGCTCCGAACGGTGGAAGCCAACCGCCAAAGAACAGGATCACCGCGACGCACACCCACAGCAGCATGGCGCTCCACTCGGCCGTCTGGTAGATGAAGAAGCGGGCGCCGGAGTATTCGACGTGATAGCCCGCGACGAGCTCGGATTCGGCTTCGGGCAGATCGAAGGGCGGCCGAGCTGACTCGGCCATGATACCGGCGAAGAAGATGATGAACGCCGGGAACTGCCGCACGATGTACCACGTGGCAAACGTGCCACTGGCCTGGCCCTCCACGATGTCGCCGAGATTCAGGCTGTGCGCCAGCATGACTACCCCGATCACGGACAGACCGAGCGTTACTTCATATGAGATCATCTGCGCCGAAGCGCGCAGGCTGCCCATCATGCCGTACTTGTTGTTGGATGCCCAACCGCCCATGACCACGCCATACACACCCATCGAGGTGAGCGCCAGCACGATCAGCAATCCGACGTTGGTATTCGAGATCACCGGGTGCAGGACCGTCTGACCGAAGCTCCAGTCGTTGCTGAAGGGGACCACCGCGAAGGCCACGAAGATGGGGATGATGAGCAGCGCGGGACCGATCTTGAACAGCAGGCGGTCCGAGTCTGCCGGGATGGTGTCCTCTTTGATCAGCATCTTGACGGCATCGGCCAGCGACTGCAGGAGGCCTTCAGGGCCCACGCGATTGGGCCCCATGCGGCTCTGCATGCGGCCGAGCTCTTTGCGGAAGAAGTAGACGTTGATGTAGGCGGCCAGGCTCACGCCAATCAGGACGATGACCACCTTAGCCAGGACTATGAACGGGTAGTACCACTCCATCAGGCGGTCACCGGCTCCTTATTGAAGCCGGGAAAGCCCAGCCTTTTTTCCTCACGCGGCTCGACTCGCACCGGCACTGCCCCGGTGGAGGCGCCAAAGAGCCGGTCAATGGCTTCGCCTTCGCTCACCACGAACGAGGGCTGCACATAGCCTGGAATCATCACCACGCCCTTGGGCATGGAGCGGTTCACGTCGGCCTGCATGAGGACGCCTCCACTGGCCGAGGTCACGCGCACCTCGCTGCCCTGCTCGATCGCGAGCGCCGCCGCGTCCACCGGGCTGATGGCCACCTTGCCGGTGGGGTACAGCCCCAGCAATCCGTCGGCGTAACGCGACGTCGAGCCCGATACCCAGCGCTGCGGGCCGGTGATCAGCGTGAGCGGGTAGTCGGCGTTGCCCGCGCCGCTGGGCGCGGAGCCGACGTCCTGGTAGCGGTACGCCACTCCCTCCTTGCCGGCCTGGCCGTCGGCGCTGAAGCCGGCATTGAAGCGCGAATCGCCCTGGGGGCCGATCGGCGTGGGTGGGACGCGCAAGGCCTGGGTGGTGCTGATGGCGGCAAGCAGCGGATTGCCTACCGGGTTGGCTGCGCCAAGCTTGAGGTGCGGTACAGGTGGGATGCTGCGGCCGGTTGCCGCTTCGAGCTCTCGCGACACGTCGACCGCGCTGCGGTAACTGAACGAAACGGGGTCCTTGCCCAGCTTCTCCGCGACCCGCCGTGCCAGCTCGGCCGTGATCTGCCAGTCGGGCCGTGATTGGCCGATGGGCGGGATGGCCCGGTTGAACCACTGCACGCGGCCCTCGAAGTTCGTGAAGGTGCCCTGCCGCTCGGCGTAGCTGTTCGCCGGGAAGACGACGTCCGCGCGCTTGGCGGTTTCGGACATGATGATGTCCTGGACGATCAGCAGCGGCAGTCTGGGCAGCCGGTCAAAGAGGGTCTCGCCCACCACGTACAGCGCCTGGATGCCGCCGGCTTCGTCCAGCATCTGGTCGAGGGTCAGACCCGAGTCGATGGCAGGCTGGTAGCCGGGCAGACGGTCGGCCAGCAGGCCCGCCTCCATCGTGCCCATCGAGTTGTTCTTCTCGGGCAAGAAGATGACGCCGTTCCCTTCACCCTCGACCTTGCCGCTGACGATGGCCAGGTTGGCCACGGCAGCCCCAATGCTGGCGGCACGGCCGCGCAGCCAGTGTCCGGTGCAGAGTGCGAAGACCGCGCTCTGAGCCTCGGCTAGGGCAGCCGCGGCCTGCTCGATCGCCTCTTCCGGCAGACCATGGCCGGTCAACGAGGCCGGCAGCTGGCCGGAGGTGGCGAGCGCCGCCGCACCAGCCGCTTGCTTGAGGGCTGCCACCCGCGCGGCGATGGCGCTCAGCGCTGCCGCTTCCTGAGCCGGCTTGACGCGCAGGTCGATGGTCTTCCATTTCGAGAGCTGCGTGCGGTACGGGTTGATCTGGATGATCGTCGCGCCGTTGTAGCGCGAGGCGTTTTGGAGGCGGATGCTGGCGATGTCGGCCGCCTGGCTGGCATCGCCTACGACCACGATTACCTCGGCCTTGCGCACGTTGGCGTTCAGGTCCGTTACCGGCTGGATGCCCGAGCGCTGAATGGCCTCGAGAGCGGGCCAGTCGCCGGCGCGCGCGGTCGAGTCCACATTGGGCGTACCGATGACCTCCCGGGCGAGCTTCTGCAGCGTGAAAGCGTCTTCGTTGCTGATGCGCCGCGAGCCCACTACGCCGATGGCCTTGGGGTTCTTTCGGGCAATCTCCGCCAGGCGGGTTGCCGCTACTTCGAAGGCTTCCTCCCAGGTGGCGGCTTCGAGGCCACCTTCAGGCGTCCGCCGTATGTAGGGCATGGTCAGCCGGTCGGCATGATGGATGAAGCCATAGCCGAAGCGGCCAAGCGCGCATAGGAAGCCGTCGTTGTGGCCATAGCCGGGATGGGCTCGTACCCGCCTGACCTCGCCCTTGAAGTGCTCGAGGTCCATTGTGCAGCCCACACTGCAGTAGTTGCAGGTGGTGTGGGTCTTCTGCATCTGCCAGGCGCGGTTCTTGAACTTGAAGACCTTGCTGGTCAGTGCGCCCACCGGGCAGACCTCGATGCACTCCCCGCAGGAGGTGCATTCGAGCGGCTGGCCAAAGGCCGTGTCGACCACGACTTCGAAACCTCGGTTAGCCATCTCGATGGCGCCTTCGCCGCGGATCTCGTCGCAGGCGCGGACGCACTTGCCGCAGGCGATGCAGCGCGTCAGGAAGGGCTCCACGACCGGGTGCCGGAAGTCGACGGGGACGGTGATCTTCTCGTCGCGGACCGGTACTTCGCCGATGCCCATCTCGAAGGTTCGCGACTGCAGCTCGCAGTCGCCCGACTTGTCGCAGTACGGGCAGTCCAAGGGGTGATGCACCAGCAGGTAGGCGACCATCTCACGCCGGGCCTTCATCGCGTCAGGCGTAGTGGTCAGCACCGACATGCCGTCGCGCACCGTCGTGCAGCAGGCTGCCACAAGGCGGCCGTTGGCCTCTACCATGCACAACCTGCAGGCGCCGAACGGCTTCATGCGTGGATCCCAGCAGTAGGTGGGGACAGCGATGTCGAGCTTGCGCGCCGCCTCGAGAATCGACGACGTCGAGGAGACTTCGACTTCCTGGCCGTCGACCGTCAGCTTGGCCATCAGCGCTCCTCCGAGTTCATAGCTGGCAGCACCTCAGTGCACCCTCACCGGCTGCATGAGCAGGTAGCCGGTTTGGCCCACCTCCTCAGGCGGCTTCATACGGCAGACGCCGGCCGGGCAGCGCTTATCCAGGATGTGGGCCTCGATCTCCTCGCGCCAGTGCTGCAGCGCCATGAAGACCGGGTACGGGGCGGCCTGGCCATGACCGCAGATCGACAGCTTGGCCACCTGGTCGCCCATATCCTCCAGGGTGAGGATGTCGGCCGGCACTCCTCGGCCTTCGCTGATCCGGCTGAGCGTGACCAACAGCTCGTGGCAGCCAATGCGGCAGGGCGTGCACTTGCCGCAGGACTGGTTCTCCATAAAGGCCATGAAGTACTTGATCACGTCCAGGATGCAGGCCGAATCGTCGAGGACGATCACGCCCCCGGCGCCATAGGCCAGCAGTCCGATGGCGTTGCAGTCCTTGGGGTTGGCGGGCGTGTCGAACAGATGCGGAGGAATGGGCCCGCCGGTAGGTCCGCCGAAGATCACCGTCTTGAGCGGCCTGCCGGAGCGCATCGGCCCGGCCAGTTCGTTGGCGAAGTGCTTGACCGGGATGCCGAACGGCGCTTCGATTAGACCGACGAACTCGTTGTGCCCGGTGATCGAGTACATCTTGGTGCCGGTCATGCCCTGTCCGATGCCCGCGAACCATGCGCCGCCATTGTTGAGAATCGAAGGCACGAACGAGAAGCTCTCGGTGTTGTTGACGACGGTCGGCTTCTCCCACAGCCCCGCTTCGACCGAGCGCTGCAGCTTCACTCTGGGGAGCGCTCGGCCACCCTCGATCGATGCCTGCATGGCCGAGGCCTCGCCCGACACGTACGAGCCGAATCCGCGCCTGGTCTCGATGTCGAACTCCAGGTCGAAGCCCAGCACCTGCTTGCCCAGGATGCCGACCTCATTGGCCTGCTGCACCGCCCGGTTGAAGCGCTCGACGGCCAGCGGATGGGGACCGATGTAGTTGTAGCCTTTGTGGCTCTGGATCACCGCCGCGCAGATGGTCATCCCCTCGATCAGCATGTGTGGGTTGCTTTCCAGCAGCCGGCGATCCTTGTAGATAGAGGGCTCGCCCTCCTCCGTGTTGCAGACCACGAACTTCGGTCTGCCGCGGGCCTTCATGCCGCCTTCCCACTTGATGCCGATGGGGAAGTAGCCGCCACCGCGTCCGGCCAGGCCGGAGGTCTTGAGCTCTTCGATCACCCGCTCCGGGGGGAGCTCTCCCGACAGCACCTTGAAGAGCGCGCTGTAGCCGCCGTGGGCAATGTAGTCGAATACGTCCTCCGGATCGATCCGGCCCCACAGCTCCATGATGATGCGCCGCTGCACGCTGAACCAGGGCAAGCTCTGGAGCGCCGGGATGCCCTGGTAGGGCTCGTTGGCGTCGACGAACAGCCCCAGCCCGTTGTTCACCCTGTTGCCGAGCACCGCTTCGTCCAAGAAGCGCGGCACGTCCGCGGCCTTGACCGGCCCGTACCATACGGCCGGCGCGCCGGGCCGAACGACCGTGACCAGTGGGGCCTTCCAGTCCATGCCGAAGTTGCCCGTCCGCTCGATGCACACGTCCAATCCGCGGCGGGCGATCTCGTCCTGGAAGGCAGCCTTGGTCCGGCGCCCGCCCATGTCGTAGTCGGGCGCGGACTCGGCCAGGATGATCCGGGGACGCTGCTGGCTGATCTTGTCCTGCCAGCGCTGATCGGCTTGCGCCTTCAGCTCCTGATAGGAGGCCATCAACGGGCCTCCGCTGCCATACGCATCATTCGGTTCCGAGGTTGCCTTTCATGAACACGTCGCCGGGCGCCTGGCTGCCGCTCCCTGCCGTCGGGAGGGTCTCGCCGAAGCGGGCAAACGCCGCTTTCAGGGCTTCCTCAGTGGCCTGCGGCGTGATTGGGCCGACGAACTCCACGTCGTGATGGCCATCGTGCTCCTCCTTGCTTACGCGAAACAGCGGGGCCAGCTGGCAAGCGCCTACACAGTCCACCTTGCGCAGGATCACCTTGCCGTCGTCGGAGACGTACCCGAACTTGTTCTGGGTGAACAGGTCGTACGGAGAGGCGTCGCTGACCTCGTTGACATCGAGCACGCGCTCGATCTCGTGCAGCACGCCGTCCTCGCGGTTCAGCGCGCAGGCCGATCCGTTGCAGATGTCCACACGCATGGTGCCCGGCGGGGCGATGCGGAATTCGTCGTAAAAGGTCACGACGCCGTAGAGGTAGGTCGGCGACCATTCGGTGAGATCGGCTACGCGCTGCACCGCGCCCGGCGACACCCAGCCGTAGTGCTCCTGGATGTCTTCCAGCACTTCCAGCGCACCGCCCCGGCGCCATTTGTGCCGCTCGACGATGTTGTCGACCTCGCCCAGATCGAGCTCGGCCCCCCAGGGCATAGCGCTCAGCACGCCCCGGCCGCTCACCTGTCCACCTCACCCAGCACGATGTCTATCGATCCGATGCAGGCCACCACGTCGGCGATCATCTGGCCGCGCACCAGCAGCGGCAGGGCCTGCAGGTTGCAGAAGCTGGGTGGCCTGATGCGCAGCCGGTACGGCTTGTTGCTCCCGTCGCTGACTATGTAGTAGCCGAGCTCGCCTTTAGGCGACTCGATCGCGCTGTACACCTCGCCCTTCGGCGTCGGGAAGCTGTGGATGTTCCACATGAAGTGGTTGATCATCGACTCCATGTGCGTCATCGCCACCTCGCGCTTGGGCGGCGTTACGCGTGAGTCCTGGACGTTCACCGGTCCGTCGGGCATGTGCTCGATGCACTGCCGGATGATGCGCACGCTTTGCTTCATCTCCTCGATGCGGACCCTGTAGCGGGCGAACACGTCGCCGTCCGGGAACACCGGGATCTCGAAGTCCATGTCCGCGTAAGCCTCGTATGGCTCTGCCTTGCGAATGTCGTACGCCAGCCCCGATCCGCGCAGCGAGGGGCCGGTCAAGCCGATGGCCACCGCCTCCTCGGCTGAGATGATCCCAACCCCCTGCGTGCGAGCGAGCCAGATGTCGTTGCCGGTCAGCAGCTCTTCGTTCTCGGCCAGGCGGTCCACGAAGTAGTTGGTGAACTCGTAGATCTGCTGCAGGATGCCGGGGGGCGCGTCACCGGCGACGCCGCCCACGCGGTAATAGCTGTACGTCAGACGGGCCCCGCTGAAGGCTTCGAAGAAGTCCAGAATCCGTTCCCGCTCGCGGAAGCAGTACAGGAACACGGTGGCCGCGCCGATGTCCATGGCGTGGGTGCCCAGCCAGATGAGGTGCGAGGCCAGCCGCTGCAGCTCGGCGATCATAGTGCGGATGTAACGGCCCCGCGGCGGCACCTCCAACTCCATGAGCCGCTCCACCGCCACGCACAGTCCCTGGTTGCCGGTCATCGCCGCGGTGTAGTCCGTACGGTCGGTAAGCGGAATCACCTGGGTGTAGGTCCGCGCTTCGGACAGCTTCTCGATGCCGCGGTGCAGGTAGCCTATCTGGACGTCGGTGCCGACGATGTTCTCGCCCTGCAGGTCGAGCACCACGCGCAGCACGCCATGAGTGCTGGGGTGCTGCGGCCCCATGTTGACGACCATGTCCCGGCGGCCCTCGCCGGTCTCGGTTACGCTCTCGACCGACAGTCCGCCGATGGATTGTCGGGCTTGCTCCAAATCAGTGGCCATGGGCGGCCTCCCGCGAAAGGCTCATACGCGCTCCGTTCCCGGCGGGAAGCTGACGTGATAATCGGCCGGCTCGTCCGGCTCGCCCTCGGTCGGGAACTCCTTCCTCAGAGGGAAGTAGGGGTAGTCGTCCCACATCATGATCCGCCGCAGATCGGGGTGGCCGGCAAATTCCACGCCCATCAGGTCGTAGACCTCCCGCTCCAGCCAGTTGGCTGCCGGCCACACAGCAGTGACGGTCGGCACGGGCTGGCCGTCGGCGGCGTGGACTTTGAGCCGCAGCCGGTGGTTGGCGGGAATGGAGTACAGGTGATAGACGACGTCGAATCTCTCCGGGCGCCGCGGCCAATCGACCGCCGCGATGTCGGAGAGGTGGTCGAAGCGCAGCTCGCCCTCATCGCGGCAGTACGTCGCCACCGCTACGAGATCGCCTGTCCTCACCAGCGCGGTCGCTTCGCCGCGGGCGACGGCTCTCTGCAGGATCGCTTCCGGGAAATGCGCTTGAAGGCGATCCAGCAGTGCGTCGGGATCTAGACCCAATCCAGCGCGCCCTTCTTCCAGGCGTAGAAGTAGCCAATCAGCAGGATGGCGACGAAGACGAGCATCTCCATCAGGCCGAACAGGCCCAGCTTGTCGTATTGCACCGCCCATGGATAGAGAAATACGACTTCCAGATCGAACACCAGATACAGCATGGCGAGCACGTAATAGCGAATATGGAAGCGATCCCGAGCATCGCCCACGCCCGGCACGCCGCACTCGTACGGCTCCAGCTTGATCGGATTGGGATTGCTCGGCCGTATGAGTGCGGCCGCGGCGAACGTGGCGCCAGTAAACCCCATTCCGACCAAGATGAACAGGCCGATGCCAATGTAATTGGTAGGCACTGAAACCCCTTAAGCAAGCAGCACACGAGCTGCCTTGTAGCCGAAATTCAGTGTACCAGAGCCCTCCGGCAGCCCACGCGTCGGCTCCGCCTGGAACAATTGGAGCATGTCCACTGCCACGCTTCCCGCCCGATCCGAGATCGCAACCGAGTTCATCTGGGACCTCGAGTCCATCTACGACAGCGTCGACGCCTGGGAGGCCGACTTCAGCGCGCTCTCGAGCAGGCTGCCGGAGCTCGCCGGTTTCGAGGGCCGCCTGATCAGCTCGGCCCAGACGCTGCTGGCCGGTCTTCGCCTGCGCGACGAGCTGGAGGTGGCGCTGGGCAAGCTGTACAGCTACGCGCACATGAAGCGCGACGAGGACGCTACCCAGCCTGGTCCGCAGGCGCTTCATGAGCGTGTTTCCAGCCTGGCTTCGCGCTTCTCAGCGGCGGCTGCGTTCTTCACGCCCGAGATCGTGGCGCTCGACCACGAGACGGTGGAGCGCTTCTTCGGGGAGGAGCCGGATCTCGCGGTCTACCGCTTCCTGCTGGACAATGCGCTGCGACTCAAGCCGCACGTGCGCAGCACCGAAGTCGAAGGCCTGCTCGCGCAAAGCCGGGAGATGGCCCGCGGCGCGTCGACCATTTACGACATGCTGCAGGACGCGGACATGAAGTTCCCGCGGATTCGGGACGAGTCGGGTGAGGAGATCGAGCTCACGCACGGCCGCTACATTCCGCTGCAGCAAAGCGCCGATCGGAGGGTCAGGCGCGAATCGTTCGAGGCGCTGTACACCACGTACGCTGCCTTCCGCAACACGATCGCCGCGAGCTACGCCACCTCCGTCAAGAAGGACGTGTTCTTCGCGCGGGCCCATAACCATGAGTCGTCGCAGCGGGCGGCGCTGTTCGACGACAATGTGCCGCCCGAGGTCTATGCCAACCTGGTAGCGACGGTCGAGAGCCGGCTGGACCTCATGCAGCGCTATCTGGCCCTGCGCAAGCGCATCATGGGCCTGGACGAGCTGCACCTGTACGACGTATACGCGCACCTCATTCCCGAAGCCAAACGTGTCATTCCCTACCAGCAAGCCACCGAGCAGGTGCTGGGAGCGGTGGCTGCTCTGGGCAGCGACTACCGCGAAGCGGTGGCCCGCGGCCTAGCCTCCCGTTGGGTCGACGTGTACGAAACGCCGGGCAAGGCTAGCGGGGCGTACAGCGGCGGCTCCTACGGCACTCACCCCTTCGTGCTCATGAATTACCAGGACAACCTGGATGGGGTGTACACCCTGGCTCATGAGCTCGGCCACTCCATGCACAGCTTCTACTCGCGCGCGACGCAGCCGCTGGTCTACGCGGACTACAGCCTGTTCGTTGCTGAGGTGGCCAGCATCACTAACGAAGCGCTGCTGACCGATTACCTGCTGCGGCAGGACATCGACCCGGACACGCGCAAGGCGCTGATCAACAACGAGCTGGAGAAATACCGCGGCACGCTGTTCCGCCAGACCATGTTCGCGCACTTCGAGCAGGAAACGCACCGCATGGCCGAGGCGGGCGAGGCGCTGACCTCAGAGGCACTGAATGCGCTGCACGAGAGCCTGGTGGAGCGCTACTTCGCCCCCGAGTGCGTCATCGACGGCCTGATTGCCTTCGAATGGTCGCGGATTCCGCACTTTTACCGTGCCTTCTACGTCTATCAGTACGCCACGGGCATCTCGGCTGCCACGGCCCTGTCGCGCGCCATCTTGAGCGAGGGGCAGTCGGCCGTGGAGCGCTATCGCCGCTTCCTGTCCGCCGGTGGCTCGGGCTACCCCATCGATCTCCTGCGTGAGGCCGGCGTGGATATGACCAGCCCGGCACCTGTGTCCGCTGCCCTGGACCACTTTTCCGGCCTGTTGCGCCAGCTGGAGGAGCTGGTGTGAAGAGGCGCTGGCTTCCTCCGGGGAAGCCAGCGCCTGAATGTCCACGCCTCCGAGGACTACTCGATGATGTCCACCGCCAGGCGAATGGCTGGGGTGGTGCGCTGCGGGTGGTCGTCCGCGTACGTCAACTGCGGTATGGAGTACACCCGCGGCATGGCATCCGCGCCCTTGTAAATCGTGGGATAGAGATCGATCAGGTGGGTGCCGGGCGTGCCCGTGGCTACGACGTTGAAGTCGACGTCGCCATTGGTGCTGAAGCCGCAGGCGTAGCCGATGTAGGAGTTGTCGTACGTCACCGAGTAGGTGTTGTCGTAGGTCGTCCAGCCCAACCCTTTGAGATGGACGGTCACCATCTCGCCCGCATGGACTCGGGCTGGGCTTACCGATATGACCGATGGCTCGATCGCCACTCCGGCCGAGGCCAGGACCTTGCCTCCCGACGAGACGTCGATACGGTGCTGGCCGCCAAGATCGTCCGGCATGGTCATGTCTTTCGAGAAGGTGCCATCTGAACCTGTGACGATGGATCCCATGCTCTGCATCTGCTCCGAGAAGCCGGAGCCGACGCGGTTGCCGATCATCGTCTGCCAGCCCAGGTCAACGGTGGTGTTTACCGGGAAGCCGGAGCCGCTCAGGGTTAGGGGCTGGCCCACAGGGCCGCGGTCGACGGAAAGCGATAGCTTGCCCGGTCCGGGGCTATCGACCGGCCAGGGGTTGTCCGTGGCCTGGAAATTGTCCAGCTGAACCGCGGGAGCGCCCTGATCGGACGTCACCCGGAAGGTGAATTTGGCGTCCGGGACGTCCTTGTTGGGACCGTCCTGCCAGTTGAGGTATGGGGTGGAGAAGTAGGAGTTATGCCAAACCGAGATGGCGCGGTTGCCCACCGGTCCGGCTGCCCGAATCTGAGCGGTGGCGACGCCGTGCGTCATCACTGCCGAGAGGAAGCCGGTGTAGTGGTTGTCGTACAGCAGATGCCAGGTATTGACGGTGGTGCGTGAATCCACCCCGACGATGCGGATCTCGATCGGTGTGCCAACCGGTCCGGAGCTGGGAGTCATGGAGAAGGTCGGATCGATCGTCAGCCCGACCTGCGACACTTCCTGTCCGCCAACCCGGCCGCGTATGTCATGGGAGCCGCCGAAGTCCAGAGGCACGGTTATCGTGGCAGCGATCTCGCCGGCATCATTGGCGCTCGCCGTCGACAGAACGGACTGCCGCTCCTGATAGCGCTGGCCGACGAATTCCGTGCCCTTGTCGAGCTCGTAGCGCCCGTCAACGGTGTACCACACGAGGTCGACCGCGGCGCCCGGCGCGTAGCCGCTGCCGCTGATGTTGACGGTATCACCGACCTGGGCGTGTGTCGGTGCCACTTGCAGCTTGGCGGTGAAGCTCTGCGTCGCTGCCTGCTGCTGGGGCTGGGCCTGGTTGGTGGGAGCAGTGGACGCTTGAGGCGCAACGGTGACCCGGGGCGCCATGGCGACGCAGGCAGACAGGGCCAGAACCAGGGTCACTGCGAGTGCCCTCATAGGATGAGTGCGTAGTGCTAGCTTGTTGATAGATCGTCGGCGCATGGCGCCCTCCTTTCATTCGCGGTTCCTCCGGCAGGCGCAGGCTGGCTGTCCCAGCCTGCGCCTCGCCTGAGATCAGGTCGAGTTAGCCGCTCGTTGGCGCGTCCGGAAGCACTTCGTCGGTAATGGTTGGAAGTGACGCGGCCACGCTGAACGGCTGCCACTGGCCACTGCGGCCGTCGGATGCCGTAGCGACGATGGAGTACTTGAACGAGCCTGTGGGCTGGTCTTTGGGAACCACCCAGGAAGCGGTCCAGTACATCTCGCCGGGCGGGCTGGCGGGATGGGCAGCGTAGTGCATGTCGAGCACCTTGCCATTGGCGAGCTTCACCTGAACGGCGCTCAGCGCGTTGCCGTCCATGAGGTCACCCTTGACCGGATCGAACACACGAGCGCGCCACACGATTTCGGCGTTTCGCGGGAAGCGGCTGCTGAGCACGCAGGAGCGCAGCGAAGCTTGGTCCTGCGGCACGTTCTTGGAACCCTCCACCATATCCGTGGCGATGAACAGGTTGCTGGCTGCCTGTGGCGCGGCGGGCGCTGCCGGGGCGGCGCTTCCTCCGCAGGCTGCCAAGAGCAGCGTTCCCAAGGTCAACGTCAGTCCGAGCAATGGAAAACGTTTCACGATCTCTCACACCTCCTTTCGATAAGAGCTCGGCCTATGGCCGGCGCCGCGTGGGCCTCAGGTCGATACCTCACCTCCTGGCTGCGAGATCGTTTCCGCACCTCCTCGCTGGGAAATGTTTTCGGTTGAACGTGCCCTGGCACGTCGCTCTCGTGCGGGAGCTCCCGCTGCTCTGAGAGCGGTTACGGTCCGCACGAGCACACCCAGGAGCACCAGCCAGACGGCGGAGACCAGGAGCAGGGCGCCCACCGACAGGCCGCTGGCAACTTTGCCCAGGGGAATAGGCTCAGCCTGGAACGGCGGGATCCCCTCCTTCAGCTGCGCGCTCGTGCCGGCCTCCTGAGGGGCATAGCCCGGAGCGCCTGGAAAACGCGCCTTCAGCTGCTGGAGCCCGGGCTGCGGAGCTTCGTACAGCAGGGCCGCGACGCCGGTGGCGTCGGTATTGGCGGTGCCGACGAAAGCATCGTGCGGGCCCAGGAGGTCGACCTGCTGGTAGAAGTTGATGACGCGGTTGTTCAGAGGTTTGCCGTCCGCTTGGGTGAGGGTGGCGTTGAGCACAAGCTGGCCGGGGACCGGCCGTCCTCTGCTGTCCATCCTGGCGTCGGCGCTGAGCGCCAGCGTTGTCGCCGTGGTGCCCTGATCGGTGGCCTGCTGCGCGACTGCGGGGGACGCGGCCGCGGCGCAGACTGCCAGGGCGGCGCTGGCCCAGGTGGCGAGGAGCTTGAGATTCATGACGGCAGTCCCTCCTGATTGATCGCGGTCACCGGCAGCCGCAGCGCATCCTGCCGTGCCTCCTCGGCGATTTCGCCCATCTCGTAGATGGCCATGACCGGAAACAGCTTGAAGAACAGCATCAGCAGCAGTGGGATAGCCGCGGCGGCCCCCAGCGTGATGCTCATCGACACCCAGGTGGGCTGGAATGAGCCCCATGCTCCAGCGATCAGTGGGTGGGCGACGGTTGGCACGACGATGAGCAGCCGCTTGAGCCACATCCCGGCCACCACCAGGATGGCCGCCACGACGATGCCCGGCACCCCGCGCGTCTTTGGCAGGCACACCAGCAGCAGCGGCACGATCCCACCGCCCAGAATGAACAGCCAGAAGTAGGGCGCGTACTGGCCTACGAGCATTGACTCGAGCACCGGGACGACCTCGGCGTTCATCACGTAGCCCTCGGTCAGCAGCTCGGTGAAGGTGAAGTACAGGTACAGCAGGTCCAGCGCCAGCATCAGGTAACCGAGGTAGCGGAGCTGCTTGAGGCCGATGTAGTCGTGGAGGCGGTAGGCCCAGCGAAAAGCGGCTACGACGATGATCACCGTGGCGACCCCTGAGTAGAGCGCCGCGACCACGAAGTAGGGGGCGAATATGGTGCTGTCCCAGCCTGGCCGGCCGGTCACGGCGAAGGCCCAGCTCAACACGGAGTGCACGATCACCGCCAGCGGGATGATGATCACGGCGATGACGCTCACGCTGGCGTGCAGCACCTGGTGCTGGCGCGGCAAGTCGGCCCAGTTCAAGGCGAGCGCCCGGTACAGCTTGAACCTCAACCCGCCCGCGCGCTCGAAGCGGTCCCGAAGCAGGGCGATGTCCGGAATCAGCGGCAGGTACAGGAAGATCACCGTCGCCAGCAGGTAGGTCATGACCGCCACGAAGTCCCACACCAGTGGCGAGCTGATCTGCGGCGAGGCGACGAGCCTCCAGATGCGCTCGGGCCGGCCGAGGTGGATGACCGCGAACAGCATGCCTGCCAGCAGTGAGAACACAGCCATGGCCTCGGACAGCCGTGTGATCGGCGCGCGCCAGCGGGCTTGGGTTAGCCGCAGGATGGCCGACACCAGCGCGCCCCCATAGCTCACTCCGATAAACGCCACCAGGTTGGCTTCATATATGCCCCAAAACCCGTGGTCCGAGTAGCCTGCCACTCCCAACCCGCTGAAGAGCTGGTAGACGTAGGCGACTCCACCCGCGGCCACCACGGCGGCCAGCGCCGCGGCCAGCGCCCAGAAGCGCCGCCCACTTGGGGCCAGCGGACGGAGGGCAGCCGCGGTTACGGCGTCAGAGCTGGGAAATTCTGGCTTTAACATCGCATTCCTCTCATCTCCAGGTGCGGCTAGAAGATCAGCTTCTGCCCGTGGCCGGGGATGTAGTACACCCGTGGCCGAGTGCCGAGCTCTTCACGGAAGCGAATCGCGTCGTTCTCGCGCAGGAAGGTCGACAGCTTCACGGTTTCACGACCGTTGGTGGCCGCGTCGGACTTCAGGTCGGCGATGTACAGCGCTTCCATCGGGCAGCCTTCGACACACGCCGGCAGCTTTCCTGTTTGGGTGTTGTGGACGCACAGGATGCACTTGCCGACGGTGCCCTTGAGCTGCGGCACCGGGAACTCGGGCATCGATGGCATCAGCGTTTTGGGAGCGGGCGGTGGCTCCTGCCAGTTGAAGTAGCGAGCCTCGTAGGGGCAGGCGGCCATGCACGTGCGGCAGCCGATGCAGGTCTGCTGGTTCACCAGCACCACGCCCTCGGCATTCTTGAAGGTCGCGCCTACGGGGCACACCTTGAGGCAGGGCGGGTTCTCGCAATGCATGCACAGCCGCGGCATGGGATGCGTCTCACCGTCTGCCGACGAGATGCGATACACGTTGATCCACTTCTGGTCTTTCGCCAGGTGGTGCTCATCCTGGCAGGCCTTGGTGCAGTGCTCGCAGCCATCGCACTTGCGCAGATCGACGACGAAGGCCCACTGGTGCTTGGCTTCCGGCGCGGCGGAGGTGGCCGCCACGAGGCGCTCTCCGACGAACGGCGCGGCCGCGGTGCCCCCGGCGGCCAGAGTAAGCGCGGTAAGGAAGCGCCTGCGGGTTAGCGCCACGCGTGATTTAGCCATTGCCTGGAAGCTCCTGGTAGTTGGATTGCTTCATACCTCCGGGGATCACGTTGCACTCCCGGCAATGAATGACCGGTCAACGGGATATAAAGGCAGCGAAAACATCGCTGGCCGGGTGGGGGCTGTGGGGTGCCGGCGCTAGACGGCGCCTAGGCGTGCAGGAATGGGCGGGCCGCTAGAGGGCCCGCGCCGCGCCGGGGTCGTGAGCAGGCAGCACGAGGCTTATCCGCCCGGGTGTTCACCGAACACCGGGGAGAAGCCGACGGCTGTGGGGGTGGTGCTGGGTGCTAGGCGGGCTTGACGATGCGGGTGGGCTGGATCCGGAACAGCACGCGTTGCTCCGAGCGCATCTCGCTGCGGTAAGCGTCCCAGTCCTCGTGCTCGCGCCCCTCGCGCAGCCGGTAGTACTCCTCCAGCAGGGGCATCACTTCCGGCTGGCGAACGATTTCCACGTCGCCTTCGACGTGCATCCAGCCGGAGAAGTTGTCGCCCACGATGCACAACGCGGCGTGAGGCTCACGGCTGAGGTTGTGGGCTTTCGCGGTCGTGGCCCTGGACCATACCAGCACCAGGCCGCGGGGGTCCATGACTGCTGTGACCGGCGAGGTCTGGCTGCCGCCGTCCTTGCGGCGGGTAACCATCACCGCCTTGCGGTTGGGAGAGGCAAATGCGCGCAGCTCTTCGAAGTCAACTCGCACGGGCTTGGCTCAGTCGGGCTCCGAGGGGCCGCCCAGGTGGGCCATGGCCATCTTCAGCGTGTTCTCCACCACCGCATCAACGCTCTTGAGCCGCTCGTTGATGACTCGGCAGATCGCCATCAACACGTCCGGCTCGCGCTGGAAGATGTCATGCAAGAACGAGGCTGACAGCTCCAGCGTCTCCACCTCGCTTACCGCCGTGACCGTGGCCGTTCTCGGATCTCCGTGCAGGACACCCATTTCGCCGACGATGTCACCTGGTTGCAGCTCGGCCAGGACGAAGGAATGCCCGGCGCCGTCGTCTCGCTCGACCTTTACCTCGCCCTTGACCAGGATGTGCAGGCAGTCGCTCTCGGCGCCCTGCCGCATGAGCACCGCACCGCCGGCGAACAGCTGCCGGCGGCCCTGCCTGGCGAACTCGGCCAGATGCTCATGCGAGATGTGGCGGAATTCGCCGTTCTGCGCCAGGACCTCCAGCGCTCTCCTCGCGTCCTCCGAAAGCGTGTCGGTTACCGCCGTTTCGGCGCCCGCGGGCCGGAACGTCATGCAGCCGCATTGCCGGCAGCTGTGCTGCCCGCTTGGGCGATGCGCCGTTCGCTCGTGGCCGCAGGCGCATCCTTCGACTAACTGGCCCATATCCCGCAGCTTAACCGACAAGCAGGGGCCGATGCAATCGCATGTCCGCTAACAGCCTGCTCAGTCGACGTTCCAGCGCGTGAAGACCTTCCTGGGGTTGGTATGGAAGATCTTGCGCTTATCCTCGGCGGTGAGGAACTCGAGGCTGTCGATGACCGGCACGAGGTCGTCACCCGGCCGGCCGGTCTCGGGCCGTACAGCTCCCCCGGAGCCGGGCGCCTCGGTGCCGAACAGCATCTGATCTACGCCCTTCTGCTTGATGGCGGCTTCGAGGAAGTCCACATCGTAGGCGCAGCAGTCGTAGAACAGATTGTTGCTGAGATCCTTCTGGGCGATGTGGTGGTCGGTGGGAATGAACCGGTGCAGCGCGCCGCCGCAATGGCAGATAACGACCTTCAGCTTGGGGTAACGCTCGAAGACGTCGCCATGTGACAGGATCATCATGGCAATGTATTCCTCGGTGACGTTGTTGATCTGGTAGTTGGCCCGGATGAACTCCACGCGCCGGTCGTAGGTGAGCGAGGGGTGCACGATGAGCGGCGCCTCCAGGTCGACTGAGGCTTCGTACAGCGGATACCAGTAGGCATCGTTCAAGCCCGGCGTCTGACGATCTCCCGCGGGATCGGGGTTCACATAGCCGGCCACGAAGCCGAGCTCGCGGACGCAGCGCTCGAATTCTTTCACGCATGCGCTCGTGTCCCTATCACGATTCAGGGGCAGCTGAGCAGCGCCGACAAAACGATCGGGGTGCAGGCGCACAGACTGCGCGATGACGTCGTTGGTGATGCGTGTCCAGGCATCCTGCAGGAAGGGACGCATCCAGTGCCACATGGCGATGGGCCGCGGTCCGATGATCTGCACGTCGATGTTGCGCTCGTCCATGATCTTGAGGTGACGCTGAAGCGCGGTTTCCAGGCGCTCGTCCGGAAGATCGAGCTTGGCCGGCGTGTTTTGCGACACCATGTTGGCCACGTGGCCGCGGAACTCCGGCGGTGTGGACATATGCCCGTGGACGTCGAGGACCTTGTATCCGTTGTGCATCTCGCCTCCTGTCTTCACTCCGCGCGAAGCCTTGTCTGGCCTTGCCGGAGCATTCCCTGCCAAGTCTGGTCGCGACCGGCCGGTGGCTGCAGCCGCGACAGGGACTGAGTATACGGCCCGCGGCATGGGCTTCTTCTGCTGTGGGCGGCGGCACCAGGCCCGCCCCTACCCCCACAGCCCTCGTGCCTCGACGCGAGATCCTATGTTGCTGCCGTGAGTGGGACGTCCAGCTTCACCGTGGTGCCCTTGCCGCGCCGGCTTTCGATGGCCAACCGGCCGTGCAAACAGCTGGCGCGGTAGCGCATGTTCTTGAGGCCATCGCCTTGAGGCGTGAGTGCATCGGTTACGTCGAAGCCTTCGCCGTCGTCGTCGATGCGCACGCGTAGACTTCCGGCCTCGGTCTGCAGGTGGATGCCGATGTGCGCCGGCTGGGCGTGCCTCAACGCGTTCGACAGCGCTTCCCGGACGATGTACAGCACCTCGTCCGTGGTCTCAGGCTGCAGCTCAACGTCCAGCTGGTCGGGCAGCTTCAGCTCGAGATGGACCGCGCCGCCGGCCAGCATGGAGCGAGCCAGCTGGCGCACGCTGGAGCAGATCTCCTGCCGCTGCTCGGTTAGCGAGCGGAGGTCGTGTATGTATCCGCGGCCCTCCTCGATGACCTCGGAGATGTGCTCGATAGCCTGGTCGAGCGCTGTCCGCGTCTCGTCCGTGACTTCAGGCTCTCGCCTCGCAGCGCCGAGCAGGAGCACAACGCCGTACAGCGACTGGATGATGCCGTCGTGCAGGTCCATGGCCACGCGCTGCCGTTCCTTGACCAGCGCTTCCGCCGTTGCCCGCGCGTCTCGCTCGCGGACGTAACTTTCGACGTTGTCTACGATGGTCGCCGCATATCCGGCGAGGGCTTCGACCAACCGCAGCTGCCCCGGGCCGGGCCGAACCCTGGTCCGCCAGGCAACAAAGAGAACTCCACGAACACGCCCCCTGCTGATGAGTGGGGTCGCCACCGCGCTCTTGCCGCCCTCCCCAAGATGGATGCTTGGAGCCGTGAGCGCGGTGTCGAGGTCATCCCTCACGATCGTGCGCCGCTCGCGAATGGAAGGAGTGATGACTCCGCGACCCACGCCACGTCCGTAATTCGGCCAGCGAGGTAGGCGCTGTCCCCAGCGTCCCGACCATTCAGGCCCCCTCGTTCCATCGTCGCCGACCAGGCTGATGCCGCTGTAATCCCCATTCAGCAGGTGGCCTGCCTGCTCGCAAATGAGATTCAGCACGCGCTCTACGCTCCGCTCGGTCGCTCCCGCGCGCACCAGCTTTGCCAAGGCCTCGGACTCACTCCGCTTCCGTTCGGCGGTGGCATAGAGCTGCACGAGCTGCAGGGTGGGGCTCACCTGCGCCGCGAACAGCGCCAGCAGGTCCACCTCGTACGGCTGCCACATCCGTGGGACGTAGCTGCGGGCGTTGAGCGTGCCGATCACGCGGCTGCCGATAAGCAGGGGCACCGCGACGTCGCTCTTCACCCCGCTCTTCAGCGCCAAAGGATGAGACATCTCCCAGCTGCTGTAGTCGTTGACCACGCACGGTTTGCCAGTGGTGAAGGCGCGCCAGGTGACGCCTCGGCGTTCGGCGATGGAGCGCAGGCCGGTCCCCCTCATCGGCCCGTTGTCGGCCAGGCAGTGGAGCAGGCCGTCGTCCTCGTCGCAGACGTAGAGTCCCGAGGAATCGCACTGCAGCAGGCTGCAAGTGTTTTGTACGACGAGCTCTGCCAGCCTGGACGGCTCAAAGGCGCCTTCGGTAAGAACCGCGACGTCACGCAGGGCCTGAACTGCCCGCTGGGCGACGTGGCGTTCCTCACCGCCTATCGAGCTTCGCTTGCCAGTAGTCATATGCCGAGCTTGCCCTCACCGCGGCCGTCTGTGGCTCCTGATCGGGATCGAACCACAGTCCTATCCATCAGGCAAGCATGCATTCGGACAGTTTGCCGGTCAGGAGGAGCTCGGCAGCGGCAGCTCCAGGCGAACCGCAGTACCCGCGCCGGGATGGCTGTCGATCGTGAGGCGTGCGCCCAGGTTGCTGGCTCGGTGCTGCATGTTGCCCAGGCCTTCGCTGCTGCGCGTACTCTTTAGGGTGGTGTCGAATCCACAGCCGTTGTCCTCGACGGTCAGTCGTAACAACCCACCGGTGGTGGACATGGTGATGCTCACGCGGCTGGGATCGGCGTGGCGGATGGCGTTGGACAGCGCCTCGCGCAGGATGTAGAGCAGCTCCTCGACGGTGATGGCCGGCAACTCCAGGCTCAGCTCGTGCGGCAGGTTGAGCTGCAGCCGCACCCGGCTGCTGGTGAGCAGCGAGCGCGCCAGCCGGCGCACTGCCGGATAGAGCTTCCTGTGGTCTTCGGTCATTGAGCGCAGGTCGTGAATGTAGTCGCGGCCATCGGAAATGATTGCGGTGATGTGGGCGATGGACTGATCGAGAACAGTGACGGTCTTGTCGGAGTGAGCGGACCTGCGCCGGCTGGCTCCGAGGATCAGCACAACGCCGTACAGCGATTGGATGATGCCGTCGTGGAGATCCATGGCAATCCGCTCTCGCTCGCGGACGAGGGCTTCGGCCGTCGTGCGCGCGGCTCGCTCCCGAGCGTAGCTCTCTATGCTGTCCAGAATTGTGGCCGCATGGCCGGCGAGGGCCTCGGCGAGCTGCACCTGAGCGAGGGAGGGGCTGATTGGCGTCCGCCAGCCGACAAACAGCGCCCCTCGCACGGACTCGCCGTTGCGCACAGGCGTGCACAATGCGCTCTTGCCCCCCTCGAGGATGTGGAGCTTTGGCGTTGTCTTGGGGTCTTCATCGAGATGTTCCAGCACGATGGTGCGGGCCTCGCGAATCGCGCGCGCCATGGGGCCGCGCCCCTGGCCGCGTCCCTGGACAGGCCACTCCGCCGCCAGGTTGCCCCAGCGCCCCGGCCAGGAGCGAGTCCGCTTGCCGTCGCCTTCGACCAGGGTGATCCCGGCATAGTCGGCCCGGAGCAGCCTTCCGGCCTGTTCGCAGATGAGCCGCAGCACGCTGTCGCGCCTGCGCTCGCTGGCCCCGACGCGAACGAACTCGGTCAGCAGCTCGGCTTCTGCCCGCCGGCGCTCGGCTTCGTGGTACAGCTGCACGAGCTGCAGCGCGGGGCTGACTTGGGCCGCAAACAGCGTCAGCAGCTCGACGTCGAACGCTTGCCACGCGCGTGACACATAGCTGCGCACGTTGATGCACCCGATGATTCGGCTGCCGACGAGCAGCGGCGCACCGAGGCAGCTCTTGACTCCGTTCTTGACGGCGCCGGGATGTGCGAACTCGCAGTGTTCGTAGTCGTCCGCGATGCAGGGTTTGCCGGTGCGAAATGTTGTCCAGGCTACGCCCGGCCCGCGTGCCGTGTAGGGAGAGAGCGAGCCGCGCGTGGGGCTGTTGTCGTATACGCAGTCGAGGGCCTCGCTTTCGGGATTCCAGATGTAGACGCCGGCCGAAGCGCATTCGAGCAGGCTGCAGGTGTGCTGCGCCACCAGCTTGGCCAGCACGCTCGGCTCGAAGCTGCCTTCGGTCAGGATGGCCAGATCGTGCAGCGCTTGGACAGTGCGCTCCGCCAGCTGGCGCTCAACGAAACCACCAGATGCATCCCCATCCGCTCCAGCCAAAGCAGTTGGCCCCCCGCCTGCCGGCTGGTCCTTCAGACGAGCAGTCGTCTCTTCACCCTGCGCCTATGCAAACATACTCCCTGCCAGTCAGGCAACTTCGGAACCTTGTGGGTTAGCCCGGTGGGCTGCCAAGCTCACCCGAAGAGGCTAGGACCTGTTGTCTCGCGGCGCCGGCGCGGGACTTCCACCTTCGGACGTTGAGGGTCGCCCCTCCATGCCCGAATATCCACTCAGGCTTGTTGATTGCCGGCCCACCCGGCAGCCTGATAGCCTAGGCCTATGCCTCGGGATCTGCCGATCGCGAATGGCCGGCTGCTGGTCAACTTCGACCACAGCTACCTGTTGCGCGACCTGTATTTCCCCTATGTGGGCATGGAGAACCAGACGTTGGGCCACGCCAGCCGGTTTGGCGTGTGGGTCGATGGTCAGTTCGCCTGGGTCGATGCCGCCGATTGGCAGCGGGAGCTCGCCTATGAGGAAGACACGCTGGTCAGCGACGTCAGGCTCCTGAACGAGCGGCTTCGACTGCGCTTGCGCTGCCACGACGCCGTCGATTTCGACCGGGACGTCTATCTGCGGCGGATCGACGTGGAGAACCTCTCCTCCGAAAGCCGCGAGATTCGGCTGTTCTTCCACCACAACTTCCACATCTCCGGCACGGAGGTTGGCGATACGGCCTACTTCGATCCGCGGCACCAGGCGCTGGTGCACTACAAGGGCCGCCGCTGGTTCCTGTGCAATGCCGTCACCGACGGCCGGCAGGGGTGGGCACAGTTCGCCACCGGCACCAAGGAGGTGGATGGCAGGGAGGGCACCTGGCGGGACGCTGAGGACGGCCATCTCGAAGGCAACCCCATCGCCCAGGGCTCGGTGGACAGCACCGGCGGCATCGATCTGCCGCTGAAGGCCAACGAAACCGGCACGGCCTTCTACTGGGTTTGCATAGGCGAGCAGTACTACGACGTGGAGCGGGACAACGACACCGTGCTCCAGCGCGGACCTGAAGCTTTCATCGAACGCACCCGCAACTACTGGAAAGCCTGGATCCACGAGAAGCATTCCAGCTTTGCCGATCTGCCCGACGAAGTCTGCCGGATGTATCGCCGCAGCCTGCTCATTCTCAGAACACAGATCGACGAGCGGGGCGGCATCCTCGCGGCCAATGACAGCGACATCTCGCAGTTCGCCCGGGACACGTACAGCTACGTCTGGCCGCGTGATGGCGCACTCGTTGCCTACGCCCTCGTTCGGGCCGGCCACGTCGACACGACACGGCGCTTCTTCCTGTTCTGCCGCGACATCATCAGCCGCCCCGGCTTCATGCTGCACAAGTACAATCCCGACGGCTCGCTGGGCAGCAGCTGGCATCCATGGGTCACGCGCGATGGCTGGGCGCAGCTGCCTGTGCAGGAAGACGAGACCGCGCTCGTGCTGTTCTCCCTCTGGGAGCGCTACCGCCGGCATCACGACGTCGAGTTCGTGGCGCAGCTGTATCTCAAGCTCATCAAGAGCGCCGCCGACTGGATGGTCGAATATCGGGACGAACGCACTCATCTGCCGAAACACTCCTGGGACCTGTGGGAAGAGCGGCGTGGCGTGCTGGCGTTTACTGTCGCCGCGGTATGGGCCGGCCTTCAGGCCGCCGCCCACTTCACCGATACCTTCGGCGAAACCGAGCTGTCGGCCAAGTACCGCCAGGCCGCCGATGAGATACGCGCGGCTACGATCGAGCACCTGTACGATCGCGAGCTGGGGCGCTTCCTGCGTATGCTCGTCTTCCACGAGGACGGATCGTTCACCAAGGACAGGACGCTCGACAGCAGCATGTGGGCGCTGTTCAAGTTCGGCATGTTCTCCGCCGACGACCCGATGATCGTAGGCACCATGGAGGCGATCGAAAGGCGCCTCACGGTCAAGACCTCTGTTGGCGGCGTCGCCCGCTATGAAAACGATTACTACCACCAGGTGTCCAGTGACATCGACCAGGTGCCTGGCAATCCCTGGTTTATCTGCACCCTGTGGATCACGCAATGGCACATAGCGCGAGCCAAGAGCCTCGGAGAGCTGCAGAAGTGCGTCGCCGCGCTGCAGTGGGTGCAGCAGCATGGGCTGCCAAGTGGCGTCCTAGCTGAGCAGGTCGATCCCTACAGCGGTGCGCCGCTCTCGGTCTCCCCACTCACCTGGAGTCATGCCGAGGTGCTGCTCACCATCCACGACTACGTGGACAAGTACCGCGATCTCGCGGCCCCTACGCTCGCGCCTGCGGCCGCGAACGATTAACCCGCTTCTGCGCCGGCCCAGCCCAGGCCGCGCAGGATCTCGCGGTCCTCAGCCGTCAACGGCGCACGGGCCAGCAGCTCCGGCCGGCGCTCCAGCGTGCGCTTGAGCGCCTCCCCGCGCTGCCAGCGATGCACTTCCTGGTGATTGCCTGAGAGCAGAACGTCCGGCACCTTCATGCCTCGGAACTCGGCCGGCCGGGTGTACTGCGGATGCTCCAGCAAACCTGAGGCATGGGAATCGGCGGCGGCGCCACCCTCCGCGCCGATGGCGCCGGGAAGGAGGCGCACGATGGCGTCGACCAGCACGATCGCTGCCGGCTCGCCGCCGCTGAGCACGTAATCGCCGATCGACAGCTCCTCATCGACGGCGGTAGATACCCGCTCGTCGACGCCTTCGTAGCGTCCGCAGACGATCGCGACGTGCGGGTGGCGTGCCAGCCGGCCAACGGCCGCCTGGTCGAGCACCTGGCCCTGTGGAGTGAGCAGGATGACGTGACTGTCCGGCCGTCGCACCGATTCAATGGCCTCGAACAGCGGCTCCGGCTTCATGACCATCCCATCTCCGCCCCCGTAAGGCGTGTCGTCTACCACGTGGTGGCGGTCATGGGCGTGGTCGCGGATGTTGTGCAGGCGAATGGTCACGATGCCTGCTGCCCGAGCCCGTTTGATGATGCTTGCGTCAAAGGGCCCGGCAAACATCTCCGGGAACAGCGTCAGGAGGTCGATGTCCATGGCTAGATCTCCCCGGTCACGGAGCTCAGCCTGCCGCTCAGGCGCAGCTTGTCCAGCGCTCCGTCGACAGCTCCAAGCAGCGCGTGATCGCGGTTACGAAGGGCGACGACGTAGTCGACGGGCACGTAGTCGCCGTCCTCGCGATCGAAGGCGGGCACCGAATCTTCGTAGTATGTGCTGGAATAGGCAAGCTCGTCGCGCCATTCCATGATCGCCGGGAACGACGAGATGATGACGTCCGCTTTGTCGACGATCACGGCGTTCTTCAGCCCATCGCTGGACATGTTGAGAATCTCTGCCCGCACGCCCAGCTCGCCGGCGATGGCCCGGGCCACGTCCACGTCAATGCCTTCGAAGCTGCCGTCAGGGGCCACGGATTCCAAAGGTGGGAAGCTGGCGTCCATCGCTACACGCAGCACGCCCGCCTGCTCGACGCTTTCGAGTGACACGTCGCGAGGCACGGGGCAGCCGGTGAAGATGCAGGCCAGCCGCAGCGCGGCGCCGTGCGTCCAATCGGACAGGCGGTTCCACGATTGCAGGAGCGGATCGTGCGAGGTTGAGACAGACGCGGGACGCTGCCTTGCCGGGGGCGGCGGGCGCAGCCCTGCCGTCGCCGCCTTCTGCAGCGCAAGGTACAGCGGCGTAGGGCTGAAGTCCGTGCGGACGAGGCTCCAGGCGTCGTTGTAGTTGTGCGCTGCGGCCGGGAGACGGAACTGCCAGATGCAGAGAGCCGCCAGCCAGGGCCAATCGGAGGCCATCCGGATGGCCCGCAGCGTGTAGTCGACTTGCTGCGCCGGCGAGACGCCGCGGACCCAGCGCGGGTAGTCGTTCCAGCCGGTCTCGGTGACGTAGATCTGCTTGGCGGCGTCGCCGTTCCGCTCCATCACCTGGCGCAGCAGCTCCACCCGCCGGAAGTTCACCTCGCCGATTGATGGCGGCTCGTTGGGGTCGTGCCTCCAGCCGTAGGTGTGCGCCCCCAGGCCATCAAAAGAGCCGGCGGCGCCGGCGTCGTACAGGCCTTGCAGGTAATCCACGTCGGCCATCGCCCGATCGCTGTTCTCGGGCGTAGGCGCCAGCGGCGCTGACAGCACCAGGCTCCCCGGGTCGGCCGCTTTGATCGGTCCGTACACGGCTCGCAGCAGCCCCGCGTACTCAGCCGGAGCGGGCTTCTTGAACCCCCATTCGTACGCCAGGTTGGGCTCGTTCCAGATCACGTAGGCGGCGATCTTGCCGCGGTAGCGCGTGGCGAACTCGGTAACGAACCGCGTGAAGGCGGGATAGCTGGCGGGATCCAGCTCGGTGTTGGCCGTGGCCACGGGCCTGGCCCAATCCGGAACTCCATCCAGGCGGGCAATGAGCTTCAACCCCTGCCGGTTGGCATGATTGACCACCAGGTCGGTGTGCGACCAATCCCAGGAGCCGGGCCCGCCCTTCTGGATGTAGTTCCAGGGGAAGTACTCGACGTCCCAGGCGGCGCCCATGTCTCGCACCATCTCCAGCGTGTACTGGATCTTGGTCTGCTCCACCTCGTCGGTGAGCCGCGTGTGCACGCCCAGTTTGGGCAGCTCGGTCACGACCTGTTGGGGCTCGGGGAGGCGCAGGCGATTGGGGTCCTCCAGCGGCAGAATGACTGCCCGCCACACCGTGAGCGCGACGGCCAGGAGCAGGAGCGCGAGGGCCGCTGGCTTCATCCCGGGCCGCGGTTCACTGAATCTCTTCGGCCTCGTCCGGCAGGAGTCCGGGCAGCAGGTGCACCACCAACCTGCCGCCTTCGAGATCTACCTGACGTATGACCTCCTCGATGGCCGGAAGCAGCAACTCGCCGCGCTCGGTCCGGACGGCGTAGACGTCGTTCGCGCCGGTTTCGAGGACCTCGGCCACCGGGCCCAGCTCGCGACCGTCTTCCGTAACCACGTTCAGCCCTACGATCTGGAAGACGTAGAACTGGTCCGAAGAGAGCTTGGCCAGGTCGTCGCCCGGCACCCGCAAATAGCGTCCGCGCAGCTCTTCGGCTCGATTGCGATCCGCCACCTCGGCCAGCTTGATCACCGCCTGGCCCTTGTGCCAGCGGCTGTGCTCTACCCTGAACGGCTCCGGCTCGCGCTCTACGAACAGCCGCGCGCCGGGCTCGAAGCGTTCGGGGAAGTCCGTTTGTGAGAGGACCCGGACCTCGCCCCTGGTCCCGAAGGCAGCCAGGATTTTGCCCACGATGAGCCATTCCGGAGGCGCCGACATCACTGCAAGGGTAGCCGCCTGAGGCAGATACCAGGAGGCTCGCGGAGCTAGACGATCTCCAGGACGGCGCGCTTGCCCTGCTTGGTGGCCGACACTTTCAGCAGGCTGCGCAGTGCGCGGGCCGTGCGGCCCTGCTTGCCGATAACCTTGCCGATGTCACCGCGGGCAACCGTCAGCTCAATGACCGTCTGACGGCCGGACGGGATCTCTTCGACCTTGACCTCGTCCGGCTTCGACACGAGGCTTCGAGCCAGGAACTCGATGAGCTCTTTCATTGGCTCTTAGGATTCTGACTTGGCCGGCTTGGCCCGCGCTCGTGCGGGCTTGGCCGCGGTCTTGGTGGCTGCCTTAGCGGCAGGCTTGGCCTTGGCCGCGGCGGCTCGCGTCGCGCTCGCCGGCTTGGCCGCGCTTGCCGCCGCGGGCTCACCTTCGGCGGCAGCCTTAGCAGCCGGGCGGACCAGGCGCGGGGCCTCGGTGCGCTTGGCTCGTGCCTGGCGCCGCGCCTTTGTCTCTTCGGACGCGCCCGCGGCAGCCTTCTTCCGCGCTGGAGCGGCGCTCTTGCGCGCCTGCTCGAACGCGGCGATGACCCCGGCTTTGACGAGCAATCCACGCGCTGTTTCGCTCGGTTGGGCGCCGTTCCGGAGCCAGCCGACAGTCTTTTCCTCGTCCACCTTGAGGGTGTACGGATCGGTCAATGGGTTGTAGTGACCGAGGATGGCGATGACCTTGCCATCACGCGGAGCCGTCGAGTCGGCGACGACGATGCGGTAGCTTGCTTGTTTCTTGGCCCCGACGCGGCTCAAGCGGATTCTCAAACTCACGACAGGGAAGTATAGACGGGTAGGGACCGAGCCCGGTGCCGGCCCTAATGGCTGCCGCGCGCGGCACAATCAAGAGAGGGCACGCATACGGAGGCGCTGGACCGGCTCATCGACACAATCCGGGCCGAAGGCGTACGCGACGAACGGGTGTTGGCAGCCATGCGCAGAGTGGATCGCGCCAGGTTCGTGCCGCCAGAGAGCCACGATCAGGCGTACGACAACATCCCGCTGTCCATCGGCTACGGGCAGACGATCTCGCAGCCGTTGGTCGTCGGCCTCATGACCCAGGCGCTCCAGGCCCAGCCTTCGGACCGAGTGCTGGAGGTTGGCACCGGCTCGGGGTATCACACCGCCATCCTGGCCGAGCTGGCCGCCGAGGTTATCAGTATCGAGCGGCACGCGCGCCTGTCCGAACGCGCCCGCCTGCTCCTGGAAGATCTCGGCTATCGCAACGTGCGCCTGTTCGTCGGCTCCGGCAGCGGCGGCTGGCCGGTGGCCGCTCCTTACGATCGCATCCTGGTGACGGCCGGTTCGCCGCGGATTCCTGTCCGACTGCTGGCGAGCCTGGCCAAGAACGGCCGGCTGGTAGTACCGGTTGGCACTCGTCAGGAACAGCAGCTCGTGCTGCTGGAAAAAGGCCCGCATGGCGTCAGCGAGCGCAGTCTGGGGCCTGTCCGCTTCGTGCCCCTCATCGGCGAAGGGGCGTGGAACGATCAGGGCGATTAACGGCGGATGAGATTCAGTGCAGGAACTGCAGAGCGAACTGTCCCAACCGCTGCCGCCGGGCGTCGTCGGAGCCGCTTTGGGTCTGGCGCGGCGCTGATCCCATCGCCTGGCTGGCTTTGCGCTGATACGCGGGAGCCGCGCCAAGCGCGGTGTCGGCCTTTGGTGTCCGGATAAGCGAGCTCAAGAGCTGAGAGGCAAGTGTCATACCGACCAACCTTCTAGCAAGTTCAGGGCCTAGCGCCGTTCGCCCTTGGCCGCTGCCTGGCGTGCGTTCCTGCTTGTTCGTTACAACGCGGCAGGTGACGGGTGAAGGTTGGCCGGCCTGACCGGCTGCTAGATCACGCCTGCCTGGAGCAACCCCTGCGCGCTGATGGCCGCGCCCGCCAGCATCACCACAAACGCGCTGGCCATGGGGAGCGCCGGTAGGAGCCGGGCGCTGGCTTTGAAGCGCGAAACGTACGAGCCGGCGTGCACCAGCAGCAGGCCGACTGCGGTCAGGACACCGGCCAGTCCGAGGCTGAAGGCGCAGATGAGCACCAATCCAAAGCCGATCCGGTGCAGCGAGACTGCGCTCAGCAGGACGACCAAGGCTGAAGGACACGGCAGCAGCCCGCCAGATATGCCCAGCGCCACGACCCGACGAATCGAGGGTCTGGCAGCGTCGGGCGTGTGGTCGTGGTCGTGGTCGTGGTCGTGGCCGTGAGCGTGATGCTCGTGCGAGGCGTGGGAATGGCCGGCTTCCGCCTCATGGTGATGGGCCTGCAGAAGCGCTGCCCGCAGACGAGGCACGAACAGCCCCAGGCCAATCAGGACAACCAGCATGCCTGACGAAAAGCTGAGCCATGGATAGAGCTGTTCCGGCAAGACGTATTTCGAGGCGAACAGGGTTACTAGCCCCAGGGCGAATACGCCGGCGGTGTGCGTGGCGGTCACCGTCAAGCCCAGCACGACGGCTTGCCACGCCGTCCCTCGCGACCCAACCAGGTAGGCGGCCACAATCGTCTTGCCATGTCCCGGTGAAAGCGCGTGCAGCGCGCCCAGCACCAGCGCCGCGAGGAGCGAGAACAGCACCACCGCCGCCGAGAGCTCGGCTGGGTCGATCAAGCCGGCAAAGGCATCTTTGGCCTTGGCGATTCCGGTATCCCCGAGCAGCAGGTCGAGCGGCCCCTTGAAGGGTAGAGAAGGACCGGCCGACCGCGCCCCAGTCTCCACCCCGGCGGTGAATGCGGCCGCGTGCTGATCCAGCGGGCTGGACAGCAGATCGCTGGGGTAGTCGGTGAGCTCGTGGCTCACGTCGGTCTGTCCGGGCAGGACAATCTCGCTCCAGCCCACGCGGGATCGATAGTTCGTGTCTTCGTAGCGGATCGCGCTTCCTGCGCGCGGCGCGGTGAACCAGGCGGCGAGTCGCAGGGTTTTCAGGCCACCCTGTCCGTCCAGCAGTGACAGCTGCGGTTCGCTGGCCTGCAGCCGCAGGTCCCGGCCGTCCGCGCTGAGGTGCGCCCCGCCGGCGAGCTCGGCCGCTTTGCGGCTGGCATAGCCTTGGTCTACGAGTGGCAGTTCCTGGAAGGTCGGGATCTCGGCCATGTCGAGCACGTAGCGGACGCGGATCTCGGTATCGGTCAGCTCGATGCGGCTGTAGCGGTTGACGGTGAAGTTGCCCAATGGATGAGCCAGGGCGGCCGCCGTGGGCCAGGCAACCGTCAGCAGCAGCCCCAGCATGACGGCAAGGCAGCGCTTCATGCTGTCAGCTCGTGCGCCAGAGGCGCGTAACGTAGTGAGAAATACGGGTTGATGGCCAGCGCTGTGCGCAGCATGGTGCTGCCCTCGGTGGTGTGAGCCAGCCCGAGCTGGATCATCCCCATGTGGAATTGGAACAGCGCGTTTTTCATCCCGGTCGACATGGCTAGCTTCTCCTCAGCTTCGGCTTCTTCGTACCGGCCGGCCTTGTACAGCGTCCAGGCCAGGGCGTCGTGGCCCAAGATGCTGGGCCGTTCCCGGACGCCTCTTTGCCCTTCGTCGACCAGAGAGTCCAGGTGCCGATCGTGGTCGGCGTCGAACAGCGCCATCTCCATGTCCACGTTGGCGCCGCTGGCCTGGTAGAGCTGCTCCATGGCGCCAACGAGCTCGTACTGCTGTTGAGCCAGGTCGTCCCTGCCACTGGCGGCGTACACGTCGCCCAGCTCGATAACGTACTGAGGCAGGGGCAGCGTGTCGGTTACCGGCTTGTACAGTGCGATGGCGCCGTCGTAGTCGCCGCGGGCTGCGCTTACCAGCGCCAGGCCTGCTCGCGCGTGGACGTAGCCTGGTAGGAAGTGGAGAGCTGCCTGGAACTCCTGCTCGGCGGCGTCGAGCTGGCCGCTGTTGAAGTACAGCATGCCCAGCTGATAGCGGGCCCAAGCGGTGTCGTCCGCCGTTGGCGCGCCCGCGGCTACGGCCTGGCGCATGGCAAGGATGGCGTTGGGCGTGTCGCCGGTCAGCTCGCGGATGTAGGACACGCGGGAATAGGAGCTGAGGTCAGGGCGAAGATCGACCATACGCTGGATGGTGTCGATGGCTTGCTGATACCGGCCCAGCTCCACCAGCGCGTCCGCCTTCACACCATACGCGGCCGAGCTGTGCCCGTCCTGCTCGATAGCGCGTCCGGCCCAGGCCAGCGCCTGGCCGAAGTCGTGGCGTGATGACGCTAGGGCGCCCAGCTCAATCAACGCGTCGACGTTGCTGGGATCGAGCTCCAGCGCCTTGTCCAGCGCCGGCTCCGCCTTGCCGTAGAAGCTGGGATCGGCCGTTTCGCGCCAGCGCTGGAGGTAACCAGCGCCCAGCCTGGCGTACTGCTCGGCCGAGCCACCGCGCTCCCTGATGGCCGTTTGGAGCTCGGCGATGGCCTTCTCCGTCGCACCTTCCGCCGAATCTGGGCTGAGGCTGAGCGTCTCGGTCAAGGGTTGGATAGCGGGCGTTGGCGCCGGCCGGGCTGCCGGCTGGCCGCAGCCAGCCAGCAGTCCCAGCGCGATGGCGCTACTTATCGCCCGGGTAAGGCGCTGCCACATAAGGGAAGCTCGCCAGATAGGGCTTATCCGGGCCATCGACGCCGTCGCCCAGGGTGGCGCAGGCGGCGTCGGGCTTGAAGTCGGAGTGGAACAGGGCGTAGGTCGAGCCGCAGACTGCGCGCAGCGCGATGTCGACGACGTCGTCACTCAGCCGCCGGCCGTTGGGAAAGCCATCCTTCTGCCCGGCCAGCAGGCCCAGGCGGTCGGGGCTGGCGGATGGCGGTATCGCCATGTTCAGCCTGATCTGCTCGGATGGCTTCACGTTGGCCGGCATGTTCAGTCCCTTGATGCCGGTCAGGAAGATCGCCACCAGGTCGTCGCGTGGGCTGGGTGGCACGTTGATCTTGAACAGCCCGTTCAGCAGCTTGGCTAACTCGGGATCCGTGACGTAACTCAAGAACTGCCCGTCGGCGCTCGGAACCGATGCGTTCCACAGGTCCTTCTTGCCCAGTGGAATGACCACCTCGTTCACCAGGGGCATGCCGAGGCGTGACACCTGCACCCAGTTCCCGCCGGCCGCAGCCAGGCTGTCGGGCGTTTGGCCTGGCGGGGCCACCACGCTAGTCGTCTGGCGGCTGGCCGTGGCCCACACGCCGACGATCGAGTGCGGATCGTTGGGGTCGCTCGCTGCGCTGCCGTCGCTGGTCAGCTGCGTCTTGGGCACCTGAATGGCGATGGTCTTGACGTTGATGCCCGCCAGCGAGTTCTGAGCCTGCGCGGCCGGGCGGATGTTCAGCAGGTCGAAGAGGCGCAGGTCGACGAAGAAGGGATCGGCCCGCTGGCCGGCGAAGACCAGGTTGTTGTTGCTGGTCGTGGTCACCGCCGCGGCGGCCACGGCGTCGTAGTTGGGCAGCGACTTGAGGCCCACGTTGTCGGGTGGGACCGGCACGTTGTCGGCGATGACCGTGGCGCCGTTGGCGTCAACCCTGGTCACCGAGTAGGACTGCCGGAAGTTGTAGGTCGGGTCCGTCTCGGCGTTGATCGGGCCGGTGTTGTACAGGAAGGTTCCGCCGTTCTGGATGTTGTTCTTGAAGCGGAACTGGAACTTGATGTGATCCTGGGCGTCGCCGACGTTATCGACGTGGATTTCGTACAGCACGTCGGGCGACCAGGGATAGAAGTTGGGGCCGCCGCTGGGTACTTCGATGGGAATGTAGTTGGCGACGAGCGTCACCGTGCCGGGATTGTCCGGGCTGACGAAGGCGTAGGTATCGGTATTGTCTGCAGCCGGGTCCTGGGTGATGAGCGGCGCTTCGCGATGGCTGGAAGCCAGCGCCAGGCTTGGCACGAAGCTGCTGGCGACGAGCGCCGCCCCGGCCAGGGCCGTGGCGAGCCGCGCCGCGGAGCGCTTCCTTATGGGGATAGATGGCATGCTGTTCTCCGTTTCTTCTGAGCTGGGGGGATGGTCCGCGCCTCTTTTGGGGCGCGCACGTACAGGGACCGCCTCGTTCGAGAGGATGCAGAGTTTGGGTCACGTGACCTGGCCTGAGCTGCCCGGGCCAAGCTAGGTCGAGAAGTGTCGTAGGGGCGCGCCTTCTCTTGCTTCTCACCAGCCGATTACGCAGCAGCCGGGGGATTGGTTCAGTGCACCGCCCGCGAGCGAGCGCGGCGAGGGAGGAGAGGCTACCGTTAAGTCGTGGCCGTGCCGCGCATTACCGATCTGCCGCAGCTCGTGGGGACTCTACCGCCGGAAGATCGGTCTCGTTTCCGGCGGCTGTTCGAGGTTGTGGCCGGCACCGGAACACTGGTTCCTCCACCCGAGATGCATTCGTGGATCGAAGGACAGTTCGGCTCGCTGGAAACGGTCGAGCAGCAGAAGATCGTCCGCGTGGTGAATCGCTGGACGCTCGAGGAGGCGCTGTTCAACGAGCTGCGCTCTCGCCGCCCGCTGGACAACACGGGAGGAGACCTGGAGGCAGAGATAGAAGCGACCACCGGCGACCCGTTCTGCAACCTCGACACAGGCACCCCGGCCGACGTCTTTGGCCGGATTCGCGGTCGTTCCAGCGCCACGGCCTCCAACGTGGCCAAGTACGAAGCCTGGTCGGCGGTCATCGTCTTCGACGAGCACAACCCTTTGCGCCTGACCGAAGCTGGCGTTGACGACGCCATCCGGACGGCCTGGGCGTGGGCCGCTCGTGTCCACCAGGTGGACCCTCCGGCGCGCTTCTTCCTGTTCATGTGGAACTGTTTGTGGCGTTCGGGCTCGTCCATCGTCCATGGCCATGCCCAGGCAGCGGTCGCCCGCCGGCGGCACTACGCCCATGTGGAGCGCTGGCGGCTGGCCGCCGCCGCTTATCGCCGCCGCTGCCGCACCGCCTATTTCGAGGATCTGTTCGAAGCGCACCGCGCGCTTGGGCTGGCCTTCGAGGATCGCGGCGTGCGCGTGCTGGCGCACCTCACGCCGCTCAAGGAAAGGGAAACCCTGCTGATCGCGCCTTCGCTCACCCCCGAGCTACGGCGGGCCGTGTATCTTGCCCTGTCCACGTTCACCGAGCGGCTCGGTGTTCGGAGCTTCAACGCCGGCATGTATCATCCGCCGCTGGCAGCGCCGAGGGCCGGCTGGAAGGGTTTCCCGGTGCTGTTTCGCGTCCTCGACCGCGGGGACCCCGGGAACCGCAACTCGGACATCGGCGCGATGGAGCTCTTCGCTGCCAGTGTCATTGCCAGCAATCCGTTCGACGTCGCCGCCGCCCTGCGGCAGCGCTTCAGCGAATAGCCGGAGCGATCGGGGCCGCCTTCAGTCGGCCCTGAAATCCCGGAAGCGCTCGATCAAGCTGTGCGGCAGCTCGCGGTAGTAATCCTCCATCCCGGAGTACAAGCGCTCGGGTGCCGGCCGCTGGATGGGGCGCCGTTGGGCGGCGAAGGCGCGCAGGGCCTCGGCGGCCGGCTTCAGCGAGCCGTCGGCGCGCACGATGCCGAAGGTGCGCTCGTGAATGTGCGTGTTGCATGGTGGCGCACCCCACAGCGAGTCGTCGTAGTCGCCGTAGCACCAGGCGAAGGCGCCAAGCGATCCTACCTTCCACAGCTTCTCCAGCACCGCTTCGTAGTAGCTGCCCGCTTCGTCTTCTGAGGCGAAGTACTGGTGCAGCACGCCGGCCCGCGTCGCAAGGTCCTCGTAATGCGCCGGCTGCCCGGGCGCGGCCGTGCAAATACCGAGCTCTTCGAACAGCACAGGCTTTCTGCCCAGGCCCTCGGTCAGCACGTTCAGGAACGGACAGACGTCGGAGTCCAGCGGCCCCTTGGCCCAGCTGGCGTAGACCGAGTACCCATGCATGCACAGGAAGTCGTTGGATTCGGCCATGGTCAGCGGACCGAGACGGCGGTTCTGCTCCAGGTCCTCCGAATGGCAGCCGCAGCTCACCAGCGCACTCGAGCTGCCTGACTTGATGGCTTCGGCCATGCGCCCGGCCCAGCGCATGGCTGTTTCTTCATCCTCGGGAACGGCGACGTTGGACGATTCATTGCCCAGGTCCCAGAACAGGAGCGCCGGATGCTTGGCAAACGCTTCGGCCAGGGTACGGGCCTGCAGCTCCTGCGCTTCGATCATGCTCGGGTCAGAGAAAATCGGCTTGACGTAACGGTTGATCACGTTGTCGTTGCTGATGAGGGGGAAACGGGTCTGGTTGTCGCCCAGGTCGAGCGTCCAATGTGGCAGCCAGTTGTATCCGCTCATATGCCCGGTAAACAGCGTGGGTACGCAGCGCAGCTTGAGGTCGGCGGCGATCTCGAGCACCTTCTCCAGGTGGTTCATCTGCCTGACGTCGACCCGATGGCGCTCCGGCTGGAAGTCCTCCCACAGCAGGGAGAAGCGCACCGCCTCGATGTTCAGCTCGCGGATCTGCTCGAACTCCTGGCGGACCTCGTCGGCCGAGAAGTTCTTCCACCAGTACATGGCCTTGCGCTTGGGCCAGTAGTTGACCCCCACCACGAAGTGATCCCAGGGCAGCTGCTCCGGGCTCACGTCTGGCCCTGCAGAAGCTGTTCGTAGACGTTCACGTACCCGTCCACCATGTGGTCCAGGGTGAAGCGCAGCTCGACGGCTCTGCGGCAGCTGGCGCGGTCGATGTCGCGAACCTTCGCCACTGCTTCTACCGCTTGGTCCATCGTCTGCACCAGGAAGCCGCTCACGCCGTCCTCCAAGATCTCGCGGGGGGACCCCAGGTCCATGGCAATGACCGGTGTCCCGCAGGCGAGCGACTCCACAATTGTCAGGCCAAAGCGTTCGGGTCGGGTGACCAGGTGCAGGCTGGCCAGCGCGTCGCCCATGAGCCGATCGCGCATTGGGCCGTCCGCGGCACCCACGAAACGGATGCAGTCGCCGTCGATGAACGGGGCGATCTGCTCCTCCCAGTAGCTGGTGTCCTGCTGGATGCCGGCGATGATCAGCGGCAGGCCGGCAGTTCGCGCGACGTCAATGGCCAGGTGCACGCCCTTCTCGGGATGGAAGCGTCCCAGGTACAGCAGGTAATCGCCGGAGGCATGCTCGCGGTAGGTGAACTGGCGCAGATCGATGCCGTTGTACACGGTTGCTACGTAGTTGAGCTGGGGGTCGCGGTCTGCGTCGCTGATCGAGACGTAGGGATTGTCCCGGTACTTGTAGTAGATGGCCTTGATGCTGTCCGAGGAGAAGCCGTGGATCGTGGTGAGGAAGGGCGTGCTGATCAGGTGCGAGTAGGTGAGCGGGATGAAGTCGAGATGGCTGTGCAAGACGTCGAACTCGGAGGCCCGCTCCATCGCCTCCGAAACGTGCAGCGGCACCCACACGTTGGGATCGATCGACGGATCCTCGGAGTAGGGCCGCGGACACACGGCGTGCAAGCGGGCGGTGGTGATGGAATCCTGAGTGGCGAACAGCGTTACGTCGTGCCCGCGCGCCACCAGTCCCTCCGTAAGGTTGTGAGTGACCGTCTCCCAGGCGCCGTAATGCCGCGGTGGGGTACGCCAGGAGATCGGGCCGAGTATCCCGATCTTCAGCTGGCCACTGCCTGTTCCTCGCCGTCCATCGGCCGGGTATGCGCGGCTGCCCAGCGATAGAACGTCAGGTGTTTCCGCGCAATGCCGGTGACCGAGACGCGACGTGAATAGCGCCGAGCCATATCGGCCAGCTGTTTGCGCAGGCTGTCGTCGTTCATCAGCCGGACGATGGCGCGAACCAGTCCGGCGTCGCTGTCCACCGGAACAGCCAGGCCCGCGTTGCTCTCTTCGACGTACGATCTCAACCCACCAACACTGCTCACCACCACCGGTGTCCCGACCGCGCAGGCGGCCATCGCGGGCCCGCTCGCGGCGGCAGATTGGTAGGGCAGCACCAGCGCGTCGAAGCTGGCCACGACCCTGAGGAACTCCTCTTGGCTGAACAGCCTGGGAAGATAGACGATAGAGTCGTGCGCCGGGCTGCTCTGCACCAGGCCATTGAGCGCGTCGCCCAGCAGGATGCCCTCCTTCGAGCCGGGCCGGGGCGCGCAGGCGACCACGAGGAGCGCAGGCTCTTTGATGCCGCGCACGATGTCGGGCCACAGCCGCACGACCTTGTCGTAGCGCTTGTACCAATCCGGGTAGCCGATCATGCCCACGACCTTCTTGCCTTGCCAGCCGTAGTCCTCCTTGGCCGGCTTCACTTTGCGGGCAGCCGGTGCGGAATGGGGCATGAAGGCCACCTTACCGCTTGGCAGCGCGGTGTGCTCGGTGTGCACCAGCGTGATGCTGGCCAGCTCGCCCATGGTCTTGATGTACGCCAGCCGGTCCGGTCGATCGGTGTTGTCGGAGTGCATGGTTACCACGGCCGGCCGGCCGGCCACCTTCCAGCGGAACAGCAGCTCGTTCACGCCGAAGGCGTCGGCTGCGCTGTAGCTGAAATGCTCGCCGCGCTTGTGATGGCTGTACAGGCCGTATTCGAACTGCAGGTGGATGACGTCGGGGTTGATGGCCTCGATCTCTTCTTCGACCGCCTCGAACCAATCGGCCCGGGCCAGCTCGATGACGGGATGGACAAACTCACTGGGAAGGGCGTCGGTGTGACACACCACGTGCACCGTCTGGCCCAGCTTTCGCAGCTCGTCGACGAGCGGGCGTGTGTAGAAGTGGATGCCGCACTCGCGGTCCCAGCTGGTGACCATGGCGACCTTCATGTCTCTGTGGAATCTATAGCATCGAGCGGCAGCTGAAACCGTGGGTTGGGTCCGATTGACTGCGGATCGTCGCTTGCCTCATAATCCGGCATGCTCTGCGGAGGGCAGGGTGTTTCCAGCTTGATTCACACAAGGGAGCATGAGATGAAACCAACCCGTCCATTCCTGGGTCTGACCACGGCCGTGCTGCTGGCGCTATCCGCCTGCGGCGGTGCGGCAGCGCCGTCCAGCCCTGCGCCGGCATCCAGCGCGCCGCCTGCGCCCTCTAGCGCGGCGGCCAAGCCGTCAACCCCGGCCAGCGCGGCCGCCAGCGCCAAGCCCGCCGCCAGCGGATCGGCTGCCGCTAGCGCTAAGCCGGCAGCGAGCGCCTCGGCGTCCGCCAGCGCCAGACCCACGCCCGTGCCCGACGTGCCGGCCGACACGACCAAGGTCACGCTCACCTCTACCGACGTTCCGGGGACGGAAGGCAAGACGATCTCCTCCGACATCATCGACATGGACCAGGCGGGGCACATGGTCTACGTTGCCGATCGCACGACGAGCGGCGTGGACGTATTCGACGCCAGCGGCGCTACACCCAAGTTCGTGAAGACCATCAAGCCGTCGGACGCGCCCAACGGCGTCATCGTCGCCAAGAATGTGAATCGCCTGGTGGCCGGCCTGAACGATGGCAACGTGGCCAGCATCGACCTGGCCACCGGCCAGGTGGTGGGCAGTCTGCCAACGGGTGGTAAGAAGCGAGCCGACGAGATCGATTACGATCCCAAGGACAAGAAGATCTACCAGGCCAACAGCGATGATGGCTTCGTGACCGCCATCGACATGACCACCTTCAAGATCACCAAGCGCATCGATGGCCTGGGCGATGCCCTGGAGCAGCCACGTTACAACGCCGCCGACGGCATGATGTACCTCACCGGCTCGGGCACGAACACGCTGTTCCAGTTCGATCCGGCCAAGGATGAGCTGGTCAAGAAGATCGCGATGCCGGCTGCCTGCAGCAAGCCATCTGGTATCTGGGCTAGCCCCAAGACGAACATCGGCATCATCAGCTGCGACCCGCATCCCATCATCTGGGACTTTGGCAAGCAGCAGATGATCGGCAGCCTGGATCAGACGGGCAAGGGCGACCAGGTGACCTACGACGCCAAGTACGACATCTTCCTTCTGGGGGAAGCAGGCTGGACCCACGGGCCGCATATCGGCATCGTCGGCGGCACCCCTATCAAGTTCATCACCAACGTCGTGACCACTGACGGAAACCACAACAACGCGGTGGTGGACGATACCAATGACGTGGTGTATGCCATGGGTGGGAAGGCCATGCTGAGCTTCCCGCTGCCGGCAGTGGCCAAAGGCGCCGCCGGCTCAGCCGGCGCTGCCGCTAAGCCGGCGGCCAAGCCCTCGGCCTAGGCCCAGGCCCATTGGCGGGTCCTGCCACCGCCGGCGGCGGCAGGACCCGCTCCGGCTCCTGTGATCTCTCCGGCCGGCTGTGGCTCAGCAGCTCAGTGTGTCGATGGGATAGCCGAGGACGTGCTTGATGTACACGCCATCGTGGTACAGCCAGCGTTTCTGCGTCCCCTCTCGCACTGCCTGCCGGACGCCTTCCTGCAGCTCGGGGGTGTTGGCGTACTTGCCGACCATGTCGTACATGCGGCCGCCGTGCTCGACGTCGGCGGCGTGATGCAGGGTGAAGAAGCGGATGTCGTCTTCAGTGAAGTGGTACTTCTCCCGCAGCGCCGGCAGGATCTTCTCCACAATCGTGGGCAGCTGAGACTCCATGCCGATGTGCATGCCGGCGGACGACTCCAGCCACGTTCGGCGCGTCGAGATAACGGTCAGCCAGTCTTTCAGGCCCCAGGTGGTTGGCAGCGGCTTGGACGCGCGGATCTCCTCGGGGTCGACGCCGCAGGCTCGGGCGAAGCGCAGCAGGATATTCACGTGCGGATCGGCCGGGTCCTCTTCCTCACCCAGGTTCTCCATGATGACCGCGCGCGCGTCGGGATGAGGACAGTTGCCGTAGTTCGTTCCCAGGAAGGCCCACAGGTCCTTGGTGAAGTGATAGTGCTCCTGAACCCAGCGTCCGAGCACCTGCCGATCGAGCGTGCCCGCTGCCCACGCTTCGATGAGCGGGTGGCGCACGCAGTGGCGGCTCCTGACGATGTCTTCGAGCTCCCGCCGAAGATCCGCCGCGCTCACCAGCAGGGGGATGTGTGTCTCAATGGCCGACACTGGTCGCTCCTGTCGATTGTATGCAGAGGAGGGCCTCATCTGTCACCGGCCTGGCTCCGTCTCGGGTAGCTCGCGCAGCAGCTCCTCGGGCAGCCGCTGGCGGGCTTGGAGGACTGGTTCGAACAGGTCGCCGAGCTTATCGATTCGCCGCACGACGCTGTCGGCTTCGAATATCAGCAGCCCGGCGTCCTTCTTGTTCCACGCCTGCTCGACCTCGGTCCAGCTCACCGGAGTGGAAACCGTGGGACGAGGGCGAGCTCGCAGCGAATAGACATTAACGGTGGTCTTGTGCTGGTCGTTCTGGCTCCAGTCGATGAAGACTTTGCCGCCGCGCAGGCGCCGCTCCATGAGATGGACCACTTCTCGGGGATGCTCGTGCGCCAAGCGCTGGGCGATGCCCAGCGATGCCCGCTTGGTGACCTCGTAGTCCACATCCTCGTTCAGCGGCACGTACAGCTGGAGGCCCTTTGACCCGGAGGTCTTGGGGAAGGCCTCCAGGCCGTGCTCATTCAGGATTTCCCGGATCCAGAGCGCTACCTGGCAGCACTGCACCACGTCGGCCGGCGGCCCTGGGTCCAGGTCGAACACCATTTGTCTCGGCTCCTCGAGCCTCTCGGCATATGACAGCGAGGTGTGCAGCTCCAGGCTGGCGAGGTTGGCCACCCACACCAGGCTCGGCAGGTCCTGGACGAGACAGTAGTACTGGAATCGGCCGTTGTGCCGGCTCCAGACCTTGGCCGTCTCCATCCAGTCGGGTCGGTGCCCGGGGCAGTTCTTCTCGTAGAACGCTTCGCCCTCCACGCCGTCCGGGTAGCGCTTGAGGGTGAGCGGACGGTTCCGCAGGTGAGGGACGAGCACCGGCGCAATGCGCGTGTAGTAGTCGATGACCTGCCCCTTGGTGAAGCCGGCTTCCGGGTACAGCACCTTGTCGAGGTTGCTGAGCGTCAGCTCGCGTCCATCCACGGCGACGCGTACCTGTTTCGAGGGGGCCATCGCGCTCGCCGTCATTCTAGAGGACGCGGTGCCCGGGCGCAGCCGCGGCCGCGTGTAGCGTGGGCCCTTGCGGGCCGCCCGTTCTTGTTCGCCGGGGCTTGTTTTCGGCTCATGCGAGCGGCTGATGTGGTGAACTGGAACGCATGAAGTTCCTGACGGAATATCTCACCTTCAATACTCAGCGTCACCGCGAATACGTCAACATCACCGGCGACGTCGAGGAGATCCTGCGCCGCAGCGGCATCCGCGAGGGCATGATCCTGGTCAGCGCCATGCACATCACTGCCGGCGTGTATGTGAACGACGCCGAGTCCGGCCTGATCGAGGACATCGACGAGATGCTCGACCGGCTTGCGCCGCAGGGGCCCGACTATCACCATCACCGGACCGGCGAGGACAATGGCGACTCGCACCTCAAGAGCCTGCTGTGCCACCACGAGGTGATTGTCCCCGTCACTGAGGGTCAGCTGGATTTCGGCCCCTGGCAGCAGATCTACTACGCCGAATTCGACGGAAAGCGCCGCAAGCGCGTCGTCGTCAAGGTGATGGGCGAGTAGGCTGCAGACTGGCTACGGATGCACGCTCTCCACGAACCAGTCGATGGGCAGCTCGCGCCCGAGACCGCGCTCCCTGGCCAGCGTGTAGACGTGATGACACACCGCCGTGAACTGGGCTCCCACGCCAATGCTATTGAGGAACAGCGTTCGCTGTGAGTCGCTGGTTCGGCCGGAAATCTTGCCGCCGATCAGCTCGCTCAGGTCGGGGAAGCTGTTCCAATCGAGGTCGCGGGCCAGGGAGTGATCGCGGATCTCGAAGCCGTAGCGCTGCTCCACCTCGGCCAGGTCGCTCGAGGTGTAGTTCTGCTCCTTGGCCCGCGTGTGGAACACGACTACGTCGGCCAGCTTGAAGCATTCGTCCGTGGCTTCGTCACGCTGCATGGAGCTCAAGTGCATTCCCGGCTCGAACCAGGCCGCGGGAAAGAACGGCACCCGGCTGTTGGTGGCCGTGACCGCCACGTCCACCCCGCGGACGGCCTCCTCGGCGCCGGATACGGCGCGCACCGGCCGGTCCAGCGTCTCGGTCATCTCCTCGGCGAATGCCTGCGCGTGCCCGGGGGTCGGGCTGTAGACCTTGATGTCCTCGATCTGCCGCACGGCGCACAGGGCCATGAGCTGCGTGCCGGCCTGCCAGCCCGAGCCCAGCAGGCCGGCGGTGCGCGCGTCCTTGCGGGCCAAGTACTTGGCGCCCAGCCCGTTGGTGGCGCCCACGCGAAAACGCTGGACGACTCCATCGTTCATGATCGACAGCAGCTCGCCATTGGCCGTGCTGAACAGCAGGACCAGCCCCAGCCAGCGGTTTCCGGGCGCGGCTGGGATCTTGACACGGCGCCGCAGCCCGTCCTGCAGCGGGTACGCCAGCACGTCCGACGTCAGCCGAATGGAGGCGGCCTGCAGCCGCGGCACCGCTCCGTCCATGCTCTTGAGGTAGTGCGCGCCCGGAATGTCCGGCCCCATGGTCCTGGTGGTCGGTGTGTGCAGGTCGGTGCGCGCTCGATAGACGGCGCTGCCCTTGGCGATGTCCCGGTACAGCTCCTCCAGCACAGCCAGCGTGTCGGGCATGGTGAGCAGTTGCTCGACTTCTTCGTTGTTGATCAGCAGGGGCATGCGGCTGTCTCCTAAGAGGTGGTCCCACATTGTGCCCCACACGGTCGGGGCTCTGGCAAAGTGTGCCGCGGTCCTTCCATGTGCATACGAAAAGCGACCGATGGCCTGGGCTGTAGGGGCCAGCGTTCGGCCTCGCTTGCGAGCGGCCGCCCGGCCTCGCGGTGCTAGACTACGCCTGATTCGCGGGGAATGGCGCAGCCTGGCAGCGCGCCTGGTTTGGGACCAGGAGGTCGCGAGTTCGAATCTCGCTTCCCCGACATCTCACCAGGGCGAGCCAGGCTGCTCGGCGGCGCTCTCAGTGGCCCCCGGCCGCCGGTGGGGGATTGCCGACCTTGATCATCGCCAGCGCGCCCTTGGAGGCGTCGGCGAAGCTGTGCGTAACCACCGGGTAGAACCCTTCGTTGGGGATGGTGAGCTCAATCATTGCCCCGCCGCCGGGTGGCACGGTGTAGGTTTGCATGCCGCTCAACGCGTTGGCGGGGTTTCCATCAGGATAGACCTTGCCCAGGATGGCGCCAACCACGTGGAAGGCGGAGAAGTCGTTGGGGCCGGCGTTGACCGTCCACAGCCGGATGAGCTCGCCGGGATTGGCCGTCAACGAGTTGTTGCCGGTGTACTGGTTGGCCATGCCGTTGAAGACCACGTAGTCCGGCCGGCCGTTTTGCATCTTGGTGTAGTCGCCATCCAGCACGCCCTTCGTTGCGCTCGGCTTGGTGTAGAACTCGCTCTGGACCAGCACGTACTCCCGAGCCGCGGGTAGTGGCGTTGCCGGATCCACGATGATGGCCCCGTACATGCCGTTGCCAATGTGCATCAGTGCCGGAGCGGTCCCGCAATGGTACATGAACACGCCAGGATGATCGGCCTTGAACGTGAATGAGAGGGACTCACCAGGGTTGATGCTGCGGTAGTTCACGTTCCACGGCGTCTCCGCGGCGTGGAAGTCGATGGAGTGCTGCATCGTGCCCTCGTTCTTGAGGGTGAACTCCATGGTGTCGTTCTGCTTCACGTGGATGATCGGGCCCGGAGCGGTGTCGCCGAACGTCCACACCGCGTACTTCACGCCAGGGGCGATTTCCTGGACGCCTTCTTTCGCCGTCAGGGTGATGTGCACGACCGCCTCGGTGGGCGCGGGTGTCAGCCGCGCATCGTATGCAACGTGAGCTTGCTCGGGGGCCGGAACGGCGCTGGCAGGCGCGCTCGCCGCCGCTGCCATGCCCGGCATGGAGGACATGTCGCGAGCCTCGGCCGGCTGGCTCAGCGCGGCCGCTGCGGAGGCTGGACTAGGACTCGCTGTAGGCTGTTTGGCGGGCGCGTTCGCGGCTGCCGACCGTGCCTGCACCGCCTCCAAGGAAGATCCCTGCTTCGACAGGGTCAGCGGATCGTTGGCCAAGCGTACCTGGCCGCAGCTGGCGAGAAGCATGATGGCTGGGAGCAGCCCGCCCGCTGCCATCGATATACGTGTGTTCATACGCGACCTCCGAAGTGCTTGTCGGAAGTCTCTTTTCAGGGCCATGAATGGCCCATAAACGCAAGCGCAATGAATGCGCAACGTTTCTACTGGACGATGACAGTGCCGCGCAGGTTGGGGAACCAGCCGCAATGATAGTGGTAGGTGCCGGGCTGGATGAACGTGAAGGTGAAGAGCTGGCCCACCGCCAGGCTGCCCGAATCGAATAGGTAGCCCTCGTCGGTCACGGTATGGTGCGCCGCGCCGTCGTTGCTCCAGACGACGAACGTGCCGCGCGGCACGACCAGCGTGTTCGGGCTGAAGCCGCCGTCCGTCACGCTCACCCGTACCGGCGGTGGAGTGGGTGTCGCCGTGACTCGAGGGACCGGCGTGGCGGTTGCTATGGCCGCGGCTACGGCCGTCTCGCCTGGTCCGGGCGTGAACGTTGCCGAGGCCACGATACCCCGGGTTGGGGTTGGCTGCGCGGCAGCCGCGGCTGGCCCGCAGCTGGCAATGGCCAGGGGCGAAAGCGCTAGCAGCGCCAGGGCGAGCTTGCGTACAACAACACCGCGAAGGGCAGCCACGCGTCTACTCTACAGCCCGCCTGGATGACCACCGGCAAGGCTGGCCAGATCGGGGGCTCCGTCCCAAGTGAGAACAGGCCCCCGGCGACTGCTATGCCGCCGGGGGCCTGTTCGGGCAGGAGGGGTTTTGGCAGCCTCCAGCAGGTACTACGACGAGGTGAGCCGCAAGTTACGAGGATGGACAAAAGGGCCTCCGGCGGGTCCCGGACCGAGTGATGGAATGGCCATTTTGTCACAGTTGGCTTGCTCGGTAGCTTTCGTTGGGGCAGAATTGCCGAAGGCCCGCTTTGCAGGGCCATGGGGGGAGAGTATTTGGAAACGTCGAGCATGCTCGCCGTGCGAGCACTGGTGCGCCATGAAATTCATGGGCACATCTCAGCCGTGACGTCCGCCACGGCACGAGCCGCTGAAGGACCTCGCGAGTCGGCTGAAGGATGACCGAGCGACTCTTTTCGCCGCGCGAATTCGCGACTCAGGTCAACCTCGATTCCGAAACGGTGCGCCGCTGGCTGAGAGAGGGGAAGGTTCGCGGCATAGCGCAGGAGGGCGACCGCCGGGGTTGGCTTATTCCGGGGTCCGAAGTCGTACGTATTCTGGCCGAGCGTGGCGTGATGGGACAGGTGCTGGATCAGCTCCGCGACGCAGCTGTCCTGATCGATTTGGCGACCGATCGCATGGTCTGGTGGAATAGGGCCGCGCAGCAGCTGTTCGGGTATCTCGAGGACGATGCGCCGGACGATGTGACCATGCTCGTGCCCGAGCGCTTTCGGGCTGGTCTGCGGACTGCCATGGAGCGCTATCGTACGCAAGACGCACGAGATTGGCTGGAGGCGGATAGCCCCATCGAATGGCATGCGCTGCAGAAGTCCGGCAGTGAGGTTGACGTCGAGCTCACGATCAGCGCCCTCGATGACTCGGCCGGCCGTTTTGTCCTGGCCATCGTGCGCGACGTGACCGCCCGCAACCGCAGGCAGCGGCAGACGGCGGCCATTGACGTCGATACGCGTGCCATCCTCGATGCCACGCCTGAAGGTCTGCATCTCATCGACGAGCATGGCCGGGTGGTGTTTGCCAATCCTGCCGGAGCAACGCTGCTTGGCTACCGTCCCTCCGAGCTGGTCGGTAAACGGCTGCATTCCCTGGTGCATCATTCCCGTCTCAACGGCACTCCCTTCCCGGAAGACGAGTGCCCTATCGTGGATGCCGCGGGGCGCTGCGCTGAGGTGGGTGGGGATACGGTGTTGTGGACCAAGGCCGGCTCGCCGGTATGCGTGGAGTACAAACTGCGGCCGGTGCAACACGGGCAAGGGCATCTTTCGGTGCTGGCCTTCCATGACGTGACAGCGCGGAAGCGAGCTGAGGACGTGCTGTTCGATCAGGCGTTTCACGATCCCGTGACGCTGCTGCCGAACCGCCGTCTCTTCGAGGATCGGGTTAGCCACGCCATTCGTACTGCCGAGCGGACCCGTGAAAGCCTGGCCGTGCTGGTGATCCGCCTGGGCCGGGAGGCGGCACCGCCTGCGCTTCCGGACAAGGCCCTGAGCGATTTGGCTGCGCGCATGAGGGCGGTCGTCCGGGAGGTGGACACGCTTGCCCGCGTGGGGGAAAGCGAATTCGGCCTGCTGCTGACGATGATTCGAGGACCACGGGACGTCGAGGCGGCTTCGGCCCGGCTGATGTCGGCCCTCGATAGCGCCATTCCGGCCGCCGCGCAATCCCCACTTCAGGTGAGTCTCTCCGTGGCTCTGTTCCCGGAGCACGGACGTGACCTCGGGACGCTCCTGGCCCATGCCTCCCAGGCGACCTACAAGACGCGCCGTCTTTTTGCCGAGCTGGAAGCTCCGGCCGAAGAGCGGCGTATCCGAACCGGTGCTTCCAGTTCGGCGAAGGAATCCTACTCGGGCCGGCACTGAGCCGGATCGCCGAGCGGAGCCTCGTCCGCCTGGGCGCGCACCCTGCTCGCCACTCCGCGTACGGTGCTATAGTGGCCTCTAGCGGTGGAGTTGCCGAGTGCAGCCCGCCAGCTGCGGAAACATCACCGGTCGAGATATTTTGGCCGCTTGGATCAGTGAGGACCGAGACGGTGGCATCGAATGACTTCCCGTTGCTTTTGCCCCGGCTTGCCGCGCTGATCCGCTGCGCCGAACGCTGGCATGCTGGCTGCCTTTGACCTGGGCAACACCCAGGTAACCGTCGGGGTCTTCGATGGCCCAGCTCTTCGTTCTTGCTTCAGGTTGGCGAGCGACCTGGGCCGCCCTTCCGAAGAATATGGCCTGCTGTTGAGCGGGCTGCTGGCGCGCGAGGGCATTCCTTGCGAGGCTATTGACGGGACGGCGATCGCTTCTGTGGTGCCGCCGTTGACCGAGCGCTTCACTGAGCTGTCCGAGCGCCTGTTCCATCAGTGCGCCGTCGTGGTTGGGGCGGGGACCCGCACCGGCGTGCACGTGGCGACGCACAATCCTCGCGAGGTAGGCCCAGACCGCATCGTCAACGCGGCCGCGGCCTTCGACCTGTACGGCGGCCCGCTCATCGTCATCGACTTCGGCACCGCGACGGCGTTCGACGTGATCGGCGCCGATGGCTCGTACCTGGGCGCCGCCATCGCGCCCGGCCTGGCCCTCTCCGCCGAGGCGCTGTTCCGGCATGCTTCGCGACTGCACCGCGTCGACCTGCAGACGCCCAGGAACGTGGTGGGCAAGGATTCCGCCTCGGCCTTGCAGTCGGGCGTCATGCTCGGCCATGTGGCCATGGTCGAGGGCATGGTGGCTCGCATCCGCTCCGAGATGGGGCATCGCAGCACGGTTGTGGCGACCGGCGACCTCGCGCCGGCTATCGCCGAGCGCACCTCGGTCATCGAGCACGTGGAGCCGCATCTGGCGCTGCTGGGCTTGCGACTCATGCACGAGCTGAACCAGCGATGAGCGGCCAGCCCCGATCCTCAAGGCCGGCCGCGGCGCCGTTGGAACGGCTGGGCTTTGTCGGCGCGGGCCGGCTGGCTCAGGCACTGGCTCCGGCACTGGACCAGGCCGGCTGGACGGTGTGCGCCGTCAGCAGCCGTTCTCTTGAATCGGCCCGAGCTCTCGCCCGCCAGCTGCCGCGTTCGACCGCCGTTGCCGGCGCCCAGGAAGTCGCCGGCCTGGCGGACGTTGTCTTCCTGACGGTGCCGGACGCCGCCATCGCGACAGTTGCGTCCCAGATAGCCTGGCGGTCGGGCCAGGGCGCGGTGCACTGCAGCGGCGCCTGGGGACCGGAGCTGCTGCCAGGCGCGGATACCGGTGGGGCGCAGGCCGGGAGCTTTCACCCGCTGCAGACGTTTGCCGGCGGCCGGCCGGCCGCGTCTCCCTTCCTGGGAATCACGATTTCCTTGGAGGCGCCCGACCCGCTGCGGCAGTCGCTGCTGGCAATGACCCAGGCGCTCGGCGCCCGGCCACTGACCCTGCTGTCCAGCGCCCGCGCGCTCTATCACGCCTCCGCCGTCCTGGCCGGCAATTACCTGGTGACGCTGCTTGCCGCCGCGGCGGCGTTGTGGCCGGAGTTCGGCCTCAGCGAGCAGGAGGGGTTGTCAGCGCTGCTGCCGCTGGTTCGAACCACCCTCGATAACGTTGCCCGTCTCGGTCCGAGCGCTGCGCTGACCGGCCCGGCCGCGCGCGGCGACGTGGCGTCGGTTCGCCGCCACCTGGAAGCGCTCATGGTCCACGCTCCCGACACCTTGGAGCTGTACCGGCAGCTTGGGCTGCGCACCCTGGCCCTGGCGGATGACAGCGCCCATGGGCTTACCGCCGCAAGCGATCTGCGGGAGCTATTTGCATCCGATACCAATACGAGGAGAACGACGTGCGTGTGACTGTCGAGCAGCTGAAAACGATGAAGCGCCAGGGACAGCGCTTCGCCATGCTGACCGCGTATGACTATTCCATCGCTCGATTGTTGGATGAAGCCGGCATCCCTGTTCTCCTGGTGGGGGACAGCATGGGCTCGGTGGTGCTGGGCTACGAGACGACGTTGCCTGTCACCCTGGACGACATCGTGCGGCATACGCAGGCGGTGGTGCGAGGAGCCACGAAGGCGTTGGTCGTCGCCGACATGCCCTTCCTCACGTTCCAGGTGTCGCCGGAGGAGGCGATGCGCAACGCCGGCAGGCTGCTGCAGGAGGGTGGCGCCCAGGCGGTCAAGCTCGAGGGTGGCGTCAACGTTGCGGCCACTGTTCGGCGACTGGTCAATGCCGGCATCCCGGTGATGGGCCACATTGGCCTGACGCCCCAGTCGGTCAATCAAATCGGCCTCAAGGTGCAGGGAAAGACGGTTCAGGTGGCGGCCAAGCTGCTAGCCGATGCGAAGGCGCTCGAGGACGCCGGGGCCTTCGCCATCGTGCTGGAAGCCGTGCCCTCTTCGTTGGCGGAGCGCATCACCAAGATGGTGAGCGTTCCTACGATTGGCATCGGCGCCGGTCCCGGCTGCGATGCTCAGGTGCAGGTGATCCACGATCTGCTGGGGTTGTTCAATGACTTCCGGCCGAAGCACGCCAAGCGCTACGCGGAGCTCGGGCCGATTATCCAGGACGCGGTGACTCGATACGCCGCCGAGGTGCAGGCCGGCGCATTCCCCACCGACAAAGAGAGCTTCAGTATGGATGAACGAGTGCTGGCGGAGTTGGACGACAGGTCGAGGGAAGCGGGCGAGTTCGATCCCCATGCGCATCCCTGGAAGGACGTGGGCAAAACCGCGCGCAGAGAGCGCACCGAAACCGAATTCCAGGGCTACGCTCCCAAGACCACTCGCTGACGACGTTCGATGCAGCTTCAGACGACGGTTGCCGGGCTGCGTGCCGCGCTGGCCGATCTGCCGCGGCCGTTGGGCTTCGTGCCGACGATGGGCTACCTGCATCAAGGGCACCTGAGCCTCGTTCGAGCCGCCGCGGCCGAGAATGCCTCGACCGTCGTGAGCATATTCGTCAATCCCACCCAGTTCGGTGAAGCTCAGGACTTTGCACTGTATCCACGCGATCCGGAGCGGGATTGCGGCCTGCTGGCGGACGCCGGCGTCGACGTGACCTTCGCTCCGGACGAAGGCGAGATGTACCCGTCGGGCTTCGACACGTACGTCGTGGTCGGCGGCGTGAGCGAAGGCCTGGAGGGAGCAGCCCGGCCGGGACATTTTCGCGGAGTGGCAACGGTGGTGGCCAAGCTGCTCAATGTGGTCCAGCCCGATCGTGCGTATTTCGGGCAGAAGGACGCGCAGCAGCTGGCCGTGATCCGAAAACTGGTCGCCGATCTGGCGATGCCGGTGGAGATTCGGGCGGTGCCCACGCAGCGTGAGCCCGACGGCCTGGCCATGAGCAGTCGCAACGTCCGGCTATCGCCGTCCGAACGCGCGGCGGCCACCGTCCTCTCCCGGGCGCTTCGAGCGGCCGAGGCCTCATACCGGCAGGGGGAGCGCAGCGCCGAGCGCCTGCGACAGGTCATGCGCCAAGAGTTGGCGGCCGAGCCGCTGGCTCGACCCGATTACGTGAGCGTTGCCGATGCCGGCAGCCTGCGCGAGCTGGATGACGTCCACGGGCCGGCGCTGCTGTCCCTGGCGGTGCGGATCGGGCCTGTGCGGCTGATCGATAACATCGCGCTGCGGTGAGATCTTCAGGGGGTTTGTCCGACTCAGGAGCGACGAGAGGCATGTCGTACGAATGACGGCTGATATGCCGGTGGGCAGGATCCGGGTCATTGGGCATCGCGGCGCTTCAGCCCACTATCCCGAGAACACCTTGGCGTCCTTCCGCGGAGCGATGCAGGCAGGCGCGCCCATGGTCGAGCTCGACGCTCAGCTGAGCCGTGACGGGGCGGTGGTGGTGATTCACGATGAGACCGTGGACCGTACGACAAACGGGCGCGGGCTGGTCGCCAATCTGTCGCTGGCGGAGCTGCGGCGCCTGGACGCGGGTGGCGGCGAGCGGATCCCACTGCTGGCCGAGGTGTTGGAGCTGCCGGTTGCCGTAAACGTCGAGATCAAAGACTCGGCGGCCGTCGAGGCCGTAGCCCAGCTGGTGGCCGGGCGCGAAAACGTGGTCGTGTCTTCGTTCGATCTCGATGCATTGGACCGAGTGCGCCAACTGGCTCCGCGATTGCCCCTGGCGTACTTGAGCCGGCAGGATGACTGGCGAGTGGTGTTGGAAAGGGCGCAGTCGGCCGGAGCCTACGCCCTCAATCCACCCCGCCAGGCGGTCACTGGGCTGTTAGTTGAGGAAGCGCACCGTGCCGGCTTGCATGTGATGAGCTACACCGTGAACGATCCGGGCGAAGGCCGCCGGCTCCAGTCGCTTGGCGTGGATGCGCTGTTCACCGACGACCCCGCCGCCATGCTGGCCGCGATCGGCTGAGCAGGGGCTTCCCGCCGATATACTTGGAACCTGCGCCGAAGTGGCGGAATAGGCAGACGCGCTGGTCTCAAAAACCAGTGAGGGCAACCTCGTACCGGTTCGACCCCGGTCTTCGGCACCGAGGCGCAGTGGCAGAAACCGCGAACAGCCACAGGTTTCGAGCCGCCCCGTCCGGTCCATGGTGGTCGTAGCTCAATCGGCAGAGCTCTGGATTGTGGCTCCAGCGGTTGTGGGTTCAAATCCCATCGACCACCCTCTCTTTTGAGCCTGGACGACTGAGGGCGCTCTTCGCCGCCTGGCTGATGGCCGTTAACAGCGACGCACGCAAGACAACTGTTCAATTGTCGTGCTAAGACGACCTGAGGCGAGGCATTTTCCTCTCGTCTGAGCAGGTTGCAACCTCCACCAAATAGCCTATTATCGTGATCAGGGTTAGCTCGAATGTGCTAGCGAGGATGCCGAGCTTCCGTGAGGTGAGAGCCGCTGTCGTACGCCATCGCCGAAGACCAGGAGAGTAGAAAGGCCAGGGGTGCCTTCTACACGCCGATGCCGATCGCCAGGTACCTATCGGAGTGGGCGATTGGCGGCCGAGCTGAGGCGCGAGTACTCGACCCAAGCTGTGGTGAAGGTGTCTTCCTGCGGGCGGCCGGACACATTCTTTCTGATCTGGCCGTCGTCCCGGGCACTATCGGTGAGCAGCTGTGTGGCGTCGAGATTAATCAAGCGGCCGTAGACGAGACCCGACGGCTCCTAGCTGCCGAAACATTTGTGCCGCGCCTCGTGGCTGCGGACTTCGCGTCGCTGATGTCACCAACTGAGATGTTCGGTGATCTCGGCTCATTCGACGCGGTTATTGGGAACCCCCCCTATGTGCGTTACCAGTTGCACACGGGCGCGGCTCGTCGCGTCTCAATTGAGGCTGCTCTTCGTCAGGGGGTGCGACTATCCGGACTAGCGTCGTCCTGGGCAGCGCTGCTCGTTCATGCGGGCTCGTTTCTGAAGCCTGACGGCCGCCTTGCCATGGTGCTACCAGCCGAGCTGCTGACCGTCGGGTACGCCGAACCCATTCGACGATGGCTTCGCCGCCGTTTCGCTTCGGTCACCCTAGTGCTGTTCGAACGCCTGCAATTCCATGACGCCCTGGAGAATATCGTTTTGCTGATGGCCGAGGGCGAGGGTGGCTGTTCGGCCTTCTCGCTCCATCATGTCCGAGACGCCGACGAGCTCCCACAGCTGCAGCGTTGCCCAGCCGTGGGTGTCTCACCCGCGAGTGATGGGAGGTGGACCGACCTTCTACTTCCGGCCGATGAAGTAGAGGTCTTCGCTCACATTGCCGACACGCACTTTGTGCCCCTGTCAGCATACGGAGCGCCGGAACTGGGAACAGTCACAGGGGCGAATGCCTACTTCGCCCTCAACGAGAATACCCGGCAGGACTACGGTCTGACGGAAGAACACGTTACCGCCATCAGTCCGCCCGGCACCCGCCACCTGCGCGGACTACATTTCATGCCTGGCGACTGGGACGACCTCAGGCACCAAGGCATGCCTATTTGGCTGCTGTGGCCGTCGCCGACCTCAGAGGTGGATGAGGCCCTAGGCAGGTACCTAGCGTTGGGCGAGCAACTTGGCGTGCCGTCGGCGTACAAGTGTCGTATGCGGTCGCCATGGTGGCGCCCTCCCAAGGTCGACGCTCCACACCTGTTTTTCACCTACATGAGTCACCGCTTCCCGCGCTTGGTATCGAATGACGCCAGTGTTTCGTTCCTGAACTCCATGCATGGCGTTAGGCTGTTGAACTCGTGGCCAAGATGGATCGCTAAGGCGCTTCCCTTGCTCGCACTCAATTCAGTGACCCTGCTCGGAGCGGAGCTTCACGGCCGTTCCTACGGCGGGGGCGTGCTCAAGATGGAACCCCGAGAGGCAGCTGCTCTGCCGATGCCGAATTTCGAAGCAGCCGAATCCGCATGGCCAACGCTCGAATCTGAAAGCAAGGCCCTCGACTCCGAACTACGGAACGGCAATTGGGAAGCGGTTGTGGCGAGGGTCGATGAAGTGCTGCTCCATCAGACAATGGGTGTGTTGCCGGGGAAGTCCTCGCGTGTGCGGCTGGCCGGTGAGGGAATGCGCGAGCGGCGGCTGGGCCGCTCGCGGAGTGTTACCGGCGCTCGATGACGCCACCATCTGGAGCGCCGAACGTCTGTCAATGGCTGGGCCGAACTGCCTTCGAACAGTTCGCTACCTTCACAGGCTCTATTCAGAGCCAGGCCCACATCAAACCGGTGCATTGGTACGTTGCCAGCCGGCTTGTCGTAGAAGGCGGGTTTCATCCGGACGATGTCAGACCGCGACCCCCGTTTGACGTACGCCAGCGCGGCCGGCAGAGGATGCTGGTCTACACGCCCGAGCTGGCGACCGGCGGCGAGCATACAGTGTTGGGCGGCCTCAAGACAAAGGATGTCGATGTGGTCGTTACGAAGCCTGGCGTCGGACCGGTGATTGCCGTGTCTTGCCGAGGAATGACTGGAGCTCTTCGCAACTTGACTAATCGGATGGAAGAAACGATCGGCGAGTGCACGAATATCCACATCACCTACCCGGCACTTGTCTTCGGCTACCTGTTCCTGATTCGAGCGAATCAGATTCCTCAGGCGCAAGATGTCACCGCCGAGCTGGAGAAGGCAGTCAGCGATAGTGAAACGCCGGCGAAGCAACTAGCCGCGAATGACATCGCCCTGCAGCTGGGAGGCGACCCGGTGGAGTCAATCCGGCGCTTCTACAGCGCGTTGCTGGAGCTTCACGGCAGGCGCGGTATTAGAAACGACATCAGCCGGTACGAGGCTATCGCGCTGGCACTCATCGACACGAGCGCCGCGGCCGCTGGAACTAGCCTGTCAGCTTTCCCGCCAGCGGATAGCCCGCTGCGGTTCGAGCAGCTCTTCAGCACCATCTACCTTCGCTACGACGAGCGCTTTGTGTATGCCGCGCCAACGTTGAAGTCCGTCACAGAAAGGATCGAATGGGGGCCCGATTCTCCTGCCTTCGAGCCGGGAAGGTTACCCATCGAGCTCGACTATGAACCCCGGCTCGCCTAAGCAATAGGCGTACCCTAATTCGTACCCTAGCCAGCTCCCGACGAGCTCGAAATCGTCGGACGGACTCAGACAAGATCAGCCGGAGCTGAGCTCGAAGCCGAGAATCAACTCAGTCCACGGACGACTGGAGACCCGCCAGCCAGCATCCCGCCCTCCCAGCGGTTGTGGGTTCAAATCCCATCGACCACCCTCTTTTGACGCGGTGCGGGCGCTCCCTTCAGAGGATCTCGCGCAGCGGGGCGAGGATGCGTTCACCGAGCTTGGCGATCCAGGGGCGTCGCTCCCATTCGTTGGGGATCAGCTCGAAGGCGTGCTCGAGGTCTCGTTCGAACAGCTCTTCCATCTGCTGGGCTACGTCGGCGCTGTAGATCTCGACGTTGATCTCGTAGTTGCCGACGGCGCTGAGCCGGTCGAGGTTGGCGGTTCCGATCGTCGACCATTGCCCGTCGATGGTGCAGGTCTTGGCGTGCAGCATGCTGCGGTAGCCGAACAGGCGCACCCCCGCTTTCAGCAGGTTCGTGAAATACCCCCTGGCCAGCCAGTCGACGACGACGTGATTGGATACCCACGGCAGCAGGATCTGCACGTCCACCCCGCGCTGCGCCGCGGCCAGCAGGGCTTCCACCAGCGAGCCGTCCGGAGCGAAATAGGCGTTGGTTAATCGTATGGAATCCTGCGCCTTGTCGATCGCCTGAAGATACATGTTGCGGATGGGAAACGTGAGCCTCAGGGCGTTGGTTCCCTCCAGCCGGATGAGCGGGTTGAAGCGCCGCCGGTAACGGCGAGTGAGACGCTCACTGGCCGGAGCGTGGATGTTCCAGAAGGTGATGAATTCGTCGGCGACGTCGGCGGCGGCCGGGCCGCTGATTCGCAGGTGACAGTCGCGCCACTTTTCGGCGTAGATCGCCCCCAGGTTGTAGCCGCCGATGAAGCCGGTCTTGCCGTCCACCGCTAAGAGCTTGCGATGCTCAAGGGCATAGCGCCGCGCGTCAAGCAGGTGCCACGGCCGGTGAAAGGCCCGGTAGGCCAGGGCGTGCACTCCCGCCCCAAAGCGCTTGAACTCCGGGTTGACCACGAGGTTGCCGAAGTCGTCGTAGACCACGTACACCTCTACCCCCTGCTGGGCCTTGCGCTCGAGCCGGTCTTTGAATGCTTGGCCCACCTCGTCGCTTTTCCAGAGGAAGGTTTCGAGATAGATCGTCTCCTGGGCCTGCTCGATGGCGGCGAGCATACTGTCGTATAAAAGCCGGCCGTAAGCAAAGATCTGGACCTCATCCTGCCCAACGGCGACGGGCTCGAAGCGGATGTGTGGAGGGAGTGGCTCCTGCTTTATGAGCTTGCGCAGGTACGAGGCTGCCTGGAGGACAGCCACCGTGAGGCCCTGCAGCATCGCTGTGGCTGCGACGGCCGCGGCCAGCAGGCGCCGGGGGCTTGCCCAGCGAGGTGGCAGTCGATTGCTGCGCGGCATCATGGTTAGCATAGACACGTTGACCCAAGCGCTCGAGCTCTGCTCCTGGAACATCCACATGGGCCGGGATCGGGAGAGATTGCTCGAGTCCATCCGGGCCTGCCGCCGCTTCGACAGCCTGGACCTGCTACTCCTTCAGGAAGCCTCTCAGGATCACCGGCAGTCCGACGGCCAGATGGTGGCCGGCGCCCTCGGTCCGGACTACAGCTGGCACCAGCGTGCGGTCGATAGCTTTCACGGGCGTGTGCGCGGCCTCGCGGTGATCTGGAACAGGGCACGCATTGCGGTGGAGGGGTTCGAGGTCGTCCCGCTTCCTCAGCTGCGGCACTCAACCGTCGCACCACGCCATCGGTACCCGCTGCATCCGCTGCGTCTACGGCGTCGCGTCTCACTGCTGTTCACGGGCCGCGTCGCGAAACGGCGTCTGCGGGCCTACAACGTGCACCTGAGTCCGGTCGGCTTCAATTTCCAGATCGAGCAGCTGACTACTCTGCTTCGCCATGACGAAGCGCTCGACGGCAGCGCGGATCTGTCGGTGATGGCGGGCGATTTCAACAGCCTGCGAATCGATCGGCGCCGCTGGGCCGCCTGGTTTAATCGGCTGCAAACGCGTGGCTTCGTAGATGCCACGGGTGACGTCCCATGGACCTTCCGTACGTTTCGGTCACCGGTCTTTCCGGTTCGGCAGAAGCTGGACAACGTTCTGCTCAAGTCCGCCCACACGCTCCAACATGCCTGCTGGAGCGAGGACGTGGGTGGCTCCGATCACATACCCATCTTCGTACGCGTTTCGTGGTAAAGGGGTCTGGTAGCGCAGCCAGCTAGGAGGCGTGGACCTGCACTGGGAACGCCGGCCGAGCAGACTGACCTGTCGGGGGAACGCCTCAGTGGAAGGTGAACGTCACCTTAGTGTTGAGGGCGCTAGTACCGGCCGGGCCGGTGACCGTAACGTACGAAACCCCCGGGGTTTGCGTAGGCACGCTGCTGAGGATGATGGACTTCCCCTTCGGCTGGATCCCTGGCTGGCCGGCCTTGACGGCCGCGCTCACGGGAACGGAGACGCTGCCGAAGTTCACCGACGTTACCCCGCTGAAGTTCTGCCCGCTGATGACGATCTTCTTGTTGATGCCGGGGAAGCCGAACCTGGGTGAGACGCTGCGTACGACCGGACCGTACGCATACTGATCAGCCGGAACGATGCCGCTCTGCCCGCCGGTGCCGCTCACGGTGATATCCACCTGGGCGGGGTCTCCAGCCATCTGCGCTGGCATGGAGTGGATGACGATGGCATTGTTCGAGACGGTAATGCCCGACGCGGGCAGGCTGATCGTGCGGGCGCCGATCGTCAGCGCCGTGGCCCCGCTGAAGCCTCGGCCGAAGATGGTCACCTTGTTGCCGCCGCTGCCGGCGCCGAACTTGGGGCTGACTCTGGTGACGGCGATGCCGAAGTTGTACAGGCTGGCGGTTGTGCTGGTATCGCTGTTCCCGGCGCTCTTGGGGCCATTGGTGGGTGCGCTCACCATCACCTGAACCGCGCCCGTACCGGCGCTTACCACCGGGGCCGTCACGCGCAGCGAAGTGCCCTGACGGTTGGTAACCAGGCCGCTTGTCACCGCCGGCAGGCTGCCAAAAGTGACGGCTGTCACGCCGAAGAGGTTGTGGCCCAAGATCGTCACTTTGTTGCCGCCGGTAGCGGCGCCCACGTCGGGTGAGATTCGTGTGATAAGCGGCCCGTAGCTGTACAGGCTGGCGGACGTCGTGTTGTCGCTGGTGCTGTGGCTGGCGAGGGCCTGGACGTGGACGGCGCCGGTACCCGACGGCGCAACGACGGTAAGCACCTTGCCGGCCCGGTCGACCTTCAGGACCTGAGCCGTGCCGCTGCCAAACACCACCGACGTCGAAGAAGTGAAGCCCGAGCCGATGACACGAACCGTATTGCCGCCGGCCGGAGACCCGAACCGGGGCTGCACGGCCGTGACGGTGATGGTGCTCGGCGTCGGTGGCGGAACCGTGACTGTGAACGACGCTGGCGCCGTATTGCTGCCGTCCGTCACCGATAGCGGCTGGCTGCCCGTCGCCGATGGCGGCACCAGGAACGAGCAGATGAAGCTGCCGGTTCCATCCGTGTCGCAGCTTTGCGTTCCGAAGTTGAATGACGGACCACCGCTGAAGCTCAGGGGCGACCCGTTGAACGTCGCGACCACGGTGTCATTACCGGAGAATCCCGATCCGTTGACGCTGACCGTGGAACCAGCAGGGCCCGATTGCAGACCCAGGGTCAGGGTTGCGCCCGCGGCCTGGATCTGCACGGGAAGGATCGCCAAGCCACACAGGATCAGGGAGGCGCTGATCGTACGAAAAGCGTGCACAAAACGGCTCGTGGCATTGCGTGTTGGCGTTAGCAGCATGTCGTTGAAGGGCTGCTGGCGGGTCGGCGCCGGCTGCTGGATTCGAACCTAGTCAACGGGGGCGCGCCGGCGGGACTCCGCTGCTGCCGCATTGACTTATATACCGTGTTCAGATATTTCTGCCGTCCCTCGGTTGCCACGGCACCCCATATGTCCTAGATAGGTGCCCCCATATGTCCTAACGTCAGCGGCAAGCTTGGTGCAACGAATACCTAGTGCCAGGCTATAGATTGCTCGCACGTACGCGTGTACGCGATCGGGGCGCCCTGTGCGTCCCTCGTGGTCAAGAGCACTCAAGAAGTGGGTCGAAATCCGGGGGGAAGGAATAGCACCGTTGAGCTGGGTGGTGAGGGCATGGCGCGCTGGTACTGCCAGTGAGCTATTGCTGTGCTGCTCGGCTGGGACATCCCCGTTTGTCTTACCCTCAACGTCTCCGCTTCAGGTGGCGCTGTGAGCGCTCCGCGGCTGCGCCGCGTTGGTCTATCGGCAGTGGCCGCCAGCCTGGCGCTGGCGTTTTCCCTGATAGGGGGCGGGATCGTTGACCAGTCGCACCAAGATCGGCCATGGGCGCCGCCCCCCAGCCCACGTGACGAGATCTATCCCCCGTACGCGCTTCTGCCCACTCCTCCCGGGACCGAATCGTTCAGCATCGACCCGGAGCGCGACGCCGTCGTGTCTGATAGCCATAGGGCCACCATCGCCGTTCCTGCCGCCACCTTCGATGGCCTCACACGCCTGGACGAGAGCGTCCGCGAGGAGGACACGCCCCGCCAGCTGGTGAGGGCCGGCAGTGAGATCTATCTGGAAGCCCTGGACCAGAGCGGCGCGCCAGCCGTCGCGCGGCAAGCACTCACTGTCCGGATGCCTTACCTGCGCGTCTTTGGCTCCGGTGAAGACCTGGCCATCTACCGCTTCAGCGAATCGGAAGGCTGGGTTGCTTTGCCTGGAAAGGCGGATCCGCAGAATCGTACGATTGAGGCCTCCACCGCCGAGCTTGGCCTGCTGGCTGTGCTGGGGCCGAAACCCAGCGCCCCCTCCCCAATGAACCCCTTCGCGCTGCTGGCCGTGCCACACGCGGAAGCAGCCACGGTAAGCCTCAGTCCAACCAGCGGAGTGGGCGGCACGACCATCACTCCCACGGGCAGCGGCTTCAAGGCCAACTCCACTATCAAGGTCTACTTTGCCAACATCTTCCTTGGCAATTGCAGCAGCAGCGCTTCAGGTGCGCTTAAAAGCAGCTGCGTATTCAATGCGCCCAGCGAGCCCAACGGCACCTACGAGGTCAGGTTCACCGACTCGAACAATACGTCGGCCAGCGCCAACTTCACCATCACCGGTTCGGGTGGTCCGCAGCTCAACCTCAGTCCCTCGAGTGGGCCAACCGGAACCACGGTTACGGTGAGCGGAGGCGGCTGGTCCACCAGCGCCACCATCACGGTCTACTTCAATAGCAGCAGCGTCGCAACGTGCACGACTGATACCAGCGGCAACATCAATAGCGGCTGCACCTTCACGGTGCCATCCGTGTCCGTGGGAACCTACCCCGTCGTCGGCTACGACTCGGGCAATGGCAACAACATCGGCGCGGCCGACTTCGCGGTTGGTTCCTCCGGCGTCACCCTGACGCTGACGCCATCGAGCGGCCTCTCGGGAACGTCGGTCACGGTGACCGGGACGGGTTACGGGGCCAGCAAGACCATCACGGTGAAGTACAACGGCACCACCGTGGCCACCTGCAGCTCGAACGTCAGCGGCAACATTACTAGCGGCTGCACCTTCACGGTCCCGAGTAACCCTCAGGGCTTCTACAGCGTCACTGCCTCGGATGGCACGCTTACCGGGAACGCCACCTTTAATGAAGGCGCGGCCGCTACTGCGACACCCACGTCCACGCCAACCAATACCGCAACCCCAACAGCGACCCCGACGAATACGCCGACGGCGACGCCGACGAATACGCCGACGGCGACCCCGACGAATACGCCGACGGCGACCCCGACGAATACGCCGACGGCGACCCCGACGAATACGCCGACGGCGACCCCGACGAATACGCCGACGGCGACC